>Ga0233439_10000005_pt1 | contig 456393 bp, 535 predicted proteins | sample SI_123_September_6_FD_182713 | JGI IMG/M metagenome (GOLD analysis project Ga0233439, IMG submission 182713) | Seawater microbial communities from Saanich Inlet, British Columbia, Canada - SI_123_September2016_100_MG | ecosystem: Environmental > Aquatic > Marine > Inlet | place: Canada...
GTTCTGGTTCTGGTGTTTTCTCTACAACAGGTTCTGGTTCTGGTGTTTTCTCTACAACAGGTTCTGGTTCTGGTGTTTTCTCTACAACAGGTTCTGGTTCTGGTGTTTTCTCTACAACAGGTTCTGGTTCTGGTGTTTTCTCTACAACAGGTTCTGGAGTAGATTCTTTCTTTATCTCTACATCATCTAGTGAACCAAAGACTGTTTCAAGAAATAATTTTTTATCAAATGGTTTTAGATCAGGGTATTCCTGTCCAACTCCAACATAAAGGACAGGGGTAGATGTAACTTTTACAATAGATAATGCTGCACCGCCTCTGGCATCAGCATCACTTTTTGTCAAAATAGAGCCATCAAAATCCACATGCTTAAAAAATTCACGTGCTTGGTTTACAGTATCATTTCCAGCTAAAGAGTCACCAACAAAAATTTTCATATCAGGATTTACAACTTTGGTAATTTTTTCAATTTGTTGCATCAAGTTTTCACTAGTTTGCATTCGACCAGCAGTATCAATTAGAACAACATCTGTTTTGTGAGATTTTGCATACAATACAGCATCACGCGCAACAGCTGCAGGATCTGAATTGTAGTTTTGTGCAACAAGTTTTAGATTTAATCGATTAGTGTGTTCTCGTAATTGCTCAATTGCTCCAGCTCTAAATGTATCAGCTGCTGCAACTACAACTGAATATTTTTCTTGTTGTAACATATGTGCAATTTTAGCTAGTGAAGTTGTTTTTCCAGTTCCATTAATTCCAACAAACAAAACTAAGAAAGGTTTTCCTTGTTCTTTGTTTTGATTGATTTTCTCAAACATATCATAAGTACCTGCATCATCAAATAATGAAGAAATACTTGAAATCAAACTATCTTTGACAAATTTTTCAATTTCATTTTTATCAACTTTAGAACCAATCAGTTTTTCTTTCAAATCATCTTTAATAGAATCAATTACTTCAGTTGCAACATCAGATTCAAGTAAAGCAATTTCTAATTCAAATAAAATATCTTCAATATCTTTATCGTTGAGTTCTTTTTCACCAAGGCTTTTCGCTGCATTTGAAAATGCACTACGAAGTTTATCAAACATAGTTTATCCTGTTTTTGGTGGTTGTGAAGGTGCTTGCTGTAGTGCTGCCATCATTTGATTAATCTGTGCTTTTCCTTGTTCTAGTTGTTGTGCTGCTTCTTGTTTTTTGACAGATGTATCTTGTAAAGCAATTTCAACTTCTTTGATTCGGGCTTCAAGATAATTAACTGCAGAATCAAAATCTTTTTCGACTGCAAATCCAGCACCGATATTTAGCACAATTTTTTGAGAGGATGAAATCTTTGTTGGGATGTATGTTCCCATACCAAGTGGAACTAGTGTTTCGGATTCAGGTTTTTTGTTTAGTGAGCGAATTGATTCAATAGCTGCTGCTGTTTCTCTCATGATTCCAATAAAGGTCTGTTCTCTCTGACCCAAATCAGAAAAATAGTTTTCAAGCATTTGCATTTGCTGCATCATTTGTTCTGCTTGTTGTTCACTCATTTACAACAAACCTTGCTCAGATGGTTATAAATTCATTCATGGAAAAAGCCAAAAAAATCAAAAAAGTGAAAGAATAAAAAATAAAGATTAACTTTATTTTGCTTTTGAGAATCTAGATTCTACTTCATCCCAATTAACAACATTCCACCAGGCTTCAATGTAGACTGGTCTTTTGTTTTGGTAGTTGAGATAGTATGCATGTTCCCATACATCACAGCCCAATAATGGCACTAGACCTTCAGTTCTCGGACTAGTTTGATTTGGCATTGATTTGTATTCAACCTTTGATGTTGACGGATTGTATACTAACCATCCCCAACCACTGCCTTGAATTACAGCTGTAGTAGATGTGAATTTCTCTTTGAAGTCAGAAAAGCTTCCAAAAGAATCGTTAATTGCATCAGCAATTGATCCTCCAGGTTCTCCGCCCCCGTTTGCTTTCATGTTATTCCAAAATAACCTGTGATTATCATAACCACCACCGTTGAAATTAATTGCACCTCTTTTGTCTTCTGGAACAGAATTGATATTAGACAAAATGTCTAGGATATCTTTTTCTTGAATTTCAGCAGGACAACTTTCTAGAGCTGCATTTAGTTTGTCAGTGTATGCTTGATGATGTTTTGTGTGATGAATCTCCATTGTTTTTGCATCAATGTGAGGTTCTAATGCATCATAAGCATATGGCATTTCAGGAAGTGTGTATTTTCCCATGAAATGATTTGAAGTTTTATTCCATTTATTGGTTTAGCAAACAATTCATTTTTACTTGTTAGAAGGATTGTAAAATTTGTGAAATTACTAGTGATTTTTTCAGCATTAGTTGTTTTTGTTGCAGGTTTTGTTTTTTTACAATTAGATAATCAAGAAAAAATTGAGACATATTTGGAGCGAAGTGTTCCATATGTAGGAACAGAGATTCCAAGGATTCAAGGGATTAATGGAGAAGGAATCAAAATTGCAGTAATAGATACGGGAGTAGATTTTACACATCCAGATTTGTTGGGTTGGGGGGAAGACGGTAAAGTCATTGGAGGATACAATTTCATCTCCCATGGTGAACCGCCAATGGATACAAACGGTCATGGAACCCAAGTTGCAGGAGTAATTGCAGCTGATGGTCAGGCAAAAGGCGTTGCCCCCAAGGCAAAAATTCTAGCATACAAGGTTTCTGAAAATGGGGAGGGAGTGTCGTCTGATTTAATCGTTCAAGCAATTAACAAAGCAATTGATGATGGTGCAGATATTATCAATATTAGTTTAGGAGTAAACAAAACAAATTCAAAAATTGATAGAGCAGTTAGTTTTGCATTAGAAAAAGAAATCTTTGTAGTAACTGCAGCAGGAAATGATGGTCCAGGTTTTAAAACAATTGGTAGTCCAGGAAGAAATGTTGGTTCTGTGACAGTTGGCGCCACCTATAACAATTTGACATCAAGTTTAGTTGCAACCCTTGAAGTGGATGATAAACCATATACGGTAATTCCAATGGTTGGTTCTACAAAAATTGATACATCAATTACTGGAAAAATAATTCCTGCAGGGTATGGAAAGATAACAGATTTGGAAAATATTGACGTTAAAGATGCAATAGTAATTGTTGAAAGAGGAAGTGATGTTGAGGGAGAGTTGCTGTATTTTTCAGTTAAAGAAAAAAATGTTGCAAATGCAGGAGCTAAAGCTTTGATAATATACAATAATGTTCCAGGAATATTTTTAGGAGAATTACTACATGAATTTATGGACCCAGATTACTATCCACAAATTCCAACTGTCTCAATTGATAGAGAAGAAGGATTGGAAATTATAGAATCAATTTCAGAAAACAGTAAAGCTGATTTGAATTTATTTTTCAATCCAGACTTTGTTGCACACTTTAGTTCTAGAGGTCCAGTTTCTCCATTTTACATAAAGCCTGAAATTGTAGCACCAGGGGCATACATCAACACCACACAAAACAATGCAGGATACAACTTTACCAGTGGTACAAGTTATGCTGCTCCCCACGTCAGTGGTGCAGCAGCACTATTACTTCAAAAAAACCCAGAATTGCACCACCATGAGATAAAATCACTGCTACTAACTACAACTGAGCCTGTTTCAGACGCATATGACCAAGAATTCTCAATATCAGAAGCAGGATCAGGTAGACTAGACATTGGAAATGCATTTGAAGCAAAATTAATCATCATGCCACCAAACTTTGTAGTTACAGTATCATCAGATGATTTAGTTGCACAAAAACAGTTTGAGTTGAAGCTAATTGATAGGGCTTTGAATGATTTGGATGTAAAATTTGTTGGACCAGAATTTGTACAATTTTCACATTTTCTTGAAGGAAATACTTTACAAATTAAAATGAAAATGACTGAAGAAAATTTTGGAGACCATGAAGGAAAATTAATCATTAATCATGAAAAAACACAATACACAATTCCATTTTTGATTCATTATACACCAGGGTCTGTAAATGTAACACAGCAAGACAAAAAATTATTCTTTGATGTGTATCATCCAGAAGAATGGAGTTTTGTGAAAATTTCAGTTACAAACAGCAAAGACATGAAAACAGACACTACAACTTTACTTCCAAATGGAATTTCAGAAATAGAGATTTATGAAAATGCAGAATATTGGATTGATGCAAAAATTAGAGTAAATGAAACAACCTCTGATGCATACAATACAATTACAATAACAACTCTTGAGGATAATCCAGATAGATTTGACTTTATTGATATTCCTGAAAAACAAATGGGATTGATTGCAGGAATTATAGCTATAGTTGGAGTAATTGGTCTGATTAAAAGAAGATAGAATTATTGAGAATATTTTGGTCCAGCATCAATAATATCTTCTGAAACATTTTCAAATTTCTTAAAGTTCTCAACAAACATCTGTGCAAGTTTTCTTGCAGACATTTCGTAAGAGTCTTTGTCAACCCAAGTATTTTTTGGATCCAAAATTTCTGATGGAACTCCTTCAACTTCAGTTGGAATATCTAAATTGAAAGTATCATCATGACGATATTTTATAATGTCAAGTTTGCCAGTTAATGCAGCAGTTATCATTGCTCTGCTGTATTTGATTTTGATTCTCTTACCCACACCATATGCACCACCAGACCAACCAGTGTTTACAAGGTAAACTACAGTATTGTGTTGATTAATTTTCTCACCCAATAATTTTGCATAAACTGAAGCAGGTCTAGGCATGAATGGGGCTCCAAAACACTGAGAAAACACAGATTTTGGCTCTTTGATTCCTCTTTCAGTTCCTGCTAATTTACTAGTATATCCAGACATAAAGTGATACATTGCACCTTCTTTTGTTAATCTTGAAACTGGTGGTAAGACACCCATTGCATCAGCTGTAAGAAATACTATAACTCGTGGATTTCCACCAACACTTGGAATTACTGCACCTGGAATAAACTCTAGTGGGTATCCAACTCTAGTATTTTCAGTTAATGAATTATCATCATAATCAGGGACTCCATCTTGTAGTACAACATTTTCTAATAATGCACCTGGCTTGATTGCATTCCAAATTTCAGGTTCTGCTTCTTGACTTAGGTTGATACATTTTGCATAACATCCACCTTCAAAGTTAAAGGTACCATTATCAGACCAACCATGTTCATCATCACCAATTAATTTTCTGTTAGGGTCAGCAGAAAGAGTTGTCTTTCCAGTACCAGATAAACCAAAGAACAATGTAGTATCTCCTTTTTCTCCAATGTTTGCAGAACAATGCATTGGGAAAATTCCTCTATCAGGTAACAAAAAGTTCATTACACCAAACATTGATTTTTTCATTTCACCGGCATATTCTGTTCCTCCAATGAGAACAATTTTTCTTGTCAAATCAATTAGAATAAAGACATCAGTTCTGGTTCCATCAATTTCAGGGTCTGCTACAAAATCATTAATGCATAAAATAGTGAATTCAGGTTCATGTTTTTCTAATTCTTCACTTGATGGCTTTATGAACAAATTACTTGAGAACATACTTTGCCATACATGGTCATTGATTACTCTAATTGGTAAACGAGTTTCAGGATCAGCACCTACAAAACCATCAAAAACAAAAAGTTCCTTGTTATCAACAAAGTCTTTCATTTTTTCAAATAGTTTTTCAAATTTGCCACTAGGGAATTGATGGTTGATTTTTCCCCAATCAATAGTTTCATGAGTTTTATCATCATATACGATAAATCTATCATCAGGGGAACGACCAGTGTATTTTCCAGTATCAACAGATAGTGAGCCTGTTGAGTTTACTACACCTTCTTTTCTATCCACTGCCAATTTGACCATCTCATCTACACTTAGATTTCTGTGGACTTTGGATGGTTTGATTCCAAATTCAGTTATTTGTGATGAAAACTTGTCAGTTGCAGCAGATCCCACTACTTCAGTCAAAGGATTGCATCTCCAATAAGATCAAAGTCAGTATTAGGCATATACATGAATATTCGATCCGACTTCAGATTTCCTTATTATTCTTCCCATCTGAAATGGTTTTAGAGTTCTAGGAACGTATTTATTTCAAAATTCAAGACTTGTTTCCATGACGATCAACAAAGAACTGCTTGCAAAGAGAAAAGAAGTCAAAGAGCATAATCCAGACTTTGTCAGACCAGAAAGTTGGCGTTACGTTAGACTTCAAACCAATTGGAGAAAACCAAAAGGAATTGATCATCATCAAAGAAAACAAAAAAGCAGAGGTCGTCCAGGTCTTGTTAAAGTAGGATATGGTGGACCAAACAGTGCAAAAGGATTACACCCATCAGGATTTACAGATAACTTAGTTTACAATTTAGCAGATTTATCAAAATTAGATCCAAAAAAAGACGGTGTCAGATTTGGACACAGTGTTGGAACTAAAAAGAGAAAAGAAATTGTCGTTAAAGCAATTGAACAAAAGTTCAAAATTTTCAATGCAAGAGTGAGTGCAAGTGGTAGTAAATCTTAAAGCTAAGAAAAGACTCGCATCACGAGTCACTGGCGTTGGTATTCACAGAATTAGATTTGATACAGACCATCTAGATGATATTGCAGATGCAATTACTAGAGAAAATATTCGTAGTCTAATTACTGCAAATACAATTACAATCAAAGGATTTACCGGAACATCAAGAGGTAGAGCACAAGCCAAGTTAGACCAAAGAAAAAAGAGAGGTACAACTCAAGGTAAGAAACAAGGTAGAAAAGGTGCCAGAGTCGGTAAAAAAACAGTCTATGTTGCAAAGGTTCGTGCATTAAGACGATTACTAAAAATTGCTAAAGACAGAAAAGATTTGACAAATCCAGAATTCTGGGTCTTGTACAAAAAAGTCGGCGGTAACACAGTTAGAAACAAAGCACATCTTAGAACTTTGATGGAAGAAATCAAAGAAAAGAGAAAAGATTAGAATCTGTAAATTTTATTTTCTAAATCAATAATTTTGCCGTTTTGAATTTCTATACCTTCATCATTTAGCATATTTGCTTTGATGTGTTCTCCAAATGCATAACCACCAACGTGACCTGAAGACAAGACCACTCTATGACAAGGAATTATCACAGGGTATGGATTTTGATTCATTGTTCTTCCAATGAAGCGTTGACCATTTTTTAGACCAACTGCTTTTGCCAATTCACCATATGTGGTAATTTTTCCTTTAGGAACTTCTAGTAGTTTTTTGTAAATCTTTTCTTGAATTCTCAAAGTCGGATGACCTCAAGGTCAGTGGTTTCTAAAAAGCCAAGTACTTTTTGTTTATTTGGACCCAGTCCTGTCCAATCAAGTAAAGCAGTTTTTGCCATTTTGTTTTGAGATAGGATATGAGAAAATAACTCATCATCAAGAAAATCTAATGCATGTTTTGGAATTACAGTTCCCAAGGCATGTTTTCCAGTTAACAATTCTTTTGTAAATTTTGAAGGATAATGAGTACCGCCAAAACAAATTGCAACTGGATTTTCAGGAATAGGATTTGAGAATACCTGATGAACCAATTGTGCAATTCTGTTGCACAAATCCACATCAGTCCATTGTTTTTCAGTAGTTCCAATTTCGATAAAGATTGAGGGTTTTTTTAGATCAGTAGGACCATGGTGAGTTGCCTCTATAGTAATATCAAATTCTGAGAACTGTATCTGATGTTCTTTTAGAATTTTGAGATATTGTTTTTGTAAATCAGGATGAGGGATTGCTACTTGTCTATTGTTTCCACCAAATTTTGCTTCATCAAAATTCCCAGTACTATGACAAGTCAATGCCAATACTCCAGATTCTGCAGCATGTTTTGATAAAAATACAAATCCATCATAATCATATTTTTCTTCTAACCAATCAGCAGAAATTGCAGGTGTTGGAATAATTAACAAATCATAAAATTTTCCGCGATAAATTTCATTTTCTTTAGTCATTTCTTTGCAAAGAAATTTTGCCATATTGTGACCTGCCGGGTCATCTTGGTACGCAATTAGCAGCTCCATGAGATAAGGAATATAAGGACACCTTATTAATTTCAGGCAATGAACCCGAAGCAGACTTTGAAGAATATGGTCAATACAATGAAAATGGCCAAAAAACCTGACAAAGACGAGTATCAACAGCATCTCAGACTAGTAATATTGGGAATTGCAGGTGTTGGTCTTATTGGATTTACAATTCAGTTTGTGTTTTCGGTGATCACGTTTGGTAGATAAAAATGTCTGAAGAAATAAAATCATCAGAAAAAGTTGAATTGACTGAAGAAATTCCAACAGAAGCTCCGGCAACTGAGGAAGTTCAAACACCTGAAGTACCTCCAGTATATGATGAAACCAAACCACATTTGTTTGCAATTAGAACCACTGGAGGACAAGAAAAAGTGGTCATGAGATTATTAGAAGCTAAAGCCAATGCTAATCAAATTAACATTCAATCAGTATTTTGGGTAAGTGACTTGAAAGGATATGTCGTAATTGAGGCAATCAATCCAAGTGATGCATACATGGCAGTTGAAGGTGTAAGACACATCAGAGGTCAATTAAGAGGAGAATTAGCATTTTCAGATATCGAAGGATACCTAGTAAAGAAATCAACAGTTTCAACTCTTGCAGTAGATAATACTGTAGAAATTACTGGTGGTCCATTCAAGGGAATGAAAGCAACAATTACAAGAATTGATCCTGAAAAGGAAGAAGCTACAGTTGTACTACTTGATGCATCATACCAATTACCAGTTACAGTAGACGCAAACTACCTAAAACTATCAACTGGGGCTTAGAGGAAGGATTAAATTTTAAAATTAAAGTGAATTAACATGGGAGAACAAAAAATATCATCACTAGTAACCGGCGGAGGAGCATCAGCAGGTCCACCTTTAGGTCCAGCATTAGGTCCACTTGGCGTCAACATCATGGAAGTTATCAAATCAATTAATGATAAAACCAAAGACTTTGAGGGAATGAAAGTTCCAGTTACCGTTATTGTTGATAGTGACACAAAAAAATATGAAATTGAAATCGGCATTCCATCAGCTGCAGCACTTATCATGAAAGAAGCAGGAATTACAAAAGGTTCAGGCGCTTCTGGAACTGAATGGGTAGGAGATGTAACAATGGATTCTATTGTTAAAGTTGCAAATACAAAACTAGAGAAATCTTATGCATCATCATTAAAGTCAGTTGCAAAAACCATCATTGGAACATGTGTAGCATTAGGAGTTAAAGTAGAAGGAAAAACACCTAAAGAAATCACAGCAGAAATCAATGAAGGTAAATGGGATGAAAAACTCCAATAACCATTATTTTTAAAAATTTTTAATTATTCAACTAGTTCTTTTTTGAAATAATATTACAATTAATCCCAATTTACGTCATATGCAACAAACACGTTTTGTGTAGATTTTCTCTTACTCGGTGTTCCCCATTCATTTGAAGTGTGACCAGAATTTAGATCAGAGACTGTACCCCATTGAAATTTGTCTAGTTTGGCTGTTTTCATATATCAATTAAGGAATGTTTAGTATTAAGCAGTAAGAATACACTGCAATTATTCAATCAGATAAACAGGATCTTTGTCTGTTTTTTGTAATTCTACAAAGGTTTCAGTATTTTGAATACCCTCGATTTTACCAATTTTCTCAATTACCACACTATGAAGTGCCTCTAAATTCTTGGCATAAACGTCAATCATAATATCAAATCGTCCTGTTACTTCAGAAATTGATACTACCTCAGTTGTTTCCATGAATGTTTTGTGAATAGTATCTTTGAACTTTGGATCTCGGTTAATTCCAACTGATGCCTTTACACCTATTCCTAAAAGAGAATCATCAATGTCAATTGTGAATTTTTTGATTAGTTTTTTCTTTAGTAATCGCTTAATTCGAGAATATAGCACTGATGCGTTGATTCCCAGTTTTTTTGAGAGTATTGGAACAGAAATTGAACCATCTTTGGTTAATTCAAAGAGTAATTTCATATCAAGTTCATCGAATCTGTGCAACGCGTTCAAAAATTGGGGTTCTGATTTAATATATGTAGGTTTTGAGAGTTATTTGTCACAGATTTACAAATATTTTATACAAAATATGTAATTTTTTAAAATAAATTAGTGTTCAAATTTTCAATCTAAAAACGATTTTAAGTAGGCTCTCTCGAAATTGTTCATTATGATTACAGAGGCACAATTCGTGGACGTTATCAAAGGAGCAAAAGAGGCTACAAAAGAGAGAAAGTTCACACAAGCAATTGAGCTGATCATTAATTTCAAAGATATTGATGTGAAAAAAGGATTTGCACTAAATGAAGTAGTTCAACTTCCAAAGACTAGTTCTCCAGCAACTGTATGTATTATTGCAACAGGAGATATGGGATTAAAAGCAAAAGCTGCAAAAGCTGATTCTGTTATCGGTACTGAAGAATTAGAAAAATTTGGCGGTAACAAAAGAGAATCAAGAAAATTCATTAACAAATATGATTTCTTTTTGGCAGACACTCAAGTCATGCCAATTGTCGGTAAAACATTAGGTCAACTATTAGGTCCTAGAGGAAAAATGCCAACACCAGTTCCATTTGATGCAGACATTGTTGCGTTTTTGGCAAGATTTAGAACATCAATTAAAGTTAGAACAAGAGCATCACTTTCTGTTTCTGCTAAAATCGGAGACATTACAATGGATGATGCAGATTTAGCAATCAATGCACATACTGTACTTGCAGCAGTTGAGAGAAAATTACCAAACGGTGAGAAAAATGTTAAAAGAATTATGATAAAAACTACAATGGGTAAACCAGTAAAACAAATCCAGGAGATAAAGAAGAAACATGCATGAAAATAGAACTAGTTATCCAAAAGCTAAAGCACAAATGTATGCACAACTACAAGAAGTTCCAAAAAAATACAAGACAATAGCAATTATCAGAATGACAAAAGTTCGTTCTACTCAAATTTTACCGCTAAGAAAAACTCTCAAAGGTGAAGTAGAATTTGTTAGTATCAAAGATAAAGTTGCAAGAATTGCACTAAGCAAGTTAGATATTCCAGGAATCAAAGAGATTGCAGCAGATCTTACAGGTCAATGTATGCTCATGTTTACAAACATGTCACCATTCAAACTAAACGTTTTACTTTCAAAAAATAAAATTATGATGGCTGCCCGTGGTGGCGATATTGCAAGTGTCGATATTGTAGTTCCAGCAAAAAATACAGGAATTGCACCAGGACCAATGCTCACAGAATTCAAAGAGGCAGGAATTCCAACTAAAATCGACCAAGGAACAATTTGGATTGCAAAAGATAGTACTCCAGTAGAAAAAGGCGGAGTAATTAATGAAAAATTAGCAGCACTCTTAGGAAAATTAGATATCAAACCAGTAGAGGCAGGAATTTCACTATTTACAGCATTAGAAGAAGGTCTGAAATATTCAGAAGAAGAGATGATTATCGATGTTGAGAAAATTAGAGCACAATTTGCAACAGCACACCAAGAAGCAGTGTCTCTATCAATCGAGGCAGCATACATCACTGCAGACAATGTTTCACAGATTCTATCAAAGGCTGCACAATCAGCACGTTCTGTATCTGTTGAATCAGGATTTATGACAGATGAGACAAAAGAGCAAATTTTGCAAAAAGCAGATGCACAAGCTAAAGGTGTTGCAAGTCAAGCAAAAGATTACACACCAGCATAATAGCACATTAAGAATTTCTTATATTACACAATAATTTCTTTCAAAGAATTGTCTCAAAAATTAGAAAAGATATCTAAAATTCCACTTTGGGCCATATCGTTAATTTCAGTTGTATTTCTAATAGTAATTTTGTATACAGTACATAGTATTTTTGGGATTGAAGATTTTTCTAACAATATTTCACTTCCCCTTTACATCATAATTCCAGGATCATTAGTAATTTCATCAATCATAGCATTTTCAAAATCAGATAAAATTTCAGAAATTTCTAGAACGTCTCTTTTCTTTTTGCTTGTTTCTTTTACTTTATCATTATCAGCTGAGCAAACATGGAATTTGTATGAACATGTGTTAGATATTGATCCATACCCTTCAATTGCAGATTTTTTTTATCTTGCTGCACCAATTGCCATGACCATATCTTTGGCAATATACCTTAAACCACGACAACACAAAATCCCTGCAAAGAATGTAATTTTTGCAACCATCATATCAAGTGCTGTTGTAATTTCATCGGTATTAGGGACATGGGATTCAATATCTGAAGATTCTCAAATAGAAATTATTGTTGCATTGTTGTATCCAGTTGTTGATTCTGTTTTACTTTTTGCAGCAATTCTTGCAATCTTATTTTCACTCAAAGAGAAAAAAAGCACATTTTGGTTGATGATATTAATAGGAATTCTTGTGTTAATTGCAGCTGATACTTGGTTTTTGTTTTTGATTGTAGAGGACAGTTATGAGGATGGACATCCTGTGGATATTTTATGGATAGCAAGTTATACAATTTGGACATTTATGATGTTCCACATTATTTCTAATTCAAAAAATTTCATACAACAGAATCCTGAAAAAAATGAAAATAATAAAACCCAGAAATATGGAATTATTTTTACTCTAGTTTTTGTAAATGGGACTATTGCTTTGGTTCTATATGCAATGAATTCATTAATTGAAGAAAATGCAGATCAGGTAATTTTTTCATTTTTTTCTTGGTTTTTGGTAATAGTGATTGGGATTTTTTCTAGTGTGATTGTTGCTTTTAATTCAAAATTAGCTAAAACAATACAAACCAGAACAGTAAAAGTTGAAGAATTATCAGAAGATTTAATCAAATCTGAAAGACTGTCTGCAATTGGAGAATTATCAGCAAGAATTGCACATGATTTGAAAAATCCTCTAAATAATCTGAATTTAGCTTTGGAGATGCTTCAAGTAAAACATGAAAAAGATTTTGATAAAGCAGATTTTGAAAAAGTGAAAATAATGAGTTCATCTATTTCCAGAATGAATCATCAAATCAATGAGGTACTTAATTTTGTCAAGAGCATCCCTTTGAATTTGTCAAAACAAAGTTTCCAAAAATTAATGATATCTACAATGGCGATGGTTCAAAAACCAGTCAATATTCAAATTATTCTACCTCAAAATGATGTAATGATTAATTGTGATAACAAAATTGAATATGTTTTTTTAAATTTGATAAACAATTCAATTGACAGTATTGGGTTAAGAGGTAAAATTGAGATAAAAATTGAAGAAAATGATAAAAACATAATGTTAGATTTTATTGATTCAGGAAAAGGAATTGAAGAAAAAATAATGACGCAAATTTTCAATCCATTATTTACTACAAAACAGAAAGGGACAGGACTAGGCCTTGTTACGTGTAAAAATATCATAGAACAGCACGGAGGAACAATTTCTGTGAAAAATAATCCAACCACATTTACAATTCAATTGCCCAAAGTATGACATATCATGACATTAAAAGTAATTAATAATTCAGATTCTAAAACTGGTGAATTTCCATGTGTGACATGTGAGACTAACTGCTGTAAAGAATATACGATATTTGTTAATGCTCATGACATTTACAGACTGCATCAAAAATTGAAAAAAACCCCAAAAAGTTTTCTTGATATTTGGGGTGCTAAAGACTTTGATCTTGGAATCAAAGTAAAAGAAGGATTACTTGACCTTGCACTAAAACAAAAAGATGGTGGATGTATGTTTTTAGAAGAATCAAAAGATATGTTTCGATGTACAGTAAATGATTTCAAGCCAAGTGTGTGTAAATCATATCCATTTCAAATGAAAAAGGGGAAATTAGTTCAGATGACAGAAAAGCTGTGTCCAGTTGATTGGGATACTAGAGAATTTGAGTCCATGATGTCTACTCATCTCAAAAAAGATGAAGAGGAATGGGAATTTTATGATAAACTAGTACTAGAATGGAATGAAAAATTTGGAGAGAAAAAATCATTGTCTGAATTTTTAAAGTTCATACTAGATAGAGTTGCTTTAGAAGAAATTTAGCCCCAGAATAAAGATCTAAATAGTATGATTATCACAAAAATTCATTGAATTTTTCTAAAATTATGTTACTATCATCATTTGCAGTTTTTTTGATGTTTGCAACACCAAATGTATTTGCAGATAGTTTTGATGAGAAAACTTGTGTCTCTTTAATTTCCACAGACAAAGTAAAAGAAATTACAGGTTATGAGGGAGTACTTGAGATTAACGTAATTAATTCTAATTTAGAATCACTAAATGAAGGAATAACAAATGGGTGTGCAATATCATTTCAAAATGATGATACTTCATTCACACTTACACTAGTAATTACTGCATCAGATTCAGATAGAACTGCTCAATCAAAATATGGAGAAATATTTTCAGCATCAAACCAAATGGGATTTGAAGTAATTGAAGGAAACAACGGTCCTTGGATATATCATCAAGTAGAAGTAAATGATATGGGAATAGCTAGTTTCTTGGCATCAATTAAAGATAACATACAAGTTGGACTTCATTCCCCACAAACAGATATTCCAATAGACCCAGCAGATATACGTGAAGTTCTAACAATTGTTCAATCAAATATTGATAAATTAGACATTCCAAAATCATTTACACCAAATGACATTGAACCAACAAATGTTGAACCAGTAGAAATTACTTCAGAACATGAACAAAAAATTGTAGAACTAAAACAATCAGAGGAACAAACAACAGAATCAGATAGTCATAGAATGGAAACTGAAATTACTAGAGAAGAAAACGGAGGAGGTTGTTTGATAGCCACTGCAACATATGGTTCAGAATTAGCACCGCAAGTTCAAACATTACGAGAACTTAGAGACAACTCACTACTACAAACAGAATCAGGTACTAGTTTCATGAATTCATTTAATGATGTTTACTATACATTCTCACCAATTATTGCAGACTATGAAAGAGAAAATCCAGTGTTTAGAGAAATGGTAAAAATTACAATTACTCCAATGATAACATCATTATCAATTCTAAATAATGTAGAGATGGATTCAGAACAATCAGTACTAGGTTATGGAATTTCACTAATCATACTAAATGGAATGATGTATGTTGGAATTCCTGTTGCAATAGTTATTGGAATTAGAAAAATTTAGTAAAAATCAAATTTCATCAAACCTTTTAAGAAAATATTTTAGAGAATAATTATGAAATTAATCTGGGTAATTATTCCACTAATATTATTTGGAATTACCAGTATTGGGCAATCATTTGCAGATGTAGAATATTCGCATGAATTTAATTTTGAAAATTGTGAAGGAATTTTGGATGTTGAGGAAATAAAAAGTACAATTAATCGTATTGAAAATATTACTGTTAATTCCAGAGAATTAACTCCAGTAGATAGAGAACTAGGTCTACAAACAATGTGTGATTCAACGTTTGAATCAGAAGGGAAATCAATTAGCATGAGTATAGTTGTAATGGATTCAAAAGAAACTGCCAGTACACTATATCAAGAAAATTTGGATGTATTTTCGGGGCAAGATTTTGAATTTAGAGAATATGTTACATTTTGGAATAATTTTGATGTAACAGTAAATGATCAAAATGTAGGAAGTTTCATCATATCACAGTACGATAAATTTTTCATTAATTTTCATACTAGTTTTTCTGGAGATGGTCCAGCACTAATTGATACTGAAGAATTACGAATGTTATCCACAATAGTTCAGAAAAAAATTCTTGAATTAGAAGATGTATCAATATCACCGCCAAATCCACTTCCTACTCCAAACTTGGATGATCCAGATAGATTTACAGATGAACATGAAATGCCACCAATTGCTACAGGAAAAATAGATTCACCAAAAAAACAAATGGCTCAAGGCATTGAACCTTCAGCAGTAAAATGTAATGAAGGATTGGTGTTGGTTACAAAAAAGAGTGGAGAATCATCTGCATGTGTAAAACCAATTACTGCAGATATTTTATCTCAACGAGGATGGGGTGGAATCAATCCACCATGCTGTAAGAAATAAGCATAGTTTGATATGAACGGATTAGCAAAAAACTATGAAACTTTTAAAATATAATCTAAAATAATTATTTGAAAGATTTTTTTATTAATCCATTAATTACACGAGAAAAACTAACTGATTCTGAAGTATCTTTGATTTGTTTTGATTGTAAATCATGAACTTTCTTGACTAAATCATCATCAAGTATTATTGTCACTCTTTTGCCCATAACATGAGTAGAGTTGGTTTTTTATTTAAAACGATTATTGATTATCAAAAAAGAAATCTGAAAATTAGCAATGCACTTTATACAATAGAACATCTTTCAGTATATCATGACTAAAATTAATAATGTAGATTTGGATAAAGTTGCAAATACAATATCAAAAGGAAAAGAAGATAAGAATTCTCTAAGAAAGCCAGTAAAACTACAAGGAGAATGGAACTTGGATTCTGATTCAGGATTTCAATTTAAAACAGAATTACCATATGAAAAAGGAACTCAAAGCATAGAGATTGACTCACCATCATTTCTAGGTGGGGAAGGAAATAGACTAGGCCCAATGGCATACTGTATTGCAGGAATTACATCTTGTTTTGTGGGTACATTTGTAGGAATTACAGCACAGCAAGGTATCAAACTAACAAAACTCAAAGTCACAACACAGTGCAACATCAATTTTGCAAAGGCCTTTGATTTATCAGAAGATCCAATTACTGAAGGAATGAGTTTTGAGATTGATGCCACAAGTGATGATGCTGATAATACAAAATTGCAAGAATTACTAAAAATGGCAGAAGAGCGATGCCCTGCAATGTATAGTATGGCTCACAAAATAGAAGTTAATGCAAAAATAGTTTAAGATTCTCTAACCTTTGGCAAATTCCAATTAAACTTCATTGCCAATAATCTAATTCCAGTTGCTGCCACTATGCCAATAATTGAGGCTATCTGAATATCATTAGATGTAGATAACACAAGATAAAATATTACAATTCCAATCAGACTAGCCACAGCATAGACTTCTTTAACAAACACAATTGGAATTTCTCTAACAAAGATATCTCGCAGTATACCGCCACCAATTGCTGTAATCATTCCACCAAATAGCATTGGCAAAAAGTTCATTCCAACTATTTGAAATGCAATTGATGCACCAATTACTGAAAACACACCCAATCCAACTGCATCAACTACTAACCAAATGTTCATCTTCTTTTTCAAATATGAAAACAAGAAAAACATCACAACTCCAGTAATTACAGTTAGAATAACATAGATTGGATCAGAAAATGCAACTGGAAATCTGCCAAACAATACATCACGAGTTACACCACCACCAACTCCAACCACAGTAGCCAATACTATAATTCCAAAAATGTCGGCTTTGTGTGAAATTGCTTTTGATGCACCAGTTATAGCAAATGCAATTGTCCCAAGATAATCTAGTACACTGATAAAGCCATCAACGGGAAATGAGAAATCAACCAATTACTGAAAATTTGGCATCAAAGATTGATAAAGTTTGATAAAAATAAAGATCAAAATTAAAAAAGTGTATTTTTCTATCCAAATAGTGAGGACAAACCTTCCATGGCTGCCTCTTCTTTCTTTGGATCTTCTTTCTTTTCTTCTTTCTTTGCTTCGCCACCTGCTGCTGCATCTGCTGCCGGAGCGGCTGCTGCAACTGCTACTGGTGCGGCTTTAACTGCATCATCGATGTTAACATCGGCTAATGCTGCAACTAGAGATTTAACTTGGGCTTCATTAACTTCAGCGCCAGATGCTTTAACAACTGAACTGAGGTTTGCCTCGTCTACATCTTTTCCTAGTTTGTGAAGAAGTAAAGCAGCGTAAACATATTCCATTGTAACGAGAATCCCCTAGGGCATAATATAAAACTATGCAGAATTTACGCCTAGAATTAATTTAGGATTTTCAAACTTCTGCAAATAGAGTAAAGTGTTCTTTTGAGATTTGCATCAACTAGAGTTTCCATTCTGTTTTTGAGGATTCTTTTTGCCTCATCTCTGTCATCACCAGCAGGTAATGACAAAACATTGTTGATAAATTCAGGTAATGATTCACGAATCCAACCATCAAGCATCTCAAAGACTTTGGGTGGGATTAGATCGCATTTATCCTCATTAAGATCTAAAATTGCAGTATAATTTTCATGCTCCACTCTATACACTAATGCCAATACAACATTGTCAGGAGTTGGAAATTCTAAAATTTCTCGGGAACGCTCACCAGTCTTTCCTTGGGCTAGTTTGTTTTTGAGTCCAACAGGATTTACAATTACTCCAGTAATTCCAACTTTGTTATCCTCAATTCCAGTGATTGCACCAAAAATAAAGTCATTAAACTCTCCATTTTTTTTAATAGAAAATACATAGGCCCCTTCTTTGAGTTCTGGCTTTTTCCCAAACATGAATGAACTAGAAATGATATTCTATTTAATGTATGATGAAATAGTAAAAAATTCAAAAATTAGACTAGAGATTTTATTATTCTAGAGATGAGATTTTGTTTCCAGTGCCTATATGGTACGCATCATCAATTGTAGACACAAAAACCATACCATCACCTTCATTTCCTCGATAATCGGTTTTGAGAATAGATGATACAATATCGTCTACATGGGAATCATTAACCAGGTGTACTATCAAACAACGGTAGGTTAATTGGAATTATCAGTAAAACTGACATCATCAAGGCTTTGGCATTTATGAAATTGTATATCGTTAATTCTTAATATCAGTGGATTACACCCAACAATATTGGATAAATCACAGATTCTAAAGGAATTCTCAGCAGACCCTGAGAAATACTATAACGTTAAACTATTTGCAGAACAAGGATTTGTTAGAAAATCTTGTACCAAATGTGGTAGATTCTTTTGGACACTAAATGCTGATAGGGACCTTTGTCCGGATGATGGAAAAGATACCTATTCTTTCATTGGAGATCCTCCAACTACAAAACGATTTGATTACACACAAGCTTGGAAACAAGTCGAAGAGTTTTTTATAAAAAATAACCACACCTCAGTTAGTAGATATCCTGTAGTTTGTAGATGGCGTGATGATCTCTATTTTACAATTGCATCAGTTGTTGACTTTCAAAGAATAATGGGAAGTAAGGTAGTCTTTGAGTTTCCTGCAAATCCACTTGTAGTACCACAAACTTGTCTTCGTTTCAAGGATTTAGAAAATGTCGGAGTTACGGGTAGACACTTTTCGTCATTTTGTATGATAGGACAACACAGTGTTCCTGATTTGGGAGGATACTGGAAAGATGAATGCGTTGATTTGGATTATAGATTACTAACACAACAATTTGGAATTAAAAAAGAAGAAGTGGTCTTTGTTGAGGATGTTTGGGCGGGTGGGGGCTCGTTTGGACCATCACTAGAATATTTTGTTCAAGGATTGGAATTAGGTAATGCAGTTTTTACTGAATTTCAAGGGGAACTAGGTCAGCATACAACATTAGACCAAAGAGTAATTGACATGGGTGCAGGATTAGAAAGATTTGCATGGATTACAAATGGAACACCGACTGCTTATGATTGTTGCTTTGGTCCAATTAATGAAAAATTATTTGGAATAATTGGAATTGATTCAGATAGTGAAATTTTAAAAAAATACTTTACAGAAATTGCAAAAGAGATTGATAATTACGATGACTTGAATCAAGTTAGACGTCTTGCAGTAAAAAATGCAGGAGTTACAGATGACCAGTTATCAAAAATGATCACACCACTTGAAGGGATGTATTTGATAGCAGACCATTTGCGTACGTTAATCTTTGCAATTACTGATGGTGCATTGCCAAGTAATGTTGGTGGAGGATACAACCTAAGAATGATGTTACGTCGCATCAATGGAACAATAAACAGACTAAATCTAAAACTAGACATTGATGATTTGATTGATACTCATATTGACTATCTCAAAGATACCTATCCAGAACTTGATGAGAAAAGAGAAGATGTCAAAGTTATACTAAAATTAGAATCAGCAAGATATGAAGAATCAAAAATTCACATGAAAAATAAAGCTGAAAAAATTAGAGAGAAAGGTGCACCAAGTGTGGACCAACTAATCACACTATACGAATCAGATGGAATTACACCAGAGTATCTTAGAGAAATTGATGCTATTTCAGAAATTCCATCACAGTTTTACTCTAAACTTTCTGATTTGCACCAGTCAGACAAGAAAAAAGCAATCACAGAATTACCACTAGCAGAATTACCTGAAACTGAAACTCTATTTTACAAAGATGACCCAATGGAGTTTGAAGCTAAAGTTCTCAAAGTGATTAATGACATGGTAGTATTAGATAAAACGTCATTTTACGCACGAGGTGGAGGACAAGAACCTGATTTGGGAACCATAAATGGTTTCAAAGTGATTAATGTCGACAAACATGCACACGTTATTGTTCATCAACTAGAAGGTGGCGTACCAGCTGAAGGTGATACGGTATCATGCAAAGTTGATGAGACACGTCGAGCAAACATTACAAAAAACCACACAAGCACTCACATAATTAATGCATCATCACGCAAAATATTAGGTTCATGGATTTGGCAGCATTCAGCTTTCAAAGATGATGATCATGCTAGACTAGACATTACACATCATTCATCTCTAAGTAGTGATGAAGTACAAAAAATTGAAGATGAAGCTAATGATATGATAAAGAAAAACTATCCAGTTAACATCGATTATTACGACAGAGGAACTGCAGAACAAAAGTATGGATTTAGAATTTATCAAGGTGGTGTAGTTCCAGTAAAATCAGTAAGAATTGTATCAATTGAAGATAAAGACATTGAAGCATGTGGTGGAACCCATGTTAAAAAAACTGGAGATATTGAACTAATCAAAATCACAAAGACTAAACGAATTCAAGATGGAGTGGTACGAGTTGAATTTGTATCAGGACCTAATGCGTATTCATATGTCAAACAACAAGAAGAAAATTCAAAACAAAAAGCTCAAGATGATATTGCAAAACAAGAACTAGAAAAGAAAAGAGAAGAAAACAAATCAAAAGCTCGTGAACAAATTCCCGTTTTACTTGAAAAAGTTCTTGCTGGAGAACAAGGGGATATTGATGGTATTACTGTATCAAATAAAATCTGTTTTACTAGTAGTGGAAATTATGATGATTATTTCCACCAAAACTTTGGAAAGAAACTAACTGCAAAAGACGATACTGCAGCTTATTGTGGAATATTTACTGCTGGTCCAACAATTAGAGTAATGATATTTTCAGGGGAGAAATCAGGAATTCATGCAGGTAGTATAGCCAAGGAAATAGCCTCAATTTTGGGCGGTTCAGGCGGCGGAGATGCCAAATTTGCTCAAGGTGGAGGAAAAGACACATCTAAAAAAGAGCAGGCAATTGAGAAAGCAAAATCAATGATTTTTGGATAAGATGATGATATTATGATAAACTGGAATGAAATAGAAACTAAATGGCGTAAAGTATGGAATGACTCTAAAGACTTTGAGACAAATCCAAATGAGAAACAAAAAAAATTCATTACAGTAGCATACCCATATCCCAATTCTCCGCAACACATTGGACATGGACGAACATACACACTAGCTGATGTTCATGCAAGATATTACAGAATGAAAGGATACAACGTATTGTTCCCAATGGGATTCCATTATACTGGAACTCCCGTACTTGGAATGGCAAAAAGAATTCAAAACCAAGAGAAAGAAATTCTTGATGGATTGAGAAATGTGTATCATGTACCTGAAGATGCAATAAAGACATTTGTTGAACCAATTAAGATTGCAGATTATTTTCATGAAGAGATAAAATCAGGCATGATAGAAATGGGCTATTCCATTGATTGGCGTAGAGAGTTTACAACTATAGTTCCAGGATATCAGAAATTTATTGAATGGCAAATTACCACACTAAAAGAAAATGGACGAATCATTCAAGGTAGTCACCCAGTTGGATGGTGTCCTGATGATGGTAATCCAGTATCTCAACACGATACAATGGGGGATGTTGAACCAAAGATTGATGATAAAAATTTCCTAGTCAAATTTAATTTTGGAGAATTCATATTTCCAGTAACTACACTAAGACCTGAAACAATTTTTGGTGTTACAAATTTGTGGGTCAATCCAAATGTTACATACAAAAAAGTGCAAGTCGATGATAAAGTATGGATATGCTCAGAAGCATGTGCAAAGAAAATATCCTTTTTTGAAAAACAAGTTGAAATAATTGGTGAAATTAATGGTAATGAAATTGTTGGTAAATTAGCAATTAATCATGATGGTAGAGAAATTCCTATACTACCTGCAGACTTTGTAGAGCCTGAAATGGGTACGGGATTAGTAATGTCAGTACCAGCACATGCTCCAAAAGATTACCAAGCCTTGATGGATTTAAAATCCCAAAATCATGAATTGGCATTAAAAATTGAGCCTATTCCAATAATATCAACACCAGATTATGGAGAATTTCCTGCAAAAGAGATTTGTGAAAAACTTGGAGTATCCAACCAAACTGATGACAAACTAGAGGAGGCTACCAAGGATTTGTATGCAAAAGAATTCTCAGACGGTAAACTAAATGAGAAATGTTCTCAATTTAACAATGAGAAGGTACAGTTTGGTAGAGACAAAGTTAGATCTTATTTAGAAGAAAAAGGAACTTTGGAAAAATTCCCAATTCTAGAGAATGCTCCAGTAAAATGTAGATGTGGTGCTGAATGTGTTGTAAAAATTCTCAACAACCAATGGTTTTTGAATTATGGAGATGAGGAATGGAAGAATTTAGCTCGGAACTGTTTTGATGAGATGAACATTTTACCAAATAATATCAAAACTGAATTTAATGAAGTAATTGATTGGCTACATGAAAGAGCATGTGCAAGACAACAAGGATTGGGAACTACCTTACCCTGGGATAAAGATTGGATTGTAGAAAGCTTGTCCGATTCCGTAATCTACATGGCATACTATACCATATCACGATTTGTAAATGATGGAACCGTATCTCCAGATAATTTAACAAAAGAATTCTTTGATTACATATTATTAGATAAAGGAGATATCAAACTTGCAGCTAGCACATCAAAGCTTGCAGAAGATATCATCAATACAATGAAAAAAGAATTCAATTATTTCTATCCAGTTGATTCAAGACACTCAGGTAGAGATTTGGTGCAGAACCATTTGTCATTTTTTGTCCTTAATCACGTTGCAGTTTTTGAAAAGAAATTGTGGCCACAAGAAATTGTTGTTAATGGTAGTGTAATGATGGATGGTGCAAAGATGAGTAAGAGTATGGGAAATATCATACCATTACGAACTGCAATCAGAGATCATGGAGCAGACCCAATCAGATTAGCTATCATATCCTCAGCTGAACTATTACAGGATGCTGATTTTAACATGGAATCAGTTACAGGTATTCAAAGCAAGCTGGAATCTCTTTTAGAGGAATGCTCTAGGCTCGAAAATACCCCATTACCAGAGTTACAAGCAGAAGATAGATGGATTTTATCAAAATTACAGAGTTTGATAGGTACTGTTACTGAATCTGTTGAAAAGATGAGATTAAGAGAAGGCTTGCATGATATTTTATTTTCATTTGAATCTGATTTGAGCTGGTATCACAAAAGAGTACAAGCAAAAGATAGAGATGACATTAACGGAATACTATACAAAATAAATTCTGCCCGTGTTGCAATGTTATCCCCATTTGCACCACACATAGCTGAAGAGATGTGGCAAAAGCTTGGAAATAACACCCTAGCTTCCAAGACACAATGGCCAGAATTTTCAGATGATAATGTTGATGCAACATCAATACAATCAGAGAATCTTCTAAAGAGTACCATTGATGATATTGCAAATATTTTAAAAGTTACAAAGATTACTCCAAAGAAAATTGTACTGTATGTAACTTCAGATAGTACGAAAAAGAAAATTTACAGAAAAATGTTGAGTATAATGGTGGGTGGGCAAAACAACATGGGAATAGTAATGAAAGAGTTGTTATCAAATCCTGATACTGCAGACGCTAAAAAAATGCCAGACTTTGTTCAGAAAACAATCAAAGATCTACATTCAGAATCAGAAGAGATTAAAAAAATGAAATTAGAATCAGATAATTTTGATGAAAAAGAATTCCTATCATCAGAATTGTGTAGTATTGGTAAGAAAGAATTTGGAGTTGACATTACAGTGTTTGCAGAATCTGACTCAGACATTTACGATCCTAAAGGTAAAGCACGTCACGCAAGGCCATTCAAGCCAGCGATTTTGATTGAATAGAATTATCTTTAGCAGATTACAGGTTTACGAATAAAATACATGTAATGAGAGTTCAAGGATAAAATTTGGGCCAAAGTTTTTTTTCAAAATATACAATCAACTCAGGATCTTTGGTTACTCTTTGAATGGAATCTTTTATTGATGGAATAATTGGAGCTCCAGCTCGAGTCCACCTAAATATCAGATCCTCAATTCTTAATTGCATCGCATCAAGGTCTGCATCCAATAATTACCCATAGTAATTCGATTAATGATCTATTGGTTATTGTGAAATGTATACGATCTTAAATAGAAATTTTGTAATAATAGATTAGTGTAAGTGAGAGAAAAGAGCGTCGAGACGTCATTCTCTCCTTTGACACGTATTTTCAATCCTAAAATAAAGAAGATTTTTTGTGGTTATCTAATTTAAAATATTATTTTCAGAAATTTAAAAAAAATAAAAAGAGAACTAAAAATTACAAACTTTTGTATCTTTTAGAAATCTCAATTTTTACAACAAAAGATGCAATACTCAAATCAATATGAGTAATGCTCTTTTCGATTTGTAATCTTTCTTTATAGGAAAGACCATCAACAAGAGATTCTTGTAATCGAGTTCGCTGAAATTCTAATCTTTGTAGTTGTTTGTCAAACCAATCTTTGTTGGAATTTGATTGATCTTTTCGAATCTCTGAATACCAAGATTCAATGTCTTTGTTGATTGTATTTCTATTGATGTCAAGTATTTTTGCAATTTGTACTGCAGAATGTCCTTGCTGGAAATGCAATTCAAAAACTTTGTTTTTTCGAATTTCTTGTTCTTGTTTTGTGTATGGTCCACCTATTTTTTGTATTTGTGCCATACTATTCATACAACATACTAGGTATAGAGAACTAATTTTTTCTCGACAACTGGTCTACACAGTCCTTTTATATCTGAAGGATGAATTTTTCAAAAACTGACTAGTTCTGCATAGTTAGGATGCAATCATTTCATTCGTTTATACAATAATTGTAATCAACAAAAATTTGTGACTCAAAGGGATTACTATGAAATTCTAGGAATCCCAAAAGACACACCAGACTATGAAATAAAAAAACGATACAGACAATTGGCATTAAAGTATCATCCAGATAGAAACAAGGATTCTGAAGCCCCTGAGAAATTCAAAGAAATTTCTGAAGCTTACTCTATACTATCTGATAATCAAAAAAGACAACTCTACGATTCACACGGCCATGCAGGAATTGATGGTAGATATTCTAACATGAATTATTACTCACAAGAAGATTTTCACTCTAATGATGTATGGGGATGGCGTAGCAAAGGCAGTTCACTATACTCTATGGGTAACTACAAAGAAGCAATAGAATGCTACAATGAAGGAATCAAAATTGATCCTGATAACAGAATTCTATGGAACAACAAAGGAATGGCACAGTATGCAATGGGTGAATATGAAGCAGCCATACTATCCTATGAGCATCTAATTACAATTGATCCAAAGGACGCATACACATGGAACAACAAAGGAATGGCACAGTATGCAATGAAAAAATATGAGCAAGCCATTACATCATATGATAAAGTAATTACAATTGATCCTGATGATGCTGATGCATGGTATAACAAAGGTGATGCACTAAATTCTCTTGGTAAGAGTGATGAGGCAGAAAAATGCTATGATAAATCTAAAGAACTAGGATATGACATCTAGTCATTAGCATGTTTTTCTTTAATTATTCGAGTAACCTCATTTACTAATTCAACATCCAAAGTTACTAGAGCCTCCAAAGATTCTCGATACTTTTCATCGCCCCATTTGTCTTCAGCAAACATTTCTTTTACCAAATTAACAATGTCAGATTTGTTTCTATTGTGTAGGGTTTTTGCATTATCTAAATTATCCATAATTTACCCACAAAATTATAACAAATTAAAGATTTTCATCAAAATCATATCAAAGAATAACATTCTATTTTATTTGACACAATACAATGCTCACCAATGGATATTGTAAAGTCAGCTGAACTATTAGCCAAAAACAAACACTCAGGAGATGTAAAAAAAGACGGCACTACCATATCTAAACATCTTGAGGATGTTAATAATAGACTCAAAAGTTTAGGAATTATAGACAAAGAATTACTTTGTGCTGGATGGCTACATGATACCATAGAAGGTACAGAGATTACTTTTGATGATATCTTTGAGCAGTTTGGTAGTGAAATTGCTGTCCTTGTATCATCATTATCAAAAGACATGTCATTAACTAGAAAGAAAAGAGAAAAAGCATATTCCATTTTACTAAAAGAATCATCAACCAAAGCCAAAATTATCAAGCTGTGCGATATCTCAGCTAATCTTAGTGATATAAAAAACTGGGATACAACAAAATCACAAAAACTACGAAAAATAAAAAAACAGAGACACTACCTAAACCTAATCAAAGATGAACTAAAAGACACAGAGTATCCACAAATTATATCACTATTAGAAACTAGTAATCAAATTTTAAAACAATTTTCTCAAAGACCTGTATCCCTAAAATAATATTATAGTCCTTCTTCATTTACATCAGGTTCTGGTTGCGCACTATCAAATGACATTTCTTTTTTCTGACAAGATGGACATTTTTCCCACATGCCAAATTCATTTCGAATTTTTTCCTTGCCATCACAATTAAAACATGTCACAAATTTCATATCACAATTAGAAACTTAAGCTTGTTTATTCCAGAGTAAGTTTAGCCTTAGATACATGGTTCATATTGATGAAAATTGGCAAATTTTTCATGAATTTATTCAAAAAAAAGGCAGAAGCTCCTACTCTAGTTTGTAGAATATGTGAATTGAAATTTACTGATCCTCAACGAACAATGAGACACATGCTAAAAGCTCACTCTAAACCACAAAAAGCAAAGAAATAGAATTTTTTAATTTTCTTGTTTTAAATTATTTTTCTACAAATTCAGTTTCATATACTAGTTGTAATGATATCAAAATATGGTAAACTGGAATGTTATTGTAATTGTTACACTAATTGCAGCGTTTATTGGAGTTATTTTGTGGATTTCACTCCCAGGTTTGATAGAATTTGCAGATACCCAAGAAGATAGAGATTTACTAAATGACATCAGTGAAACAGAAAAAATGATGTGCGGCATTCCAAATGAGATGAACGTAATCTTTGATAAAATAAATTCCATATCTAGTGATAATTTTGATAATAAAGCAAAAGGAATCTACCAGTCAATTCTTTGGGGAAATAACATTGATAGTTGTGATATTTCCTATTTGTACGAACAATTAGACAATCAACAAAAAGAAAAGTTGAATTGGAATAAATTTTCCTGCACCAATAATCATTGTACAAAGTAAAAGCGAGATTGAAAGAACTGAAGAGGCCCTTCCAATCTCATGAAGAATGGAGAGAATCCGTTCTTCAATTTGCGTTTGACTACCCGATTTGGTAATCGCGATTTTTGGAATCACGCAAACTAATCAATAGTTAATTAACCTAAAAACTAACTGATTAATTCATCACATTTTCGAGTATAGTATTCAATTAGGTGTAAATATTGAAAGTTCTCTTTAGTAAATCCAATACAGTCTTTTCTTTTCTGAATACAAGAGTACAGTTCTTCTAATCCCTCATGTTTCATGAAATTTCACCACATTGTGATTGTATAGTAAATATCACATCACGAGCCAATTTACTTTCTAGTTCTTCAAAAAATTCTTCATCTAATAGTTCTGAATCAGGAGTCATGTAAGAATAGTGAGTTTTTGAATTAAAGGTAATGGGTTATACTGTTAATCATCTAGTTTATCTGCCAAACCAAAGTTTGAACGAATACCAACATAGAATGTAACTAATCCTAAAACTATACCCAGTACAAAACTGAATTCAGAATTGCTAACAAGAAATGTCACAAAAGTTGATACCATCACAACAGCAAATGAGATTATCAAAAGTTTAGAATTCATTTAGTTTAATCCCAATCATACAAACTTAAGATTGTTGATAATTAACAATTAATGAATACCTTAGAGTTTGATACAGAGATCATTTCAGCCATAGATACAGGGATATTTTCTTTTTTTGCAACTAATTCTAGATCTTTACCATGTTTCTCTCTCAAATGAGTAACAAATTCTGATTCTTCAATGTTATTTTTTTTAAAACCACAATCAAACACACAGTTAAAATTCAAAATTAATCAGCGTACTTTTTTGGTTTTTTCTTTTTCTTGTTTAGTTGTTGATCGCTTTTGTATTTTTTAATTCGCTGTGTAGCTTCTGCTTGTTTTTGGCCCTTTTGTTTACGATTGTCTTTTTTCTGTGAACCCTTCATTATATCATACAAGATAAATTTTACAGTTAAGTCTTGATATTATCTATACAGGATATAGGATACAAGCAAAAATGCAGATACAACACTTGATACTCCTACAATTATCAGCAATTCTTTTCTTGAAAATACGTCAGTTCTAAAACTCAATAATTAACATAAAATAAATTCAAAAATTAAGCGTATTGAAATCAGTGTAAGGGAGATTAACCCACCTACACCTAAACATGCAAACTGTTCGATATCATGATCAAATGCAACTCAAACCCAAACTAATCAAGCCTAGTTGTTGTAGTGAACATATCCTTGATACGCTACATGCGTAAGGGAGATTTGCAGGTATTCAATATAATTGGCCACTCAAATAATATTTTGAACACGACCAATCTTGCCACTTTCTAATTCAACTTTAATTCCATGAGGATGAAAATTACTCGATGTAAGAATTCTCTTAACTACACCCTGAGTTAATTTGCCACTGGATTGATCTTGTTTTTGAACAATATCCACTGTAATCCCTGGACTGATTTTATCACGAGTTATACTCAATATACAGAATCTAATCTAATGGAAAATTAATGTTACAATTAATGCAATTTCCACACATTCCATTGTAACGTACACAGTATTCAATTACTTGACACATCAGACATACAACATAACTCAAAGTATATCTCAAAACACTACAAATTACTAGGAAAATATGATTTGTCAGCACAAAAATCAGCACCAAGAATCATCCACTTCATTATTATTTTAAATTCACATAAAGGAATCATGTCAGCAATTAATAGAAAATCAGACAAAAAATCTACTTTAATTATATCAGGAGTTATTGTACTAGCTGCAAGTTTACTTTTTGCATACTTGATGTTGTATACGGCACCAGAAGAAAATATCGAGTTAGTAAAAATAATTGCAATTACAGATAATGGATGTATTGCTGAAACTCTAGATGGTTATTCAGTAAATATTGGGGATTGTAACGCAAAACCTGGGCAATACATTGATGCACTTGTTGATCAAAAAGTAAAAGATAGGGCTGCTGCAATGAACCCTACAAACTAATTTTTTTTTAAAAAAAATAAAAATAAAATAAATGTAAAAAATCTATTTCACAACTAATACAGGAACTTTTGCTTTGTGTAAAACATGGTGTGATGTACTTCCAAGGAATGCCTCTTTTGCAGCACCAATTCCTCTTGCTCCAATTACTACCATGTCAAATTTTCCCTTATCAGCAGTTTTTACAATATCAGCGCCAACATTGCCACCAGTCATTTTGTATTTGAATGGGATTCCTGCTTGTTTTACTTTTTTTAATGCAGGACCAATAGCCTTGGCAGCTTTTACTTGTACATCATCTTTCATTTTTTGTGTGTACTTTATTCCAGCAACTACTGGTAAATGAAAGACATACAATCCTGTAATTTCAGCACCACTGACTTTAGCAATATCTATTGCTTTGTTTAATCCTCTAATAGAATTAACAGAACCATCAAGGGGAACCAAAATTTTTGAGAATTTTGCCATACAATTAATGAAAATTTATCAAATATTAAGATGATGATGTTTTTCGCATATGAAATTTGGTAAAAGTATAATGTGATTTCAATGATGAAATTCAACAAAAGCGTTATCTGTAATTAGTCAATCCGAAAATTAATGGACTACATGTATCAAATTATTATTAAAATCCTAAAAAGTATCAAAACTCACATCGAAAATTCAGATAAATCAAAAATATCAAAAGAATTTGAGAGTTTAGAGCACCATTTAAAAAAAATCTCAATTAGTGCAATGACTGCATTTAGGATTAGAAAATTATACAAATTAGATCACTCAAAAGATGCATTATACATCAAAGATGAAATTGATAAATTAGTTTCAATTTTTACTCATTTAGTCACTTGGAAATGCAAAGTATGCAATAAAACAATAGGAACTGAAAGACAAGAACAGTTAGCATTACTAGTTACTGCACATGAAATTAACCATAGAACAATCTAATCTAATTTCTTCCAGCAATTTTTATTATTGCACTCACCACATGTTGTATTCTCATTCCATTTCTCAAAAGATTTGGAACTAGGGATTTTTACCACAGTAATTCTATTACAACTAGTACACTGTACCTTTACAGTAGTAGCTCCTTGATCATCGCCCATAAACCAATCCTTAATGCCCATTATTTCTCCTCAACTGATTCACGTCTATTTCTAAAGTATTTCACTAATCTATAACCTAATAGTATTGGGACCAATACTTTCTTTCCCTCATAGATTACCTTAAGCAAAGATTTCAACATCTTAATTGACTTTAGTTGAGATGCAAACTGTAGAATCTTTAATGCTCGTAGTCCTGCAAACAATGGAATTAATATAAAAAATGCAATATCTATCCAATTTTTTCTCAAAAACTTTTTCCAATTATCTGCATGAAGATATTTTATTATCAAATCAGGAATCATTACAACAAAGATACTCCATAAAACAACATCAAAGATGAAATCAAAGTTTTCAAATTTTGGTAAAATATCATCAAATCCAATTGAATGTGTATCATATAGAATGAACAAAACAAAGTACACCATGGATAATCCCAAAATAGTATACTCTACTGATTTCTCAAATTTTTTGTTTAGAAATATTTCTTTAATTTTAATATCCAAAATTATTCACAACCATGTTTGATTGCCCAGGTGGTATTTGCAAATTCCGAACTATCACAGAATCGTTTCTCCAAATATGCAATGTTTGCATCTAAAATCTCTTGGTTTAGTATTATTTCATCACAGTAAACCAAACCAACCAATCTACCATAAACACCAATTATTTGTCCATCATCCTCATCAACAGTTACTGTACTTCCAACAGGGCAAAGTGTTTCAAGAAAATCTCTAGCATCAACTCCACCAAATCCTTTGAGTTGAGGTGCAGAAGATAGTGAAAATCTAACTGACTGGTCACCAACTAGGATAGAATTGCCATCAATTATCTTGTTTACCTCACCTTCAAAGCATTGAGCAGTACCTAGACAATCCAAATTCTCATCATAGAGAAATTCTGGTTCATCAATTGAGAATTCATCTAATTCATTAATTTGAGTAATTCCTACAATTAATCCCAAAATTCCAGTAGCTGCAATTGCAATAATTAGAACAGGTTTCATTTATTTTCCAACTCCTGGATTTTTAATTCAAGTTCTTTTATCTTGTTTTGTAATTCAATATTTTCATCACGTAAAGAATCTCTTTCTTTGGTAAGTATTTCATTAAGATCCACGAATTTTCTTGAAGATTTGTGTAAACTTAAGCATTTGGAAAAAAATACATCAGCATTATCAAGATAGTCTGTAAAATATTTAGAATTTAATTAATTTACATTCTTTGCCTTCTGCACGGCACTCAGCACAGTAAAGTAATGGAATTCTAGATTCTCCAATTTGTTTGAAATTCAAATGTGAATCCATTGTATGACCACATTCAGAATTTTTGCATGCAGTATCTTTATTTTCATAAAATGTTGTAATTGATGAATCTGCCATGATATGATTCTTCAAAATACATCTTTTATTACTTTCTAGTCAATTACTAATGAAAATCTTAAATCTCAAATTAACATATACAATATGTGGCAACAACTGAAGATCTAAAAAATGATATCCTTAATGCAACTGATCAACAGCAAAAACTAATGGAATTGAGAAAAAAGTTCCTAGGGTCTAAAGATAATGAAGACCAAATGAATGCATTCAAGCTAACCACCCAAATTATGAAGTATGAAGATTTTATCCGAGATACAGAAAAGCAAATCAGAGCAATGAACTAGGAATCATCAGAGAAAATACAACCTACGTTTAATATCCATCAAGTCAGAAACAAATTTGTGAAAAATCTCATTATACTAAGTATTATCATATCTATGAGTCTTGTAGGCACAGCATATGCCCAAAATCAAGTCAATGTAGAAGGTACTTGGTATTTGGGGGAAGGTCTCAAAAGTGGAGACTATTTTGAATATACTTTGTGTGAGATTGATCTTAATGCATGCTCACCAATTACTTTGAAAATTTGGATTAAAGGTGAAACAACTAATGTTAGTGAAAAGTTGTGGGATACACAAATTGTCATAATTGATGGAGATAAAACCCTCAAAGGTTCATGGGGATTAGGAAAAACAGTTCCAACTCCAATTATTTTTGATGATAATTTATCAGACTATGCAATTGCATTCAAGTCATCAATTGCATGGATATCAGCATTTGCTACAGGAAATGAAAAAGATAGAATTCATGGACCACAGGAATTTTCTGCAGCATCATGGGGATCATTGGGCCCAGTTGGTGGAGGACTAGAATCATATCTTGCTCCAAGTAAAGTAGAATCAATCACACTGCCACACAAAACAACAGAGTCTGTAATTATTGGATGGGATAATGGTAATGAAAGTGAAATTTGGTTAGTAGATGAATTTCCATTTCCAGTAAAAGCATTGACATATGCTGGAATTAATTCTGATAGCGTACCTGTAATGTTTGAGTTTAATCTAACGCAATACAAAGAAAATGTAACTGATGATCCATTTAGTAATGTAGTAGAGACTATTCAAAAATCAGATTTACTACAATGTGATAAGAAATTTCTTGATTACACAAGTAAGCGAGTATCTACAAATACGTATTCCATGATGATTCAATACAACTATTCTCCACAAGTACCAATTGAAGGATGTGAAATTGATTGGAAAATTAATTTTTACAGTAAATACAACGACATGGAAATTTTAGACCAAGTTAATTATGATATTTGGGTAGTAGATGAGAATGACAATAAACTATACTCATATGCTGAATCCATTGGAAAAAATAATTTATACATAGATTTTGGCCAAGTTGAGCACAGATTGCCAATAGAGCAAGAATCAGGTTTAGTTAGATATGCAATATTTGTTTACGGTTTAGGACCAGAAGATAGCATAGATAGTGAGCTTGGAGGATATGCCATAGTTGAAGTTGAAGTAGAAAAAAATCAATTACTAAAAGACACAACACCTGCACCAAAAATCCCACAATGGATTAAAAATAATGCAGGATGGTGGGCAGAAGGTGCAATTGATGATGATGCATTTACTCAAGGGATTGGATTTCTAGTTAAAGAAGGAACCATCAAGGTGGAATCAACATCACAAAAAGATGGAGAATCAAAAGTACCAGAGTGGGTTAAAAACAATGCAAAGTGGTGGGCAGAAGGCTCCATTAATGATGATGCATTCATTCAAGGAATTGAATTTCTAGTTAAAGAAGGAATTATTCCAGTATAATACAAATAAAATTAATTTTTCCGAGTTGCACATGCACACTCTACATACACAACTTTGAATTCCCCATCACTTTTGATATTGTGCGACATTGGTCTACGACATTGCTGACACTCTACAAACCCATGATATTCTTCAACTGCAACAACTTTGTGATCCCATGATTTTTTTTCTTCATTCCAAAATACAGATTTTATCTCAGTTGGGTTTGACATGAATTAATTTAGAAATTTTCAAACTTAAAAGTATAGAATTTAAAATAACAAATTCCCCAATATTTGAGCAATTATAGCTGCTACGATAATAATTACAATTTTAATTCCAAGTTTCACAAAATAGAATGCAATAACTGTAAACTTAAGGATACTGAATTTAGGATAGTGTTACGCCACAGGCAGAACAAATTTTTGCTTTACAATAATCAACGCCACATTTTGGACAGGCCTTTATCTCGTCAATTGGAAATGTCATAATACCTATTACAAAATTTGTTTTTAAGCTTGAAAACTATCGGATAGTTTCATAGGCGTCTTTTAGAAGATTTTTGGTATCATCTAAATTATCATCCAAATTCAGGGTAAGAATATTTGCAGGTTCTTTTCTGCTTTTTTGGATTTTAATTACCACACTATCGGGATGTGGTGCAACATCTGCAAACCATCTAAAACTCATTGATTTTCCAAAAACAATTCTGTGCATTCTAATGTCCTCTACAACATTATCGCCTAAAGAAAAACAGTAATCTCGAATAGACTCAAAGAGAAACAAAACATTTTCAGGAATTTGTTTTTTAAAATCATCATAGGTTCGTCTATTTCCAAAGTTTGCTAGTTCCATAGTATGTCAAAATGATTTTAGAATTTGTACCTTGTGGATATTATAGTGACAAACATCAAAAAGGTATTTTACAATAAAAAGAATACAAAATTTATGGACTTTATGCTCGAAGAAGAACTAATTGATTTAATGACTTTTTGTCTACAAACCCCTGATGCACCAGAAGTAGATGAAAAGAAAAAAAGAATTACTGAAGTAGGTAAAGAGATCTTTAATGATGGAGGAGTAGATGCAATGGTTGCATTCTTTTTTGCAATAGATAATAGAATCACTGAAGAAATTAGTAAGAGTCCAGTAATATTCAAACCATTATGGAATGGACTAGATGACGAATGGAAATTTTAGAAAACCAACATAGTTAAAGTAAATCAAAAACATGCAATACAAGTCAATATGGAATTTTCTCAAGAACAAGAACCAGATATCAATAAACCGATAGTCATTGCAGCAATGCAAGATATGGGAAATGTTGGAAATATTGTAATTAATTTTATCAATAATAGTTTGCATAGTAAAAAATTCAGAACAGCAAAGAGTCAATTTCCAACATATGTGATTGATAATGGAGGATACATTGATGTTCCTGAAGAGAATTGGGAGTACAGATTTACAGATGGATTAATAATTTTTGGTGGTGGAGCAGGTCAACCAAACAATAATCAAGAACTTAATGTACTATGTCAAGATGTAATTGAAGTTTCAAAAAAATATGATTCTAAATTCATCTATACATTAGGAGGATTTCATACACCTAGACCATTGAATAAAAATCCTAGAACATATGTCACTACCACATCAAAAGACCTGACAAAACAAATGGTTGACATGGGAATTAATACAACACCACAAAAATCAATGATAACAGGATTTAACGGATTAATTCTAGGATTCGCAAAACAAAACAACATTCAAGGGATTGGAATGTATGGAGAACTAAACGAACCCAAAGTTCCACAATATAGAGCAGCAATTAGTATAATCAAAACTTTGGAAAAACTCACATACAGAAAACTAGGGGACACAACAAGTTTAGAGATAAATGCTCAAGAGATTGAGAAAAATTTTGAAAACTAGAAAGAATTTTCAAAGACTACTTCGTTCAAATCTAACTGGCCACCACGTGGTGCTGCATCTTCTGCTCTTTTACCAACTACTACCATCATTGATATGACATGGTCTGAAGGTAAATTGATAATTTCTGCCAATTGATCATACTCAAAGCCCATCATAGGACAAGAGTCTAATCCCATAGAACGAGCTGCAAGCATTATTGTTTGAGCTGCAAATCCACAAGAACGAAACACTTCATCTCGACGATTTTGTGGATTATCAGTGTATTTTTTTGCCAAGTTAGTTTTAACTAATTCTTGTTTTTCAGGAGTATTATTTTTCCAGTATCTTTTTGGATCCTGATTCCATGCGTTTGTGTTTCCACAGAGTACAATTATCAAAGAGCCATCTTTTGGTTGTGCTTGTCCACGGGCTGCTATTGAAATTTTCTCTTTGATGGTCTGATCAGTAATAGTTACAAATCGCCAGTTTTGTTGATTATAGCTAGTTGGAGATAAAATTGTTAATTCCATTAATGATTTGACATCATCAGCGCTCATCTTGTGTGTAGAATCAAACTTTTTGATTGCTCTACGGGTTTTGATTGCCTCAAATGTATCCATGAAACAACAACAAAATTTTGATAAAATAAATGAAACGAAAAGGCACGAGTGAGCTTAAGATCAGTTCCCTCCCAGGGTACTGATGACAGCTCTTCGCTTAAGATCAGAAACGAATGTTTTCTGATGACAGCGATTTGTCTTAAGGCCTGATGCACTTTGCATTTCAGACGACAGACTGTCCTCTTCTTATTATTAATAATGTGATATTCATATTTAACAAATGCTGTTCATTCCTACTAGTGATAATATACCCAGATAGTGTATTTATTAGGAAAAATAATTTTGTCATTTAACTTGAAGATTGCAGTAATGGGAATGGGTGTAGCAGGGTCTTATCTTATGGCCAGACTAAAAAAATCAAACCACGAGGTTACAGGGTATGAAAGAAATACAGAAGACAGACATGATTCAATTTGTGCATGGGGTACAATCAAACCAGTACTAACAGAGTTTTGTAAAAAGGTAGACAGAGATTTTAATGATTTTCTAATTCATGATGGAAAAAAAATGCACGTCAAAATGAATGATGATATCAAATTTGATATTGGATTACATGGAATGTGTACATATGACAAATTATCTTTAATCAAAGATTTCATAAAAGATTCTAAAATTATCTATGGTCAAACACCAAAGCTTGAAGAATTAGAAAAAGAGTATGACTTGATAGTTGATTGTACTGGATTTAGCAGAGCATATCTGCCAAAGATGGAAGAAGATTTTTTCTTACCAACTTATGAGTACAAAGTAGAATATGAAAACGGAGTTCCCTATGATGACTTTTACATTGAGCCATTTCCTGGAATGTCAGGATATTTCTGGTATTTCCCACTAGGTGAGAAATGGGCCCATATTGGAGCAGGAGATTACAACAAGAATCACATCAAAGCAACTGATGAATTCTTAAAAAAACATGGAGGGAAGGTGCTCAAAACTAAAGGCAGACCAATTAGATTAGCAACTCCAAACAAGTGCAAGCCATTTTTCAAAGGCAAAGTTGTAGGTGTTGGAGAATCAATTGGAACAGTTTACGCTTTACTAGGAGAAGGAATTATTCCATCAATGCAATGTGTTGATATTTTTATGGATAATATCGGAGATGCAGTAGCATATGAGCAAGCAGTGGATAAACACTTCAAAGTTTATGCCAAGGTGTTTAATTTTGTGAGAGCAAAAATCCATAAAGATTTCAGTTTCATCAAAGCATTACCAGACTTTTTGTCAATCTTTTTCTATATGAAAAAGAATCAAGCAAGATTTGGAATGGATATTAAAATTTCAGATTTACTCAAAGTTGCTAAAGCCTAGTTTGATATTTTCATAATTCCTTGTTCAATTAGGAATTGTATTCCACCTACAAAGGATTGATCATCAATTGAACCATTAGCCCACCATCCTGCATTATTTTTAACAAAGTCTGGGATTTCATTACTTCCACTAGATACACCTTGAGATGTTGGAGGTATTTTCATAATTCCTTGTTCAATTAGGAATTGTATTCCACCTACAAAGGATTGATCATCAATTGAACCATTAGCCCACCATCCTGCATTATTTTTTACAAAGTCTGGGATTTTTGCATTATCTGAATCATCAGATAACATCACATCACCAGCAGTTATTTCAAATGACATTATTGCCACTGTTGCTTTTGTATTACCATACTGAGCTTTTACAATATGTTTTCCATCATCGAATTTTTGATTTAATGGTATAGTATGAGAAAAGGTATAATCTTCATTTACAGCAGTTTTCTGAGTTACAACCAAGTTTGAATTAGAATCAAAAATTGTAATTCTCAAAGATCTTTCTTCAGCGTATTTGTTGACAGTACCAGAAAATACTACAGATTCCCCAAGAACGTAGGATTCACTATCAGCACTTATCTCAACTGTATAATTATTAGAACTACTTGGTTCAGGGCCACCACCATAGCCTAAAGCAGATGGACCTAGAGATACAACAAACAATGACATTACTGCAATAATGAAAATTTTGTTTAACTTCATAAGTGATATGATAGATTTCTTTCTTCATTTAAACGGTGAGTGAATGAATTAAAAAATTTAACTAAAACTAACAGAACTGAATCCTTCTCTGTTTGTTCTATTTGATGCCATGTTGTAATCATAGATCATTTTAGAATATTCTTTGAGTTCATCTTTCATTTGGTCTAAATTATCTGCTAGATAAAATCCAGGACAATCTCCAGTAAATTGATACGTTGCATGAACACGTGCTATTCCTTTTTCATTTTCAAGCCAAGTAGAAAATGGATACAAGTAACATACACCTGGTCTGTCAGGATGCATAGAACATCCACCTTCATCATCTAAAAATCTACAAGAGATGTGAGTTCCATCTTCAGCTTCTGTCTCATCTTTTTTTCTTTTTAGATTAATTGTAGTCATTGTAGTTAGTTGGCCTGATGGTCCTGGTTCTCGATAAGTTACAGTAACAGTTTCATTTTTTACAAAATCAGATACTTTTTGATATTTGAGACCTTTGCCAATTGTGATTAAATCATCAGAAGTTAAGGGTAAACGACCTTGTCTGTCACAGCAATTGTGACAGTCAGGCCAAAAGCATTTCCATAAAATGTATTTTTTTGAATCTGCCAAATATGGAATATGAAATACAGTATCTTTGACTTTAACTGGATAGTCAGAAACGTTAGTAATTTTTCCCAACATAAAATCACGAATAATTGGGTCTACATCCCAATCTTTTTGCAGTAAATTCAATGATTCTTCAATTTCTTTTTGAGACAACTAACAAGATATAAAATCAATTTCAGATATTATTAATGTTGAGTGAAAAAGGTAAACACGCATCAGCTACTGAGAATAGAAGATTTGTGTGGGCAGAAGTCATTTGGCCATTAATTTTAGAATTAAACGAGGTTACATTCACACTAAAACAATTTCAAGAAAAAAGACAAAAAGTGTGTGAACAAAAAAATATTCCAATCATGATTCCTTCACGGGGACTAGCATCATTGTTACAAAAAGGAGTATTACTAAAAGAAAAAGAAATCTATTCAATTCATTTTAAATTAATCCCATACATGAGACTAAAAGCTGATTGCAATTATGCAACTGCAATTCATGAAGTTAGAATAAAGTAATTCACAACAAATGATTATATTCTAAAACATCAGAATTTTTTGCAGGTAGCCCGATAGTCTAGCGGTCAAGGATTCTGCCCTCTGGATCTCAAGAGTGGATAGGCGGAGACGGCAGTTCGAATCTGCCTCGGGCTACTGTAGAATTTTAAAAATTATTGTGTTAAGAAATCTATCTTGATGCTTGTGCGATTCTTTCTAACTCGTGTTTCTTTTTTACAGAAGGAGCAGATGGATCATTGTTTGCTGCAAGCATTAATTGTTCTGCCATGTGTTCCTCAATTGGTTTTGGATTTGAGAAAGTTGCTTCTTTGATTGCATCTGCGATAAATTTCAAAGCCATGTCAACTCTTCTAATTGGTGCAACATCAACTGATACATGGTATGTAGTACCACCATAAACAATTCTAGTTGTATCCTCATTAGGTGCTGAAAATTCAATAGCTCTAACTAGAACCTCAACTGGATTTTGTCCAGTTTTTAGTGCAATAATATCAAATGCAGTTTTTACAGTGTTGAGAACTTTGGTTTTCTTTCCAGTCATTCTACCAGTGTTTTTTGCATATTTTTTACCAAAGTGCATTGTCTTGTTGATTAATCTTTCAACAATGTTAACATCTGCTTTGTTGAATCGTTTTAGTGCTGAACGACCAAAAGTATAAGGTAAGATTTGTTTTCTCAAAGAAATTGCAGTTTTAAGTCCAGGATCTACAATTTCAATATCAGACATATCCCATTTTCTAAATAATAATAAATTCTTAGTTTCGGCCATAATACTATCTCCTTGGTTTTTCCTTCTTTCCAATAACTAATTCGTGTAATGAAGTACCGTTAACTTTGAAAACTTTGAATCGTACACCAGGAATATCTCCCATTGCACCACCTTGTGTTGCACCCATTCCTTGAATGTGAACTTCATCGTGTTCATCAATAAAGTTCATGGCACCGTCTCGTGGCAAAAATGCTGTAACTGTTTTACCATTTTTAATTAATTGAACACGAACACATTTTCTAATTGCAGAGTTTGGTTGTTTTGCTGCAATACCTACTTTTTCTAAAACAATTCCCCTTGCTTGCGGAGCACCACCAAGTGGGTCTGCTTTTTTATCAATACCGAGTTCTCTTCTTTTGTAAGTAGAGATTGCCCATCTTTGTTTTTTCTTTTTAGTAGTAAGTACTCTGCCTGCAAATAATCCTAGTGGTGATTTTCTCAATTTCTATAACTCCATAGTTGCCCTTTCAGGACTGTTAATCAATACATTTGTAATATTAAAATACCGTTTAGCCAATAATCTTGCTTTTTCAGCGTTTCTTCCTTCTCTTCCAACTACAATTCCTTTCTTTCGCGGATCTACCATAACAATTGCCTGTTTTGTACCATCAGGTCTATCATTTATTTTTACTTCAGAAATTAGTTTAGAATTAAGCAAAGTGGACAAAAATACTGCTGGATCTTCATTATATTCTACAAGTTCAACATTTCTTTTAACAATATTTTGTAATGATTTGATATGCATACCACCTTTACCAATTGCAAGACCCATTTTACCAGTGTTTACTACAAAAATTACTCTATCTTGTTTTTCATCATCAATACAATCACGAGCAGTTGCACCAGTTACATTTTGGAACAAGGACATCATTCGCATTTGATCAGTTGTAAGTTTAATTGATTGGGTCATAGAATTTCCTTTTTATCTCCAACAAAAAATGTCTCATTTAAATCTACATTAGTAAAATTATACTTGCTCATTTTTTTCCTCAGCTTCTGTATCTTTTAAAATTGATTTGACGTTTGCATCGTCGATGGATGTGAATGATAGGGTTGAAATTCTAAATTGTAAGCCACATAGTCTTCCTAATGCGACTGAAGTTCCTTGAAAGTTTACTAATGGTATTTTTTCTTTTTTTGCATCTTCCTCAATTTTCTCAACCATTTCTTTTTTCACAGATTGAGATAACACAATTAGCTTGGAATTTTTTACAGAGTTTAAAACTTGTCTAGAGCCAAATGTTAACTTGTCCTCTTTTCTGGCATCTTTCAATTGTTTTTCAAGTATCTTACTCATTTTTCCTTACGTCGATCGTCCCCAGAGGGCTTTATAGGTTTATTGAAGATTCAGGCATGAAACATGGGTGTTCTAATTAAAAAAACCAAACAACATTCCTAAAGATGAAAATGCAGAATTAATTTGATCAACAAAGTTTTCAGATTTTTGTTTTTCATGATTTTGTAATTGTGGTTTTTCAAAAATTATAGAATCAGAATGAACCGCATTTACAGTTTCAGAAGGTATTATTTCTGTAGTTTTTTGAGCAGATACAAATGAAATTGCAGTTTTAAGATTTTTTTGAGTTGTTGCAGAATTAGGATTATCAATTAGAATTTCCTCATACAACAAAATTGCATCATCAAAATTTCCTAAATTTGCAAGAGCATTTGCCTTGTTATTTTTTGCAGGTAAGAAGTCAGGGTTAATTCCCAATGCCAAATCATAGTATAGAATTGCATCTATAAAATCACCCAATTTACCCAAGGTAGAGCCTTTGTTAGCAAGAACTTCAACATTAGTATGATCTTGAATTAAGGATTCATTAAAAAAATTCAATGAACTATCAAATTTACATAATCGATACAATGCAGGACCCATTCCATCATAGTATGTAATCATGTCAACGAATTGACTTGAATCACATTCTAAATTAATTTGATTTAATAATTTTCCAAGTTCAATATCTTCAACTGAGAGATTATCTTGTTTTGTTTGAATTTTAGGCAAAGTTTTTGAATTATTTTCTTTAGATTTTGTTTCTTTAGATGAAATTATTTTATTTTCTTTTTTCTCTTTGAAAGATTTTTCTTGTGATACAGATTTCTCTTGTGTAGAAATGATTTCAGATTCAATTATTTTTTCATCGGATAAAATAACAATAGGTTTAGAAAATATTTCATCAGTATCAATGATAACATCATCTTCAACTGTTTCAAGAACTATTTCTTCTGTAATCTCATCCTCAATTATTTCATCAACAATATGATCAATTATTTTATTATCTTCTACGACAGTTTCAATTATTTCTCTATCTAAAATTTTACTATATTCAAAAAAGGATTTTACTTCAGACTCTGCATAGTGTGCTTTAACAAAGTATGTACCATCTGTTCTAAAATTTACACTATCTTTAACAAGGAAACTTGTAGAAAATTCTAAATCAGAATTTACATTACCAAAATAAAATCCAGCAGGCATTCCAAAAGGATCATAAATTCCAATTAGAACAGTAGGCGATTCTAGTGTATTTACAAGGCCTGTGATTTCGATTGTATCACCATCAGTGTATTGGAATTTTTCAGTATATAGTAGGATAATTTCAGGCTCTATTTTCTCAGATACCACTATTTCAGATACTGAATCTTCATTATCTATTGTAAAATGATGTTTCTTGCTGTTTTGACCATAGTCAAATTTTATCTCATAGTTCCCAGATTTTTCATAAAAGGGGGGAACGAGTGGAATTGATTTTCCAAATGTATAATCAACAATTTCCAAATTATTTGCAGATAGAATTTTTCCATCAGGATCAAAAATACTCATTGCAATTATTGGCATTCCCATTTCAGAAATTTGACCAGAAATCACCATAGCATCTCCTGTTGTGAATTTATCATCATTAAATGAAACATCAAAGGAATCAGCAAATACAGGGGTTGAAAATACAAACAACATTGTAAAGATTGCAAGTATGATTCCTAGGAAATACTTCAATAATCAAAAAATCATATTTTTCTATATAATACTCACGTAGAAAAGATACTCGTTATTCTACAATAATTTCTGTAGAGGATGTAGGTCCTAATGCCAATAGATCACTAAAAGAATCCCAAACAAACGTCTCAATTGTATATACTCCAGAAATTTGAGGATTCCAAGATTGAGATACATCAAGTGTTTGTTTTGGAGAAAGTTTGCCTTGAATCCATGAAAGTGATTCAATGTTACCAGAAGGATTTTTCACTTGGAAAAAATACACAAATTTTTGATCATACTCTTGCTGGTTTGTAATGGTTCCAACAATTTGCACTTGATTATTTTTAGAGTGAGATAAAAATTCATCACCCAAACTATTTGTGAATAATATCAATCCATTATCAATTCTACTAGTTGGAATTATTGATGATTCAACAATTGCCATTTCTTTGATTTCTTTTTTATCAGAAATAGAATGTGGTTTAGGTAAAGTATAGTCATCATATGTAGCAAAAATCTCATCCCCAGGCAAGGCATAGAGCCTATTTCCACTGGATGTAGATGTTTGAGAAAGTGAAAAATCAATAACAAACATACCGGTACTATCACCAGTTTCAGCAGCATTAACACTAATACCACCAACATCAGATTCTGAAAAAATCTCAATTTCTACATTATCCACAGCTTCAGGATTGAGGTTCATGTCTTTGTCAATTAATCGAACAGATACTATATCATCAGAGAGAAAAATCTCTTTTGTAAATTGTATTACTCCAACATTCCAAGTTACTGGAACTGATTCACTTAACACAACACCGTCTGCAAATTCAAAAGATACAGTAATTGCGGAATCCCTTTCTGATTCTAAAAATCCACTTGTAGGTCCACTTCCAATAGTTCTAGGTGTTGTATCAAAATCACCATCACCATCAACATCATGCAAAAATCCTGAAAGAATAATTTCACCTGAAAACATTCCACTGTTTTCTGAAGTTTCAGTTAGTCTGTATGGTTCTAGTGATTCACTTCGAGTTGAAACTTTAACTGGGTGAGTAGAATCACCACCAATCGAATCAATTAGATTTCTATCAGTGTTCCAGCTAGGAGCAAGTATTGTAATTTTAATTTTATCAGTCCAAGTGTAAGATGGTTTGTCAAAAAATATCGGGGCAAAAGGATCATCATAATCTGGAACTTCACCATATGCAAATGGAATTAAAAATAACAGAAATAATTCAAACAACAAAATATTACAAATTTAATAAAATTTAAAATTTAATGTTTTAGTCTTCTTTTGGTAAAGAGATTAACAAGATGTTATCTCCACGCAACAAAATTTTACCGACTTTTTCTGTTTTACCTTCAAATTCTTCTTCAGCATCATCTAAAGACAAATTCATGTGAATATCAAAATCTTTTAAAATTCCAGTAACAGTTTTTGTGTTTCTTAATCGCAAGAGTAGTTTTTTATTTTTGTTCTTAATCATTAGTGTAGTAATTTCGTCAGCCATGATTTTTTCCTAACTTTGTTTACTCTTTTTAGAGACTTGCATGTAAAGGTCAACTGTACCACTTCCAATTGGGATGTTACTTCCAACGATTACGTTTTCAGTAATTCCTTTTAGTGCTTCAATTTCTCCACCAAGTGCTGCTTTTGCAATTGTTGGAACTGTAATTTCAAATGCAGCTCTTGCCAAGACACTGTCTTTAGTACCTGCAATTCCATGTCTACCAATTTGTTGCATGTAACCACGTGAACACATCAAATCAGATACCAACATGATGTATCTATTATCAACTTCTAATCCTTGGTCACCTAGAGTATGGTTTAGCTCATCAATGAGTGCATTTCGTGCTGCCTCAATACCAAGAGTTCCTGCAATTTCAAAGACATTGTTTGTTCTAACACTCTTTTTATCAATTCCTTTTACTTCAAGAACTTTGGCAATGTTTGAACCAGTTGTTTGTATAACCCATTCATCATCTTTTTGAACCAAAGTAACTCGTTCAATATCTGGAACTCCTTTAACAGTGGTGTTTAGAACTTTATTTCTAATTGCAATTGCAGTTGCAGTATCTACCTCTTCAACAAGGTTTAGTGTAACTAGTTCACCTGTAACTTCCATCTTGAATTTCTTGTTAGATGAAAGTGCTGCTTCTACTTCAGAAACGGTACATCCTCTTTCTCTTAATCTATTCTCACTGAGAATTAATTTGATATTAGTAGAATAATCAGTTTCAGTATCTGCAATTAATGCACTAACTTTAGTTTGTAAGACATTTCTTGCAACCTCGATTGCTTTTTCTCGAGAAGTTTTAGATTCTTTGTCAAGATAAATATCCATAGTTGGAGTAACTGGTTTCTTTCTTGCATCAACTAGTTCAATTAATCTAGGCAAACCTAATGTTACGTTTCTTTCTTTAATTCCTGCAAAGTGGAATGTTCTCAAAGTCATCTGAGTACCAGGTTCACCAATTGATTGTGCAGTGATAATACCAACTGCAGCGCCAGGTTCTACTTTGGCTTTATTGTATAATGATAATCCTTTCTTACATACTGCATCTACACCATCTTTACTTAATCCAGATTTATGCAATGTTGTAGTTACATTTTCAGTTAATCTTGGATTGTATGTCTTTGTGTATTTTTTAGCCAAAATTTCAATTTCATCTTTAGTTGCTTTCTTTCCAGAGTCAGTAATTGATTGTGATTCAGTTAGTCTTTCAACATTAAATGCCTCACCGTGATCACTTTTCTGTACATCAATTCCATCTTCACCATATAGGAATTGTACAATGTGTCCGTGTGGATCTCTTACTGTTCCATCATATTCTAATCTGATATGTTCAAGTGCATTGATCAATCTACGTTGCATGTAACCACTTTGTTGTGTTCTAACTGCAGTATCTACGAGTCCTTCTCTACCTCCCATTGCGTGGAAGAAGAATTCTAAAGTAGATAGTCCTGTTCTGTAATTTGATTTTACAAATCCATGTGCATCAGGATTTGAATCATTTTGTTTATAGTGAGTTAAAGCACGGTTTTCATAACCATCATTCATTCTATTTCCTCTTCTTGATTGTTGACCCAAAGCTCCTGCCATCTGACCTACGTTAAGTGAAGAACCTCTGGCACCAGTTGTTGCCATGATTTTTCCTGCATTACTATCATCAAGGGAGTCATTTGCAGTAGAACCTGCTTTGTCTCTTGCTTTACCTAATTCGTTTACAATGTATGCCTCTAGAGCTTCTTCAGCACGCATACCTCTTGTTAGTTTGAGAGTTCCTTTTTCATATTGTTTAGTTAAATCATCTACAACATCGTATGTGTCTTGGATATCATCTAGAATTTGTTGTACATTTTTCTCAGGAACTTCCAAGTCACCATAACCATAACTGAATCCATAGTGTGTGATGAATTGTTTTACCATAATTAGAATAGAGTTTAGGAAGTTTTTGCCAACTTCATTTCCATAATCCTTTGCGATTCTGTGCAAAACACTTTCTGGCTCTTCAGCACCAATTGATGTTTTATCAATTACACCACTGATTAATTCACCGTTTTTAATTACAACATCTTTTAACTTTCCTCCAGTACCTTTTGCCCATTTTGATGTCAAGACATAACTGAAATCATTTGGTAAGAATAATGAGAATAGTTGTTTTCCAGTGTATGCGGGTTCTCCATCTTTTTTAGTTCCAGGTTTTGGTAACTTGTCTGTAAATCCACCAAGCATTGCAAGGTTTGAGAATTCTTGAAGAGATAGCGTAGTATCATCTTTAGTTAAGAGGTAAGCGCCAGTTACAAAGTCTCTGAGTGCTCCAATAATTGGACCACCATATCTTGGAGACATTAATTGATCTTGAACTCTCATTAGTAGAATAGCTTCTGCACGTGCTTCTTCACTTTGAGGAACGTGAAGGTTCATCTCATCACCATCAAAGTCTGCGTTGTATGGAGGACAAACAGATGGGTGTAGTCTGAATGTTTTTCCTGGTAACACTCTGACATAGTGAGCCATAATTGACATTTGGTGCAGGGATGGTTGTCTGTTAAACATGACAATATCACCATCAGCTAAATGTCGTTCAACTAAATATCCAATCTCTAAAGTTTCAGCAATTGTAGAACGGTCTTCTACGAAATCTAATCTAATTTTTACACCATCAGGTCTAACGATATAGTTTACACCAGGGAATTTTTCAGGTCCGTTAATTACTAATTTTCTCATTCTTTCAATGTTCCACTCTGTAACAATTTCAGGAATTGTTAATTTCATGGCAACTTGTTCTGGAACTCCGACTTCAGACAAGTCCAAGTTAGGATCAGGTGAAATTACAGTTCTACTAGAAAAGTCGACTCTCTTTCCAGATAGTGAGCCTCTAAATCGTCCCTCTTTTCCTTTGAGTCTTTGAGTTAATGTCTTTAGAGGACGTCCAGAACGATGATGAGCTTGTGGAATACCAGATACTTCATTATCAAAGTATGTGGTTGTATGATATTGTAACAGGTCAACTAAGTCTTGAACAATTAATGGCGGAGTACCAGCATCTTTACTTTCTTTTAGTCTTTGATTTACACGAATAATATCTACCATCTTGTGTGTCAAGTCATCTTCAGAACGAATTCCAGTTTCTAAAATAATTGATGGTCTTACAGTTACAGGAGGTACAGGAAATGCTTGTAAGATAAACCACTCTGGTCTTGCAGTTATTGGATCATAATTTAGTAATGATAAATCTTCATCAAGAATTTGTGTGAATCTTTCTCTAATTGTAATTGGCAATAATCTGTGTTCACCAATTTCTGTTTTTTCTACAAAGATAGTTGGTTTTGTAAAGATTAATTCGTATTGTGTTTTACCACAGTGAGGACATTCTTTTGCTTTCTTTGCTTTTTCTATAATTTGTTCAGGAATACGTTTTTGAGAAATTGTAGTATATGCTGCTCCTTTTTCTTTAATTGCTTTAAAGGCATTAAGATCTTCTTGAGGAACTTTAAGTCTTGCACATGAACGACAAGTTGATTGTAATAGTTTGTAGATATTATCAATAAATGCAATGTGTAAGATTGGTTCTGCAAGTTCCAAGTGACCAAAGTGTCCAGGACATCTAGCAGCTGTATTACCACAGGTCAGACATTTTTGTCCAGGTTCTAATGTACCTAGTCTGCCATCCATTAATCCTCCTTGAACAGGCATTCCATCTTCATCATAAGTTTCAGGAGCAGTGATTTCAGCTACTGAATATTTTCTGATTTCAGTTGGAGACCATACAGAGAAACGAATACCATCAATTGCTTTGATTGCTTGAATAGACATCTTAGAGTTTCTCCTTGATTAACAAACGAGGTGCAACATTGAGACTTTGCATCTCTTGAAGTAATAATTTGAATGCATATGCAACAGATACTGAAGATACTTTGGCTTTATCTCCACAAACACGACATACGTATTTTCTTTGTTTAACATCATGATAAGCAACTAGACCACATCTCTCACATACAAAAATATCAGATTTATCAGATTCATCAAGCAATCTATCTTTTAAAATCATTGATGCACCATAGGCAATCAAACAATCTCTCTCCATTTCTCCGAATCTCAAACCACCACCTCTTGCTCTACCTTCTGTTGGTTGTTTAGTTAACATCTGGACTTGTCCACGTGCTCTTGCATGGATTTTGTCAGCTACCATGTGGTGTAGTTTCTGATAGTATACAACTCCGATGAATACCTCAACTGGGAATGCTTTACCAGTTCGTCCATCATACATTATCTCTTTACCAGAATATTTGAAATCGTGTGCATCCATTACTTCTTTGACTTCATCCATTTTCTCTCCAACAAATGCTGAACCATCAAATCTTTTTCCACGTAATGCTGCAGATTTTCCACAGATAGATTCCATCATCATTCCAACTGTCATTCTTGAAGGGAATGCATGAGGATTAATCAAAACATCAGGAGACATTCCTTCTGCAGTATATGGTAAATCTTCACATTTAGCTAAAATTCCAAGGATACCTTTTTGTCCGTGTCTTGATGCAAACTTGTCACCAATTTCAGGAATTCTCATATCTCTTGCTCTAATCTTGAACATCTTTCCACCTTCATTTGATTGTGTCATGACAACAGTATCTACAACTCCAGCTTCTGATGGTCTTACACCAACTGATGTATCTCGTCTGTAAGGACCAGTTGATTCAAACTCTCTATACTCTTCCATGAATCTTGGTGGACTAGTTTTACCAATTAGAATATCTCCACCTTTAACTGGAGATTCAGATGCAACAACACCGTCTTCTTCTAGTAGACGGTATGCACGTTCTCCTTTGTAACCTCTAATGTTATCTTCAGCATTTGGAATCTCAAAATTATCTCGCATTCCGCCAGGATATTGTTTAGCTTCTGCATCATAAATTCTAAAGAAGAAAGAACGTCCGAGTCCTCTATCAACTGATGCTTTACTAAGTACAATTGCATCTTCGATATTGTAACCATCAAATGGTAATACTGCTACAATACAATTCTGACCTGCAGGTCTGTCTTCTAATCCTAAAAGTTTCATTGCTTTTGTGTTAACTGCAGGAACTTGTGGATATAGCATAAAGTGTTGTCTAACATAGGTACTAGTATTCATCATTGGTGTTGAGAATCCTAAACTCTGTTTTGCCATTGCAGATTCGTATGTATTTCTTGGAGATTGGTTGTGTTCAGGATATGGAATGATTGAAGCTCCTGCACCAAGAATTGCTGGTGGGAAAACTTCAAGGTGAGTGTGTTTTTTAGTATCTTTATCATCAAGGGTTACAAAGCAATTTTCTTCCTCATTAGCATCAATCATTTCTAAAACTCCCATTCTAAGAAGGTCAGTCCATGAAACTAATTTCTTTGAAATTTTATCTAATAGTTCTGTTGTAAGTAATGGTTTTCCATCTGTAATAATTATTAGTGGTCTCAAAACTCTACCGGCATTACAATTGACATAGAGTCTTCTTGTACTACCTTCGATATCTGATTTATGAAATGATACTCCAACGTGAGGATGCATCTTTGAATTTCTTCTAAGGTCACGTAGTGATGCTGCTAATTCTTCACCATCTTTGTAATATCCAATTAGTCTACCATCAACAAAGATTCTAGTTCCATCTTTTTTCAAGTCTTCTTTTGCATCAAAGAAATGTACAGTTCCCAAATCATAGAGTTTTTCTACAATTTCTTCAGAAGGTACATTTACAGAAATAATTCCAGATAATGCCAAGTTTTTGACTAAACCACAGTTTGATCCTTCAGGGGTTTCACTAGGACAAATTCTTCCAAAGTGGGTTGCATGCAAATCTCTTGCCTCGAAGTTTGGTTGAGTTCTACTAAGAGGTGATTGGATTCTTCTAAGATGACTAATTGTTGAAAGGTAGTTTGTTCTATCAAGTAATTGAGTTACACCAACACGTCCTCTACCCCAGTTTCCAGTTGCAATTGCGTTGTTTAGTTTATCTGTAATAATTCCTGGACGAATGGCAGCAGCTACAGCATTGATACCACGTTTTTGTCCTGAACGCTCTAATTGATATTTCATATCTCTAACCAAATTTCTAAATGCTGTTCTAAACAAGTCAGCTAACATTTGTCCTGCAAATTTGATGACTTTGTTTCCATAGTGGTCTTTATCATCTGGCTTAATCCAGCCAAGTTTTAGTTCTAATAATTTACAAGCAGCTTCTCCCAAAAATTGGGCTTTTTCTTTTCTGTTTTCTGGGTGTTTGCCCAAGTGAGGTAAGAGTCCCCAATCAAGTAAAGTCTCAGCACGTTTAATCTGGAATTCTTCAAGCATTCCAGGTGCGATTCTTTTACTGATGTATACAATTGCATCTTTTGCAGTTGGAACATCACCTGCTTTCTCAAATGAGCCTTCAAGTTCATCTTGAAGTTGATCTACCAAAGATACAGCAGCTGCAATTTCTCTGTCAGATTCTAATCCAAGAGAACGCATCAAAGTGACAACTGGAATATCAACAGGAGAACCAGGAATTCTAGCAACAATTAATCCATCATTTTTCATGACAAGTTCTAATTTTGCACGGTAACCAACAATTGAAGAATATACTTTGGCTTTGTGTACAATGTTTCCACCAACAGTTTCTCTATCTACAATAATTTTATTGTAAGAAAGATCTTCTAATCCAACAATTACTCTTTCAGAACCATTGATAATGAAATAGCCACCAGGATCATTTGGGTCCTCACCATGTTCAATTAATTTTTGTGTAGAGAAATTATGTAATATACATGCATTTGATTTTGCCATAACTGGTACATCACCAATGTGAACAAATCTTGATTCTAAAATTTTCCCATCTTCTACAACACTTGCCTCCATCATTACAGGAGCAGCATATGAAACATTTCTCAATCTAGCTTCTGCGGGAGTGATGTGCGTAATGGAACCATCAAGTTCCATCATTCTTGGTTGTTGAAGTTTTACTTTACCTAATTGAATCTTGTATGGATATTCTGCATTTTCAATATCGATTTGTCCTACTTCGTTGATAATACTTTGAAGACCTCTTTCTAAAAATTCATCAAAAGAGTTTAGATGTTGTCTGGCAATACCTTCTCGTTTTAGAATATCTTGAATTACTGGCCATCGTTTTGTAGAAGGGTGAACCATTTTAGATTTCCACCACGTATCGATAATAGAGGCTTGTACCAGCAGTTGGGGAATTTCTAGTGATTTTTATCATATCTCCAGGTTTTACACCTAGTCCCAAAATTGCAGGATCGTTTACAAAGATTAATGGTAATTCAGTTGGTTTACAGTTGTATTTTTCTAAAACTTCTTCAGCTTCTGCTTTTGGGATGATCTCATGTTTTGGAACATAAACATGATCAGGAACCAATACTTGGTTTTTCTTAGTTGCCATTTACAAAACCTCCACGAAGAACATTAAATGTAATAGTAATGAAAACACACAAACTGTCAAAAATTCGCGCTCAGGTTAATATATATCTAATCTGAAATTCGGCAGCAAGCAATCATTTTTCTTTTTTGTCAACAAATTTTTTCACAACCTTAAATAGTCGAAATTTTGGCGTAAATTTAATGAAATCACACATGACGGTGTTTGCCTTAACTGCAATCTTATTTGCAAGTATTGGTATGACACCAGCATTTGGACAAATACAAAGCTCAATCGTTGTTACTACAGACAAAACATCCTATTCAGAAGGTGAAACAATCCTAGTAACAGGTGAAGTAAGAGATCTGTATTCTGGAACTCCAGTTAGTGTTATTGTCAAAGCTCCTAATGGGAACTTGGTATCAATTGCACAAGTAACAGTTGGTGCTGATAAAAAATTCAGTACAGAAGTTACGGCAGGAGGTGCATTAATGAAAGCAGAAGGTGCATACACAGTTACAGTTCAATACGGAACAGAGAATCGATCAGCTGAAACATCATTTGACTTTGGTGGAAGTACAGTTATTCCAACAAACAATGTCGAAGATGCAACAATTACTGATACAACAGTTTCAGTTTCAGGTTCTAGTGATTTGGTAGGATATGAGATTACAGGTGGAAAATTACTCAACATCATTCCTGATGTAGATGCAAGTTCCCTAATTGTCTCAATTGATGCATCAGAAGATGGATCAATTACCTTAACAATTCCTAGAGCAGTGTTGGATGCAACAATTAATGGTGGAGATGACGACTTTTTCGTACTAGTTGACGGAGAAGAAGTAGACTTTGATGAAATGACTTCATCAACAGATAGAACCCTTACAATTGCATTCCCAGCAGGTGCTGAAGAGATCGAAATAATTGGTACCTTTGTAATTCCAGAATTTGGTACAATCACAGCCATGATTTTAGCAGTAGCAATTATCTCAATAGTTGCAATATCTTCAAAATCAAGACTTAGCATTATGCCAAGATACTAAATTTCATCTTTTTTCTATTTTTAAATATACATAAATACAGAGATATCCGTTTTCAATTAGTATGAATTTCAAACATTCTACAACATCAATGGCAATTGCTCTTATGGTACTGTCATTAATTTCAGTGACTTCAATTCAACAAGATGCTTTTGCTCAAAGTCAAGGAATGACAATTACAGCAACAGCTGATAAAGGCTCAGACACTATTACTGTCACAGGTCAGACAATCTCAGACATTACAGATGTTACATTTAGAGTAACATCCCCAAGTGGAAATAATGTAGTTGCTGTAGGTCAAATCTCACCAGATGATAATGGGGAATTTGCTACTGAATTCAAAGTAGGTCCAACATGGACTGAAGATGGATTTTATACAATTTCAGCTATGCAAGCTATTACTCAAAGTTCATTGTATACTTTAGAGGTACTTGTTGAAGTAACAAACAGAATGGTTGAAGAAACATCTGTAACTGAATCTAATTTAGAAACAGGATTATTCAAACCAATAGAACAAATTGTTACTAGAGATGCAGGAATCGAAATTAGTGCAGAAACTGAAATGGGATCAGATACAATTACGATCACCGGATCAACTGACAGAATGAGTACAGACATTACATTGACTGTAGTTGCACCAAATGGAAATGTAGTATCAATAGATCAAGTATCACCAATGCTTAACGGTGAATTTACTTCAGTAATTACAACTGGAGGACCATTATGGACACAAGATGGTATCTATACAGTAACTGCACAACAATTTGCTAGTTCAGCATATACTACTTCAACTGAAGTGGATATCAAAGATGGTCTAGTAGTACCAGAATTTGGAACAATCGCAGCTATGATTCTAGCAGTATCAATTATCTCAATAATTGCAATATCTGCAAAGTCAAGACTTAGCATTATGCCAAGATACTAAAATTACAACTTTTTTTCATTTTTTATATATACATAAATAGAGACGAATACGAATCGCAAGCAAGATGAACAACCGTACGTCGTTCGCGCTATTGGCCGTTTTGACTGCAGTCGGTACTATAACAATGTCATCAGCATATGCTGAAGAAGCATGTGCAGATTGTACTCTAGAAGATGTCAGAGCAACAGCAAATGAAATGCTGTTAAATGATATCCCAGTATCTGTTTGGACAGATAAAACAGAGTATAGTCATAGTGATATGATTATGGTAGAAGGCCAAGTAGCACACATGTATTCTGGAAATCCAGTTACAATCACTGTTGTTAGTCCTCTAAATTCTATTGTTACAATTGATCAACTCAGTTTAAACAATGATGGAACTTTTGAGACTACATTAAACACAGCAGGAGCATTGTGGAAATATGACGGTACCTACACCATTAAAGCAAACTATGGAAGCGCTGAAAAAAGTAACAGTGCAAAAGTTACACTAAGTGGTGGAGTTGCATGGGAATCAAACTACTCAACACCAGACACATCTAAACAATGTAGTGCAAGTGAAATATCTGCAAGTGGTCATTGTGTACCATTTAGTATTTCAGGTGGAGAAGTAACTAGTGCAACTCTCAATACTAATGATAACTCAATTATCATTAATATCAACGCCAATGATGATGGAACATTAACAGTAACACCATCAAATTCAGTCCAAAACGGTATCTTCATGGTATTAGTTGATGGAGAAGAATGGGATGATGTCGAAATTGTTGCAAACAAAGTAACAGTAATGTTCCCAGCAGGCGCTGAGCAAGTTGAAATAATTGGTACCTTTGTAATTCCAGAATTTGGTACAATCGCAGCCATGATTTTAGCAGTAGCAATTATCTCAATAGTTGCAATATCTTCAAAATCAAGACTTAGCATTATGCCAAGATACTAAAATTACAACTTTTTTTCATTTTTTAATTTTTAATCAAACTACTTTCACAAAAAATTTTTCAAAAATATTTTAAATCTAAATGATTAAAAATTAATAATTAATTTACGCCTTTTCTTCTAGTCATTTTCTCTTTTGGGAGAGATTCAGTATCTCTTTCAAAATCTTTTATCTCTTTATCCAATGTCTTTCTTTCTGATTCTTTTAGTTCTCGTAAAATGTTATCATCAGCATCAACAAAATTTTCACATTTTTCACATAACCAAAATGAGGTATTTTCTTCTTTTTGAAATATTGGAACACGTCTCTCATCACATTGTTTACAAAACAAGGGCATACCATACCCATAATGTTACCTCTATTTCTAGTCATGATTTTTTCAATATATTTGAAAAAATAATTGTAAACAACAAATGTCTATCAATTTTTGAATAGTAAAGGAAATATACAAACATGCATCTGATGCTATATGGATTCCAGAATAGTTTATGCAATCATCCCTTTACTTATAATTTCAACAGGAGTGGTTTTTGCACAAGAATCAATTTCATTAGTTTCAGTTCAAACAGATGATAACCATTATGATGAAGGGGATACCATCGTTATTTCAGGAAACATCTCTACAGTAGTAGGGAAAACACCAGTAACATTGCAGCTCTTCACCGAAGGGAATCTAGTAGATATCGCACAAATTATAGTGGCACAAGATGGAACGTATTCACACACAGTTCTTGCAGAAGGTCCACTATGGAATAAACAAGGAGAATACATTGTAAGAGTTTCATATGGAGAAGGGAATATTGCAGAATCAGAATTTACCTATACACCAAAATCAGATAAAATTGAAACTACAACAAATTTTGAAGTAGATGCAGGAAGTCATGGAACATTTGATGTAGAATACACCATCATAGGTGGAACAATCAAAGATATGATTGTAGATTCTGAGATTTTTGCATTAATAGTACAAATTGATGCAACAGATGAGGGAACCATATCACTGGATTTACCTAGAGAATTTATCGGTGCTGAAAAACAAAATGGTAAAGATGACACATTTATCATATTAATTGATGGTGTTGAAGTTGCATATCAAGAATCAGTTGTATTTTCAGAATCTAGAGTAATTACAATTAATTTTGAGCAAAATGATTCAGACATTGAAATAATTGGGACATATGTTATCCCAGAATTTGGCAGTATTGTAATGATTATTTTGATGGTAGGTATAATGATGACAGTTATAGTTACAAGAAATAGATTTCAAATGAGAATCTAGTTATCAAAAGTAAAAGAATATTTTTCTTTAAACGGTGAAACAGAACGAAGTTCTGAAACTATATTTTTTAAAGAATCAACTGTTTGATTGATTTCATTTTCATCATTATTTACTCCAACAGTTAATCGCAAGGATCCAGTAATTTGTTCATGTGAAAATCCCATGGATTGTAAAACATGTGATGCTTTTTGAGTATTTACTGAACATGCAGAACCAGTAGATGCTGCAATTCCATGTTCATCAAGTTTGATGATTAAATCCTCGCCATTTACACCCAAAAATGTGAAATGAGCGTTATTGGGTAATCTGGATTGAGTTGAACCATTTAAAGTGACTTTGGGAATTTCTTTATGGACTTTATCAACTAGAATTTCTTGGAGTTTTTTCATATGAGAAATATTTTCAGTTAGATTATTTTTTGCAATTTCACATGCTTTTCCAAATCCTACAATATTTGCAACATTTTCAGTACCAGAACGTAATCCATGTTCTTGACCTCCACCTAAAATTACAGGGTCAATATCAATCCCATTTTTTATGTATAATGCCCCAACACCTTTTGGACCATAAAGTTTATGGGATGAAATAGATAGTAAATCTATGCCCAATTCTTTGACATCTATGGGAATTTTGCCTACTGCTTGAACAGCATCAGTGTGAAAAATAGTATCATTTTCATGACATAGTTTTACAATTTCAGAAATTGGTTGAATAGTACCAACTTCATTATTACCATACATGATTGAGACAATGCCAGTATTCTCAGAAAGATAATTTTCTAATTCTGAAATATCAATCATTCCAAATTTATCTACTGAAACATACTTTACATCAAATCCATTTTGAGATAATTTTTTGCATGGTTCTAAAATTGCATCATGTTCAATTTGAGATGTTATAATTTGATTAGATGGTTTTTTCATAACCACCCCATTTAGTGCAGTGTTGTTTGATTCTGTACCACCTGAAGTGAATAAAATTTCAGAAGGATCAGCATTGATTAAAGATGCAATTTGTTTTCTTGCTTTTTCAGTTGCTTTACGTGCCAATCTACCATAACGGTGAATAGACGAAGGATTACCAAATTGCTCTTTAAGGTAGGGTAGCATTGATTCTAATACGTCATCATGAATTTTTGTTGATGCAGCGTTATCCAAATATATCAATCTGCAATCACATTAATTTTTCCTGGTTTATATCCTTCTTGATCAATTTGCACAGAAGAGAATCCTATCATTTTTAATTTTTCACTAACTTGTTTTAAAATATCATCATCAAATACAGATATCATTTCTTTTTCAACTTCAATTTTTGCAGTACCATTAAAATCACGTACACGGACTTGTTTTATTTTTGTAAGTTGTTTGATTATAATTTCACCATACTCAATTCTGGCCAATCTTTCAGCAGTTACTCTTTGCCCCCATGGAATTCTTGATGCCAAACAAGAGTTTGAGGGTTTATCAAATACAGATAGTCCAACATATTTTGCAGTATTACGAACTTGCAATTTTGAAAAATTAGTTTCAACTAGAGGACTTTTAATGTCATTTTGTCTTAATGCCTCAATTCCAGGCCTAAAATCACCCAAATCGTCAATATTTGTTCCATCAACTATCATTGAAACATTATGTTTTTTTGCCAATTCAAGTAAATGGTCTCCCAACTCCAGTCTACAATGAAAGCATCTCATAGAATCATTTTTTGTAAATTCTGGATTTTCAAGTTCATCATAATCTAAGAAAAGTTGTTCAATACCAATTTCTGAGCAAATTTGTTTTGCAGTTTCTAATTCTTCTTTTGACAAAGTTTTGTAATCAGCAGTTACAGCAATTGCAGAATTTCCTAATTGTTGGAAAGCAGCATATGCAACAAGTGCACTATCAACACCTCCAGACAACGCAACAAAGACTTTAGTTTTATCTGCAAACCAATTTTTTAGTTCATCAAGTTTATTCATCATAAATTCTCCAATTTTTTAATTTCTTTTCGTAAAATAGAATCAGTTTCCTTTATGGATTTATCAATAGAATTTGAAGTATTTTTTAAATCATCAAATTCTATTTTAAAATCAGTTTTTCCTTTGAATACGGATTTTTTGTAATGGATTTTAAAGGACTGTCCATCCAGATCTATAGAAATTTCATGTTCTGATCTTGGAACAATAAATCTATTTGATTCAGAAATTCGTATCCCCAAAGTTCCAGTTTCAAGAACCAAAGTATCAACTAACTTTTCTACTTTGTCATCATCACAAATTACAGTTACAAGATTTGTAGGTCTACCTTTTTTGGTAATTCCATGATAAATTGAAACATCTTTTGCTCCTTTTGACATTATTTTTTCAATCAAATTACCCAATATTTCACCAGAAATATCATCAACATTTGTCTCAAGTATTTTGACTGAATCGATATCAAAAGAATTTTCACTGCCTCTTACAATCTTTAAGACATTTGAAAAAGATTCAAAATCTTTTTGGCCTGCACCATATCCAATTGATTCAACTTTCATTGAAGGATAAAATTCAACACAGTCATTTACCAAATTAATCAAAATACAGGCACCAGTAGGCGTAGTTAATTCTTCATTAGAGTTATTTCCTTTAATGACCAAGTTTGAATTTTTGAAAATTTCAAGAATTGCACTTGCAGGATTAGACATTGTTCCATGGGAAAATGTGACAGACCCACTACCAACCGAAACAGGCATACAAAAAATTTTCTCATCATATAATCCCAAATCATCTAATGCAATTGTAATTCCAATAATGTCTATCAGAGTATCAATACTTGAGGCTTCATGAAAATGAACTGAATCCTCAGGAATACCATGAATTTTTGATTCTGCATATATCAAAGAGTCAATACAGGATTCAGAGAATTTTTTTGCATTATCTGAAAGTTCAAGTATTTTTACAGATTCAATAATTGCTTTTTTAATTTCAGATCCCATTCTTTCATGGACATCTTCATCAATTTCTAAAATCAATTGAGTTGATTCAACTCCACGTTTTTGAATTTTTTGAAATTCAATTTTATTAATTGTTGAATTTGAAAGGAATTTTTCAGATTTTTTAATACCATCAATAATTTTATTTTTTGATGCACCCAAATCCACTAAAGAGCAAAGAAGCATATCTCCAGATATTCCTGCAATTTGTGGATCAATTACAATGACCATAGTTAAAATCCATCAAAAATGCTTATAAATTCGACTAAAAATTCAGGAATTTCATTAGATTTAATTATTGAAAATTTGTAGCGAGTTTTATGATTACAATTATTGGTTCAGGAAAAGTTGGTGGAGATGCAGCACTATTTTCAGCATTAAAACGACTAGATGATCAAATTTTACTACTAGATGTTGCAAAAGGACTACCTCAAGGTGAAGCAATGGATATCAATCACATGTTATCAGAGCAAGGAATTGATGTAGAAGTTAAAGGCTCTAATAATTTTGAGGATATGAAAGGCTCAGATGTTGTTGTAGTAGTTGCAGGTTCTGGAAGAAAACCAGGAATGACTAGAATGGATCTTTTGAAAATCAATGCAACAATTGTAAAAAGTGTAGTTGAAAATGTTAAAAAATATGCAGATAATTCCATAATAATTCCAGTAACAAATCCACTGGATCCAATGGCATACATTACTCACAAAGTATCAGGATTTGATAGAAGTAGAGTATTTGGAATGGGTGGAATGCTTGACTTGTCAAGATTTAGACAATTCATTCATGAAGCAACAGGTCATTCAAGGGATTCCATCAGAGCTCTTGTAATTGGAGAGCACGGAGAAAACATGTTACCGCTACCTAGATTTTCATCAGTTTCGGGTATTCCATTATCAACTATGCTTCCAAAAGAAAAATTAGATGAATTGATTATCAATACAAAACAAGTTGCAGCCAAAGTCATTGAACTTAAAGGAGCCACAGTACATGCACCAGGAAATGCAATTTCTGCAATTATTGAGGCAGTTGTAAGAGATAGAAAACAAGTCATTCCAGTTGCAACATATCTTGATGGAGAGTATGGATATTCAGATGTAACAATTGGAGTTCCAGCAGTAATTGGAAAGAAAGGTGTAGAAAAAATCATTGAACTAGATCTAAATGATGAGGAAAAACAAGTCTTTGATAAAGCAGTAAAGAGTGTAAAAACTGCAATTTCAGGTATTGAAATCTAAGCATTTTTTTATCTAAACAAAAAAAACCAATTATTGAATATTCAGGATATTTTAGAGAAATTAGAGAAAGGTAAAATTTCAGTAAAAAATGCAAAAAATCTTTTGTCATTATACTCTATTGAACAAGTAGAAAATTTTGCAAAAATAGATATCAATAGACAAAAACGAAGAGGAATCCCTGAAATAATTTTTGCAGAAACTAAAGAAATTGATGAGATTAAAAAAATTGTAAAAAAAACATTAGAAAAAACAAATTCAGTAATCATATCCAGGATCAGAAAAGAAGACTATTCCAAAATCATGACATTTGCAAAAAAATTAAAAGTAAAAATCAAAACTGGAAAAAATTCATCATCAATTTTGTTATTCAAAAAACCAATTAAATTTCAAGGAGGTAAAGTGGGAATTATTACTGCTGGAACCTCAGATATCGGAGTAGCAGAAGAATCAAGATTAGTATGTGAAGCAATGAACTGTAAATGCATTACAAGTTACGATGTAGGAGTAGCAGGAATTCAGAGAATATTTCCAGTGTTAAAAGAACTCATCAAAGAAGACGTAGATTGTATTATTGTTGCTGCAGGAATGGAGGGGGCATTGGCAACACTTGTTTCATCAATGGTAGATATTCCAATAATCGGAATTCCTACATCAGTAGGTTATGGATATGGTGAAAAAGGAATTGCAGCACTTGCCTCAATGCTTCAAAGTTGTTCATTAGGATTATCAGTGGTAAATATTGATAATGGAATTGCAGCTGGTGGGATTGCTGCAAATATTGCAAATAGATCTATCAGAAAAAAATAAAAAATATTTTTTAAAAATTTTTGAAAAATGAGCCGAGTTAACCTCGTAAATGATATATAACATACCTTAACGAATCTTATAGTTGGCTGGCAAACGTGTTGTACTTACTGCTGATCGTAGTTTAATGACAAATTATAGAGGTAATTTTCTTTATGGATTTATTGCATGTGGGCCTTACGAAGTTTTACCTGAATGGGTTTTTGATAAAGTGTTTTGTCCATCAGTTGAAACTGATCCAATTACAGGAGAAGTCAAAGTTGCCCAAGTTGGATTAAGACGAATTGAGAGTTCATTACTTCAAGGAGGATATAAAAAAGATGAAGTATTCATGGCACATCCAGAAATGCTCAATAAATCAATTGGTCCAGATACCAAAGTTGTTGGAATTAATGTAATGGATCCACTAGGAATGGCACCAGTTACTACAACAATGTCACCTGAAAAATTATCCTATGTTGCAATGAAATTCAAAAAAATGTGTGCAAGTATAATTCAGCTCAAAAAGAAATATGATTTCAAAGTTGTTGTTGGAGGAAATGGAGCATGGGAATTAGCAAAATCAGATAGAATGAAGATTCATGGAATTGACACAGTAGTTGTTGGAGAAGCTGATGAATTAGCAGTAGACTTGTTCCAAGATTTAGAGAAAAACGATGCTCCAGAATTAATGCATTGTTTTGTTAGAAATCTTGAAAATATTCCAGTTATTGAAGGACCAACTATTAATTCACTAATTGAGGCAATGAGAGGATGTGGAAGAGGATGTGATTTTTGTGATGTCAACAAAAGATCAAAAAAAGATCTCCCGCTAGACAGGCTACAACATGAAGCAAAAACAAACTTAGATTATGGATTTGATTCTATATGGTTGCATTCAGATGAGATGTTACTTTATGGATGCGATAACAGAGATTTTGTTCCAAACAGAGATGCAATTGTTGATTTATGGAAAGGACTCAAAGGACTAGGTGCAAACTTTATTGGAACAACACATATGACTTTCTCAGCAGTTGCAGCAGATCCAAAACTAATGCAGCAAATATCTCATGTTAACAAACAAGATGAAACAGGTAGATGGCTTGCAACTAATTTAGGAATAGAAACAGTATCCCCTTCAATGGTAAAAAAACATCTCGGAGTAAAAACAAAACCATTTGCACCTGAAGAATGGGGAAGTGTTGTAAGAGAAGGTGCAAAAATTCTAAATGAAAATCACTGGTTCCCAGCAGCTACTATCATTATTGGTTGGCCTGATGAAACACCAGATGATGTTCAATTTACAATTGATATGATGAGTGACTTTAGAGAGATGAATTTCAGAGGACTAGTTGCACCATTACTATACCAAGATTTTAGTGAAAAGAATTCAATGCACTTTGGGAATTTGAATGAAGCACAATTTACATTATTTTGGAAATGTTGGGAAAACAATATGCGAGTAATTAATGACATCATTCCAATTATTCTTAGAAACAAAACCTATGGTCCCCCAATGAAGGTCTTCATGTACGGAATTCTCAAAGCAGGAACATGGGCAATTATGAGATATCTTACAGGGTTATGTAAAGACCTCTTTAATGGTAGAACACCTGATGAAATCATCGGAAAATATGCAAGAAGTAGATCTGTAACTTCACCAAAAATTCAAACTAAAAAATTATAATTTTTCAATAGCAATATCTGCTATTGTATTTCGTTTTGGAGTTATTGAAACAAAGTAAACTTTGTCTGCTCTTTCAATACTTTCAACTTTTTTGTAAGATTTTGATGCTACATCAAATTCATAGATTCCTGGCTCTAGAGAATCCTTTGCATAAAGCATTAGATATGTTTCCCCAGTAGCTGGACTCAATGGAATAAATGACATTACATATCCTTTGTAAGAATTAAGAGGTATCGTATTTTTCATAGGAGGTGCAGCTGATGCCATATACATGAAAAAATCTTCAACTGAATCAAATTCTTCATATTCAATATGCATGAAATAGCATAATCTGTTTCAGTATAAGTACTTAGAGAAAATTAAGAAATTATTTTCGTGATTTGAAATGTTTGTGTGCTTTAAATCCAACTAATGCAGGTGCTGCAATATACATTCCTAAGTTAAGCACAATTACAGAAATACCCAATCCTAAAACTTCAGATTCTGAACCGCTATCTGCTAGTGTCATAATAGACAGTGTTGAAATCATCGGAGTGATAAATGCTCTAACTGCTTGTTGGAACATTGGGTTTTCTCTTTCCATGTCAGCAATTGTTGGTGAGAATGAATAGTACAATTGGTTAAATCCTGTCATAAATGATGTACCAGATGAAGTACTCATTACAGTGTTATCTCTAATTTCTCTAAGGAATTGAACTTGTGGTGCTAATTCAGAACCATATGCTGCAGTTGCAATAAGACAACCACCACCTTTTTCTCCAGAGTCGTCAGATGTTACAACTTGACAAATCCCATTTACTAATTCAGTTCCAGCACCACATGTTGGTTCTGGTTCAGGTTCTGGTGTTGGTTCAGGTTCTGGTGTTGGTTCAGGTGTTGGTTCAGGTTCTGGTGTTGGTTCAGGTTCTGGTGTTGGTTCTGGGGCATCACCACCAGTATAAACAAAAGTATTAGTAATTTTTTGAGCTCCATATTGAGCACGAATTTCATAATCTCCACTGATAGTCATTGTACCGCCAGCTTTCACAGTTGTTGAATAAGTTCCATCAGAACTAGGTATTACCTGAGCAATTGAAACTATATTTCCATCAGGAGAAACAACTACAATTGTTACTGATTGAGTATATTCTGCCAAATCTTTAACGGTACCAGAAATTTCAATAGAAGCACCATTTCCATAAGCTGGAAGATCAGTTGAAACAGATAGTGGTAGTCCATCAGTTTGTGCAAATACAGAACCATTTACACCATAAGATAGAATTGAGACAGATAATAATACAAATGCTAAGAATGCCATTAATTTCATTTTCAATTTAATTCAGGGTTGTGAGTATTTATATTTTCAATGAAAGAAAAATTGACCAGATTATATTCTAACGATGCCTTTTTTGACTAAGTGTTGGATCGATTTTACAAACTCATTTTCAGGAATTTTGTCATCTGCCCACCATTTTGCAGTGTTTTTTATCCAATCAGGGATTTCTTGCTCTAAATTATCCACATCAGAAGGATTTACAGAAATAATTCCAGATTCGACGAGATGCTCTAGTCCATCAATGAATTCATCATTTGAAATACTGTTTGAAGACCACCAACGAGCATTATTTTTTACCCAATCAGGAACATTTTGTGAAACTACAGAAAAAGACAGCGTCTCAAGGTGTTTATTTTCATAAGATAATTGAATTAGATAAGTTCCAATCAAAGTGTCAGGGTTAATTGTGAAAATGGATTTGTAACCTCCACTATTACTTAGAACAGCACCAAAGTTTTGACTAGTTTTATCAGGATTGATTAAAGTTACAGATAAAGGAATTCCACGTTTTTGGTTTGTAATACTTCCAGACAAAATGATTTCTTTTGAATTACCAATTTCAGGTAAAGTAATTTTTTCTTGACTCAGTTTTGCAGGACTTGAAAATGAAGATGTTTGTAAACTTGATAAACTAAAGATATTTGAATTTCCAAAAGCATCACGGGAATCATGATAACGAGCATCAAGACTTCCACCAGAGGTGTAGATTAATTTTGAGCCTGTTTTATCACAGATTTGAGATGGCATCTTAAAGACACCTTCAAAAATTCCAGTACTAGGTCCAGTTTCAACTAAAGTAAATCCAGTAGATGCCAAACCACCATGTTCAACACCATTAATGGTGCATCGTTTGTAACGAACATCTTTGAGTTTTATCTCTAACAAAATTTCTCCATTTTTTCCAACAGTATCAACATTTTCAGAGTTAACATCATTGATTGTTTGATAAACATCAATTGTATCACTTTTCAAATTCAAATCAGAGTCTTTTAGAATTATAGTTACAGGATGTCCAAATCTGAGTGTAGAAGAGGTTGTTGAAACAACTCCAGAATTTGTAGCAATATCAGTTTTGATGGAAGTTGTAGTAGTTACACCTACTTCATCCAAATCAGAATAAGATAAAACAATTCCTTCTTCATCAATCAATCTGTCAGTTACAATAATTTTTATGTCATCATCTATAGTTTGTATAGTTTGAATAAAATCAGAATCAAGAATGTTTAATTGATTTGTAACTGCATATTCAAAAGTCCCATCAAATATTGAAGAATTATCTTGTGTCTCTTCTAATTCAAAACGGTAAATGGAATTGTTAATACTATTACCATTTTGTAATCCAAAAGAAAAGAAATCAAAAACTATTGGTTGTGAATCCGATTCATTAGAAACAGTCATCTTTCCTGAAGTATTAAAATCAATAATTAAAAAGACATCACCACTCTTAGTAAGAATATTTTCCACAGTATTATCATCAATTTGGATAAATCCTTGTGATGAAGTTATAGAATCAGATAAAGTGATCGGATCATTTCCAAGGGATACAAAAGATAATGTAAAAACAGTGTCATCAAAGTTAGAAATTCCAAAATCTTTTTCAAATGATCTTAAATCATAATTAATCCAATTTGTTCCATTTGTATCAGAAATGGAAGAATCAAGTAAAATATCAGACAAAGAAGAAACTGAAAAACCCAATTTCACTGAAAATGTTTCATAAGAGCCATTTGGAATAGAACTAACTACCAATCTATCAGAATTAGAATCAGGCACAGAAGAACTAGCTGATTTACTTCCAGTAAAGGTAGGAGTGGAAAAGGAAGTATGAAATTGGACAGTATCAGAATTTTCCAAAGTCAAAGGAGATCCTATAGTAGTAGTGGGAATAAGCGCTGTGCTCCGAAAGACATCCAAATCATCTCTAGCACCACTATTGATATTTTGATCAGGATCATTCAGAATTATAGGATATTCTGTTCCAGGATTTATTGATTCGCCATCACCAATTCTCAATAAAGGTTCATCATCAGTATAAACAGAAGCAGATGAAGAACCACTCAAAACAGAAATAGATTTTTTGTTGTAAGTGATTTGTCCTGTTTGTCCACGTGGAGCATCTGCAAGAATTCCAATTACAGAATCATCACCAGAATCAAAACTTTCAAAAATTCCAGAATTTGGTTCTCGTTCAACTAGGGTAACAATATTTGAAAATGTATTTGAGGTTCCATCAGTATCAATTGAGGAATCAGGTTGATCATCATTTGTTTGTAATTCCATTATATTTCCAAGAGTCAAAGAAAGTATTCCATTATCCTCAAAACCCAAATTTGGAAGATTTGGAATCAAATCTACTAAACCAGCATTTCCATTTGCATCATTATTTCCAGCATTGTCAAATGCCTGATAAAATGTGGAGGGGTTTGAATCAATATCAAATGTCCAAGAATCTTCATCAGTAGGATCCTGATTCAATTGGAAATCATTTAGAGTCAAAAAAACTTCAGCGTTTTTTGGATAAAGATCCCTATCAAGACTAAGAGAAATGTTTTGTATTTCATCATAATCTAATGAAATTTGTTGTGATGGACCTCCAGGATTATATTCTATTATTACATCATCAAAAGAATAAAGTTGGATTAAGGGCCATGCGTCAGCATCTAATCCAATTTGGCCAACAGAAACATTAGAATTTGTATTAATTGATTTTGCATTTCTCACCACATTGTTAGTATTTGATGTATTTGATGGACTTGAAGTACATTCAGAAAAAGAAGAAATACCATTTGTAGAACCAGTAACAGAACCAGGTCGAGGAATTGCAAATCCATCAGTTTCACTTAGAGATACACCAAAGACAGATGTCGCGGTATCTCTACTACAAAATTCTCCAAAGTCTAATCCCTTACCAGCTAATCCAACAGTAGAATCTGCAATTTTTGCTTTCTCAACATTTGCAAAATATGCATACCAATTTCCATCAGTTGCCTGAACCATTCTCAAAATTTTTCCATTAATCGTAACATCAGGTTCTCCTTTTCCTTCATCAGTATCAGACAAATTAGAATCACGAATTACTACTTCAACTACCATTGAGCCTGAAAAAGTATTATCAAATTGAGAATTTTCTGCAGATACAAACAAGTTAAGGTTACTTGATGCATCAGCCTCAAAAATTGGAATTAACATTATAGGAAAAAATGCAAGTAAAAAGAGTAATTTCATGTTCATTACTGAAAATTCTAATTAATCCCAAATAACACTATCGTAGTATTTCTTCTTGGAAACCTGAAATACAGGGTAGAAATAATCAAAAAACAGAAGATGTTTGTTCAAAGGACCAAAGTATTACAAATTTCACTTTTAGCTATATTTTCAGCATTTTTAGTAGAATTAATTTTTGGTTTAATTTCAAACAGTCTAGCATTAATTACTGACAGTATTCATGCTCTCTTAGATAGTGTAGTAACAATAGTATTGTTACTTGCAGCTAGAATGGCAATCAAACCACCAGATGCAGAACATACGTATGGACATGGGAAAATAGAATCACTTGGAGGATTAATTGGAGGAATTGCAATTTTTCTGATTGCATGTTTTTTTATTTACGAATCAATTCATAGATTACAAAGTCCACCTCCAAATATTTTACCAGGATTATTTGCAATAATTGCAGGGATTTACACAATCGGTATTGATATTTTTAGATTAATTTTACTTAGACGTTCAATTAAGAAAATTGGGGGAGCAACCCTCAAAGCAGATTTTTATCATGCGTTTATGGATCTTGGCTCCACACTTGTTGCAATAATAGGAATAGCTCTAGCATCATATGGATTGTATTATGGTGATTTTGTTGCAGCACTTGTTTTAGGTGGATTACTTGCAGTTCTAAGTATAAAATTGATCTACAAAACTGCTCTTGATTTAACAGATATCATATCACCTGAATTAGTTAGAAAAGTAAAAAAAATTTCAATTGCAACTGAAGGGGTAATTGATGCAGGTCCAATTCTCATGAGAAGATCAGGAGATACAATTTTTGCAGATGTAACAATTTCTCTAAGAGGTGATTCAAGTTTTGATAAAGCACATAAAATCAGTAGTGATGTTGAAAAAAATATTAAAAATAAAATTTCAAATGCATCAGTAACAATCCATTTTGAACCAAATTGGAAAAATGTTCCACTGGATGCAAAAATTTTAGATCTTGTAAAAAATGTAGATGGAGTTAAAGGGGTTCATAATGTCAGTACTCACAAAACTAGAGGCAAAACATTTTCAAATTTGCATGTAATGGTAGACAGAGAAATTAATTTACTTTCTGCCCATAAAATTTCAGAACGGGTAGAGAGAAAAATTCAAGAAAATGTGCCTGAAATTGAACATGCCACAATCCATTTGGAGCCATTTGTAAAAATACCTGAGAATTTTAATTTAGAAGACAAAGTTACTGAAGAAAAAATTAAAATCATTTTAGAAAAATATCCAGAAATTAAAAAAATTGGAAGAATCATATCTTTGAATTTTGAAAATATTCTCAAAATAGATATTGATTGTTCATTTGAAAAAGAATTGTCAATTGAAAAAGTTCATGACTTAACATCAGAAATAGAGCACATCATCAGAGCAGAAATTAAAAATTCAGTAATTACCATTCATCCAGAACCTAACTAAACTAAAATACTAGTCAAATACATAATTGAAATTCCTGTAGCAAAACCCGATACAACTGCACCACTAGAAAGAACAGTATCTTGTTCTTTAATCCATTTCACCAATACCAAAATTACTTGAAAAATTGCACCTGCTCCAATTGATAGGAAAATTACTGTTGAAAATGGAGAATATGAAAAACCACCCAACCAGGCACCAAAAATAGCAGGAGTTCCTGCAATTAATCCCATGGCTACAAGTTTTCCAATCATTAATTTTCCCCTAGACATAGGGGCTGCAATTGCTATACCTTCAGTGGTGTTATGCAATGCAAATCCAACAATTAGAAACGTGCTAAAAGCAATAGAACCCAACCCAACTGATGCACCAATTGCAAGTCCCTCTCCAAAATTATGTAATCCAATTCCAATTGATATCATTAAAGCAATTGCCACATGTTTTGTAATTTTTGAAGAATTTGCTTGTTTTACTAATTTTTCTCCAGCATAATACAATACAAGAAATGATAGTATTACAATTGTAACAACAAGCAAAGTACCATTAAAACTTCCAGCTAAATTTTCATCTGAAACATCTATTGCCTCCTCAATTGAATCAATTGCTAGAAATAATAACAATCCAGCAGTTAATGCTAAAAAGAAATGGTATTTTTTTCTACTAATCTTTTTGATAAATGGAAGCCATAGTAGACCAATCATAATAGGGATTACTCCAACATAGGTTCCAATTATTGCAAAAAATACAACAAGATCTAAAGAAAAATCTAATGCAGGAGCTGCAGCATCAATTTCTTTTTCAAATCTAGTTCCATCATCAATAGTTATTCCTATGGTGTATGGTTCTCCAGCATTCCACTCAAAAGGGATTCTAACAAGAGCTGTTTCAAATCGTTCAAGTGATTTATCAGGTTCTACTGCAGCAGGTTGAATTCTATCATTTACATCAGCCATTACTACTTCAACGGAAATTGGTCCAGTGTTTCTTACTGTTGCTTGAATTTCAGAATCAACAAAATCTATTTTTTCAATTGTTATTTCAGGGAGTGGAATTCCTAAATCTAACAAATCAGAACCAGGACCAAAAATGTACAACATCAAAATTATGACAAAAACAAATGGAATTACTCCACTTGCAATAGTTTTTCCTCTAGATGAATTTCCATCAAGTTCCATTTTCTATTTCCTGGTTATTTTTTTCATGGTTGTCATTTACAAGAAACATTCCAACCCACCCCTTTTCTGAAAATTCAACTTTATGAGCATGAAATAGATATTTTCCAGGAAATTTGTACTCAAATTCCATTATTCCACGTTCAGTTTGAGATAAAGTAATCATGTCAGTATAAAATGAAGGTATCAAATCAGTTCCCGTAGGATAATATTTGTACAGATTTCCATGTAGATGGAAATTGTTTATCGGATCAAATTCAACCATATTGACAACATAAATTCGAATTAATTCATCAGTGTTAATTTGAATTGGGTGGTGTTGGTAGTAAAAAGGAATTGTGTTTGCAGCGTAAAAATTATTTTCAGTATCAAAATCAGTATCAAAACCATTTAGAACCATCACCATTTCATCAGCTGGTGGTCTTTCTTCTTTAGGATCAACAATAAAGACACCATAAAGACCATGAACAATGTGTTCCTCAAGAGGCATCACATGACAGTGATATGGGTGAACACCAACAGGGCCTGCTTCAAATTCATAAACAAATTGTCCACCTCCACTACCAACAGATTCAAAGACGCCATCCATTTCAGCTGGATGAATTCCATGAAAATGCATAGTATGTTCTTTTGAACCATTATTAATGAAATTAATTCTGACAAGATCTCCTTCTGTGGCCCTTATTGTTGGACCTGGAACAGTTCCATTAAACGACCAAATATTAAAAAATACTCCAGGAGAAATTTCTTGAATTTTATCATCTTCAGCAATTATTGTATAATCTCTAATTGTCTGACCGCTTTCAGAAACAGAAATTCTACCATATTCAAAATTTCTTAAAAATTCTTCAGGATCAAATTCAACTGAAGATACAGTGTATAAGGGATCAATTATTTCCCCAGTAGTTTGAATTACAGAACCTGAATGTGTGACAAATGTTTTTTGTTTTAATTGGGCTTCAGACATTACAGGTAAAATTGCAATTACAGATAATCCAACAATTACAGATAAAACTAAAATCATCATACTTGAACGAGTAAATTTCAAGACAAGTGAAAAATCAGAAATTCTTTATTTAAAGTTACCCTAAGCTAACTTTCTTAGCCCAGTCTAATTTTGTTAAATTAGGCTAAATTTGATATTTTTAAAAAAATTAGGTTTAAACTAAAGAAAATCACCCTCAAATTATGCAAAAATCAGGATTAATTGTTGTCATATCAGGAGTACTAGTTGTTCTAGGTCTTGTATTACTAGCATTAGGAAATCAAATAATTCTTGAAGGTGTAACTCAAGGAAATGGAAAAATTAGTTTGAACCAAGAAGTTATTATTTCTGCAGAATTTGATTCACAAAAAACATCAACAGGGATTTTTGCAGTACAAGCAATGAGAACCGAAGGGATGAATTTGGCAGCAAAAGTATTAGATCCATCAGATAATGAAATAATATCTCAACAAGTCAATGAGGAAACAATAGAAAAAGAATTTGGTGTTTTTGAAGATGGAGTTTACAAGCTAGTTATTTTTAGTACAGATAATGAAGAAATTCATGTATTTGGGGCCATCGGTCCACTTCCAGATGAAGAAGCAAAATTTCTTAGTTACATTTCAGTAAGTGTGATTATTTTTGGTATGATAGGATTAATCGGAATGGGAACATATAAAATTAAAAATAGAAAAAAATCAATTTAGATAACTATCCATTTTTTCTAATCCATCAATAGCATCATCAAAATTTCCACCTTCTTCAATTATTGTAGAAAGTTTTTCAAAATTTGCAGAAAGAGTACATTGATCATTTTCTGAAGATTTTATGATAAAGTCAAATTTTATCAAATAAGATAATCTATCAAGAACTTCAGATTCAGAAATCGATACTTGTTTTGCTAAATCAGAACATTGTTTGGGACCATCCTCCAGTTCTGAAAGGATTGAAGAAGTTACAGAATCAAACATACAATCAATAACTTTTTCGCGTTCAAATGTTTCACTCATTTTTGTAAGTTTTTTGAATTAGAATTTAAAACTTTTTGAGGAAATTTACTAGGATATAATTAGGAAAAAACACATCTTTTTGTATGCAAAAACTTTGTAGTCAAGATCCATCAGGAAAAGGGGAGCATTGTTTTTGTGTGGATATTGACGCTCAAAGAGGAGTCAAAAAATGCTGTAAATGTAATCAATGGAATGTGCAAGGAAGTGATTGGACAGAGGATGAAGACTTTAGATAATTGATTTGAAGAATATCAGAATGTTTACAATCAAAAATGATCCATAATTAAGAAATATTTGAAAAAATACCCAATTTGATGCCTAGCATGGTTTTTATCGGGGTTTCTTAGAATTTTGGAATACTTGAGTACTCAGGAATATAGACACATTGTTAGAATTGTGGGAAACGATATCCCAGGAGAGAGAAAGATTATCGTAGGATTAACTCAGATCAAAGGGATTGGGTATAATTTTGCCACAGCAATTCTAGATACATTAAAAATTGATACAAATTCTAACATAGGAAATCTTACAGATTCCAACGTACAAGATATTGAGAAATTAATTACAGACCCAATTGGAGGAAAATTCCCAATATGGTTCCTTAACAGAAGAAAAGATATTGAAAGTGGAGCCGATTTACATTTGTTAACATCAGATATTCCATTTACATTAAGAAATGATATTGAACGAGAAAGAATAACTGCCAGTTGGAGAGGTTATCGTCATCTAAGTGGTCTAAAAGTTAGAGGACAAAGGACTAGAACATCAGGTAGAAAGGGCGGTGCAGTTGGTGTAGCAAAAGGTGGACTAGCAGCTCCAGTTAAGAAAGGAGACCCAGGAGCTCCAGCAGCTCCGGCAGCAGATACAGCAGCAGCTCCGGCAGCAGAAAAGAAAGAAGCACCAGCGGAGAAAAAAGAATAGGTGTTTTGAATGGGAGATCCTAAATATCCTCGTAGAGTTTGGAGAAAACCAAAGAGACCTCTTAATTATGAATTAAAAATGGATGAGTTGAAAACTCTCGGCACATTTGGATTAAGAACTAAAAGAGAATTATGGAAAGCACATACAGAATTATCACGAGTAAGACAACAAGCAAGATCTCTACTATCATTAAGACAAGAAATTAGAGCTGAAAAAGAACCGATTTTAATGAATTCTCTTGCAAGAATTGGACTAGTTGCAAATGATGCAACATTAGATGATGTTCTTAACCTAAATGCAACTGATTTGCTATCAAGAAGATTACAAACTATTGTTACAAAAAAACTTGGATTCAAAACTCCTTATCAAGCAAGACAAGCTGTTATTCATGGTCACATTATGATTGGTGACAGAAAAGTAGACATTCCATCATACACAGTTACAGTTGAAGAAGAAGAAAGTGTTCATTTTACTCCTGAATCTAAAATTCCAGAAATGTTAGAAAAAACAAAAGTAGAGGCACCAGCTGAAGCAACAGAGGCACCAGCTGAAGCAACAGAGGCACCAGCTGAAGCAAAAAAAGATGAAAGTTCTTCAACTGAACAATCAACAAAATAGGCTTACCAGTAAATAACCCCAAATTTTCAAGTAGAATAATCATGTGTTCAATTATAGGCTATTATGGAAAAGAAAATGCATCTCCAATTCTCGTAAAGGGGTTAAAAAGAATGGAGTATCGAGGATATGATAGTGTTGGAGTAGCAACAGAATCAGAAAATGAAATCAAATTAAAAAAAGGAATTGGGAAAGTAAATGAAGTAAATTCCAAAGTACAACTAGACACGTTACCTGGAAAGATAGGGATTGGTCACACTAGATGGGCAACTCATGGAAGAGTAACAGAACTTAATGCACATCCACATCCAAGTAATTCTGGAAAAATTGCAATAGTGCACAATGGAATAATTGAAAATTTTGAAGAATTGAAAAAAGAATTAGAAACAGATGGTTATGATTTTAAAAGTGAAACAGACAGTGAAGTGATTGTAAATTTACTACAAAAAAATTATGAAATTACAAAAGATGTCAAAAAAACAATTCTAAAAACAGTTTCAGAAATTAAAGGACATTATGCATTTGTTGCGATGTTTGAAAATGGACAACTTGCAGCTGCAAGATTCCATGAACCACTAATAATAGGAGTCGGACAAGATGATTTCTTTTTGTCAAGTGATGTTTTAGGTTTTATTGAATTTACAGATAATGCAATTTATTTGGAAAATGGGAATTTTGTGATTATAGATAAAGATAAATTTCAAGTTTTAGATTTTGATGGAAATAATCCAGGATATGGAATTACTAAAGTTTCAAAAGAATTTGGTGATGCATACAAAGGGGATTATGCTCATTTCACGTTAAAGGAAATTTATGAACAAAATGAAACCATTTTGAAAGCAGGTGAAAAGGCCATTGATGCAATTGAAAAAGCTGCTGAAAATATCAAAGATGCCCAAAATATCTACGTAACTGGAAGTGGAACTAGCTATAATTCAGCATTAATTGCAAAACAAATCTTATCAAAATATGTCAAAATTAAAGCGGAACCAATTATGTCAAGCGAACTTCAATTTTCACCAGAAACGATTGAAGAGAATTCAATTTTTATTGCAATTTCTCAGAGTGGGGAAAGTGCCGATGTTTTAGATGCTGTAAGAATTGCAAAAAAAGCAAATTGTAGAATAATAGCTATTGTCAATTTACTAACATCATCACTTGCACGTGAAGCTGACATTGTCATTGGAATGAATTGTGGACCAGAGATAGGAGTTGCGGCAACAAAAAGTTTCACATCACAGCTTGTAATATTGTACAAAATTGTGCAAAAAATCAGCAATAATGAAATAACAATTGATTTTAAGGAATTCTCAAAATCAATTTCAAAAACATTAGATAATCCTACAAAGATTCAGCAAATTGCAAAAGAACTAAAAGATATTTCAGACATTTACATTCTAGGAAGAGGAATAAACTATCCAATTGCAAAAGAAGCAGCATTAAAACTCAAAGAATTGACATACATTCATGCAGAAGGAATTCCAGGAGGAGAATTAAAACATGGACCTCTTGCCTTAATGGATTCAAATGTATATGTAATAATTATTAATCCAAGTGATTCAACATATTCAGATACTCTAACTAGTGCAAGAGAAATAAAAGCTCGCGGTGCAAAAATCATAGGAATCTCAGATATAGAAAGCAACATTTATGATTATTGGATTGAGATTCCAAAAATTAATGAAGTGTTATATCCAATTTCAGAAATAGTTCCAATTCAATTATTATCATACTATGCAGCATTAGAAAAAGAAACAGATCCAGACTATCCTAGAAACTTGGCAAAATCAGTTACAGTCAAGTAAATAATCTACGATATTCTTCTTCTACCAATTCTAAGAATTTTGCAGAATTGTTTTTTGTTTTTATCATTGATGAAATAATACTTCCGCCAGCACCAACTCCTTCTTTTGCAAACCCTTCTGAAAATGCACGTAATCCAGCATGTCGTGAATCTTTCAAACCCGGATCAACTGAAATCATAGGAACATCTGCGATTTTTTGGATTAATTCTTTGAAATTTGCACTTTCATCATCTGTAATGTAGGAAGTTGTTCCAATGGCAGTATTTTCATCATCAAAACCTATCTTGGATGCAAATGCCAATACTGCTGCCATCTGAGTTCCACCAGCTAGCATGACCTTTGAAACACTTGATGCAGAACTAAGCATTCCTGCAACAAAAGGAATCATAGGATCACCAACTTTAGCAACGATACTGTAAGGATGATCAGAATCAATTCTTTTTAATGCTGATTCAACAATTTGTTTTTTTAGTTCAATAGGGTTTTCTGGAATACTAGAACTTACTTTAGCATCATAACCTAATGCTTGTAGAACAGCTAATGCTGTTGTAGTTCCACCAGGAATACATTCACCAATTACTAAACAATTAGTTAAAGATGCTAAGCTTCTTCCAACAATTCTACCAAAATCAACAGCATGAGATACTTGAGTATCAGTCATAGCATCTTGAGTGGAAATATTTTTTCCAAAAGATAATCCTGATTCAATAAATGGTAGTTGTGGAGTAATTTTGCTTCCAGCATTAATTACTAAATGTGGAATGCTAGAAGATTCTAAAGCAGTTTTAGTTAATATTCCAGGAGTAGGTTTTCCATCAGGAGTCATTGGAATTTTATCAATTGTTTTACAATATCCAAAATGAAGATATTCTGCATCAGCTGGAGGAGTAAATTGGATAGAATCCTTATCTGCACCAGCGATTGTAATTCCAGGTATTTCACAAGTTTCAGTATAAGAAATTACAAATGAGAAAAGAAAGTTTCCAGATTGGATTGATTCAAGGAATTTTTTACCTTTTTCAGCATTACCAATTAATTCAAAATTTTCCAAATTTTTCTAACCCATCATATCAATAAACTGTTGTTCGGTTCTTTTTTGCATTATCATATTAGTAGATTTTTCCTTACCAATTGTAGATACTTCTGAAGAACCATAATTATGACCAGGATACATGACCAAATCATCATCTAATGAATAAAGCACATCAAATAGACTATGATACAAATCTTGAACACTACCTCCAGGTAAATCAATTCTACCACAATTCCCAACAAATAGTGTATCACCTGAAAAAATTTTTCCATCACCAATTAGACAAATACTGTCTTTAGAATGTCCAGGAGTATGAAGTACTTTTAATTTTGAATTACCAAATTCTATAAAATCACCATCTTTGACTTTGATATCATTTTTCAATTCAGAAAGTTCGTGTTGAATGATTGGAGCATGAGTTGATTCAGCCATTGCTTCATTTCCCAAAGTATGGTCAAAATGATGATGTGTGTTTACTATGTATTTGATTTTTAAGTTATTTTTTTTAATAATTAATTCTAATTCTACAAGATCCCAAGATGGATCAATTATAATTGCCTCACTAGTATCTTCATCTTCTAAAATATAAGAATAATTCTGCATATTTCCAACTGGGATTTGATTGACTATCATAGAATTCCCTCTTCAGCTTCTACAGGAATACCTATTTTTTCAGCATACAAATCTCCTGTCAAATCTTTTCTTTTAGGAATACCTTGTTTCATTTTGTGAAATGTAACTGTCATATCACATTTTGTAAAAATATTTGCAGTTTCTCCTGTTTGTGGGTCTAGTCCGGATGGTACATCTACTGCAAACTTGTAACAATCTATTTCATTGATATAGTTAATTGCAGATGCGTATGGTTCTCGAATTTCTCCAGAAATTCCAGTTCCTAAAATTCCATCAACAATCACATCAGGTTTAAAATCAATATCAAATGAATCACCTGAGATTAATTTGATTGAAGGCATTTTTTGTAAAATAGACCAATTCCAATTACTTTCTTCAGTTTTGATTTTATCAGAGGATCCAAGAAGTACTACTGTAACATTTGCAGCATAACCTGCAAGATGTCTAGCCATTACCAAACCATCACCACCATTATTTCCCAATCCAACAAAAATTAGAATATTTTTTGATTCTACGTTTCCAAGTTTATCTATTAATCGTCTAACTGCAGCAGCACCTGCATTTTCCATCATGAATTTTTTTAAAAATCCCATATCATGACCTTTATTTTCAATATTGTACATTTGTTCAACAGTAATTTCCATGAATAAGATGAAAATGATATCCAAAATAAGAGCTTTGAAAATACGAAATATGGCTAAAATAGGCTAATTTTAGTTCAAAACTTTGTAATGCAAGTCAACTAATTGACCAAATTTTTCAGTTTTAATTAGTTCAAGTTTTGTTTCTTTTTCAATATTCTTGAGAAGAGGTATCCCATTACCTAAAAGAACTGGAATGATAGTTATGATAATTTCATCTATAGCCTTTTGTTTTAGAAAAGATGCAATAATTTGTGCCCCTCCAACTAACCAAACGTTATTTCCAGTACCAAGAAACCCTTCTTTTACAAATTTTTCAACATCAGATACAAACTCTACATTGTCATCGTTATTCTTACTAGTTCTAGTGAAAACAAACGATTTCTTGTCCTTGTAAGGATATTCTCCAAACGTCAAAATTTGATCATACGTAGTTTTACCCATAATCACAGTATCAACAGACTTGTAAAATGCATCATAACTTGATTCAGAAGATTCTGGGAGCCAATCAACATCACCATTTTCTCTTGCAACATAACCATCCAAACTAGATGCAATGTAAACAATGATTTTCATCATAACATCCACTTGATTTGACCAGTTATAACCTCAGATGATTCTAAAATCTTATTTTGGAAATGTAATCTATGACATTCCTAAGAGTTTAGCAAACGGCTTTATCCTAGTTTTTAGAGATTTTTTTCATGACATTAAAAAATGTAAAATCATCATTAAACAAAATTACAAAAACACTAGGCGAAGTTCAAGATTCAAGAGAATTTTTATTAAAAAATACCAGAGAGATAATTATTCTTTGTAGTAGATCAATTATTGCAGTTCATAAAGGAGATTTGCCAACAGGTAAAAAAAACCTAAAACAAGCAGATGTTCTATTAAAAAAATACAAGAAAAAAGCAACAGGTCAACTTAGAAGATATCTAATTACTCCAGAACAAGAATTTGTAGAAGCTGCTGCGTTAATTGCAATAGTTGAAAAAAAAGAAATTCCTACTGACAAAAAAATGGCAGTAATGCCTGAATCATATGTTTTAGGGTTATTAGATTGTGTAGGAGAATTGAAAAGGATGGTATTTGATAAGATTCGGATTGGCGATGTTGATGAGGCTACAAAGATTTTTGACACCATGGAGAACTTGTATCTCCAATTATACACATTTTCAATGTATGACAAAGTGGTAAAAGAAGCTAGAAGAAAAATTGATGTGAATAGGATTCTTGTAGATGATGTCAGATCGGCAATCACTGAAGAAAAAAGAAGAAGTGAATTAATCAAAACTCTGAAAAAATTAGAAAAGTAAGATTATAATTTTTAGTGCGGACGATGGGATTTGAACCCACGTACTCCTAAGAGACTAGCCCCTCAAGCTAGCGCCTTTGGCCAGGCTGGGCGACGTCCGCAATCAAAATTCCATGTATGGTTTTTATAATCCTTGATTACCTTTTCGTTCGTATGTTAATTCCTGTCAGATGTTTTACATGTGGAAATATGATTGCAGACAAGTATGATGATTATCAAAATAAAATCAAAGCAGGTGAAGAACCTGCCAAAGTTCTTGATTCTTTAGAAATTGAGAGATATTGTTGTAGAAGAATGCTACTAACTACAGTTGAAACGATTCAACAAGTTATTCCATTTTATGAAGCAATTCAGAGAAGGAAACAAGAAGTTCAATCTGAGCTAGAATAACTTGGCTAAGATCACCTCAATTGAAGGGCGTATTTTATTCAATAGTAGAGGAAGCAAAACTGTTGAAGTTGATGTAAAATCTGATGGTCAATTTTTAGGAAGAGTTTGTGCACCATCAGGGGCAAGCGTAGGAAAATATGAAGCAGTAAGTTTTCCTAATGAAAAACCAGAAGAAAGTTTAAGAATTTTAAAAGAAAATTCACAAAAATTTATCGGATTAGAATCATCAAATCTTAAAGAAATTCATGATACTCTAAAGAGTTTAGATGATTCATCAAACTATTCAAAAATAGGAGGTGCGTTGGCATTTGCAGTAACGATTGCATCTATGGAATCTGCATCAAAAGCAGCAGGGCAACCATTATTTCAAACATTATCATCTGAATCATCATTTAGATTTCCATTTCCTTTAGGGAATATTTTAGGAGGTGGAGCACATGCAGGTCCAGGTACACCAGACATTCAAGAAATTTTAATTTGTGCAACAGGCTCAAAAAATATCGAAGATGCTATTGAAACTAATTTATCAGTACACAAAGAACTACGTCGAGTTTTAGAAAAGGAAGATCCAAATTTTACAAATGGCAGAGGTGATGAAGGTGGATGGGCACCTAAATTAGAAAACCAAAAAGCATTAGAAGTATCTGCAAAAGCATGTGAGAATTTAGGATTTACATTAGGAAAAGAAGTTTCACTAGGAGTTGACTTTGCATCATCTACACAATGGGATGAAGAAAAACAAAAGTATCTTTATGATAGAGCAGGATTTGAAAATTCCACTGGGGAACAAATTGATTTTGCAGCAGACATCATAGAGAAATTCAAATTGATTTATGCTGAAGATGCAGTTCATGAAGAAGCATTTGATGATATGTCAGAATTAACTGCTAAATTTCCAAATACTTTGATAACAGGAGATGATTTGACAGTAACTAACAAAGAAATTCTATCTAAAGCAATTAGTTCAAAATCATGCAATGCTGCAATTCTAAAAGTCAATCAAGCTGGCAGTCTTTATGATGCTCTAGAATTTGCAGATGAAGCAAATCAGAATAACATCAAATTAATCACATCTCATAGATCTGGGGAATCAATAGATTCACAGATATCCCACATAGGTTTAGCAACAAAGTCAAAAATGCTCAAAGTTGGCATAGTTGGTGGAGAAAGAGTGGCAAAACTCAACGAATTGTTACGCCTATCAGAGCATGATTTAATACGCGGTATGGCAGAGATTTAAAATCGTCATGAGTGAACAAGCAGAAACAACCGACATTAAGAAGAAAGTTCTATCTACAGGAATTAGAGTAGGAACACAAGTTAAAACAAAATTCATGATTCCATTTATCACAAAAGCAAGTCCTGAAGGACTTTACATGCTTGATTTAGACATTACACTTGAAAAAATCAAAATTGCAGCCAAATTCATCAATAGGTTAGGAACAGATAATCTCATTGTTTGTTCAGGCAGACAATATGCAGAAACCCCAATTGAAAAATTCTGTGAAATGCTTGATTCAAAAAAACTCCTAGGAAGATTCATGCCAGGAACTTTGACAAATCCATCATTACCATATTACATTGAACCAAAATTAGTTTTAATTTCAGACCCACAAGTTGATGAACAAGCAATAATTGAGGCAACTAATGCAGGAATTCCAATTATAGGAATTGCAAATACAGATAATCTTACATCAAATCTTGATGTAATTATTCCAGCAAATAACAGAGGAAGAAAAGCTCTAGCAACAGTTTACTGGTTATTGGTACGTCAAATTCTCATTGAGAAAGGAGAATTGAAGGAAAACGATCCAATGAAATACGAAATAGATGATTTTGAAACAAAGATTACCGAAGAGGAAATCGAATAAATCAACATTGTTTTTGCATTTACTTGAAATCTAAAGCTTCAGCACCAGGAAAAGTAATTCTTTTTGGAGAACATTTTGTAGTATATGGAGTAAAAGCTATTTTATGTTCAATCAACAAAAGAGTTACAGTTACTGCTGAAAAAATTAAAGAGGATAAAATTTTAGTCAAATCAAATATTGGTAATTTAGAATTAGAAGCAAACAAAAATATTTCAGAAATTAATTCGCCATTAAAACCATTTTATTATTTAGCTAACAAAATAATTCAAAATAAAAACACAGGAATTATAATTACAGTTGAATCAGAAATTCCGTTAGGTGTAGGGTTAGGTTCATCATCAGCATGTTGTGTTGCAGGAGCAGCTGCAATTTCAAGACTATTTTCAAATACAACAAAAGATGAAATTTTAGAATTGGCAATCGAAGCTGAAAAAACTATTTTTCAAAATACATCAGGAGCAGATTGTACAGTTTGTACATTTGGTGGAATTATGGAGTATGATAAAGAAAATGGGTTTTCAAAAATAAATTCTGAGCCTGATTTCCATCTAGTTATTGCAAATTCCAATATTGAACATTCTACAGAGGTCATAGTCAAAGATGTGAAATCGTTTAAAGAAAATAATGAAGATGAATTTTCAAAGTTATGTAAAGAGGAAACAAAATTAATTGAAGATGTTTTAGAATTGTTAAAAGAAAATAAGATCAAAGAGTTAGGGGAAAAAGTCAATCAGAATCAAAAGTATCTTGAGACAATCGGAATATCAAATCAAAAAATTAGAGAAATGATACAAATTGGGATAAAGTCATCATACGGTGTAAAAATCACAGGTGCAGGGGGTGGAGGATGTGTATTTGCCTTGACAGATGATACAAATTTGAACAAAACAATAAATCAATTTAGAGAAAAAGACTATGAATGTTTTTCAGTAAAAATAGATCTTCAAGGACTGAATACTTTTTAATTGACTAGATATTTTGAAACAGCATGATTCTCATAAAATTAGGTGGTTCAATTATTACAAATAAAGAAAAGCCGTTATCACCTAGGAAAAAAACAATAGAAAATCTTACAAAAAGTTTGAGAAAAATAACTGAACCAATAATAATTGTTCACGGAGGAGGATCTTATGGACATTATTGGTCTGTAAAATATGATATGCATACAAAAGAAAAAAAATATGATCTCAGAGGGGTTGCAATAATTAAAAATTCTATGATTGAATTAAATAAAATAATTTTAGATTCATTATTAAAAAATAAACAATCACCATATTGTTTACCACCAACTGATTTTATGACAGGAAATAAACCGATTGCAAAAAAAGTAAAAGAAATTGAAAAAATTGCAAAATCAGGCATGATTCCAGTGACATTTGGAGATGCATTATGGTATGGTCAAAATAAAACATACATCCTATCAGGAGATAAAATTATGACACATCTTGCAAAAAGTCTAAAACCAAGATTAACCATATTCGCATTAAATGAAGATGGGTTATATTCTGATCTTAAATCAAAAAAATTAATTTATGAATTAAAAGGGGAACGTCCATTAATCTCAGAAAATAAAATGGATGTTACAGGTGGAATGACAAGAAAAGTTGAAGAAGCCTCAAAAATTGCAAAGATGGGAATGAATGTATTTTTTGTTAATGGTAATAAACCTGAAAGAATTGTGAAAGCGGTTAAAAACAGGGAATTTGAAGGAACGTTATTCAAGGGGAAAAGAAATGTCTGAAGAATTTGTGATTTTAGTTGATGAGAATGATAATCCAATTGGTACTGAAGAAAAAGTAAAATGTCATTTACCAAATGGAAAATTACATAGAGCATTTACAGCATTATTATTTGATAAAAATGGAAGACTAGTTCTTACAAGAAGAGCAAAAGGAAAAATGTTATGGCCAGGAGATTGGGATGGAACGTTTGCAAGTCACCCAAGAGAATCAGAAACTTTTGTTTCATCAGGAGAAAGAAGAATGCCAGAAGAATTAGGAATTGAAGGAAAATTAGATTATCTGCACAAATTTGAATATCATGTCCCTTACAAAGAGGTAGGTTCTGAAAATGAAATTTGTGGCACATTAATTGGTATAATTGATGAAACAACAGAACTAAAAGAGATTGAAGGAGAGATTGATGAAATTAAATGGATTTCTGCAGATGAATTGATTTCAGAAATTAAGACTAATCCTAAAATTTACTGTCCATGGATGCTTATCGCATTAGAATTATTAGAAAAATCAGACAAATCAATGCTTAACAAGCATGAAAATGTCCTATCCACATGGATGAATAGTAAAGTTCACGACGGATTACTAGAAGCAATCAAAGTTCATCTACCAGAAGAAAAATGGAGATTAGTAAATGAAAAAAACTAAACAAATTGAAAATAATGCAAAAATAGTAAACAAATATCTAAATTCAAAATTAAAAGGAAATCCAAAAAAACTCTATGATGCAGCAGGACATTTGATTATTCATGGAGGTAAAAGATTAAGACCATACATGGTAATTCGAAGTTGTCAAATGGTAGGTGGGAAAAGTTCCAACGCCATGGGAGCTGCAAGTGCAGTAGAAATGGTTCATAATTTTAGTTTGGTTCATGATGACATAATGGATAATGATGAAATGCGTCATGGTGTTCCAACAGTTCATAAGAAATATGGAATGCCACTTGCAATTCTTGCAGGTGATGTATTATTTTCAAAAGCATTTCAAATAATTTCTGATTCAAAATTATCAGCTAGTGCAACTACACAGCTAGTATCCAGACTTGCCAAAGCTTGTGTAGATATTTGTGAAGGTCAACTATTAGATGTCAAAATGGCAGAAGAGAAAAAGATTCCATCACAAGCCGAATATATTACAATGATTGGTAAAAAAACAGCTGCATTATTTGATGTATCTTGTGCAATGGGTGCAATTTGTGCATCAAACAAATCAAAAGATATTTCAAATCTTTCATCATTTGGAAGAAACTTGGGAATTGCATTTCAAATTACAGATGATCTAATAGGAGTCATGGGAGATCCAAAAGTTACAAAAAAACCAGTTGGAAACGATTTACGAGAAGGGAAAAAATCATTACCAATTCTCATGGCAATCAAATTGGCAAAAGGTAATAATAAAAAAATAATTTTAAAAGCATTTGGAAATTCAAAGATATCAAAAAATGACCTCAACAAAGCAGTAGAAGTAATAAGATCATTAGGAATTGAAGAAAGTGTAAGAAATCAGGCACAAAAATATTCAGAAAAGGCTGAAAAATCATTATCAAAATATTCAGGTTCTGCTAAATCAGAATTGGTTGCATTATTGGGTTTTGTAGTTAAGAGAAGCGTATAATTTTTACAGGTAGAATTGCATGGATAAAGAAATAAGAAAAGAAATTAGAAAAATGGCTCTTCAAAACGCATTTGAGCATGAAGGGGAAACCAAAGACAAAATAATTTTAGGAAAAATTCTTGGCACAAAACCAGAATTTAGGACCAAGGTAAAAGAAATTTCAAAAGATATTTCAGAAATTGTATCAGATGTAAATCATTTATCAAATGAAGAGCAAAAAAAAGAAATCGATACAGATTTTCCAGAAATTTTAATACCAAAAGAAAAAATCCAAGAAAGAGAAGGATTACCAGAATTAAAAAATGCTATTCAAGGAAAAGTAATTACAAGATTTCCTCCAGAACCAAATGGTTATCCACACATAGGACATGCAAAAGCTGCAATAATTAATTCAGAATATGCAAAGATGTATGGAGGAAAATTCATTTTAAGAATGGATGATACAAATCCGGAAGCTGAAAGAATGGAATATCATGCAGCCATCAAGGTAGGATTAGAATGGTTGGGAATTGAATTTGATATTGTTAAGAGTACATCAGATGATATGGAATTATTTTATGAAAAGGGTTTAGAATTAATCAATTTAGAAAAAGCATACATTTGTACTTGTAAAAGAGAAGATATAAGTAAAAACAGAAGAGAAAGAAAAGATTGTAAATGTAGTAGAGAAAATCTTGAAAAAAATAATAAGAATTGGACCAAGATGCAAGACAAATTCAAACCAGGGGAAGCAATTGTCAGATTTCGTGGAGACATGAAAGCAGATAATGCAGTTATGAGGGATCCAGTATTGCTAAGAATCATAGAAGGTAAACATTACACATTAGGCGAAAAATACAGAGTTTGGCCAAGTTATGATTTTGCAGTGGCAATTGAAGACAGTATTGATGGGGTTACACATGCATTTCGTTCCAAAGAATTTGAGTTGAGAGAAGAGTTGATTGATGCAATTTTAGATGCATTAGGCATGAGAAAACCAGATCAAGGATTTTTCTCAAGATTAGAATTCAAAGGAATGCCTATTTCAAAACGAATTATCAAGCCATTGATTGAAGAGGGTAAAGTTTCATGGTATGATGATCCAAGACTACCAACTCTAGAAGCACTAAGAAGAAGAGGAATAAAACCAGAAGCAATTAGAAAATTTATCATGTCATTAGGGTTAACCAAGGCAAATACACTAGCACCATTTGATGCACTTGAGGCATTTAATCGGAAATTTGTAGATCCAGACAGTGTTAGATTGTTCATGGTAAGTAATGCAAAAAAACTGTCAGTAAAAAAATTACCAGTATCATCAGTGGAAATCCCAAATCATCCAGTAAACGATATGGGGAAAAGAAAAATTGATGTTGATGAAGATTTTTACATTTCAGGTGAAGACGCTAAAGAGATCAAAGAAGGTACACAAGTGAGATTATTGGGATTGGGAAATGTTTCAATAACAAAAGCAGTGGTTGAACTTGAGGGAGAGTATGTTGAAGGAGAACCAAAAGGTGTTACAAAAATTCAATGGGTATCTCAAAAAACTGCACATCAAATTAAAATGATAATTCCAAAAGCATTGTTTAACGGTGAAGAATTTAATGAGGATAGTTTAGAAGAATTAGACGTTTATACAGAACCATATTATTTACAATTAAAAGAAGGAGAAGAAATTCAGTTTGTTAGATTTGGATATTGTAGAAAAGATTCACAAAATCAAGCGATTTTTACACACAAGTGATCAAAAATGAAAATAGCACGATTGTCACAAGGAAATAATGAAACATATGGTTTCATTAAAGGGAACAAAGTAGCTACAAAAGATGAAATAACTTATCTCACAGGAGTTCCAATCCCACAAAATGTAAAAGATTTTCTTTTTGATGGGTGGTATAATGAAATTAAAAATAAAATAAGTGATTTACAATATAATGAAGATATTTCTAAATTCAAATTATTAGCACCCATTCCAAATCCAAACAAAATAATCTGTCTTGCTTTTAATTATGTAGACCATGCAAAAGAACAAGGATTACAGGCACCAGAAGATCCGGCACTAGTAATAAAACCCAGAACGGCACTTAATGGTACTAATTCAGAAATTGTTTGTCCAGATTTTGTTACCCAGTTAGACTATGAAGTAGAATTAGCCATGGTTATTGGAAAAAACTGTAAAAATGTATCAGTAGATGATGCTAAAAATATGATTTTTGGATACATGGTATTTCATGATGTGTCTGCAAGAGATATTCAATTCAAAGATAAACAATTTACAAGAGGAAAAAGTTTTGATTCATTTGCACCATGCGGACCATGGATTACAACAAAAGATGAAATTAATGATGCTCAAAATCTCAAAATTACAACAAAAATTAATGGTGAATTAAGACAAAATTCATCAACAAACAATATGTTCATTAAAATTCCAGAAATCATTTCAAAAATTTCTAAAGTGATGACATTAGAGAAAGGAGATATTATTTCTACAGGAACACCTGCAGGAGTTATGTTGAACAAACCAGATGCAGTATTTTTAAAAGATGGCGATAAAGTTGAAATGGAAATAGAAGGGTTAGGGATTTTAAATAATACAATAAAATTTGTAAAATCAAACTAAACCAAAGACTTTTTCATTAGATGAAATGAGAGTTTATGTTCTAATGAATCATGAAAAGATAATTGTTCCTTAGTTAGAATTTGAATTCGTTCATAATTATTTTCAATAGCAAAATTTTGCAAAAAAGAAATAATGTGTGAAGAAGATTTTTTTGAATTAGAAAATAAAGTTACAATCAAAGTTTTTTCAAAATGTTCTGAATCAGTTAGAATTGAAAAAGAGTTATTTCCATCTACATTTGATGAAATGATTTTTTTTTGTTCACATAATTTAGATATAATCTCATCATCAAATGGAATCCACCTCCAGGATTTGACATAATGGGGGAATTTTTGATAATCAAAAGAAGTTACAAAATGGATATCAAAATTTGTGGTTATTTTAGGCATTAATGAGTAAAAGTTCCAGGTTTGAAATACATCATAGCCTAAAGAATCAGCCATTTTCATAGACTGTGAATTTTCAGTATCTATCAACATGTATGAAAAAATAGCATGTTTTTCTTTTCCTATAGATTCAGCATGTTGAACTAAAGAAGAAGCGATTTTACATCGTCTAAAATCAGGATCAATCCTTATTCCTTCAATCCAAATTTGATCTTTGAGATAAGAGGCATGACAAATTCCAGTAGGAAATTGTTTTTCAAATAAAAATAAATTCCCTTCAGAAAGCCAATAATTCCAAACATCAGGTATGTAATCGCCCCAAGAAAAAGTATTTTTACAAAATTCTAAAATGTGTTTTTTATCAAAATTTGTAGCATCTCTAATCATGATATATGTAAAAATATGAGAAACAATTAGATAAAAACTAGATTGGGAAAAATCACTATTTGTAAAACAACAGACGTTGAACAAGGGAAAATGATCAAAAAAACTTTTGATGGACTCGATATTTTAATTTCAAATATTGATGGAAAGTATTATGCAACAGATGATTCATGTACTCATTCAGGATCTAGTTTGTCTGAAGGTGAATTAAATGGATGTACCATTACATGTGGATGGCATAAAGCAGAATTTGATTGTAAAACTGGGAAATTGATTAAATTCCCAGCCAAAATTAGAGATTTAACATCATACGTTGTTTCAATAGAATCAGAAAATGTATGCATAGAGATGTAACTATATACTTCTAATTTTTAAGAAAATGTGTTAAAAATGGCTGATGACGCACAAAATAAAGAATCAATGAAAGAAGCAATTGATACATTAAATCAGATCACATCTAGTAACTCTACTCCAAAAACAATAAAAAAATCAATTACAGATTTAGTTGCAGATTTGAATAACCCTGAATATTCATTATCAGTAAGAGCAGCAAATACAATTAGTCTATTAGATGATGTTACACAAGACCCCAATATGCCATCATATGTTAGAACTCAATTATGGCAAGCAGTTTCAAAACTTGAAAGCATAAGAGAATAAATTCTCTTTAAAAAAAACAATATTATTGAAAATTGAAGAATATCTAGATACACTTCCAGAAAATGTTCTAAATGGGGAAGATGTTCAATTACCAGAAAAATCATTTAGAGAGATATTCAAATTTGTGGATTTAGGAAAGAACGATATTTTTTATCATCTTGGATGTGGGGACGAAAAAGGAATCGAGATAGCAATTAAAGAATTCAATGTTAAAAAAGCTGTAGGAATAGACAATAATTTAAAAAAAATTGAAAAAGCTAAAAAAAATCTTGAAGAAAAAAATATTCAGGGAGATTTTATTTATCAAAATATCAAAGAATCTAAAATTTCAGATGCAACAGTAATTTTGTTTTGGTTTACAGATGAGGATTTGATAAATGATATGTTAAAAAAATTTGAGGAATTAAACTCTGAAACAAAAATCATCACCATATGGGGTCCACTTCCCAACACTATTCCAGATAAAGTAGATTTTCCATATATTCTGAATAAAACTCCATTCAAAAATGCTCAAAATATGCAAGAACAAGTACTAGCAATTTTTGGAGTTAAATGTGTGGATTTTGTTACAGCATGGGAATTTGCTGAGAGATACACAAAAGCAATTGGAACACCAGAAATTAAAAATGATAGATTTCTAACAATTATTCAAACATTAGTCATTTGGATAAATGCAAAAAAATTAGGAGTTGCATGTGGTGATGAAATTCCTGAATCAATTCAAACTTATATCAAGTTAATGAAAATGAATTTTGATATTGATTTTGAATATCTTTTAGGTGAATAACTTGTGTAATCCTTTTATTTTGTTTGAGTGAAAATAAATCATGGAGAGTAGAATTCACATTAATGTTTCTGCGGTAGATTATGATAAAACAAGTAAAGTATTGGCTCATCAGCTATCACTTTTAGAAGAAATGGTGCATAGTCAAGAAGATTTTGTAATGACTGATTCAGAATTTGCATTTGGGTGGCACTTTTTTGTTCTTAGCATAAACAAATCAGTGGTTCAAAAATTATCTGAAATAATGGGAACAGATTATGATAAATTAAAAGGTAAAGGAATGGAAAAGAAATTTCTTACATGGTTATCCCAAAAATTAGAGGGAAAATCTCCACGAGTTAAATTTGCCATTAAAGAAGAGATGGAATCAAGTAAGTTTGGTATTTTCTAATCTGAAACAATTTATCTAATAGTGTTTAATTAAACAATTATGGAAAATTACAAAGAATTGTTAGAAGCATTAATGATTTCAAACAAAAATGTTAGATTTTCAGCAATATGTACATTGCAAGGAGAAATGCTATTTCAAAAACGTCGTGAAGATATCAAATCATTATTCACTTTAGATGAAACAAAAAGTCAACTTGAAAAAACAATTGATTCATGGAAATCAAGAGGAGACATTAAAGATAAGATTGGGAAACCACTATACTCAATTACATCATATGAAAAAATCAAAAGAATAACAATTCCAATTGATGAGGAATACTTACTTTTCATAAGTATGGATAACAATGATAAAGAATCTGAAAAATTTTCCAAGATAACTATCAAAAATATTTCAGCATTGTTAGAAAATGATCCCACAAAATCATAAATTAGAAAAATCTACATGGTTAGAAAAGGATGACCAATAATTCCATTTGCTACTAAGACCATAAAGGACACAGCAATACCTGCCCCAGTAAAAATTCCTGTCAAAACTAATGCATCTTTTTTATCCACGATTCTATTTTTGTGTGGTTTTTTAAGAGATTAAACTTTTCTTTATTAAATTATTGAAATCAATTAGAAAACAAGATTGTAGATTTGAATTTGGAGGGCCCTCGAGGGGAATCGAACTCCTGTCCGAGGATCCACAATCCTCTATCCTAACCACTGGACGACGAGGGCCACAAAAATAAAAAATAGTTCAACTAGTAATAATCTTTGATTTTTTACTGAAAATAGACTGTAGATTTATTATCAACTAGACAAAATTAATAATATGAGACTATGGTGGATTGCAATGGCAATTACGATTGGACTTTCATATGTTGGTGCCGTATACTTGATGCCATTCAAGTAGAGCGTAAAATCAAATCCAAAATTTACAAGGTTATTAGTTTTCTACGAGTACATATCGATCGCTTTAAATTTGTAGAATCGTGGAATGTTTCAACTTGGGAAAAGGATTCATTTCAAAAAGATTACGTTCAGGAAGAAAATCCATAGAGGATTCTATTGAAAGAAAAATAGAAACAATCCATGCAGAGAAATTTGAGTGGATAGATGTACAAAATCCAGATAGAAGTGATATCGAAAAATTAGCTAAAAAATATAATTTCAACGAGTTAAACATAGAGGACTGTGTTACCAGATTTGAACTTCCAAAATTAGATAGTTATGATGATCACTTTTTTGTAATTTTGCATTTTCCACCACTCTCTCAAAAAATTGGAATTTCAAAAAATAGTCAATTATCTATTTTTATTGGTAAAAACTTTATTGTAACAGTTCATCAAGGTGATCTCAAACCACTAGTGGAATTAGTTGAAATATGTAAAACAAATTCAGATGAAGAGAGAAAAAATAGACTATTAGAAAAATCTTCAGGATTATTACTTCACGAAATGATAGATGTACTAGTTGATGATTTATTGCATACATCTAGAAAAATAATTGCAAATCTTGATGAAATAGAAGATAGGGTGTTTGATGAGACAAAACCAGTAGCAAGAAGTATTGCATTACTTAGAAGAGAAATCAACAGACAAAGAAGAATAGTAAATCCATTAAAGAGATTTGTATTAGAAATTGCAAAAAATGTTAAAAAGTTTTCAGATGAAGAATTAACTTTGTATTATGATGATGTAATTGATCACATTGACAAAGTAATTGAAACTTTAGAAGAGTCAAGAGAAACAATGGAAATTTACAAAGATACAGATTTTGTATTAAGTACAGAAAAAACAAATAAAGTTTTAGGATTATTAACAATTATTTTCACATTGGCAATTCCATCAACTGTAATTGGAACATTTTATGGAATGAATGTTAATTTGCCAGGAGGAATAGGAGAAGGGTTAATGATAATAGGTCCACATACAATGTTCATAATTATTATTCTCGCATCAGCAATACCTGCAATTATGATGTTTGCATATTTCAAAAAATTAGGTTGGATTAGTAGTTAATTCATCAAAAAAACTAAATTTTTTCATGAATACTAATTACAACTTTTGTTAAAGATGATTCAAGATTATCAGGTAAGACAATTAACAAACCCGCGTCTTTTCCAACATTATTACAAATTCCATTAAAGCTATGATAGTTTTCAGCAAAACAGCCCTTCTCAGAATAGAATTCAAAAGAATCTAAAGTAAAATAATTAGAAATTTCATTTTCTGATGGAATAAAATATACATCAAATGCAATTTTTTCATCATTTAATAAAATTGAATATTCATATGAAGAGAATTCATTAACAGTGCAAATTGGGATAAATTGTGCATACCCATGAGTTAAAAGTTCATGTTGCTTTTCATCATCATGATTATGGTTCTTAATATTTGGAAAAATTGAGATGTATGGATCATCATTTAATTGAGTTCCTTTTACAGAATTAATTTTACTACGAAAATTATCAACTACATATCTATACAACATAGGTTGCCAATTAGATTCACAATTACTAAATTCATGTTTTAACTCTACAAACGACTTATTATTTTGATATTGTAATTGATTTGAATTATAATTAATAAGTGAAGAAATATCTGATGGGTTTTTTGAAAAATTATTTTTATCATCATTAGGATTAGACCAAACTTGAGTAACATCAAATAAGATATTTCCAGGATAACTGTTCCAATCTTGTTGTAAATGAACATAAATCGAATATTTGTTGATTTCTTGATCATATGGTGAACCAAAAATTAAATGTCCAAAAAATGCATTTGTAAAAATTAAAACAAATGCGATTACAGGAAGTACATAGAAAATTCGTTTCATCTAATCATCACAAGAATACATTAAGAAATTCAAACTTGATCCTAATAATTCATGCTAGAAATGTCAAAATTTTACGAAAAAAACCAATTTTTAATGTAATTTATTTCAGGAATTTTATTACAAGATTAGATAAATACGAGATAATTTTACAATAATTATGGGCAAAATTAGAATACGAAGTGGTAGAGGAACTGGAACCATCGAAGTTGATGACGCTAAGCAAAAAATCTCAGGCGACGAATACAAAAAACTTCAAGCAGTAAAGAAAAAAGCAGCAGCAAATAGAGTTGTTAGTTCTGGTAGAGGAACTGGTTCTAGAAAATTAGGAGACATGCCTGATCCAAAAGAAAGACCATCAACAGAAGGAATGACTAGAATTACAGGTAGAGGAACTGGTTCTAGAAAAAGTAAAAATCAAGGATCATCATAAATCTACAAAAATTTTAATTTTTTAGATTCTTCTTAGACGATGTATTCAAAAATCTGATTCTAAATTTTAATATCAGGATTTCCAGATTTCAATTTATCCCAATCTTTAAGGAAATTTTCCAATCCAATTGTAGTTAATGGATGATGTAGCATTTTTTCTAGTACTGCAGGAGGTAAAGTTACAACATCTGCACCAATTTTTGCTGCATCAACTACATGTAATGGATGACGAATACTTGCAACAAGAATTTCAGTTCCAAAATCATAATTTTCAAAAATCTCATTAATTTCTCTAATCAAATTCATACCATCTTGACCGACATCATCTAATCTTCCAATAAAGGGACTAACATATTTTGCACCAGATTTTGCTGCAAGTAAAGCTTGATTAGGTGAAAAGATCAAAGTGACATTTACAGGAATACCTTCAGAAGAAAGAGATTTGCATGCTTTAAGTCCATCAGGAGTCATTGGAACTTTAACTACAACATTTGTTCCATATTCCCGTAGACGTTTACCTTCTTCAATCATTCCAGAATAATCAGTACTAACAACTTCTAAACTAACATCACCTTTGATAATTTTTGTAATTTCTTCCATTGCATCTTTTGGATTACCTCCTTCTTTTGACATCAAAGAAGGATTTGTTGTAATACCATCTAACAAACCCATGTCATTGTATTTTCTAATGGATTCTAAATTAGCAGTATCAAGAAAAATTTTCATAGTTTTTTACTCCTTAATTCTTTGACTTGTTTTGCCATATTAAAAGATGTTATTCCATGTTTTTCTAAGAGTAAAGGTACTTCATTGTCTCTAGCTGATTCTCCAAACATATCTTGAGCACCAATTCTCTTTATTGGTACAGGGTAAGATTCTGAAACAGATTCTGCAACAGCAGAGCCCATTCCACCCAAAATATTATGTTCTTCAGTAGTAACAATACAACCAGTTTCACGTGCAGCTTTTTCTAAAATTTCATTATCAATGGGTTTTATTGAAAACATATCTAAAACTCTACAAGAAATTCCTTCTTTTTGTAAAGAGTCAGCAGCATCTAAAGCCATTCTAACAGTTATCCCACATGCAGCAATAGTACAATCATTGCCATCTCTCAAAGTAATGCCTTTTCCAATCTTAAATTCTTGAGAATCAGAATGAACTAGAGGAGTTTTGGAACGTGCCATTCTCATGTAAAATGGACCATACTCATTTACCATCAATCTAGTCAAGTTTGACACTGAAATAGTATCAGCAGGAATGAAAACTCGAAAATGTGGAATTACTCTCATAATTGCAATATCTTCAATGGTTTGGTGAGAACCACCATCAGGCCCAACAGATAATCCTCCATGTGATGCAACTAATTTTACATTAAGACCCTTTTTACCCAAAGGTGAAGGATATGCAATGTTATTTCGAATTTGATCAACTGCCCTTCCAGGCAAAAATATAGCATAAGTACTTGCAAAAGAAATTTTTCCAGATACTGCCAATCCTGCAGAAATAGTAACAAGATTAGCTTCTGCAATTCCAACATTGAAAAATCTATTTGGGAATTCTTTTCCAAAGCCTGAAGTTTTAAGAGAATCAGTTGTATCAGCACCTAAAACTACAACATTAGAGTTATCATGTCCAGCTTGAATCAAGGATTTTGAATATTCTGAACGCATGTCAGTCATTATGGGTTCATTCAAATGTATCCGCGCTCCTTTGCAATTTTTTTAATTTGTTCTTGTTTTTCTCCAATTACATGCAAACCAATCCACTTGTTTACAGAGTCTGTTCCACCTAATTCATTAGCCTTTTCAAGTAAGAGACTTCTTCTAGATTTTAAAACCTCATCTCTAAATTCTTTAATTGCCATTCTAACATCTTGTTGTCCAATAATCGCACCGCCACCAACAAATGCTCTAGCACCATCAGCAAATATTGAACCTATATTTTCAAGATTTACACCTCCATCGGCTTCAATATATCCTGAAAAATTATGTTCTTGTAAAATGGAATTTAAACGGGACATTTTTGCGTGTGTTTCTTCAATGTATTTTTGACCTGATTTTCCAGGAACCACAGACATTACAATTAATTGATCAAGGGAAGACAAGAATTTGTAAGACCATTCAGGTAATTCAGTATCAGGATTTATTGCAAATCCCACACCGATTTGATTTTGCTTTAGTAAATCATGAATTTCTCCAAAACTAGATTCATCTGTTACTTCAGCATGAACTGTGATTATATCACTGCCAGCATCAATGTAATTCTGAATATGTTTTACAGGATCATTTATCATCAAATGAGAATCAAATGGAATCACAGTTAATGGTCTTAGTTCTTTAATTTTGGTATGATCAAAAGTTTTAGTTGGAACAAAGTGACCATCCATCACATCAAGATGAATATAATCAGATCTTCCAGAAACACATCTTTTAATTTCATTTTCTAAATTTGTCATATCACCTGCAATTACAGAAGGTGCAATCATAAATTGTGAATCAAGTTCAAGATTAATTATTGGCACCATATCTGAATCAGGTGCTTTTCCATGCCATTGAGGATTATCCTCCATGTGTTCTACAGATTTTCCTTTGATAGTTCTGGAAATAATCATAGTTGGTACTCCCTTTGTAGCATTAGCTTTTGTTATTGCTGCATCGATTTGTTCTATTCTATGCCCATCAATTTCTATAACATTCCAACCAAAAGATCTCCATTTATCACCAGTCTTCCATCGTGAAGCATCTTTCCACATTTCAGAAAGATTATCACCTTCTAACTTTTCGTCTAATGGCATAATTTTTTCAGTGTAAGAATCTTGTTGGATAAAGTTTCTATCAAGAAAAACTGTAAGGTTATCTACTTTGTATTTTGAAGCAGCCATTGCAGCTTCCCAAATTTGACCTTCGTCTGATTCTCCATCGCCAATAACGGTATAAACATGATAATCTTTTGAATCAATTTTTCCTGCAAGTGCAATTCCAATAGAATAAGACAAACCAGTTCCCAAAGAACCACCACAGAATTCAACTCCAGGGCATTTCAAGTCAGGATGGCCTTGTAATTTACTACCAAATTTTCGTAAAGTATCTAATTCAGATTCTGGAAAGTATCCTGCAACTGCCATATTTGAAAACAAACCAGGAGCTGCATGTCCTTTTGATAAAACTAAACGATCACGATTTTCCCATTGGGGGTTTTTAGGATCAAATTTCAAATGTTTGTTAAACAAGCAACCTAAAATTTCTGCCATCGAAAAAGAACCTCCAGGATGTCCAGATCCAGCAGTATTTGTTGCTCTTATCACTAATTTTCTTGCTCTAAGGATATTTTTCTTAATTTGATAATAATTAAGTCCCATCTCGATCGTTTGCCTTGTAAATTTAATAAAAATCTATTTCTGAGATATTTTGAAAATTTTACGTTTTAAAAAAATAAAATCAGCACAATTTTGAGGAAAAAAGGAATTAATTTTACAATAGTTTAATTACAGAAGAATTTCACAAATCTGCAGAAAGATATGTCATTCGATAGAGAAAGAGAAATGTTTGATGCAAAGTGCGGCGATTGTGGAAACGATTGTCAAGTACCATTCAAACCAAAAGAAGATAGACCTGTTTATTGCAGAGAATGCTTCCAAAATCATAAACCAGAGCCAAGAAGTGGTGGCGGTAGATTTGGTGGCAGAGATGGCGGTAGACAAGGTGGAAGATTTGGTGGCAGAGATGGTAGAAGAGATGATAGACCACGAGAAATGTTCGACACAAAGTGCGGAGATTGTGGAAACGATTGTCAAGTACCATTCAAACCAAAAGAAGATAGACCTGTTTATTGCAGAGAATGCTTCCAAAATCACAGATAATACTAGTAAATAATTTTTAAAATTTAACTAGAATTTTATTATATTTTTTAATTAATTTACAAAAAAATAGTATTTAGATAATAATTTGATAAAAAAATTTAATTAAAGAAAAATAAATGAAATTTATGAAAATAAATGAAGAAATTCCAACGTTAGTTTACGATAATCATTGTTACGTATGTATGAAATTTATAAAAATCATCAATTTTTTTGCACATGATAAATTTTTGATTGTTGGACATTACTCAGATTTTGGTTTAAAAATAAGAGAAAGTTATTTGAATGAATCAGCATTAAAGATGTTTTGGTTGATTGATAAAAAAAATGCATTTGGTGGGAGGGCAGCATTAATTCCATTAATCAAAAGAATTTGTTCTAAGAGAATAAAACATGTTCCAATAATGGGAATTGAAAAAGAATGTCAACAGGGATGCAAAACAATCAAAGAGGTAATAAAAAGAACAATAAGCATTTTTTCAAATAGTGAAGTTTTAGAAATTAAAAAATGAAATTCATAAAAGATTACTAAACATTGTTTTAAATGGTAGAATTTTTTTTCCAAATCATGGCAGAAAGAAAAACTATCATGATAGATGATGAATTAGTTAAAAAAATTAGAATGAAACAAGCTAAAAAGATCAAAGAAACTGCCAGTTCAGTAAGTTTTTCATCAATTATTAATGAAATGCTTAGAGATTGCAATAAATAATAAATCTAAATAATACATCAAAAATACATTTTCAGTATGAAAATTAAAACTCAAATTTCATCAAAAAATACTCAACTACTTTGTGGATTTGTCCTAGAAAATTCAAATAAAATTCTAGGATTAAAGAAATTTGACACTAAAACAACCTCAACAATAAATCAGACTCTACAGGATATGGAGGGAAAATTAGGAAAAATTAGTGTAATTCCAGTTCCAGGTGGGAAACAGGCCCAAAGAATACTCCTCGCAGGTATTGGAAAGAAAGAAAACATAACAAATGATACAATTAGATTTGTTTCAGGTAAAATTGCCCTAAAAGCTAGAGAATTAAAATTAAAAGAATTTTCAGTTATAACGCCTCCAACTTTTGTTATTGATCAAAATTCATCAGTTTCTCAAATTATAGAAGGAACAAAAATGGCATTATACAAATTTGACAAATTCAAATCAGAAAAAACTGAAAACTCACCAGATTTAACAATAATTACCTCAAAATCAAAAAAGATTTTGCAAACTATCAAAACTGCTGAAATTGTTGCAGATGGTGCAATATTTACTAAAAGTATAGCAAATCTACCACCAAATGAATGCACACCTACTACATTAGCAAATTTTGCAAAAACAATTTCTAAAAACAGTAAAATGAAATGTAATATAATTTCAAAATCAGAATTAGAAAAGAAAGGTTTCGGAGGAATAATTGCAGTTGGAAAAGGAAGTAAAAATGAACCAAAACTAATTGTTTTAGAACACAGTCAAGGTCCAAAAAATGAAAAACCAATTGTTTTAGTTGGAAAAGCTGTAACATTTGATACGGGTGGAATTTCATTAAAACCTGGAGCCAATATGGATGAAATGAAATTTGACAAGTGTGGTGGATGTACAGTTTTAGGAATAATGAAAGCAGTATCAGAATTAAAACTTCCAATTAATGTTGTAGGAATTATTCCATCAGTTGAAAATATGCCAGGTGGAGAAGCATACAGACCAGGAGATATTATAAAATTATTTAATGGAAAGACTGCAGAAATTTTAAACACAGATGCGGAAGGAAGATTGATTTTAGCCGATGCATTAGCATATGGTGAAAAACATTATTCCCCAAAGGCAATAATTGATTTTGCAACACTTACTGGCGCATGTATTGTTGCATTAGGAACTAACGTAGCTGCAATAGTTTCTAATGATGATAAATTGACAAAAAAGATTAATGATTCATCTAAAAAAACTACAGAAGCAGTTTGGGAATTACCATTAAACCAAGATTATATGGACATGGTAAAATCAGAAGTAGCTGATATCAAAAATATTGGAATTGGTAAAGCTGCAGGTACAATAACTGCAGCAGCATTTCTAAGAAATGCAATTAACAAAACACCATGGTTACATGTGGATATTGCAGGAGTTGCATGGACACAGATAGCTACAAAAGAAAAATCATACAATCCAAAAGGTGCAACAGGGTTTGGGGTTAGGTTGATTTTAGATTATTTACAAAATTTGAAAAACTAGTAACCCCTACTATTTCTATCAGGAGTTCCAACATTGGGATTTCTCCATCCATGTTTTTCCATCATGTGATTTAACAATCGAATATCATCGTCACAGGATTCACCACAAACTGAACAATTTTTCATTTAAATCACATCAATCCAATTAATTCGATATTAAAAGATTGATTGAATAAGAAGAAATGCCAGCACTGTTGCTTCCCAAGAGCTCTCGCATCTTAGTAGCACAACAGCGACATCAGGTTTGACTTCCAAGTTCGGAATGGGATTGGGTCGCACCCTAACGCTATGGCCGGCTTGAAAATTATCGTTAGATTCTCATCTATTAACGTAACGCAGGTTTCAATCATGCTCAAAATAGGTATAAAGCAAAGCAAATACCGGATTACGACATGACACATAGGGTAGCAGTATTAGATCAAGATCTATGTCAACCACAAAAATGTGGTTTAGAGTGCATAAAATACTGCCCAGTTAACAAATCAGGAGCCGAATGTGTCACCATTAATGAAGAATCAAAAAAAGCACAGATTGACGAGGACATTTGTGGGGGGTGTGGAATCTGTGTTAAAGTATGTCCATTTGATGCAATAACAATTGTAAATTTAGCAAGTGAGATAGCTACAGATAAAATTCATCAGTATGGACCAAATTCATTTCGACTTTACAAATTACCTACACCAAGAAAAGGAGAAGTTGTCGGATTACTTGGAAGAAATGGAATGGGTAAAAGTACAGTAGTTAACATTCTATCAGGAAATCTAAAACCAAATCTAGGAAAATATGAAAATCCACCTGAATGGAATGAAATTTTTAAACATTATAGTGGAACAGAACTTAAACAACATTTTGAAAAAATTGAACAAAAACAAATTCGTGCATCAATAAAACCACAACAAGTGCATCAAATTGCACAAGCATTTGATGGAACAGGAAAAGAACTACTTGACAAATATGATGAAAGAGGGGTATCAAGAGAACTAATCAGGGAATTAGGATTACAAAATTCTATGGAACAGAGTTTAAAGGAATTAAGTGGTGGAGAATTACAAAGAATTGCAGTAGCTGCTGCTGCATCAAAAGATACAGAATTTTACTTTTTTGATGAACCATCATCATACAATGATGTTTTTCAAAGAATAGGAGTTGCACGTACAATACAAAAATTGGCAAAAATTGGAAAAAGTGTCATGGTAGTAGAACACGATTTAACATTATTAGATTTTCTAAGTGATTACATTGAAGTGTTATACGGCGAACCTGCAGCGTATGGAATTGTTTCAAATATTTTATCAACAAAAATTGGAATCAATGTTTTTCTTGATGGATATTTACCAACAGAAAATGTTAGATTTAGAGATAAGAAATTTTCTTTTGATGTATCATCTTCATCTACTGACATGTTCCAAGAAGGAAGTGAAGTTGTAACTTATCCAAAATTAGAAAAAAAATATGACTCATTTTCAGTAGCAATTGAGCCTGGCAGTGTAAGAAAAGGAGAAGTTCTAGGCATAATGGGAGCAAATGCCCTTGGAAAAACTACCATGATGAAAATGATTGCAGGAGTTGAGAAACCAGATGCTGGAAAGGTTGATAAAAAAATTAAGATAGCATACAAACCACAATATCTTCAAAATGATATCGATGTAGAAGTAATTTCATTATTAGATAAAGCAAATGGTAATCCAGTAGAAGGAAGTATGGAAGAAGAGCAAATACTAGATCCATTAAAAATTAAAAAACTCTATAATAAATCTGTCAAAAAGCTTTCTGGAGGGGAATTGCAAAAAGTTGCAGTAGCATCATGTTTGTTACAAAAAGTGGATCTATATGCATTAGATGAGCCTTCTGCATTTTTAGATGTAGAAGATAGAATTGCAGTTGCAAAATTTTTACAAAAATTTGTTCGGTCTTTTGGAAAATCAGCAATAGTGATTGATCATGATTTGCAATTGATGGACTTGGTTTCGGATTCAATGGTAATATTCGAAGGAGAATCAGGAGCTGCAGGTACAGCTACATCACCTATGCCTAAAGCTAAAGCGATGAATAGATTCCTAAAATCATTAGACATGTCATTTAGAAGAGATGAAAAAAGTCTCAGACCTCGTGTAAACAAAATGGAAAGCAGATTAGATAAAGATCAGAAAACATCTGGAAATTTTTATTACAAACATTGACTCGAATGTTAAAAAAAGCACTAGAAGATGTGCTTACAGTAAAAGAAAATGATGAATTAATTTCAGCATTTGATCAAATCGGAGAAATAATTATTGTGAGAATTCCAGATTCATTATTATCAAAGAAAAAAATTATTGGTGAAACTCTACTAAATGAAGTAAAAATTGTCAAAAGTGTTTTTTATCAAGCATCAGCAGTGGAAGGAGAGTTTCGCACCAGAAATCTAGAAATTCTTGCTGGGGAAGATAACACTGAAACAGAATACAAAGAATTTGGGTGTAGGTTTAGAGTGGATGTAGCAAATGCGTTTTTTTCACCTAGATTATCTACTGAAAGGGAAAGAATTGCTAATTTGATTCAAGAAGGTGAGACAATGACTAACATGTTTGCAGGAGTGGGTATGTTTTCCATCATGGCTGCAAAGAAAACAAAATGTACAGTGTTTAGTTTAGACATCAATCCAACTGCATCAGAACTTTGTGAAAAAAATATCAAATTAAATAAACTTGCAGGAAACGTCATCTCAATAAATGGAAATACAACAGAAATTATCAAAGAGCAATTAATAGACAAATCAGATAGAACCTTAATGTTACTTCCTGAAAGATCAGATGAATTTTTAGAATCAGCAATTAGTACAACAAAAAATGGAGGAATGATTCATTATTATTCACATATTCATGCAGATAAAAAAACAGATGCAGGAAAACTTTCTGAAGAACATTATCTCAAAGTTACTCCAGTAAAATCAGAAATTATTTCATCAAAAATTGTTAGGGCAGTAGGACCAAGATATTATCAAACTGTTGTTGATGTAAAAATTTCTAAATAAATTAATCATCAGACGTAATTGATGCAGGTGATGATTTTGTTGTTGCCATTACATAACCAATCCATGCAACAACACCAAGAATACCTCCTGCAATCATCAACACAGACAATTGTAATACTATAGGACTCCATTCTGAAAGCATTAACAAATATGCATAAAGAAAAAATCCACCAATACAAAGCATGAAAATAGTAATTCCCATACCTTTACGTTTATCCATGGCGAAAAACTTTATGCGAGATATTTATTGGTTTGAACTAATTTAATTCGATTGCCATAAGATATGCAGCTTCACCATCTCGATAGTATGCATTTAGTTGCTGTTTAATTACAAATCCAAGTTTTTCATATAGCCTTACAGCATCATTATTACTACATCTTACTTCCAAGTAAAATTCATCACAATTTCTTAATTTTACTCCATTTACAGATTCTTCAACAAGGGCGTTTCCTATTCCTTTTTTTCTAAACTCATCAATAACTGCAATAGATACAACGTGTCCTTTTTTGATAAAACCTAATTTCTTAAAATTTGAAAATCCATATTCAGTTTTACACATGATATAACCCACATGTTTTCCTCCAACTTCGGCTACAATGAATGCCTCAGGAAGTTCTGCTAATAATGATTCATAGAAATAATCAGAATAATGTTCAGGGAGTGTTTTAAGATTAATTTCCATAATGGAGATTAGATCGCTTGGCTCTGCTCGTCTAATATTACAGTCACCCAACTGCCTTAGAATCACTTGCATGAATTTCATAACAAGTATCAATATTTAATTTTAAACCAAAACACCATTTAATGGAAAGAGTGATTTTAAAGAAATATGGAGGAAAATTCTCATGAAGAAATTATTTCTCTAGTTAACTCCATATTTGACGTAAATAATTTTGAAAAAACCCAGTTTGCCTTAGAGTTTAGAATAAATGATTTAGAGTTTAAATCAAAATTTGAAGAATTAGCCAGAAAATTGGAAAATTTAGGTTTTGTTTGTAAATTAGAAAAAATGGATGATGGAAAATATATCATTGTTCAAAAATTTGCTGCAAAAAAACAGAGAAAATGGATGAGTACTGCATGGACTCCAAGAATTTTGTTTGCAGTTGTAATTTCATTTGTAATGATTGATGGATACTATAGAACATCTGGAACAAATTCAATTGTAGAAATTGGAGATCCGTTAGAAATGGCAGCAATCTACACATTGTCATTATTAGGAATTTTAGGAATCCATGAATTAGGACACATTATTGCTGCAAAAGCTCATGGACTTAAAACCACATGGCCATATTTTATTCCAGGATTACCAGTAATTGGAATTCCAACATTTGGAGCTTTTATTCAGTCTAAGGGCCTTACAATTAATCGTGAAATTTTATTTGATGTTGCAATTGCAGGACCAATTGCAGGGTTAGTTATTGCAGTAATAGTTTCAATCTATGGTGCATATACTGCACCTATTTTAGAACCAGAAATTGCAGCAGGATTATTTGAAGAATCTAGATTAATTGAATGGAATCAGGGAGAGCCATTACTCATGACTGCTAGTTTGGCATTATTTGGAAAAGGTGGGACTGGATATGAAGTTATTATGACACCAGTTATGTTTGCGGCTTGGATTGGGTTTTTAATTACATTTCTGAATTTACTTCCTGCATGGCAATTAGATGGTGGACATATGGCAAGAACATTACTAGGTCCAAAATTACATAGATACGCAACATATGGAAGTATGGCAATTCTTGTTTTGTTAAATTATTGGTTAATGGCAATTCTTATTCTTGTAATGAGTTCAAGAAATCCAAGTGCAACTCCACTTGATGATATATCACCACTTTCAAGAAATAGAAAAATAGCATATATTGGAATTATAGGATTAGCAATTTTATGTGCACCTTTACCATCAGACTTTTCATTAAATTTCTTATCTGACTTTTTACCTTAATAGTAATCTAGCACCATCAGCAATAACTGCAACTTTTTGTCTAGCTCCTTGAGTTTTTAAAACATAATCCATAGAATATTTAATTCCAGGTAAAGAAATCATATCTAATTTTTTAGCATAAAATTCAGGAAGAATTGAAACTAACCCAATTTGAAAATTCTTTTGTATTTCAGATAAAAATAATAAATCTTCCATTCCGCTAATGTATTTTGTAGGGTTACGTAATTGATCTAATGTCAATCTATCTTCAACGTATTGTTGAATAGCATCAGAACCCAAACCACCTTTACACTCTGCAACTAAAATTGCCAGTCCATCATTTTTTATTGCATTTGAACAATTCCAAAGAGAGGAAAGGGAATTACCCAGAGTGTCATTACTAGAATCTTTTCCAGTGCTAATCATCATTGTTTTGTGATGCCCAATATCCTTAATTGAATTAGATTCTAAAATTTTTGTTGAAGCAATGGTTTCTGAAGGATGACCAATTGAAAAATCAATAATACCTTGTGAATTTGCAATTATTTCAATTCCTTGAATTTCAAAATTATCAGAAAATTTCTTTGCTTCTTGTAAACTTTCAGGGTATTGTCCAGGCACAGGTAAATGACCATGTCTCTTAGCATATGCTGAAAGCATAGATTCAGTTCCAAATTTTTTGATTAAACGCGTTGAAATTGTTTCATAACCAAATAAACCATCAAACTCCATTTCACCCATAAACACAAGATTCGAATTTGAAATATCAGTATCATCAAATTCATTTATTGAGCTACCCTCAGGCAATCCAGATTTTACCAAATTCAATATTTTTTTGTCTGTTAAAATTTTGGGAAATGGTTTTGATTTTTGCTCGCATAAAGTGAATAGTGAAGAAATAATTTTTTGAATAGATTTAGAATTATGTAAAACTACAAGTTCCATAGGTTTTGATAAATCAAGAGAGTTTAGTTTTTCATTGATCGCTGAATCATCCATAATTTTACCATCAGAATCAATTTTTTCCTCTAAATTTTCTGCCTTTATATCTAAAACAACGTCTGTTATTCCATAATTCAACCAAATTTCAGGCATACTTCATACACAATACAAACCAAAATAAATCCAATGTAGTTAATTTTGATATGGAGTTTGTAAAAGAGTTTGCAGTCTTTTTGCATCAAAAAGGCATCATAAAATTTGGGGACTTCACATTAGCTAGTGGAAAAAAGAGTTCATACTATGTGGATTTAAGACTAGTGCCAAGTTATCCTCATGAATTTAGGAATATGGTAAAATATCTTGAAAATAAAATTACAGAAGACATAGGATTAGAAAAGTTTGATTCTATTGTTTCAGTTCCAACAGGGGGTCTAGTAATTGCATCAGCATTAGCAATAGAAACAGTAAAGCCCTTAATCTATGTGAGAAGTAAACCAAAAGATTATGGTACTTCAAAATCTGTAGAAGGTAAAATCAAAGATGGAATGAAGGTTGTAATGATTGATGATGTTGCAACAACGGGAGGGTCTGTTGTTAATGCAATTAAATCACTAAAAGAAGTGAATATTTCCATTACGGATGCATATGTGATTGTTAATAGAATGGAGGGTGCAGATGAAGCCCTATCAGAATTAGGAGTAAAGATGCATTCAGTTTTAGATATTTTACAAATTACACAAGAACTCTATGAACAGAAAATTGTAGAACAAGATGTTTTAGAAAAAGTGAAAAAACAAATTAACAAATAGATTTTGGCAGCTCAGACAAATGCCTTCCAATCATCATTCAGATATAACTCTGATTCTTCATCGCAGCCACTGAATTTTGAAATTGCTTATTTTAAAAACTAATTGAAAAAATGGGCCCGAAGGGCTTCGATCCCTTGGCTCACCGGTTATGAGCCGGTTACTCTACCAAGCTGAGTTACGGGCCCTAAGCAAAGGGATTTTTTCTTAGGTATAAAATGTTATGAGGTTAGCAGTATTCTTCAAAACAACTATCTAACAACAGATTTTGTGCAGAAAGTGATTTGTCTGCAATTTCTATCAAATTGTTTGAATCAGTTGTAGATTTTTCCAATATGTTTCTCCATGATGCTGCATGTCTAATATCAGCTTCAGTATGAAGTTTAAAGTATTCAGTAGCTTCATGACTTGACATACCATAGAATTCAGCCAGTCCATCAAGTTTTGTTTGACTGATTTTTGGTATTTCTTTTTCAAATGAATACATTGCACTTGCACCACCTTCATAGGTAGTCATTAACTCATTCAAATCAGAAACTGCTTTGATAGTTTTTGGTAAACCAGAATAGGAAGTTAATTCATCTTCAGGTATTCCAAGTTCTCCTGCAAATGCAATCCATGGTTTTATGTGATCAGATTCTTCTTGTTGATTTTCAATTAATTCACTGATCACATTATCAGGTGCTTTTTCAATAATAGGCGCCATAAAAGATGGGACAGCTTTTACAAGTTGGAAGTACTCTTTTGAATAACCTGCCAAAGATTCCTTTGTTAGTTTACCATCAGACCAAGACTGGTAAAATGGATGTTTTAGTAAACTTTTTTCTTCAATCATTTCATCTATTTTTTTAATTATATTCATATTTCAACACCAAATTTGCCAATAAAAAATCTTTGTGGCAGCCAAAAGATTTTATGGTGAAAATAAATCATTAAATTAAGTTCCTGTAGTGTAGTCCGGTCAAGCATTCTGGCCTTTCACGCCTGAGTCTCGGGTTCAAATCCCGACAGGAGCATACATTTTAAAATTTCCTCTCAAGATTTAATTAGTAATGAAAAAGTTTTTGGGTTAAGCTATCTTGGACAGAAAAAATATCGAGATTAATCCTTTACTTGAAACATATGGTGAATATATCAAAAAAATAGACCTAGCATTAAACAAAGAATTAGATCTTTATTCAGAATCAGAGTTTATCGAACCCCTAAAGTATTCATTAGAAGGTGGAAAACGAATCAGACCTATTATTTTGACATTAGCTGCTGAAAGCGTAGGCAAAGTTGATGAAAATACTTTTGCAGCATCTTGTGCTGTCGAATTTTTACATATGGAATCAATCATTCATGATGATATTATCGATAACGAAACAATGAGAAGACAAAAAGATCCATTTCATATCAAATACGGATACAATACTAGCGTATTAACAGGAGATTTTGTTTTAGGATTAATTCTTGCCATATCTTCTAGATTAGATAATGCTAGAATCACAAAAGATTTGGCTTCCACTGCAATGTTAATGAGTGAAGGTGAGATGATTGAAACTAGATTAGAAACAAGTGAAGATGTAACATTTGATGATTATCTAAAAGTGATTGAATACAAAACTGCAACAGCATTTGAGGTAGCAGCTAGAACAGGAGCAATTATTGCAAATGGGACAGAAGATCAAATTGAGGCACTAACAGAATATGGCATCAATCTTGGAATTGCATATCAAATCAGAGATGATTTGTTTGATTGGAAGAATGAAGATAAATTATTCAATACTTTGATTAAAAAAAGTTCAGATCCAAGGGATGGTTTTAACAAAATGGAATCGTTGTTAAAAGAATATGCTGAGAAAGCAAGAATTGGGTTAAGAAAAATTCCAGATAGTGATGCAAAAAACAATTTAGAAAATTTAATTAAATTTACTTCGTTTAAGGCATAATACCTAAACTAATTACTGGAGTTGCCAACTCTACAAATTTCATTAATGGTTCTGGATAAACACCAAATCCTACCAAGAAGATTATAGATGTAATCATTACAGCAATTACTGATTTTGGTTCTTTAACTCGTTTTTCAGTTTCACCTTCAAAGTACATTTTTCTTGTAATCCAACCATAGTAAGCAAGAGATAATGCACTGTTTAGAACACCAGCTATTGCAAGCCATGGTGCCCACCATATTACAGAACCTGCATCCAATGCTCCACCAAATAACATCAATTTACTCCAAAATCCAGAAAGTGGAGGAATGCCCGCAAGAGCAAATAATGAAATTACTAATCCAAGTGCAGTAATTGGCATTCTTCTTCCAAGCCCTTTTAATTTATCAATATGAGTAACTGCAAGAGTAGTTACAATTCCTGCAATTGCAATAAAGGCTGCACCTTTCATGACAGCGTGATTTAGAATTTGATACAAAGAACCCTGTAAACCAAGTGAACTATGCGGTGCTATTGCAAGTCCAATCAAAATGTATCCGGCATGTGCGATACTTGAATAAGCTAACATTCTTGAGAGATTCTTTTGCATGATTGCTGCAACATTACCAATTGTCATGGTCATCACAGCAATTACACCTAAAGCTAAAGTCCAATCAAGATGAAGTACAACCATTCCAAGTACAACAATTCTGATTGTTGCTGCAAATCCAGCTTTCTTTGTAGCTGCTGCTAATAATGCAGTAATTGGTGGTGGTGCACCCTCATAAGTATCAGGGAGCCATTGATGGAAAGGAACAAGACCCATTTTGAATCCAAATCCTGCAATAAACATTCCAACAGAAAGTAATGCAAGAGGTAACAAGGAAGGATCAAGTGTAGAATAACCTTGAATTACTTCACCGATATTTGTAGAGCCTGTTAATCCATAAGAAAGTGAAATTCCGTAAACTATGATTGCTGAAGATAATGCACCAAACAAGAAATATTTGAGAGCTGCTTCATTTGAACTAGGATTCTTTTTCATAAATCCAACTAGAACATATGTTGGAATACTCATCAACTCCCATGCAACAAACAACATTACCAAATCAGTAGAATATGCAACTAGCACCATACCAATTGTTGCAAGTAAAATCAATGAATAGTAAACAGCAGGAGAATTGTGTTTTCGCATGTAGTTAAAAGAACCAACTGTAGTGAACAAAGCAACAATTAACATTGCTATTGCAAATAATCCACCAAATGCATCATCTACAATTACATCTTCAGAGAATAGAGCAGAGGGTGCAACATTCTCGTTTATGAATTGATAACCAACATAGCCCATTGAAACAATTAATGCTGCAAATGCAATAACGGCATAAAATGAATTAGAACCTTGTTCTTTTCTTGCAATACTAATTATTGGAAGAAGGATTCCAGCTGTACCTAAAATTGCAATCAATACCAATGGAGTAGATGTAATTTCTAACATGTCATAACACCTACATCAACAATATCAAAACTACGAATAGTAGTCCTGCTCCAAATACGAATAGATATGATTGTGAGACACCAGTTTGAGTTCCTTGTACAACTTTGGCACTCCATCCAACTGCTTTTTGAACTCCAGCATTCATACCATAATCGATAGCTGTCTTTTCAAAGTATCGAAATACACCTCTTGCTAACCACAATGGTGCTACAACAAAGCACCAGTAAATTATTGCATTGAGATACCATCTGTTTAAGAAAAGTTTGTGAATTGAATAAAATACAATGTTAGAGTTTACAAATTTCACTGGATCAACCCATCTACCAATATAGAAAATGTAACCTAATCCAATTCCAATAGAGAAGGCTGCAAGAGATGAACCAAGTGCTACAGGGTTAAGTCCTTGTAAGAATTCAGGTAGAATAGATGCTTCATTTGCAACATGTTCAGAATGAATTCCAAATGAGTGTTCTAGATAATCAGTAAACATATGATGTAATCCTTCTTCAGCAGACAATCCAATTAATCCAACTCCAATAGTTAGAACTGCAAGTATACCATATGGAATCCACATTGATAATGGTGCTTCATGAATATGATGTCCTTCTTCTTCCATTTTTTCAATGTGTTTGCTCTTCTTTCCAAAGAATACCATACCAATCATTCTCGTAGTGTAAAATGCTGTAATGACTGCAGTAAGTACTGCAATTGCATATAGTGGTAATGCCCATTCATTTCCAGATGTATATACTGCTGCAAAGATTGCATCCTTACTCCAGAAACCTGTAGTGATAAATGGTGCACCCATCAAACCAAGACCTGCAGCCCACATGAATGCATAAGTTTTCTTCATTTGTTTTCGTAATCCACCCATATCGCTCATAAATCTAGAACCAACAATGTGCAACAGCGAACCTGCTGCCATGAACAATGATGCTTTAAACATTGCATGGGAAATCAAATGGAAAAATCCTGCAGTATAACCATCAACATATTGGTGAGACAATCCTGCAACACCTAATGCCATCATCATATAACCAATTTGAGAACCAGTAGAATATGCAAGAACTTTCTTTATTTCACCATTAACCATTCCTTGTGTTGCCAATAGTAATGCAGTAATCGCACCAACCCAAGCAATAATCTCAAAGAATTGATCAGCCATAATTCCTGCTGCACCTAATGCAAACACAAGAGGGCCAATTCTTGCAACTAAGAACACACCAGCTTTTACCATAGTTGCTGCATGTATCAATGCAGAAACAGCAGTAGGACCAGTCATTGCTTCTAGCAACCATTCGTTTAATGGGAATTGTGCAGACTTTCCTACAGCACCACCAAATAACAATACAAATGCTGGGACCAAAAGTCCTTGGGCACTCATTGCAATTGCCCATTCATGATTTTCCATTAATTCTTTAAATCCAAAAGTTCCTGCAAACAAAAATATCAAAAGCATTCCTGCAATCATCATTACATCACCAACTTTGGTCATGATGAATGCCTTCATACCGGCATGTGTTGGGGCATAGTAATCTAACATACCAAGAACAGTACGTCCTTCAGTACCGACATGATCTTTCTTTTTATCACGATACCAAAAGCTGATCAGAGCATATGACGCAAGTCCTACACCTTCCCATCCAAAGAATACTTGAAGTAAGTTATCAGATAATACGATTAACTGCATTGAACCAATAAAGAACATCATCCAGAACCAGAATCTTGTAATGTCCTTGTCACCTTTCATGTATCCCGTACTGTAAATCATAATGAGGAATGAAATCCAACCAACTACATTTGCCATAATAATTGAAAGTGGATCAGCCAAAACTCCGCCTTTAAGACCAAGAGATTCTATCCACATGATTTGGTGATGTAATTCACCAGCTTCTAGTGCAACTGGAATCATTGTTGCTGCAGATAAAGCACTCATCAAAGCAAATGCAACTGCAACATATCCAGTTGCATGTTTAGATAATTTTCCAACACCTGGAATAATCATAGCTGCTGCAAATGGTAAAATCCAAACTAACCATGCACTAAGAGTTCCAATTTCAAACGGTAATCCAAACAATTCAGTTGCCATAATCTAAACCCCCAATACTCCATTCATGTAAGGGATAATTGTTTTGAAGAAAATATCTGGATAAATTCCAACTACAATTGAAAATCCTGCCAATACCATCATTGGTGCTGTCATGTACCAACTACCTTCTTTCACATTTTCAAGATGTTCAGGGGTTTTTCCAAAGAATACACGTTTTAGCATCCAAAGCATGTAAGACATTGTTAAAGCAGTTGCAACAAGACCCAAACCAAATGTTACTGCTCTGAGTGTTGAACCTTCTTCAATTGCAGTCTCTAATGCACCAAAGAACAAAACCCATTCACCCATGAAACCACTTGTTGGTGGAACACCCATTATCGTTAATGCTCCAATTACTGCACATACTGCAGTTATTGGCATTTTACCAGCTAATCCGCCAAGTTTAGAGATACTTCTAGTTCCAACTTTAACGATAATAATTCCAGCCATCATGAAGAGGATTCCTTTTCCAATTGCGTGAGTAACATACATCATTTCTGCTCCTGCAAGACCTAGTACAGATATCGAACCTATACCAAACAAAAGATAACCCATCTGGCTTATACTAGAATAAGCAAGCATGCGTTTCAAGTCATCTTGCATCAAAGCCATTGCACCACCATAAATCATTGTAACAAGACCCCAAATGTGGAACCATATTGCAAGGTCTGCAAATGTAGATGGTAAGAATTCAACAATTAATCTAAAGATACCATAAGCACCAATTCCAATCATAGCTGGTGACAGTAATGCACTGATTGGTGTAGGTGCTGAACCGTGAACATATGGAAGCCATATGTGGAACATAAAGACTGCCAATTTTACTCCAAGACCAATTGCAATTGCAATTGCTGAAAGCATGACAATGTCTTGAGGTATTTCAGATTCTTGAATATCTGCAAAATCAAAACTTCCAATGGTTAGACCTATCATCAAAAAGCCAAGTAACAAAACAACTGCACCAGCATGGGTCCAAAATAAGAACATCAAACCAATTTTTCTTCTTGGACCATCACCCCAAAGTGCAACTAGGAAGAAACCAGGAATTAGCATTACCTCAAAGAAAATATAAAATTCAATTAGATTTGTTGAAAGAACTGTTCCAAGCATTCCCATTGCAAAGACAAGGTATAGTGCAAAGTAAAGTCCGGATTTTGCATTTACATAATTTGAAAGAGCAGAAGATTCAACAACAGATGTTTGTCCACCTGCAGATGAATTAATTTTTTGTTCTTCTTCAAATTGTTCATGGAATTTATGAAGCATGTATGGTTTTGAGTAAATAGCCAAGATTGTAGATAGCACATAAATCATTATTGCAAACGGTGATGCCAAACCATCTAACAAAAATCCAAATTCACCAAACTGACTAGTCCATGGATAGTGTTCTTCTACAGTTCCAGACAATGCAGCTTGAATTACAAGTATTGTAGTATAGAGTAAAATTGCAAATGTAAACCACATTGCAGGTGTTGGACCTACTTTTCTACCAATAATGTATGCTACTGGAGATAATAGCAATGGCAGGAAAACTGCCTGCAATAATGCATACTCCATTATCCTTTCAAACTCCTAAAGTCTGCAATATCGACATTTTGATACATACGATATGCCACAATAATCAAAGACAATCCAACTGCAACTTCAGCAGCAGCAATTGCAATTGAGAATAATGCTAAAGTTTGACCTCCGCTATGAGGCAAGAATCTACCAAATGCAACGAGATTAAGATTTGCAGCATTAATTATAATTTCTACTGCAAATAACATTCGAATAAAATTACGTTTAACAGCTAAACCGTAGATCCCTATTCCTAATAGGGCCACTGAAACAAGTGAGAAATCAACTAGTTCGCTGGTCATTCTCCACATCCTCTCGTTTTGCTAAAACTAGTGCTCCAGTTACTGAACCTGCTAAAATTAATCCCATCAAGATTAATGCAGGCCAATAATATGTTACAAAGTCCACACCAATATCTCTAAAATTAACTGGTGGTTCATCAGTTGTTATTGTTTTAATTCCAGAATCTAAGAAAACAGCACCCAAAGATACCATCACTATCAACATTAATCCAATACCTGCAAACTTTCTTTTCGGGTCTTCAATTTTTTTGAATATTAATTCTCTTTTTACCAACATTACAGTAAACAAAATCAAAACAGCAATAGAACCAACATAAACTGCTAGTTGGAATAATGCAACAAATGGAGCATCAAGTAAAAAGAAGAATCCTGCAATCCCACCAAGAGTTCCCATCAAAGCAATAGAACCATAAATCAATGAACGTAATTCAAGTGCAGCAATTGCTGAACCAATTGTAATTACAGTTAATGCTAGAAATACTGCATCAGCCATGTGTTGCACCTCTAGAAGTAATTTGTATTTCACTATCTTGTGCAACAAATGGTTTTACAGCAAGTTGAGCAGGAGTATAGATTAGGCCTTCTTTAGAAAACGAAGATAATTCATAATCATTTGTCATGTAAAGAGCGTAAAATGGACATGCATCAACACAAAGACCACAAAAGACACATTTTCCATAATCAATTTGTGGCATGATAGATTTTTTATTTTGTTTTTGATCTTCTGGAACTTTTACCATAGCAATTGCTTCAGCAACACCCTCACATGCAATAGAACATAATTGACATCCAGTACAATGATCATGAAACAACATATGTCGTCCCTTTAATCCAGCAATTCCAACGCCAGTTGAAGGATCAAATTGATATCCGTCACCTACAAACTTTAGTTTTTCTTCAGGATAACGAAGTGTAAATCGCTTAATTGCAAGATGTTTAATTCCAGAGTTTAATGCACGAATAATTCCTGTAGCAGTTCCCATTATTGTAAGCCTCCCGGTCCCAGCACTCCAGCGTAAAGCAAGCCTAGAGCAATAAAGATGTTAACGAATGCAAGTCCAATTAATTTTGTCCATCCTAAATTCAACAACATGTCAACTCTGATTCTTGGGAAGACACCTCTTGGAAGAATGATGAAGAAGATTACTCCAACTGTTTTTAGAACAAACCAAAGTGTGCCATTAAGCATTTCTTGAGAAAATACTGGTAATCCAGGAACCTTGAGAGTTACGGGACCCATGGTAATTCCGTCAGTAATAATTTCAGCTGGGAATGGAGGTACAAGCATTGGACCATTCCATCCACCAAGGAACAATACAACAAACAATGCTGCAAATGCATAAAGTTTCAGATATGTTCCCAATTGAACTAGACCATACATCATTCCAGAAAGTTCTGTTAACCATCCAGCTACAATTTCACTTTCAGCTTCAGGTAAATCAAATGGAATTCGTTCTAATTCTGCAAGCATTGTAATGAAAAATACGATTGCTCCAACTGGTAAAAATATTATCCATGGGAAACTAGATTGACTTGCTGCAATTTCAGATAAATTAAGAGTTCCAGTAAGAATTACAACACCTAGTAAAGATAGAATTAATGGAATTTCAAATGAAACCATTTGGAATAAAGCTCTAATTCCTCCAATGAATGGGAATTTACTGTTTGCAGACCATGCTGAAAGAATAGTGATAATTGGGAAGAATCCAATTACTGCAAAAACTGCCAACAATCCCAAGTCAACATCTGCAACTACCCAACCAGGAGCTACAGGGATTAACGCAACAAATGCTGCTGCGGCTGCAACAAAGATTACAGGAGCAGCCCAGAAAATAGGCTTATCAGCTTTTGCAGGAATAATAATCTCTTTAGAAATTAATTTTAATCCATCTCCAGCCAATTGTAAGATTCCTTCGAGTTTTCCACAATAGAAAGGACCAACTCTTAATTGTAATTTTGCCAACAATTTTCTTTCAACAAAAATTGTTCCAGCAGCTAATAATGCTGCAAAACCAAATCCTGGAAATGCCATTACTCTAAAAATATCAGTTTCCATGAATGATTGAATAATAGGAAGAGTTCTAGTAGGATCCGCAATCCACGATAACGCAAGGAATGGTGTAAGTAATTCACCGTGAATTACAGGCATTTCGATGAAGAACAAAACCATCATCACTGCAGGAATACCTACAAGATTTAGAAGTAAAATTGCCCAAAAGGCATCACCAAGTATAGACTTGATAAATTCACTTAGTTTGAACTTTGGTGCAATAACGGACATTTATCGGTCTGCCTCCACTGGCCAATAATTAAGACTCCAATATACTGAAGGCATGTTTCCAAGTTTTTCACCAATTAGGAGTTGGGGTAATGCAATTAAATTTCTAAAAGAAGGAACACTTAGTTTTACTCTATATGGTTCTGTTTTGCCATCAGATACAATATAACAACCCAAAGAACCTCTACCAGATTCTACACGTTTGTAAACCGTTGCTGGTCCTTTAGTTTTTGGATTTGGTTTTAATTTTGTTCTTACAGAACCAGACTTTGGCATTTTCTGTAATGCTTGTCTGATAATATTACAACTTTCCATCATGTCAAGCCATGGGATTTTAGATCTTGCATAAGAATCTCCTTCTTTCATAACATTTGTGTGAATATCAAGTTCATCATAAACATCGTATGGTTCTTTGACTCTAAGATCATAATCTACACCACTTGCACGAAGAACAGAACCTGTTGTTCCATATCTAATTGCATCTTGTCGTGATAGAACTCCAGTATCTCTAGTCCTTGCAACTAAAATTGGATTATCATAAAAAACTGCAGAATATTCTTTGATACGTTTTTCAAAATAATTCACTTGACGTAAACAAACTTCTTCAAAGTTTGGTGGTAAATCATTTCTAACTCCACCTGGAACAAAATGTGCATGAGTTACTCTAGCACCAGTCATTTTTTCCATAAGATCAATTAAAAGTTCTCTATCACCTGCAGGCCACATAAACATTGTAGAATGTCCCAAGAAAATTCCATAAATTGCAAGCCAGTACATAATGTAGATGCAACGATTTAGTTCTGATGCAATAACTCTAACATACTTTGCACGTTCAGGAACTTCAATTCCCAAAAGTTCTTCAGCTCCTAAAACATACGGATAAAGAACATTGCATGAATCATGTATTACAGGTCGTTCCAAGTGAGGAATATTTGTAATGTAATTTCGGTACTCAGCCATTTTTTCTTCTCCACGATGTACATATCCGGGATCTGGATCACATGCAACAATGTAATCACCATCAATTTGAACAATAATTCTCATGTGACCTGAACCTGGATGCTGTGGCCCAACATTGAGAGTCATTATTCTCTCATCAACTCTTTGGATTGCTAATCCTGGTGGTAATTCAGACATCTCTATCTTCCCCTCGTATCAAAGTCCTTTCTAAGCGGAGGTAGATCTGCCCAATCTTCAGGCAAAAGTAATCGTCTATTATCAGGATGTCCTTCAAAGAAAACACCAAACATTTCAAAAATTTCTCTTTCGTGAAACTCTACACTGTAAAAAATATCTCTAAGAGAAGGGAGTTTTGTTGCATCATTTCCAGGTATAGGGTTTTCTTCTCGCTGAGCCCTAGTGGCTAAGACTAAAACTTGTCGTGCTAATGATGAATCAGAATAGGAGCCAATATGATAAACAACTTCAATTTCTTTATCTACAGGAAAATCTACTCCTGAAACAGATTCTACATGATCAAAATTTAATCCATCTCTGATGAATTCTGCAACATCATGAATATTTTCACGACCAACATTAATTCTAACTCTATCTTCTTTTACAAAACCAACTTCAACTTTATCACCAAACTTTTCAGTAATTTTATCAGAAAGTCCTTTCTCAAATGCAGGTAACTCTACAGATGGTTCTTCAGGTTTTTTTACCACAGGTTTTGGTTTTTCTTCAGGTTTTACCTCAGATGCAGTTGTTTGTGAATCAGTACTCATTATACAAACTTCCTAGCTTTCATTCTCTTAATTTTTTCTTGTAGTAACATACATCCTTGAATTAGAGTTTCAGGTCTTGGGGGACAACCAGGAACATAAACATCGACAGGAATTATACCGTCAATTCCAGGAAGTACATTGTATGAATCAAAATACAAACCACCAGTAATTGCACAAGCCCCCATAGCAATAACATATTTTGGTTCTGGCATTTGATCATAAACTAATCTAAGACGTGGGGCCATTTTTCTTGTAATAGTTCCTTGAACAACAACTAGATCACATTGTCTAAGGGATCCAAAAGCTTCAATGATTCCAAATCTTTCAACATCGTATCTAGGACTAGATGCTGCACCAAACTCAACACTGCAACAAGCAGTTTCAATATGTACAGGCCACAAAGACCAAATCCTACCCCAGTTTATTGCATAACCTAATGGTTTATCAATTGCTTTTTCTAAAATATCTCCTAATTTTCCTACAAAGACATTTGCATTTTCAGGAGTGATTAAATCTTTAAGCAATCTTTCTCATCTCCTTAAAAATTTCATTTACATAAATAACTACCAAATTCTTCTTCTCCCTGATTGATACAATGCAAATGCCATTGCACCAAACATTATAGCTAAGAAACCCATCATAGGTAATGTTGCACTTTTTGGAAGTTCCAAAATTGCACTACCCCATGCATACAAGAAAATTGCCATCACATCAAATACTACAAACATCAGAATATACGGATAATACTGCATCATGAAATGCGTTCTACCCTCACCAGATGGAACTTGACCACATTCCATTGGCAAAAACTTTACAGGATTACTTTTTTTACGAGGTGAAAGCATTCTTGAAATTACCAATGCAGGTGCCATTGCAGCTACTGCAAAACCAAACATCAATACAACGGTGCTATAATTGCCCGCTAATTCCCCGACCAATTTAGCTTTTGACCCTGATTTTTGTATAAAAAGGTATGCCTCTCTTTTTCGATCTAATTTTAAAGAAACTCATTTTTCTAAAGTAATTATAGAACATTAACAAAAAATTTTCCATGTCATCAAATATAGGAGATACAGCTCCCGATTTTGAACTTCCAGATACAGAATTGAAATTACGGACTTTGGATGAATTCAAAGGAAAGAAAATTGTTCTATCATTCATTGTTGCTGCAAGTTCGCCTGTTTGTGAGGCAGAATTGTGTACATTTAGAGATTCATGGCAAGAAATTTCAGATCTTGGTGCACAAGTAATTGCAATTAGTAATGATGGTCCATTTGCAAATAAAGCATTTGCAGAAAAAAATAACTTTAATTTTCCATTATTGGGAGATTACACAAGTAAAACAATCAAAGACTATGACATTTTGATGAAAGACTTACTTCACATCAAAGATTACAATGCTGCAAAACGTTCTGTATTTGTAATTATGGAAGATGGAAAAATCGGATATAGATGGGTTTCAGAAGATCCACTAAAAGAACCAAACTATGAAGAAATTAAAAAATTCCTAAAATAGGAAAAAATTTCTTTTTTTATTCAATCTCAGCTATTACGTCGCCTTTAGCAACAGTTGCAGTTTCTTTAACTTTAATAGATTTTACAACACCATCTTTGTGTGCTTTAATTGCAACTTGCATTTTCATTGATTCCAAAGTACAAACTACATCACCTTTCTGTACAGAATCACCTTCTGTAGCTGCAATAGATACAACCTTGCCAGGAATTTGACTCTTTAATGCTAATTGTGCATTTCCTGTACCGCTTCCACCAGAATTTTTGAAAACTACTTTATCAAAATGTGTATGTAAGTTAAGAGTAATCGGTACATTGTCAACTACAAGATTCATTTCATTTGTTGATTGTTCAAGATATTTTGCTTTATGATATTTTTGATCCAAAATAAATTCAATTCCTTTTGAATTCATATTTAGAATTTTTAATTGATGTTCATCATCATTAATTTTAATTGTGTAATCATTATTTCCATGATTTTTTATAATTTTTCCTTCAAATGATTTTTCAATATCTTGAATTTTATAATTCATTTATCATCAATCCAGTTTGTATTTCCAATTAACATTGTTAGTAGTATTACCTTGTACACGACTCTTAAAGTATTCAGAATGAATGATTGCAGCAGCTAAAGCAGCCTCACTTTTTTCTTCTTTTTCTTTTTTAAGATCTGCAGTTAGTTTATCAATCATATCATAGCGTTTTAGAAAGTCAGTTGATAGGTCACCATTTTTGTATTCATCTGAATTCAATATTGTTTTGTAAAGAGGGATTGATGTTTCTACTCCTTGAATGTAAAAGTCATTTAATGCAGATAACATTCTAGTTCTAGATTCTTCAAATGTTTGTCCCCATGTAACGAGTTTTGCCATCAATGAATCATAAAATGGAGAAACAGTGCATCCAGGATAGAGATACGTATCACATCTAACACTTGGTCCTGCTGGAATTATTACATCAGGAACTGGTCCAGTAGATGGAGCAAAGTCCAAGAAAGTGTCTTCAGCATTAATTCTACACTCTATTGCATAGCCATTCATCTTCAAATCACTTTGTTTGAATGGAATAGGTTCTCCATTTGCAATATCTAATTGTAATTTAACCAAGTCTAATCCAGAAACAAATTCTGTGATTGGGTGTTCTACTTGCAATCTTGCATTAATTTCAATAAAATAAAACTCACCGTTATCTGCCCTTAGAAATTCAGCCGTGCCTAAGTTAGTATATCCAACTGCATCAGCTGCATTACAAACAATTTCACCTACACGTGCTCTTGTTTCTTCATCAACAATTGGTGAAGGTGTTTGTTCGATTAATTTTTGGTTACGTCTTTGAATTGAACATTCTCTCTCAAAGATATGAACTGTGTTACCGTGAGTGTCTCTAGCAAATTGATATTCAATATGTCTTGTTTTTTCTAAATATTTTTCTACAAGAATTGCAGATTTTCCCACTGCTGCAATAGATTCACCAGTAACTGATTCAAAACCTTCGTGTAATTCTTTATCATTTGTTACAATTCTAATTCCTCTACCACCACCACCATAAACGGATTTTAACATTACAGGGTAACCAATTTTATTTGCAATTTTTGCTGCGTCATCTGCATCTTTAACTAAATCAGGACTACCAGGAACTGTTGGTACCTTTGCTTTGAGCATTGCATCTTTACATCGCATTTTATCCCCACACAAATTCATGGAATCTGCAGAAGGACCGATAAAGGTAATCTTATTTTTTTCACACAGTCTTGCAAAGTCATCATTTTCAGAAAGAAAACCATAACCTGGATGAACCGCATCAGTACCAGAGGATAACATTACATCAAGAATTTTTTCTTGGTTAAGGTAGGATTTTGCAGGAGTTGCCTCTCCAATATGATATGCTTCAGTTGCTTGTTTTACATGCATTGAGTTTGTATCTTCATCAGAATAAACTGCAACAGTTTTAATTCCAAGTGCTTTGCATGTTCTAATAACTCGTAAAGCAATCTCTCCTCTGTTTGCAATTAGTACTTTTTCAATCATCATTAATCACAAATTGATGTTTCCATGTTTTCTCGGTAGTTGCTTTTCTCTTTTGTTTACAAGCATTTCTAATGCTTTAATTAACATAGGTCTAGTTTCTGCAGGATCAATTACATTATCAACAGTTCCATGTGATGCTGCAACATATGGATTCTCAAACTTTTCTGCAAATTCATCAATTAGTTGTTTTTTGAGTGTCTCTGCATCATCAGATTCTTTTAGATCTTTTCGGTACATGATTTTTACTGCAGCTTCTCCACCAAGAACAGCACATCTGGCAGTAGGCCATGCATAGTTAACGTCAGTTCTAAGATTTTTACTTCCCATTGCGATGTATGCACCACCATATGCTTTTCCAATTACTAAAGTAATTCTTGGAACAGTAGCCTCACAGTATGCATATAGTAATTTACTTCCGTGTCTAATGATTCCATTATGTTCTTGATTAGAACCTGGCATGTAACCTGGAGTATCAACTAGAGTGATAAGAGGAATATTGAATGAGTCACAAAATCTAATGAAACGTGCTGCTTTGTTTGATGAATCAATATCAAGTGCACCTGCAAGATGCATTGGGTTATTTGCAACAATTCCAACAACTTGTCCATTCATTCGTCCATAACCAACAACTACATTTGGTGCAAACAATTCATGAACTTCAAAAAATTCATGGTTATCAACAATTGAATTGATAATTTCTTTCATATCATAAGGTTGTAAAGGATTTTCTGGAATAATGTTAATCAAATTATGATCTAATCTGTTTGGATCATCATCAGTTTTAGTTCTAGGTGGTGCTTGAGTATTATTTTGTGGTAGATATGAGATTAGTTTTTTGATATAATCCATACATTCGTATTCGTTTTGTGCAACAAAATGTGCAACACCACTTTTTGAACCATGGGTCATTGCTCCACCAAGATCATCAAAGGAAATTTCTTCACCCAATACTGTCTTAACAACATCAGGTCCTGTAACAAACATAGTTCCTATTTTTTCAACCATTATTACAAAGTCAGTCATTGCAGGTGAATATACTGAACCGCCAGCTGATGGACCAACACTTGCAGTAATTTGTGGTATTACTCCAGAAGCTAATTGATTATGATAAAAAATATCTGCAAATCCATCAAGACTCATTATTCCTTCTTGAATTCTTGCACCACCTGAATCCATTATACCAATAATTGGACAACCGGTTTTGACTGCATGAGACATTAATTTGGTGATTTTTTTAGCACCCATTTGACTTAGAGTTCCACCAAGAACAGTAAAATCATAAGCAAAAACAAAGATTTGTCTGCCATTTACATTCCCATAACCGCCAATAACACCATCTGTGAAAAATTTCTTCTTTTGCATATCATATTCATGGTAATGATGTGTGGTTAACGGATCAACTTCAGTAAAGGTGCCTTCATCAAGTAAGAGATCAATTCTTTCGCGTGCAGTTAATTTACCCTTTTCATGCTGGGCAGCAATTCTATCTTGTCCTCCTCCTTGTAATGCGATCTTGTTATTTTTACTAGACTTTTCAATCTTTTCAGAATGCATAACAGTATTCTAAAGCATGATGGTTTCCTATATTAATTTAATTTGAAGATTTAACATCATTAATTTTTTTATAATAATGCAAGGATCATTGTTAATTTTTGAAGTTTAGGAGTTAAGAATTGGAAATTTCTTATTTGTTGATTTTTGATAAGAACTAAAAGCATCTTTTTCTTCACTACATTTCTTACATATGCATAGTTGTGATACATTTGGAATATCACAGTTTTCTTGAAATTCACATTGAGGACATCCAGCAGAACCACCACACACAATACAATGTAATTCATTTATTTGAGCACATTTTTCATGTTTCACACCTAATCCTTTTGCCCATAATCCAATTTCATTAACTTCAATTTTTTCATTACATACAATACAAGTTCCAGGGAATTTCATAGGAATTTTTCTCCAACTCATTGTATCGATTCTATCTCCTTATCAATAATATCTCCAAAAGTTTCTTGTAATTCTAATTCCAGGGTATTATTTTTAATACAAATCAAAACATAAGGAAGACATAGTGTTACAAATGCGCTAGAAGAAAGATGTAATTTTTTTGCCATCACAGAAGATAGCGATTTTATTTTTGCACCATCCCAACGAATTCTATTTAACAACGGCCATGAAAGATTGTATTTTGTATATCTAATTCTATCATCATTTTGATATAATTTTATTAAAATATCGTTAAGATATCGCAATAATCTCCAATTTTGTGTTTTCATAATTTTTCCATATAACATATCAGCATTTGAAATAATTTCTAAGTATTTTGCCAATGTTAAATTATCTAAATCACTTGTAACAATACTAGAATAGAATGCATTAATTTTTTCTCTAGGATCAATTTGCATTGAATATAAAATAATTCTAGCTTCATCAACAGAATTTGCTTTAAAGAATGCATTAACGCCATCCTCGACATTAATACTTTCAAAAGAAGTTTCAGTTTGAGGATTAAATCCAGTAACTAAAGATTGTGTTAAGTTAATCATTGAACGAATATCTCCACGAGATTTATCAATTACTTTTATCAAAGAACCAGGAGATAATTTTGTATTTTCTTTTTTTAAAATATTTTCAAGATAAACACGCAACAAACGAGGTGGAATTTTTTTAAAAGAAATTGTTTTGACTACTTTTTTAATATTTTTCATTTTTTCCAAAGTATCATCATTTGCAGCTAAAACGATTGGGACAGTAGGTTCTTTTAAAATATCAACAAGTGCTGCTGCACCGCCATAATCACCACGTCCATGAATTCCATCTACTTCATCAACAAAGATCATTGGAGTTCCCAATACACTCACATTGCCTAAAACAGGCGTTAGAATTTCATTAATTCTAGATTTGCTTCTAGCATCACTAGCATTAAGACCAATCATATCATAACCAAATTGTTTGGCTACAAGAAAAGCCATAGTAGTCTTACCTATTCCAGGAGGTCCAACTAACAGAAGAGGTTTGGTGCCTTTTTTCCATTTTGCAAACCATTCCATTATTTCTTTACGAGATTCTTCATTTCCAATCATATCAGAAATTATCTGAGGTCGGTATTTTTCAGACCACATCAATGTAATCACTTGGGAAGTTTAGAATTAAATTCAGACCAGTTATTGGCTTTTTGTAATTTATTATACCAATATTGATTATAATGTTCTACAGTCAAAAATAAAAATTCTAAAAATTCTTTATGAGAAAATCCTTCAGGTAACAAATCAAGAGTTAGTCTAGCATCATGTAAATACAAATTACTTTTTTCCAAAGTTACATCAAATCCTTTTTTTGTATCATTTGCCAATAATGAATAATAAAGTGGCCAAGAAGGGATTTTCACAAATCCATTTTTAATTGAATCTTCAATTTCATTTCCACAACCAACACCTTCAGCAGCTCTTGCCATACCCAAATAGAAAATTTCTCCTAAAGGTCGTTCTGCTAAAGCCATATTTCTACCAGCAGTTCCCATTACTGCACGATATTTTTTGTATGATAATGTCATTTCTTCTTCAGTAATTGTTGTTGGTTTTGATTTTAATTTTTCATCAAGATACTGTCCAATTCTTGCATCTTTGAAACCTTCTTCAAATTCTTTTAAAACTTGTTCACCACCTTTTGAAATTTTATCTCGAGCTAATTTCAAAATATAGGGATTCATTAGTTTGTAATCATCAAGGTAATCCAAATCTTCATCTTTGTCTACAATTCTATCCATGGGCTCACTAAGATCAATTGCCAAAATATGCCCCTCAACAATATCTTGTTTCAATTGAGGATCATTTCTTCCAGAATATTCAGCAGCTGCATCAAACAATCCATTAAAAACTGGAAAAGTCATTTTAACAAAATTTGAATTTAAAATTCTAATCACTCTATCTTTTAATACATCAGGACTTTCTAATTTTGATTTTATAGGCTCAATTTCAGAGGCATTTAAAATAATTTCAGTTGAACCCACCTCATTACCGAATGCTTGTTGAGTTGCATTAGGATTTGTGTCTGATTTAATTTCATTAAGAAGTCCTTGTGCAAATCTTTCAGTAAAATTTGGGAATTCATTTTCTGTTTCTTCTTTGTATTTTTTAAATAATTTGTAACCTTTTGATTTGAATAAACCTTGTTTGATTATTTGTTTTCCAGGTTTTGTGCTCATTAATGCTTCTTTACTTACAACAGATTGATCTTTACCACTCACAAACGTAATCTTCTTTATTGTTATTTATGCTTTCAAACAAATATTTTTGTCACTTAAATTACGATGAAACAGAAAATTCATCATGAATGTAATTGAAGTTCTTCAAGAAGCTTCAGATAGAATTTATCAAAATGTCAAAGATCTTGCAGGAACTGAAAATGCTGCAGGTAATTTTGGAATTGGTGCTGGTGGAGATATCTCACGTAACATCGATATTATTGCTGAAAAAACAGTTTTAGATTATCTAAAAGAAATCAATTTTGAATGTGTTGTATTAGGAGAGGAATGCGGTAGAGTGGAATTATCAAAAAATCCAAAAGGATTTGTAATTATGGATGCAATAGATGGTTCTGCAAATGCAGTTCGTGGAGTCCCATTTTTTTGTAGTTCATTAGCATTTGCAACTGAAGATAGATTAAGTTCGATAACAGACGGTGTAATTACAAATCTATCAAATGGTGAAATGTATTGGGCATCAAAAAATAAGGGTGCTTTTTTTAATAATAAACAAATCAAAGTTCACGATAAAGACCCAATCTATAAAATAATTGGTATCAATACATCAGGGGCATCAACAGAGTTGTTAAAACAATTAGAACCAATTTTTCAAAACCATGAACATACAAGACATTTTGGTGCTAATGCTCTAGAAATGGCTTTATTTTCAAGAGGAGTGATGGATATTTTTATTGATTTACGGGATAAAATTAGAATTCAAGATATTGCTGCAGGATATATTATTGTAAAAGAATCAGGAGGATTACTTTTAGATGCAAATTTGAATCCACTTGATTCAGATCTCAGTTATTCTACAAGAGTTTCTTTTATTGCAGCTGCAAATCAAAAAATTCTTGATGAGATAATGTCTCAGATTAACCAGTAAGCAAATTACAAGAGAAATATATTTAACCAAACTCGGAGAAAATCTTCTTGTATGGTAACTGAAACAAAGGCCAAAGTTGTTTACAGGGAATTATTAAAAGAAGATTTAGTTGTCATACGTTTAGTTCCAGAGACTGGAATGCCAGAATATCAAACAGGTCAATTTTTAACAATTGGACTCCCAATTCCTGCAGAAAAAAAAATAGTTAGAAGAGCATATTCTATTGCATCACATGCAGAAAATAGAGATTATTTTGAATTTGTAATTAGATGGGTAAGAAAGCCATTACCAGGTCGTGTTACAACTGAATTATTTTATTCAAGTGTAGGTGATGAAGTATTTTTAGGAGATCCTAGTGGAACAGCTTTACAAATTAGTGATACATTACCTAATGGTCAAAAAGATAACAGAAGAGTGATTTGTGTAGGAGGTGGAACTGGATTAGCGCCATTTATTGCATTTGCAAAACATTTCCATGATACAAATGATAACAGAGAAGTGATTGTTTTACATGGTGCAAGTTATGTTGATGAATTAAGTTACAAACGATTACTGACAGATTTTGAATTGGAAAGTGAAAAAAGAGGCAGAGACAAATGGAATTTTAGATACAGAGCAGCAATAAGTAGACCAAAAGAATTCTTCAATAGATCATGGAACGGTCATGTTGGTAGAGTAGAGTCATTTTTTAAAGCAGATAAAAAAACAGGATTATCACCAGTTGAAGAGTTGGTAGGCGAGGAAATTAGTCCAGAAAATTCAATTATTTACATTTGTGGATATCAAGGAACAATTGATGGGGTGATTGATTCATTGGGACCAAAAGGATTTGTTACTGAGCATGAGAAAAAAGCAGATGGAAGTTTTGGAATAAAATTCGAATCTTACGGATAAAAATTTTAAAATTAAAAATAATAATTGAGAAATTATTTTAATATGTCAAAAATACATGTGGATATTTATATTGAGACTATTTTTCCAAAAGTATGGCAGAATTAAAGTGTCGAGATTATGGCTTTGAATGCGATTTTGTAGCAAGTGGTGAAATGGAAGAGGTAATTGAAAATTTTAGAAAACACACTGATGATGAACATGGAATAGATTATTCTAAAGAAGCAGTAATGCAATTTTTGTTAAGAAAACAGGGATTATAAAAAATATCTATACCCTATTCATTCTAATTGATAAAACTGGAAGTTCTTTTTCGATAATTTTTTCTACAGCAGGAACAATTCCAGTTCTAGCTTTTTCACTTTCTTCAAAAATTTCATAAACTTGATCTCTGAACAATAATTTAATTCCAGGAAGTGCGGTGATTCCTTCATCAACTGTTCTTGGTTCAGATAAATCTAAGATTAGAGTACCTTTTTTCTTTTCTTCCATTACCAATCTAATTCGTTCATAAGTTATCAAGAAATAATCTGAAGTTGTTACAACTAAAACAATATCATATTTGTCAAAACCTGCAAAAACATCATTAAAATCAACAGGGGTTCCACCCAATACAGTTGTAAAACCAGTTGCTCTTTCAAGAGATCTACTTGTAACATCAAAAGAAATTTCTCTTTTGTTCAAAGTTTTTGCAACCATTGCTGCAGATTCACCAGTACCAATGAGTAATACTTTTTTCTTAGAATCAAGACCGGCTTTCTCATCCACTAGTTTTATGGCAACATCGCCAAGAGACATCACATCTTTTGCAATTCCAGTAGTATCCCTCATTCTTGTGGCTAGTCTAATCACATTTTCAAATAAAGTATTGAGTATTTTTCCTGAAACACCTGAACTCTTTGCGTTATCTAGAGTTTGTACAATTTCATCAAAGATCTCTTGCTTTCCAACAACAACAGAGTCTAAACCAGATGCTAAACGCAACAACCGATGATACACATCATCTCCTTTGTACACTTCAAGGGTTTGATCAAAATGATCAATATCTATTTGTTCTAAAGAAGATAATGAAACCCAAGTTTCTTTAATTTTATTTAGAACAAGACCTGATGCTTCATTTCTTCGTGCATCTGGAGAATCACCAGTTTCAGAATTACTTACGGTAAATATTTCAACTCTACTTGCTGTTTGAATTATAATACATTCATCAACACCAGGAATTTTTTTAAATTCTTGACAAGCTGTTGTGACATCTTTAAAAGTGAATTTAGATAATGTATGAACAGGTATATTTTTGAAAGTAACACGGGCATTCATGACATCAAAATTTGTATTACTCATATCATTTCACATTAAGCCTTGATTTTATTTCTTCCACCTTTAGCGGTTCTAAAAACATTCATACCGATATAGAAATTTTCATGTAAAGATTCTAAATAAGTTATTTGATCTTGTGCATCTTGAATTTGTTTTTCTGTAGATTCAGGATCTTGTTTTAAAGTTTCAAAATTTAGTTTAGATACTTCTAAAAATTCATTTACACCTCGTTCGTAATTTGACTTTCCTTCAAATTCTGGACTAAGAACATGTTCTGGAACATACTCAGGTGTTTGATCTTTTGGTAACTCTGCTATTGCAGTAAGAGATGCTTGTTCATCAGCAGTAAGAATTGGTCGTGGGAACCTATCTTTTTTATCTAAAAAGAATTCAGGTTCTTCCATTTCTCGTCTAAAAATCTCTTCGCCTTTTCTTTTGAAAGTATAATCAGGAGCTTTTTCAATTTCAGCCTTAACTTCAGCAGCTATTGCTTTGTATTCTATTTCTGCAGCAGCTTCTGCTTTTTCTTTTGCATCTGCAGCTTTTGCAATTGCCTCCTTTGCTGCAATTTCTGCATCTTCTGCGGCTTTTGCTGCGGCCTCTGCTTTTTCGGCAGCTTCAAGAGAAGTTTTAGATTCTTCAATTACCTTTGCAGCTTCTGTTTTTGCAATTTCTTCAGGAGATGGTTCTTCTGATGCTGAATTTTCAGTTGTTTTTACTTCTTCAGATTCTTTTTTCTCTTCAGACATCAAAAATCACTAAGATTGCCTGAATTTTAATATTTTTGTAATCAACATAGATTATTCTCGTTTTTTGTTACTAAAACCAACAAAATATTTCTGATCGGTAAAAATAATTTTCAAATGATCAAATTAAAGAGAAAAAATGGCGCCCTCGGCGGGATTTGAACACGCGTCTCAACCGTGACAGGGTCGAATTCTAGACCGGACTATACTACAAGGGCACTAGTAGTATGAATCAAAATCCTAGATTAAAAGTTTCTGTCAGAACCCATAGATTTGTAAAAGACTAAATTATACGCGAAAAATATTTTTTTTGTGGGTCTATGGCGCAGCCAGGTAGCGCACCGGACTTTTAATCCGGTTGTCAAGGGTCCGAATCCCTTTAGACCCGCTACTTTTTCTTTATTTAATCATCAAATTGACTTGTTTTGTTAATTCTTCAATTGAAGAAATAATTTTATTTTCTCTTTTTGAAATTTTTTCTCTATAATCATTGATTTTTTGAGTCCTATCAGAAATCATTCTTTTTTGTTCATCATAGCCTGAAGAACCAAAAGATTTTCTCTCCTTCAGTGAAGAGGTCACAGTAGTATTAGAGATGATTTTTGAGACTATTTTTGGATCAACTTTTGTATCAGTGACAGATTTTTTTATTTCGGATAAAGTTAATTTTGAAATAGGTTTTTTTGATTGAGCAGATAACTGAACTAAAACTCCAGAAATTTTATGAGTTACTCTAAATGGAATTCCTTCTTTAACTAATTTTTCAGCAATGTCTAGTGCAATCAAATTACTTGATTCTGTAACTTTTTTCATTTGTTTTTCATTAACTTTCAAAGTAAGTAATATTGATTTTAAAATTAACAATGCGCTAATTGAAATTTTTGAGGTAGACCAAATAGATGATTTGATTTGTTGTAAATCACGTCCGTATCCAGATGCAAGTCCTTTGATAGTTGTAAGTATGGCAGTAAGATTTCCAATAACTTCGGCAGTTTTTCCTCGTGTCAATTCCAAGATATCAGGATTTTTCTTTTGAGGCATCACACTTGAGGGAGATGTAAACTCATCAGCAAGTTCAATAAATGAAAATTCAGATGTAGACCAAAGAACAAAATCTTCTGCAATTTTACTTAGATTTGTCATCAAAATTGAAACCATTGCAACGTATTCTGCTACAAAATCACGTGTGCTTGTTGCATCAATAGAATTTTCTACAATATTATCAAAACCTAACATCTTTGCTGTACTATGTCTATCAATTGGAATACTAGTTCCTCCAACAGGGCCTGCACCAAGTGGACTTTGATTTACTCTTTCAAACGTATCATACATTCTTTGAAAATCTCTAATCAAAACATCTGCGTGAGCTAAAAGATAATGCGAAAATAAACCAGCTTGAGCTTGTTGGAGATGAGTGTATAGCGGCATTATGGTTTTTTGATGATTTTTAGCCACAGAAACAAGTGATTCTATGGTATCTAAGAGACAATTACAAATTATGTTAATGTCATCTCTAATCTTCATTCTAATATCCAAAACAACTTGATCGTTTCGTGATCTTGCAGTATGCATTTTCCCACCACTAGCCATTCCAGCTTTTTTGATAACTAGAGATTCAATTAGTTCATGAATATCTTCAGCGCCAGAAGACGAATCGAATTTTTGTTTTTTTAAATTTTCCAGTGCTGATAAGATTTTTTTTACGTCGTTTTTTGTAATGATGTTATTTTGAAATAACATCAAAGAGTGAGCTTGACTGCCAATAATATCATAAAATGCAATTTCAGAATCATCATTTATTGATGAAACATAATCCAAAGTAACATCATTCAAATCAGTATCTAGACGTGAACGATACATTACCTAAGGTTCTAGAATGGTTATATATAGCATCGACGCTTTTGCCCACATGAGTCAAGACATCAAACAGATGCGGGTAAAAATATTCGATGAGTTATCAAAGATTGTAGATCCTGAAATTAACACATCGATTGTTGATTTAGAATTGATTGATGAAGTAGATATCAATGACAGTAATGTCAAAGTTGATTTACATCTAACAAGTCCATTCTGTCCAGCAGTATTTGGTTTTAAAATTTGTCAAGACGTCCATGATAATTTATTGAAAGTGGATGGTGTTGATGATGTTAAAGTGAATGTATCAAATCACTTTATGGCAGAGCAAATTAACAACCAAGTAAATAATAGCCCAAATCCAAAAAAATTAGGTTAACTTCTAAAACCTAACAAATATCCTCTTAGGAATTGAATTCCCATGGCAGGATCAACACCTTTTGGACATACTTGGCTACAAGAGCCTGCAAAATGACATCTCCAAATACCATGGGATTCATCTATAATTTTTAATCTAGAATCTTTTCCCTTATCTCGACTATCAGCAACATAACGATATGCTTGAGCTAAAGCTTGAGGTCCAACAAATGAAGAATCAGTGGCCATTGTAGGACATGCAGAATTACACAAACCACATTTGATACAATTTGCAAATTGTATGTATTGTTCTAGTTCTTTAGGAGACTGTAAGAATTCTTTTGCATCAGATTCTAGTTCGGTATCATCTCGAATTAGATATGGTTTAATTTTTTGATGTGTATCAAATAATCTTTCAAATTTTACTGCTAAATCTCTAATAATAGGAAAATTATTCATTGGTTCAACTGTTATAACATTAGAATTTAGTTCACTAATTTTTGTAAAGCATGCCAGTTTAGGTTTTCCATTAATCATCATTCCACATGAACCACATGTAGCTTGTCTGCAAGAATAACGAACTGCCACAGAATGATCATGATGTTTTTTGACATCAAGAATTGCTTCTAAGACTGTTGTCCATTTCTCATAAGAGACATTGAACTCCATGAATTTACTAGAATCATCATGTTCAGGATTATATCGTGCAATTCTAAGTGTAATCGTCTTTAATGTAGATGCTTGTTCTTCTGCAATACTTGAAACTTGTGCCATTTCTATACCAACCCCATGTTAGTCATAATAATGGTTCTAGAACCATAGGCTATTAATCCAATCATAGCAGCTAGGCAACCATAAGAAACAGCTTTTTCATAAATTCTACCTTGTTTTAATTCCAATAAAATAACTCGGAGTCCATTAAATCCATGAACGGCAAGTAAAACAAGAATTAATTCCAACATTATAGCATAAGGAACAAATTTGTAGTTTGCAAGTACATTTTCATATTCTAGAGATTCTGCAAATCCCATAGTAAGTCTCATCAAAATATGAACAGCCACCAGAGCAACAGCAGCTAGTGCAGTGCCATAGTGAATTTTCATTATTGTGCTTTCTCTCATATCACTCACCAAACATTACCGCTAAACCATACATTGTTGCTATTGCTGCAAGAAGAATTGCAGAGTAAATTCCAATCTTATGTCGATAGTTTTGAGATGCAGGATCATAGGGATAATCAGGTCTTGCAGGTTTTCCTACACCAACTCCACCATGTCCTAACATTACCCTAACTCCATTAACAGTATGAAATACACACATTGCAATTACAAGTGCCAAAAAAATATGTCCCTCAGTAGTTTGAGTCAATTCAAGAAATTCATTCCATCCTACTTGTCCACGTAAAATATTACTTGTTTCATAAATGTGAGCAACAAAATAGGCCAAAAGCCCTAATCCACTTAATCGCATTAACCAATAGGCTACTCTTTCAATTCCATAACGAGTAGGATTAGCCATTCCACCAATTCCTTCTTTATGTTCATCGTGAGTCATCTAATATTTTCGCTCCACTGGTTGATATTTTGTAATTGTTACAGGATGTTTTTTCATAATTGGTTCATTTGGATCATAATAAGCAAGAGTATGATGTAAAAAGTTTGGATCATCTCGTTTAGGATAATCAGTTCTTGCATGTGCACCACGAGATTCTTTTCTATTAATTGCACCAAGTAAAACAATTTCAGCTACTCTAAACATTGAATCAAGTTCCATAACGTTTGAGAAATTAGTATTGTACTCTTTTGCTTTATCATCAACGTGTTTCCAAGTTTGTGATTTTAATTCACGAATTTTTTTAAGACCTTCTACAAGATCGGTTTCATTTTTGTAAACATATGCTTTTTCATTCATTGTATCAGTAAGTTGTTGTCTAATTTCATATGGATTTGCATCTCCACGTCCTCTAAAAATTCCGTCATAGATTCTTTTTTCTTCTGCTGCAACTAAATGATGAGGCCATTGATCAGAAGTATTATTATTCATTGCATATTCTGCTGCAAGTTCTCCAGTAATTTTTCCCCACACAATACACTCTGAAGTTGAATTTGCACCTAAACGATTTGAGCCGTGAACACTGTTACAAGCAGCCTCACCTGCAGCCCAAACTCCTTGGATTTCAGTTGCACCATCAATATCAGTGTGCAATCCACCCATCATATAGTGACATACAGGTCTAATATCGAGTAAATCTTTGGAAGGATCAATGCCTGAAAATTTAATTGAAATTTCTCTAATTCCGCCTAATTTTTCTTTAATTTTTTCATCACCAAGATGTCTTAAATCAAGTTTCATACAATCAACACCAGTTTCATGTTTGAATCCACGACCTTGTTCAATTTCAGTCATTATTGATCTTGAAACAATATCACGAGGAGCTAATTCCATTTTACTTTCAGCATAAGTTTTCATAAATCGTTCACCTTTGTTATTTAGAAGATAACCACCTTCGCCTCTTGCACCTTCAGTAATCAAAATTCCAGAAGGTAAAATTCCTGTTGGGTGAAATTGTACAAATTCCATATCTTTGAGTGCCATACCAGCTCGGTATCCCATATCCAAACCATCAGGAGTTGATGAAAGAGCATAAGTTGAAAAACTGTACAGTCGTCCTGCACCACCAGTTGCAATGATGAGAGCTTTTCCTTTGATAGTGTAAAAAGTTCCAGATGATAATTCAATTGCAGTAAGTCCCATGAATTTTTTTCCATCATGAATAATTGATGTTGCAAACCATTCGTTTAGGTATTCAATATTTTCAAATTTTTGACATGTATCATACAAAGTTTGCATTTCAAAGAATCCAACTTTATCAGATGCATACGTTGCTCTTGGAAAACTATAACCGCCAAAGTTTCTTTGATCAATTCTTCCATCTTCTTTTCTAGACCACGGCATTCCCCAATGTTCTAATTGATGAATTTCCTTTGGCATTTCAACACAAAGTCGTTCTGCAACATCTTGGTCTGCAAGAAAGTCACTTCCCTTTACAGTGTCATAAACATGAGATTCAATTGTGTCTCCTGCATCTTCTTGAATAACTGCTGCGGTTCCACCTTCTGCAGAAACAGAATGAGAACGCATTACCTGAACTTTAGATACAACACCAATTTTGAGATGAGGACCTTTTTTTGCAGCAGCGATTGCTGCTCTCAATCCAGCAAGACCAGATCCACAAATAATCAGATCAAATTCTATTGAATCAACCATTTTTAATCAAACTTGCTTAGGACGGGATAAATATGTAGTAGTTGATAGGCGTGATCAAAATATTGAAATATATCACTAGTGATATGTAAATTATGATTTCTGAGTGGTTTCAGAGAGTAGGAAGTTCTGTGCCAAGAGGATTTTCAAGATATTTTATTTTAGAATTATTAAAAAAGAAGCCACATACTGGAAAAGAGATCATCAATTATGCAGAAGAACAAAGTAACGGAATATGGAAACCATCTCCAGGATTAATTTATCCATTATTAGGAAGGTTGCTTGACGAAGGATTAATTGATGAAACAGAGGATGGACGATATCAACTAACAAAAAAAGGAGATGAAACGGCTCAAGATGTCGATAAGGTCAACGACATTGTCAAAAAACAACTAGATGTTCTATTTAGATTAAGTAATGTTGGAAGATTTGTTGCAATGGACATTTTAGAAAAAATTTCAGTAATGGGATCCATTTTGAGTTCAAATTTTGCAAATATGACCGAAGATGAAACAAAAAGATACAAAGAATTTTTAGAATTAGAATTAAAAAAAATCAATGATGAGAAATCAAAAACAAATGGTAAAAAAATCAAAATTGAATAGATGTTAAATTAATTCAAAAAATCATAAATAATTCAGAAAAATAATACAATTATGAAAAATTTGAAAACAATGTTAAAATCAAAAAAACCACTTGTAATTCCAGGAGTTTATGATGCACTAGGTGCAAAAATTGCTCAAAAAGTGGGATTTGATGCAATGTTTCAAACAGGGTATGGAACATCAGCCACTTTATTTGGAATGCCAGATTATGGGTTTATTGGGGCAACTGAAACAATAGACAATGCTAGACGAATTTGTAGATCAGTTTCAGTACCAGTGATTGTAGATTCTGATACAGGGTATGGGAATGCGTTAAGTGTTTGGAAATTAGTTAAAGAATTAGAATCATCAGGGGCAGCAGGTATTTTTCTTGAAGATCAACGATGGCCTAAAAGATGCGGACATATGCAAGGTAAAGAAGTAGTACCACAAGAAGAATATACAGAAAAATTATCAGCAGCTATTGATGCTAGAGAAAATAAAGATTTCATTATTGTCGCAAGAACAGATGCAAGAGCTACTGAAGGGTTGGATGAGGCAATTGAACGAGGCAAACAAAACAAAAAAACAGGTGCAGATGGAGTATTTGTTGAAGCGCCAAGATCAATTAATGAGATGAAGAGAATTGGAAAAGAAATCAATGCACCGCTAGTTGCAAATATGATAGAAGGGGGAGCAACACCACTAAGTTCTGCAGAAGCATTAAACAAAATGGGATTTAAGATAATTCTGTATCCATTATCCGTGTTATATGCAAATACATTTGCAACAATGAATATTCTAAAAGAATTGAAAAAGTCAGGGAACACTTCAAAGTATAAACAGAAAGTAGTGAATTTTGATCAATTCAATGACTTGGTTGAATTATCAAAGTTTAGAAAAATGGAAAAAAAGTATGGATTTTCAAAAAGAAGTTAAAATAAAGAATGTAAAATAAAGATTAGTTTCTCTTTATTTGAATTTCTATTGTAGAAACATTTCTTACTCTACCGTCTTGGGATTCTAATGATTCAGAATCAATTTTTATATCACCAATAGCATAGCCTGCATTTTCTGTTTTTCTTGCAATGATTTGAGCTACGTCTACAGCACGGCCAATGCTCATGCCTCTAGCTTTGATGTTGACGGTTGGTAAGTTTGCCAATTGAATTAGCGTTGATGTAACATATGCCATCAATGGTTTCTTACCAATGAATACGGTGTCTCGAGTTTCGGTTGACATGACGAATTTGCTATTTAAGGATAATTTAAAGCTAGAAGGGTTTTCTTAGAAATAATGAAAAAAATGAGATAATTCTAACTGATATTAACTAGAAAAGAGAATTTGAAAAAGAATTGAAAAGTATTTCTGAAATTTTAGTAACAGGGACTAGTCAAGAAAAAATCAAAATTTTAGAAACTTTGACTGATGTCAAAAATCCTGAAATTTTAGAAAAAATAATTTTAGGATTAGATGATGATGATATTCAAGTTAGAGGGGAAGCATTTAGCTCACTTGTATTAAATAAAAATAAAATTGAAAAATCATTAATTAGGAATTTAGAATCTTCAAATAAAAATATCAAAGGATTTGCATCACTGGTATTAGCAAATCGAAATGATTCTGCAGCGATTCCAAAAATAATGAAACTAGTGGAAGATGAACATTCAATGGTAAGATCATGTGCAATTGGAGCATTAAGACATCTCAAAGCTTTAGAAGCAGAAAAAATTATCCTACAATCACTTTTAGATTCAAATTTGGAAGTAAAAAAAAGTGCACTACAAGCAATAATGGATTTAGATTTTATTATTCCAGAAGAAATTATAATTAAAATTTCTAAAGATGATAATCCAGAAATCAAAAAGATACTTTTAGAATTAAAAAGATGAGTGGACCGGAAGGGATTTGAACCCTTGATCCGATGCATGCCATGCACCTATCCTACCAGACTAGACGACCGGCCCATATCAGAAATCTGATTGAAATACGTTTTTCAAATTGGTTATTAACGTTTAGCGATTTGATAGAAAAGAAATGTTTGAAATCAACACAATATATTTAACCTTGATAATCTTGATTCAATCGTTATGGTTGTAGATAACAAAGGAACTATCACATATGTTCAATTACTTAAAGAAGATTTAGTAATTATCAGATTTGTTCCAAATGAAGGACCAGTTCCAGAATACAAAGCAGGACAATTTATCACATTAGGATTACCAAATCCTGCAGAAGGTGGGAAGATTGTCAGAAGAGCATATTCTATAGCATCGCATCCAGAAAATAGAGATTATGTAGAGTTAGTAATTAGATGGGTAAGAAAACCACTTCCAGGAAGATTAACTACACAAATTTTTAATGCAAAAGAAGGGGATGAAATTCTCTGGTTAAAACCAACAGGTAGAGCATTATTAATAAATGAAGAATTTGCAAATGGCGAAAAAGATAACAGAAGAATAATTTGTATTGGTGGTGGAACAGGTCTTGCACCATTTGTAAGCTTTGCACAACATTTCCATGATTCAGGAGATAAACGAGAAATTATTGTTTTACACGGTGCAAGTTATGTTGATGAATTAAGTTACAAGGACTTACTTACCAATCTTGAAAATGAAAGTATTGCAAGAGGTAAAGATGAATGGAATTTCAAATACAGAGCAGCAATCAGTAGGCCTCAAGAATGGTTTAACAGATCATGGGCAGGTCAAGTTGGTAGAGTTGAAACATTCCTAAGACCAAGAGATGGAGGAATGTCTCCATTAGAAGAATTAATTGGCGATAAAATTACTAAAGAAAATACAATTTTCTATGTTTGTGGTTGGCAAGGAACAATTGATGGAGTCATGGACTTTTTGAATCCAAAAGGTTTTGTCACAGAACATGACAAACGTGAAGATGGAAGCTTTGAACTCAAATACGAATCATACGGATAAAAGTTTCAAAAAATTAATCATTGAAATATGAGAATCATTTAGGAAATCTAATTTGATTACAGCACTATATCTTGCACATCTAAATCCAGTTACAAAAGCTCATGTTGAAATTATAACTGAATTAAAAAAAGAGGCAGATATTGTCAAAGTTATGCCCGTAGTTTTTAAAAATGAGGATAAAGAAGTAAACAGTAAAAGTTTTCCATTTAATTTTGAATCAAGAAAGAAAATGTTAGAATCTGTTTTTGGAGATTCAATTCAAATTACTGATGATTATGCATTTTTGGCACCATTCAAAAAATATCTACCACCGTTAATTAGAAGAAAATCATGGAAACTAAGAAAACAAATTCTCAAAGGAGTTGAAGGTGATTTTTTTTCATATACAGGAGACAAAGCTGAAGGATATATGTTAAAAATTTATAGATTAAAACCAAAGATAGGTGAAAGAAAAACACTTTCTGCAACGTCAGTCAAAGAGAAATTATACGATGCTGCATTAGGAGGAAAATCTTCATGGAAAGATGATGTTCCAGATAATGTTGTTAAAATTATTGAAAATGAATGGGGGACAGTTGAAAAATTTGCAAAGATAGAAGATCAAACTACACGAATAGTAGGAATGAAATTTCCTAAAGAAGGTTATTCAAAATAAATAGAGATTAATACACATATGCTAAAATTTTCCTATGAAACTTCCTCTTTCAAAATATGTTTGGTTTGATAAAAAATATGTATTAACTGAAAAAGCTCAAGTGCCAATAACTACTCATGCAATTCATTATGGAACATCAATCTTTGAAGGGATTAGAGCATATTGGAATGGTAAAAATCTGAATGTGTTTAGACTAGATGAACATGTAAAAAGATTCAGAAGATCAGGACAATTTTATAATATTTCATTAAATTATACAGATAAAGAAATCAGCGAAGCAGTTACAGGAATTTGTAAAAAAAATAATATAAAAAAATCATGTTACATCAGACCATTTTACTTTGTTGGAGATTATGGAATTAATTTACATGTGACTGAAAAAGCTCCTACGAATGTTGCAATTTTTACATTTCCATTTGGGGATTTATTTAACAAAAATGGGATTTCTGCAGGAGTTGTTTCATGGAGAAAATTCTCAGACATGTCAACTCCGCCACAAGCAAAAATGGGAGGAAATTATCTAAACTCAATCATTGCCACGCAAGAAGCAAAGAGAAATGGGGTTGATGAAGCAATTTTACTTGATCATAATGGAAATGTCAGTGAGGCACCAGGAGAAAATATCTTTATTGTAAGAAATGGGCAATTAGTAACCCCATCATTAGCATCATCTGCTCTAGAAGGGATTACTCGTGATGCAATAATAAAAATTGCAAATGATTTGGATGTGGATTTTGTTGAAAGAGATGTTGCAAGAAGTGAATTAGTAATATCTGATGAAATATTCCTCACAGGAACAGCTGCCGAAATTACACCAGTAATATCAATGGATTCAAAAAAAATAGGAAATGGTAAACCTGGAGATATAACAAAAAAAATGATGCAAGAGTATACAGACATAGTAATGAACAAAAATGAAGATTATTCTCATTGGTTAACAGAGGTATATTAGATGAAAATCGTTCAAATTGGAACTGGTGGATGGGGTAAAAATCACACTAGAATATTATCCCAATTAGGAGTACTTGTCGCAGTATGTGATGCTGATTCTCAAAAAAGCAAAGAATATGGAGAAAAATATTCTGTCAATCATTATACATCATTAGATGACATGATAAATTCTGAAGAATTTGATGGTGCATTTGTTGTCACACCAACATCAACACATACAAAAATTGCAAAAAAATTGTTAGAAGTAAAAAAACATGTTTTTGTAGAAAAACCAATGACATACAAATCAGAAGATGGAGATACACTAACCAAACTTGCAGAAAAAAATAAACTTATCCTTACATGTGGATACATTGAAAGATTCAATCCTGCTGTAGATGTTGTAAAAAATATTGTTAAAGAAAAAAAATTTGGAGATTTAGTTATGTTAGAATTTCATCGTGAAAACAGAATGCCTCTTCACATTAAAGATGTAGGAATTATTTATGACACCTCAGTTCATGATATTGATACTGCAAATTGGTTATTTGATGATATGCCACAGGTAGTATTTGCAAGAGCAGGGAAAATAAAACATGAACATGAAGATTTTGCAAGTATTATGTTAGGATACAAAAACGATAAAGTTGCAATTATTTCATCAAATTGGATTACACCAAAAAGAGTTAGAAAATTTTCTGCTGTATGCACAGATGCGATTATTTCATCTGATTTTATCACTCAAGAAATTATCGTAGAGAAAAATGAAATTCCTGAAACTATTCAAAATGAAAAACAAGAACCATTATTACTTGAAATTCAAAGTTTTCTAGGAGCAATAGAAGGTAAAAACGAACAAGTAGTAAAATCACAACAAGCAGTTAATGTCACAAAAATTGCTGAAGCTGCACTTTTATCTAGTCAAAAAGGAATTCCAATCTATCTGGATCTAAAATGAATAAAACAATGATGGAGATTTTGGCATGTCCAATTGACAAAAGTCATCCTTTAGAATTATTTGAAATTAATGAAAAAGACAATACAGTCTCAGAAGGTGCACTATTTTGTCCCAAATGTTCACGATTTTATCCCATAATTGAAGAAATTCCAATTATGCTTCCTGATGAATTAAGAGATAAAAAGCAAGAAATAGAATTTTTGAAAAATTTCAAAGATAAATTACCTGAAAAAATTATTACAAAGGCAAACCCATGGCATTTGTAAGATAATGGTTACAAATTTTATTTCTGAAAAAGCAAAAATTGGTAAAAATGTTCAGATTTGGCATTTCTCATATGTTGGGGATGACACAGAAATTGGAGATAATGTAAAGATAGCTTCTCTTGCACATGTTGATTATAACGTAAAAATTGGAGAAAACACAAAAGTTGAAGGTCAAGTTTTCATCCCACCTCTATCAAGGATTGGAAAAAATGTATTCATTGGACCAGCAGTTGTTTTAACAAATGATCCTTATCCAATGTGTGATAAAATGATAGGAGTTACAATTGAAGATAATGCAATAATTGGTGCACGTGCTGTAATCAAAGCAGGTGTAACTGTAGGAAAAAACAGTGTAGTAGCAATGGGTTCAGTAGTTACAAGGGATGTACCTGAGAATGTCGTAGTTATTGGTTCTCCAGCTACAATTCGCTATTCAAGAGAAGAGTACGATAAGAAACAAAAAGAATGGAAAGAAAGTTAGAATTTTATTTCTTTTTTAAACATCCAGTTTTTTAATTTTAATAAAATCAAAATCCAAATTGTTACCAACACTAGTGCAATTAACACTTTAATTCCAGATGCCAAAATCCAATTAAAATCTCCAAATTGTTGAATTGAAAATGGACCTAACAAAGTTACCATAATTCCCCCACCAAGCAGTATCAAAATCCACATTGCAAACAAAAATCCATAAAGACTGGATTTCATAGAATTACATCCATTAGAAATGCAGTAATTATTGCCAAAATTCCCGAAAAAATTGTAAGTTTAAAAATTGCAAATCCGACTTGTTTTTCAGATAAAGGTCCACCTGCAAGAATTAATCGTACCAAAGTAATTGGAGCTGATTTATCAGTAGTTGCCTTTAATCTGAAATCATTAGTGTGTTCAACTGGTTTTCCTTTGATTTGTCTATGTTCTACTATTTTTTTAACACTTGATAGGAACAAAAATGAGTTGATCACAGCAGGAAGTAATGCAATTGCAGCAATAATCTCTACACCACCAATAATTGCAATAGATCCATACATCGCACCCAAAGTTAATGCACCAGAATCTCCAGGAAAAATCCTACTAGGAATTTTATGGTATTTGTAAAATGCTAAAGAAACAAATCCTAAAGGTAAACTAACAATTGCAATTTCATAGTTTTGCATAATAAATAAACAAATAGATAATGAAAAACTTGCAATTACCATAAACCCACTGGCAACGCCATTTAGAACATCAATAGAATTAATTGTGTTTCCAGTAATCGGAATCATAAATATTATCAATGCCAAATATAGAACTGGAATTTGAACTGTCCCAAATAATGGAAATGCTAAATCGGTATCATATGCACCTAATGCTATAATTGGAATTGCAGCTAATGCCAATGCAACGGGTTTAAACCATCCACCCATTACTTTTCTATCATCAATGTATCCAATTACAAAAGCAGCAGTAGTAGTAATCAACATTGCAAGAATTTCATTTAATTGTAAAAATGCATAAAGAACTAGTTCAGACATAACAATTCCTACAATAATTGAAATTCCGCCAGGTCTTACTACCATGACATTTTCTTTTTTGTTCATATCTTTAACTGCCATATTTCTTTTTTCTAAAAATTTGATTAATGGTGGAGTCATTGCAAATACTACTACAAAAGCAACAATACATGAAATTACTGCAGGAAGGATTAATTCAGTCAATTATCTAACCTTTCGTAATTCTGCTTTTATGTTATCTGCAATGGTTGAACCAATTTTATCAATTTCTGCCAATTTATTTACTGGAATCTTTGCCAAATCATCCAAATTTTTTATTTTGTGCTTGTATAGAATTCTAGCTCGAACTCTTCCAATTCCCTTCACACGAACTAAATCAAGTAATTCCTCTCTAATTCCATAAACTATTCTGTTTCTAAAATCCCCTAATTCTTCAAGTAAATCTGCACGCTCAACATGTTTTGATATTTCTCGAAGACAATACGAAAGCCAATTTGCCATTTCAGCCATCCTATGCATATCACCAGATTCTATTGCTAAACTATCAGAGAGGGATAACTCAGAGGATTCGGTAATCCATGCCTGTAGAGCTAAAAGACTTCTTGAACAATCGTATTCAGATATAGGTTCTAGTAATTCTGAGGAATGATTTTCTATTTCTAAACTAGCAGATTCATAATCCTTGTTTCGAAGTGAAAATTTTGGGAAAAATTCTTCACAACTTGTTATCAAATGTAAAAATCCAAAAGTATGTTTTCTATCATGAGATACATTTTCAACTGCATCTCTAAAGTGAGTTGCAGTTAGTGGATCAATGTATAACATTGATGTCTTTTTTCCAAATTCTGTTGCAGCATATCTTTCACCTTTTTTAATAATCAAATATTCATTTGATAAAAATCTCAAAGAAATATCAATTGCAAATTTTATTGTAGGTTTTCTTGATTGTAATCCACCTAATGTTTGTAAAAAGAATTCCAAGATTTCTTCTTTTTTAATTCCTGGATGGGTAACAATTACACTTAGAATATGAGTTCTCAAAGATTTATCATCTGTAATGGCAGATACAATTGGTTCAGGTTCTCCATTAATGTAATGATCTATTAGATCTTCAGTATTTCCATTTCCAACAATTATTGATTCACCAAACTTATCATATTGAGGACGACCTGCTCGTCCACACAATTGTTTGTATTCTAAAATACTAATTGGTCTATTTGCTCCAACTTTAGCATTATATCTATTGATGTTTGAAATTACAACTCTTCTTGCAGGGAGATTAACACCTGCTGCCAATGTTGGTGTAGATGATAATAATTTGATTGTTCCTTTACGAAATTCTGTTTCGATTGTTTCTCTACAATTTTGATTTAGTCCTGCATGATGAAATGCAACTCCTTTTTTTACAAGAAGTGCTAATGTTTTTACTATTTCTGTATGTTCATTTTGAGATAAAATTTTTTTTGAAGTTTTTTCTAATTCATTTAATTCATTTTTTTCTAACATTTGAGAAATAACATCTGCAGCTTTTGTTGCAAGAGATTTTGAACGTGTTCTAGTTTCTGCAAAAACTAGTGATTGACCACCTTCTTTCACTGATTGTACGCCTAAATCAATAGGAGTACCACGTAAACTACGCTCAACTTCAAATGTTTTACCATCACTCATTGTTACTTCACCTGCATCACAGACTCCTTCAGAAAGTGGGACTGGTCTCCAATCATTTTGTACTAGTTTACATCCAAGCCAATCTGCAATTTCATCAGAATTAGTTATTGTTGCACTAAGACCAACTATCTGAGGTTTTGTATCAAGTAGTTTTAGTTGTGTTAAAATCATCTCAAGTGTAGGTCCTCTATTTTCATCTCCAATCAAATGTACTTCATCAGAAATAACTAATCCAATATCATCAATCCATTCAGTACCATGTCTAATAATAGAATCCATTTTTTCGTTAGTTAAAATCAAAATATTGCTTTTCTCTAAATTTTTTTCAATATTTTCAAAATCTCCAGTAGAAATTCCTGCTTTGATTTTTTTGCCTAATTGGATTTTCTCTAACTTTTTAAATTCTGTAAACTTTTCTGCAGCCAATGCACGTAAAGGACTAAGATAAATCACCTTACCAGAATTTTTAGAAAGATAACTAAGTATTGCAAGCATTGCAATCAAAGTTTTTCCACTTGCAGTAGGTGCTGAAACCAAAATACTTTTCCCATCAAGTAATCCAGATTTTACACTATCTGCTTGAGGAGGATATAATTTTTCATAACCTTGAGATTTTAAAAAATCAATTGCAGATTCAGGAAGTTCTAATTTTTCTATTTTCATACTCGGTTATAATGACCGGGTTTTGATTCATAAATAGATGCTTCTCTAAGCATTCTTCGAACATAGTTTCTTGCTTCTTCTTCAGTAAATTTTTCACTCTTTTCAAGTTCTTTGACAAATGTTTTTTCTTCAACTGGAACTTTATTGTCACCTTCAAGACCCTTTAGAATATCCATAAATAATTGCATTTTTGATACCTCACTTCTTGGTTTTCCTTGTAATACTCCAAGATCCACTTTTCCAGTATTGACATCCACTCCAGCATCTTCAAGCATACTCTGAAGCAAGAAAATTGCACGGTCTGCATCTTCTTCTTCAACCTTATCTTTCATGAGTAATCTTGCCCTAGCAGTAGAAAGTCGAATAATTCCTCCTAATTGTCTAGGAGTTACAGTAATCATTTCTTCAGATTCTACATTTCTCATCTGAAGGTAATAATCTAAAATTTTCTTTTCAGCTTCTTTTGTTAATTCTGGAGTCCCACGTTTTGAGTATGAAAGATATTTTGTTAGCAAATCAACATCAATTACAGATTTTTTGTCAGTTCCTTGAGGCGTATGCAATTCAATAATATGTCTAGCAATCAATTCATCTTTTTCTCTAGTTGGAATATCTCGGACTACAAATATCAAATCAAATCTTGTAAGCAACGGGATTGGTAGATTAACATTTTCAGTAATATTTTTGAAAGGATCATATTTTCCATACATGGGGTTTGCTGCAGCCAAAATAGAAGTTCGGGCATTAAGAGTTGCAACAATTCCACCCTTTGCAATACTTGCAGATTGTTGTTCCATAACTTCGTGTAATGCACTTCTGTCTTCAGGTTTCATTTTATCAAATTCATCTATGCTTACCAAACCTTGATCACCAAGTACAACTGCACCAGCTTCTAACATCATAATTCCTGTTTTATCTCGAACTACAGCAGCTGTAAGTCCTGCAGCAGTTGAACCTCTACCAGAAGTGTACAAACCTCGCGGTGCAATTCTTGCACAAAACTTTAACATTTCACTTTTTGCAGTACCAGGATCTCCAACTAAAAATACATTAATGTCACCTCTAATTTTACTTCCATCACCCAATATTCTTTGATTAGAACCTACAATTAACAACAAAATTGCTTCTTTGATTAATGATTGACCTTTAATGTGAGGAGCAAATGAATCAATCAATCTTTGATAAACATCAGGACTTTGACCTAATGCTTTGATCATTTTTTCATCTTCAGGTGAAACCTCCTCTCTTGCAATTTTTCTATCAGTCTTTACACCACGGCCACCCAAAAATTCGATATTATTTCCCTCGATTCTTAATCTATACAATCCACTATGACCTCTTTGAACTCCTGCTACAGATTCTTGTTCAATTCTAACTACACCAGTGAGGATAATTCTATCGCCAGGTCTTGAATTATCTACCAAATCCTGCCTAATTGTTACATCAATATAATGAGGGAGTTGTCCAGGAGGTAAATCCTCAGGTAGTTCTTGTAATCTTAAAATCTGAAAATCTATGAATTTACTTGCTTCAGGTTTTAAATCAAAATCTCTATGTTTGCAACTTGGATTATCACATACTACAGGAATTTTAACATCCATTCCCTTTAGTTGAATTACTTTAGTTTGATGTTCATCAGCACATACAAAAACTAGTTCTTTTGCTAATGGTTTTACTTCTGATGCTCTTACAACCATTCCAGAAACACTAGTAAGATGACCAATTGTTTCAGCATTGATTTGTCTTAGACTTCGCTCAAGTGGAAAATTGATTAGTCTTGCACGAACTTCATCTTTGATTTTTTCTGCATAATCAGGAAATCTTGTTTGTAATGCTTCTTTGATTGCTCTTGAAAATGCATCAAAAAGTCTATCAGGATTTTCTGCAAAGATTGCTTCTATTTGTGGCTCTACAACCAAATCATTGTAATCAACAATAATGTATTTTGCATTTTTAGGCATCATCTCATCGATTGCTTCAACATACTTGTAGATACCATGACTATCTTTGAATCGAGTTAGGAATTCTTTTACTTTATCAGATAATGCAGAATCAGTAAATGTACTAGTTTGGGTTTTACTCATTTAGATCCCCTGTGATTTGTTCTTCGAATTCCTTACTGTTATCATAAATTGTTTTGTAAAATACGGTTTCTTCAACAGTTAGTTTGTTGTATAATTCAGAATTTAGTTTAATAGAATCTGCAATTTTTACTAGTTTACCTCTCCTCATTCTAAATAATTCAAGCATCATACTTTCAACTTTATCAAAATCATCTTTACTCAATTCTTTCATTGATTCTTTTAATTTAATGTAAAATAGTGAATCCAATGTAGAGATTTGATATTCTCCAACCATCTTTTCTTTTGATAATGCTTGTTTTAGTTCAGTAATCATATCAGGTGAATCAAGAGTTCCCAAATTATTTTCAGATAATATTTTTCCTATCCATTGAGGCATATTATTTACATCACCTTGTTTTCCTTCAACATTCGTTCCTGCAATATTGAATTTAAAATCCTGGCTAACAGTCATTTTAGCATCCTTTAGGCGATACCCAATCGAGTGTACTTTTTCTATTTTATCAATTTCCATGTGAGATCATTTTTTCTGATTCAGATCCTAAGTATCGGATCGATCAATTCTGTTAACAATTTAGTGAGATCAATTGATCCTAATTAACCTCAGGCTGATCGCACAGTGAATTAGTCAAATTTTGATTTTAATTAATGGCATATTACAATAACCAATCCGGATTTATTAATGGGAATTACACCTAGTACTCATATGTCTACAGCAGGTATGTGGGTAGAAAAATATCGACCAACAAAACTCTCAGAAGTTGTCAATCAAACTGAGATTATTGGTAGTTTGAAGGCTTTAATCAAAGATCCAACAGATATGCCACACTTGATGTTTTCAGGTTCTGCAGGTGTTGGAAAAACAACAGTAGCATTATGCATTACAAGACAAATTTTGGGGGAATATTCTAAAGACTACACACTAGAACTCAATGCTTCAGATGAAAGAGGAATAGGGATGGTTAGAGAAAAAGTAAAAAAGTTTTCAAGATTCGCAGGAATGGCTGAAGTTCCATTTAAAATTATTATTTTAGATGAAGCAGATGAAATGACATCTGATGCTCAAACTGCACTTAGACGAATAATAGAAGATACCGCAAAGATTTGTAGATTTATCTTTATTGCAAATAATATTTCAAAAATTATTGATCCAATTCAAAGTAGATGTGCCACATTCAAGTTTACTACAATTTCTCAAGAAGATGTTATTAATAGATTAGAAGAGATTGCAAAAAAAGAAAAAGTCAAAGTAGATAAAAAAGGACTAAAGGCAATTTATGATTATTCGGAAGGGGATTTGAGACATGCAATTAATCTAATGCAGGCAACTGCAAGTTTAGGAGAAATCACTGAAGAAAATGTGAAATCATCAGCAGGACTAACTAAGACTAGTGATGTTGATGGTGTTTTAAAACTGGCATTATCTGGAAAGGTTCCAGAAGCAAGAGAAAAAATGATAGAGTTAATCAAAGTTTATGGAATGTCAGAGTCTGACTTTTTGAAATACATCAATTCTGCAGTTTTCAAATCAAAGCATGAAAAATTAGCAGATATTTTAGAAGTAATTGCAAAGTATGATTATAGAATTTTAGTTGGTGCAAATTCTGAAATCCAACTATCAGCAATGTTAGCAGAATTAGCTAAATTAGAAAATTAAAAACGCAGAGAGGGGGATTTGAACCCCCGTGTCCTTGCGAACACAGGCTTTCAAGGCCCGCGCCCTACCGGGCTAGGCGACCTCTGCAAAAAATATTGGATAATAGTGATTAAAATTTGTTGAGGAAGGACAAAAAAGATTAAAAATAAAAATAAGAAAAAAGAAAAAAATTCTTTAATGGCCTGCGTGAGGTCCGCCGCCACCGGAAGGCATCTTTACAAATGTTCCAGCTGCTTTCTCATGCCATTCAAGGTTAGATGCCTCAATTCGAATTGCACCTTCAGGACAAGCTTCTTGACATGCCATACAAATCGTACAATCGTGTTCTCTGATTGGTTGTGATTTGTCAGAATAATCTAATCTTTCATCTTGTTCTGTTAGTCCAGTACCTTCGAAAGTTTCACCCATACAATCTGCTGCAGGAATATCTTTTTCAGTTCGATACCATTGGAAAGTTTGTACTGGACATACACTCATGCATGATCCTTGTGCTGTACAGGAATCCCAATCAACTGCGACAGTTGTGCCGTGAATACCCAAAGGAACTTGTTTGTCCCCATGTTCTTCATAGGCTGCCTTTACTTCGTCATTTGAAAATGCTGCACCACTGGAGTTACCTTTTCCCCAGATGAAATGTTTATTTTCACCATCTGAGTGGCTGGTTTCTCCTTCTGGCTTTACATCGTTATGACAAAAGTCTTCGGGTATTACTAAATCTACCATGATTCAATAATTTTAGAATATTATTTAAATCTAAACAAAATTAGTTGCAACTAAATTTCAGATATATAATTATGATCTAGATGATTTCATCGAAAAGTTGTGATTTTTTTAAAAATTTACAGAGATTTTGCAGCATTATCGTGTTTTTCTAGATTTGATTGATCTACCTTGATTGCTTGAGGAGGACAAACTGAAACGCATGCCATACACCAGATACAATCATGTTCTCGAATTGGATCTGCCTTATCAGTCAAATCTTTACGTTCATCTTTTACAACACTACCAGTACCCTCAAATGATTGGCCTACAACATCTTTTGCTGGAATATCTTTTTCAGTTCGATACCATTGGAATACTTGAACTGGACATGCCTCAATACATGCGCCATCTGCAACACAAGAATCCCAATCAACTGCTACCATAGTACCACTAATACCTAAAGGAACTTGTTCTTCATTTCTATCTGCATATGCTGCTTTAACATCTACGTCTGTAAAAACTTCTGCAGGTGAACCATCAATATTTTTTTCTTTACCTGGTCCCCACATGATGTGAAAGTTTCCATCAGAATCTGAAATCTTTCCTAAAGGTTTTAGACCTTCAGGGAAATTTTCTGCTATTGGCATGTTTTGGAATTTGAGTTAGATATTATTTAAAGCTAGAGAATAGTTGGAGTATTTACAGTCAGTAGGGATCAGAATAGATCCCTACGTTCATAATGTTGTATGAGTAATTTTTGGGATATGGATATTATCAAGTATGATGTGTATAGAGGTCCAAATCTCGGAGTATACATTGCAGTAAATGACAAAATTGGATTAGTTCCAATGGGATTTGCAAAAACCAAAGCAGACAAACTTGCAGAATATCTAGATATTGAAATTTATTCTACGGCTATTGCCAATACCAGATTAATTGGTGCATTATCTGTAATGAACAATAAAGGAATCTTACTACCAACAACTGCATATCAAAATGAATATGATTTTTTAAAAGAAGCAACTGATTTGGAAGTTGGGGTTTTAGATACAAAATTTAATGCACTTGGAAATGTAATTTGTGTAAACGATAAAGGTGCAGTAGTATCACCATGGTTGTCAAAAGAGGATTGTCAAACTATTTCTGATGTGTTGGGAGTGGAAGTAATTCAAAAAAAGATTGCAGGATTTAATCAAGTCGGTTCTGTAATGGTTGCAAATGATTCAGGAGCTGCTATTCATCCTGAGGCTAATGAAGAAGATATGAAGACATTTGCTAATTTACTAGGCGTAAAAATTGAACAGAGTTCAATTAACAATGGAATTCCATATGTTGCATCAGGAGTTTTAGCAAATAATCATTCACTTGTTGTTGGTTCATTAACAACTGGTCCTGAAATAATGATGTTAACTAGAGCATTTCTAAATTAAGAATAGATTGTGGATCTTCAGTTAATTTTTCTAGAGAAATAGTTCCTTCTTTTCCATCTTTCATATCATGAAGCACGACATTACCATTTTCTAATTCTTGAGGTCCAACAATTATTGAGTATCGTGCATTTGTTGCATTATCCATCTGTTTTTTTAGATTTCTTCCTACCAAATCAATATCAGTTGGAATATTGTTTAATCGAAGCAATGATGTAATTGAATGTGCAACTTTTTGCATTTCATCATTGATGTAAAGTACTGCAACTCTATTTTGTGTAATTTGTGGAATAATATTTTGTTCTTGCATTGTTAGAATAATTCTTTCCACTCCACCTGCAACTCCTGTTGCACCAAGATCTTCTCTTTTGAATGCTTTAGTTAAAGTGTCATATCTTCCTCCACCAGCTAGTGCACCTAATGTAGAATTTTTATCAAATACTTCAAAAACAGTTCCTGAATAATAATCCAAACCTCTAACAATTCCAAAATTAATTCTAATATTGGATACTCCCCTATTTTCTAAAGAAGAAAATAATGATTTTAGTTCATCCCATGATTCTAGTTGTGATACATCAAATGAATTTTCAATTTCTTTAATTGATCCTTTAATTTGTGAAAATTCTAGAATTTTTTCTAATTTTTCTACATCATATCTATCTTTGAATTCTGAAATTATTTGATCTTTAGATTTTTTTGCAATTTTATCTACTGCTCGTAAAATATCTGCAACTAGTTGAGGTTCTTTAGAATTAAAAATTTTGTTAATGTAAGATTCAACTAAATTTCTATGATTGATATCAATTGTAATATTTTTGAGTGACAATGAATCAAATAATCTAGAAGTTAATTCAATTATTTCAGATTCAGATTCAAGTGTAGGTTTGCCATAAATTTCAATGTCCCATTGGTGAAAATATCGATATCTGCCTTTTTGTGGTTCATCATATCTGAACACTCCTCCAAAACTAGATAGTTTTGCTGGAAGTTTCATAGATTTTTGAGATGCCATATAACGAGTTAATCCCATTGTAAAATCAAATCTTAATGCTACTTCTCGCTCTCCTTTATCCTTGAAATAATAAATTTCATCTCTTATTGCAGGACCAGATTTTGTTTCTAATGTTGATAGTGATTCAATGGGGGATGGATCCATAAATGAGAATCCAAACAGATTTGATAATTTTTTGAAATGATATCGAATATGCTCAATGTTTGTATTTTCTGTACTCTCAAAATCTTTCATTCCACGTGGTAATTCCATGATGATTATTGGTGAGAATGTTGTGATTTAGATATTTCTGTAGTCATGCTAACTATGCAGAACTAGGCAGTTTTTTAAAAAAATAAAATAAAAAGAAAAGGGTTATGCAGGAACTGCAATGCCTCTTTCAATCATAACTAATGCAGTATCTGCTTTAAGACACATAGGTACACCGTTAGATTCTTTGAGAACAAGACTAAATCCTTCACGACATTCAATTTCTACAGCATTAATACCTGCAGTAATCTGTTGACGTGGAGAAATCCAAGATAATCGAATTTCTTTTGCCTGTTCTATGAATTCTGCTCTAAGTTCTTGTTTTTGTTCATCAGTCAGATCAGATGTATTCTCACGCATTTCCATCTTGAATTCTCTCATTTCTTCAACTCTATCAAGAATTGCAGATTTTCGTTCTTCAGAGATTTTTATTTTCATCTCAGCCATGTGATTTTTGAATTTTATTTTGATTTCTGATTTTATTTTTTCTCCATTCTCATGTTTTGATTCAAATTTCATCTCGATTTCATGCTCTCTATCTTCATCATCATGTTTTTCCATGATTAATGATTTTAGACGTGGTGATTTTTCCATCTTTTCTTTCATTGATTCTAATGCATTGTGATGTTTTTCTTTAAACTCCATTGCAGCGTCATGATGATCTTTTCCTGTTCCATCTGAATCACGAATTTCTTTATGTTTTTCTTTCATTTCATCAACTAACATCTTATGTTCTTCTTTGAAAGAATCCATTCTATCATCAAGTGAATCTCTAAATTCATCTTGTTCGTCTTCAGTCATTTCACAGTATCTAGACAATTGTTCTTTCAAGTCATCAGGTAAATCATCATGATTTTCCATCTTCTCTGCTCTCTCCTCTAGAGTCATTTCACAATATTCTGCAAAATGTTCTCTGAGATTACCATGACCTTTGTTAGAATATTCATCATGGTGTTTTTTGTATTCATCTTTGTGTTCTTCAATGAATGTAGTTCTTGCATCTTCATCAAGTTCACAGTATTCATTCATCTTTGTAATATGTTCTTCAGTTTTTTCATGTTCTTCAATGAGTGATGATTTTTCCTCATCAGTCATTTTACAATAACTGTCAAGTTTTTCTCCCATATCATAATCATAAATTTTTTTGAAGTCATGTTCATCGATGAATTCATCAATTGCATCTTCACGTTCGTCATTTGATAATTCACAATAGTTTTCTAATCGATCTGCATATTCTGCTATTTTTGGATGATCTGCAAATAATGCTGCTTTTTCATCGTCAGTCATTTCACAAAATGATTCTAATCTATCATCAAGACCATCATGAATTCGGTCATTTTCTTCAGTTTCATCTTCAGTTTCAGGAAGTACTTCATCAATTAATGCATCTAGAACAATTTCACGTTCATCTTCATCTTCAATCTCACAAATAGAAATTAATTTTTCATTAATGTATTCCAAATCTAGATTATTAGAGAAGAATGTGCTTTGTTCATCAGCAGTCATCTCACAAAAGTCTTCAAGACTGTTTTCAAGTTCACTTGATTCTGCAAATACTGCATTTCCTGCAGTAACGCCAGTAAACATGATCAAAGAAAAAACAATACTTAGAAGTTGTCTACTTTTCATAAATTTTAATTTGAAAGTTGAGATATAAAGCATGATGATAAACTTCATGGTAAGTATTAAATGCGATAATCAATATTCTTGCTTGCAAACATTCATTCTAGATTCATGGAACATAAATGAACAATTGATCAGTAATTTATTTTATTAAATAATAGTTAGTTATTTTATGAATTCACAAGACGAAAAATTAATAGAAAAAATTTCAGAATGGGCAGAATTAATCGGAATCAATCTAAACTTTGAATGAATTTCAAATGAAAATTAGAAATTTTTCATTTTTGGGAATTTGGGATCTCCTTTTTATGTTAGAATCACGTATTATTACATAGAAAGCTGACACGATATCCTATTGTCTAAATACATGGCGATTGTTTATCAGTCTAAGCATACTGCAAGACTGGGTAAAGGTTGTTCCGCGTTAGTCAGCTTTCAAATTTTGTTTTTAGGGTTTAGAAGAAAATGTGCTAGCAAGTCCAATTGCTTCACCAAAATAATAACCAGCCAAAATTGTTACAGTAGACCAAAGTAGAGAACCAGTAAATGTGTAGAGAATAAATTTTGGGAGTTTCATTTCTAACAACCCCGCAGGAACTGAAATCATTTCTCTCATTACTGGAATCATTCTACCAAATAATACTGCCTTGTCCCCATATTTTTCAAACCAAGCTTCAACTCGGTCTAATTTTTTTTCAGAAATTCTAAAGTGTTTCAAATATCGAAGTAAAACAATTCGTCCAAGTTTTAATGCAATAAAGTAAATCGTTGAAGTTCCAATGGTAGCACCAATTGCGCCAAGAATGATCATTGGGATAACACCAATTATTGAAATTTCTTGTTGAGATGCCAAGAATCCAGCAGTTGGAAATACAGCCAAAGTAGGAATTGGCGGAACTATTGTTTCAAGTAACGCTGCCAAAAATATCCCTTCATAGAGATGTGAGCCTAAAAAATCTCCAATCCAGATTAGAAGAGAGTCAAAAGGTTCCATTAGATTCTGGCAACTAATTCCTACTAAATTACTTTACGAGTAATTACTATGGTTATCTGGTCATGTTTTTTAAAATTGAAATTATGTTTTATTACTAATGTTTTCTTTCATAAAATTCAACAGGATTATCAAACTGTCTATTATAATCAACTTCAATCCAAAACTTTTGTTCATCTATTTCTTTTCCCTCATCTAACCACACATTTAGAATTTTTTGCATAAACATTTGGGTTGTATCATCGATTTGAGGACGTACACCTGTATCTTTTTCTAGTCTATCTCTTTCTTCTTTAGATTTTTTTAGGATTTCTTTAAGATTTTTCCCATTAATTTGTGCAGCTCTATTTCTTTTTGCAGATTGAATATCTTTTTTAAAATTAGATAAAAATCCCATATGTATAGTAAAAAATTGTTTTTTAAAAAAGATTTAGAAATTAAAGATCGATTTTAAATACAATAAAAAGGAAAAAAATCATGCCAAGAGTAACACATTTTGATATTCCTGCAGACGATATTTCAAGAGCTAAAAAATTCTATAAAGAAGTCTTTAATTGGAAATTTGAGAAATGGGATGGACCAATGGATTATTGGATGACAACTACAGGAAATAAGGAACCGGGGATTAATGGAGGATTATCAAAAAGAATTCCAGGACAAATGGGGATTACAAATACTATTGATGTTCCGTCAATAGACAAATTCACAAAAAAAATTGTAGAAAAGGGAGGACAGTTAATTATTCCTAAAATGTCAATTCCCAAAATAGGGTGGTTTGCACAATGTATGGATACAGAAATGAATATTTTTGGGATTATAGAAAAAGATGAAAATGCCAAGTAATACCACCTAAATTAATAATCAGAAAATAGTTCAAACATAGTAATTGAGTTACAAATTCGTAGATCATGCAACTGATGCAATTATTGAAGTAACTGCAAAAGACATCAAAGAAGCATTTTCAGTAGCAGCTGAAGCAGTAATCAATCTGACTTTAGACCAAGATAGTGTAAAGGAAATAGAGAAGAAAGAATTTTCAGCGCAAGGAAAAGATTTGCATTATCTCTTATTTAGTTGGCTAGAAGAAATCCCATTTGTTCTAATTACTGAGGGATTTGCAATAAAAAGAATAGAATTTGATATTATTGAAGATAATGGCTACAAAATTAACGCCACAGCATTTGGAGAATCATTAGACGTTCATAAACACAATTTCAAAGTGGAAGTCAAAGCCCCTACGTTTTATGAGATGGAAATCAATCAAAAAAATGGTGTTTTCATGAAATTTTTGCTAGATTTGTAAAATTTTCTTTGCACAAAGCACGAAGAAATTATACGCGTTTTTTAAAAACCAAGTGTGAGAACCTAAATTATGAAAACAGAGTTATCATCAGTTTTAGTATTTTCTTTAATTGTTTTTATGATAATTCCAGTTCACGCTGATGTAGATTTTGCAACAATTGAACCTGAAACATTTAGCATTGATGATAAATTTACAATTTCTGGAACTATAAGCGATGCTGAAAAAATGTTGTTAACATCTGTAATTAGAGGTCCTAATGGTGAAAAACCAGATAACAAAAATACATTTTCATCAGATGGGGAATTTTCATTTATTCCAATAGATGCACTTAATGTGTTTGTTTCAAAAGGAGAATATACAGTTACAGTATTCACCGATAAACAAAATTTTGCAAATGCCACAGTTATCAAAGTATATTATGAAAAAGGTATTGCCACGTTACTTCCAGATTATGAATTAATTTTGAAAGATATTGGTAACAAAAATGTTGATGAAACTAAAGAATTATCTTTTACTGTAGGAATAACAGATTCATCAATTGAAAATTTAGAATATAGTCTAAGTGGAGCACCAAATGGATCTAAAATAGATAAAGATACAGGGGTTTTTACATGGATACCAACTAATTCTCAATCAGGAAATTATATCTTAGAAGTTGTTGTTAAGTCTGGAATTCTAGAAGACAAAGAAACAATCAGCATTACAGTTAATGATAAACCTGAACAAATAACTGAACCAGAACCAGAGCCAATTTCAGAAACTACCCAAGAATTAGCATCTTTTGTTGATGAAACAAAAGATCCACAAAGTTATGTTGATAGATACAACAATGAAGCAAGTTACAAAAAATGGTTTGATGATAATTATTCAGAATATTCTTCTATTTATCAAGCAGTAGGATTAGAAAAACCAGTAGAATTAGCATCTTTTGTTGATGAAACAAAAGATCCACAAAGTTATGTTGATAGATACAACAATGAAGCAAGTTACAAAAAATGGTTTGATGATAATTATTCAGAATATTCTTCTATTTATCAAGCAGTAGGATTGGATGATCCAAAAGATAAAACCATACAAGAACCAGTTATTGAAGAACCAGAGTTTGGAGAATGTGGTGAAGGAACAAGATTAGTTGAGGGAATATGTTCAATTTTAGAAGAACCAGAGTTTGGAGAATGTGGTGAAGGAACAAAACTTGTCAAAAAAACATGTACTGTTATTGAAAATATCAAAGTAAAACCATGGTGGCAATTCTGGTAATTTTTAAAAAGTTAAGTTTTAATCATAATACTTTTTGTTGATAACTAATGGGGAAACTAGGTAGAAATCTTAGAATTTGTGGTGAATGTGGTATTGCATATACCTCAGTAAGTTTTACAAAATACATTGATCAATGTCCTATTTGTAAATCTAGAAGATATGAAGCAATACCTGTAAAATCAGCTGATGAACAAGATTCAACATAGATTTTTTAGTAGATTTAATTTTTTAAGATTTGATGTCTGACGATCCTGAAATTGCAAAAATCATGCAAAGAAAAATGGAGGAAATGCTCAAACCAAAAGAAGAACCCAAAATTGAGCCTGGAATAATTGATTTGAATGAGTCAAACTTTGACCAAGTGATTTCTGCAGATAATCCAACTCTAGTTGATTTTTGGGCTGAATGGTGTGGCCCATGCAAATCTATGCATCCTATTTTTGAGAGTTTATCAAAGAATTATCCAAATGTAAAATTTGCCAGAGTCAATGTAGATAACAATCAAAACATTTCAATGAAATTTGCAGTTCAATCAATTCCAACGTTTATCATGTTCAAATCAGGAAAAATTGTAGATAAAATGATGGGAGCAGTAGGTGCTCCAGGAATTAATATGATTTGTAAAAAACACTCAAACTAGTAACCATACACGGGTTCTTTTTCTCTTTGAATTCTAACTATATCATTAAAAACTTCTAGTTCTTCTGAATTTAGTTTATGCATGAATTTTTTTAAAATTAATTTTGCTTCATGAGATGGTGGAAATGTATAGTATACTTCTTCTTCAAATATTTGTCTACCAATAGTTACATCTTGAACAGAACAGGCAACTTCATCTCCAGTTTTTGCAGTACTAACTGTTTTTTTATCTAATTGAAGTTGATGGATAGTTCCAACTTTACGTCCAGTCATATTCATAAATGGAATTTTATGTTTTAGATTTCCAACATCGATTCGAATTCCAAATACTGCAGGATTATTATTTCTAAATACCATTCCTTTAAGAAAAGTGAATTTTGAAATTGGAGTCAGTTCTGAAAAAATTGCATCTTCTTCATTTGCACTATCTTCTTCAACCCATGCATTGTAACCATCAATTAAACTATAGATTACTTTATCTTCAAAAACTTTGATGTGACTTGTTTCAGACTCTTCTTTTGCATCAGGTAGAAGTTTTACATTAAATGCCAAAACAACACCCAAATGTCTGTCTTTTTCTTTGATTGCTTTTGCTTCAATAATGTCTCGTCTATTTACATGACCAATGTCAGCTTTTGCAACAGGTACTTGTGAACGCCTAAGCATTTCAACTATTGCCTCAAGTGAACCGATAGTGTCACATTTGAGAATAATTCCATTAGTTTCAGTATCAACAAAGACTGATTTCATTTCAGATTCTATAAGACTAGTATATTTTGAAATTTCTTCATCATTTCTTGCAACATATAGAGTACTACCAGGAAGAACACCTTCAAGTTCAGGGGATGCAATTTTGAGACCAGCTGCTGCATCAACTTGCGTTACAGGCTTGAATTTATCACGAGGATCACGCATTTCATCAAGAGGTTTTGGTAAAAGTAGTGCTTTGGGTTTTGTTACAATTACTGAATCACGTTTTGCAACAACAATAGTATCTTCTTTTTTTATTGTACCGTCAATTAAAATAATATTTGCAGTTTGTCCCAGACCAATTTCGTCTTTAACTTCTAAAACAATTCCACGTGGATCTTTTTCTTCTTGATCTAATCTTTTTTGAAGGTATTGTTGTGTTAATCCAACTAGTACTGAAAGTAATTCAGGAATTCCAACTCCAGAACGAGCAGAAATAGGAACAATAGCAATTTCTGATTTAAAGTCCTTTATTCGAAAGAATGCTTCGGATTGATATCCCAAAATGGATAAAGTACCAACTACATCATAGATTTTTTGATCAAGATCAGTTTGTATAGATGCATCTTGTTCTTTGATTGCTTGTGAGATAAATTTAGTGTCAGATTTTCTCCATCCAGAAATTTGATCACATTTGTTTAAAGCAACAACAAATGGAACTTTTCTGCTCTGTAAAATTTTCAAACTTTCATTTGTTTGTGGTTGGAATCCACGATTAACATCAACTACTAAAATTGCAATATCAGCTGCTGAACCTCCACGTGATCTTAGATTTGTAAAAACTTCGTGACCCGGAGTGTCAATAACTAAAAGTCCTGGAACCTTGTGTTCTGATTGTTCTAATTTTTTGTATAGAGGACCACATGTTTCTTTAATTATTTCAGATGGAAGAAAACTTGCACCAATATGTTGAGTAATTCCACCTGCTTCTCTGCCTTGAACACCCGTTCCGCGAATTCTATCTAAGAGAGATGTTTTTCCAGAGTCTACGTGACCAAGAACTGCCACTATGGGCTGACGAATTTGCAAATCAGATCACTCAAATGCTACCCTCGATTCGTGATCAAAACTTTCTTGTGAATCTGATGCGTGAATAATATTTTCACTAAATCCTAATCCAAAGTCACCTCTAATAGAACCAGGATCTGCTTCAAATGATTTTGTTGCACCAATCATTATTCTTGTAGTAGCAATTGCATTATTTCCTTCAATAATTGCAGCTACAACAGGACCTGATGTGATAAATGATGTTAGTTCTCCAAAAAATGGTTTGTCTTTATGTACACCATAGAAATTTTCTGCCTGTGCTTGAGTAAATGTAAACATCTTTAATTTCAAAAGTTTGAATCCTTTTCTTTCAAATCTAGATACAACTTCTCCAACTAAATTTCGTGCAACTGCATCAGGCTTTACTATGAAAAGTGATTGTTCAGACAATTCTATTTCTTTCTAATTCCGCCTTTAACGTATTTTTTTGTCCACTTGAATTTTCTTGGATCACGTTTTAAGACTAGGGCATTTTTCTTACACTTTGCAGAACAGAACCATAAAACAGTTCCATCATTTTTTGCAAGCATTGTACCAGAACCTTTTGCTACAGGTCGGTTACAGAAATTACATGGTTTAACTAAAAGACTCATTCAATTCACCTATTTGATTTTCTTTGCTTCTCTCTCTGTTTCTCTTAACATTAGAATTTCTCCTAATCTAACAGAACCTTTTACATTTCTAGTAAGGATTCTACCTTTGTCCTTTCCAGTAAGTGCTTTAACTCTAACTTGAATAACTTCACCGGCAATACCAGTACGTCCAACAATTTGAATAATTTCAGATTGAACTACTTCGTCAGTTGTAGCGCTCATTCTTCACTCTTACCGCCTTTAATTTTAGCAATAGATGATACAACTTGGTCTACAATGTGTTGTGCATCACCAGCATCCAAAATTGCTGCAGCGGCAGAAGTAATGTCAATACCTAATGATTTACCTAATTCCTCTTTGCTTGGCACAAATGCAAATGCTGCACCTTGTTCTTCACATAGAATTGGAAGATGTGCTACTACCTCAGGTGGTTCTACATCTTCAGCAATAACAATTAGTTTACTGGTACCACGTTCAATTGCTTTTGTGGCTTCATTTGTTCCTTTTTTGACCTTACCACTAGTAGATGCGACTCTAACGGCCTCTAAAATTGGACTTACAAGGTCTTCTGGTGTTTCAAATTTAACATAATATGCTTTACCCATATTTCGTCACCCTTGGGGTTCATTCTCCATTCTCTAAAATCGTTCGTTTGGTTTTAAAAGTGTTATCGGGAAATGATAGAGTTTACTTTTTTGATATATTCAGACATTAAATCATCCAGTTTCTCTTGACTTTCAGATTCTGCATAAACTCTAACAATTGGTTCTGTTCCACTAGGTCTAATCATTACCCAATTCTTAGCATCAATTGTAATTTTGATACCGTCAGTAGTATCAGAATCTGTAAATTCCTTTTTTAGAGATGAGATGAGTTTTGAAACATTTTCTGGAGTACATGATATTTTGTCTTTTGTAGTAAAAGATGTAGGAAGACTGTTAATATTTTCATATAATGTTTGGTTTGATGTTGCAAGTAATTCAAGCATTAGTGCTAATGTCATACAACCATCTCTAACTTGATTGTGTTTTCCATACATGAATCCCCCATTTTCTTCAAATCCAATTAATGCATCAGTTGGAACCATTTTTCTTGAAACCTCAACTGAACCAACTTTAGTTCGTATAACTTTAGATTCAAATTCTTTTGCTAAAATTTCTGTATTAGAACCAGAATTCAAACATGTTACAACTAGAGAGTTTGGATTCTTCTTTAAAATATGTCTAGTTAACACTAATGCAGATTTATCTCCAGTTAAAATATTTCCTTTGTTGTCACAAAAAATACTTCTATCACCATCACCATCAAATGCAATTCCAACATCAGCATTATTTTTAATTACAGTTTCAGAAAGTTCAGAAAGATTTTGTGGCGTAGGTTCTGATCCACGTCCTGGAAATGTACCATCAATTTTTTGATTTACAAGAAAAGTTTTACACTGTAATGATTTACAAAAATCAGGTGCAGATACTGCTTGTGCACCATTTCCTAAATCTAAAACAACTTTGAATTGTTTTGATTCTATTAGTTTAGAATCAACTTGTGAAATAATTCCTTTCAGGTAAACATCAATTGTACGTTCTTCCTTTCCTGTACTACCGTAATTTTTTGGGTTTTTAATCCAAGTTTTTTGTAAATAGATATCCTCAATAATTAATTCATCTTCTCTTGAAATCTCAACTCCATCACTTGCTGCAGGTTTGATTCCATTGTACTGGGGAGGATTGTGAGATGCTGTAATCATAATACCTCCAGAATATCCTAATTTTTTTACTGCAAATTCTAAACATGGTGTAGGAACAATTCCTGCAACATTACAATCAATTCCAATTGAATTTAATGCAGAACGGATAACTTTACAAATTACAGGACTAGAGTCTCGTCCATCATAACCAATCAATACAGGTCCTTTTTTGAAATAAGTTCCAATAGCCAAAGTCATATCATGAATGAATTCTAATGTAAAATCTTCAGAAAAAACTCCACGAATTCCATTTGTTCCAAAAAACTTTGCCATGATTTGTTTCAATAATAGATAAATTTGTGTTTAATGGCAAATTCTTTGCGGGAGTCGCCCAGCCTGGTCAAAGGCGTAGGGTTTAGGACCCTATCTCTCAGGAGTTCGTGGGTTCGAATCCCACCTCCCGCACCATGTCAATTTCTGTGAATGATTAATAATGAGAAATATCTCAGTAAACAAAGTCATGAGAAAGACAGTAGTTGGAATTACAGTAGTTGGTAAAGATAAAGAAGGAATCGTTGCGGCATTTACCAATTTTGCATTCTCAAAAGGTGGGAACATTGAGCAAGTGAATCAAAATGTAATCAAAGGTCTTTTTGGAATGTACCTAGAAGTTTCTTTTTCAAAAAGTGTTGATATCAAAAAATTTGATTCAGAAATTCAAAGTTTGGCTAGAAAAGAAAAGATGGATGTAAGTATTCATCATGAAACAAATTCACAAAAAAATATTGCAATATTTGTTACTAAAGAACCACTTTGTTTAGAAGTTATTCTAAAAAATACTAAAACACTAAAGGGAAAAATTTCTGTAATCATTGGTACAGAAAAAACATTAGCACCATTAGCAAAAAAAGCAAATATTCCATTTGTAGTAATTGAAGAAAAGAGTCAATCAAAAGCTGAAGACAAAATTATTGATATATGTAAAAAATATAATGTAGATTTAATTTCTCTTGCAAGATATATGAGAATTCTTTCTCCTAACTTTGTTTGGAGATACCCAAATAGAATTATCAACATTCATCCATCATTGTTACCAGCATTTCCTGGTGCATTAGCATATGCACAAGCTTTTGAAAGAGGCACAAAAATTGTTGGTGTAACATCTCATTACGTTACAGAGAATTTAGATCAAGGACCAATTATTTTTCAAGATTCTTTCAAAGTAAATCCAAATGATACGTTAGAACAAATAAAATCTAAAGGACAAAAACTTGAAGCTGAAACATTACTCAAAGCAACAAAAATGCATCTAGATAACAAACTTGAAGTTCGCTGGAGAAAAGTTCACATCAAATCAAAGTGAAATAAATGACTGATATTAAGGCTCAATTTGATCCTATTTTAAGACAATCAATAAAAAAGAAAAAACAAGTTGCAGTTATTCCAATTGGTTCAGTTGAGCAACATGGTCCCCACTTACCAGTCTCAACTGATTCAGACATTGTATCAGAAGTTGCAAAAAGAATTTCAGAAAAAAATGGATATCTATTACTTCCAACAATCTCTACAGGAGTTTCATTTGAGCATGCTCCATTTTTTAATCTAAGTATCAAAAAATCTACATTGCAAAATGTACTAGTAGATTTGTGTATGTCATTGTTAAATAATAATATTAAAACAATTTTCATAATTAATGGACATCATGGAAATCAAAAAGCAATCAACAATATTGATATGAAATTGAAAAAACTTTCAAAAAATAAACTCAAAGTATTTCCGTTATCTTACTGGCATTTTATGAAAAGAGAGTTTGATCATGCTGGATTTGTAGAAACATCATTAATGATGGCAATTTCAAAAAACCTCAAAATGAAATCAGCTAAAAAGGGCCTCATTACAGATAACATGACTAAACAAGAAATCAAAAAAATCAGTAAATTAGCCAACAAATCATTTCCAAAAGCTACAAAAAATGGGGTTTGGGGGGATCCAACAAAGGCCACAAAGAAAGATGGACAAGTCATTTTGTCTGAGATCGTTACAAATTTGGCAAAAAAGTGTCAAACTTGCCTCACTGGGCATAGCTCATAGTTTCACCAATGGAAATTTAATATAACGCCTCAATATCCAAGTCAATAAGTGATTAATGATGTCCCTTGATATGGCAGTAAAAGTATTGGATGAGAGTATCAATCAAGTTGTATTGATCAAACTCAAAGGAAGTAAAACAATTAGAGGTACTCTTCTTGGCTTCGACCAACACATGAACCTGCTACTCGATACTTCAGAGGAAATTCCTGCTGAAGGCGATTCTAAAAGTCTTGGAACCATTGTAGTTAGAGGAGACAATGTAGTAATGATATCTCCTCCACCATCACAAAAATAGGTGATTTTGAATGGTTAAAGGCACAACTTCTATGGGTGGTTTTACAAAGAAGAAAGTTCACATTAGATGTAGACGATGTGGTAAAAACTCACTTCACAAACGACACCATCAATGTGCAAGTTGTGGATTCCCAGAGGCTAAACGCAGAAAGTATTCCTGGATTAAATGGTATACTTAGATGCAAGAAATTGTTATTCTTCTTAGTTCATTAGCTGGTGTAGCTACAGCTGCTGCTGTACGAAAAATGCCAAGAGACAAAAATCAATTACTTAGTCTTGGAGCAAGTTCACATATTAAAAGTCAAATAGGCTCATTGAAAATTGAGAAAGATATTCTAACAAAAACAATTTCAAGATTATATCAAACAGATTCAGATTTTACAAAAATTCAAAAAGACAAATTGTTACTAAAATATCAACACCAACTAGGAGTTATTTTAGCTAAGTTAGAAAAACTTGAACAAGCAAGTAACCACCCTGACTTGGGTCCAGTAGGAGATGGTTTGATTACATTAATGGATCAAAAATTATCAAAACTAGATGATAGACTATACGAATTATCATCAAAGATGACAAGTAAAATTCAAACTTCAGAAATTAAAGAACCAGAGATAAATGAAGCAAAACAAAAAATTTCAAAAACAATCAAAGATACATTCAACTTTGAAAAATCAAAAGAAACAAAGATCAATCCAATAGAAATTCCTGCAACAAAATCTCGACAATCATTTGAATTAACCACATTAACAAATATTTCAAGAAAAGAACCAAAATTCCCATTATTTGAAAAAGAAGGAGTAAAACCAATGCCACAACCAAAAATTATTCAAACAGAATTAATCAAACCAAAAGAAGAAATTGTTCAAGAAATAATTACACCTAAACCAAAAATTGAAGACAAAATTGAGATTATTCAAGAAGTTGTAGCAAATCCTGAACCAAAATTAGAAACTAAACCAGATATTGAAAAAGAGGTTGCAAAAATTACAGAACACAAAGCACTTCCAGAACCTAAAATCAAACCAATCACATTAGATGATGACTTTGATGATGATACAGATGATTTAGATAAAATCAAAGGAAACATTATGAAAGTTTTATCAAAGCTTGACCAAGCAGAGGTAGAGTAATTGTCTTACGATGATGCCATAAAGGCATTATCAAATGATGCACTAAAACACGTTAAAGATTATTCAATTATTGGTTTAGGAAGTGGAAGAGCAGCAACTGTACTTGTAAAATCACTTGGAAAACTAATTGAACTAAAAAATTTGCACATTGTTGGAATTCCAACATCGCTGCAAATCAAACTAACTGCAGAAAAAGTGGGAATTCCATTAGTAGATGCAGACCAAGTTGATCATATCGATGTAGTTTTTGATGGTGCTGACCAAGTTGATTCTGAAAAATTTGTAATAAAAGGCGGAGGCGGTGCATTATTACGAGAAAATATTTTGTTTAGTCTTGCAAAAAAAGTAATCATAATGGCAGACAAGACAAAATTTGTAAAAAATTTCACAAGAACAGTTCCAGTAGAAATTCATCCATTAGCAAGAACATCAGTAATTAATTCAATTGAAAAACTAGGTGGAAATGTAATAATTAGAACATTAGATAGAGGTTATCCATTTTTTACAGAAAATGGAAACATAATTTTGGATTGTGATTTTGGAACAATAAAAAATCCTAAAGTATTGACCCAAAAAATAAAACAAACTGCAGGAGTTTTAGAATCAGGGATTTTTCTTAAAAAACCAGATATAATTTACAGAGCCAAAACAGGTGGCAAGTTTGATGTTCTCTAAATCTTTCTTTCAACTAGTTTTCCATGACCTAGCTTTCCAATAACTTCAAAGTCATCAGATACTAGTTCTCCTCGAACTATTGTTTTTACTGGCCAGCCTTTCAGATTTCTTCCTTCATATACAATATAATCTGAAAATCCACCAAACAAATCAGATGACACTGTTTTTTCTTTTTTCAAATCAATCATGGTAATATCAGCATCAGAACCTTTCTCCAATGTTCCTTTTTGAGGATACATTCCAAATATTTTAGCAGCATTTGTACTGGTAAATCGTACAAATTGTTCCAAAGTTATTTTGTTTTGATTTACCCCATCATTGAGTAATATTGGTAAAACAGTTCCAATTCCTGGAAAACCCGCTAGTGCCCCCCAAACATCATCACCATCAAGTTTTAGTTTGAGTTGATTTGCCACATGATCAGTACCTATTGTATCAATTTGATTTCCAGATAATGCATTCCAAATGGCTTTCCTGTCATTTTCTGTTCTAATTGGAGGCATCACTTTAGCAAGATATCCATTTTGTTTTTCATAAGATAAAGTAAGATAGTGTGGACATGTTTCAACAAAGATTTTCGTTCCAAGTTTTTTCTCTTCTTGAATTTGTGCTAATGCTTTTTCTGAACCAATATGAACAAAGTAAATCACACAATCATAATCTCGTCCAAATTTTGATACAGTTTTAATTGCTTTAGCTTCAAATTCAGGGGATCTACTTTCAGACCATGCAGAAAGACCATCTTGTTTTTTTTCTTTTGCAGTTTTAATTCCACATCCACATGATTCATAATCCTCAGCATGGACTAACACAGGACATCCTAATGATGCTGCAGTTTTTACAGTTTGTTCAACTATCTCATCAGTGACATCAACTTTAGCTGGAGATAATTCTACAGAATTTGGAGGCATATCCATGTATACATGTCCTACTTCTCCACCAAGATTCATGTAAATTTTAAAAGATGTAATTCCTTTATCTACACATAAATTCATTTCATTGATTTGTTGTTTTGTAAAAACGGATGCATGTATCGCATAATCTACATAATGATTTTGTGATGCTGCATCGATTTGAGATTGTAATGAATTAGAAAAAGAATCACCTAGTCTAAGCATCCTCATCATTGTTGTAATTCCACCAATCGCTGCAGCATGTGATTCAGTTTTTGCTGCTTCATTAATTGGAGAGTATACACCATAATGAACATGGGTATCAATAGGACCAGGAACACAAATCAAACCATTACCATTTATTTTATTATCACATGAAGGATTATCGTTTGTTAGTCCTACAATTTTTCCGTCATCAATAATGATATTTTTATCAATCATTCCTTGCGGAAGTATAATGTGTGAATCAGTAATTACAGTATCATACGTCATCTAAAAATTTTATATCCGGCAGTCTATTATGCGTTAAGAAAAATCACTTAAAAATAAAACGAGGTAGTTTGGAAAACTAATAACGAATTTTAGATACTTTCATCTTTTTTCGTGTTTTCCTTTTTACTATCTGACTACTTCCTCAGAGAATACTCTCTAATTCTTAGTAGGTATGATAGTCTCCTCGTTACCAACCATACACATAAATGAAATTTAAGTAGATCCACTAAGAATACTAAAATTTATTTAAAATTTAATAGATAAAACTTACAAATGTGAATAATTTATTGTTTTTACCGAAAAATTTCTACACATTAATTTTTGCTTTCTTTTCACATGATAAATCTAGGAATAAAAAATTAGAGCCATTATCATGTTATTTGTTCATAATTACAATCTCTTCAATTATATTGATTCAGAGGTATCAAGAGTCAGAAAAATGGCAGACGTATGTGATTTTTGTAAAGGTGTAGGTTCTAGTTCATCAAATGTATGTGTATATTGTAATGGTACAGGAGAATGGAATCAAGCAGCCCAAGCATATGTAAAAAATCATATTTGTCAATGTATTGTACTTGATAGAAAATTTTGTCCTGTATGTAACAAAGCATGTCATCATGATACATCATTAAATCCAAAACAAAAGATTGATCCAGGATATGGTGGAATGTCATCTCCTGAAATTACAGTGGTGATGTAAATCATGAAAGTTACTGTAAAAGAAGGATGGAGTAAACAAAGTAAAATGGCAATTGTTGCAATGTTAGGAAGTGTTTTAGCAATAATTGCAGTGATAGTTTTAGATTAAAATTAAGAATCTATTATTTCAACAAAATGTTTTCCATCAACAGTTTTGCATTGTCGTGGATGTGATTCCATTGCAGGGTTACCTGCAGCAAGACATTCCTCAAAATTTGTAATTTCGGTAGATTGTTTTTGAAGTGATTCAAAAATTGTGATTTTTGGCATTTCACATGGAGTTGTTATACAATTGAATGTTTCAAATTCATCGACTAATGGAACAAAAAATATCATAATTATTAAAATAGAAATTACAATAATTGGAATTAATACAAAATTTCTGTTCATCATAAGTTATTTTCTAATATCATACATATTGATTACGATGAAAATAATCAATTTGGAGAAATAATTACTAATCAAAAATCACAATTTTTGATAAATAAGGCTTGTTTTTTAGAAAATGAATAAAAAAGCAATTAAAAGAACTATCTCAAGGGCCGGTGGTTTAGGGGTATAATGCCTCGTTCGCAACGAGGATGTCGAGGGTTCGATTCCCTCCCGGTCCACTAAATTCATAACTAAATTTCTTGATTTTCAGACTGATGAAATTAAAATATTAAGAAATATTTCAATCTAGAAACTATTATACATAAATGAGAAATACTTTGTTTATGGAAGTTTTTGATGGAAAAAAGGCTGCTCAAGAATACATGTCAAAACATACTCTAGCATTTTCAACTCCTGAATTAACTTTAATGAGATTTTCTTTTTGGTTAGGGGATTCAGTACCAGATCCTAAAGGTGAAAAATCAGAAGGCATTCCAAGAATGATGACATTTTTGATGGAACAAGATTTCCAACCTGTACTAATTGACGATGACAAGTATGAACCATCAGGAGCAGTGAAAAGTTCAGCATTAACAGGGAATCCGTTTAGTGAAGCAACATCAGATAATAGATTTTGTTCAGAGTGTGGTTCTAGTTTATCAGCTTCTGCAAAATTCTGTACTGAATGTGGAACAACCCAATAAAAAAATAATTTTAATTTTTGATTTTATGCTTTAGCTCCACACTTTGTGCAGAATTTTGCGTTAGGTCTTAACCCAGCACCACAAGAAGAACATCCGTTTGGATCAATTTCTTGAACAGTTCTTCGTGGCATCATAGAAGGATCAGGTGATGGTAAAGTTCCAACGTCTCCAAATGCTTCTTGAGCAGATACAATTCCAGGGGGACCTCCACCAACTGGATTTTGTGCAGTTCCTGCTTGTGGTTGCATTCCACCAGGCATTCCACCAGGATTGCCCATTCCTGGCATCAAACCAGGAGATTGTGTATTTCCAGAACCAGTACCTACAGATTTTTTTAATTCAAAAATTACTTTGATTGCTAAAAATTCTAATGCAGAATATGCTACAGTATAGTCACCTAATTTTTGGAAAAATTCTTTGTCACTTAACTGACCTTTTTTGTACATGTTATTAGTATCTAAAAATGATTCATAGTATCCTTGAGATTCATCAAACAAACTTTGTAATTTATCAAATAACATACCCAGTGTATCTACTTGACCAAATGACATAACCTAACTCAATTTTTGGAATATTAATTACTTTAGGATTAAAGAGAGGCTAGAAATTTATTAATTTTAAAATCAGAAAATATTTTTTAAATTATCACTCTAGAGAAAAAGTCAGTCCCCTTTGCACTGGAGACTATGTCATAATGTATTAACTAGTTTATGTGAGCTTTCGGGCCCCCAGCTAACACCGCGAGATGTCTCTGACTCATTGAGGTCCATTAAACTGAGTCTTTGTTAAAAATCAGGGTCAAAAAGAGCAACTTTTTGCTAAAGAATTTTTCATTAATTTTTGATTTGTGTGTAAAAAAATGGTAAAATTAGACTAGAAAATACTCGGTTTAAATATGCCATGAAAGATAACTTTGCGTGTTAATTAACATGGAAGGAGAAATTTAGATCTCATGTCAGCTCAAAATACTAATTGTCCAAGATGTGGAAAAAATTCTCTATTAACTGATGATGTAACAGGGGAACAATTTTGTTCAAAATGTGGATTTGTAATAACTGAAAAATCTCAAGAATCAGGTCCAGAATGGAGATCATTTCAAAAAGATAGTGGTTCAAATCCAGCAAGAGCAGGTGCACCATCATCACTTACAATTCACGATATGGGATTATCCACAGTAATTAATCCATTAAACAAAGATGCTTCAGGAAAACCACTTTCTACATCAATGAAAAGTACAATTGAAAGATTAAGAACTTGGGACAGTAGAAGTCAAGCTCATGAACCTGTTGATAGGAATTTGAGACAAGCACTAGGTGAATTAAATAAATTAAAAGATAAAGTTTCAGTTTCTGCAAATGTTTTAGAAAAAGCAGCATACATTTACAGAAAATCATTAGAGAAAAAATTAGTTAGAGGACGTTCTATTTCGGCAATGATTGCAGCATCTCTTTATGCTGCATGTAGAGATACAGAAACTCCTAGAACACTAAAAGATATTGCAGATGCTGCAAATGTGAAAAGAAAAGATATTGCTAGATGTTACAGATTATTACATCATGAACTTGAATTAAAAATGCCAGTAGTTGATTCAGTTCAATGTATTGCTAGAATTTCAAGTAAACTAAAGATTACAGAGAAAACAAAAAGATATGCAATCAAAGTTCTCAAAGAGGCACAAGACCGTAAAGAATCAGCAGGAAAAGATCCAATGGGACTTGCAGCATCAGCATTGTATTTGTCTTGTGTAAAAAATGGTGTATCAGTTACTCAAAGGGATATTGCAGAAGCTGCAGGAGTTACAGAAGTAACAATAAGAAATCGTTACAAAGGTCTTAAAGCAGAACATATTGACGAATAATTAAAAAATTATAATTTTAAATTTATACGTAATATTGTCAATTTTTTGATTTTTTCAAAAGATCCTAGTTTTAATCCAGTTCAAACTTAATTTTGATAGTAGTATTGATTTATGAAAAAAACAAAAATAAGAAAAAATGTGTTTTTGTAAATTATGCTAGTGCTCTATCAATCATATTCTTGTATGATTCTTTAGTTGCAGCGCCTACTTGTTGACTGACAATTTCACCTTTGTTAAGGAGAATTAATGTTGGAATACTAAAGACATTGTATTTTGATGCCAATTCATTGGCTTCATCAACATTAACTTTGACAAATTTTACTTTGTCACCATAATCATTTGCCAATTCTTCAACTACAGGACCTACCATTCTACATGGACCACACCATTCAGCCCAAAAGTCTACAAATACAGGGACATCAGAGTTTATGACATCTATTTCCCAAGACTTTGCATCAGAGATTTGAGTAATTCCCATTGTGATTTCATTTTATTGAACATACCTAAAAATGTTAACCAGAATTTACACCATATTTTTTGTTGGATGAAAATTTGACATATACTTAAATGACGTTTTGCTAAATTTTAGATATGAGTTCAGAACTTAGAATTAAAAAATTAAGAGGTTCTGGAGGCTATATCATGGCTAGAGTTTCTGATGAACAACAAATGAAAGGGAATCTAGGAGGTCCTGATTTGTTTTTAGCACCAATTGGTAGACTAGATGCAGAATTTATCACTAAACATTTTTGCAATACATGTGAAAAAGAATTTGAGGGTCCACCAAAAATTGAATTTGAGAATCCTAATGAAGAAGTTGCAGAAAATCTAATGTTAGCAGAAAAAGGTCAGTATATTTGTAATTCATGTAATTCATCAATCGCAGAATATAGGGAATTTAAAAAACAAGATGAACAAGAAAATGTAGGAACTGCAAGATCAATAGAACAAGTTGCAAATGTACCTCAAGTTGAAACATCACAAATTCAACATACAGAAATTCAATCTACATCACAGTCATCTCAAGAAACAACAACTCAACCAGGTCCAGTTACTTCAATTAGTTCAATTGAAGGTAGATCAGTAATTGATGAGAATGCCAATAAAATTGGGATTGCAAAACAAGTAGGTATTGATGCAGCACAATCAATGGTTTTAGTAATTAGTAAAAATGATGGTTCTGAAGGTAGCATTCCATGGAAAAATATCAAAAAAGTAGGGGAAGTAGTTCTATTAGGAAACCCAGAAGAAACCTCACAGCCAGGAAAATGTTCATGTGGATTTGTAAACAAAGATGGTTCTAAATTCTGTGAAGAATGTGGAACACCACTTTCATAATGAGTAAATTTAATCAATGATATAATTAAGCAAGAGACGAATTGGCAAAAAAAGCAATTTCAAAAGGAGTAATCAAAGACATACTCATCGTAGCTGTTGGTGTTTTAGTAATATGGATAGGATTACAAGTTGCTTTTGGAACTCAAAATCCATTTTATGTAGTAGCAAGTGGAAGTATGATTCCAGTTTTAGAAGTTTACGATGTACTAGTTGTTCAAGGACATGAGCCTTTTGAAGAAATAGAAATTGGAGACATTATTGTGTTTAATCGTCCATCTGATCATAATAGAGTGATTGTACATAGAGTTGTGTCAATTATTGATGATGATCCAAAAACAATCAGAACCCAAGGGGATGCAAATCCTGCATCAATTCCAGGAACAGACTTTCCAATTACAGAAGAAGAGTATATTGGGAAAGTTGAATATATTCTTCCTCAAGTAGGTTATGTTACTCAATTACTCAAACCACCAACAAATTACATCATCATTGCAATTGTTATAGGAATAATGGTGATAAAGCAATTTACAAAAAAGAAAAAAGAAAAAACATCATTATTAGATTTAGAAAAATCAGATAATGAAAACACAGAGACACCTGAAGAATTATCAGATATCAATGAAATTGAAAAAGATTCAGAATATTCAGAACATATAGAAAAATCAGATGAAAAAATTGATGATGAGTCTGAAGATGTCAAAAAAGATGATTTAGAAAAAGACAAACAAGAATAATTACTATTTTTCAGACAAGCAAGTTCACATGATGTCAAAAAGACATTAGATCGTCCTGCTTGTTTGATAGTAGTATTATGTCAAATTTACTAAAAAAGGATCCTAAGAAATCATAAGTTTAGAGAGTAGAATCATTTATGAATTAGCACAAATAAAATGACTAGTTTGAAAATACGTATCGATTTTTGGAGGCTAGAAAATAAAAAGAAAAAAAGAATTAACCGCGATTTGCAGTTACTTCACCACATAGTGCTGATTTGTAAATTGAATCAGGCAATAAATTACAAGATGTGTTACCAGTTTCAGTTATTTTCACTTGGTCATTGTTTTTAAATTCAACAATGAACTCAGTCCATGCTATGTTGTTTGTTACATCTTCTTCAATGAATATATTATCAGGATTTACATCATGTACCAAATAATAGGTTCCTTCAGCAATTCCTGTAATATCTATCTGATTTCCAGGTGTTGATTGATGATATTGATCAGCCCATCCTGCTTGAACTCCTTGAAGACTAACGGTACAATCCCAAAAGATTCTATCAGCAGTATTAGAATTTCCTAGCATATTATAGACGTCTTCAACACAAAATGTAACTTTGTTTGTAGTACCTACTACAGGGCCATCAGGAGAATCTTGATGGACACTAAATTCAGTTACATCTGCAATATGCCAATGGTTATGTTCATCATGATACACAAATGTACTCACTATTTGTTCAAATACGATATTTCCATCTACATCAAGAATTTGTTGTGTAGCTATTACATCACCTTCAGGATCAGTAGGAAATGTTGGTTCCATTTGCCAATGTCCAGGACCTAAATTAGCTATTCCATTTGTAAATCGAAGTGTATCTGAGTGTTGTTTATGTACAACTTGAAGTGCATCTGGAACAATTGCTTGTAATTCAGGAATCAACCCTTCATCAGGGATTTGATTCGGTGGTGCTGCAGAAACTGCAAGAGGTGCAGTAAACATGAATCCAATTGCAAACAAAATTGGGATCAGAGATGTTTTTTGAAAGATGTTTTTTGAAAAAGTCATTAATCAAAAAATGAAGTTCATATACTTAAAACATCAGTATTGTAATTTTTTGTTGTTACAGTATGAGTTTTTAATATAATAAAATACACTATTCCAAAAATCAGATCTTATGAAAAATCAAAAATATTTAATATTATAAAACAGAGTCTTTAGTTTTAAAAACTCGTTTAAAGTATTCAGATGGTTCTTTTGGTTCTTCAATATCATTAGTAATTCCTGCCAAATGTTTTGCAAGATTCTTTTTGTAACCAACTTGCATTTGTCTTTGAATCTGAATTCTTTGTGCCTGGGGTGAACCTGCACCATGCATAGATTCTGTTAGATATCCAACGGCATTTCTGCCAAGAGTCATATTTTCAATTAATCTTAAAATTCTCATTCTGTTTTCAACATCAACTCCTTTTCTTCCTGCAAGATATTTTTTAAGTAGTGGTCCAGCTTCTGGATGTCTAAAATCTTTTTCAGATGGAAGAGTCACTACCAATCCACCTGCAATATCTTGAGCCAGTCTACTAATTTCATATGGGAATCTAGTAACATTATGTTTACAGACTTGAGCAAGCATATCATCATTTAAGAAAACACCAGACTTCATTTTTTGTCCCTGATAAGAAGATGCAATTCCTGCAGCAAAAATTGTTTCATTAAGATGAGTCATCTCAATAATTTTGTCTTTGATATGAGATACTTTAGGTACTCCGTTGTAATCTGCAATTGTAGCTGCTGCTCCAATTAGCACATCACCCAATCCTGTTTTACAAACATAACTTCGTCTATGATAACAAGTAAATCGTTCAACAAGCATTGATGCAAATTCATATTCACCATGCATGAAAACTTTATCCCATGGAATAAACACTTTATCTAAAATAATCAAAGCTTCTTGACCGCCATATTTTGCATTACCATCATCAATGTCACCTTCTTCCATACTTCGGGTATCACAAGACTGTCTTCCATAGATGTATGTGACACCTTTTGCATCAGCTGGAATTGCACCTACTATTGCCCAATCTTTGTCAGCTTCTGTTAGTCTAATTGTTGGCATCAAAAGAATCCAGTGGGAGTTTATACATCCTGTTTGGTGAGCTTTTGCACCAGAAACATAGATACCATTGTCATCAGTATCAACTACCCTAGTAAACAAATCAGGATCATCTTGTTCTGATGGTCCTTTACTTCTGTCACCTTTCGGATCAGTCATTGCACCACCAATTACAAAATTTTCTTTTTGAACCATTTTTACAAATTCTAAGAATCTTTTATGATAATCAGTTCCATGTTTTTCATCAATTTCAAATGTAGTAGAATGTAAAGAGTTCATTGCATCCATTCCAACACATCTTTGGAAACAGGTTCCAGTATTTTGTCCCAATTTTCTTTGCATTTTATTTTGTAAAACTAAGTCTTCTGCACTTTCTGCAATGTGTAAAAATCGATTGACGTTTAATCCAGATAATGATGAATTAGCAGTAGCTAGTGCCTCTTCACGTACTGCAAGATCATAAGTTTCTGCAACTGCATTAATTGATGGTCTAATAATTGGATGATCAACATAATTTTCTACTAATTCTCCAAAGAGGTAAATTTTTAGATCTCTACCTCTAAGACTTTCAATATAATCATCCCCAGTCTTTATTTCAGACATGTAATGATTATGATTTTGATGTTGTATAAATATTCTAAATTAAATAAAGTATAATTTTAGGAACCGATCAGAGACCTATACGCACATCTAAGATTTTACAACCTTTACCTTTCTCCATTACTAATACTGGATTCATGTCTAGTTCTTTAATTTCAGAAAAGTCTGTAACTAATTGAGATAATCTTTGAATACATTCAGACAATTTTGTAATGTCTGATGGTTTTTCACCTCTTACTCCTTGGAGTAATTTTTGAGTTTTAATTGATGCAATCATGTCATCGGCTTCTTTGTCAGTAACTGGTGCTAATTTGAAGGTGACATCTTTGAGAACTTCAACATAAATTCCTCCCATTCCAAGCATGATTACAGGACCAAAGCCAGGCTCTAATTTTGAACCAATGATTAGTTCCTTTCCACCTTTTACCATCTCTACAATCAAAACTCCTTTGATCTCAGCTTTCTTGTCATACTTTTTTGCATTTTTGATAATTGTTTTAAACGCAGATTTTATTTCATCATCATTTGTCAAATTCACTTTAACACCACCTGCATCTGATTTGTGAATAATTTGAGGAGATGCAATCTTCATTACAACAGGGTATCCAATTTTTTTTGCAATTTTTATTGCTTCTGCTTCATTTTTAGCTAAAGCACTTTGAGGTAAAGGTAGACCATATGCTTTGAGAACTTCTTGTCCTTCTTCTTCTAAGAGGTTTGGTCTTTTCTCTTTTTTCACTTTATCAAAAATTTTCTTTGCTTTAGCTTTGTTTACTTTGAATTTTGTAATTTTTCCTTCTTTGGTATTTACCCAAATTGCAAACTTTATCATTGCAGCTAAAGTTCTGATTGCACCTTCAGCATATGTGTAATAAGGAACATTTCCTTTGGATAAAATTTCTCTGTTTGTAATTCCTTCATCTAGACCCATCAAACTTGCAAGCATTGTCTTTTTGTATTTCTTTGACATTTCAACAACCACTTCAGCTAGTTTATCATAATTTAGAGTTCCAGATGGTGTACACATTGTAATTACTGAACCAACTTTTGGATGTTTGAGTACACGGTCCAATACATTATGGAATCGATTAAAATCAGCATCACCTACAATATCAACTGGATTTGCAGAACTTCCCCAAGGAGGGATTACTTCGTCAATTTTTGAACGAATACTATCAATTTTAGCCATCCTAATTTTTGCTTTAGAACAAGCATCAGTGGAAATAATTGCAGGTCCACCTGCATTTGATACAATAACTAAACCGCCTGCTGTTGGAAGCGGTTGTTTTGAAAATGCTGTTGCATAATCAAATAATTCTTCCATTGTATCAACTCTGATTGCACCTGATTGTTTTAGAAGTGCATCATAGATTTCATCAGAACCCATTAAAGCTCCTGTATGAGACATTGCAGCCTTTGCACCTTCTGGGCTACGCCCAGATTTGAGAACAAGTACAGGTTTTTTGAGTTTTTTAGTAATATTTTTACAAACTTTAAGGAATTCTTGACCATTACCCATGTCTTCTAAATACATTACAATGACTTTGGTTTGTTTATGATTTGCAAGAATTTTTAGAATATCAACTTCACTCATTGCAGCTTTATTTCCAAGACTCACAACTGCAGAAAAACCAATTCCTTGAGCACTAGCATCTTCAACTAGTGCTGCACAAATTGCACCACTTTGAGATACAAGTGCAATTTTTCCAGACTTTGGAGTGATTTTAAGAAATGTAGAGTTCATCATTGTTTTTGGATCAAGATTCATGACACCAAGACAATTTGGTCCTATGATTTGGATTTTGTATTTTTTAGCAATGTCTTTAATTTCTTGTTCACGTTTTGCTCCCTCTTCATCAACTTCTTTGAAACCAGCAGTGATGATGATTACACCTTTGACTTTTTTCTTACCACATTCTTCTAGGACAGGAGCTACCAAAGTATTTTTGATAACAATTACTGCCAAGTCAATTGATTTTGGAACATCTAAAACGCTCTTGTATGCTTTTTTGTAAAAGACAGTTTCTCGTGAGGGACTAATTGGAAAAACAGTTCCTTTGAAACCATTCATAATATTTGATGTAATTGTAGCTCCAACACTACCTCTCTTATCAGATGCACCAATGACTGCGATTGATTTTGGAGATAAAAAGACAGATTCTGCCATGTAAGTTGAATTTACGGATTTTGTATAATAAAGTTATTCATAGAAATTTTTGATCTCTTGTTTTTAGCTTCCCAGCATCTTTCCTGCTAAATTCTCTTTTCTAGGAACCCATTGAATTGAAAGATTAGAGAATTTTGCAATTATACTCCAAGCTTCTCGTGCTAAATTTCGAAGTTGTTCATTATTTATTGCAAATTCATGATTTAGTTGATTTACAGTATTTTTTGAATCACTGTAAATGATTATAGATTCATCAGAATCAACAAACTTCTTTAATGCAGAAATAATTGCCAAATATTCAGCCTGATTATTAGTTAATTCAGGTTTTTTTTCATAAAATGATTCACCAGATTCTTTAACAAAATATCCATATCCACTATTAGAACCACCTGAACCATCAACGTAAACACTAATCCCCATCTTTGTACAACCTCATCATTTTCACACTTAGATTAAGTACTATCATGTAAATTACTGTCGATATACCTTGAGATATTATTGATGCAGCATATGGATCGTAATGTAGTGTAAGGAAATAGTATTGTGTTATCCATCTAATAATGGTATAAACAATTTCTGCAATTCCAAGTGATGTAACTAATTTTTTTAGATCATGTTTTAGTTTGACAATATCTGTTTTTCCAGATTTTAAACGATATTTTTTCCTATTATCAAAATAAAATAGGCCACTAAAAACAGAAAAGTAAATGAGATAATCAGCAATTGTAGTATATGTTGTGTTTAGATAATCTGCTTGATCAGATAGCATTTGGGCAATGATTGCAGAAATAGTTATTGACGCAGCAAAAGCAATTAGGATATTTTTGTTTAGTTTAAAATATTCCTGTAACATGTGATTAGATAATTTTTTGTCACAATTAAACTCAATCTAGAGTAATTTTTAGAAAAATAATTAATCCTGCAAGTTCTGCAATTCCAACTCCTAGCATATAGGGGAATATTTCATGAGAGAATATTTGCTCCATTGAAAAATATGCCAAGGCACCAATAACATTGTGTAAAAATAACATTGCAGCAACCACAATCATTCCCAATGGAAGTTGTGCTCTAGTAGAACCATACATTTTCCCAAAAATTGCAATTAAAATTCCCAGTATTCCCATATTTGCAATTGAAACAATTGATAATACCAGAGAAGTGGATTCCATTTAGAAGAAAACACCTTTTGAGCGCTTATTTACTTTTATCCAGTTTTCCTTCAATTTCTTCAAATGTCACCATATTTGCTTCAAGAAATGAGGATGGGAAATAGGCAACACCGTATTTTTCACCCATTTTAGTAATCAAATTATTTTTTTCAAGAACTTTGATGTGATGTTGAATTGCCTTATAATCAAGATTCATCTCTTTTGCTAATTGATTGATATTTTGGGGATTTATTCTAATTTTTGAGATAATTTTTAATCGATTTAATCCTCCCCGTGAACCTGTAAAAATAAACCAAAGTAGTCTTTTTACATCAGGATCATTTGTCATGAATGTTCAAAAATATTTCTAATTACTAAAAAAGGTATTTTAGGAATTAGACCAAAAAAGTATAAAACTGGAATCAAACAAATTTCTTTGAAATAAAACATGTCACTAAATTATGATGCACCAATGTATAGACCTCCATCAGAAGCAAGATCGCTAATTTTCCAAGTCACACTTGGTTGTTCATTTAATGAATGCTCTTTTTGTGATATGTATAGATCAAAAGAGTATTCTGAAAGACCATGGGAAGAAATAAAATCAGAAATTGATATGATGGCAAATTATTTACCAGATACAAAAAGAATTTTTCTTGCAGATGGGGATGCTCTAAATCTTGATGCAGAATATATGATAAAAATTGTAAAGTACATTAAAGAGAAATTTAAAAATTTAGAAAGGATTTCATGTTATGCAATGCCAATGAATATTTTGAAAAAAACATCTGAAGAATTAAAAAAAATGAATGAGGCAGGGTTGGATATGTTTTATTTGGGTATTGAAAGTGGATCGGATGTTGTTTTAAAAAAAGTTACAAAAGGTGCTATTGGAAAAACAATAATCAAATCAGTTAACAAAGCAAAAGATGCAGGATATGTTATGTCATGTATGATAATTTTAGGTCTAGGAGGAAAAAAATATTCTACAGAGCACATCAAGGGAACTGCAGAAGTGATTAGTGCATGTTCGCCACAATATGTTGGCGCATTAACTCTGTATCTTGAAAATGGGATAAAACAAGAATTCATTGACAAATATGAAGGGGAATTTGTTCAAATTAATGATGATGAATCATTAGATGAATTGTATAGTTTGATTAATCAAATAGATACCAAAGAAGAGATTGTATTTAGAGCAAATCATGGATCAAATGCATATACAATCAAAGGAACATTCCCACAAGATAAACAAGAAATGTTAGATAAAATAGATTGGATGAAACAGCATCCCGAAATCATGCGCCCACAAGGGTTAAGAGGATTTTAAACTAGATTTTGGTTTAGATATACAACTTTGAAAATTTTTACTGAATAATTTCCATCAAAAATTTTACTTGTGTATCCATTATCAGAATTTTGTACCCTGAATCTATATTCATAGTCACCATTTTTTTCTACACTAGTCTGAGCAAAGTGTACTGCATCATTTCCTTTGAAAATTTGAATAATTACAGGGTATCCTTCTACATGTTTTACAATATTTCCTTCAACAAATGCCCAAGGTAGTGAATTTTCTTCAGGAGAATGAAAATAAACAGTTGATTTTTCTAATCCAATTATTCCGTTTAGTGGGATAATTTCTGTTTGTGGTTCATGTGTATGACCATCAATTAGTATTTGGCCAGAATGAGGGTGGGCATAGACAGGATTTACAGTAAAAAATAAAATAAACATTGAAGCAAAAATACATGAAAATAAAATTATTTTCTTCATGTAAAATTTGACATCAAAGTAGTTTAAGAATTTTTCAAATTAAAGATCATCAATAATGATTTTAAGATTATCGGGTAATTCAGGTAATTCAGTATGGCTTTCATTGTTTTGAATATTTTCAGGTCCTATTCTTCTAACTTTTTGAGTTCCAATCAAAGTGTCAATATTTCTTTGAATATCTTTTTCAAGAATAATTGATTTTAATTTTTCTAGTACGATTTCTTCATTTTCATATTTTTTTATAGCATATTGAACAAGAATAATTTTTTCATCAAAAGTAAATTGAGTCATATTTGAATCAATAATCTAAGGCTAATAATCTTTGAGTAATAAAAAATGGTTAAAATATGATTGATTCGAAATTATCATACGTGGTAAGTAAATTACAAGTAATTTCAAATGTACTATCTACTAAAAGATATAGAAAAATTGCAATTATCAGTGGGTTAGGATTAGGCGTAATCTATTATTTTTTGACTATGGCTATGTTACCCACACATTTTGATGTCGCAATAGAATTAGCTCCATCATATATTGCCACATCAATCGGTCTGACAGTAGTAATTTCTTCACTTGGAGGAATTAATTTTGCAATGGTAGCATTTAGAATGAAAAGAATGAAAATGATGAATTCAGTTAAATCAAATTCTACTTCAATGTTAGGAGGGATATTTGGAGTGTTCACTCCAGGATGTCCTGCATGCACTGCACCATTAGCAGTAATTTTAGGAGCAGTAGGAGGATTATCTTTATTTCCAATGCAAGGATTAGAATTAAAATTTATTTCTGTAGGTGTTTTGATTTTTTCAATTTTTTGGATTGCAAAAGGACTACAAAGTAAAAGTTGTTGTAAAATTGGATAAATGAAATAATCTATTTCTGGTTTTCATAATACAATTTGATTACTTGTTCAACAATTGAATCAGTGTTTGTATCCTTTTCTGTACTAACTAAAAGTAAATGATCATCACCCAAGTAAAATGAAAAACGTTTTACTTTGTCATATTCTACCAAGGTATACTTAGCTAGCCCAAGCCATTTTGACATATCTTTACGTGCTTTCCAATCAAGAATTGAAATATTTACTAATTCATTTTCTGCGTGTTCTGAAAGCTGATTTACCACTCCATTTCTCATCCCTCCACCTGCACGAGATGCCCATTCATCATATACTGTTGCAAATCTAATTTTAGGATCAGCATCTAAAATTTGTGAACAAAATTTTTCGTAATCCATTAACAGTTGTTTAAACTAGAATTATTAGAAGTTTTATGGATAAATACTAAAATGGGCCCACGGGGATTTGAACCCCGGATCTTCGCCGTGTAAGGGCGACGTCATAACCGACCTGGACTATGAGCCCAGAAACCTTCCTTGTTGAAATCCATTTAAACTTTGAGACATAAAAAAATCTAGAAATTTGATTAAAAATTATGAAATCCATGAATGTTTTTGATTTTTTTTCTAGTCCAATCGGATTAGGTCATGTTACTAGAGACATATCAATTGTAAATAATTTTGAAAATAGTACAACTAACTTTGTTACAGGTAATGGAGCGGCAAAAATTTTAAAAAATCTAGATTATAATGTCATAGATAAATACAAACCACCATCATTTATTATCAAAAATGGTACATTACAAAATTCAACAAAATGGCTATGGAATTATTATAATTATTACAAAGAATGTAAAAATATTTCAAAAGAAATTCTACAAACAAGAAATTCAAATTTGGTAATCAGTGATGAAGATTTTGCATCATTGACTGTTGCACAAAAGATGAAAATTCCAACAGTTCTAATAACAGATATTTTAGAAACTAAATTCACAAAAGGAATAATTTCCATTATTGAAAAAAAGATGAATAAATCAATGTGTGAAATTATCAAAAAATGTGAAGTTGTCATCATTCCAGAAAAAGGGGAAGATCAAGATAACATAAAGAGAGTGGGACCCATAGTTAGAGAAATAAATCAATCAAGAGAAAATTTACGTAAAAAATTTTCATTTTCAAAAACAACCGTCATCATATCCATTGGAGGAACTGATGCAGGACTATTTTTAATTGAAGAATCATTAAAAGCCATATCAAAAATTAATCAAGACATAGAAATAATTCTAGTAACAGGCCCTGCAATTAGTAAAAAATTTGAAAATGTAAGAAATATGGGATTTGTTAATAATTTACATGAATTAATTTTTGCAGCTGATGTAGTAATTTCTATGGCCGGTAAATCCACAATTGATGAAGCTGTTGCATATGGAACACCAGCAATATTTATTCCAATAAAAGGACATTTTGAACAGGAAGATAATGCAAGAAAACAGGGATTTATTTTTGATGATATAAAAAAATTAGAAAAATTGATCTTAGAAAAAATAGAAGAGAAAAGAAACGAAAATAGCACAGATGGGGCTAAAGAAGCAGCAAAAATTATTGAAAAAATTTTGAAATAATCAAATGCTTAATAGAGAACCGATAAACTCTAACAAAGTACTATGGCTAGTCTTGTAGTTGCAAAATTTGGAGGAAGTGCTTTAGGCCCAGATGGGGTAAACATTCCAGAAATAGTTGAGCGTATTAATAATTTGAGAAAAGATTCCAAAGTGATAACTGTTTTTTCTGCTCCATTAACAATGCATAATGGAAAAAAACGTTCTCTAACAGATGTTATGCTAGAACAAGGAAAAAATGCAGAAAATGGAATAACTCCAAACTTGGATATTGTAAAATCAACATATAAGAAAATTCTTGAAATGGTAAATTCTGAAAACAAGGAAAACTGTGAAAATTCTATCAAGTTACATTTACAATTAGCACAAAAAGCACTAGATGAAACATTAGAGAAGAAAAAATTTGAAGATGAAGTACGTTCAAGAGTACTAGCATTTTCAGGAGAGATATTGATTTCTCATGTAATGAATTATGTTTTAAAAAGTAATGGAATAAAGACTGATGCAGTTAGTTTTGATGATTGGCCAATAATTACAGATAACAATATTGAATCTACAAATTTTCTTGCATCTGAATCAAGGGCAAAAATGCAGAAAACAGAAGAATTGATTGGAAATAATGAAGTAGTTACAATTGGGGGTTTTATTGGAAAGACCATAGATGGTATAACTACTACCTACGAAAGAGGAGGTTCGGATAGAACTGCAGCTGATCTTGCAATTTTATTTCACAAAAAATATGAAACAAGTGTAGATTTTGAGAAAGATAGTGCAGTAGTATCAGCTGATCCAAAAATAGTTGATTTAGGACTAAGTGAAGTTCATGAATTATCATACAATGAAGCAAGATTAGCTGGAATGTTTGGAATGAAAATTTTAGATCCAATTGCAATTAAAGAAATTGTAGAAAATGGAGTAGACATGCCAATAACAGTTACAAATATGAAAAATCCAGAAAAAATTACAACAATCAAAAGAATACTAGACAAACAAAAAGGTCATCCAATTAAAATAGTCACAGGAAAAGAAAATTGTGCAATTTTTAGAATAGAAACTTCATGTATACAAAAATTGTTAACATCATTAGAAAAAGACAAAAGATATAGTGAATTTATCATTTTATCACCATTTACAAAAGATGGAATTGAATTTTCAAGAATATTGTTTCTTGATGGTGATTATGTCAAAAGAAATGAAAAATATTTTCTAGGATTTGATTCACTTGCAACAATTACGTTCAATCGAGGTGTCATTACATTAATTGGAGATGAGATGTGGAGAGTTCAACAAGTTGCATCACGAACTAGTGCAAAAATAGGTGAATCGGGATTAAATATCCTAAACATGGATGCACAAGAAGAAACATCACGAATAATTATAGTAGTTGAAGATGCAGAAGACAACATTAGAAAAGCAATAATTGCAATTCATCAAGAAGTATCAAAAATTAATTTTATTTAATGAAAAGTGTGACGTTACGGGTTTTTACACCAGTACCGCCATCAAGGGTTTATTCTTGGACCATTATCTAGATTTAGTCCGGCGTTACCCAAAACACGCGATAATAATACTAAGTCATTTTAGTATAAAGGGTTGATCTATATAGAAATAATCAAACACGTTCAGCAATATACCAAAGTACTATTCCAATACCAATGATAGCATACCACTTGAAGTTCTTTTTGTGAGTAAAGATATTGGGAGAACCTAATTCGCCTTCAGCAGTTGTGTCTAGACGAATTTTTCGCATCTCAAATGCCTGACCAATTAAGCCTATTACAAGTAAAATTATTCCTGCAAAACCTAATGGCCATTCCATGGTATAACATATGATTTACCAGATATGTAGTTTACAAATTAATCAAAAAAACCTTAAAAAAATAATTCTTTAAATTGGAAGAGTTTTTTCCCTCTCCTATGAAAGAGGTTGGCAAAATATGGATGAATGGGAAATTAGTGCCATTCAAGGATGCCAAAGTACATGTTCTAACTCATGCATTACATTATTCAACATCAATTTTTGAAGGAATTCGATGTTATAATACACCAAATGGTCCTGCAATCTTTAGACTTCCTGAACATGTAGATAGATTCTTCAAATCTGCAAAATTGTATTCTATGAAAATGCAATTTTCAAAAAAGGAAATTTCAGATGCAATTTTAAAAACTGTAAAAACCAGTGGGCTCAAAGAATGTTACATTAGACCATTAGCATATTATGGATATGGAACAATGGGATTAACTCCTACTCAAAACAAAGTTGATGTTTCAATTGCTTGTTGGGAGTGGAAAATGGGTGAATCAAAAGCAGGTAAATTCTCTGGAGCAAAATGTAAAGTTTCAAGTTGGGTAAAAATTGATTCAAGATCTCAACCAATGCAAGCAAAAGCTGCATCAAACTATGCAAATGCAGCATTAGCTAGAATGGAAGCATTAGAGAATGGATATGATGAAGCAATCATGTTAAATTCACAAGGAAAAGTTGCAGAAGGAAGTGCTGAAAATATCTTTATCATTAAAGATGACATTATTCAAACACCTCCACTTTCAGCAGGAGGTTTAGAGGGAATTACAAGGGATGCAGTTATTCAAATTATTGAAGAAAATGGTGGATTTGTAATTGAGAGAGATTTAGAAAGAGATGATCTTTATTCAGCTGATGAAATATTCATGACAGGTACAGCTGCTGAAGTAAAATCAGTTACACAAATTGACAAAGTAAAAATCGGAAATGGAAAAATGGGCCCTATAACTAAAGCATTACAAAAATCATTTACAGATGTAGTAATGAGTAAGGATGAGCGATTTTTGCCATGGTTAACATTTATCTAATTTCAGCGAAGTTTTTTACCCACAAAAATAACTAGATAATATGGATTCATGTTCTCCTGGAGAAACACAGGAAATTTGTTGGTTTTGTAGAAAAGGCCGTCATAATGACTGCATGAAAGAGATCCCCACACAAGGAAAATCAGACGGGCCACATGATTGTACTTTTGATACAAAATTGATTCCTTGTAAATGTCAACATTAAACAATTAATCTCAAATAGAGTGATATTTGGAAAAAAATATGAGTTACAATAGAAAATTTTGGGATGAATATACAAAAGAAAATGAATCAAGATACAACGAAGAATTTGCCAAATTTATACGAGATTTAACCACATCTTTACGTTGTACGAGTGTTTTAGAAATTGGGTGTGGAACAGGAATTGATTTAAGACTATTTCCTGAAATATATGAAATCCACGGTGTTGATCTAAATGAAAATGCATTAGGTATTGCAAGAGAAAAACTTCCTAAATGTGATTTTAAAAATGGGGATATTACAAATTTACCATTTGATGATTCATCAATTGATTTTGTTTTTACACATCAATTACTGAATTATTTAGATGATGAGACTCTGGAAAAAGGAATTTCAGAAATGTTCAGAGTTTCCAAAAAATTCATCATGAATTGTGAAAAATTCAATGAAAAAGAGGAACAAATTGATGAAAATCATAAATTTCGTAACATGTTAAGTAGATGGAAAAATTATGAATTAAAAATTGTTAGTGATATTGACATGCATGAAGATATTGAACCAGATAAGGCAAGATTCACATTATTAAAAAAATTATGATTTTTCCAGGAATGTATTAAAAATCAAAAAACAATATTTATAAGAAAATATGAATATCATTATTTAAGAAATGAAAAAATCAATTCTGATTGTTGAAGATGACATAAATTTGAATACACTTTACAAAGAAATTCTAGAACTACAAGGATTTGAGGTTGAAATAGCAGAAAATGGAAAGGAAGGGGTAGAAAAATTTGTACAAACAAAACCATCGTTAGTCATAATGGATGGGGAAATGCCAATACTAAATGGATATGATGCGTTCAAACAAATCAAAGCAATAGACAAAGATGCTAACGTAGTTATCATTACAGGATTCTCAGAATTAGAAATAAAGAATCAAGAAGCAATCAAAGAAGGATTGATCAAGGTGATTTCAAAACCAATCACCTTGAAACAAATTGGAGAATTGGCTAAAAAATATACAGAAATTCAAGTAAAATAGAATAAATTTTTTAAAATAAAGCGGGTCTAAAGGGATTCGGACCCTTGACAACCGGATTAAGAGTCCGGTGCGCTACCTGGCTGCGCCATAGACCCACCAAAAAAGATATGCCTAGAGTTGTTATTAATCTTAAGATTTGAAAATAAAGGAAAATTTAGTTTTGTGTTTTAGCTTCAATCTCATTGTATTTTTCAATGATTGCAGTAAGAGCAGTTGAAACTGGAACATCATTCATTTTTTTCTTTTCGGCTAGAAGTTTTTGGTATGCATCAAGTGTGATGTATACAGGAATTGAACCATTTCCTTCAAGTAAACCTCTAACGTTGTAAAGTGCAGTTTCCATACCATTCTCAGCAGATTTTGCAAACTTTGCTTTATCCAAAATTGCTCCTAGTGGACCAAATGGCATTTCATAATCTACTGACATGGTTACTCTAGTGAGATTGGCACCTAATGATTTGAATTCATTTGTAATTTGCCATCTCTTGAATTTACCTTTAATTTGTTTAGCAACGATTTTCTCATTTCTAACAAATTCGGTTGTTTCACAATCCCACTCTAAACGTTTGCCGCTAAAGTCACCGATAATTCTAAAGGTGGTACCTACGCCCATTCCTTCTTTGATATCCATAGGGATTACAGTCATACCTACCATGTCGTTTTTGATTTGATCAGAAACATGCTCTGGTCTTGCAAAGTAGGTAAAGACATTCTCTACAGGTGTCTTAATATCGATTGATTTTGTAACGAGGGTCAATGAATGAATTCTTGCCGATTAGGATTTAAAGGTTTTGAAGATTTTCCCAAATCAATTGATTTACAATATATTCATCTGATTTCTAGATCATCTAAAGTGGCTCAAAAGCGATCAATTCTGTTATTTTCTATTTTGATGTGCTTATCAGTAGGATATTCAGATGCTTATGGTCATTCTATGTTTAATTCGGCTGAAAAATTTGAAGCAGGGTTTAGAGTTCAAGTAGCTACAACTCCAGAATTTCCTCAAGTTGGGGAGCCATCTCAATTTCGAATAAGAGTAACTGAAGGATTTGATTATGAAGAAGTTGAAGAATTCACAATGGGAATTAGAATTTTCTTTAATGGTCAACAAGTAGATGCAATTGCTCCAACAACAATTGATAGTTCACATTGGGATTTTGATTATGTTTGGAGATCTCAAGGAAATCATATTGTTTTAGTTGATTTGTATAATACAGGGGAAGAACAAGAAATTCATACTTTCAAGTTTAACATGGGAACACAAAGTCCATTTGGAATGATATTTTTTGCAGCAATCATTGTTGGTGCACTTACCCTAACAGGTGTTGTAGTTTACATCTATTTTCCAAAAACATTCAAAAAATCTAAAGTTTAGGTTTTGTTTGAATTTTAGAAATTCTAAATGCGAATAATACAGTTAACAACACCATAGCAAATAACCAAATTCCAATTCCCAAGTGAATTGCAACTAGCACTGCATGTAGTTTTGTGTCAATTACTAAAGCTCCAAGTGTGATTTGTGTAATTACCAAACCAGTTGCAAGAGAACTCGTGATTTTTATTTTCAAATCTGCATTCTTGTTGATTAAGCTTGCAATCATAGTTGAAATTACTAATACACCAGTGGTTGCAGCGACTAGTCTATGAATCCATTCAATAAGATATTCTTCTGAAGGCATAATTCCATCAGGACATAAGGGCCATTCAGGACAAGTTAATCCAAGTCCTGCAGCTGAGACATACCCTCCAATAAACATTAGAGAATACAAAACAATTATTGTTGCTAGTGCAAGATACTGAATGGCCAAAATTTTTCGATTCTAGTTTACTGTAATGTTGCCAATCATCCAAGGATGAACCATGCAAAAGTAAGGGTAATCACCTGATTCGTCAAGAGTTACAGAATAGGTTCCTCCTGCCATAAACAAGCTACTATCAAAGATTCCATCAGGAGCTCCTGGTAGTCCACTTGTTACAGTATGAGCTGCAGTGTCATCATTTGACCAAGTTATTTCATCACCTGCTGAAACTGAGACATTAAATGGAATATAGCATTCATTTGTTTCATCACATCCAGGTGCACCAGATCCTGGTGGAAGTGAAATTGCACCATTGAACTCAACTGGTTCAGGTGCTGCTTCAACAACTGGTTCAGGTGCTGCTTCAACAACTGGTTCAGGTGCTGCTTCAACAACTGGTTCAGGTGCTGCTTCAACAACTGGTTCAGGTGCTGCTTCTGGGACTGCAACATCACCTACAATTATTGTTCCAACCATACCTTGTTCTCTATGGCCTGGAACTGTACAAATATAATAAAATACACCTTCTTCACCGGCAATAAATTCAGAAACTCCAGCCTCTCCTGGTTTTAACGGACTTGATGCAGTTCCAATATCACTTCCTGGAATAGTTCCAGAAAAGCCTTCATCATTTGGAGTTACACCAAATGAATGGAATGATTTACCAGCATTATCAACATTAAAGATAACTTTGTCCCCAACACTCATGTTAATTGTTGGATTGTTATCACTTTCACCGGGTAACGCATTAAACGCCAGAGTCCTAAAGTCAGGAGATTCAATAAAATGAAGATCTTGTGAAAGGGTATCTCCTGTGTGTGCAGCAGGGCCAGCATGATCATCGCCACCAGACATCATTGCTGCAACTGGAGGTGGGGATGAAATCCAATAGTCCCACATTGAAAAGAAGATTACTCCACCAACAATACAAATTCCTAACATGATTGCTAGCATTTTACCAGTTCTTGCTGATGTTGTTCTGTAAATTTGGGAATTATCGTGACTCATTTCATATTTCTCCTAATGGGATGGATTCTTTGCCTCAAATGGATAGTAATACTTTCCGCCCACACCAAATGGGTCGTCTGTATCTGCGAGTTTTCCTTTACCTGCACTATGAAGGATATTTGCAAGGAAGATTACCATACTGATACCAATAATCATTGCACCAACTGATGCAATTTGGTTCATAGCAATCCATTCTGGAATAGGTGGATAATCGAAAATTCTTCTTGGCATACCATACAAGCCAAGTACGTGTTGTGTAAAGAATACTAGAACAGTTCCAATAAAGGACATTACAAAGTGAACTTTACCTAATGCTTCATTGTACATTCTTCCTGTGACATATGGATACATGTAGTATAGGAATCCAAATGAACCAAATGCAATTGTTCCCATCACAAATAGATGGAAGTGACCAACTACCCAGTAAGAATCGTGTGTTTGGAAGTCTAATGGCATAGCAGCATTTGCAACACCACCAGCACCTGCAGAGAAGAATAATGCAATTCCTCCAACTGCCCACATCATTGGGGTTGAGAATTTAATTCGTCCATTCCACATTGTTGCAACAAAGTTGAACACGTGAAGTGCTGATGCTGGAACTGCTGCAAGAGTTCCTACCATGAAAACTGTTTTTTCTGTAAATGACATTCCGGTTGCATACATGTGATGTGCCCATGATGAGAAACCGACTATAGATAATAAGACAAATGCAAAGATACCAGAGTTGTAACTGTGAATTGGTTTTCTTGAGAATCTTGGAATAATTTCATACATCATACCAATTGCTGGAATTACCAGTACATACACTTCAGGATGGAAAGTAAACCAGAAAAGATGTGCATATGCAATTGGATCTCCGCCCATTGCTGGATTGAAAAATCCACTAACACCAAGTCTATCGGTTAATAGCATTAACAATGCTGCAGCAAATGTTGGAATTGCAACTAGAATAATTAATGATGATGATAAGAATGACCAAGCCAATAATGGAACTTGTCCAATGGACATGTCTGGATGTTTACACTTGAGAATTGTTACAATGAAATTAATTGCGCCAAGTACTGATGAAATTCCTAAAATCTTTAATCCAAAAATCCACATGTCGGCAGCTGGTCCTGGGGCACTGATGATGGAATATGGAGGTGTTGCATACCATGTAAAATCAGCAAAGCCTAACCAAATTAGTGCTCCTCCTGGAGGAATCATCCAAAATGCAATTGCATTTAGTTTTGGATATGCCATGTCTTTGTATCTAACCATAATTGGAACAAAGTAGTTACCAACTGATGATGCAAATGGCAAAATAAATAAGAAAATTAACGTAGTTCCGTGAACTGTGAAAATTCTGTTAAAGGTCATAGCGTCACCAATGATTTGGGCACCAGGCAAGAACAATTCTGCTCTAATGATTAATGCAAGTGCACCACCTAAGAACAAAAATCCTATTGATGTGATTAAGTATAGTAATCCAACATCAGTATGATGTGTTGAAAACATAATTTGCCAAATTGGTCTTGGTTTTGCTAATTCTAGAGTCATAAGTTATTCTCCTCGATTACAAGTTGAGATAAAAGCGTTGTCAAGAGTGTGGTTCCTCTACGATTAATGTTCCTCTCATGTTGTAATGGATTAATCCACAGTATTCTCTGCATTGAATGTCATGTGTTCCAACTTCAACTGGTGCAAACCATACTGTATTTACTCTACCAGGAACTGCATCCATCAAGACCACATAATCATGAATGTTAAATGCATGAATTACGTCTTTAGAATAAATTTCAAATTTGTAAGCTTTACCTGATTCAACATGTAGTTCACCAATTTCTTTTGTACCATCTTCATGTTCAAAAGTCCAGAACCATTGTTGTCCAGTTACTTTGATAATTTCTGCATCTGCTGGAACATGTTCTACTAGTCTTTCTGCTTGCCATGCTTCTGCACCTACCCAAACCATTAATGCAATTACAACACCTACGTAAATCCATTCAGGCCAGTTAGAGTGTCCACTCAATTTTACCAGTCCGTGCCCTCATATGGAGTTGGTTTTGCTTTTGGATGAGATTCTCTAAATCTCCAAACTTGCCAAATAATAGTACCTGATACTACTGCACCTACAACAAATGCAATTGTCATCATTCTAAAAAATAAATTCCAAATTACTACTCTACGATCAAGATATTCACCAGGTTCATCGCCTGCAGCAAATGCTAAGTCTACAGCTGGAACAATTATCAAAACTGCCAATACCAAGAATAACCCGATGATACTCTTCATAGTAATGAAAGACTTGACCTAGAATTTCTATTTAAGGGTTTTCAAGATTATTAGCTACCAACCTTGATCGAATCTTGAGGGATGCATTACATTAAGTCCTGAAATAGAGAATTTTTTCTCCTTTTCTCTGAATATATTCAAGGATGCATTTGCAATGATTAATTCAAAAAGATTGGTTGGAGATAAATCGACTATGGTAGATAGCATTGCTTTGATTGGATCCATATGAGTGACAAGGACTACATTTTCATCAGGGTGGTTTTCTATAATATCATCAACTAGTCCAAGAACCCTATTTTTGACTTGAGTAAAAGTCTCCACACCATTATGAGCAATTTCTAATTCACCATTATAGAATTTCATAAAGACATTACCATTACTATTAAAAATTTCATCATAATGCATTCCAGTAAATTTTCCCATATCAAGTTCAATTAATCGCTCATCAATAGTTACATCAATTGAATTATGTTTTCCTGCAATTTCAGCAGTATGTTTTGCTCGCTGAATTGGGCTAGAATAAATTGCAGAGATATTCATTTGTTCTAATAATTCAGCAGTGTGTTGTGCTTGTTTAATTCCAGTATCAGTTAATGGGACACCTTCGGTTCTTCCTGCAAGAATTCTATCAGTGTTATTTTTTGCCTGACCGTGTCTTAGAAAAATTATCTGCCCCAACTTGGTCTAGAATTCAAATAAAGATAATAATAACATTGTTTGGAGTTAATCATGAAAGTAGGGATTATTGGCGGAACTGGAGGAATGGGAAAAGGTTTTGCACTTAGATGGTCTCAAAATCACAATGTAATTGTTGGTTCAAGAGATGCTGCGAGAGCATCTGAATCAGCTGTAGAATATACAAATTTGGCAAAAGAAGCATTTGGGGAAATTAAAGGTTCAATATCTGGAAACGATAATGTTTCAGTTGCAAAAGAAAGTGATGTTTTAATTTTATCAATCCCATATGAGAATATTGATACAGTATGTTCAGGAATTTTATCTGAAATTAAAGACAGTTGTGTAGTTGTATCTCCAATTGTTCCAATGACAAAAACGGATGTGGGATTTGAATGTGTTTCAATTAAAGAAAATAAACCATTTTCATACAAACTTGTATCAAACCACATGAAAGACAAATCAAAATTGGTATCAGCATTTCATGTAATTTCTGAGAAAAAATTAGTTAATCCAACTTTGGAGTTAGATTATGACATCTTTGTGTGTGGAGATGACAAAGAATCAGTCAATGTTGTCAATGAATTAATTGATGAGATTAAAGGTCTAAGATCAATTTACTTGGGACCTATTGAATTATCATATCTTGCAGAAATGTCAACACCATTGTTACTTAATGCAATGATTAGAAATAAAATTAAAAATCCAGGCATAAAAATTATCTAAGTTTACTCTCATGAGTCACGAATATTATAGGAGAGGTAGAAATTGGTATTCTGCCATTGGTGTAATGTTTTGTGTAATGGCTGCAATTGTTCTTGTAAGACAATTATTAATTTGGGGACCAGAATTTGTTGAAGATTTTTTATTTAATAATGAACTTACTAATGAAAAAATTTCAATGACAATGCTTGCATTTGGTATTTTTATGATAGGGTTAGGATTTAGAAAACATGAACAAAAAAGATGAGTTTCTAAAATCACAAAAGATTTTGCGGTTAGCAACTGTTGATAAAAATAAAACACCCCATATTGCACCTGTTTGGTATAGATATGTAGGAAGAAAATTCTACATTGGGACAAACTCAAAAACACAAAAAACAAAAAATATCTTAAAAAATAACAAAGTATCTTTTTGTATAGATATGGGAATTAATGCCCCAAATATTTATGGTGTTATGGGACAAGGAAAAGCTAATTTGATTTTAGACAAATCCAAAGTTAAAACAATTGCAAAAAAAATTCTTTTAAAATATTTTAAGACATTAGAAAACAAGTCTACAAAAGAATTACTAGAAGATACTGATTGTATTATAGAAATTATTCCACAAAAATATTCAATTTGGAATTATTGAGAAACAAATTCTTCAATTTTATTCATTGCAGAATCTAGAACTTCCATACTAGGAAGATATACCAATCTAAAATGTCCACTTCCATATTGTTCTCCAAATCCTGAACCATGAACAGTTAGAACACCTTTAGTTTCTAATAGTTTGGTTACAAATTCTTTATCTGTTCCAAATTTATTATATTCAATTTTTGGAAATGCATAAAATGATCCCTTTGGATTAGGACAAGATAATCCGGGCATTTCATTTAGTCGTTTTACAACTAGATCACGATGTTTTTTAATTTCAGATACAAATTTTGGAATATAATCTTGAGGGCCACGTAATGATTCCAAAGCTGCATGTTGTACTGGAAGACTAGTTGCGATTCTTACTCTAGCTAATTTTGGAAGATTTTCTCGTAATGCATCAAGTTTTGATGATTGATTAAATGCAATGTAACCAATTCGCCAACCAGACATTAGATGGACTTTAGAAAATCCATTAAGAACAATAACTGGTGAATCATCAGCTACTTTACCAATTCCCACAAATTTTTCATCAAAAATTATTTGATCATAAATTTCATCACAAATAATGTATAGATTATTTTGATTTGCAATCTCCACTAATTCTTTAAGTGATTTTTCATTGAAAACAACGCCAGTTGGGTTGTTAGGACTGATTAAACAAATTGCAACAGTTTTTGGAGTAATTTTAGATTTAATATCGTCAATATCAGGTGTAGAATTATTCAAATCAACTGCAAATTCTACAGGAATTCCTCCATGTAATCTCACATAAGATGCGTATGGCGGATAATATGGTCCAGGAAGTAATACTTCATCACCTTCTTCTACAATGGAGGATATCACCATATCAAGGCCTTCAGATACTCCATTAGTAACAAGAATTTCTTCAGATGTAATTGATAATCCTTTAGCGTTTTCTTTTTTTGCAATTTCTTGTCGTAATTCTAAAAGACCTTCAGATGAAGAATAGAAATTTTCGCCCTTGTTAATTGCATCAATCAAAGCTTGTCGTACATTATTTGGTGGTTGAAAACCAAATTGAACAGGATCACCAATATTGAGATAATCAACTTGCATTCCTTTTTCTTGTACTTTTCTTGCAGCAAGTACAATATCTCTAATTGCATATTCAACTCCTGCTACTTTTTTTGATACCTTCAAAGTATCTAGACAGATATTTAGGCCCGTTAAATTCTTACTTGTTTGGACTCGTTGCACAGTCTGGATAGTGCGAGCGGCTTCGAACCGCTAGGTCGAGGGATCGAAGCCCTCCGAGCCCTTTAGATTATCTTATAAAACAAACAATTTTCAAAATTGTTGATTTGAAAGTATCAATGTTCAAAATTGGAATTATACTAAGTCTAATAGGGATTATTTGGACATCGGTGATATTTATAGAAAGTAACAAAATTTCAGAAGAATTTACTTTAGAATCACAACACTCTCACAAAATACTAGTAGGTTTGGAAGGAAAGGGAATTGGGTATTATAAAATTTTCATGCCTGAATTTCTGAAATATAAAATATTTGTTCAGATTTTAGATGAGAATGAAAATATTATTTCAGAAAATAACATAGAAACAAAAATGTCTGTAGGGTATTTTGATTTTGAACATAGTGGGGAATATACAGCAAATATTGTTAATACATTAGAACATCCAATTAACATAGAAATAGAATTAGGAAATACAAAAGTAAAAGAAATGATTTATTCAGGAATTATGACTTTTGCAGGAGGAATTATTATTGTAATTTCATCATTTGTTAAATTAAGAAATTATAAGATTGAGCATCCTGATGAGAATATTACATGAATATAGATACATTGTATTGTATGTCCAAAAATTAAAGCAAAATTAAACACAAGCCAAGTAGTAAAGAAGAGAAAAGCAATTATTGAAAATGGAATTAGTATTTTGAGTTTTGTGTGTTCTCTATTTTTTAAAATTAAAAATCCACCAAGTGCTGCTAAAACTAGTCCTGTTTCAAGTGGTTGATGGGACCATGAAATTAATCCATCAATTCCATAGATATCATGAGAAACAGAATCTGCAAAACCTGCAATCAATTGAATTGCAGCACCAATCACTACAAGTAAAATTCCAGTTTTAAGAATTCCATGTACAGATTTTTTTAATAAAAGAAGAATACCCAAAAACCCAGCAGATGCAACCAAAAAAACTCCAAAATACACAACCATATGTTGAATACTCCAAAAAAATTCAGGTTCATTTACTAGATGATTAACTGCATCCCAAAATCCTCCAGAAACTGAAATGAAGGGTCCAAAAACTGCAAGAATGGAAACTACAGAAACTAGAGTAGTAGGTCGAACAGGAATAGAATTTACAATATTTGAAACCAGTTTCATTTTTATTTTTTTAAAAAAGCACTATTTGAAATATTGTAAATTTTTTAATTCAAAAAACTGAATTTTATGAGTAATTTTCTCAATTAACTATATTAGATAATAGGATTTACAGAAAATATGACTCCTGGAATCGGATTAATGAAAAGAAGACTGGAAAAAGAAAAAGAAGCGATTGTACTTGCAATTTCTGGAATTATAAAAAAATATAATGTGACTCAAGAAAATATCAAAACTCTAGAAACAAAATATCATGAAGATTCAGGGGATTGGTATGTTGCACTAGGTTGGGATGAAAAAAAGGCAATTATTAAAATGGATTCAGTATTAGGAACAATAACTGAGATTAAAGAAATTTAATTATCATAATTATTTTAGAAATATTATGACTAGTGCAATTGTACTTGGTGGATCACGTGGAATAGGAAAAGCAATTTCTGATTCATTAAAATCAATTGGAATTGATGTTTTTGCAGCTTCCAGAAATGATATAGATACATCAGATTTGAATAGTGTGAAAAAATTTCTAGAAAATCATCCTCAAACAGATATTCTAATTTTAAACACCGGAGGTCCAGTACCAAAAGAATTTTCAACAATTACAGAAGATGATTGGAAATTATATCATAATCAATTATTTTTAGGATTTTGTACTATTTTACAAAACATCAAAATCAATAATGGAGGATACATATTTTTAATTTCTTCAAGTGTAATCAAAGAACCAAATTCAAAATTAATAATTTCATCAGCATATAGAGCAGCATTTAGTGAAATTTTTAAAATTTTGAGTAAAGATTATGCACAAAAAAATATTAGTTGTATAAACATTGCACCAGGTCCAATTAATACAGATAGAACAAAAGAACTAATCAAAAATATTGATGAATATAAAAAATCATTACCAATGAAAAGACTTGGCGAGCCTGAAGAAATTGGGAATTTTGTGAAATCAATTATTGAAAACAAAATAAAATATCTAACAGGTGTCACAATTAATTTTGATGGTGGGAATTCAAACTATATTTTTTAGACTTATTTTTTAAATTCTACATTTGGTACATCAGGTTGACCAGCAATTGCAATTAATCCTCCATCACGAAGTTGTTGTAGTAATTGCATTACTTCTTTTTCAACTTGTTTTCGTTGTAGTCCTGTTTGTTGTGCAAATACTTCTACTAAATCAGTAACTTTACGTTCTCCATTACATGATTTCCAGAAATCGACAATTGCTTGATTAACCATAAATCCTTGATCATGTTCATTTGCCAAAACCATTGAACCATCTTCTTGTTGAACTAATTTTCCAACACCTTGAGGTAATGCAGTTTCATAGTTAATTGGTGCAGGAGTATTCATAGCAGCACCCATGTTTTTAATTTTTAATTTTCCTTCTTCAGTCATTTTATCCATTGACCATGCTGGTTCCCATACAATGTCTATTTTGACATTATTTACTCCAGGAACTTTTTTAGCATATCTTGTTGCATCTTCAACCAAAGTTTCATGTAGAGGACAACCTTGTGTTGTCATTGTCATTTTGATATTAACATCATTGTTTTCTGCAACATCAATTCCATAAATTAATCCCATTTCAACGATATTTAGAGGGACTTCAGGATCCATACATTGTTTTAATGATTCTTCGATTGCTTGCGCAGAAACAGTACTCATAATGTTATGAACCATTTGAAAAACAATAAAAACTTTCTATTAATTAGCTATAATTAACTAGATTTTTAGTATATTTTCATCATCAATATAAAAAAATGAATTCAGGATTAAATAAAAAATATAGTATGAATTAAATATTATTTCATATTTGATTAGATGAATTGAAAACAAATTTTAAAAAAGAAGAGGAAAGTCTGCCTGAAACTACAAATATAGGAGAAATAAATCCTGAAACAAAAAATTTGACAAAAGAAGAATTTGAAGAATATATTTCAAAATCTGGTGCTAAAGGATCATTTATGGTTTATAGATCCACAAAAAAAGAAGAAGAATTAGGACTAGATGAATTATAGTTTTTAATTAATATTAAAATAAAATGTCTACAAATCAATCATCTAAAGAACTTCAAAAAAATATAGAAGAAGTCATGTTTAAAAAACAACATGAAAATTTTAATGAATGGGTAAGGAATTTTTCTTTAAATTTACCCAATATTTGGAATGAAAAATCAGCTAAAAAATTAAATCCTGAATTACAAAAAAATAATAAAAATAATTCTGCAATAGTTATTGGAAGAGGTCCTGCAATTAACAAATACAAACATTTGAAATTACTTGCAGAAAGTAATTATCAAGGGACCATAGTTTGTTGTGATGGAAAACTAGGAGAGGTATTAAATGCAGGAGTTACTCCAGATAGATTTCCAAAATTTTATGTAATTACAATTGATCCATATCCTGAAATTAAATCACATTATGAACATGAAATAATAAAATCATTTGGATCTAAAATTAAAGGGATGTTTACGGTAATCACAAATCCAGAAGTAGTAGAAACAGCAAGACAGACAGGAATTGAAATTCATTGGCTTCATTCTCTTTTTGATTATAATGAAGGAGAAAAATCATTTAATAATTTATCATCATTAATGATCAGAGCAAAAAATAATGAACATAGATTACCAGCAATACAGACAGGAGGAAATGTAGGAACTTCAGCTTGGTTTGCAGCTTGGCAAATTTTAAAATGTTCTACAGTGGGATTAATTGGAATCAATCATGGGTGGGAAGAAGATACAGATTGGGAAACCATAATTTATCATAATCTCAAAGGGAGGATTTCAGAAGGTGTAGATAGAAATAGTCCCACATTTCAAAAATTATATAGAAAAATATACAATCCAGATTTTGATTGTAATTGTATTTTAGATCCTCTTTTTCAATTTTATAGTGAAGCATTAAAAGAATTCATAGTTAGATCTCCAGAATGGGTAAATACAATAAATGCTACAGAGGGGGGTTCAATTTTTGGTGAACGAATAACTTCAATGAGATTTGAAGAATTTCTAAAAAATAATGAGTAATTCGATAGCAGTTTAAATACAGCAACAAGATAATGGGAGTATTGAAAGTACTATTCGTAGTTCCAGAAATCCGTCTAGATAGCAAACCTAATCACATTCCATTCTGGGCAGGGATTCTTGCAGCTATTGTTGAACAAAAAGGAGGACAAGTAGCAATTCTTGATCTTAATGCTCTTAGAACAAAATACGGAGGTAAACAAGTTCCATCAGAAATTATTGTCAAAGAAATTTCATCAGAAAAATGGGATATGGTAGGGATAGGAGGTTTAACAACAACTTATGCTAGAATTAAACAATTAGCACCTTTAATAAGAAAATATTCTCCAGATTCATTATTTGTTGGAGGGGGGGGATGGAGTACGTATAACCCAACTGAAATTTTAGAACTTATTCCAGCATTAGATTTGATTGTTATTGGTGAAGGAGAAGAAACATTTTCAGAACTTTATGATAAAGTCAATAATGGTTCTAAAGATTTTGAGAGTGTTAGTGGATTATGCTTAAGGGATAGAGTTTTAGGGTTTAAATTTACAAATCCACGAGCATTAATTTCTGATCTAAATACCATTCCATATCCTGCATATGATCTACTAGAGACAGATATTTACTTCAAATCTTCATCAATACCATTTTCTGTGGATAGTTTCAAATCAAAAAGACGTAGTTCTGCAGTTTGGGAAAGAGGGTGTCCAAGAGGATGTACATTTTGTTCTCATAATGGGATGTCTAGAATAGACTTACAAAATATTTATGGAGAAGGAGATAGAAAATCGGGGGAAAAATTAGTAAGAATATCAGATAAAGAAAATGACACTTTCCAATTACCAGCTAGATGGCCTACACCAGAATATGCAGTTAATAATGTAAAATTATTAAAAGAAAAATTTGATATTGATTTTGTTTCAATCGTGGATGAAAATATGACTAGTAATCTAAAATGGACAAAGGAATTTTGTGATTTGTATGTCAAAGAAGGGTTAGATAAAACTGTAAAATGGGGAACATTAGGTGATGCTCCTAGTGTTGCAACAAAACCAGAAATAATTTCAATCATGAGAGACTCAGGATGCTCTTATATTTCATTTGGGTTTGAATCAGCATCAAATAAAGTACTTAATGAAGATATACAAAAAGGACAAGTACGTGCCCATTTACAAAAAACAGTTGATACATTAAAAGAAGCAAAAATGACTCCGATTACAACCTTCATGATTGGAAATATGCATGAAAATATTAATGATTTAATGGAAACAGTTGATTTTTGGATTCAAAATAATGTTGAAATTGATCCATTCATTTGTACTCCTTATGTAGGTAGTCCAATTTATTATGATAATCAAGATTTTGTATTACAACAATATGATACTAAGTTGAAAATGGTTGCAGAAGGAAAAGCTGAAGTAGATAAACAAACTTTGCATAAATGGAAATTATCTGCCATGGATAAATTTATGAAGGAATGTGGAGATGCATTAAAATACACCGCAACAGTCAGTCAATATTTCACAATTCCAGAATTACTAGTAATTAAAGAATTCATGTACAAACATGACACACAGAGATTACTTAGGATGGGACATGAAAAATATGATGAAACAAAATTGGAACAATGGAAACATGATGAAAAATGGGAAAAGTATTGTGAAGTGTGTAAATCAGAAAATGAGTTATCACTAAAAATTAAAAATTAAACATCAATCATTTTTTTGGCACTTACAGGATGACCAGTATGAACGCCATTAATAATTTCTCCATATTTAGGTGGCATATACAAATTTTGAATATTTTTGATTTTAAAATTAGAGATTAGTTCAGTTTTACAAAAAAAAGCATTTACACCATTGCTATCACATCCTACTAATGTGTATCCTTTCTCCAAACCAAGGTTTTTTAATGCCAAAAGACTTGCACCAAAATAATTTGTTCCATCCCATTTAGAATCAGCATTATAAGGAACTACTTTACTTTCATCAGGAGGAATTGATGAATTAAATTCTATTACAACCACTCTTGGAACATAATCTACAATGGATTTCCATACCCAATAATCATTGTAATCAATGTCAATAGATAATAAATCAAAATTCTTAGGTATGCCATATTTTTGAAATAAATTTTGAATATTTTCAGCAGTTACTTTTTCAATTTTAATATCAAATTGAAAATTTATTGAACGTTTTTTTCTTTTTAAAAATTTTTTTGTAAATCGTATATATTTTTTGATGTTTTCTTTTAAACCCAAATTTTTATTTGACCAAGCTTTATTCATAATGCCTTTCCATTGAATTTCTTGATCAGCGCCATAATCCATCATTAAACCTTTCCAGCCTTTTTTTTCTAAAAGATTAATAGTATTACATTCAAATCCATTTCCTACTCCAAACTCTACAGAAAACTTGTTAGTAGTTCCAATTTTAGAGAAAATATATTCTAAAATTCCATCTTCACCATTTTGAGAGTAAATTTTGTTTTCATGTAAATTAATATCAAATTCTATAGAATTCAAATCAGTATTCATATTTGTTAAAAATTTTAGCCTTTATTAAAAATATTAATCAAACAAACATTTTATCGAGTCATCAAAGGGTGGTTTTGCCACTCCTTTTTCAGTAATTATTCCAGATATTAATTCAGGAGGGGTCATATCAAATGCTGGGTTTATGACATTAATGTCATCAGGAGCGGTTTTTTTAGTACCTTCACCTGTAACTTCAGTTGCTTTTCTCATTTCAATAATTACATCTTCTGCTTTAGTATTCATATCAATTGTAGATAGCGGTGCTGCAACATAAAATGGAATTCCATGTTGTTTTGCCATTGTTGCTACTTGATAAGTTCCAATTTTATTAAAAACATGACCAGTTTTTACAATTCTATCTGCACCAACCACCACCTTGTTAACTAATCCATTAGACATGCTATAACCAACAGCAGTATCCGGAATTAAGCTAACATCAAATCCATCATGTTTTAGCTCAAAAGCTGTCAGCCTGGAACCTTGTTGTATAGGTCTTGTTTCAGTAGCAATAACTTTAACATTTTTTCCACTTTCTCTGGTTGCACGAATAACACCCAATGCCGTCCCATATGCAACAGTAGCTAATGCACCTGCATTACAATGAGTCATTATTGTATCATTATTATCAAAAAGGGGGGCACCATTTTTTCCCATAGATTTATTAATTTCGATATCTTCATCTGCCATTCTTTTAGCAGTTGAAATTATTAATTCTCTAATTTGTTCAACTGAATTTCCTGTCTTTGCAACATTCATAATTTTTTCTAATCCCCAACTTAGATTTACAGCAGTAGGTCTAGTTGCAAATAAAATTTCTTTTGCAATTTCTAAATCAGAAATTAATCCATCTTTTGTATTTGCTCTGCTTTGTAAAACTGCTAATCCCAACCCAAATGCTCCAGACACTCCAATTGCAGGAGCACCTCTCACTATCAGAGTTTTGATTGCATTTGCTACTTGATTGAAATCATCATATTCTACAAATACAAGTTCATTAGGTAATTTGGTTTGATCAATCATTATAACTTTATTATTTTTCCATTCTACAGTTCGTAAACCAGTAATTTTTTCCATAAATAAATAGAAAAAAAAGCTTTTTAAAAATCAATTGTTTAAATCTTAGTGTAGATAGATATTTTATTGTAAGGATTAAATTAAAAATATTGGATATTTCTACATTAGAAAAATATGATTTAGAAAAGATGTACAAAATTTATGATAAATGGCCTATTATTTCTAAGGAGTCATATGATTTTAATCACAAAAAAATTAGATTAAAGGAAATAGATCATATTGTGTTTGCAGGAATGGGGGGTTCAGGTACTATTGGAGATATTTTTTCATCAATACTTTCAAAGACAAGTATTCATGTATCCATAATAAAAGGATACATACTTCCAAAAACAATAAATTCTAATTCTCTTATTATTATCACAAGCATTTCTGGAAATACTGTTGAAACTCTTAATATTTTAGATTCAGCAAAAAAGCAAAACTGTAAAACAATTGCTATTTCATCAGGAGGTAAAATGGAAAAATATTGTAAAGATAATAACATAGACTTTAGAAAAGTCTCTCAATTTCATTCTCCTAGAGCATCATTTACGGGATTTTTGTATTCGTTATTAAAAATATTAGAACCAATTTTACCTATAAAAGAAATTGAAATTAAAGAATCTATACTTGAATTAAAAAAATTACAATCAAAGATTTTTTCTGGAAACCTCTCAAAAGAAAATCCTGCATTAAATTTAGCAAATTGGATTAATGGAATTCCTTTAATATATTACCCTCACGGATTAAATGCTGCAGCAATCAGATTCAAAAATTCTCTTCAAGAAAACTCCAAACTTCATTCAATGATAGAAGATGTGATTGAAGCCAGTCATAATGGAATAGTGGCATGGGAAAAACAATCTAATATTCAACCTATTTTATTACAGGGAGAAAATGATTTTATCAAAACAAAAGAAAGGTGGGGAATTTTGAAAGAGTATTTTCAAGAAAAAGAGATTGAATACAAAGAAATTCATTCTAACAAAGGTAATATTCTTACCAAATTAATATGCCTGATATATTTACTTGATTACGCTACAATTTACAAATCTGTTCTTTCAAAAACCAATCCTTCTACAATAAATTCTATTGACTATATTAAAAAAAGATTATAAAAAAATGAAAACAGAATTTGAAAAAAGATATTATTATTTTAATTTAAAAGAAAAATTTATCAATAAAATTTATTATATGCCTAAAAATCAATTTGAATGTGAAGCCAAACATACTATTATTTTCTATTGATTCATTAAGATTTGATAAAATATTTGGGAAAAATAAAAGTGCGATAACTCCAAATATTGATAAAATAATTGAAAATGGAATTACATTTACTCAAGCAATAAGTAGTGCAGATGCTACAGGTTTAGGCATAGGTAGTTCATTTACTTCTAAATTTTCTTTTAGAACTGGAAGTACCCAATACAAAATTGATGCTGATAAATTAGATTATATTCACTTATTAAAAAAAAATAATTATAATACATATGCAACTGTCCCAAATATTCATTTCTTTTTAACATTAACAAAAAATTTTACAGATACAGATGTGTATGAATATTTTAAACGCGAATCATGGTTACAACTTGTAGGTGGAATTGGAGAATCAATAGTAAGTAGATTAAATGAGAAAAACAAAGAGCCTTGGTTTTATTATATCCATTTAATGGATTTACATTCACCTTTTTATATTCCTAAAGAATTTGATTCTGAAAAATTTGGTAAAGAGAGATACGATAGAATGATTTCATCAATTGATTCATGGATTGGGATGATTTTGAAAGAAATAGATCTAACTAATACACTTGTTATACTTACAGCTGATCATGGAGACCACATACCAGTAGTTGAAAATTGGGGAGCAGTAACAAAAACAAACCCTACAATTCTCAAAGTTAAAGAAAAATTACCTGCGTTAGAACCACTTGGTTTAAAAATAATTAGTACGATTAGAATGTATAAAAGAAATCAACAAATGAAAAATCTTAAAAAAGATTTAACAGATAAACAATCACAAGCATTACTTGGAAGAGCTCATAGTGTTTTGTATGATGAATTATTACATATTCCTCTGATTTTTTATGGACATGGTGTAAAACAGCAAAAAATTATCTCTCAACAAGTACGACAGGTAGATATGTTTCCTACACTAATAGATTTTTTGAATATTCCCGATACAAATGAAGTTGATGGTAAAAGTCTTATGCCATTAGTAAACGGGGAGTCTTGGACTGAATTACCAGCATATATTGAAACAGGTGTTAGATGGGTAAAAACAGCAAAAAAAATCATTGAACCAAAATTTGAGGGTAAAACAATCGGTATTAGAACTTCCAATTACAAGTATTGGAGATCTAGAAATGATCCTACAAAAGAAGTAAATCTTTTTGATTTGAAAAAAGATCCTAATGAAGAAGAAAACATTGCTGAAAATAATCAGAAAATAGTAAATGAAATGGAGCAGATATTAGATTCTATGAAAAAATCATTTTCATCTAAAAATGAAAATGATTTTTCATCAGAAGAAGAAGAAAAGATTGCAAACGAATTAAAAAAATTAGGCTATCTCTAATAAAATACAATACACATTCATCTGTATTTATAAGGAAAAAATATTTAAATCGAATATGAGTCAAAAAAGAGAAATTTTCACATCTAAATCTAATGTTTTAAAAATACTCACATCAGAATTAAAAAAATCAAAAATTGAAAAAATTTTTGATTTTACAATTAAACAATGGGATCAAGATAAAAATAAGATTTTATTAAAAATTCAAAAAAAATTCCCAAACAAAATTTTGATTGTTAGAAGTTCAGCTATTGGAGAAGATTCTGTAGAAAATTCTAATGCAGGAAACTATGAAAGTATTCTAAACATTCCTTCAAATTCAAAACAAAAAATTTCCGAAGCAGTGAATTTAGTAATAGAGTCTTACAAAAAAAAGAATAATTATAACAAAAATAATCAAATTTTGATACAAGAACAATCAAAAAATATTATAACAAGTGGAGTTGTATTTACTAAAACTCCAGATATTGGAGCACCATACTATATCATTAATTATGAAGACAGTAGATCAACTATAGGGGTTACCAAAGGAGAAATCAATAATACGTGTAAATTATTTAGAAATACCTCAACATCACAAATTCCTATTAAATGGAAAAAGTTGATAGAGTCAATTAAGGAAATTGAAAAAAAAATAAATTCAGATATTTTAGATATAGAATTTGGAATTACTACAAAAAAATCAATAATAATTTTTCAAGTTCGTCCAATTACATCAATATCAAATAATCCACCTTCAAAATTAGAACAAAATATTTTGAAATTAATCATAAAAGAAAAAAGAAAATTTAGAAAAATAAATAAAAAAAACACGAATTTTGGGAATTATACAATATTTTCAGATATGAGTGATTGGAATCCTGCTGAAATAATTGGAGATCGTCCAAAATTACTAGATTATTCACTTTATGATTATCTAATTATGAAAAAAATTTGGAATCAAAGTCGAAAAATCATAGGATATCAGAATGTAGAACCATATTGTTTAATGGTTAAATTTGGAAACAAACCTTATGTAGATTTAAGAGGAAGTTTTAATTCATTAATACCGAAAACGTTCAACAAAATACAAAAAACAAAATTAATTAATTTTTATCTTAAAAAACTTGATACTAATCGTCATCTACATGATAAAATTGAATTTGAAATTTTATTTTCTTGTTTTGATTTAGGAATTAACAGTAGATTAAAAGAATTAAGAAAATATAATTTTACCAATGAAGAAATACAGGATATCAAAAATACATTAACTGTTTTCACAAATGAAATTATTTCATCTTTTCCAAAAATTCAAAAAAATTGTGAAAAATCTATTTATCAATTATCTAAAAATAGAAAACAAATTCTTGCAAATTTAAATTCTAAATCCAATTATAGAGATTTTCTCCTTTCTGCAGAAGAACTGTTAAAAAACTGTCGTAAATTTGGAACACTACCATTTTCAACTATGGCAAGAATCTCTTTTATTGGTTCAATATTACTCAAAAGTTTAAAAAATGAGAAACACATTTCAGAGAATTTTACTGAAAATTTTATGGCATCTATTTCTACTCCACTATCTAAAATCCAAAATGATTCTTATTTGTTAACTAAAAACAAAATATCTAGAAATCAATTTCTAAAAAAATATGGTCATTTACGACCTGGAACATATGACATTACTGCATCTAGATATGATAAAGAAAAAGATTTTTTTGAAAATATCAAATTTCTAAAAAAAAATACAATATCTAAAATTTCAATCGACAAAAATGAATTATCAAAGATTTTTTCTAAGCGAGGAATAGAATTTTCTAATATTAGTTTTTTAGAATTTGTTGAAAAATCCATTACACAACGAGAAAATTTGAAATTTGAGTTCACCAAAAATCTCAGCGAAGTAATTGAATTAATTGCAAAAGCTGGAAGTGAACTTGGATTTTCAAGAACTGAAATGTCTCATTTATCAATTTCGTCAATTTATTCCTACAAAAAATATACAAAAATTTTATTAAAACAAAAATGGAAAAAGCAAATTTATTCTCAAATGGAAAAGTCCAATTTAGCAAAATTCTTAATTTTACCGCCCATATTATCATCAGAAAAAGATTTCAATTTTATTCAGTATTTTACTTCAAAACCAAATTTTATTACATCAAAAAAAATTACCGGTGAATTAATATTCTTAAAACATTTTGAACAAAAAAAAATAAATTTGGAAAATAAGATAGTGGTAATTGAAAATGCAGATCCTGGTTATGATTGGATTTTTTCAAAGAATCCATTAGGATTAATCACTAAATATGGTGGAATAGCTTCCCATATGTCAATTAGATGTAGTGAAATGGGATTACCAGCAGCTATAGGTTGTGGGGAAATTCTTTTTGAACAACTCATTAATTCATCTAAAGTTCTCTTGGATGGGAAAAATGAGCAATTAATAATGCAAGAACAAAAACATCATGACGAATACATAGAAGAAAGAAAAGTTCTAAAATCATTAGGTTATATAAAATAGTGTAAATTTACATGGCGAGCTTGATATAATTATGAACAATCAAAAAATCAAGATTGGTATTTCTCTTCGTGTGATGAATGCAGAAAATTATTCAGAAAAAAGGGATGGGTTAAGTCAAGATTGGTCTAAATTTTTTGAAAAATTTGATTCAATTCCTATTTTTATCCCTAATAATATGGAGAATGTAAAATCATATTTGGAGAATATTGGAATTAATGGAATAATTCTATCTGGAGGTGATAATATTGGAAAAGATCCAGAACGAGACATAACTGAAATTAAACTTATTCAGTTTGGTATTGACAACAATATTCCAATATTAGGAGTGTGTAGAGGAATGCAAATGATTAATCATTTTTTTAATGGAACTATTAAAATTAATTCATCAAATGAACACGTGAATAATCCTCATGAAATTAAAATCTTAAAAAATATTTTTTCCAAAAATTTAAACTCAAAAAAAATTACAGTAAACTCATTTCATAATAATATAATTGATGATGAAAATCTTGGTAATGATTTGAATATTTTTGCAAGAACGTTTTTTGATGATTCTATTGAAGGATTTTTCCATAGTAAATTTAGGATTTTAGGCATAATGTGGCATCCTGAAAGAGAACAGAATGAAAACAATGAATTAATTTTGAAACATGTTTTTCAGGATAATAATTTTTGGAGAAAAATAATTTGAATGTAATAATTCTTGCAGCTGGTGAAGGGAAAAGACTTAGACCATTAACTAATGAAAAGCCTAAAGGATTAGTTGAATTGTTTGGAAAAAGTATTTTGGAAAGACAAATTGAAATTTTTATGAGTGTTGGAATTACAGATATTTCTATTGTAACAGGATTTAACGCAAATTTGATAAAATTTCCTAAAATAAATTATTTTCATAATCATAATTTTAAAACAACCAATATGGTTGAAACTTTGTTTTATGCAAAAGAAAAATTGAATGAATCCACAATTATTTCTTATGGGGATATAATTTTTGAAAAAAAAGTTATTGAGAAATTAATTCAATCTAAACATGAAATATCAGTTGTAGTAGATTTAGCATGGAAAGAGTATTGGGAAACACGATTTGTAAATCCTTTGGAAGATGCTGAAAGTTTACTCCTTCAAGACGGATATATTACTAATATTGGTCAAAAACCTAAAAATTTTGAACAAATTCAGGGACAATATATTGGATTAATGAAATTTCAAAATGATGGGATATTACATTTAAAAAAAATTTATGAACATGCAAAAATGATGGCAGATACAGGTTCAAATCCTCTAAATTCTAAAATCCCCTTTGAGAAGTCATACATGACTGATCTCTTACAGGGAATGATCAATTTTGATCATAAGTTGAAAGCAATAACCATAGAACATGGGTGGTTAGAATTAGATTCACTTAATGATTATCAGCTATATAACAAATTGTATGAATCAAATGAATTATTGAAATTCATTAAGTTAATAAAAAATTAATTTCCTTGATTTTTTATGAAATCAATAAAAGATTACAATATTGTTTTGGTAAATATTGATGGGTTTAGAAAAGATAAAATTGATCTTTGTCCTTCTTTAAAAAATTTGAAAGATAATAGTATATATTTTTCAAATATGTTTACTGCAGCACCATATACATTTGCAGCATTACATGCAATATTTTCTGGTATGTATCCATCTAGAAATGGAGTAAATGCATATTATAATATCTTTAAATTTAAAAAAAATACTATTACCACTTTACCTCAGATTTTACAAAAGGCAGGGTATTACACTTGTTGTGATATAATCAGTGAATCAGTAATGCCTAAACAAGGAATTGAAGAATGGAATTTATTTGATGAAGCAACTGTAGATTTCAAAAAAAGACATAAAGAATTATTAGAAAAATTATCAAAGAAAGAAAAATTTTTTGTATTTTTACACTATACTGAAACTCACAAACATTTAGTTCGTGCAATAGTATCTAAATATAAACAAGAAGATAATGATGATGAATTTTTTCAATCACAGTTGGAAAACAATCAAAGATTTGATTCATATCTACCTTCATGTGACGAATATGTTTCAACAATTCTTGATACATTGAAAGAGTCAGGAATTTATGATAACACAATCGTAATTTTTTTCACAGATCATGGAACAAGCATAGGTGAAAAAAAAGGTGAAAAATTTTATGGTGTTTATACTTATGATTATACAATCGGAGTATTTTCAATTTTACATATTCCAGGAGTTGAGCCTAAAACCATTAATGAGCAATGTAGAACATTGGATCTTTTTCCAACCATAGCTGAATTAACAGAATTTCCTCTAGGAGAAGATTTTGATAAACTTCAAGGAGAAAGTTTGTTCGAATTAATAAAAAAATCATCTAGTGATGAAAGAGAAGTATTTGTTGAAACCGGAGGATTGTATGGTCCATGGCCATCAGCTAAAAAACATAATGTTTTTTGTATCAGATCAAACCAAAAAAAATTGATCTATAATGACACTCCTGAAACATGGGAGTTGTATGATCTAGAAAAAGATCCTATGGAAATTAATAATATCTATGAAGAAAGTTTACCTATTGTTCAAGATCTAAAAAAGCGATTAATCCATAATCTTAACGATAATGAAATTATAACAAAAATTTCTTAAAATATATTTTATTTATTATTAATCGATATCAAATATTTGTGTATGATTGATGCAATATTTTGATTTCCAATTCTTGAAAAATGTCCACCATACTCATTATCATCAGAATAAAGATCATCTATTTTATTTTCTGATAATAGTTGATCTGTAACTTGAATTACGTATAGTCCTTCTATTAATGACAATTTTTTTTCAATTTCTTGATAAAAATTATATTGATTTTTAATAAAAGCAATATCATCTTTTTGAGGAAGAAATACGAATACGGGAATAAAATTATTAGTTTTGGCAAAATTTACATATTTTTCTAAAATTTTTTCTAGTATTGCTGTAGCTTCTTTATTTTTATATAATTTTAGCCTCCATTGTAAATTGATTTTCATAATAATCTTCATCGAGTTCCATTTTATTTTTGAAATATCTTTATTTTTTTTCTTCCATAATTCAATTATAGTAACCCAATACATTATAGAAATATTTCGTTTAAGATTTTTTAATATTGTAAAAATATATGGAAAATGAAGAATTTCTTTCTTGAATTTTCTCTTATAAAAATAATCACTTTCTTGAATCTTATCTAAATAGTTTTCATATATTTGAAATTTAGATTTTTCATTAATTTTATTTTCAATTAATTTTAATTCTTTATTTTTTAAAATAAATCTGGGTTTAAATGCAAATGTATTTCCATATTCATAGTAATGTTTCCATGAACTCATAATTCTACTAATTGTGTCTGGAACAACTGCCAATATCACAATACGAGTTTTGTTTTTATGAAATTCTCGTTCTAATCGTAAAAAACTTTGATCAATTCCATAATTACCAACTCCAAAATTTAATACATTTGTATTTTCTAATTCAGATAAATAATGCTCCCAAGTTTCATTATTATTTACTTGCCTACAAAAAGTAAATGAATCACCATAACAAGAAATTGTAGAAACTTTTTCTTCAAAATTGGGATTTGTTCTTGCACCTTTATCATTAATAGACCATGTGGTAGTACCAAATTTTCCTTTTTCATTTCTAGATGTATTTGGTTTTCGTATCCACCCGATTTGTGAATCATAACCATCTGGAATAAATTTATCCAATCCTTCTTTAGGAAGTTTTGGGTTTTCATCATATTTTGAAATTATGAGCCATTGAAAGTTTTTCCGAACATATGAAACCCATGAAAATAATCCAAATTCAATAATCCCAAATAATATAACAATAACAAAAATTTGTAATAAAATTTCAGTCATTGTAAAGTTTTAAAATTTGATAGGTATTAATCATATTACAAAAACTGTGAAAAAACATAACAGATATGAATAATTTGTTAATTATTGGAATTTTTTTGTTGAATTATGTACATAATTAACAAATAAATCATATAGATAATAGAGCTAGAAAGAAAACCCATACTAATTCCTAATAATCCATATTCTGATCCCAGAAGAACAACAAGTAACAAGTAACTAAATGCATAAACTACCGTGCCTGTTACAACAAATCTACTTTTTTCATTTCCTAAAAATTTTGATGAAAAAATCAAAATTATCGTATTTGGTATTACTGCCAAACTTAGAATTGGAATTATTTCAACGGAATTAACAAACTGTGGGAAAAATATTGGTATTATTTTTGGTCCTAAAATAATACCAATAATAGATATAGTAGTTGAAATTAATAATATAATTATTTTAAATTTGTTTGAATTTCTTCCGGCAGAATCATCAACTAATAAAAATTTGAATGATATACTTGCAAAGAGATTCATCACTAAATATACTTGGAATGCTAAAGCAAATTCTCCCAATATTTCTAATCCCAATATTGGAACTATCAATATTTTATCTAAATTACGTCTTAAAATAGTAAAAAGTCTAACAATATAATTATTAAAAATGAATCCAAAATTTTCTTTTAATATTAAAAAATTGAATGGGGAATTTTTTAGAAAAGTAAAAGATAGTATCATGGAAGGAATATATGAAAATCCAATACCATAAATTATTCCATCTACACCAATCAAAAAATATAATCCAAGAGAAAGTGAAATCATTAATACTTTTTGTGAAACTAAAAATATTCCATACTTAGAAAAAAGTTTTTTACCTACAAAATATCCCAGCAATAATTCGCCACAAATCATTCCAAATGTTAAAAGGATAACATCTAATCTTGAGATTAAGAGGTATGAAACAATAGAAACTACTGTCGCTATTATTAAGGATAATAGAAATAAAGTTCCTCTTAACCCTCTTTCTTTAACTTCGTATACAATTATTGTATGGTTATTTGCAAACATAGAAAATCCTAAAGCTACACCTGCAATACCAATTAGAAGTTGTAATTCTCCATAATTACTTACAGCCAAAAATGATGCTAAATATAACCAAAAAATACTACCTATTGCACCTGAAATGGCATCTGAAATTGCTAAAGTTCCAAAATTTCTTAAAAATTTTGATATCACGCCAGTAGTTAATTTAATGAGTATATGTATAATTAACTAAGATAATTTTTTTGGTAGGTTAAAAATCAAATTGATTTAACAATAATTTTACTAAATTTTGTGAAAGATGAAAAAATTGGAATTTGAAGAAAAGATGGTCATTCATCAAGAGTAAAATTTAAAATGAAATTAATGATATTATCATAATTATAAAAAATGAGAATTTTTTAAATAAAATAGTTAGTAAAGTAATGTCATTTTTGAATTTTTGAGAAAGACTTTAAACGTTCCAATTAAAAGTAATTAAAATGACATTTTTAGAATTTTCCATAAATCTTCCAGGAAATCTAGATAAAATTTTTCAGAAAATTACTGATTTTGAAAATTTTAATAGATATATTCCCAATCAGTTAGAAAGTGTTAATATTATAAAAAAAGAAAATAGTAAAATATTTACAGAAGAAAAAATAAAATCAATTTCAATTTTAAAAAATAGTTTTGAACAAACTAGTATGCATACAGTAAAAGAAAATAAAGTTGAAACAGAAATTATTTCAGGACCAGCAAAAGGTACAATTATCGAATCAGTTTTTCAAAAAATTGATTCAGGGACTAAAGTAGTTATTAAAATAAATCTAAAGCTTGGTTTAAAGTATAAATTATTTACACCAATAGTAAAAAAAGTATACAAACAAATGCTAACAGGAGTTTTATATAAAATTAATAGAGAGGTAAATGAATAAACATGGAATCTGAAGATTTTTCCAAAATAATTAATTGGAATAATGTTTTTGAACAATCGAATTCTTTTAAAAATAGTAAGCCATTTTCATTTGGTTTTATTGAAGATTTTTTTACAGATAAATTTTATAACAATCTTTATGAAACATTTCCTAAAATTGATGAGAAATGGAATATAGCATCTGTAATGTCAAAGTATCAACATTATAGAACGTGGAATAATGCATCTATTAATGATCCACATAAATCAGGAGATGATCCTTCCCTTAGCGAATATTTTAATAAATTAAAAAGATATGCAGAAACAGAAGAATTTGTAAGTAATTTTAGAGAATTTTCTGGAGTACCAGTTTCAAAATTAAAAACAATTACTTTCATGAGTTATGAAAAAGGTGGATTTCAATATCCTCATATTCATAATAATGGTCCAAGTTCATTAATCATAATGCTATATTTTTCTAAAGGTTGGAAGAAAGGAGATCCGGGAGGAACATATATGGCGTCAGAAGAAGATGAATCAAAAATAATTTTTGAACCTTATAATCTCAATAATTCAATTGCATTATTCCATGATGGTCCAATGGCTGCACATGGTGTAAGATACATAACTAAAGATGTCACTAGACAAGGAATGCAAATAATTTTAGAGGGATTTAATGAAGATACAGAACGTTGGTCATCAGATAAATAATTAAAAACAATAAAATAATTAGAAAAATATTTCTTAGAAAATTACCAAGCAGTATAACCGCCATCCATAAAAATAATGGAACCAGTCATATAACTTGATTTTTCACTACATAGAAAATCCAATAATCCATTAAGTTCATTTTTTTTCATCATTCTCTTCATTGGAGTTAATTGCGAATATTTTTTTTTAAATAGTAAATCTTGCTTTTGTGAAACTCCTCCAGGAACAACACAATTGACTCTGATATTAGGTGCAAGATGAGTTGCCAAATATTTCGTCATATTAATCACACCAGCTTTCGAAACAGAGTATCCAATATCTTTATGAGATTTTTCATAAAGAGAAGGATTTGGAGAAACAGAACCATAAATAGAAGAAAAATTAACGATTGAGCTTTTTTTATTATTTTTTGCAAATTCTCTACAAACAGAAAATAATGATATTATATTTACATCAAGATAGTCTTGGAATGATTTTAAACTAAAATTATAAAGATCGTTTTTCTTTCTTTTTTTATTAATATTATCATTTAGTGCAAAACAATTAATGAGATAATCTGCATGATTTTTTGAAAACCAGTCTTTGACAAAATTTTCATCAGTAAGATCATGACCTAACGAAAGATCTAATTTATGTAACTTTCCAAGTTTTTTAAAATAAGCAGAAATTTCCTTTCCTAAAAATCCTTCAGAACCAGTAATGATAAACTCTCGTTTCATTTTATTTAGTTTCAAATAGTCATTATTTGAACTTTAAAAAATGATATTATACGGGGTTTTTTAAAATTAAATTAATGAAATCAGTGTGTTTTATTGCAGCAAGAGGAGGTTCAAAAGGTGTTCCACGGAAAAATATTCGGATGTTGGTTAATAAACCTCTTATCGCCCATACTATTGAAAAATCGATTGATTCTGGATCATTTAGCAACGTAATTGTTTCAACAGAAGATAAAGAAATTGCTAAAATTGCTAAGCAATATGGTGCAGAAGTGCCATTCATGAGACCAAAAAAATTAGCTTCGGATACTACAGGAATGGCAGAAGTTATGATTCATGGAATTAATAAACTTCATTCATTAGGATATAATTTTGAAATTATAGTTAACAGAGATTGTACTGTTCCTTTTATTCGAAATTCAGATATTGAATCATCAATTAAATTATTAAAAAAGAAAAAATGTGATGCAGTTTATGGTGTATATGTTCAACATTTTAATCCATACTTCAATATGATGGAAATGGATTCTAATGGGTTTTTGAAATTTTCTAAAAAAATGAAAAATCGTCCACATAGAAGACAAGATGCACCAAAAGTCTATCAACTAAATGGATATTTTGTATATAATGTTAATAGATTTTTAAAATTTAAAAATCAATATCCACCAAAAGGATTACCTTGGGAAATTCCACCTGAAACTGGATTAATGATTGATACAGAATTAGAATTTAAGACAGTAGAAATGATGATAGAAAAAAATCTTGTTCCAAATTAATTAATCACGTAATAATCTGAATATTTTTTTTAAGTAAGGACGATTTTTTAATTGCTAATGAAATTTTTAGTGTATTAATTGCATCGTCGATAGAATTAATTGTTTTTTTATTTTTTGTAACACATTTTAAAAAATATTTTAATTCATCAATGAATTGATCATTTCTTTTATAATTTTTATTTTTTAATTTAGTGACCCATTTCTTTTTTAAATTACTGTATTTTTTTACTTCATTTGTATTAGAATTCCATAAAATAATTCCTTTGGAACCAATAATTTTACATTTTCTAGACGGTGGTTGTTGAAAATAATCAAGATGAATTTCTGCCACAAAATTTTTTTTGAATTTAAGTAAAATTGCAGCAAGATCTTCTACAGATATTTCTAAATTACTAAATTTCCCAGTCATCGAAGAAACTTCTTTTACCATTCCAAAAAACCAATAAAGATAATCAAGTTCATGAATTAAAGTTAAAACTACTCCTCCACCTAAATTATTTTTAGAAGCATAACTAATTCGATAATCTTCCCAAGGATGCCAATCAGGTAAATAAGAACCATTATCAGATTGTACTGAAAGAATGTTTCCTAATTCGTCATGTTCAATAATTTTTTTAATTTCTTTAATACATTTATCAAATCGCATATCACATCCAATCATTGTAATCAATTTTTTCTTTTTTGTGAGTTTTGAAATAGTTTCAAGTCCTTTCAAAGAATTTGATATTGGTTTTTCAATAAATAAATGACAATTATTTTTAGCTAATCTAATTGCAGTTTTAATATGTAAACTTGTTTCATTACAAATAATTCCTATTTCAGGTTTTTCTTTTAATGATTCAGAAATAGATTTAAAAATTTTTATTCCTTGTTTACTAAGAATCTCTGCTTCTTTGTTTTTTGTACAAATTAAAATATCCAAATTTTTTATTTTGATTAAATTATTAACATGTCTTTTTCCAATTGAACCATAACCTACTACTAATATCTTCAAGTGTAAAATAATATTTTAGCTATTATTTATAATTTATAATTATAACATATCAATTTGGATATTACAGTAAAATCAAAAAAGACGAAATGTGAATGGAAAAATAAACCAGTTGTGAAAAAATTGTATGAATGATTTATTATGCTCAAATTAAGAACAAAATTATGGAAAATGGTTCTGAGAGTAAAATAACTATAGATGGAGTAGGAATTGGAGAGGGTAATTCAAGTTACATAATTGCAGAAATTGGGATTAATCATAATGGAGACATATCATTAGCAAAAAAGTTGATTGATGCTGCATCAAAAAGTGGAGCAAATGCGGTAAAATTTCAAAAACGAGATTTGAATAGTATATTTAAAAAAGACATTTTAGAGAATCCTAATTTAGATAGTCAAGGTACAGAAATTTTAATTGGTGTTTTAAAAGAAGTAGAATTTAATGAAAACGAATACAGAGAAATCATAGATTATTGCAAAGAAAAAAAGATTACTTTCTTGTGTACTCCATGGGATAATGTAAGTGTAGATTTTCTTGAAAAATTTGATGTTGATGCATATAAAATAGCATCTGCAGATATGACAAATTTTCCTTTAATAAAATATATTTCAAATACTAAAAAACCAATGATAATTTCTACAGGTATGTCATCATTACAAGAAATTGAAAAAACAGTAGATTTTGTAAAGAAACTCGGAGCAAAATTTGCTTTACTTCATTGTAATAGTACTTATCCTTCACCTACAGATTTACTCAATCTCAAAATGATCCCATTTCTAAAGAAAAAATTTAATGTATTAATTGGGTATAGTGGTCATGAGACATCAGTTTTCCCCTCAATAGCAGCAGCAAATTTAGGTGCAGTAATCATTGAGAGGCACATAACATTAGATAAAAAAATGGAAGGGTTAGATCATGCAGCATCATTAGAACAAGATGAATTTGAATTATTAGTGAAAGGTATTAGGGAATCAGAAATTGCATATGGTAAACCTGAAAAGAAAATGACTAGAGGAGAAATATTACAACGAGAAGTATTAGGTAAATGTTTGGTTTGTTCAAATGAAATTAAAAAAGGTGAAGAATTTACTGAAAAAAATGTAGAGGTGAAAGGTCCTGCAAGAGGATTATCCCCACAATACTATTATGAAATTCTAAATAAAAAATCAAAAAGAAAAATAGAAAAAGGAGATTATATTTTGGATTCTGATTTAAATTGATTTTAGGAATGAAGGTAAGAAAACATGATTATAAAGATATGCTTAAATTTGATCCTAAAGTTTTAGAATTTCATTTTTCAGATAGTGATTTACATTTAGAGCTAGAAGAAAACTTTTCTCAAGAATTAATTGTTCATTGTTATGAATATTTTGAACGAAAATTATTAGATATTGTAAGTTTTGGTGAAACAAATCAAATTCATTCTCAAGAAAAAACCATCGAGTTAATTCAAAAAGCAATAGATAAAACAAAAGAACTTAGTAAACAATTTAGGGGAAAACCTACATTAATTGTTCATCCAGGAGGATACTCATTAAATCAACTACCACAAGAAGATATAGATAAAATGAAAAATGGTGTTGTTAATGCTATTGAAAAATTAGATTTTAAAGGAGTAAATTTTCTTTTAGAAAATATGCCTCCATATGCATGGTTTTTTGGGGGTAGATGGTTTAGTAATTGTTTTTTATCTTCATCTGAAATGGTAAATTATTGTAAACAGCTAAATTTGAAGGTCTGTTATGATTTATGCCATTCTTATCTTTATTGTAATAAAAATGGGTTAAAAATTAAAGATGAACTTCAAAATGTAGAAAAATTTGTCGATCATTTTCATTTATCAGACGCCAAAGATGTAGATGGGGAAGGATTACAGTTTGGGGAAGGGGATTTACCTTTTGAAGAAGTTATACCAATTTTAAATAATAATTTGAACAAAAGTTTTGCAATTGAAGTATGGAAAGGCCATGAACAAAAAGGTAAAGGATTCGAAGAATTTTTAGATAAGATAAAAAAGAAAGGATTGATCATAAATTGAAAAATGCACTAATTTTTGGATTAACTGGTCAAGATGGGGCTTATTTGTCAGACTTTTTGTTTAAAAAAGGATATAATGTTTTTGGGACATTTAGACGAACTAGTCACAAATGTTTTGAAAGGTTAGAAGAAATGGGAACAATGTATAACATTACTCGAATTAAAGCTGATTTATCAGATTCATCATCCATTAATGCAGCAATTAAACAGTCTCAACCTGATGAAGTATACAATCTTGCTGCACAGTCTTTTGTAGGAGCATCATTTCAACAACCAATTTTGACTGCTGATGTTACAGGTTTAGGAACTTTACGAATTTTAGAATCAATTAGAGAACATGCTCCTGATGCAAAATTCTATCAAGCTTCCTCAAGTGAAATGTATGGGAATTATACAGGAATACATAACGAACAATCTCATTTTGAACCTAGAAGTCCTTATGGTACTGCCAAAGTATTTGCACATCACACAACAAATCACTTTAAAGAAGCTTATGATATTTTTGCTTGTTGTGGAATTTTATTTAATCATGAATCACCATTACGAGGAATAGAATTCGTTACAAGAAAAATCACTTATGAACTTGCTCGAATAAAATATGGTAAAACATCAAAATTATCATTAGGAAATATCAAAGCAAAACGAGATTGGGGATTTGCTGGAGATTATGTTGAAGCAATGTGGCTAATGTTACAACAAAAGGAACCAGATAACTATGTAATTGCCACAGGAGAATCTCATTCAGTAGAAGAATTTCTCACTATTGCTACTGAATATGCAGGATTAGGGGATTGGCGTGATTTTGTAGAAATAGATGAAAAAAACATGAGACCAACAGACATAGATGAACTCATTGGTGATGCTTCAAAAGCAAAAAAAGAACTAAATTGGAAACCTAAAGTTGATTTTAAAAATCTTGTAAAAATGATGATAGATCATGATATGAATTTATTCAAATTACAAATGGATCCATTAGAAGATAGAAAATAGTACATAAAATAAATGATATACACAATGATTAAAATAAAAATTCTCAGATTTTGGATAAATAGGAATTAAAGGAATCAAATTCAAACTGATTTAAAAGTTCATTAATTTTAGAATAAGCTTTCTTTACATTATAAAACGTGATAAACTGATTTTTTTTAGGCAGATTAATTTTTGGGATATATTCTGGGGTCAATTCCCAGGAATGAATATACAAACTTGCAGGTATGTTTTGTTTTTCGTATGATTTAATAGCATTTTTTATGATTTTTAATGGTAAAAATCTCAAATAAAATCCTCCTGCAGCAGGAATTGTTTTACCAAACAATTTAGTTACCAACAATGGAAATTCTAATAAAATTCCATCATCATCATTTTTGTCTAAACTAGAATTTGTTATTTTATAAGGGGATTTTTGAGCATTTGAAATACCATACATGTTTGTTTTAACTGGAACTATACTACTATCATATTTGTAATTATTATTTACTAACTCATCAATTATCCAAGAACTTTTTTTGTTTAAAGAAAATGTAGGAGCTCTAAATCCTTTTGATTTTCCAGAGGTAAGTTTTTCAAATTTTTTTATTTCATCTTTAAAACTAGTTCTATAATTTGGCAAGTCTATTCTAGTATGATTCATAGTATGAAAACCAATTTCATGTCCTTCTGAAAAGATTTTATCCATCATGTCAGGATTGGATTCTAAAAGTTCACCAACAATGAAAAATGTTGCTTTTGAATCATTTTTTCTTAATAGATTTAAAATTTTATCTAGACCTTTGAACATCGTAGGAATTTTTTTTTCTTTTGAAACAAAGGGTTCAACAAGTTGTGGATGATACCAATCTTCAAAATCTATTCCAAGTAAATTCAATTCTTTCTCTCATTAGAAATTTATTCATTAAAAATTAACTGATTATTTTTTATAAGGATATTTGAGATCCTTCACCTAAGAGAAATTTACTATTATGATTCTTTATAATTTTTGAATTTGAACCAATTATACTGTTTTTAATTTCTAATTTTCCTTTAATAATACAATTTGACATGATTATTGAATCAGAAATTACACATCCTTCAATATGAGAACCATCACCAATACTTGTATTTCCAAGTATTTTTGTATCTTTTTCTATAACACAGTTATTTCCAATTCTTACAGGACCTGAAATTTCCACATTACTTTTAATTATTACTCCTTGATCAATCATTACTTTTCCTTCTAAAATTACATTGTCATATTTTTGTCCTTCTTCATATGGTTCCATTGTTTCAAGAATTTTTTTATTTGCTTCAATGATATCTTTTGGAGTACCTGTATCCTTCCAATAATCAGTAATTATTTCAAAAATTAATTCTTTGTTTTCTTGGATTAACATATCTAATGCATCTGCAATTTCTAATTCATTTCTCCAAGATGGTTTTAATTTTTTTATTATTTCAAAAATATACGGTGTTAAAAAATAAATTCCCGTAACTGCAAGATTAGATGATGGATTTTTTGGTTTTTCTATTATTTTTACTATTTTGTTGTTATTTATTTCTGCTACTCCAAACTGTGATGGATTGTCAACTTCACATAATAAAATTGAAGCTTCTGCATTAGATTTTTGAAAGTTTGAAACATAATCGTTAATTTTTCTATTAATAATATTATCACCAAGAAAAACTATGAATTTTTCATCATTTATGAAATCTTCGCATAATGAAATTGCATGTGCTATTCCTTTTGGATAATCTTGATATACATAAGAGAATTTTGCTCCAAATTTTTCACCATTTCCATAATATTCTTTTACTTTTTCTGAACCAATCCCTCCAATAATAAATGCAATTTCCAAAATACCTGCTTGAATTAATGTTTCAACACAATACTGAGACATGGGTTTATTGGCAATTGGCAACAATTGCTTTGGGCCAGTATGAGTTAGAGGACGTAAACGTGTACCATGTCCTCCATGCAATATTATTCCCTTCATGTGTTTTTGAAAAATTTTTCTTATAATTTAATGGATCTATTTGAAGTTACTAAAAGACATAAAATGTTTTTAAAAAGATAAAATATGATTAAAATTCATCAATATCTTTTTTTTCAATTTCAATCATGCTTTTTCGAAATTTTTCTATTTCTTCTTTTGTAGCTTTTCCTGTTTGTACATCTAACAGTGTTCTAATCATGTTAGCTGTTATTGGATCTTCAAAAACTTTCATAGTCATTTCCACACTAATCTGAGTATTTGTATGCCATCTACCAATTAAAACTGCTATTGGAACATAAAATACTGTAAAAATAATGATAAACATCCACATATCTGAAATAAATTCATTAAAAATTGGGTTTCCTTCAAGTAGAAAATTATATGCAATTAAAACAAAATTTACTAATGCTAATAAAAACATCAAATAATTAGCATGACCCATTCTACCATCCCACCAAAGTTTTCTCAAAAAGTTTTTTCGAAAAACCAATTTACTCATCCATTTTTTTTTCTATTTTAGTTAGCATTTTTCGAAATTTTTCTATTTCTTCTTTTGTAGCTTTTCCTGTTTGTACATCTAACAGTGTTCTAATCATTTTAGCTAAAAGTGGGTTTTGTTGTTGAACTAAAGTAGTTTCCACTCTAAGCTGTGTACGTCTATGCCAAAAACCAATTAATGTGGAAGCTGGAAGATAGATCAAAATGAACAATAATGCAAAAATCCATAATTCAGGGACTAGATCTTTAAAGATAGAAACTCTCTCAATCAACAACCTATAAGAAATAAGAATAAAATTAACAAAAGTTAAAACAAAAATTAGGTAAATACTATGTCCTTGTCTAAATTCCCACCAACGACGCCTTGCCCAACTTTCTTTCATTGGTTCTTCTCTAAATAATTCATATAAATAAAGATTGGATTATTATAACTGAATAATCAATAATGTTGCTAATAATTCAAACAAAAAGTAATTTTTTCTTCCTTTTTGATTTTGAATGATTCTTAAAAAGATTTAATTAAAAACAAGTAGAAAAATGAAAATGAAAAAAGTTTTTATGATTACTGAACGTAATATTGATGGTTCTGATGCTAGTGGAAACAGAGCTCAATGGGAGATTAATGCACTCGAGAGAAAAGGTTTTACAGATATTGAATTAATAGATAAATTCGATAAAACAAAAATTCCAAAAATTTCAAAAAGTTTGATTCATGCACAACAATTAAGCGGAAGATTAATTGAGAATTGTAGATATATTGTTGATGCACATGGATTAGAACATGTTTTTTCATCACATATGTTACATGGGTATCCTTTACAGTCATGGCGTCATTGGGCTTTTTTAGCTAAATCTTATCACTACAAAAAATTAGAGACAAAAATATTTCGAAAGTCACAACATGTAATTTGTGCAGGAGAACAAATTTTGGAGAGAGTTAAAAATATCCAAAATACAACTTTAGTCAGAAATGCTGTTTTTCCAGAAAATTATTCTCCTACTCAATGTACTTCCTTGAAAATAGCTTTAGTTGGTCCATTCCTACCAGGAAAATTAAACTATTTTGGATTTAAAACGATTAAATTTTTAGTAAAAAAATTTTCAGATATAGAATTTGTTTTTATTGGTTCTACAGATGAAAAATTTCAAAATGAATTAAAATATAAAAATACTAAATTCACTGGCAAAGTTGATAATTATATTGAAACATTACGAAGTTGTAGTGTTTTATTGGCACCATATCCTGATTATGCATATTACTTAGGTTCAAAAACAAAGTTTGTTGAAGCAGCAGCTTGTCAAATGCCAATTATTACTACACCAACAGGTAATGTTGATTTTCAAAATGATTATGTATGTGTAGGTAAAACAAATGATGAATTAGCAAATCAAATAAATTATTTAAAAAATGAAGGTGTTAGGAAAGATTTAGGAAAAAAATTAAGAAATGAAATTTTAAAAAAATACAATGCAGAAACTGAAATTGAAAAAGTAATAAAACTCTATAAAGAATTTATGTAATAATTTATTTTAATTTTTTATAAAAATAAATTTTTCATAATTTATTTTAAATAATTTTGAATGATGATTAAATCCTGAAAGTTTTGAATCAAATACTTTATCTAAATATTCAACTTCTTCACCATTGTAATAAACATCTTGTAAATATTTAGGGAGTTTGATATTATCATCAACAATTATGTGAGTTAAATCATCTTTAGAATTTATTATAAAATTATCTAAATTATTATAATCCATAGTTGAAATAATCTTGATTTTGTGATTTTTATCGTTGAAAACAAATGGCCACATACTTGGTAATTCTCCAGCTCGCATATAATGAGTTAATGTAGGATGAAAGTTAATTCCAGATATTTCATCAGAAATTATTTTTGAAATTTCATTTTGTTCTTTTTCATTTGTATAATCATTTTTCAAATATTCATAAAATCCAATTGAGCTAAATAATATTCCTAAAATTATTATAAATAATGCAATGTCCTTGTGTGAGATTTTTGAAATGAAGATTCTTACTGAATATAATGAAATTAAAGTAAAGATGGGAAATAAAAAATACAAATATCTAGTATCTTGAGCTTGAACAATATAGGCATAAAAGATAGGAATACTAGAAACTAAAGTAAAAATTATGATAAAATTTGAGTTTTTTGTTCTATTTTTAAGAAATAGAATTGCCCCTAAAGGTAAAAATAGTAAAAAATTAGGAATCATAATCCAACCCAAATATTTTACAAAAAGTTCAATTCCATCAACAATTTTTGTATCTCCACTATTGTTTGTCATTGATAATATTTGTCCGGTTCCTAATGCTGCTCTTTGAAAAATCCCATCATATCCAGCAACTTCAATTCTATAATCCATTATTGGAATTAGTATTAACATAAAAACCACAATACACGGAAAATATATTTTAAAAATATCTTTTGAAATTTTATATTTTATAAAAAATAATATCGTTAGAGTAAAGAAAAGAAAAATTCCTTCTGATCTTACAATCGTACAACATGATGCAAAAATAAAAGAAAGAAACATCAATCTTCTTTCATATTTTAAGAAAAGTACAAGAGATGTAATTCCCAATAAAATAAATAATGGTTCTGTAATCCCCAATAATGAATTTAAAATAAGTCTTGGATCAAATACAATAAATGCTACACCAACTAATGCTATTTTTTCATCAAAAAATTTTTTACATAAAAAATATACAGGAATTGTGATTAACGAAGATAACACTATAGAGATAATTCTTTGGAGTTGCATGTATTGAAAAGTATTATCCAATTCAATTATAGAAAACCAAAATGAAACGAATATAGGCCATCCATTATTTATTGGAGTCCATTCTAAAGGTAAATGACCATAATAATTGATTGCAGTAGAATAAGTGAAATTATCCATTCCATCAATAATTAGAGGTAAATCAAAAGGAAAATAAAAAATCCTAATACCTAAACCAATAAAAAAAATTGATAAAAATGAAATTTTTATTTTGTAATCAAAAACATTAGAATTCATCATTTTATCTAAAAAAAGAAATCATTCTACTTAATTCTTCTTATTTAGTTTCCAAAAATAATATTTAATCAATTTTTGACAAATGTGAATCTACTAATGTTTTAAAATAATTTCTATTATTTTCTAAAAATTTCTTGACATCTTTTTCATAAAAATCTACATCCGACAAGGTATTTCCTGAATAAAACTGATTGTTTCTTTTAACTTCAAATTCCATCATACTAAAATCAACTGATCTTGAATCAACTAATTTGATATACTTTCGTAAATACTCTGGATCAACTTTAGTTTTTAATGCAGATTTGATTAATTTTGGTAGATCATTTAGATTATTTACTTTATAAACAGATGGTAATATTTCAAACGGGACATCACCAAATACAACAGATGGGATATTATGACGTGCTGCATCAAAAGATGCTGTTCCTCTAGTAGTTACAACCAGTTTACTATTTTTTATTAATTTTTCAGATGAAAATGAAGGATGTATCAAAGTTACATTTGGAATTTCTAAAATTTCTTTGTATTCATCAATTGTATGCCATCCTCTAAATTCAGCAAAAAGATGTTCTTTTACATATAATTCATAATTTATCGGTAATGACTTTGAAATATTTCTGATTACTTCAATCTGATTTGTAAAAAATTCAGAATAATGTAAAACACTTAACTCTTCTTCTATGTTCATTGGAAAATATACGTATTTTTTTTCAAAGTCTACTATTTTTTCTAAATTCTTATTCATAAAACGACCTCTTATTTTTCGTTGGAGTATTAATGAAAAATTATCTAATATTACTTTTCTTTTAGTTCTTCCAAAATAAGTAAAATTCATTTCAGTATTTTTTGTATCAGAGAGTAAAATATAGTCAAACAATGCACGAATCTTATCAAATGTTGTTGCTGTTCTATCAATTTTGTAAGATTGTGCTTCTGAAGAATATTTAGATTCATTATTTGCATTCATTTCATTTTTTTTAATATCTTCTAACTCAATTTTTTCTAAACTTTGTGGTAAATCTTGAGTTGCACCATTTTCAGCAACAATGCTCTTCCCTCCAATTCTAGAAAAAAATACACATAAAACTTTGATACCTCTTACTTTACACATATCCATGATTAATTTTTGGTGGTGAAAAGGTGGATCATATGTTAAAAAATAATCAGGGTCTACTTTGTCTAAAATGCTTTCAAATAATTTACATTCTTGTTCTAAAAAAACTAGAATTTCATTAGTAGTGAATTTATAGAATTTATTAAATCTATAAAAATGCCTTTCATTGATTGCCATTTTCCACAAATCAATATTATATTTTTTCTCAAAATTAGATAAATACTCAAAATCAGGTTCTTTAGTTATTTTTTTAATGTGATCATGAAAATACCATGATTTTTCAAAATTGACTAATTTTTGATTCTGAAACATTTTTTTTGGATTATTAGGAGTATCTATTATTGCAAAAAAATCACCATTAATTTTTTCTTGTAAATAATAAGCAAGTCCAAATTGCAGCATGAATATATTTACCCAAAATAGTAATTTCTTTTTCACAAGTAATGTCAATTTTAAAGTGATAAATAATTAACTTCTAAAAACATCAATTATAAAGTTCATCGCTTAAATAATCCATCTTAAAATTAAGATAAATTGGAAGTGATGATTGGAATACCTGCATTTAATGAAGAAAAAAACATTGGTTCAATAATTATGAAACTAAAACAATTATACAAATATGTGATTGTATGTGATGATGGATCATCAGACATGACTGAATCTATAGCAACATCATTAGGTGCACATGTAATTAAACATGAAAAAAATCAAGGGTACGGTTCTGCAATTAAAACAATTTTTAATGAAGCCAAAAAAATTGGAGGGGATGTTTTAGTTACTTTTGATGCAGATGGTCAACATCAAGTTTCTGAAATAAATTCAATGTTAAAACCTATTTCAGAAAATAAGGCAGATATTGTAATTGGTTCTAGATTTCTTGGTAAAACAGAAAAAATTCCAAGATATAGAAAAGTTGGGATCAAAACTATAACAGGACTAACAAATGTTATGACAGGTTCTAAAATATCGGATTCACAAAGTGGATTTAGAGCTTATTCAAAAAAAACGTTAAAAGAAATTTCCCCTACAGAATCTGGAATGGGAATTTCCACAGAGATTTTAATTAAAGCAATTAAAAATAAAATGAGAATTACTGAAATTCCAATTACCATTAGTTACGAAGATAACAAACATACTCAAGAACCTATTTCCCATGGAGCATCTGTAATAATTAGTACAATTAAACACGTTGCCATTGAAAGGCCACTTTTGTATTATGGTATAACAGGGTTAGTTTTTCTAATATTAGGATTAATTTTTGGGGCATGGACTTTGCAAATTTATTCAGAAGAAGGAAAAATTATGACAAGTATCGGATTAATCAGTGTTGGAGGTGTAATTTTGGGTACTATTTTATTGATTTCTGCAACTATTTTATTTTCTATTGTAAGTTTAATTGGGAAAAAAACATAAAATTTTAAAATTTGTCGAAAATGAAGAATTTTAAATTTCAATATTAAATAATTACATTGATAAAAAAATCTGATTATATCTACTTTAAACAGTATTTAAGTAAATGATAATTTCTTGTTGTAGATAAAAATAACCCTTGAAAATATTAGATTAATATGAATTATTTTCGAGAGAAAATAGGTTTAATCTATTTTTTAATTCCATATTTGACACCAGTAAAAAATAAGCTAGGTTTGATATTATCTGTATTTTTAGGATCCTCAAATTATGAAGTGAAATTAGGGGATAACAAATCTATAAAATTTCAATCATCAAAATTTTCTTCCATGTTAAATTTTTTAACAATTTTAAGTTTATCCACAGAGTATAAAATAGAAATTGAAAATGTAAAAGTTAATTTTGGGAATGAAGATTGGTTTAATTTACCTATTAATAATTTGAAATATGAAGATTATAATTTAATGGAATTATTATCTGGAGCAATAAAATTTGGAGCAAATTTTGTTACAGATAAAAATATTGAAATTAATAAACTTAGAAATAAAACATTTAGAATTTCAGGACAAGAAGATGAAAGAAAGATTGTAGAAACATATAATGGAATAAAATTTTATCTAGATTCAATCCATCCAGGCAATACAATTATTGAAACATTTGTAAAAGAAATCCATTTAATAAATCCCAATATTAATTGGAAAGATAAAATAATCATAGATGTAGGAGCAGAATGTGGGGATACACCACTTTACTTTGCCCAATTAGGAGCAAAAGTTTTTGCTTGTGAACCAATTAAAGAACATTTTAACTCCATGGTAGAAAATTTGAAGTTGAATCCAAAATTATCTGAAAAAATCGTTCCTATAAATGCAGGAATAGGAAAAGATGAAGAATTAATTTTTTATCAAGATAAATCAGGTCAAGTTGGAAGAACATCCTTTATTTCAAATCAACATGGAAAAAATGCAAAACAAAGTAAAGTTAAAGGTTACAGTCTTGAAACTCTAGTAAAAAAATTTGATATTAATAAAATTGATCTGTTAAAAATGGATTGTAAAGGATGTGAGTATTATTTGAATGAAGAAATTTTAAAAATTGTAAAACAAGTAAAAATTGAATATTCATTGGAATTTGAAAAATTATATTCTTTAAATGAACTTTCTGAATTACTTACCAAATCAGGGTTTTATCTTACAATGTTCAATATTGATCCATCATATCACCAATCTATGTCTTCGGGTGTAACAATTTATGGCACAAAAAATATAATTAAATAATTTAAAAATTAAATACTTGTTAATTTACATTATTAAATAAAAATAATTACGTTTAATTATTTAATTGGTTAATTAAGAGATCCAAACTATTTTGAATTTTTTCAGGTTTATGATTCAAAATTCCATTAGCTCTTGATATATCTAATGAAGAATCCACCGGTCTTATTGCATTCCATTTCATTTCTTTAATTGTAATTGGAATGATTAATGTTTCATCAAGATGAAGTTTTTCTGCAATCATTTGAGCAAATTCATATCTAGAAATTCTTGTAGAACCTGCTAAATGAATAATGCCCATAATTTGTTTTGTTGCTACTTCAATTATCATTTTTGAAAGATTTGGAACATATGTTGGAGATGTAAATTGATCTATTAAAACAGGTATATTTTTTTTTGATTCAAGATTTTCTTTAACCCATAACGGGAATGTTTTTTTTATTGGATGTAAACCAAATGGGGTACTGGTTCTAATAATTGCATATCTGGTTGCAAGTTTTTTTACTTCTATTTCTCCATGAAATTTAGATTTTCCATAAAAATTTATTGGATTTGGAATATCATCTTCATTTCTAAAACCATCAGTTCCATCAAAAACATAATCTGTTGAGACATAAACAAAAAAAGAATTGTGTTTAACAGACTCTCTTACTAAGATTTTTGTAGATGTTGTATTGATTAATGATGTTTCTTCTTTATTAATTTCACATAATTCTACATCCGTAACGGCTGCAAGATGAATTACTATATCAGGTTTAATTTTGTTAAATATTTCTGTTATTTCATTCTCATTTGCAAGATCTAGATATATAGAAATTCCAAATTCTGGCTTTGTTTTATGATAACTAGAATAAACATCATATTTTTCTTCAACTAGATCTCTTACAATTTGTCTTCCAATAAGTCCTGCTGAACCAGTGACTAAAATTTTAGTCATTTCCAGTCTAATGTCCAAGGTTGTGGATGAATAGATTTTTCATCTACTAATGGTTCCCACCAAGATTGGTTTTTTTCATACCATTGAACTGTTTTATTTAGAGATTGTTCAAATTCATACTTTGGTTTCCATCCTATTTCATTTTGAATTTTAGATGCATCTATTGAATATCTAATATCATGTCCTGGTCTATCTTTAACAAATTCAATTAAATCATGAGGTTTTCCTAGTAAATCAAGAATTTTCTCAACAATGGTTTTGTTTGAGATTTCATTCCAGGCAGTGATATTGTATTCTTTGCCAGATATTCCTTTGAAAATAAGATCTTCAATTGCCTGCACATGATCATATACATAAATCCAACTTCTAATTTGTTGTCCATTTCCATATAATGGAATTTTTAGATCTTTTTTAGCTCGAATTATTGTTTTTGGAATAAGTTTTTCTGGAAATTGATTAGGTCCAAAATTATTTGTACATCTAGTTGTGATACATTTTATGCCATAAGTTTTTGCATATGCTGCAACTAAATGATCCGCTGATGCTTTTGTTGCAGAATAGGGGTTACTGGGATTTATTTGTGATTTTTCTGTAAAGGGATTTGAATTTTCTGCATCCCCATAAACTTCATCTGTTGAAACATGAATGAATAATTTATCATGATGTTTTGTAGCTTCAAGTAAATTATACGTACCAAGAATATTTGTTTCAATGAAGGGTCTAGGATTTGAAATACTTCTATCAACATGTGATTCTGCTGCAAAATTTACTATTACAGCTACATTATCCATTAATTTATCAATTATTTCTTGATTTTTAATATCACCTTTAACAAATTCATAATTTGAATTATTTTCTAATTCTTTTAAATTATTTAAATTTGAACCAATAGTGAGAGAATCTAAATTTATTATTTCATGTTCTGGATGATTCTTGAAATAATTTTTGATAAACGTACTTCCAATAAAACCTGCACCTCCACAAACCAGAATTTTCATGATTACAAGTTTAAAAATTAATTATTTAACTCTAGTGTAGTTTTTTAATAACAAAAATTATTGTCAGAATTTTCTAAAGATGTTAATTTATTGTCTTTATCAGATATTATTGGTTTTTTATGTGGCCATAAAATATTGATATTTGGATCATTCCACATTATACCTTGTTCATGTTCCTTAGAATATTCACTACTAACTTTATAGAAAATGTCTGCTTCCTCACTAATAACACAAAAACCATGAGCAAATCCTTTTGGAATGTACAATGATCTATGATTATTATCTGAAAGAATTTCTCCTACCCATTTTCCAAAAGTTGGAGAACCCTTCCTAATATCTACTGCAACATCAAAAATCTCTCCTTTTACAACAGTAATTAGCTTAGCTTGATGTTTTGGAGATTTTTGATAATGTAGTCCTCTAATTACTCCATGTGATGAATGAGAATAATTATCTTGAACAAATTTTTCATGAATTCCATTCAAACTAAAATCTGATTCTTTAAAACTCTCAAAGAAAAAACCTCTAGTATCAGAAAATAACTGTGGTTCCACAAGAATTATTTCTGGAATCTCTAATTTTTTAAAGAGAAAAGTCATAAAAATCTATAAACAAAATATGATAAATGTGTTTTAGTATTTACCATTTTTCATAAACATATCTTTTCAATAAGTAATAAGTTCAATGTTCAATTCTTTTAACGACTCTTGCAGGATTTCCTACAGCTACACAATAATCAGGTATATTCTGAGTAACTACACTTCCTGCGCCAATTATTGAATTCTCTCCAATAGTAATTCCTGCAATGAGTATACAACCCACACTAATCACTGCTCCATTTTTTACAATTACTGGTTTGATTGTTCTAGGATAACCATGTTTTTTTAAAAATTCATTTGCGGATGGATTTACATGTGCAAAAATCATAGAATTGGAACTAATAGTAACATTATTCTCAATTTTAATTAATTCAGGATGTAGTAAATCTATTAAAACATATGGAGATATATGACAATTATTTCCAATTTTCACACCCCTAATTCGTTGAAATGTAATTGTCCATGATGGTAATGGAGCTGAATATGCTAAAGAATGAAAAATCCAACTCTTCAAAAATTTCATTCTTAATTTTATCTTTCCTAAAATTCCTTTACATCCATAATAATCCATCAACTCTTGTTCATTATTCTTAAAATTGTCTGAATTTGTCATGATATCAATAGTTATTTTAACATAAAACGTTTAACTTTTCCGTAGTCTGTTTTAGGAATTTTTTCAACAAAATCAATTTTAGATGGAATTTTAAATTTTTCAAGATTTTTTATGCAATAACTCAAAATTTGAGCCTTATCCAAATCAGAATTTTTTGTTTTCACAATATTTAGTTTAATGACTTGACCAAAAATTTCATGGGGTATTCCAAATGCCACTACATCCTCAATTCCAGAAAGTTCTTTTACAATTTGTTCAATTTCAATTGGAATTACTTTTTCTCCACCAATGTTAATTGTTTCATCTTTCCTTCCTTTTAAAAAAAGATACCCATGTTCATCAAAATAACCCATATCTCCCGTTTGCAACCATCCATCAACTAATTTTTTATCAGCTTCGTGATTATTCCAATATTTTTTTATAACATTATTTCCTTTTATCCAAATCTCACCAATTTTTTGATCACTTTGTTCTTTATTTTCAATTTTTATTGTAACATCTGGAGCAATTTTACCGACTGATTCTTCTCTTCCTTTATTTTTTTCAAATATCATAAAAGTGGAACGTGAAGCTTCAGTTAGACCATAATATGTTGAAAGAGAGCCATTTTTTAATATTTGATTAAAATTTTGTACAGTGTTCTTAGGAATAGACGTACTATTTGTAATAATTAATCGAAGATTTGAAAATGAAACAATTAACAAATTTTTGTCGAGTTTTGATAATTTTGTTAAAGTAGCTGGAATTGCAGCTAAAGTTGTAATTTTAAATTTTTTTATTGATTCAAGAATTAGTTCTAAATCAGATGCATTTTTTAATAAAACAAGTGTTGAACCGATAAATAATGATGTATGAAAACATCCTAATCCAAAGGAATGATGTAAGGGTAAGGGTAATAGATCAATATCTTGATTAGAATACCCTAAAACTTTGATAATATTTTTAGTAGTGAATTCAATCATTGAATGAGATATGGAAACTCCTTTTGGTTCAGACGTAGTACCTGAAGTATATATCAAATATGCAAATTCATTAATTTTTGAAATATCTTTTTGATTTTTGTTTTCAGATGAAATTTCTTCAAACTCAAAAATTGGAATATTTATTGATTCTAGTCTCAAAAAATTCTTTTTTAATATTGAATTACAAATTATTACTTTTGAATTAGATATTTTAATTTGACTAGATAAATTATTTTCAGAAATCTCAGGAGAAATTAAATGGACAATTTTTCCAGAATTAATTATTCCTAAATATGCAATAATAAAAGATATTGAATTTTCAGATACTAAACTAATCACATTTTGTTCGTCTAAAAATAAATCAGAATTAGAAAATATTTTCACTTCTTCATAGAGTTCTTCAAATGTAACACTTCTATGAATGTCTATAATAGCTGTTTTGGTAGGATTTACTTGTACATTTTTTATGAGAAAATCTATGATATTCATGTTAACTGAGATTTTACTGATTTAAGAAGATCATTTGCTGATTTTATATCAATCGATTCATCTAAAGAAAATGTAATTTCAAATTTAGCCTCTGCTAATGTAATTAAATTCAATTGATTAAATGAATCCCAATTATCATAATTTTTTTGTTCTTTTTCCCATGAAAAATTACTTTCATCTAAATTTGGAAACACCTCAAAAAAAATATTTTTTATTTTATTCTTTAATTCTTCTTCAGTATTCAATACATTTGCAAAAATCAATAGATAATAAATAAACCTTCTCGATATTTTCTATGTGTTTGAAAAACTGGGAATTGGTATAGATATAGTAGAAATTAACAGATTTTCTGAAAAACCATATACTAAAAACAAAAATTTCTATAAAAAAATTTTTCATGATTCTGAAATAAAATATTGTTTAAATAATAAAAATTCAGCAGAGTCATTTGCAGCAAAATTTGCAATAAAAGAATCCGTAATAAAATCAATAAATAATAGAATTAATTTTCTGGATATACTAACTGATCATTCAAATCTTCAGCCTACAGTTTCTATAATTGATAATTTTTCCTATAACTTTCTTGTATCTGTAAGTCATGAAAAACATAACGCTGTTGCAGTTGTAATATCAGAAAAAAAATAAAAAATGAATTAGAAAATTATTTTTGTAATCTTTGATAATCCATTTAAAAAGTAGTTAAAACAATCGTTAATTTTATCATTAACTACCCAAGAAGGCACTTTGATTTCATTTTTAAAATTTTGAATAATTACTTTATCAGAAATATTTTTAATTTTTTGGTTTTCAGCATATTTTTTATTGATTATTTTTAAATTTTTTAAAATTTCTAAATCAGCTAAAATTTTCATTTTTAATAATCCCTTGCCCAAATAGAAAAAAAATACTGCGATATCAACTAAAAACAAGGACGGAAGCATTTTGAAAACTGTTTGTCGATCATAAAGGGTTAACAGACAGTATTTCCTATTTCGTTCCATTAATTTGAATTTAATTGGACTCCACTTGAAACTTGTTCCTTCAATAGGATGATAAACTACTGATGTAGGAACATAAAAAGAACTGATTTTATTTAAAGTTCCACGCCAACATAATTCTAAATCATCATGAAATGCAAATAAAAAAGGATCAAATAGTCCAATTTTTTTAAAAATCTTTTTTGATGTAAACAAACATGTCCCAGATGCATAATCAATTTTTTCAAAATTTTCATATTGTTTTTTGTCTGTATGTCCTTTGGAACGAGAAAATCCGAAGCCAAAAATTTGTATCATATTTCCGGTACTAAGCAACATGGAATGATCTGTTGTAGCTAAAAATTTTGGTTGGTAAATTCCCTCCCCATTTGTTTGATATGCTTTTACTAATTCTTCAAGCCACATAGGATCTACTATAGTATCTGGGTTTAGTATCACTACAAATTCACCTTTTGCAATTCTTAATCCAACATTATTGCCTTCACAAAATCCTAAATTTTCAGAATTTTCTATTAATCTTATTGTGGGAAATTTTTCTTTACAATTAATGTGGCTATGATCTTTTGAAACATTATCTACAACTATTATTTCAAAATTTTTAAAAGTAGATTTTTCAATAGAATCAATACAATCTAAAAGTAAATTTCCTGCATTAAAATTTAGAATTATAATACTTACTAATGAATTAGAATTTTCATTATTTTTTTCAATATTTATTTTATTCATGGGATTTTCTTGATTTTTTTAAAATTTTTGTGATTATTATCTATTAAGAAAAATCAGGTATCCAACTGTGAGGGATTTCTCTCATATGTTGACTTTTTACTTGTTTTAAATTTTGGATTTGAAATAAATTTTCAATATTCTCCATAGATAGGTTTGAAATATTTTGAACGTCTTGTATTGATAAATTATGTTCTCGTGCATATAAAATCAAATCTACTACATCATAAGGAACGCTATAAAAAAATTCTTGATCACTTGTTGAATAACTCCAAACATCTGGTGATGCTTCACTAGTTAAAATTTCATCTGGAAGTTCAAGAAAATTTCCTAATTGATAAATTTGGGATTTATAGATATTAACTAATGGTTCTATGTCAGATCCACCATCACCATATTTTACAAAGTATCCTTGTTGATATTCTGATTTATTGGTAGTACCTACTACACTAAAATTATTTTTTTCACCATGAAAATATAGTGTAGTCATTCTTACTCTATGTTTAATCGAAGTAGCAGCAGTTAAAGCTAGAAATTCAGAAGAAGATATTTTGAATTTATGTTGGTTATTATTTTCATCAAGAACTTCTAAGAATGGGATTCCAATTGTGTTTATTGATTTTGGAGGAACTACTACCCTATACTTACATTTAACATCAAAGTCTGGGAATTTTTTTTGGACTATTTCTTCTTTGGTGTTATAGACTCCAAATGATTCCAAAATTTGAGTAATGTCTATCATTTGAGTTTCAAAATTATATTTTTTAGCAACCTTTTTAGCAAAAATTACACTAGTTGTATCTGATTCCTTTTCAGGCATAATAATTCCTAAAACTTTTTCAGAACCTAGAGATTTTGCGCATAGTGCAGCAGTAACAGCAGAATCAATTCCACCGCTTAAACCTACTACAGCCCCTTTTTTTTGAAATTTATCAAAAATTTCATCTTTAATAAATTCACAAATTTCATTTGTGGATTTTTCTAAATTTTGAATTTTAATAAAATCATGTATAGACTTCATTTCATAACTATTCAGTAATGATTAATTAAATATGTGGCGAAAAAATTCTTTTAATCGTAATGAAGAGGGTATTTGATGACTGAGAAAGATTCAACTACTCAAAAAGTAGAAAATATGTACAAAAAATATCCGTATCCATCACCATCTACAGATATTTCTCAGACAAATGAACTATTGAATCTTTTAAGGATTTTTGAAATTGAAAGTAAAATAAAATTAAAGAAAAAAAATATTTTAGATGCAGGTTCCGGTAGTGGACATAGAATTACTAATGTTGCAGGTTTTTTTGAAGATTGTAATTTTCTTGGAATAGATATTTCTGAAAATTCATTAAAAATAGCTAATAAATTAAAGAGTATAAAAAAAATAAAAAATATTCAATTTCAAAAACACAATATAATGACTGGAGTTGAAAATCTGGGTAAATTTGAAATTGTTTTATGCATGGGGGTTTTACATCATCTTTCAAATCCCACTAAAGGACTTCAAATGTTATCAAAAACGTTAGAAGATGATGGAATAATTTTTCTGTATTTATATGGAAAATTAGGAGGTCATAAAAGAATGATAAATAAAGAAACACTTTCACTTTTGTTAGGGAATGAAAAATCAAATTATGATTTAGGAATTAAATTAGTTAGAGAACTAAAATTAAACAAGTTTGATTATGGTTGGAATCTTAATTTTAAAAATAAAGAAGAAGAAGATGCTCTAATAGTTGATTCACTTTTACATGCAAATGAATTTCTTTATGATTGTAAAGAAATAGATGAATTATTTTCAGAATCTAATCTTTATGGATACTCTATTTTTGGAATAACTACAGGGACTGAAGGTTTACTTTTTGATTCTAGTATAACTACAGATAAGAAATTATCAATTCCTCAAACAGATATCTCTAAAAAATTAAAATCAAAATTTGTATTACCTTTTTATGAAGCATTAAATTTAAAAGACAAATTACGAATAATAGATCTAGTTTACGAACCCAATGGGTATACTATAATTGGTTTTACAAAAACTGCGTTTGAAAAATTATCTAATGAAAGAATAAAAAGAAATTTTGTAAAAATAAAATAACTAGTAAAAATAAAATAATTTAACGTTTTTTCTACATATATACAAAATGATGCATTTTTATTCAAATATTTATTCTGATTATTATGAATTTTCTATCTAAAATAAAATCAGGGCTAAAAAATCCTAAAAAAGGAATAATGTATATTATTTTAGGTGAAAAAAATTTCAATACGTTGAATTCTCATTATTGTTTTTCAATTTCACCAAAAACAGTATTAGAACAACAAATGAAACAACCTACAGATATTCATGAGCACTTGCAAACTTTGTACATGTTAAGTATTGAATTAAATCTAAAAACGGTTCTTGAGCTTGGAACCAGAACAGGTGAATCTACTATTACATTACTATTAGCTACAAAAGAATTAGGAGGAACTATGACAAGTGTTGATGTTGACTCCTGTTTAGAAGCAAAAGAAAAAATAAAAAAATTAGAATTAGAAAAATATTGGAATTTTATTCAAAGTGACGATATATCTTTAAACTGGAATACAACAATAGATCACTTGTTCATAGATACATCACATACTTATGATCATACATTAGCAGAACTCAGAAAGTTCGAACCATTTGTAAGAAAAGGAGGATTGATAACTTTACACGATATAATGTCATGTCCTCCAGTTTTAGATGCGATAAATGATTTTCTTGTAGAAAGGGAAGATTTCCGATTTTACAAATTTTTCCATAACAATGGTTTAGGAATTTTAAAAAAAATCTAATCTAGATTTTTTGGAGAATATTATTGCACCATAATTGATAAAAAATAAGCTATAGTTAAATAATTATGAAAAATCTTAACGATAACAATCTTGACAAAAATTATTTTACTATATAGTGTTTCAGATTTAGAAGTAATATCAGAAGATTTGTTAAAAGATAACGATACAAAAATTTATTCTTTTAATTTAGATATACATACAAAACTTCAATTATTAAATATCAATCATGAGAAAGCTGATAATTTTCTTAGTCTAGATGAAAGACTAAACATATTTGATCATATGAGTAAATTTAGAACATGGTATTCAGAAATTTCTAATGATGATTGTAATTTAGAAGGAGTGAATTTACTAAAAATAATGGACTCCAATGAATTTCAATCATATGTAATGCCTAATTTAATTAGTCTTGTAATAATAAAAAAAATAATAAAAAATGAAAAACCTACAAAGATAATTGCTACCAATAAACTATCAAAAATAATCAAATCAATAACATCAAACAGTGAAATTGAAATCGAGATTTTTAAAAATAAATTAGAAAATGAACTTCTATGGAATAAAATTACTCTAAAATATAATATTGGTGGTTTTCCATTAACATTTAGTTTATCAAGAAAAAAATATCTGAAATTAAAAAGTTTATTAGAAAAATTTAACAGTTTATTTTACAATTTTTGGTTTGATCTTAAACATCCAAAAAAAAAGAGTATCATTTTTCTGGAATTTAATCCACAATTATTTTCAAAACTCTTTCAAGAAATGTCAAATTATGATGGAAATGTAATTCTTGTCAACCAAAGACGATCAGCAATATGGAATAAAAAATCAATTGAGATCATAAAAAAATCAAAATGTAAAATCTTGAAACTTGATGATGTATTAAACAGGCATGAAAAAGATCAAATTCCAATATTAGTAAATCATTATTCAAAAAAAATTGATGAGATATGGAGAAATTCAGGTATTTTTAATAAATTTTTTCAGATTGAGGGAAATAGTTTTTGGGATTCAATAAAAGAAGTTTTGAAAGAAACTTATTCAGAAAGATTATTTTATTATATTTCGTTAATTCTTAGTACAAAAAAAGTTTTAAAAAATATGAATTTAAAATGTGTTGTTTCACTAAACGAATCTGGTGAAACAGAAAAAGTATTCCTTGAAATTAATAATAAAAAAAATCCAACAATATTATTAGAACATGGTTTTATTGAAAGAATTAATAAAACAGAAAGATTTGATATTTTATCTGAATATACTTTATTTAATGATAAAATTGCAGTTTGGGGAGAATTAAAAAAACAGTGGTTGTTAAATAAATATAATATTGATCCCTCAAGAATAATTGTTAGTGGAAGTCCAAGACATGATAATTATTTTTCATCTAGATCAGAAAAACAAAAGAAAGTTAAAAAAACAGTGCTGTTAGCACCCAACCCAATTAATGATATTAATGGACTATCCAATACAAATCTAAAGATACAATTTAATGAAACAATTAAACAAATATTAAAAATTGTAAAAAAATTTGATAATATTAAAATTATTGTAAAGTTACATCCTATTCAATTACAACATAATGAAGAAATTAAATTATTAATAAAAAAAATTGATGGAACTATTCCAATATATTTATGGACATCAGTAATTGATACAATAAACAGTGCTGATATAGTGATGGTTTTAACACCCGAAATACATGCTACTCCTACAATGCTTCTTGAATCAATGATTTTAGGCAAACCTACAATGAATGTATATTTTAATGAAAATATTCCTGAATATGGACACATTAAAAAAAATGCTATTTTTACAGTAACAAATAATGAGGATTTAGAGAATAATATTAAGAAAATTTTGTTTGATGAAGATTTTCAAAATAACCTACAAAAAAATGCAGATGATTTTGTTAATCAATTTATGAGTAATCCTGGAACATCTTCAGAAAAATTTGCATCAATTTTAAAATCTTATTAATTTTAATTTGAAAGTAAGGTTTTTTAGAATAGTATAAAGGAGAAAGTTGTGTTCGAAGGCAAAAAAATCTTGATTACTGGTGGAACAGGTTCATTAGGCCAAGCACTGACTAAACGTCTTTTAAAAGAAAAAGTAGATACAATTAGAATTTTCAGTCGAAATGAAGAAAAACAAGTGTTGATGGAAAATAAATTTCACGATAAACGCCTAAGATTTCTCCTAGGAGACATTAATGATCTTGAACGATTAGTTAGAGCACTTGAGGATATTGATATTGTTTTTCATGCTGCAGCATTGAAACATGTACCAAAAATTGAATATAATCCGTTTGAAGCTATAAAAACAAATGTCATAGGCTCTCAAAATGTTATCAATGCTTGTTTACATGAAAATGTAGAAAGAGCTATTGCAATAGGTACAGACAAAGCTGTATCTCCATTAAATACATATGGTGCCACAAAACTATTGATGGAAAAATTATTTGTAACAGCTAATAATTATATTAATCCAGATAAACATCGTACAAAATTTATTGCCTTTCGTTATGGAAATGTTTTTGGAAGTAGTGGTTCCGTTGTTCCAATTTTTGTTGAACAAATTAAGAAAAAAGAAAAAATAACAATTACTGATCCAAAAATGACTAGATTTAGTGTTACTATGAATGAAGCATTAGATTTTATTCTTAATGCAACAGTTTGTGGTAAAGGCTCAGAAATTTTTGTACCTAAAATGCGTTCATATAATATCATGGATGTAGTTGATACACTTCAAAATTTAATTGGAAATTATGGGCAAGAGGTAATAGGTATTCGTCCAGGAGAAAAATTACATGAAGTTTTAATTAATGAAGACGAGATTAGGCAAACTTGGGAATATAATGACATGTATTTAGTATCAAATCCACTATATGCAACATTTCATGGAAAAGAGATATCCGATAATTATGAAAATATAACTGAACTCACCAATCTTGAAAATTATTCATCTGCATTTTCAGAAAAAATATCAAAAAATGAATTAGAAATAATGATAAAAAATTCAGGCCTTGTAGATTAAACTGTAAAATTCATTTAGTTTATTTAAGAAATTTTTTCCAATTCATACGTATGTTGAATTAAATTAAATCCATTATTTTTAAAAAAGTAGGATGATTTTTTATTTTTTGGATTCACATTTGCTAAATATCGCTTTCTAGGATTTTTGTCTATTAATAATTTCAATGCCTTAAATCCAATACCTTTACCCTGGATTTTTTTATTTAAAAATATGCCAATTTCGTCGTTTTTTGTTAAGTAAATTGAACCCACATCATTTTTGGATTCTTCAATAATATACCATCTAAAATATGGTTTAGATAATACAAATTTTTCATGTTCAGAAAAACTAGGCATGATTTTATGTGAAATATTTGCCCTCAAATCTCTTTCTTTTAATAAATCAAATAGGAATAAACAATCTTTCTTTTTTACAGGACGTAATTTTACAAAATCTTTATCATCCATATTTTTTTTAAAATTTTAAAACAGTTAAATTTTTCTTTTCTTTAAGAAAATTGTTGAAAACAACAATTATTGCCGAAATTGGTTCAAACTGGGAAGGAAGTTTAGTAACAGCTAAAAAAATAATTCAGAACTGTAAAAATGCTGGTGCCGATGTGGTAAAATTTCAAATGTGGCGTGCAAAAGATCTTTATTCAGAAAAGCACCCCAATTGGAAAATAATTAAAAAATCAGAATTAACTTTTGAAAAAGCTAAAAAAATCAAAAAGATTTCTGATGAGATTGGAATAGAATTCATGTGTAGTGTTTTTTATCCAGAAGCAGTAGAATTTCTAGAGACATTAAATGTTAAACAATACAAAATTGCATCAAGAACTTGTTTATTAAAAGATCCTTATTCACTTGAAACATTAAAAAATAAAGCAAGAACCAAAAAACCAATCATAATAAGCATGGGGATGGGAGGGGATAAAAACAAAATTAAAAAAATATTCTTAAAAAATAAAATAATTTTTTGTTACTGTATTTCTGATTATCCGCTTAAATTTGAAAAAATAAATTGGGAAAAAGCGATTACTTTTGATGGTTTTTCTGATCACACCATGGGAATTACAGCACCTATTCTATTTACAATGTTGAAAAAACAAAAAAAATCTAACCATATAATAATTGAAAAACATGTAAAACTTCAAAATTCTAAAGGTCCAGATGCTTCAACTTCAATTGACATTAAACAGTTATCAGATTTGATTTCACATATTAGAATTTTAGAAAAAGCAGTATTTTAAAAATTTTAAGTTAAGAAAATTTATTTATATATTTTACAATTTTATCTACTTGTTTATCAGTAAGATTTGGATGTGTGGGCAATGTAACAATTTCCTTACTAATTTTTTCAGTAATCGGTAGTTTTAATCTAGATTTGTACAAACTAAATGTATGAATGGGTTTGTAATGAGTTCCAGTTTCAATTCCTTCTTCAGATAATTTATTTCTAAATGAAGATCTATTTTTGACTCTAATCCAATAAAAATGATAAGAACATCCATTATCAAAAGGCATTTTATTTTCTAATGTAATTTCTTTTGAAAAAATTTTTGCAATTTTTTTTCTCTTTTGATTTACTTTGTCTAGTTTTTTTAATTGTTCAAGTCCTATTGCAGCCGAAAATTCATTCATATAATAATTCCACCCTATATTTTTTACATCATAATCATTTCCTTTCCTATTACTGATACCACACCATCTTTTTTCTTTAAGTAATTCTGAGATTTTCTTATGATCCCTCCTATTAATTGATATCAAACCCCCTGTTGGCATTGCTAGATTTTTTACTGGATGAAAACTAAAACAAACTAATTCTCCATGACAACCAATTTTTTTATTTTTATAAACAGATCCAGCTGCATGAGCAGCATCTTCAATTAAATGTAATTTATGTTCTTTACACAACATAGAAATTTTTTCTAGATTTACAGGTAGTCCTGCAAAATGTACTGGTAAAATAATTTTTGTTTTATTTGAAATAGATGATGAGATTTTTTCATAATCTAAACACATAGTTTTTTCATCAATATCAACAAATTTTGGAATACCACCATTTTCAATAATTGCATTAGCTGTAGAAACGAAAGACAATGAAGGTAGAATCACTTCTTTGTTTTTTATGTCATAAAGTGATAATGCAAGATTTAAAGCTGCAGTTCCACTGTTTAAAGCAATCCCATTTTTAGCATTAACATATGCAGTAAATGATTTTTCAAATTTTTGTACATACCCTGTTCCTGCTCCTGATGCCCAAAAATGACTTTGTAAAACTTTTTGTATAATTTGTTTTTCAGATTTGTCGACATAAGGATCAAATAATTTTATTTTTGACATTTCAAATTTCATTATCCTTCTTAGATTTAAGATGTTCTTCATCTTTTTTTAAAGATGAAATATAACCATCATGTTGAACATTTTCATTAATTTTAAAGATTTCAGGGTTTTTTTTATATAAATTTAAAATATGTTTCATTAAGATTGGTCTTGTATCAATATTTTTCAAAATTTCTATTACTAGTTTAAGATCTTCAATTCTATCTACAGTATATCTTAAAAATGAAAAATTTTCATTATGTTCAACACTGAACAAAATAAATTGATTTTTTGGATCACGAATAAAAGGTGTTACATGCTCTCGTTCAGAAGGTTTTTTCGAATTTTTCCATGCTTTCTCTAAAACTTGAAAAGAAAAAACTTCAACTTCAGTCCCAAATGGAAAAGTTCTGTTTAAAGAATTTGTAGCATAATCACATTTGTTATTAGTAAATTTATCAACGACTAAATCAACAATTTCAGGATCTATTAATGGGTTATCAGCTGTAATTCGTACAATAATATCAGCAGAAAATTTTTTTGCACATCGATAATACCTGTCTAAAACATCATCAGAAGAACCTCTGTAAAAATTGACATTGTTTGAAGTTAAATGTGAACATATAAGATCATCTTCTTTCAAATTACTTGTTGCGACAATAATATTTTCTATGTTTTTTGATGATTTTAATTGATTGATAACATGATCTAAAACTACATGGTTGTTATCCATTTTTTTTAATACTTTTCCAGGAAGTCTAGAGGAGCCCATTCTTGCTTGAATAATACAAATAATCATAACTTAGATGAAATTTCAAACAAATTTAATCTTTAAAGAAAAAATTAACTAATAAACAAATTAAGAATTTTATCTCTTAATCTTTGTATTAATGGTTTTAGCAATTAATGAGAAAGAATTACCATAGATCTCAAAATATTTTTTAAAGTTATCAATAGTTAAACTAACATCATTATGTTTCTGAATAGAAGATAATGTAATTCCATCTTTAAGCATTGAAAAGTAGGGTATGGAAATTGATATATTTTCTGAAGCTGAAATTAATGCATGTAGTTCATTATTAGAAAATTTAGTGTTCTGAATAGCTTGTGTAACAAGTGTTGAAAGTTCAGAAAATTTTTCCACTTTATAGATCATTGAATGAACATCATAATATTCATTTGAAAACAGAATCACAGGTTTTTTATGAAATAAAGCTTCAAAACCAGTTGCGCCAGCAAGACAAAAAACAGCTTGACTTTTAGAAATTAATTCTTGGGAATTTACATCAGGATGAATTAACTTAACGTTAGGAATATCAATAATTTTTTGATATACATTAACTGGTCTATAAAATTTTTCTTTTTGTATTGGATGTTCTTTCACATACAGTGTTGAATCTATAGGAATAGATTTTGCAATATTTTCTATTAAAGTAATGATATCAGAGTAAAAGGGGGATTTAAGAAGAACAATCGATTCAGGTTCACCTTGTAATGGAAAATAGAAAAAATTTTTTTGGTTTATTGATTTAACTGAATTAGAATCAAGAAAATTTTTTCTATTTTTAATTTTAAAATGTGATTGAATTCTATTTTTGAATATTTTTAGTCTTGTTTTTCCTTTATTCAAATAAAGTGGTTCTGGTTCATTCCATAATCGTTTGATATAATATTTCATTTTTTGAAAAAGATTTTTGGAGTCAAAATTAAAACTTAAAATGACATCCATGGATTTTACAAAACTATTTGTTTTTAGGAAATTTTCATCGTAAATCTTAGATGAATTATTTGATTCGTTTTTTAAATTGTTAAATTTATTAGAAATTTCTTTACTGTCTATGTTGTCAGAAATTACAATTTTATTATGCATATAAAGTAAATTTGGCATTAATGTTTGAATTCCAATTTTTTGTGTGATTCTATAAAGAAGTAAATTAGAAATATTTTCTCCAGGTTGTTGCATTAGAACTAAATCAGGCTCAAATGTTTCTAAAATATTAACAAAAAATGTAATAGAATTTTCAACAATTGATAAAATTTCATTTTTTGAAAATTTATGAAAATCAATCCAATATTTATAAAAAGATCTTTCAGTGAATATATCCGTCCATAAATTTAGATCATATTGTACTTCATATTTTTCTAATTTTTTTAAATCATATGTTGATTTTTCAATATAACAATCAGGGTAATATAATAATTTTTTAAATTTAATAAATTTTTGATTTTGGAAAAAAATCATATCCTTTTTTATTGTCACAATTCCTACAAATTCAAATTCATCTAACTTTGATAATGCAGAAATTATTCCAAAATTGAAATATGCATAAGGTCCAAAATCTAACCAAACCAAAATTCTAATTTTTTTATTTGGAGTTATTTGTTTTGTATTAGATTTCAAAATTTCATTAGAATTTGTAAATTTAGATATTTTTTTCATTGTATTCATTTTTAAATAAAATCATCGACATATTAATAATTAGAATATGTATTAATTGGATGTGATTTTGTTATAAAAATCAAAATTTAAACATATGCAAGCATTGGGAAATTATATGAAGTATGTAGTTACAGGTGGTGCAGGTTTTATTGGCAGTTATATTGTAAAATTTTTGGTAGAAGAAGGACATACTGTAGAAGTGATTGATAATCTATGTAACAGTTCAAAAAATAACATTAAAGAATTTCTTAATGAGATAAATTTTCATCTAATAGATATAAGAAATAAACAGAAAATTCAAGATATAATAAAAAATTGTGATGGGATTTTTCATCAAGCTGCTTTAACTTCAGTTCCAGAATCATTTGAAAATCCTCAAGAATATTTTGATGTTAATGTAAAAGGTACTGGAATCATATTCGATATTGCTAAAAAGGAAAATTTGAGAGTAGTATATGCTAGTAGTGCTAGCATATATGGTAATGTAAGTAAGATTCCAATAAAAGAAGATTTTGAAAAAAATCCCATTAATCCATATGGCAAATCAAAATTAGATGTAGAAATATTATCTAGAACAGGAATTGACGAAGGTTTAGAGTCGATCGGTTTGAGATATTTTAATGTGTATGGAAAAGGTCAAACTAGTAATTATGCTGGAGTGATAACAAAATTTTTGGAAAATATAGAACAAAATAAATTATTAACGATTTATGGAGATGGAACACAAATAAGAGATTTTATTCACGTGGAAGATATTGTAAAAGCAAACATAATTGCTATGACTAGTAAAAACAAATCAGGGTTTTTTAATGTAGGTACTGGAATAGGTACAACAATTAATGATTTAGCAAAAATAATAATTAAAATAACGAATTTCAAAAAAGAATCAGTACATGTTCCGTCATTAGATGGAGATGTAAAGATTAGTCAAGCAGATATTAATTCAATATTTTTAAATCTTGGGTGGTCTGCAAAAATTGATCTTAAAACGGGATTAGAAAAATTGATAAAATCATGAAAACAGAAATTATTTGATATGTCAAACTCAAAATTGTTCACTAAAAATAATCAAAATTATAGAATTCTTGACTTTTTAGGTAAAAAGTCAATAGATAGGTAATATTTATGGATAAATTATGGATTCAATTCTTGTAACAGGATCATTGGGTTTTATTGGAAGAGAAATCATAAAAAAAATAACTAAAACAAAAATAATTACAGATTCAAATAATTCTAAACGAATTAACTTACAAAATATTAATGAAGTATTAGAAATTGATCCTGCAGATACTGTTATTCATTTAGCAGGAAAAACCCCAAAAAGAGAATTAAAATGGAATGATTATTTTGAAAATAATGTTTTTGGGACATTAAATATTTTAGAATATTGTATTAAAAAAAATGTTAAAAAATTAATTTATGTTAGTAGTTATGTTTACGGTAATCCAGAATATTGTCCAATTGATGAAAGTCATCCTGTAAATCCACATAATGCCTATAGTAAAAGTAAGTTTCTTGGAGAACAATTATGTAAATTTTATTGTGATAATAGTGATCTTAGTGTAATAATTCTAAGACCTTTTAATATTTTTGGAGAATCAATGAATGATGGTTTTCTATTAACAAATCTTGCTAATGCAATTAAAACTAGAAAAAAAATTACAATCATAAATAAAAATAGTAAAAGAGATTTTTTACATATTGATGATTTTGTTGAATGTGTTTTAAAAGCAATAGACTATGACACAAAATTTGATATTTTTAATGTAGGCACTGGAATTTCATTTTCATTTGATGAAATTATTGAAAAAATTGAATTTTATACATCAAAAAAAATTAATTTAGAATTTTTTGATGATCAAAAAATTTTCATTGAAGATATTAAAGCTGATATTTCTAAAATTAGGAAAAAAATTAATTGGATACCTAAAGTTAAATTTGACGAAGGTTTAAAAAAAATGTTAAAATAAGATTAAGATTTTAGAATTTTTTTATATAAATCAATATAACATTGTCCAATAATTGACCAATCATATTCTTGAACTTTTTCAAAAGCAGAATTAGAAAGTTTTTCTAATTTAGTGGGATCATCTAACAAACATATTATTTCTCTTAATAATTCACTTGAATTTTCTGGTTGGATTAAAATTCCAGTCTTGTTATTTTCAAACAATTCTATATTTCCACCAATGTTAGTAACTATTACGGGGGTTTTACATGCCATCGCTTCTAATAATGTTGCACTAATTCCTTCAGCTAGTGATGGTTGTATTAACAATTTGGAACCACGAATTAATGGAATTGTTTTTTCTTTTGGTTGATAACCCAAATAATGTATATTTTTATTTTTTTTTGCAGAATTTATTACATTTTCTTTTTCAGGACCACTTCCTATTATCAATAAATTAATATGATTAGGGAGATCTTCTACTGTTTCGAGAATTGTCAAAATTCCTTTTTCTTTAGATAAACGTCCAGCAAAAATTATTTGGTTTTCATATCTAATATCAATTCCAGAAGGTAAAGAATCAATATCAATTGCATTTGGAATAAATGATACCTTTGGACCGAATTTATTATAATACTCAAATGCTTCTTTAGATCCTGCAGTTACGGCATCAGCCCACGTAAAAGCCTTTTTTTCAAATTTATTTGAAAAATCTGAACTTGATTTTCCATGAAGCATTCCAATTTGTTCACTGTATATTCCATGAATTGTAAGGATTTTTTTTCCAGTAATATTTTTCATTGCTAATGCACCAATTGGATGTTGAGTATGAACTATATCATAATTTTTCATGAATTTTGTTTTAAAATAAGATGATACAAGAAAGCTTGGATTTTTTAATTTTTTAATTGGAATTGTAAAAGTGTTTTCGGATGAAATTACATCTACGTGATGACCATTTTTTTTTAGGTATTTTATTAAATCTCGAACATGTTGTGCTATTCCTCCTATTCCTTTTAACGTAGGAGAAATAAGTAAAATTTTCATAAATTAAAATTAAATTTAGAACTTTTAAGGTCTTGGATTAAATTCTATTACATTGTTGCTTGTGCTGCATCATGGAACATTTGACTTTTAGCACAACCAGCAGCTAATTCATCACCAGCACCACGTCTCATTAGTCCTCTGTAAAGACAATCCTCTAGTTTGACATCTTCTCTTTGTTCCCATTCCTCAACAGTGACTGAGAATTTCTTTTGAATTCTATCTCTATACCACTCAGGAATTACATTAAATGCACAAAATGGAACTATTCTAAGATCTGGAGTTACATAGTGAATATCACATCTTTGTAGTCTTTCCAAATCTTCATTGTATTTGTCTTGAAAGTGCATCATACCAAGGAATAATCCCTTTACATGCCATGAACCAACTGAATCAAATGATCTCTTCATGAGAATATTTCCAAACATTTTTGCTAAATCTAATCCTGCTGGTTGTTTTTTATTATCAACAAATCCTTTGAGTTTTCTTACAACTTCAAGCATTGTAAAGTACTTGTTTTTGCCAGAACGAATCTCTTCTGATTTATCTTCAAATAATTCAAGCATTCCTTGTATATCACAGAATTTAGTCAATGGAACAAATTTCTTTGTATCTGCATCCTCAAAGATGTAAGTACCTGCACCACAAGCAAAGTGAATTGATAATTCATATTTTGGTTTACTAGAAAATGCTTCAATTACATTAGTTAATGGCATACAACTTGGGACTGGGAACCAATCATCAACTGTAACATCACCGTTAGTTTGTTCTTCAATTCTTTGAATACAATCAGGAACTGTAATTCTATATTTTTCACGTTCTTGCTTACCCATTCTACCAGTTAGAGATACTGGCTGGAAGTTTACAGCGTGAACTACATCCATGTTCTTTTGAGCATATCTAATAATTCCACCTAACTCATGGTCATTAATTGATTTAATCACAGTTGGAACAAATACTACAGTAGTTCCAGTCTTTCTACAACTGTCAAGTGCATATGGAATCTCCCAGTGATTCTTTGGATTTGTTCTTGCAGTTACACCATCAAATGAAAGATACAAGTTATTACATCCTGCAAGTCTTACTTCACGTGCAGCTTCAGGATCCATTGCGTGTCTAATTCCATTAGTGTTCATCTGAATATGATCAACACCTTCTTCTTTCATAATTTTGATAACATCAGCAATATCTTCTCTAAGCATTGGTTCACCACCAGTAATTTGCATAGAGTTTCCAGGAATTGGTCTTTCTGATCTAAGTGTCTTCATCATTCCTCGAATTTGAGTATGATCTGGTTCATACATGTAAGCGCCTTCCAATCCTTTCTTTACATAAAAGAAACAATACCAACATGTCAAATCACATCTGTTAGTTACAATCATGTTTGCTAAACCACTGTGCGAAAGATGGTTTGTACATAATCCACAATTATTTGGACAAGAACACTTGTCCATCATTACATTTGGAGAATGAGCACCTTTACCATCAGCCCAGTATGTACTGAATTTCTTGTACATTTCATAAGAACCAAAGTATAATTCCTCACATTCACCGTGAGTTGGACAAACTTTTGACATGAATACTTGATTATCTCGCTCAAAGACTTCAGCATCCAAAATCATATTACAATCAGGACAGATACTTTGAGTAAATCTAATTGTAGATTTTTTACCTAAATTTTTAGTTGATTGGTTAGATATCTGAATTAACGCCATGCCTATAGTAGAAAGACTTCTGAATTGGTATATAATGCATTTCATACTTGCCCCCGTGGGGAGTTTAGGATCTAGGAATACGTAAATTAAATAGCAATATTGATTGATTAGATCGCATGAGTATTTCAGATAAAACAAGAAAGTCACTTGAAAAAATTGGATTAACAAGTTATGAGATCAAGACATTTACTGCATTACTCAAAACAGGAGAATTAACAGCATCAGATCTTAGTCAAAAATCAGGTGTTCCATATTCAAAAATTTATGAAGTTTTAGGAACTTTAGAAGAAAAAAGTTGGATTGGTTCAGATGATTCAAGACCAACAAAGTATTTTGCAAAATCACCATCAACTGGATTAGAAACTACAAAACAAACAATGGAAAATGATTTTTTAAAAAATCAAAATGTTATTCTAAATGAACTAGTTCCATTATATGAAAAAAGTGGAATTAGTGAAAAACCAGACATTTGGGTATTATCTGGTGCAATAAACATAACATCTAAAATTTTAGAAATGGTAGACGCATGCAGAAATGAAGTATTAATTGCAATACCAGAAGCTGGAGAAGAATTAGTAAGACAAGCATTACCAAAATTAAGATCACTTCATGATAAAGGAGTGAATATTACAATTTTAACATCAGATAAAATCAGTAAAGAATCAATTACTGCAATCAAAAGAGTTGCAACTGTAAAAATCAAAAAAGGTTTGTTTGGTGGAGGTATAATTTCAGATAAAAGATATGTGGTAATATTATTGGGTCCTGAAACTGTAAATGAGGGTTCTTCAGATATTGTCGCAATTTGGGCAGATCATGCAGGATTAGCAGGGTTTGCACGTCAATACTTTGAATATTTATTAAAAGAGTCAAAGGAAGTGTAGAATATGGACATATTAGAAGACAAAGAGACATTATTTGTAGGAACTGCAGAAGCAGAACACGTTGAGATGTATCTTAAAGCAATCTGGCACCTTAAAGAAAGAGGCGAGGATGTTAAAATTAGCACCATTGCAAAAATGCTTAATGTAAGACAGCCAAGTGTTGTTCAAATGCTCAAAAAATTAAATGGAAAAAATCTTGTCAATTACAATAAAGCTGGTGTAAAATTAACAGATGAAGGTCAATCCATTGGAGCAGGTATGATGAGAAACAGTAGATTATTAGAAGTTCTAATGGATAGTGCACTCAAAGTAGATATTGATGAAGAGATGGTATGTGGAATTGAGCATCACATGAATAAACAATTTACAGATGCATTATGTACAATGCTAAAACATCCAAGAAAATGTCCACATGATCATGAAATCCCTATTGGTGAATGTTGTGGTTCAGCATAATATCCTAAAAGATATATCTTAATAGAAAATACATTATTCATGGCATGTTTTTGTGGATGTGAAACATATCAAAAAAGTGATGATGGATTCAAAATTGCATGTATGGAATGTGGTCATGGACCTCAAAATCATGATGATGAATTCAGAAATGCATCAAAAGCAAATGAATCACAAAGTCAAAAACGTGATGCAGACTTTGGATGATTATTCTCCAATAATTTTAACTAAAACTCTTTTTGGACGTTTACCGTCAAATTCTCCATAGAAAATTTCTTCCCATGGGCCAAAATCTAATTTACCTTTAGTAATTGCAACAACAACTTCTCTACCCATTACTTGACGTTTTAGATGTGCATCTGCATTATCCTCACCAGTATCATTATGTTCATACTGTTTAGTTGGTGCATGTGGAGCTAATTCTTCTAACCATTTTTCATAATCATGTAATAATCCACCTTCATTATCATTAATGAAAACACTTGCAGTGATATGCATAGCATTTACAAGACAAAGTCCTTCTTTGATTTTACTTTTAGTAACTAATTTTGTAACATCTGGAGTGATATTAACAAAAGCCCTTCTTGTTTTGACATTAAATGTAAGATATTCAGTTAATGATTTCATATTTTTTAAAATAAGTGATCCCTTAAAATTCTAAGGCAGGCTCAGAACTCAAGATCCTCATCATCAATCAGAGGGATAGGGTCATCACTGTCCGCAAGCCATATTTTGTTTAGTTTCCTATTGAGTCTTTCAAGAAGCTTGATAAATGGCAAATTATGGAGTTATTCAAAATGGTAACAATTGACACTCCAGCATCAGTTGAAAGTTTTAGAAGATTCATAATTTCTAGCACATGTAGATCATTTGCACCTAGAAGTTACTTGGAAGATTCTGAGGTTTTTGCTGAAAGAGAAGATAAACTTGGTGCAATTTATGTTGAAGCTGCAGATAAAGTTACTTTGAAAAAACTCAGAGACATGACATTTGTTAATGCACGAGATATTCTTGGTGTAATTTATAATTCAAAAAGTGGGAATACATCTCTCAAATGGCGTCAACTAAAAAGAAACAATGGTAAAGTTACAGGTGAGGCATCTGCAAATTCTCTTACAAATCTAGCAGAATCAGGAGTATTAACTATGGATTGGGTTGAAAGTTATCTGAAGAAAAAATCTGAAGAAAAAGAAGTTACAAGCTAAACTCTTTTCTTTTTGTATAGTAAAACCATATCATGATTACAAAAGTTATTGATGAAAATTCAATCTCAGTCATTCCTGAGGATTCAGATGATCTTTTGAATTTACGTCGAATAATTAAAGAAGATGATAAAGTAATTGGCGATACAACCAGAGTTTTAAAACAAGATAGAGAATATGCAAGACCAGACAAAGGTGAAAGAATCAAAGTAAGAATTGTATTAACAGTAGAAAAAATTTCACTTGATGATGTACTAGATAAATTAAGGGTAGGTGGAACAATTTCTGAATCAAGTAATGAATCAGTTCCACATGGATCACACCATTCATTTATTTTAAAAATCAATGATGGAATAACAATTTCAAAGAAAAAATGGTCACCGTTTGAAAAAAAACTTTTAGAATCGAGTAATAATCAAGTTGGTTTTGTTCTTGTTGCAATTGATACTGCTGATTGTGGAATTGCAAGATTAAGAGGCACACATTTAGAATTCATGCCAAATATGTATTCAGGTTCTGGGGGTAAAAGATACAAAACTAATTTTAATATTGAAAAATTCTTTGAGATAGTTCAACAGGCAATCTCAACTATACTCAAAAAAGAAGATATCATAATTATTTTTGGTCCGGGAGAAACAAAGAAAAGATTCTCAAATCACATACAAAAATCACAGAAATTCAACGTCAAAGTGGTGGAAGGAATTGATTCAGGAGGAGAAGATGGAATTTACATATTTACAAAATCACAAACCATGAAAGAAATAATGTCAGACAGTAATCTATCAAAGGCATCATCAATAATTGATGAGATAATGGTACTTGCAAACAAAAAAAGTAGGAAATTTACTATGGGTTTTGATGAGACATACAATGCAAATCAAATGGGCGCAGTCGAATCTTTAGTATTTTCAGATAAAGCAATTCAAGATGATGAACAAAAAATGATAGATTTTCTAAATGATGTTGAAGGGAAAGGTGTTAAAATTTACAGTGTTGATTCATCTACAGATATTGGATTACGAGTAACGGGTTTAGGTGGAATAGTTTCTTTACTACGATATGCAATAGAATCCTAAGTTGTAGATTCTATTAGCCATTTCAAATAAGAATCATTAATTGATGTGACATTAATTTCTGCAATTTCTGGAACATCATAAGGATGAGTTTCTTTAATTTTTTGTTTTAGTAATTTTTTGTTTTTTGTTGTTGTTTTGAATATTGCAATGTATTCAGATGTATTTTCAACTTTATTTTTCCAAGAATAAATTGAAGATATTTTTGAGATATTCACACATGCTACTATCTTATTTTTTACAAACTCTTTTGCAATTTTTGAAATGGATTTTTTATCAGGATATGTTGAAATTATCACTACAGGTTTCATAGTAAACGATAAATGTCCGTGCCTTAAAAAATTAACAATTAATTTGGAACTTGATTTTATTACTCAAAATGCTATAATCTATGTCTTAATGGCTTGGGTCATAGTTATTGTAATTGCTAAAGCCCTAAAATTAGAAAAGCATGGTTTTGAATTAAAGGCATACAGTCTTGTATACAAGAATAAGGGTGTTAATGAGGTTTTAATCAAAGTACTTGGAAGGACAAAAAAAAGTGTCAAAATTTTTGCAAACGTGAGTGTAATTGCCGGTTTTGTTATGATGGGATTTGCATTTTACTTTTTGTTAAATAATGTTTCAAACTATTTTGTTGCACAATCAAATTTTTCAGAATTAACAGTACTTATTCCAGGAGTTACATTAACTTCAGCACCAGCTATTACATACTTTTTACTTTCAATTCCGATTGTATTAGTAATGCATGAAGGTGCACATGGAATAGTAGCAGCTCTTGAAAAAATAAAGATCAAAACAGGAGGATTTGCAATATTCATTGCAATGTTTGCAGGGTTTGTAGAACCTGATGAGGAAGAATTTGAGAAAGCAAAAAAGATTTCAAAATTAAGAGTGATAGGTGCAGGTGCTACATCAAATGTACTTTTTGCAATTGTATTAGGTGCCATTATGTTAACAAATCCAATTTTTGGAATGGTTATAGAGAGTATCCCATTGTTTGGTGAACCTATCTTAAACACATTTTATGAATTATCATCAGGAGTTTTGATTTTATCAATTATGGAGAATTCAGGAGCTGAACAAGCAGGATTACTTGCTAATGATATTATTACATCAATTAATGATATACCGATTCATGGACCGTCTGATTTTCCAAGTTTGAGTCCCGGAGAAATAGCAAGTGTTAGTGTGATAAGAGATGGAATGCCATTAGACTTTGGTGTAGAGATAATGCCTGCACCAGAAGATACTGAGAGAGGATTAATTGGAATTATGAGAGATAATTCAATTCAATTCAAACCTGTAATGAATTTTATCGACTGGACAAATGTAGATTTTAACATTTCAATGTTCTTGTTATGGTTATGGATGATTTCATTTTTCATTGGAATAATCAACATGCTTCCATTACCGATTTTAGATGGAGGAAAATTCATTCATACAATTATTGATAAAAGATTTTCAGAAAAATCAGTTAACGTAGTAATGTGGGGAATTTACGGATTTACCTTTGCATTATTTGGTTTGAATATTGCTTTATCTTATCTCAAATCTGGTTGGTTTACAATATAGAAAATACCTAAAGAATCATTAATGAAAAAATAGTATTGGCTTTATGAAATGTGATAAATGTGAAAATCAGGCAGTATACACTAGAAAGTATTCAGGTCAAAAGTTATGTTCACAATGTTTTTCAAATTCCATAGTAAGAAAAACTGCAAAAACTATTTCAAAATATAATATGATTCAAAACAATGAACTAGTGGCAGTTGCAGTTTCTGGAGGAAAAGATTCTCTTGCATTACTAAAAATTATTCATGAAATGTCAATTACTCATAATTTTAAAATTATTGTTATTACAATTGATGAAGGAATTCCAGGGTATAGAAATGAAGCATTAGAAATTGTTGAAAAATTTTGTAAAACATTAGATGTAAAATACAAAGTTTATTCTTACAAAGATCTCTTTGAATTAACGCTTGATGAATCATTAGAATTAAGAGAAAATGAAAAAACATCTTCATGTTCTATTTGTGGTACATTAAGAAGACGTGCAATTGATTATGCTGCAAAAGATGTCGGTGCAAATGTAATTGCTACAGGACATAATCTGGATGACACATTACAAACATTTGTTATCAACATGCTTTCAGGTGATACCAATAAAATTGGATGGATGGATCCTGATACATCTAAAAATTCTTTAAGAAAAATAAAACCATTTTGTGAGATTTATGAATCTGAAATTGTATTTTATGCATTTACAAATGATTTACCGTTTCAATCTGAACCATGTCCACACATGAGTGAAGGAATTAGAACAGAAATTCGAGAATTCTTGAATTCATTAGAAACACAACATAGTGGAATTAAAAATAATTTGTACCAATCAGTTCTCAAAGTTTCACAAATTGTAAAAGATTCCAATTACAAAGAAAAAACAATTTGTAAAAAATGTGGTAGTGGTTGTACCGGAGAAATATGCTCAGTTTGCACTATGATTTTAAAACTCAAAGAAAATCAAACCTAATGCAAATATATCATACTTTATTTTAGAAAAAATGGTAGTAGGTAGGATCAGGGTGCCAGCCGTGCCCTATTCTGAAACCGGCTATATGCAGAGATCAGTAACTGTTGGGTAAATCTCTAGATGGGTAATTCCCGCTTGGTGTGCGGAAATGAAATCACGCCGAGGCGGGTGGTTGCAGGACTAGAATTATCCGAAGGGATGACTTCTAAGACCGAACCATCGAAAGGGATGAGGTCCGGGAGGGAACAATCCTAAGGTGGAGCATCCACGCTTCCTCGTCAACGTGGCGGATCTTGTATGCCTTGAAATGGGGCTATTCGTCTAGACTGGAACCAACAGAACTGCTACCATTATAATTTAAATTAAAAAATTTGTTGCATCAATTTTTATTTCAAAATATTATTTTTAAAAATATCAATACAAAACATCAAATTTTGAAAATTCTGAAATAAATTTTTCATTATGTATCTCTACATCTTCAACTATTGCGTTAGCTGGTCCACCATGAGCCCATTCTATAATTCTACTAACTTTTTCTTCGTCACCTTCTAAAACAGCTTCAACACGACCATCTTTGAGATTTTTTACCCAACCAAAAATATCATTTTTCTTAGCCATTATTTTTAGAGTCTGACGAAAAAAAACTCCTTGTACTCTACCAGTAACAAAAAGTCTAATTCGTTGATTTGACATTCAAAGATATTTTCAAAGAGTCATTAATCAATTTTAGCTTAAAGAAAAACTACTTTCTTTCTTTAATTCTAGCTCTACCAGTCTTTCTAGCAGCAATACTTCCAACCTTTGCTCCAGGAGGTGCATCTCTTGATACAGTTGAACTTTGTCCAACGTGTTGATGACGACCACCACCGTGTGGGTGTACATATGCAGCTTGTGCAACACCTCTAACAATTGGATACTTCTTTCCTTTTGCTTTGAAGCTTCTCCATTTGTTTCCTGCACTCATAAAGTGTCGTTCACTAGCTCCTCCTCCAGCAAGAGTACCAATCATGGCTCTATTTTTTGGATTTAGAACAGCGAATTTTCCAGAAGGAAGTTTAACAGTGACGCCTTCATCGCCATGAGAGAAAATAGTTGCATCAGTACCTGCTGATTTAACAATAGCACCGCCATCTCCAAAGTGCTTTTCAATATTACAAACAATAGTTCCATCAGGAATATTTTGGACACTAATTACATTTCCTTTTTCAATTTTTGATTTCAATCCAAATTGTAAGGTTTCACCAACTTTGGTTCCAAGTACTGCAGGAACAAATGATACCGAGCCATCTTCAAATCTAATTTTAGATAATGGTGCTTCTCTACCTCGCTCATGAACTAGATCGATAATTTCACCTTTATGTTGTTCAGATAGTGGAAATCTAGGATAATTTGCCTTAGAGCCTACTTTACCAGTAGATGTAGATCTAAATTGATTGCCTCCACGGCCTCGTCTACGTACTAATGGTCTCTTACCCAAGTTGATCGTTTCCGACGAATAGATGATTTTAAGCTTGTGATTGTTGTTTGGGAAAATCACCACAAAGGTATAAAAATTAGAAAAAATGTTTTTCATTATGAGCCAAAATGCACTTTCTCTCAAAGTTCTTGAAGCATATACAAGAGATGTTGGGAGAGGAGTAGCACGAATCGATTATGATTCTATGGACACATTAAATGCATCAACAGGTGATGTGATAGAAATTAAAGGTAAAAGAAGAACAGTTGCAAAATGTCTTCCACTTTATCCATCTGATGAAGGAAAAGGAATTATCAGAATTGATGGACTTGGTAGAAATAATTCAGGAATTGCAATTGGGGATACAATTTCAGTTAGAAAAATCAAAGCAGTAGCTGCTGAAAAAGTAGTAGTTGCACCATTAGAAGCAATTCCACCAATTGATGAAAGATATCTTGCTGATGCATTAGAAAGTGTACCTTTGATTAAAGGTGATAATGTAATGGTTCCATATTTTGGTGGACGTCTAACTTTTCAAGTTATTGGTGTAACACCAGCTGCTGATGCAGTGTTAATTACTCAAAAAACTGTTTTCCATATTGCAGAAAAAGGAGAAACACTTCGCGGAGTTCCTCAAGTAACTTATGAAGACATTGGTGGAATTCACAATGAAATTAAAAAAGTAAGAGAGATGATTGAACTACCGTTAAGACATCCAGAAATTTTTGAAAAATTAGGAATTGAGGCTCCAAAAGGTGTCTTATTGTATGGTCCTCCAGGAACTGGTAAAACATTACTTGCAAAAGCAGTAGCAAATGAAAGTCAAGCACATTTTATCAGTATTTCAGGTCCAGAAATTATGAGTAAGTTTTACGGAGAAAGTGAAGCAAGATTAAGAGAAATTTTCAAAGAGGCAAGAGAAAAAGCTCCATCAATTATCTTTGTTGATGAAATTGATTCAATCGCACCAAAAAGAGAAGAGGTAACTGGTGAAGTAGAAAGAAGAGTTGTTTCTCAAATGTTATCATTAATGGATGGTCTAGAATCTAGAGGAAAAGTAATTGTAATTTCTGCAACAAACAGACCTAATGCAATTGATCCTGCACTTAGAAGACCGGGAAGATTTGATAGAGAAATAGAAATCAAAGTTCCAGATAAAAAAGGAAGAAAAGACATTCTTGCAATCCACAGTAGAAACATGCCATTATCAGATGATGTTAAAATGGAAAAAATTTCATCAGTAAGTCATGGATATGTTGGTGCAGATTTGGAGTATCTCTGTAAAGAAGCTGCAATGAAATGTTTGAGAAGATTATTACCTGTACTAGACTTGCAAGAAGAAAAACTCCCTCCAGAAACTTTGGATAAACTAATTGTAAATCATGATGATTTTACTAAAGCATTAATCGAAGTAACACCATCTGGAATGAGAGAAGTCTTTATTGAAAATCCAGATGTAAAATGGGAAGATGTTGGAGGATTAAAAGAAGTCAAACAAGAATTACAAGAAGCTGTAGAATGGCCAATGAAATATCCAGGTCTTTATGATAAGCTAGGACATAAAATGCCTAGAGGAATATTACTTCATGGTACAAGTGGAACTGGTAAAACATTACTTGCAAAAGCAGTAGCTACTGAAAGTGAAGCAAATTTCATTTCAGTAAGAGGTCCAGAATTATTATCAAAGTGGGTTGGAGAATCAGAAAGAGGGATTAGAGAGATTTTCAAAAGAGCCCGTCAATCTGCACCATGTGTAGTGTTCTTTGATGAGATAGATTCAATTGCACCAATTCGTGGAGCAGGTGGAGAAACCGCAGTTTCAGAAAGAGTTGTCAGTCAATTATTAACAGAATTAGATGGTATGGAAAATATGCATGGAGTTGTTGTTTTAGCTGCAACAAATAGAGCAGATATGATTGATCCGGCTTTATTACGTCCAGGTAGATTTGATAAAATTATTCAAATTCCACTTCCTGATAAAGAAAGTAGAAAGAGTATATTGAAAATCAATGCTGCAAAAATACCAACAATCATTGATGAAAGTGATCCAAATCATGTTGATTTCGAGAAACTTGCCGATTTGACAGATGGGCTTAGTGGTGCAGATACAGCATCAATTGCAAATACAGCAGTTTCTATTGTAATTCACAAATACTTGGATTCACATCCAGATGTAAAAGAAGTTGAAAAACAATCTATTGATGCTAAAGTAGAGATGAAACACTTTGAAGAAGCAGTGAAAAAAGTGAGAGAACAAAAAGAACTAAAGTTAGGCGAAAAGCTAGTAGCGTCCTATTACAGGTAGTTTTAATTAAATAACAAATCTAAATTTTGTAAATGTCAGAATACAGAGGATATGAAGGAAATTCATTAGAATTCTTAAAGAAAAATCAAATCATAGTTGGTGATTCTGTAAATATTCTTACAGATATCACTTATTCAGGCATAATTATGCCAAGATACGAACATAGTGATGATAAACATATTGTTTTAAAATTAAAGAGCGGGTACAATATTGGTTTAGAAATCTCTAAAATTAATAAAGTTGAGAAAATTCAAACTAGTAAAAAAAATACAGAGACTGAAAGTAAAGTTGAGAAAATTACAGGTTTGCCAAAAATTTTATTGTTATCAACAGGAGGAACAATTGCAAGTAAGATTGATTATAGAACAGGTGCAGTTACTCCAGTTTTAACTGCAGAGGAATTGAATTCATCAGTTCCAGAGTTAGCAAAACTTGCAAACATAGATGCTGAAGTCTTATTTTCAGAATACTCTGAAAATATCATGCCAGAACATTGGTTAAAAATTGCAGAAAAAATTAAAGAATTTTCAAAATCAGATTATACAGGAATTATTATTGCACATGGAACAGATACTATGCATTATACATCATCATTTCTTTCATTTGCACTTGCAGGATTTCCAATTCCAATTGTGCTAGTAGGTTCACAAAGATCATCAGATCGGGCATCATCAGATGCAGCACTAAACTTGATAGGTGCAACAAAATTCATCACAGAAAATAATACTAAAGGTGTCTACATTGTCATGCATCAAGATGAAAATGACAACACAATTGCATGTCATTTTGGGACTAGAGTACGAAAAAATCATACTAGTAAAAGAGGAGCATTTCAAACAATTGGGGATAATCCAGCATTCATTATTGCAGAAAATCAAATTCAAAAAAATATGTCTAAAGATTATTTTGAGAAAAATGAATTTCAACCAAAAATTAATCTTGAAACAAAAGTTGCATTAGTAAAATATCATCCCGGATTTGATCCAAATATGTTAAACCAAATAATTGAGATGGGGTATAAAGGAATAATTTTTGAAGGAACAGGGTTAGGGCATATTGGAAAAGTCATGTATGAAAATGTAAAAAAAGCAAATGAAAAAGGGGTATTTTTAGGCATGACATCTCAATGTATTGATGGAAGAGTAAGAATGACAGTTTATGAAAGCGGTAGAGATTTGCTTGATTTAGGCATAATACCATTACAAAATATGATTCCAGAGGTTGCATTAGTAAAAACAATGTGGGCAATTGGGAATTCTAAAAATAATGAGGATGTAAAGAAAATTATGTTGCAAAATATTGCATCAGAATTATCAAATTAAAGAGAAAGATATGTCAGAATTTTCAATAAATGATGTAGGAGTAAAAGTGGGATTAGAAATTCACCAGCAATTAGCAACCAACAAAAAATTATTTTGTGATTGCATTCCAATTGATACTGAAGAGTATTCCATTAAATTTCAAAGAAAATTACGGGCAGTAAAAAGTGAATTGGGTGAGTATGATCCAGCAGCATTATTTGAAAAATCAAAATCAAAATCTATTTCGTACTATGCAAATCCAGAAAGTAGTTGCTTAGTAGAACAAGATGAAGAGCCACCTCATGAATTAGATGAGGATGCTAAAAAAGTTGCATTAATTATTGCTTCAGCATTGAAATCAGAAATTTTTGGTGAGATATATCCAATGAGAAAAACAGTAGTAGATGGTTCCAATACTACTGGTTTTCAACGAACAATGTTAATTTCACAGGGAGGTGATTTTAAAGTAGAAGGAACAACTATAGGAATTCAATCCATTTGTCTTGAAGAAGATGCGGCAAAAAATTTAGGAGATGATGGTGCTATTAGAAAATTTGGATTAGAAAGGTTAGGGATTCCACTAGTAGAAATTGCCACAGAACCATTTGAAGTAAATCCAAAATATATTAAAAAAATCGCATTAGCATTAGGAAGAATTCTTAGAAGTACAAAAAAAGTGAAAAGAGGTCTAGGATCAATTAGACAAGATGTTAATGTTTCAATAAAAGATGGAGGAGTAGTAATTGAAGTAAAAGGTGTTCAACAACTAGATCAATTAGAAAAAGTAGTAGAATATGAGGCTAAAAGACAACAAGGACTATTAGAAATTTCAAAAAAACTGGAAAAAATAGATTGGGTTCATGATAAAGAAAAAGATAGAAAAGATATCACAGAATTATTTTCTAAATGCGAATCAAAAATTATTCAAAGTGCAATTAAGAAACAACAGAAAATTTTTGCAATTTCATTTAAAAACATGGGAGGAATGTTTGGATTTACACCATATGAAGGAATAAGATTAGGTAAAGAAGTTGCAGAATTAGTACGATTTTTCGGTATTGGGGGAGTATTTCATTCAGATGAACTTCCAAATTATGGAGTAGAAGAAATAGATGTTAAAAATTTAAAAGAATTTTTAAAAATTGATGAAAATGATGCTTTTTTGATATTAGCTGCAACAGATGAAAAAATACACATAGTCATAGATCAAATAATTTCAAGAATTCAATTCATTAAAAATAATGGAATACCAATTGATACAAGATTAGCTACAATAAACGGAGAAACAAAATTTCTACGTCCAAGACCAGGAGCAGCAAGAATGTATCCTGAAACAGATATTCCACCAATAATAATATCAAATAAAGAATTAGAGACTGCTAAAGAGAATATCCCAAAATCATGGGATGAATCATTATTAGAATTACAAAAAAAATATGAATTGAATCCTCAATTATCAGAACAAATTTTTGATTCACGGTATATTGAATTATTTGAGAAAATAGTTCAGAAAATAAAAATAAATCCTACATTTGTTGCATCTGTTCTTTGTTCATCAATAACTAATTTAGAAAGAAATGGTTTAGATTCAAAATTATTAGAAAATGAAGAAATCGAAAAAGCCTTTGAATTATTAGATTCTGGTAAAATTGCTAAAGAATCAATAGATATTATTTTTGAAAATATAATGTCAGGAAAATCAAAAACTACTCAAGAAGCAATGAAAAATGCTTCAATTGAGCCTGTAAATGAGTCAGATTTAGAAGAAATGATCAAAATAATAGTTGAGAAAAATCAAGAGATGGTCAAAAATCAAAAAGAAAGGGCAATGGGTCCACTAATGGGAATAGCTATGAAAGAATTAAGAGGAAAAGCATCTGGTGAGATTGTAAACAATCTTCTTTTAAAAAATATAAATGAAATTTTAGAGAAATAATAAATTAATTTATGCGGGAAGTGGGATTTGAACCCACGAACTCCTAGAAGATAAGGATCTGAACCTTACGCCGTTGACCAGGCTGGGCGACTCCCGCATCATAAATTTTCAAAATCTGAAATAAGTTTCTTTATTATACTATGAAACAACAACATCAGATCAACTTGACAGTAATTGAATTTAATGAAGTTTATTGTACAAACTGTAAAAAAATTCTAGGACGATATAATAAAAAATTTTACAATGAAGAAAAAATTGAAGGGTTGTTAAAAACAGATCATATTACACATGTAAGAAATGGTCATCAAGTTTTCATTAGAAAAATTGAAAAAAATTAATACAGTTTGATTTTTTCAATTGCTTCTGATAGATTTGTAATACGAGGAATATTGTTTTCTGAGATATTCATATTCCAAGGTTGTGAATACAAAATAATTTTTTTGTTCTGCTGAATTATTTTCATCGCATTCAATGGCGAATCATCAATAAATACATCATAATCCAAATCAGATTTCATAGGTCCATCAATTACTGAGACATAATTATCAAATGATATTTCATGATGTTTCAACCAATTTTTTACAAAAGAATCAGTAGAACGTTCCCTTGCAGTAACAATATCTACTTGACCTAATTCTGAGAGATTTTTTGTAAAAATAGATAAATTTTCTTCAGTAGGGGGAATTGATATCCAATTTTTCCAGCAAGAACTCAATTCTGCATAAAAATCATACCTGTTAATTTGAAATTTCTTCCAAAAATCCCAATCAGAAACTTCATGTTTTGAGATTTTTTGTCTTATTGAATTACTATAATTTAACCAAGATTGAATGACATCAGCAAGCACTCCATCAACATCTAATGCAATTTTCATATTTTCCAATTAATCACTAATTTTTTTAAATTCATCAAGAAGGTTTTTTTGATCTTTGTTTAATTTTTTAGGAACATTTACAACAATTCTAACAAATTGATCTCCTCTTCCTCTAGAATTTATGTGAGAAACACCTTTTCCCTTTAATTTTATTATAGTATTTGGTTGACTACCTGAATCAACTTTTATTTTCTCTGTCCCCTCTAAAGTTGGAACAGTAATTTCACAACCTAATGCAGCATCAATCATTGTAACATCTTGATCATAGAAAATATCTTTTCCATCTCTATTAAAATTAGAATGAGGTTGTACTCTAATTCTAACAATCAAATCACCATTAGAACCATCAGGAACTTCATTTCCTTCTTCAGGAACTGTATAATCACCAGAATCAATTCCAGGTGGTATCTCAAAAGTAACTTTTTTTGAACCTTTTTTCTTTCCTTGTCCTTTACAATCATTACAGGGTGTTTCTATCATAGAACCTTGTCCTCTACAAGTTGGACATGGTGCAGCAGTTACAAATGAGGCAAATCCCATATTCCTTGTTTGTCTTACTTGTCCTTGACCACCACATGTAGAACATGTTTTTTTGTTTGTACCAGGTTTACAACAAGAACCATGACAAACATCACATTGAACTTGTTTTTGAAGATCAATTTCCATTTTTTTTCCATGTAAAACATCTTCTAAAGTTACTGAAGTTTCATAAAGAATGTCAGAGCCTCTTTGTTGATTAAATCCACCACCGCCACGGCCAAAAATAGATTCAAAAATAGAATCAAATCCACCACCGCCACGGCCAAAAATATCACCAAAATCACCACGTGCACCTTGAAAAATATCTTCACTAGAATATCTTCCATCTACTCCAGCATGACCATGTTGATCATAAAGTTGTCTTTTATCAGAATCTGAAAGAACAGCATATGCTTCTGAAATTTCTTTGAAATGTTCTGGAGCATCCGCTGATTTATTTCGATCAGGATGAAATTTCAATGCTAATTTTCTATATTGTTTTTTTATATCATCTACAGGTGTAGATTTAGAAACGCCTAATACTTCATAATAATCGCGTTTTGAAGACATGAATTAATCTAATTTTTTAATTAACTGTATAAATGAACAGATCTGAAAATTAACTAGTTTTTGTTTCATCATTTGAAGATGATTCTGTAGTTTGTCCTTCACCAGCTTGTTGTCCTTCACCAGCTTGTTGTCCTTCACCAGCTTGTTGTCCTTCACCAGCTTGTTGTCCTTCACCACCTTGTTGTCCTTCACCACCTGGAGGAGGAGAGGTATTTTTGTAAAGTTCAGTTGTAACTTCATTAACTAAAGATTGTAATGTTTCAAGTTTAGGTTTTAGTTCATCAGATTCTTTGTCTAATACTTCTTTTACTTCTTTAACTGCATCAGTAATTTTGATTCCTTGTTCCTGAGAAATTTTATCTTTTAGATCATGATTAACTAATTTTTCAGTAGTGTAAATGTAACTTTCTGCTTCATTTCTAAGATCAATTTTATCTTTCTTTTTTGTATCTTCATCAGAAAATTTCTCTGCATCTTCTTTTAATTTTTCAATTTCTTCTGGTGATAATTTTGAAGAAGATTCAATTGTAATTTTTGCTTCTTTTTGAGTACCAAGATCTTTTGCGGTGACATTAATAATTCCATTTGCATCGATATCAAATTTGACTTCGATTTGAGGAATTCCTCTAGGGGCAGGTGGTAAATCGGTAAGATTGAAACTTCCTAAGGAAACATTATCAGTGGCCATTGGACGTTCACCTTGAACAACATGAATTGTTACAGCTGTTTGATTGTCGGCAGCAGTTGTAAAGACTTTACCTTTAGATGTTGGAATTGTTGTATTTCTTTCAATTAATGGTTCTCTAACTCCACCTAAAGTTTCAATTCCTAATGTCAATGGAGTAACATCTAGTAATACAATATCACTTGCAACATCACCTGCAATAATTCCTGCTTGAATTGCTGCACCCATTGCTACTGCCTCCATAGGATCAACTCCAGATTCAGCCTCTTTACTAACAACTTCACTAACAAATTTTCTAACTAGTGGTATTCTTGTTGGTCCTCCAACCATTACGATTTTATTTATATCAGAATTTGTGAGTTTTGCATCTTCAAGAGCTTTCAATATAGATGGTTTACATCGTTCAACAATAGGTCCAATCAATTCATCTAGTTTAGCTCTAGTTATTCTTAATTCAAGATTTTTTGCACCAGATGATGGATCATGTGAAATGAAAGGTAAGTTTACATCAGTTTCCATTACTGTTGATAATTCAATTTTAGCTTTTTCTGCTGCTTCACGAATTCTTGTCATTGCAGTTGTATCTTGTGATAAATCTATTCCTTCTTTTTTCTTAAATTCATCAGCAATAAAATCAATTAGAACTTTATCCATATCTGTTCCACCTAATTGAGTATCACCAGAAGTACTCATTACTTCAAAGACTCCCCCTCCCATTTCCATTATAGTTACATCTAATGTTCCACCACCAAAATCAAAGACAAGAATTTTCATATCTTCATTTGTTTTATCTAATCCAAATGCCAATGATGCAGCTGTTGGTTCATTAATTATTCTAACAACTTCAAGTCCAGCAATAGTTCCAGCATCTTTTGTAGCTTGACGTTGATTATCATCAAAATATGCAGGAACAGTGATTACTGCTTTTTCAACGGGTTCTCCTACAAATGCTTCAGCATCTTTTTTTATTTTTTGTAAAATGTATGAAGAAATTTGTTGAGGTTTGTAATTTTTATCTAAAATTTTAAAGAGATGATCAGAACCCATTTTTCGTTTTGCAGCAACAATAGTGTTTTCAGGATTTGTTACTGCTTGTCTTCGTGCAGGCTCACCAACTAAAAGTTCACCATCTTTAGAAAATGCTACAACTGAAGGGAATGCTTTTCCACCAACAGTAGCGCCTTCAGCAGCTGGAATAATGGTTGGTTTTCCACCCATAACAACTGCAGCAGCAGAATTACTTGTTCCCAAATCAATACCAATTACTTTAGCCATATTTTATCATCCTTTTTTTGAAATTTCTACCAATGTAGGTCTTATAACCCTCTTTTGAGAAATATATCCCTTCCTGATCTCTTTAGTGATGGTATTATCGTCTAAATCTGAGTCAGTAGTAATTGAAATAGCTTCATGATAATTTGGATCAAAAATTTCTCCTAAAGAATCGATTGGGATTACTTGATATTTCTTTAACAAAGAATCCATATTTTTTAAAATGGATTCCAATCCAGTAACATCAATTTTATTTTCAGAAAAAACTTCTTTTGCCCTAATAAAATCATCATAAATTTTCAAAAAATCCAACATAAATTCATCTACTTTTGTATTTACACCATTTTCTATATCAGATTTAGTTTTTCGATCAATATTTTGTAAATCTGCGAAAACACGTTTTAATTTTTCATCAGATTCAACAACTTTTTGTTTTTCTAAATTCAATAATTTTGTCAAATCTTCAATATTTGACAGTGACTTATCTGATTCATCAACATGATCATTAATTTCTAAAATTTTCTCAGATTCTATCACTGAATCAGCAGTGTTTAATTCATCTTGATTTTCTGAAATTACATTAACTGGAATTTCATCAGATTCATTAGACATTTCAAACAGAATAATAATTGAGCTAATTTATAGTATTATTGAATTGTTTCACATAAAGGATTTGCTTTAACAATTATCAAATCAGAATCTTGTTTAGTTTTTTCAATATTATCAAAATCAGACTTTGAACATGTTACAACAATTGTAGTTTTATCACTATGGAATAAATCAAAGTTTGGATCCTCATATGCTTCAACATCTCCAATATAATCACGTAGTCTAGATGTTAAATTTTGAAGCATTTCAATTTTATCTCCACGCATTACATGTTGATCTAAAGTCCAAGACAACGCAATTTTTGTTCTACTAGCTTTAAGATCATTTTTCTTTAGAGTGCTACGAATTTCATCAATAAGTCGTTTAACATATCCATCAATTCCTTTAACACTTCCATTTATCAAATACATGAGTGTATTTGCACCTTCAAACGATGAACCAAGAGATTTCAAGTCAAGTAATCCACTTACCATGTCATCTAAGAATATTTCTTGAAAATCATCAGATGATAAATCATTTTTAGTAATTTCATCTTGTGCATATTTGCATACCTCTAAAACACTACACAAACTTGAAAATCTAGATAAAATTTCAATTGCGTGAAAATGTTCTGATGAAGAAATTGCTACAAATTTTTTCTCTTTTTTACCTACTGTAAGTAAATCAGACAATACGGGATCTTTTTTTCCATTAAAAGATCCAATTATTTTTGGTTGTTGGTTAAAATCTTCTAAAGGATAGTAAAAGTATGAAATTTGTTTTCCAACTTGTAAACCAGTTACATGTTCTAATAATGAAATATTTTCATTATTACCTCCAAATCCTGTTGGAAGTGTAAAAATAACTGAACTGTTTTTCTTCAATGATGTTACTGCATCTTTGAATTTTGAATGAATTTCAGTTTTGATATCTTGACCAGTTTTTCTAATTCTTGGTGTAAAAAATAAGTATTGTGCTTTTGAAATAGCAACATCAATTGGCTCCATAGCTAATAATGGTTCATCTTCTTTTAGAGAAGAAACATTAGGGTACGTCTTAGCTATTTCAGCTTTAAGAGATATTGCTGAAGGAGTGGATTCATCAATTATGTAAACATCTGCACCTTTGATTGCCATTTGGGATGCAATTGCATATCCTTCAGTACTTAACCCATAAACAACAACTTTTGCTCCCCCCATTACACTTTCATGGATGTATTAGACTAAGAAAAACTTATTGAAGTAACTGCAATTACAGAAATTACTTGAAAATATGGATAGATATTCTTACTCCAAAACAATTGTTGTTTTCTGAACCAATAATTGAAAAATTGAGTAAAAAACATGAAATTTTATGTACTTCTAGAGAATATGTGGAAGTTCAAAAATTAGCCAAAATTCGAAATTTTGACCTCAAATATGTGGGAAAACATGGTGGGAATGACAAGAATGGTAAGCTTAGTGCCAGTATTGAACGGATGGATAAATTGTCAAGAAAAATCAAGATATTTTTACCAGATATTGTAATAAGTTTTTGTTCTCCTGAAGCAGCAAGAGTTTCATTTGGTTTAGGAATAAAGCATATTGCATTTTGTGATTCACCTCATGCAAATGCAGTAATGCGATTAACATTACCGTTAATTCAAAAATTACTAATTCCTAATGTTATTCCAAAAAAAGAATTTTCTCAATTTGGTATTGCTGAAAAAAATATAATTTCCTATAAAGCAATTGATGCAGTTGTAACTATCAAAAGAGATGTTAATCAAAAAGTATCATTACCATTTAAAAATAATAAAAGAAAAAATATTTTGATCAGAGTAGAAGAAGAAGAAGCATCCTATGTATCAAAATCTAATAAAATAATTCCAATAATTAAAAAAATTACAAGTGATTTTAAAGAAGAAAATATTGTAATTTTAGGTAGGTATTCTAAGCAGATTAAAAATCTTCAAAAAATTGTAGGGAATAAAGCTCTGGTTGTAAAAATGTCATTTGATGGAAAACATTTGTTAAATCATACTGATGTATTCATAGGATCTGGAGGTACAATGACTGCAGAATCTGCATTGATGGGAATTCCAACAATTTCATATAATGCTGTTCCAAATATTGTAGAAAATTTCTTATTAAAGAAAAATTTGATTAAAAGGGAAACTGAGCCAAAAAAGGTTTCAAAACAAGTGAAAAAAATTTTAGGATCAACAAAAAATATCAATCAAAAAAGAGCTAAAAATATCGTAGGACAAATGGAAGATCCTATTCAAAAATTAATCAAAGTGATCAAAGAATAAATTTAATTTTCAGAGTCAGATTCAAATAAAAAGTTCATTAAGGGAATGAGAGTATTTGATTTAGCAGCCCGGTAGTGTAGCGGTCAAGCATTTGGGCCTTTGAAGCCCGAGACGCAAGTTCGAGTCTTGCCCGGGCTACTTTATTTAAAAACCAAAAACAGTTGTAACACGAATATAATATAGATAGTTTTTCTGAAATTAGGTATAATGACAGACATTATTTTGGGAATGGGGGAAGTTGGAGAAACTTTGTTTGATTTACTCAAAAATAGAGATTTTGAATGTGTTGGAATTGATGTTGACGCCTCAAAATGTAAAAACTATAGTGAAAATTCAATGGTTAAAAATCCAGAATATCTTCATATTTGTTTACCAGGCGAATTATCTGAATTTGAAAAAATTGCTTTAGATTGGATTAAAAAATTTGAAGGGTTAAAAATTGTACTTATTCATTCTACTATAAAACCTGGAACAACAAAGAAAATTCAAGAAAAATCAAACATACCAGTTTTATTTTCACCAGTTCGTGGAGTACATAAAAGATTTTCAGAAGACATAAAAAAATATACAAAATTTATTGCATCAGATAATGATCAAATAAATTCAGAATTAAAATCAGAATTAAAAGATAGATTTGAAAAAATTGAATTAATGTCAACTACTAAAACTGCAGAACTTGCAAAAATATTAGTAGATACAACATACTATGGGTGGTTGATAAGTTATGCACAAATTACAAAAATGATTTGTGAAAAAGAAGGTGTTGATTTTGATGAAATGTGGAAATTTGCAGATGAAATACATGAGAATTTAGGAAACAGGCCAAAAATGTATCCTGGAATTATAGGGGGACATTGTGTTATACCTAATCTAAATTTAGTTGATTATGAAAATATAGATATGATTAAAAAAATTAATGAAGTTTATGAGAAATTTAAAAAATAATTGTTATCTTTAAAAATCTAGTTTTGTTAAAAGTTTTGAAGCAATTACAAAAAGTGCAGATGCAATTACAACAAGAATTAACATTTCTAAAATTACAAATTCAGTGATAGTGCCAAAAATTCCTGCTCTAATCACATCAACCAAATATGTTAATGGGTTTAGATAAAATGCAGATCGTAAAGGTTCAGGAACACCATCTGCAGGATAAAATGCAGTACTTACAAAAGCAAAAAATAGAAAAACAGTATTAATAATTACATTAAATCCTTCACTAGAATGTATTCTCGTAGAAATTATCGATGCTAATGAACCAAATAATATTGAACCAGTTATAGCTCCAAAAATAAGAATAGGAATTGTAAATAAAGAGAATTCCACAGAATCAAAAAATACAGGATACCCAACTACTGCTATTAATGATGCACTTACTAATCCCACTATACCTATAGTGAAAATATTACTTAAGATGTAATGACTTCTAGTAAATGGTCCAGACATAATTTGTTCAAACATACCATGTTTTCTGTCATTCCAAATCAAAATACCAGAGATGAGTGTACTATTCATAATATTAAATCCAATCATTCCTGATGCTAAAAATGCAGGATAATCAAGATTTTTACCAATAAAAGGTACATCATTGATTAATGGTGCATATGCATAGCCTGCAATAAAAATATAGATTAAAGGAAAAATTACTTGCCAAATTAAAAATCCAGGGTTAAGAGAAATTGTTAGATTTCTATTTACTAATCTAATTATTGGATGTATTTTATTTCACCATTTTTAAAAAGATGTCTTCAAGATTTGTTGGTACTGCAGATAGATCTTCGATCTCAATATTATTATCGTTAAGTATTTTTAAAACTTGTAACAATATTAATTCAGATTGTTCAGAATGAATAGTCAAATTTGTACCATTTTCAAAATCAATTTTACAATCTGAAATTTCTGATAATAATGAAGAAACTTGTGATTGTTTTTCAAATAAATGAATTTTAATAGTTTTTTCTTTTCCAAATCTAGTTTTTAATGCACTAGGAGAATCAACTGCAATTATTTTTCCTTTATTGATAATTGCAATTTCATCACAAAGATATTCAGCTTCTGTAAGAATATGAGTGGTATAAAATATTGTTAATCCAGTTTTTACTTTATTTTTTAAATAATCTAATAATTTTCGTCTTGCACTTGGATCTAATCCCGCAGTTGGTTCATCTAAAAATAAAAGATCCATGTCATGCATAAATTCACGAGCAACTTGAACTCTTCTTCTTTGACCAATAGAAAGATCTTCATTTCTTTTTTTACGAATTTCAGCTAAATCAAAATCTTCTAAAAGATGATTCATTCTTTTTTTACGTTCAGATTTTGGAACATTCCACATCATTCCATATTTGTCAAGAGCTTTTTCAACAGTAAGAGTGGGTTCATAACTAGGTTGTTGTAAAACAACGCCAATTTTATGACGAACATCTAACGGATTTTTGATTGCATCTATACCTAAAATTGAAAGAGAACCTGAAGAGGGAGAAATCAAGGTTGTAAGAAGTTTAATGGTAGTTGATTTTCCTGCCCCATTTGGACCTAAAAATCCAAAAACATGACCTGATTTTACAGATAATCCAATATCATCAACTGCTTTGATTGAGCCATATGATTTTGATAGATTGTTTACTTTAATACAAGACACAATAAATCTGCGATCTTCCTATTAATTTAGTTAATGAGATGAATAATGAAAGTATCGGAAAAAACAGGTTATTTTAAAAAAAGCATTATTAAATTTTAAAAAAAACTGATCTTAAAAAAATAATTGGATCTATATTGGAATTATGCGATCTTTTTAAAAATGAAATAACTTTTCCAAAAAATGAAATTTTTATTAATAGAACAAGTTTATCAAAAATGAATTGTCTGAATTTGATAATTTAATTGATAAGTTAATTGAAGAAAAATCAGAGTTAACTAGAGAAAATATAGAAGAGCAAATTAAACTAAAAAAAGAAAAGATTGGTGCAGGTTATTTGACTGATCAAGGTGCATTGTTTTTGATTGCATCAGATTATGGAGTAACATTAGCAGGACCTCTAAAAGTAGAATTAAGTATTAAAGATCTGTATGCAGGTGCAAAAGAAATTTCATTAGAAACAAGAGTTTTGAATCTTTCTCCTGCAAAACAATTTTCAAGAAAGGATGGTTCCCCATTTTATCTTAGAACAATGACAGTGTACGATTCTAATTCAACAGCCAGTGTAAAATTATGGGATGAAAAAGCAAATCTTCCTGGAATTGAAAATATCAAACCAGGTGATTTAATCAAAATAATAAAGGCATATGTAAAATCAGATCTTGACGGTTCACCAACTATCAACATTGGTTCAGGATCAAATATTGAAGCTACAGAAACAAAAAGTGAAATTCCAACTATAGATACCATAACAAAAGATGTTAGTGAATTACAAGAGGGACAAAAAGATCTTGTAATGTCAGGAACCATTGATGGTGCCATAAGTGGAATGGAGTTTACAAATTCTCGTGGTCAACCTGGAAAGGCATTAAGAATGAGACTAAAAGGTAAGGATGGTAGTGGAATTAGAGTAGTAATTTGGGGTAAAGATGAATCATCAGTTCCAAATATGATTTCACAGTCAGCTAAAGTAAGATTACTTGGTGTCAGAGCAAAATCTGGAAACCAAGGATTAGAAATTCATGGAAATGAAGCAACCATAATTGAAATTGATGGTGGTGAAATAAAACCAATAATTGCCAGAATACTTTCAATTTCAACTACAGAAACAGGAAAAAATATGATACTGGCAGTTGATGATAAAAAGAACTCGTATAATATCAGTGATTCATCAAACTCTACTAGTATTTGCAAAGAGGGAGATGTCATAGAATGTATGCCATCAAAAATTTATGGGAATTCAGTTACACTAGATGAAAATTCTTTTGTAAGAAAATTAGATGAAGATGATACAATTCCAACATTGACTAAGTTTAGAACAAAAATTAATGATATCAAAGTAAATGAAAATTATTGTATTGAATCAATTATTCTTAAAGCACCTGAAAGAAAAGAAGTACAAACAAAAACAGGTGAGTCTATTTTACTTTCAGAAATGTTTGTAGAAGATGATACAGGCCAGATTTGGGTAAAAGGTTGGAGAAATCAAGCAAGAATAATTGATAAATGTGAATTAGGAGAAATAGTTTCAATTACAGGATTAAATGCCAAAGCTGGTCTTGAAGGAAGAATTGAATTATTTTTAACAGCATTTTCAAAAATTATAAAAAAGAATTAAGAATCCCAGAAACCTCTAGTTACAACATATTGCCTTTCAGCTTCATAGATTTGTTTAAACAAATGTTCTTCATCTATCATATTTCGTAAAATTCTTGCTGCAGTATCTGCACCTACACCATATCCAGACATCACAGTAATTGCAATTTTACCAAAATTTTCAACCAATGAAGAGACTTTCCAGGCACGATTAAACTTGTGTTTTTCATCAGATGTCAATTTTTTTCCTTCATGTTTTTTTTGAATTATTTTTGGGAGATCATAATCAGAGTAATATGTTGCAGTAATTTGTCTGGCTTTACAATAAGGACATACCAAAATATTCACCTCATTTGTTTGAAAAACACGTTCCCATTTACCACATCTAGCACAAATTAAACGATGTTTAGTTTTTTCAAGTCTTGCTTTGACAAGATCAAGTATTCCTTTATCTAAATTTGCAGGAGATGAATAATATTTTGTTGTATGATCTAAGATAGGTTCTGCCAATTTTGAAAATTTATCAACTTCAATCCATTTAATTTGAATTTGATTATTTTGAATTTCTTTGAGAAGTTTATCAGTGTTTTTTAGATCATATTTATCATGAAACAATTCACGAAGAGCCTCATGAACAAGAGCTGTTTTAGAATAACGTTCATACAAAAATCTAGCAGATTTTCTTTCATAAATTGCACCACGTCCAACAATTCCAAATTTTTTTGCAACACACCATGTTTTCCAATTTACATTATGAGTTCCGGTTAAAGAGGCAGTTACCATTGAGTATAAATCATAATCATCTTTAATAACTTCAAAAAAAAGTTTTTCTGAAATTCGTGATCTTGTTGATAAGACAATTCTGTATCCGTCTGAACGAGCATCAACTATAGAACCTAATATTGATGAAATCATAGAAGAAAGTAAAGTAGATAATGTAGAATTTATTTTAGTTCCAAAACATGAATGAATCACAATTGAACCTTGAGATTTGTTAGATTCGATAATAAAATTTGTATCATCAGGAATTTCATCAAGATCTAATTTTTCAATAGTTTTATTGATTAACTCAAGAGAACCATTTTTGACTCTACTACGAAAATTTCCTACTTTTTTTGCAGTTTTGTAATCAATTGGAATACTTTCACCTTCCCAATATGGAACAGTGATACCTCCACCTCTAAATGGTTCAACATTTACAGTGAATGATTTTTCATCAACGTTTAGAATTCTCCATTGAGAACCTTTTAACACAAAAATATTTCCAGAATCCCCGAAATCACCTACAAATCTTTGATCTAATGAACCAATAATTTTTTTTCCAACACTATCAAAAACTTTGAATTTTAAGATGTCTGGAATTGTTGAAAGATTTTCAAAATAATATTTGAAGGAACGGCCTTTCTTCCAAAAAGTCATTTTAATTCTATCAAAAAATATCAAATAATTTGCATCAAGTAAATCTAAAACATCAACTAATTCCTCTAATTGTAAATTTCTAAAAGGATAAGCTTTTCTTACTAATTCAAATGCATTTTCAACAGAAATTTCACCAATTTGCATTGTCAATCCCACTAAATGATGAGCTAAAACATCCAGGGAACCATCATGGATTTTTTGTTCTTCTATTGAGCCTTCTTTAATCCGTTCAAGAATAGCTCTTGCTTCAAATTCATCATCAGAATTATTTGTAATAATTAATCCTTTAGCTGATGCATTTCTATTATGTCTACTTCTTCCAATTCTTTGAATTAACTTTGAAACTTGTCTTGGAGAACCATAATGAATTACTAATTCAATTGACCCTATATCTAATCCTAATTCTAATGAAGATGTACATACTACAATTCCACGTTTTCCTTCACGTAAATTTTGTTCAGTCTCTTCTCTAACTTCTTTTGAAAGTGAACCGTGATGTAATTCAATTGTCATAGAAGATTTTTCCTTAAGAATTGATGCTAAAAATTCAGCCTCACCACGAGTATTAGTGAATAAAAGTACTGGCGAATCTAATTTCAAATCTAAAACATGTTCAATGATTTTTTCTGCTACATCAGATATTGTTCCATCAACATATTTTATTTCTACATCATATTTTCTAACAGATGTATCTCTAATGATTTCACATTTTCTTTTAGTGCCTACAACAAATTTTCCTGCTTCTTCAAAATTTCCAACTGTAGCAGATAATCCAATTTTTGTAAGTGGATATTTTGAATTTAATTCCAATCTTTCTATACTTAGAGAGAGTTGGGTTCCTCTTTCACTTGCTAGTAATTCATGAACTTCATCAATTACAATCCATTCTAAATCAGATAATGCATCTAACATTTTGATTTGAGTTAAAAGAATAACTAAAGTTTCAGGTGTTGTAATTAAAATATCAGGTGGGTTATCTCTGATTTTTCTTCTATCTTTTTGAGTTGTATCACCATGTCTAATTTCAATAGATAATTCATTTGCTTGTGCATATTTTGTAATTCTTCGAAATACATCTCGATTCAATGCTCGTAATGGTGTAATGTAAAGAGCTTTTATTTTTCCATTTATTTTTGAATTTTTTAACATGGAAAATATTGGAATAACCGAACATTCTGTTTTTCCTGAACCAGTAGGGGCAATAACAAGACAATCTTTTTTTTGAAGAATAATTGGTGCAGCTTTATTTTGAATTTCAGTTAAGTTTGTAAATCCAAATTTTTCAAATAATGAATTAGGAATCGGATTCATCAGTTGATTTTGATCTTGATCTTTCATAAACAATTACACCCACTAGTCCAAGTGCAAACAAAACTACAGTGATAATTGGAATAGAATCAAAAATTCCTGCCATAGATAAACTCTGTAAATGACTGTTAAATATCTTCAGAATAATCAGATAAACCTAAAATATTAATTTTGTAAGTAAATTGTTTCTTGTTTAATGCCCAATAAATTTCTCCATGGAATTTTGATGAATTTCTAAAAAGATGTATTTTGATATGTGTGAATGGATCAATTGCACTTTTCATATTTTCTATCTCTTTGTTTTCAATATTTCTAATCATATTAGAAAAAACAACAGGGACTTTTTTTCTTATTGAAAATTTTGATAATTCATACATGTATTTCATAAATAATGAATTTTTTTCAAAAGTGGATTCATCTTTTTGATATTCATAAGAAAATAAATCAGTGATATTATCAATTATAATTAAAGAAAAATTTTCATTGTATAATTTTTGGATTGATTTGATTTGTTCTGCTGTATTTGTTAATCGCGATACAGTGATTTTTTGAAGAAAATCAAATTGTGATTCAGATTGCTTTTGGATTTCTAAAATTCTTTCAGGTCTGAATCCACCTGTAGTATCAAAAAATAAGACATTTCCACCATTTGTAATGGAATTTGTCAATAATTGTAATAACAACTGAGTTTTTCCAGTTCCATTTCCACCAAAAATATCTACAAGAATTCCTTTAGAAATTCCATTAGTCAAAAATTCATTTAATTTTTGAATTCCATTAATGTCCATTTGATAATTATTAGAAAAAGAAGAAAAAATTTAAGGAATTTCCATTTTTTCAAAGGAGGCAAGGCTTTTATTCCAGAGAAAAAGGTTTCAAAACAAGTGAATAATTAGTGTCACAATCAAGTAGCGCAAAAAGACCTTTAACAACTCTTCAAAAAAGTACAAAGAAGAAAGTTACTGTACGATTAAAAAATGAAGTTGAGTACAAAGGAAAAATGGATAATGTTGATTCATACATGAATTTGATTATGACTGATGCTGAAGAATTACATGATGGAAAAACAATTGCTAATTATGGCAGAGTCATTGTAAGAGGCAATAATGTATTATTTATCAAACTAGAAAACGAACTCTAGTAAACAAGGTGGTTTTATGACCAATAATTTTCTATTTACATCTGAATCAGTTACAGAAGGACACCCAGACAAAATTTGTGATAATATTTCAGATGCATTCTTAGATGAATATCTTAAACAAGATCCAAACTCCAGAGTAGCAGTTGAAACAATGGTAACAACAGATTTTGTTGTAGTTTCAGGGGAAGTAACAACTAAAGCTGATTTTGATAAAAAAGCTCAAGAAGAATTAGTAAGAAAGACAATACGTGAAATTGGTTATGACAATAAAGATTTGATGTTTGATGCTGATTCATGTAAAGTAGATTTACGATTACATTCACAAAGTCCAGATATCAGTCAAGGAGTTACTGCTACTGAAGAAAAAGAACAAGGTGCAGGAGATCAAGGATTGATGTTTGGTTATGCAACAAATGAATCAGAAGAATTAATGCCGTTGCCAATTTTATTAGCACATAAAATTATTCAAAAATTATCACAAGTTAGAAGGGATAAAACATTACCTTGGGTAAGACCTGATGGTAAATCACAAGTATCAGTTAGATATGAAGACAACAAACCAATTAAAATTGAAACAGTTGTTGTTTCAACACAGCATGCTCCAGAAATATCCCAAGAAGAAATTACAAATGAAATTATTGACAAGGTAATAAAACCAGTCCTAGGTAATTTATGGAATGATAAAATTAAAACTCATATCAATCCTACAGGAAAGTTTGTGATTGGCGGTCCACATGGAGATGCAGGATTAACTGGAAGAAAAATTATTGTTGATACGTATGGTGGATTTGGCAGACATGGTGGTGGTGCTTTTTCAGGAAAAGATCCATCAAAAGTAGATAGATCTGCATGTTACATGTGTAGATATATTGCAAAAAATCTTGTTGCAGCTAAATTTGCAGATAGATGTGAAGTTCAATTAGCATATGCAATTGGAGTAGCAGAACCAGTATCACTATATGTTAATACATTTGGAACAAACAAAATACCAGAAAACCAGATTATTGAATTGGTTAGAAAGAATTTTGATATGAAACCGTCAGGAATCATATCACAATTAGATTTGAAAAGACCGATTTACAAAAAGACTGCAGCATATGGTCATTTTGGTAGAAATGAACCTGAATTTTCATGGGAAAAAACAGACAAAGCTAATATCTTAAAGCAAGCTGCCGGACTCTAATAATTTTAATACAGATTGGAATTTTAATCCAGAAATCATTTTTAGTTTTTTATGATTCCCTTTAAAATTACCAATCAAAATATTTAGATCATCAATTCCAAAATCAGATTTTGGATTATTTATTGCAGTATGATAGCACTCTTCCAAATTAATTTTTTTAATATTTGTATTAGTTCCTTTAGAGAATAATTTAACATATTTTTCAAAAGAAATGTAATGTGGACCAACAAGATCAATTATTTTATTTTTAAATTTGACATCAAAAGTAGATTCAAGTATTATTTGTACCACATCATTGACAAAAATTGGTTGAATGGAGTATGTTCCAGAACCAGGAATTGTAATTTGTTTATTTTTAATTTGTTTTTTTAAATATTTTGTAAATAAATCATTTTTCCCAACTATGTATGAAGGTCTAAAAATGGTATAATTTAATCCTGAATTAATAATTAATTTTTCTGCTTTATATTTAGAAATAAAATATTCTGATGATGTTTTATCTGAAACACCTAATCCACTAGTAAAAATAAATTTTTTTATTTTTGCTTTTTTACATAGATTTAGAATATGATTTGTAAATTCAACATTTACATTATTATAATTAATTTCAACAGATTGTTTTCCAATTCCAACAAGATGAATTAATGTATCTGAATTTTTAATTTTTGGTACAATAGTTTTTAGATCATAGTTTTTTGAAATTATTTTTTGTTCATTTTTGAATTCTTTAAAATTATTTCTTGAAATTGAAACTAGTTCAATATTTTTTTTAGATAAATATTTTCTAAGGTTTGTGGCAACAAAACCACTTGCTCCAGTAATAACAATTTTAGGAGATTTGTTCATAAAATAATCAAATTAATTTGAATTTTAAATCTATTTAGAAAATAAGCAAACAAGAATTAATACAGTAAAATTAATACAAAAATTGTGAGTAAAGATAAAGCAAATCTAAAAACGGGATACACTACTGGAAGTTCTGCCACAGCTGCTTCAAAAGCTGGATTATTATCAATTATCAATCAACAAAAAATAGAAAATATAGATATTTTGTTGCCAAAAGGAAATTTAATTCAAATTCCTATATTTTCTTGTGATTTTGAATTAGATAAAGCAAAATGTTCAGTTATTAAAAATGGTGGAGATGATCCTGATGTTACTCATGGTGCAGAAATTATTGTTGAAATATCATTTACAGAAAATGTTGATGAAATAGAAATTGATGGTGGTGAAGGAGTTGGGATAGTTACAAAGCCAGGTTTAGGTTTGGAAATTAACAAAGCTGCAATTAATCCAGTTCCAAAAAAAATGATAATTGAAAATTTAAGAAAAATAGGTGGGGAAATTTTACAGAAAAAAGGAATCAAAGTGTTGATTTTAGTACCTAAAGGAAAAGAGTTAGGTCCTAAAACAGATAATCCAAGATTAGGAATTAAAGGAGGAATCTCAATTTTAGGAACTAGTGGAATTGTAATTCCATTTTCTACTGCAGCTTTTGCTGCATCAATTAGACAAAGTTTGGACGTAACAGTTGCAATGGGTGGTGATACAGTAGTACTTACAACTGGTGGAAGAAGTGAAGATTTTGCAAAAAAAATGGTAGATTTGCCAGAACATTGTTTTGTGCAAATAGGTGATTTTTCAGGGTATGCAATTCAACAGTGTGGTAAAAAAGAATTCAAAAAAGCATATGTTGTTGGTTTCATTGGAAAACTAGCAAAAATGGCAGCAGGTGTTAAACAAACTCATGTTAAAGGGTCCAAAGTGAATATGAATTTTCTAGCTGAATTGGCTCAAAAATGTAATGCTAATGAAAGTATAATTCAAGATATAAAAAAAGCAAATACAGCAAGACATGTTTCAGAAATTATTCAAAAAAATAAGATTGTAGGATTTTTTGACTTGATTTGTAGTGAGACGTATAAACATATGAGAAAACATTCTGAAGAAAAAGTTCCAATTGATGTAATATTGTTTGATTTTGAAGGAAAAATATTGGCTAGGAAATCTGAACAGTAAGGTATTTTATTAAAGTTGGAAATTTTTGATTATGGAAAAAACTGTAATTCTTGCCATTACTAAGAATGGGATAAATATTGGAAAAAATATAAAAAAACTATTTCCAGATTGGGATGTATATGCACCTTCAAAATTAACAACTGAAGCAGTAGGAATTACATGGTATTCTGAGCCTACAACAGAAAAAATTGTTGAACTTTTTAAAAATAATAATGCATTAATCTGCATTTTTTCATTAGGAGCAGTAATTAGATTAATTGCCCCATACTTGAAAGATAAAAAAACAGATCCGGCAGTAATTGTCATTGATGATAAAACAAAATTTGTCATCAGTGTTTTATCTGGACATATAGGAGGAGCCAATGAACTTACTGAAGAAATTGCAGAAAAGTTGGGATCTTTATCCGTAATTACTACAGCAGCTGATGTAAACAAAACAATTGCAGTTGACCTTGTAGGAAGGGAATTTAATTGGAAAATAGATGATGATTCAACTGTAACTAAAATTAGTGCACATATGGTAAATGAAGAACCGATTGGAGTGTTTCAAGAAACTGGAGAAAGGAGTTGGTATAAAAAATTACCAAAAAATGTTATAATTTATGAAAATATGGGGAATTTAAAAAAATCAAATTCCAAATCCCATCTAATAATTTCTGACAAAAGTATTGATGATGAAATATCAAAAGAATCTGTAATTTATCGGCCTCCAAGTTTAGTAATTGGAATTGGATTACATTGGGATACTTCTAAAGATACGATCAGAGAAGGAATTGAGTTTTGTTTAGATAAATTCAAACTAAGTTCAAAATCAATTGCAAAACTTGTATCAATAAAAAAACCACAGGATGTTCAAGGATTAATTGATCTTGGAGTTGAAATGAATATTCCTGTAGAATATGTAAACAGGGAAGATTTAGCAGAGATTACTGCTCCAAATCCTTCGGAAACTGTAAAAAGATTTGAAGGAACAGCAAGTGTTTCAGAAGCTGCTGCAATTAAAATTTCAAAAGGGGAATTAATAGTAGAAAAGCAGAAATTCCCACCTAATTTGACTATAGCAATAGCGAGGATTATGAATTGAAACGAGGATTATTAATTATTGATAGAGGTAGTAGAGAAAGAGAAGCATCTGAGGAATTAGAAACTATTTGTCATGGAATAAATGAAAAACGAGCCTATTTTATTACGGATTATTGTTTTTTGGAGGTAGAACCACCATATATTGAAGATGGAATCTCAAAATGCCTTAAAAATGAAATTGAATCATTAACTATTGTACCTTATTTTCTGTATCCAGGAAAAAAAGTCAAAATTGCAATTAAGGAAGTTGAAAAATTACAAAAAGATACTAAAGTAAAATTTTTAATTACAAAACCTATGAGTATGCATAAAACTCTGGTGGAGATTGTTGAGAATAGAATTTCTACAACATTAAAAGAAAATAATGTTTCTCTTTCAAATAAAGATGTAGATGTTATGATAATTGGTCATGGAAGTAAGGATCCTAATGCTCAAACATCACTTGATTATATTGTAAATGAATTAAATGGTTCATACAGAAATGTTAGTCGTTGTTGGTTAGAAATTGAACAACCAGATATTTTTGAAGGAATCAAAAAATGTGAAAAAGATAATCCTAAAGTTTTGATAATTGTGTTTTATTTTCTTCATGAAGGAGCACATGTAAAAACTGACATTAATAATGATTTGATACCAGCACTTGAGAAATCCACTATAGAAAAGGCATACATTACAAAACATTTAGGAACAGATCAGAAAATGATAGATTTGATTATTGAGAGAGCAAAGGAGGTAGAAGATGCAAACTAAGAAAGGTCAATCAATTGAAGATGCAAGTATGGTAATGATTGAAAATGAAATTGGAACTCATCAATATAATGAAAAAGAATGGCCAATTGTTAGAAGAATAATTCATTCAACAGCTGATTTTGATTTTGCAGATAAAAATAAACTAATTTTTCACAAAGATGCAATTGAAAGTGGTATGAATGCTTTGAAGAATGGATGTAGTATTGTAGTTGATGTAAATGGTGTAATTGGAGGATTTAACAAACAAAATCCTAAAGATTTTGGAAATAAGATAATTTGTAATATTTCAAAGCCTGAAATCATGGAATTGGCAAAAAAAGAAGGTAAAACACGCTCACAAGTTTCAATGAGGGCAGCAATTTCTGATATTAATGGAGGGGTTGTAGTTATTGGAAATGCGCCTACTGCGTTAATCGAGGTAATCAAAATGGTAAAAGAAGGAATTGTAAAACCGGCATTAATTGTTGGAATTCCAGTAGGTTTCATTTGTGCTGCAGAATCAAAAGAAGAATTATCAAAGTTGGATGAGGCTCCATTTATTACTAATTTAGGTAGAAAAGGAGGTAGTTCATCAGCTTCTGCAATAATCAATGCAATTTTTAAATTAATTAGAGCAGAATCAGCTTCTTGAATATTTTACACAGTTATTTACAAAAGTTTTAGCATAATTGGAACTATCAAAATAAAGATGTCCATAAGATGCTAGAGTGTTGTATTCTATCATTCCATCTTGATGATTTTTTATTCCTTCACCAACTTCTAAATCATAAGCAAATTTTGAATCAGAAGATACAGAATCTAATTTAGAATAATGAAACTCATGACCTCGAAAATTTTGTTTTTTTTCTGAAATAGTAGTTTTTTTAGAAATTTTACCTTTGGTATAATTTAATCTCATTTTATTAGTCATTTTAGTTTCAGCATCAAACAACCCAACCATTTTGTATTTTTTATTGTCAGATATGATGGATTTTGTAAGATACATTAATCCTCCACATTCAGCATAAATTGGTAGATTATTTTCAGCTAGTTTTTTGATTGAGTTTTTTATAATTTGATTTTTTTCAAGAGAATTTCCTAAAATTTCAGGAAAACCTCCACCAATGTATAGTCCATCACATTTTGGAATTTTTTTATCTTTAACAGGACTAAAAAATTTCAGAATTGCACCTTCACGATGTAATGCTTTAAGATTATCATGATAATAGAAATTAAAGGATGTATCAAGAGCTACTGCAATAGTAGTTTTTATTTTTTTAGGTTTAGGATTTTGAATTTTTGGTAAATCAATTGGGTTTTTTAAAATTTTAATTATTTGTTTTATATCTAAATATTTTGAAATAATTTTTGAAATTTTTTCAATTTGTTTTTTTAGAGTTTTATTGTCTGATGTTGAAATTAAACCTAAATGTCGTGATTCTATATTTAATGATTGATTTTTTGGAATAACTCCTATAATTGGAACTTTTGTTTTTTCTAATGCTGTTCTGCACAGATTTTCATGTTTTTTGCTACCAATTTTATTAAGAATTATTCCGGATATTCGAGAATTTTTATGAAATTTTTGAAAACCTAATGCAGTTGCTGCAATTGAACGAGCTGTTTTGCTAGCATCTAAAACTAAGAGTACGGGAGATTTTGTTAAACTAGCAACATGGTGAGTGCTTGCAAAATTTGAATTACCTTCAAATCCATCATAATACCCCATTACTCCTTCAATTAATGAGATATCAGATTTTGAATTTGAAATAAAACTATTCAAAATTTGATTTTTCCCCATTAACCAAACATCCAAGTTGTATGTATCATGTTTTGAAATACTAGAAAGATATCTAGGATCAATGTAATCTGGACCAACTTTGAATGGTTGAATTGAATAACCTTGTTTTTGTAAAGAGTAAATAATTGAGCATGTGATTGATGTCTTTCCTACTCCACTTGTAGCACCTGCTAAAACTAATCTTGGGATTTTCAATTGTTGATTAGAATCATTTTTTTATTTAAATTGATTTCTTTTGTATACTCAATGTTTTTAGTGAGACTATTAGTATGAAATCCATGGAAAAAGACGGTTTAACCATTGTGTATACTGGAAAAGGTAAAGGAAAAACTACTGCAGCATTAGGAATTGCATTACGGGCTACAGGGTATGATAAAAAAATATGCATGATTCAATTTATCAAAGGTTCATGGCATTATGGTGAAATGGATTCATCAAAACTATTAGAACCAAAATTTGAGATGATTACAGTAGGCAAAGGATTTGTGGGAATAATAGATGATAAAAGTCCTAAAGAAGATCATGAAAAAATTGCTAAAGAGGCAGTAAAAGTAAGTAGTGAAAAAATTCAATCAGGAAAATATGATATTGTTATTTTAGATGAGATTAACTATGCTGTAAATCTTGAATTGATTACAGTAAATGATGTTTTAGATTTAATAAAATCAAAACCGAATAAGGTAGATCTTGTATTAACAGGGAATTATGCTAAAGATGAAGTTATTGAAATTGCAGATTTAGTTACAGAGATGAGGGAAATAAAACATCCATTTCAAAAGGGTATCAAGGCCAAAAAAGGAATAGACTTCTAGTCAGCAAACATTAATGTACACATTGAAGAGTTTTAGAAGAAATGTCTACTGAAACTCAAGAGATGCCAGAGCAAGGAGAGATTATTCTTGCTACCATTACCAAAGTAATGGATCATGGTGCTTATGTTACACTAGATGAATATGATGAAATTCAAGGATTTTTACATATTTCAGAAATTGCACCAGGTTGGATTAGATCAGTTAGTAGATTTGTTAAAGATGGTGAGAAAAAAGTTCTACTAGTAAAAAAAGTAAATGCTAAACGAGGTGATATTGATCTTTCATTAAAACAAGTATCAAAAGATCAGAAAAAACAAAAACTCAAAGAAGTTAAAAAATATGAAAAAGGTAAAACATTATTACAAAATGTCCAAGATAAAACAAAATTATCAGATGATGAAATTGAAAAATTAGAAGATGATATTTATTCTAAATTTGATTCAGTGTATGATGTATTTATTCAAATTGGTAGAAATGGGATAGATTCGGTCAAAGAGTTAAAGCTTGCAAAAAAAACTGCAACAGTAATTGAAGAGATTTGCTCAAAAATTAAACTACCTTCAGTGGAAATTAGAGGAATAATGGAAATTACAAATAATAAATCAGATGGGATTGAAATTATTAAAAAAGTTTTGTTAGATGCATTAAAGAAAGACTCTAGTGTAGATATTACATATTTAGGAGCACCAAAATATAGATTGTCAATTACATCTGAAGATTTTAAATCTGCTGAAAAATCATTAAAACCAATAATTATAGAAATCCAAAATGGGATAGAAAAGAAAAAAGGTTCATTCAAGTTTACTAGAGAAGAATCTAAAAAGACAAGAGAGAATTAAAATGAGATTTCAATTAAGAAAATGTGGTAAATGTTTTCAATATACATTAAAAGATAAATGTTCAAAATGTAATGAAGATACAATTTCTGCGCATCCAGCAAAATTTTCTCCGGATGACAAATACATGCGATATAGATTAGCTGAAAGATATAATTAAAAAAATTAGTTTACAGGAACATAATCTTTGTTTATTTCATAAATAAATACACCAATCATTTGTCCTCCTTTTTCAACATTGAAACTTGGAGAAGAATAAACCAATCTTAAAGGTCCATCGCCGTCATTTTGTAATTTTATATTTTTCACATAAATAGGAGTAAAACCAGGTTGGTAAATTTCTGATTGTTGATCAGTTGAAAGATTGAGATAGATCAAAGGGGTAAAAGGAATCATTTTGCCTAATAATGTTTCATTCCAAAAATAATCAGTTCCACTAATACCATCTTGGTGTAAATATTTAGCTAAAGGTTCTTCAGCAATTCTCATAAACCATTGTTTTTTTGATTCATCTCCGCCTCCCCGTAATGAATATAGTGGTTGATCTTCATGATCAACTGCTAATCTTTGGCCTGCAACAAAAATCATAAAATAATCAGCTTCCATATCATCTAAAATTTTCCAGCTTTTGTCAGGAGTGTTAAGGAAAGCACTTGCAATTTTTTTAATTACACTATCAATCAATGTAGAGTTATCTGCAAGCGATGTACGTTCTCCTTTTGTTTGAATCCAATAACCGTAATCCCACCATGCAGCAATAACTGCATCATCTGAAGTATTGTTTTTTATCCATTCCATAGAATCAAGCCAATCAGAAGTACTAATTTGATATGTACTTCCACCATTCATTATTGTTAATGGGTTATCAGTCATAGTTAGAATATTTGATTGAGTTGGTAATGTTAAAGGAATTATTAATAAAAATATCAATCCAAAAGCAAAAGAAATTATTTTGATATTATTTTTAGTGTTAGTTTCTGTATTTTTATTAAAAAATTCTTTTGATATTATTGATAAACCAAGAGAAGCTAAAATAATAATAGAAATTGCTGCAAATACTTCTAATCTAACAAAAGCAGAGCTAACATAAACTCCTGTTATTCCAATAATTAAAGAAAAAGATATCATATCATTTTTAATAAAGTTATTTTGTTTAGAATTTTTTAAGATCAACCAAATTCCTAGTCCCGAGAAAATCATCAATATTGAATGAAAGAAGAAAGATTGGGAAATAGTTGTAGTTGCATGTTCTGAAACAGAGTCAACAAGTGGATCTGTAGTTGTTAAAAATGGATTAATTGCATTAAGATATCTATGACTAGGTAATGGAATGAATTGTGAGTCTTTAGTTTCAAATTGTGTTGGGTATATTACAAAAAAACTTGAACCAATGATTAAAATCGTAAAAAGGAAAAATAATCCATTTCGATTTTTAACATTTTCTTTACTCTTTTTTTGAATTAAAATACAAAAAATTAAGAAAATTGTAGGGATGATTAATGCCAATCCACCGAATCCAATAATAAAATTTGTTCCTAATCTTTCAAATGCAAGAGATGTTATGATAGAAGAGAGTGTAAAGATAGGAATAGCCCAAATCAAAAAGTTATGATCTTTACGTAGAAAAGGTAAAGTTAAGAAAAAAATTCCTAAAGGAAGAAGGAAAAATTGATCACCACCCCATGCTGACAAACCAAAAATAATAAAAACTCCAGCAGAAATTAATTTTGGAATTGTAATTTTATAGTTTTTAGATTTAATTGCACTTAAAAAAAGATAAGTTGCTAAAATACTGAAAAATAAACCAAGAGGTTCTGATTTAAACCAACCAATTTGACCACGAATTAGTATTGGTAAAGAAATTGAAAAAAGTAATGCTGCAAACAATCCAGCAGTTGTTCCACCAATTATTCTTACTAGAGCGAAAATAACTATTGTAGTTAAAGAGCCAAAAATTACTGGAAACAATATAGTAAAATCATAAAGATCCATACCTGTACCAAAAATCCAATAGGTTGTTGCTGCTGTAATATGTAACATTACTTGAGAAGTTTGAGAAACATCTCTACCATGAGGATACCAACTTAACTCGTCATTCCATTGAAAGTATTCATCTATTCCGTTTTCTACAATATATTGAGTGGCACGATAATTAAAAAAAGGATCAAATTCATTTAATTCCCAACCAGAATCAGCAGGTTGAGATCTTATTAAAAAAGATGTTGAAAAAGACAACGACAAAACTCCTATAATTAAAAGATGATTTAATTTTAGATTAAATTTACCAATAGAAATCACACTAGTTGAAGAATTCAATATTTTTTTAGAAAAATCTAGACTTATTACTCTTTTTTAATTAAACTCAAACATCAGAGATTAAGGAATAAATGTACCAGTTAATTTGGACTGAGCAAGTATGTGACCATTCATGACTTGTTCTAAGTCATTTTTTGAATAACCTAACTTCAAATTCAAAGATTTTACGTCAAGTGCATATCCTTTAAAGATATAGGTATGGCGTTTATCAGGAGGTGCTGGTCCACCATAACCAATTTCACCAAAATCAGTTTTTCCTACAGATTTTTCTAATGAAATATCTAAATTTTGGTTAATTGATATATCACACACTAGCCAATGAACCCAAATTTTTCCAACTGCAGCTTTTGCATCTGGATCATCCATAATTAATGCCAAAGATTTAGTTTTTTCTGGTAAACTACTGAAAATTATATTTGGAGGGATATTTTCAAATTTATAACCAAATTTTTTAGGAATTTCTTCCCCTTCTTTAAAATCAGTACTAGTTATAGAAAATTCAGACATATTGCTTTAAATGGTTATTTTTAAAATAAAGTTTACTAATTTTCAAAAACAATTTTATCATTATGAATTGATATAATAGAGCTACCAAGAAATTTAATTTGTTTTTTTAATTCTTTATCCATGGTTCCAATAATTGATCTATTGTTTTTTACATAATTGATTAATTCTTTATCAGCATAATTTCCATAAATTGTGATTGTTTTAAAATTTTTGATATAGTTTAAAGTAATACCAATTTCTTGTTTTTTTTCAGAATTGTTTTGTAATTTTATTAATTCATTTTTTACTACTTCAGGTACTACAAAAGAAATTTGCCCAATTTCCACATCTAAATTATCAATATTTTTTATTCGTCTAGTTGCTAAATGAATTAAAAAACTAGTATCACAGATTACTTCAACCAACTATTCCTGCACCAATTAGTCTCCATCGTTCATCTATTCTTCTACTAATTGCAACATTACCATCTTCAAACATACATGCAGGTCTTCTAAGTTCAATTTCAACATTATTTGATTTAATTTTTGTAACTTTACCTAATACAGGTGCAGTTCCAATATTTAGTCGGAGTAATTCACCTGATTGAATTGGTTGTACTTTAATATCTTCAGTAGTTCCTACGGCTGAATCAAATAGACTAACATCTAGTTTTAGATTAGTAGAATTTTCAGGTAGAGTTCCTGGTTTACCAATAACTGAACCAATAAATGAATCACTTCGGGTCATAGATGGATCTAATTTTGTACCTATGGCAACTAAACCACCAGGTTTAACAGAATCTACAATTCCTGCTGCAGTTCCAAGTGATGTGATCTCTGTTAACAGTGGCTCATATGATTTCTTTTTCTCATTTATTATTCCAGGTTTAATTTCTATTTCATCTCCAACCTTGAAAAATCCTTGAGTTAGACTTCCACCAATTACACCACCCTTGATATTTTTTAATTTTATTCCAGGCTTGTTTACATCAAATGAACGTAAAACATGCATTACAGTATCTTTTTTCTCATCTCTCTCAGGTGTTTTAATAGTTGATTCTATATTACCAATTAATGCATCTACATTTAATCCAGATTGTGCAGAAATAGGAATGATAGGTGCTTTTGCTGCATGTGTTCCTTTAACAAATTTTGTTATATCTTGATAATTTGCTAATGCTTCTTTGTATGTAAGTAAATCAACTTTATTTTGAACTACAACTATTTGTTGAATTCCAAGTGTTTGTAAAGCTAAAAGATGTTCTTTTGTTTGAGGTTTAGGAACTTTTTCATTTGCTGCAACCATTAGTAATGCACCATCCATTAATGCAGAACCTGAAAGCATATTTGCCATCAAACTTTCGTGTCCTGGACTATCAACAAAACTAACTACTCGAGTAAGTTCACTATCTTTTCCACAATTGTTACATTTAGGAGTTGTAGAAAATCCTAATGGTTCCTCACAGCTATCACATTTGTAAAATGCTGCATCAGAATACCCTACACGAATTGTAATTCCTCGTTTTAATTCTTGACTATGAACACTAGTCCATGAACCAGTTAATGCTTGAATAAGAGTAGTTTTTCCATGATCTACATGACCTGCTGTTCCAATGTTTACACATGGTTGATAACCATATTTTTTGATGTACCAATCAGGAAGTGTATCTCTCCAATGCATGAGTCAAAATGTAAAATCGGTATATGTTAAGTTATTCTTTTTTATCTTTAGATTTTTCTTCTGTAGATTCTGCTGTATCTTCAGCTGGTGCTTCAACAGGTAATTCGCCATCAAATTTACAATTAACTTGATAAATTTCTTCAGATAATGTGTTTCCACGCATTAGTTTTCTTTTTCTTTGTCCAGTTTCTGCATCTTGTAACCCAACTCCTTTAGAAAGTAATACTCTTTTTCTTGCTGCACCATGAACATCATTTCTCATTGGAACACCAGATTTATCACTTCCACCAGTTAGCTTTAGTTTTCCACTTAATCCTACAATTGCAGCATCAGTTTCATTTCCCAATTGTAATCCCAATAAAGGATTAGCATCACTGTCTTTGAGTTCTTTAGAAATAGATTTTCCTTTGATGTCTGATATTGTAATCTTGAAGTTAGTCAATTATTCGAAAAAATAGCCAAACGACTAATTAACCTTTGGACATTATTTTTAAATTAAGATTGATGATGGTGGTCATGAAAGAAGAGATCATGTGTCCAAAATGTGATTTTAAAATGAATAAATTAACTAGTTGTCACTTAATCTGTTCTAATTGTGGTTCACATTTGGATTGTTCGGATAAAGGGAATTTTTGGTAATTACATTCCAGATCTATCTGGTATGTAATCAGTCGCCATGTTAATTGCTTGGTCTTTCATAATTTCAATATAAGATTCATAATCAGATTCAAAATTACAATGAGGACATTTTACTTTGGTAATATTTTCATCTAATATTGCAACTTTTTCACATTCAGGACATCTTGCATCCATGTAATTATTTTGTAATTAAGATATTTAATCATAATCAATGAATTATGTCTAAGCGAAGTTTGTCTAGTCTGGTAAGATGTCAGCTTCCCAAGCTGAAGGTCACGGGTTCAAATCCCGTACTTCGCATTACAATTCTCTTATTGCTTGTTCTATTATTCCTCTATCTGATGCTTGTGGAAAATATTTCAGATATGATTTTAAATCATCTTTTGCATCAGAATTCTTATTTTTTTTTTCTCTAAGAAAAGCACGATTTTTATAAATTTTAGCAGATCTTTTAGGATTAATTTCAATTGCTTTGGTGTAAGAATTTTCTGCTTTCTCAAATTCATTTGTTTTAAGATAAAAATTTCCTAATCCATTAAAAGTCAAATATGATTTGTTGTTAATCTCTAAACATTGTTCATAGTTCTTTATACAATCAGATAAATTTTGACTATTCATTATACTTCCTAACAAATGAAAAGCAGTAGAATTGTTAGGATCGATTTGTATAGCTTTTTGTAAATATTCAATTGATTCAGATGAATTATTTAAAATATTTGATCTTTCAGAATTAAAACATAATCTATTTGATTTATCGCTAGAATCATTTTCAAAAGTTATAGATGAAATGATTTCTGATGGTGCTAAAACTATCAATAATTGTCCTTCTTCATTCCATTCTTTTTCAAAAATTTCTTGTGGAATAGCTCCTTCTTGTTGCTCTCCTTTTTGATTACCTTTTTGAATATAATGAAGAATTGTTTTTTCCTCATCATTATAACCAGTAATTATTGAAGCATGTTGTGTAATTTCAGGAATCCCTGGAAGAATTACAATAGGTGGAATACCAGCATCAATAATTTTTTTTAATTCAGATAAAGATGAACGTAAAATTTTACATGATAATCCATTTCTTTCTGCAGATTCTATTCCCTCTATTAGTATACTACCATCAAACCCAGAATATTTTTTTGCTGTTTCTTGTGCTTCTGCTAAAGACAATTCAATGTTCCAATATTTTGAAACAACGTTAATTGGTAATGGTAAACAAGTATTTTCCTCATCTAAAATTGGTAAAATTAACTCATGAATTTCTTGTTCCACAAACCAAAGAATTTTTCAGATATATTAAAACCAATCATAGTAAACAAAATTTCTCAATCAAATTATGACCATCCAGGCTCATTTCAGGATGAAATTGAGTTCCAAAGATCGGCTTATTTTCATATTGAATGATTTCATATTGACAATTATTTGATTTAGCAAGTGAAATTAATCTATCAGGTAATTTTGCAATCTCAAAATTATGACTTTCAAATGCGGTTAAATTATTTTCAGAAATTAAATTATTTTTTAAAATAATTACTGTTTCATTTCCTTTTTGAAGTGATTGTGATTTTCTTATTGTGCCACCCAAAGTTAATGCTAGAATTTCTGCACCATAACAAATTCCTAATAATTTCAAATTATTTTTAATTGAAAAATTAATTATTTTAGAATTAATTTCATTGATTTTTTTTTCATTTTTTCGTCTTCCAGATAAAATTATAGAATTATAATTTTTTAATGAATTCAATTCCAAAAATTGTGGAGTTTGTAATTCAAATAAGATATTTTTTTTATTAAGAAAATTAGTTAAGTTTTTTGTATAAATAGATCCATTATCCACAACTAAAAGCAATTAGTTACCTACCTCAATTGATACATAATGTATCTCAGGTATTCCATCTTTAACTAGAATTGTTCCAATATTGAGATTGTTTTCTTCATGCCACATGAAAACTCTATCACTACGTGGAATTACAAAGTCATCAATGAATTGTGATAAAAATTCTTCAGCATCTTCACGATCATTTTCTGTAAAGAAGAATAATTGGCCTTCATTAAATGATAGTGGAATTTGAATTGATGTTGGTTCTGCAATTGAAATATCATTTTCTTCAAATATAGATTTTAGAATATCAATTCTATCACTTCTAACTAGTTCAACATAATCATCATCAGCTACAGTACTAATTGATGCAACACCTGAAACTTTCTTCAAATATGCTTCAAATGCTTCTTCTTGGGTTTCACCTAATCCAACAAAGTATTCTCCATTAAATGCAGCACCAACTGCAGCAATTGTACCTAATTGAGCTACTACACCACCTGCACCTGCAGTATATACTGGAATAAAGTAAACATCATGATTTCCTACACGATATAAAATATTGTCACCGATTCTTGGGTTTCTTAACAATGTCTTTAGTTGAGCAAATTCTGGATCTCTATCAAGTGCTTCTCTAACTGCAGTGGGACCAATTAATTTTGTTGTTGAATTTAATGGAATTTCATAGAATTGTAAATCTCCTAGATTAGTAAGATCATTTTCAACTACCATGTATCCTGCAAGATTTCTTCCTTCTGAACCTCTTAATTCTAAAGATAGTAATCCTAAGAACTCTGTTTGTTCAAATCCAGGTGGTTTTGCTTCTACATAGTAAGTATCTAATCCACGAGGAATTTCATAGAATTCATTTGCTTGAATAAATGTCTCAACATTATCTACATGGTAAATATTGTACATTTCAGTTTTCCAATTAAATAATTCAACAGGATATCTGATTTGTTCTTCTAGCCAAGTAGGCATTGGTTGAAAATGTTCAGAGTATTGACTAGCAAACATTTCTGAAAAGAAATCATCACCGGTTTTTAATAATTGAATATCACCATTGTATGAATCGACTAATGCATAACCTACTAGACGCAAGTATGGATTTCCGACTGACCATGGAACATCATGAGTATCAAATCCAATGATTAATGGAATTAACCAGTAAGAGTTTGTTCCATCAGTTACTGGAAGTGAATCTAATTCTTGACCAAATAGATCATACAAGAAATAAGGGTATAGAATTTCCATTCTGTCATTGACATCTTTGTATCTCATAATGTGAACTGATTCTGATGGAAATGACAACAAAAAGTTTGGCTCAAATATCCAACTAAGGGGTGGTGAAACATCTAATCCACCTAAACCAGAATATGAAACTCCTCCAAGTTCTGCACTATCAGAACCTCTAGAATTAGGATAACCAGACCAAGTTGTCTCAAATAGACCACCTTCACCATAGTAAATTTCTCTCTGTTTGAAAAATTCTCCACTATCAACAATCTGACCATCAGTAGCCTCTAAAGTTAGAAATCCATTTGGAACATGAGTGTATACCAGATGTTCATTATACCATCTATTCTCAAGACTAACAGATGTTGGTAAAATTGGCTTCATAGAGGCTGTCCAATATAGGGTATTGTTAAAACGAAGAATATCATTGTCTTCAAAGTTTACATATGGAATAAGACCAATTTCAGGTTTTAATTTTGCAAAAGCTGCTTCCCAATCCCAAATTCTAATAACATCTAAGACATCACTGTTTTGTTTTATGTAATTATTAATATTATTTGGAGAAACTGAGGTTAATTGTGGATCATGGATATTTTCTTGAACATCGTTTAATTCTCCAAGATATCTATTTACTCCAATTTGTTGAGCAGTGTATGGTCCTAAAAATTCAATCTTTTTTGCATCAGCAATACTATTGTTAACTGAAACAACACCTACTACAATAATTGCAATTGCAAGTATTGTTAAAATTCTAATGTATACATCTCGCTTAAACATATGAGTTAAAACACGTGCTCTAATTCTGTCAATAATTGAAAATGTAATTAGTGCTGAACCAACAAGTAAAGTTCCACCAATAACATATCTTGTATTGTAATCTATTTGATCAGTAAAAAATAGATTAAACCCTGCCCAAATTATTCCAATACCAATTATTCCTTCAATTGTTGAAACATAATTTAAGAATCTAGGTTTTCCTTCATTAGAGTCTTGAAGAAATGATGTAATTACATTAATTATTCTATGAATTCCTACATACAAAACCAAACGTAATCCAATTGCTGCAAGAATTGGTGGAATCAAAATTACTAGTGCAGGTATCATTGGAACAACATTTTCAGCTGCATAATTTGGATTAGTTTCGGGTGTTACAAATGGTAATGAAAATAATTTTGGTAAGTTTTCAATTCCCAAAGTATTTCCATCAATAAAGGACATTACTGCAAATCCAAACATAATATTTGCAAAGAATGCTCCAAAGAGGAAAATTTTGGTAATTTGCCAGATTACAAATTGTACTGATGATAATTTGTAATCTCTAAAACTTGGAATATTATTTGTGATTTGTTGTTGTCCTTGTCCAATTAATCCAATTCCAGTGCTTACAGCATACCAAAAAATTGAAGAACGTCCAGAGATATTTACACGTACAAGTGCAATTATCGATAAAATAATTGTTGAAAGCAATGTGTAAAAGAGAGGTTTTGTAAATTGATCACCAAATTCTGAGAAATTCATCGATAAAATTACTGCCTGATTTCCAACTGTAGCAAAAATTGCTATTCCCATTATAGCTATAATGGCTAATCTGATGTATTTTCCAGCATCAGGAGGCGGAGCTTGCTTATCAGTAGAGGCGCTATACAAAATCATGTTTGGTTTGGATTTGGTAAATTAATGTCTTACCGGTAAAATTAAGCCAATGTAGCTAATTTTTTACAAATCATGTAAACTGCTGCAAATCTAGGAATTGTAATTTTTTCATTAGTGTATGGTCCAAATTTTTTGTTTTTTAGTTTAAACTCCATAGGACAATTTGCAATTACTTCAACTGAATCATCTGCAATATATGATGCATCATTGTATGGATCAAACTTTGATAAATCCTTGCAGAATATTTTTGTCAATCCACTTTTACTATTAATTGAACCAGGCATTCTAAAAATTCTATGAATATCCATTGTTACATTTGGATCAATTTTTACACCTATACTATTTGATAAATCATCAAGTGTTTTTTGAAATGAGGAATATCCATTTGCAAGTAATTCTGAAATAATTTTTGAACGTTTTGATTTTGAACCAAATATTTGTTTTGAGAATCGTTCTTGCCATCCAGATTTTCCAAAGTCAGGAAAAGATGAACGGTTTGGTTTGAATTTTTTCATTCCAAATGTTTCAGGAATAGCACCATTAAACATGATGTAATCTACAAGATCTGATCTTTCTCTAGAACCAATTTGTTGAAATTGTGAATTATAGACATAAACATGAAATCCTTCATTACCTGAAAAATAAACATGGATATTTTCTTTGTTAATTTTAAAATCATTAATTAAAATTTCAGATAATTTTGTTACTTCAATTTTTGATGAATTAATACAATTTTTACACGGTAGTGATTTTTTTTCTAGTTTTATTGAATTACATTTTAAACATTTCACATGATTTTTTGATATTTCATTACAGTCATTACAAATTGATATAGTATGATTTTCTCTACAAGATAAATTCAGATCTTTTGCATCAATATCAAAAATTAAGTCAGCTTCTTTCCAATCCTTTTCATTCATTGGTAAATTTGGAAATGTATAGTATGCATTTGAACAATAAACATCAGAAGGTGTATTTTGCATACACAGTAAATGTAATTCTTTATCATCTTTAATTGAAATATGACGTGTCATTCCTGAATTGAATTTCTGGAAACCGAATTCACGTTCAGATGAACGTTCAGGTACCAGAATTAATTCAGAGTGCTCAAAATAATATTTTTTAAATGATTCTTCTAAAAATTTTAAATTATTTTCATTCATTGTTTTTTCTTTCCAAATTGTAAAGGATTGATTATATTATTGCATTCAGATGTTGCAAAACATAGACTCTGTGTTTTTAACTTCTCACATGATGGACATGAATATTGTGTACCACTTCCTGAAGTTCCAGCTAGATGATTTAGTTGATATAATGTTACTCTAGCATTATAGTCTGGTGCATTTTTGAATAGTGGTGCAATTTGTTGTACTGTTTGTCCTTTAGATAATAGAAATGTTGCAAGCATAAATCGTCCAGAATGTGGAAGGTTTTCTCCTTTCTCTAAAATTTCTAGTGCATGTTTAACACATGGTGGATATTCTCCTGTAGTTACAGTAAATGTTTTAAATTTTTTTGATAATAAAACTAGTTTATTTACTGAATCCTCAAAACCAGGAATCATTGTAGGAGTTTTTGCATTAACTATTTTTGAATTGATATAAGTTCCAAGTTCTTTTCTGATTAATCTAACTGTTTCATGTGGGGATAAAAGGACATTCCCATTTTCTACATGTCTGTTAATTAATTTCCATTCTCGTTCATGAAAATTAATAGAGTGTTTCAAATAATCAGATACTGGAATTGTAAAATAATCATCTTGTTTTTCTACTTTAACAGAAAATAAATCATCAATTACTCTAACTGCTAATTGATTTTTTGATTCATCTGAAATATTTGCAAGATCTTTTTCTAGATATTTTTCTGCACGTCTTGCTTCAGCTAGTGAGAATCTCTTAATCAGAGTATGCATTCCACTGAGTTTTAACAATACAATAGCTAAGAGAAATGAAAATACTTCTCTTGGTAGTGCAGCCTCTTTTGATACTTGATTATCGATTAGATCAGATTTGTAGATTTTACCGTCTGCTGCTACTTGAATTCGCTCATATGCCTTTAAAATCAGCTCTTTAAGATCAGGATCCACTCCAAACTGTTCAAGTGTGAAGCCCTTATCTTTGAGATATTGTCCAGCATCTGCTAGAAAGGGATATTTTGCTATTTCATCTTGTCCAAGTGCTAGCATACAAGTGGTTTACTGAATTTACATAAAAATCTGGTTTAAAATCTGAATGCTGGTTTAAATTATGTTTTAAGAGATTTGAGACATATGCAACTTGGTTGTCATGTCTCAATTTCTGGATCAATTGACAAAGCAGTAGATAATGCAGTTGAAAGAAAATGTTCTGCATTTCAAATATTTACTAGAAATCCAAGAGGGTGGAATGCAAAAGAACTGACAGATGAGAATATTTCTGATTTTAAATCAAAACTAGAGTCTAGTGGAATTGATAGATTTGCAACTTGTGCACATATGCCATATTTACCAAACTTAACCACTCCAAAAGAAGATGGGTTTGAAAAATCCCTAAAAACTTTGATTAGTGAAACTGAGAGATGTGCACAATTAGGAATTCCATATTTGGTTACTCATCTTGGAAGTCATTTGGGAACTGGTGAAGAAGGTGGGATTAAGAGATTAGTTGATGCATTGAATAAAGCTGGAGAAATAAAAAATGATGTTATGATTCTTTTAGAAAATACTGCAGGGCAAAAAAACTCTGTAGGGTATGGGTTTGAGCAGTTAGGAGAAATTTTTAATCAATTAAAACCTGCAAAAAAGTTTGGTGTATGTTTTGATACTTGTCATGCATTTGTTTCAGGATATGATTTAAGAACAAAATCTAATGTGAAAAAAGTTTTTGATGAATTTGACAAATTTGTAGGAATTGAACATTTGAAGATTTTACACCTAAATGATGCAAGAGGAGAAATTGGTTGTAATTTAGATAGACATTACCATTTAGGATTAGGTGGAATTGGTGCTGAAGGTATTGGTGCAGTAGTAAAGTTTGCAAATAAGAAAAAAATCCCCATAATTTTAGAAACACCAATTGATGATGACAGAGATGACTTTGAGAATATCAAAATTGCAAAGGGATTTGCGTAGAGATTTATTTTATGACTAGAGAGATGATATAATGGACTATGAAGCAGTGATGAAACTAGCACTTGAGCGTGGATTTTACTTTCCTAGCTGTGAAGTTTATTCTGATGCACAAGCTGGATTTTGGGAATATGGACCAACTGGAGTTGGTTTAAAAAATAAATTTTTACAATTATGGAGAAGGGAATTAATTAGACGAGATGGAATGCTTGAGATTGATGGCTCTCAAATCATGTCAAAATCAGTCTTTGAAGCATCAGGGCATTTAGGAAATTTTGCAGATCCAATAATCAAATGTACAAAATGTAATTCAACGTTTAGAGCAGATAGAACAATTGCTGAAATTACTAAAATAGAAATTCCTGAAAGTGCAAATTTGGAAGAATTTGATGATGCGATTTCTCAAAATAATATAAAATGTCCAAAATGTAAGGGGGATTTTGATAAAACAAAAAATTTCAACATGATGTTCAAAGTTGGAATTGGTCCTGAAGAAGAAGAAGCATATCTCAGACCAGAGACTTGTCAATCAATCTTTGTTGATTTTCCAAGATTATACAAAACAATGAGAGGGAAACTCCCGTTAGGAATCGCACAAGTTGGTAAAAGTTTTAGAAATGAAATAGCACCAAGACAAAGCTTGTTACGTCTAAGAGAATTTTATCAAGCAGAAATTGAGGTATTTTGTAATCCTTCTAAGCTAAGTGATGTTGAAAAATTTGAAGAAATTGCAGATGTTACTATTAGAGTACAAACTGATTCAGATCCTGTTGCAATGACATGTAAAGAAGCAGTTGAATCAGGTATTATTCCAAACAAGTTTGTAGCATATTATCTAGGAATATTAACTGAATTTTATGAGAAAACTGGAATAGATATTACAAAAAGTAGATTCAGAAAATTAGGTGATAAAGAAAAGGCATTTTATGCTGAAGTTGCATTTGATTTTGAAGTTGAAACAACCATTGGATGGTTGGAATTAGTTGCATGTAACTATAGATCAGACTATGACTTGACTAGTCATGCTAAAAAAAGTAAAGAGAAATTTGAAATCATGGATGGTGATGATAAGGTATTACCACATGTATTTGAGATTTCAATGGGAATTGACCGTAGTCTATATACAATTTTGGAGCATTCATTAAAAGATGATAAAGAACATGAAAGAATTGTTTTATCTCTAAAACCATATCTATCTCCAACTCATGTTGGTATTTTATCATTGGTCAAAAAAGATGGGTTAAAAGAAAAAACAGATGAAATTTATCTAAATATCAAAAGAAAATTTGATGCATTTTTAGATCACTCTGGTGCTATTGGAAGACGATATAGAAGATTAGATGAAATTGGTGCACCATTTGCAGTTACAATTGACCACCAAACACTAGAAGATGAAACAATTACAATTAGAAAGAGAGATTCCATGGAGCAAATAAGAATTAAAATTTCTGAACTTGATTCAATTCTTTCAGACTCTGTTGCATTTCCTTAATCTGAATATACAGTATTAATTTCTGAATGAATCTTGTGTTTTACTTTAACATCCAAGTCTTTTACTGCTTGAGCTTGTGGGATTAATCCTTCTTCTGTTTCTAATGTTATACTCCAATCACCTACAATTGGATCGATTGATGTAATTGAAAATCTCTCAATTATACTATCTGAACCAGAATATTTGATTCTCAATGTTTGATCATTAAACTGTACACTTTGTAATCCACCTCTATTTCCTCTAGTACTATCTTGCACTGAACATTCATCAGATGAACCAATAATACATTGACCATTTGGTGCAGTAACTCTGAATTTAAGTTCATCATTTCTAGAATCTGATGCATAGAGTAATACTGGTTCAGATAATACATCTCCATCTTTTTCTATAATTTCTAGAGTTTGCATGTCATATGCTGATGCAGATACAGTTTGTGGATGACTGTAAAGTATGGCTGAATCAGTAATCTCACTAATACCATACAAGTCTACTTTACCTTGAATATCATATGATGATAGTTCTTGTGAACCAGGTACTTTCCAATCAAATGATACTTTGGTTTGACCATTATCAAAGAACTGTGCTTTCTCAGATACAATTTGGTCATCTACAATTAATGATACAATACCGTATGATGGTGACTTGTCATTATTGATGTACAGACTAGGTCTAACGATAGAATTACTTTGTTTAATTGATGGTACATCTAATTCTAATGATACATCAGGTGTAGTAATTGGTTTTACACCCATAGTATAATGTGCAGATTCAACTTCTGCTAATTCTTCATCAATTACATGTATCCAGTATGAAATTGCCGGATCTTGCATAAGGAATGAAGGGATGGTTGCAGTGACTACATAAGTTGTTGGAGATACAAGCAAGTCTTCAGTATTCATCTTGATTGCAATGTATTCATCATCTGCTTGTCCTAGTGTGATAGTTCTTAATTCAACTCTCTTGAGAGGGTTCTTACTATCAATGATTGCAGAAATTTCCAAGTCTTGTTCTGATACATAGAAAAATTCTGAATCAGTTGATGCTCTGTGTTTTGTTCCATTCTCAATTTGGAAGTTTACATCAAAGATTCTAGGTGCATTTAATGAAATTTCTTCATACTCATTTTCTGGTAAATTAGAAATTATTGTTGTTCCTTCACAAGATGTAGTATGAATTCCAGCATTTACAGTATTTTGAATTGTTCCTTTTTCTTCAGTAACAACTATCATCAAATATGATTCATCTAATTGGAATGAAATTGTTGCTTCAGGTACAATAATTGGCTCAGTTGATGTAGCATTGATTAGATCTGTTGATGTAGCGTTTGATACAATGATAGGCTCAGTTGATGTAGCATTGATTAGATCTGTTGATGTAGCGTTTGATACAATGATAGGCTCAGTTGATGTAGCATTGATTAGATCTGTTGATGTAGCGTTTGATACAATGATAGGCTCAGTTGATGTAGCATTGATTAGATCTGTTGATGTAGAGTTTGATACAATGATAGGCTCAGTTGAATTTGTGTTAGATACAATGACTGGTTCTATTGATGTAGAGTTTGATTCAATGATAGGCTCAGTTGAATTTGTGTTAGATACAATGACTGGTTCTATTGATGTAGAGTTTGATACAATGATAGGCTCAGTTGAATTTGTGTTAGATACAATGACTGGTTCTATTGATGTAGAGTTTGATTCAATGATAGGCTCAGTTGAATTTGTGTTAGATACAATGACTGGTTCTATTGATGTAGAGTTTGATACAATGATAGGCTCAGTTGAATTTGTGTTAGATACAATGACTGGTTCTATTGATGTAGAGTTTGATTCAATGATAGGCTCAGTTGAATTATTAAAATTATTTTTAGAATCATCAATTATTCCTTCAAATGAAAATTCTTCTGCATATGCAATACCCCAATATGAAGAAGAAACAGACATTGGAGTAATTACAGCTGATGAAACAAGAATTACAATTAATGTAAAAGTAAAAAATTGTTTTATTTGATAAAATTTTATTTGTGTATTATCATAACGAATTAAAATAAAACCTGCAAGAGGTGCCAATAAAATTAAAAATATTGGATCATCAGAATTAAAAATTTGAATTGAATCAAAATTGATTTCAGTTAAACCATTTTCATTTGTTAACATAAAAGTTTCAAAATTATAAAATAGATTTGTTGGTTTTACGATATTAATAATTTGATAAATAGGTAAAGGAGATTTTTCAAATGATGAAGCAGAAATAGTAAAATCTAATTCATCGTTTACAATATTTTGATCATAATTAATTATTGATGATGAAGTTAATTTAGAATTTGCTTGGAATAATTTTAATTTATTTGGTTTTTCAATTATTCTTTCCATCATTGCTTTTCTTTCAGAATTATGTTTTATTACAATAATTGATGATTCATTATGATCTGATGTTACAGAAAGTTTTTCATGTAATGAAACATGATATTTTTTAAAATTATTAGATTGTTGTTTGAATTCAGATATTCCAATAGATTCAGATAAATTTATTGTATAGCTGTTTACATTTTGTTTTAATTCAAAAATTTTTGAAGTTGATTTAGGATCATATTGAATTAATTCTGCGTCAATAAAATTAGTTCCAGATGAAAGTAATGACAATCCTAAAATCAAAATTATGGATATAGCTAAAAATTTCAGAATTGTTCACCTTCAAAAATAATCGGATATGAAATCAAAGCTGAGAAATCTCTAGAGATAAGAATTTCTGTAAAACATATCTTAATGATGTTACATGAATCAATTGCCATATCCAACATAACTTACAAAAAAATAGAGATAAGACACGAGGAAATTTTCAAAAGATCGCTCAACCATGCTGGAATTTATTTAAATTTTTGATACCAAAATGGAAGGGGTGTTTTTAGGAAAAAATAGTGAAAAATGAATGATATAAAAATTAAAAAATGATAAAAAAATAAAATTTTGTTAAAATAAATTATTTGTGAGATAAATAATGAACTGAATTTTTAATTAGATAGTGTAAAATTATTTGTGAGATAAATAATGAACTGAATTTTTAATTAGATAGTGTAAAATTATTTGTGAGATAAATAATGAACTGAATTTTTAATTAGATAGTGTAAAATTATTTGTGAGATAAATAATGAACTGAATTTTTAATTCCAATTTCTTTAAGTTTATTTTCAAAAGATGTTGTATTTCCTGAAGAAAAAATTTTAATTGTATTTTTCTTTGAATTATTTTTTATAAATATTTTTTTTAATTTTTTAGCAAGTATTAAGCTAGGATCTAAAAATTTGATATGAGGAAAAATTTCTTCAAGTAAATCAATAATAAATGCTAAATGGGTACTAGATAATGTTACAACATCAATATTATGTTGATAAAATGATTTAGCAAGTATTTTTTTTATAATTTTCCTACAAAATTCTTTATCTGAATAAAATTTTCCAGATTCAACTAAATTAACAAGAGGGGAAGCATTAATTTTAAGTATATTACAATTAGTTACACTTTGATTTTTTATGTAATTGTCCAGCAAATTGCTGTCAACAATAGATTTAGTTGCTAAAATTGCAATATTGTTACACTTGGAAATATTTTTTGCTTCTTTTAATGGTGGAAGTACATAAAAAATATTTTTTCTGTTTTTATCTAAAGTAAATGAAAGTGTGTTTGAAGCAACTATAATACAGTCTATTTTGAATGAAGTTTCTAAAAGCTTGATTGTTTGTGTAGTAATATTTTTAATTTCTGTAATTGATTTCTTTCCATAGGGAAAATTTTTTGAATCAGCAAAATAGATTATGTTACTTTTCATTTGTTTTTGCAATGATTTGATTATAGATAATGAACCTAAACCAGAATCAAATACTGCAATACGTGTCATATTTTTTCTTTATTCAATAAAATTTAGATTTTGTGAGCTAAATTTACCCCAAAACTGATCTAAATTTACACTGTCCATTAAGACTAAATTTCTAAATCCAAATCATGCCAAACTTCGACAGTACATGGGCTCGACAAGAGACCCAAAGTGTAACTGGCAAACTACGTGATGCAGTAAAACCTCAAGGTGCATTAAAACCACGAATTCAAACTGCAGTAAACAAACTACAAGTCCAAATCTCAAAAATGGACTCTATGTTAGGTAAACTGCACGAAAGAGATGCGCAACTCTTTCAGAGAGTGGTAACTGCAATGCAACAACATGATACTAGCACAAGTAGAGTTTTGTCTAACGAATTAGCTGAAATTCGTAAAGTTACAAAGATGCTCGGTAACGCAAGAATGTCATTAGAACAAGTCCAATTACGACTTACAACTATTCATGACCTTGGCGATGCTATGGTAGCAATCGGACCTGCGATGTCTACAATGAAGGGATTGAAGTCATCATTAGGAAGATTCATGCCAGAAGCTGACTCGGAATTGAATAACATGACCCAGACCCTCAACGGACTCATGATGGATTCACTTGCAGGAGACTCATTTAATATGGAGTCTGATGTTTCAAGCGAAGAAACTGAAAAGATTCTACAAGAAGCATCTGCAGTAGCTGAGCAACAGATAGGAGACAAATTCCCATCTGTACCATCTTCAACTGGACTTTCGTCAGGAACCTCTACTTCTACATTTGAGTAGTTGGGAAAAGACGATAGTCGTTTCTTTTTATTTTAATTTTTTTAAAATTAAATTTAGTTCCAAAGTTTTTCTTTAAAAGTTAATTTTTTGTTCAAGATAAAATTACTAAAAGCTGCAATTCCAATAGCAGAAATTAACGCAAGTGGGTATAAAACATCATACGAATCCACTAACCAAAATACCATTCCAAGCTGAACTATTGCACCTATTGAACTGAATAAACTGAATTTTCCATATTGTGAAAATATTTTCTTGGTAGAAAAATCTCTATCCTCAAAAGTCCAGATTTTGTTTAAAATAAAATTAGATGATATTGATGCAATAATACCAAAAATATTTGCATGAACATACCATAATTCTGTCAAGCCAGATGTGAAAAGTGTTGAAATTACATAATTTACGATAAAACCAGAAGCTCCAACAGTAAAAAATCTTGCAGCTTTTGACATAAATTTGATTGAATTAGATTTTTCATCAATTGTGTTATTTTTTCCATTTTTGTAAAGTCTCCATACTGATTTGAAGTAATCAATTATTGTAGAAATATCCAATTTACTTGAACCTAATTTTCTATTTTCAAAAGTATATGGAATTTCTTTTATGTTAATTCCTTTTGTTTTAACAAGAATTTCTAAAAGAATTTTGTAACCTAATGCATCAAAATTTAATCCGTTAATAACATTTTTTTTAAAAGCAAAAAATCCAGACATTGGATCTTTTGTTTTCACTCCCAATCCTTTTTTTGCAATTAAGGTTGCAATTTTACTCATTAGTCTTCTCTTAGTTGGCCAACCTTGAATATTTCCTCCTGTCATGTATCTTGAAGCTACAACAAGATCACAATGGTATTGTTTAAAGACTTCAATCATTTTTGGAATAATTTGTGGAGGATGGGAAAAATCTGAATCCATTACAACAATTGTTTCACCTTTTGCATTTTGAATTCCATTTAAAATTGCAGATGACAGTCCATTCTTTGTTTTTCTATGAATTACATTAATGGTATTTTCTGCAATTTTTTTAATATTTGAAACATATTCATCTACAATTTTTCCAGTTCCATCAGGGGAATTATCATCAACTACAATAGTTTCAGTATGAATTCCTTTAGGGATATTTTCGCGAATTAGTTCAATTATACTTACGATATTTTGAGATTCATTGTAAGTAGGTAAAATTATGGATAATTTTGGATTATCTTGTAGCATGTTTGACTTCATCCATATCCATAATCAAATGAATATTAATTTATAAGAAAATTTATGCCTAAACTAAATTTCTTTTACAACAATTTTGGAATGTAATTACAAAAAATACTTATCATTATTTTTAATTAGTAACAAAATTATGCTAGATGTGAAAATAAGAATATTCAACTAAGTGATTTATCAGGTGAGATAAGATCTCCCCATTGTGAGGGACTTGGAATTGTCATGAAATTTTTTGTTTGGATTTGTGGTGGCCAAGAATATGTATTATATGAATTTGCATTAAAAGTTGAAAAATAAAACCCATAATTATCTGAACGGCCTAAAACATCTAACGGAATTTTAAATTCATAAACTGGATGTTGGTAGATTGAATATCGATCATATTTACCAGAAGTACTACCTATTGCAACAAAACCTTTGTGATTTGGAATTTTTTCAAAGTTTCCGCTTAATGCAAATGGGCTACCTCCTTGATATGTAAATGAGTTTTTTCCATTTAGTGTTGTTGAGAAACAATAATCATCTTTTTGTGCTAGTATAGTCTTATCATTTTTTGTATCAAAACATACGATAGCATTATCAGAGCCTTTGTCAAGAATAAAATCAGTTTTTGCATTAATTTGAACATAAATGAAATTGCCTTGATGTGCTGATCTTAAAATTATATTAGTATTATCGTCAAAATCAATTTTATTATAACTAGATTCTTTCCATTCATATTCATCTGTCCACCTTCCATCAAAAATTATTTTATCTGTAACTCCACTACTAGTAATTAGTATTGATTCTCCGTATACATTAGATAAGAATAATGAGAAAGAAATGAAAATGCCTAATAATATTATTTTATTTCTCATTTATACAATATTGCTTTAGTAGAGCTACTAAAATTTTCCTAGTCTTTTTATATTATAATTAATATTAATAAAATATGAATAAGATCATAATTATTGGGATTATAGTCTTTGCTGCCATAGGAATAGGATTTGCAGTAATGCAAGCAGATGAAGATGATAATGATGATGGGGTAATTGTTGAAACTGATAATGATGGACCAAAAAAATATACTGTTTCAATATCTGAATCTATGGGTGTAACTGGTGCACCATAACTGCTACCAAATTCCGTTATGGATCATTAAAAATGAAATAATTGCCAATAGCTCTATTAATCATTTGTTATAACATCACTTAATGAAAAAATACCAAAGCTTCGGCTTTATGGCATCAATTGTTTTTGCAGTTGGTATGATGGGATTAAACCTATCTGATGGTACATTTGTTTTTAATCAAATGGATTCATCTGCAATGACTAGTGGTGCTGGAATGACAGGACACTTGGAGGCTATCCATACAGATAGTGACGGTAATATCTTGACTTACATTCAGACAGATAATGCAATCACAAATCTAGGTGTAAACTGTTCTGTGGTTAAGTTGTTTGGAGTTACTCAGGCAAACCTTGATACTTATCAAGTTGATACAGGTTGTGATCCAGATGGATCAGATTAGACTTCTATTGGATTGTATAGTTCAGATAGTGGTACAGTAGACCTTAGACTCAATCAAACAGCCAACATATACACCACTAATGGATTGGACCCAAACACAGATGCAGCACCAACAATGAGTGTAGTTGCAGTTGGACAAACTTCTCGATCAGCAGAAGCAACTGTCTTAATTGATTCAACTTTCACTTCTAGTGCTGCAAGTCAAGCTGTTTATGGCGCAAGTTTAATGAATGGCACAGGAGCAACATCTGGAATCTTTGCATACAAAGATTTCAACAGTGCCAACACTGCAATCACATTGAACGATGGTGATTCACTTACTGTCAACTGGACTATAGAAATGACAGGTTCAACTGCTATAAACACTTAGACAAACCACTTTTTTATTTTTTTTTTCTATACCCATGAGAAAATTTCTTATCATATAATTTTGAATACTCATAAGTTTCAGGATCAATTACATCACTAATAATTACAATAGCAGTTCTTGTAATTTTTTCTTCTTTGAGTTTTTTTGCAATATCACCTAGTGTACTTTTAATAATTTTTTGATCTTTCCAACTTGCTCTATACACAACACCTACTGGAGTAGATTTTTTGTATCCGCCAGCTATTGCTTCTTTTACTAGATCAGAAATTAAATGAACACTAAGATAAAAAATTAAAGTTGCTTTATGTTTTGCAAGTTCTGAAATTTTTTCTCTCTTTGGAACTTTAGTTCTAGATTCAGCCCTTGTTACAATAATTGTTTGTGTAACTCCAGGAAGTGTTAGTTGAGTACCTAAAGCTGCAGCCGAGGCTAAAAATGCAGTTACTCCAGGCACAACTGTTGAGCTTATTCCTTTTTTTGTTAAATTATCAATCTGTTCTTTTATTGCACCATAAATTGATGGATCACCATCATGTAATCTAACAACTAGTTTGTCTTTTTTTGCATTCTTGTATAGTACATCAAAAATTTCTTCTCTAACCATTCCAGCTGCATCATGTAATTTTCCTTTTTTACATAATTTCAAAATTGGTTCAGGAATTAATGAACCAGAATAAACTATAACATCTGCTTTTTGAATTAGTTTTTTTGCTTTAACAGTAATTAGTTCAGGATCACCTGGACCACAACCAACAAAAAATACATCAGACACGTTTTACCACCAAAATTGAAAAGTATTTTGTAGTTAATGTATCATCGTTTACTTCACCCAAAGTAAGTTTTCTAATAATTTCATGATCTGTTCCTAAATCTTGTCCAATTGCAAAAAGAGAATTATCAGGAAATCCTGATTCTTTTAAAACATCAATCACTTGATCAAAGTATCTACCATCTTTTAGAAATATCATTGATTCAGAATGTTTGGCAATTTCTTTTACGCTACTCAAATCATAGCATGATGGAATAATTGCAACTTTTTCAGCACCTTCTGCAACACTAACACCAACTTTAGAAGCAAAAGAAAAGATTGAAACAATTCCTGGAACTACGCTGATATCCATGTCAGGGTATTTTTCTTTCAAATCTCTATGCATGTAAATCCAAGTACTATAGAGATACGGATCGCCTACTGTTATGTATACAACATTTTTTCCTTTCAAAACAGTTTCAGCCATTATTTTGGCATTTTTTTTCCAAGATGCTTCAAGAATGTCTTTGTCCTTTGTCATTGGAAAAATTAATTTGATAATTTCTTGATTTTTTGATTTATCTATAATAGAATCAATTACTGATAATGCAATACTAGGTCTTTCTTCTTTAGATGCTGGACACATGATGATATCAGCATTATGAATTGCCTTGACTGCCTTGACTGTAAGCAAATCAACATCTCCAGGACCCACTCCTATTCCAATTAATCCAGGCATGAAAAATACTGTTTTTTTCCCAATTAAAAATCTAGATTATACCTTAGTAGCAGATATCACAGTAACAGGATTTCGTGCAAGCATCATAGTTCCAGTTGTGGTTTTTCTGCTCTTGGATATGGTGACTTGAGTAATATCTATTGATTCAAACTGTAATTTATCTAAAATTTGTAGTACTGATGCTAATGTCTCTATCAAAATAATGCCAATAACTATTCTTCCTCCAGATTTTAGCTTATTTTGTGCCAACTCTACAATTTCTTTTGTATCACCACCTGTTCCACCAATAAAAATTGCATCAGCTTGCTCTAAATCTAAGATTTTTTCTTTTGCATTGCCATGAATTGTTGTAATGTTTGTTAATTGAAATTTTTCTGCATTTTTTCTAGTTAATGCAATTGCATTCTCATCATAATCAATTGCTAAAACTTTACCATTTGATTCAACTTGTAGTGATGCTTCAATTGAAATTGAACCACTTCCACAACCAACATCATATACTATTTGTCTAGGTTTTAATCGTGCTTTACTAATTTGTATGGTTCTAACTTCTTCTTTTGTGATTGGAACTTTATCTATTCTTTCAAACAATTCATCAGGAATACCAGGTGTTTTGTAATTCCACATATATCATCACTGAATTAAAATTCTAAAGATTAATTCCAGTAGAACCACTGCTTATGTTTACTAGTGTATAAGTTACAATCCAAGAAAACAAGTACAAAAATACATAGCTTCCAATAGCTTGTGTTACAATTTTCTTTCTATCTGATGATGGTAATTGCATTTTCATGCCCTTTGCAACAATTATTGTTCCAAAAAATACTATAATCATAAATCCAATTGATGACCATCTTCTTTCTTCGCCTTCAATATCCTCAAAGATGAAAGTTGCTGCAGTTCCAGCAATAATAGCTAGAGCAACACGCATCCAAAATAATTTGTTTAATTTTCTATCTTTCTCACTTTTTTCAACTTCATTTTCTACTGGTACTTTTGGGGATTCAGGTGTAGGTTCAGATTTTTCTATTTCAGGTACTTCAACTGATTCCTCTATAGATTCATCCTTGGAATCATTAGATCCAGGTGTAGGTTCAGATTTTTTCTTTTTGAATTTAGCCAAAGTAAATTTCTAGCGTGACTCGAGCAAACCATGTTTAATATCTTTGGTAAAACTTTGAGCATGTTATAGTAAGGGTATAATTTTAGACAAAAAATAGAACAATTATGGGGTTAGCCGGTATAGAATTACGATATTTAGTAGATACAATTTCAGAACAAGTTCAAGGATACTATATCAGCAATATTTACGGAATCACTAAAGATAGTATTCTCTTCAAACTTCATCACACTGAAAAAAGTGATCTGTTCATGATGGTATCAACTTCAGGTGTCTGGTTAACTAAAGTAAAAATCGATCAAATGGAACCAAACAGATTACTCAAAAGACTACGTAGTGATTTACTCAGATTAAAATTAAAAAAAATTGAACAGATTGGAGCAGAGCGAATTGCTTATTTTACTTTTGAAGGATTTGGAAAAGAGTTTGTTCTAGTTGGGGAATTTTTTGGAGATGGGAATATTTTACTATGTAGTAATGAGATGAAAATTTTAGCTTTACAGCATTCAATTGAAGTTAGACATAGAAAACTAAGTGTTGGATTAGAGTATGTTGTTCCACCAAATAGTGGATTAGATATTTTTAATATTGCTCAATCAGATTTTGATGAACTAAAAACTACTGATCTTGTTGCTGCAAAATGGTTTGGTAGAACTTTGGGATTGCCTAAAAAATATGTTGAGGGAATTTTTGATATTGGAAATGTTGATGGGAAAAAAATTGGTAATCTATTAACTGATGATGAGATAAGAGTAATTTTTGAGACAACAAAAAAAATAGTTGCTAATGTTACAACAGGGAATCATGAACCAATTATTGTAAAAAATGAAAAAATAGAAGTTCTTCCAGTAAAATTAGGGAAATTGGATGGGGAAATTACTCCAGCTGATAGTTTTATTGATGGATTAGATACAGTATTTACAAATAATATTGTTACAAAGGGAAAATCAATTCAGTCAAGTGCTTCTGATAAAAAAATCAAAGAACTACAAACTCAGATTTCAGAGCAACAAAAAGCCATTGAAACAGTCAAAGAAAGATCAAAAAATGTTACAAACGTTGCAAATTCACTATACCAAATGATTTCAAGTGGAATAATATCAATAGAAGATGCATCAGCACAAGAAATTCTAGCTACAAATAATGCTAAACTAACTAGTGAAAAAGGAATTTCATTAATTATTGTTCAAGATGAAAAAATAAAAATTAATACAAAATCTCCATTACAATCAATAGCATCAGTATTATTTAATGAAGCAAAAAAACAATCAGGTGCAATCAAATCAATTGAAGATATTAAATTAAAAACTGAGAAAAAATTAGAAAAATTACAAAATAAAACAGAATTGGAACAAGACATAATGATGATTACAGAAATCAGAAAGAAAAATTGGTATGAAAGGTATAGGTGGTTTAATTCATCTGAAGATTTCTTAGTAGTTGGAGGAAGAGATGCTGCATCAAATTCTGCAGTAGTTAGAAAACATTTAGTAAAAAATGACAAAATATTTCATGCAGATATTTTTGGTTCACCATTTTTTATTATCAAAGATGCAGAAAATGCACCTGATTCCAGTATGAATGAAGTAGCTCATGCTACAGTTTGTTTTAGTCGTGCATGGAGAGAAGGACTCTATGGTGTTAAGGCATATTGGGTACATCCAGAACAAGTAAAAAAATCAGCACCAAGCGGGGAATTTCTCCCAAAAGGATCATTTACAATTGAAGGGCAACGAAATTTTATCAATCCAGGAAATCTCATTTTAGCTGTTGGAATTATTCCACAAGAAGATGGGTACGCATTAACATGTGGGCCACCTGAAACAATAAAGAAAAATTCTATCTGCTATGCAATAATTGAACCTCATGGATTAGAAATGGTTGATGCTGCCAAAAAAATTAGAATAGAATTTTTAAAAATTTATGAAGAAATTACAAAAAAAATTACTATTGATGATTTTGTGCGTGTAATGCCTGCAGGAAAAAGTCAAATCAAAGAAGTAGACGTTGGTAATGCCGAAATGCAGAATTTTATCAATGAAGAATTGGAGTAGAATTTTCAGTATCAAGTGTAATTTTCATTCCATTTTCTAATGAAGAAAATTCTTGCTCAGAAATTGTAATTAAGGGAATATTTGCAAGGGCACATCCAGTAGCTACTGTCAAATCTGCTTTTTTACAAATCATTGCAAGAGGTGCAACATCATTTGATTTTATTGAATAAATTGTATATGCTCCAACACTACTTCCAACCCCTGATGGAAATACTAGAATTGAATCTTTTAGTGATTTGTTATAAAGATCATGATTCTTGTCACTGATTATTCCAGTTTTTTTATCTACTGTTCCTAAAAAGTTGATAGAATCTTTTGATTTTAAAATAGTGCCATTGACTTTTCCTGCAACTAGAACTTTATTCATTTTGTCTCATCTTCAATTATTTCTGATAATGGTTTTAGATTAACACCAACTTTATTAGAATTATTTAAATAAAATGCACCTTTGATACTGTTTGTTGTAACTGCATCTACATTGTCTTTGTTAATTAATGGTGTAAGACATGTACAACAATCAGAAAGAATTTCACATCCAGCTTTTTCTAATTCATTTGTATAACCTAGTTTTTGCATTTGAACTTTAACAGTTCTTGGAGTAAATACCATACATCTTTTCTTAAATGAACGACCCTTTAGTTTTTGAGACAGTTCAGTAATTTCCTCTAACCCTAATTGTGGACTGCCAAGTGTAATGATATCACCATTTTCTGCAGTGTTTAGTTCATCATGAACATTTTGTAGTTCTTTTTCATCAAAATCAATTTTTTCACAATCAGAATCTCCATCTCCAAAAATAAATTTTGCACATGTGCCTGATGTTCCCATTCCTCCACACATTGCTTTTTGTTGACGATTATCCATATTTGATAAACCTGAAATATTTACAGATGTATCTCCAACTTTACCTGCAAAAAATCCAAGCATCCCATATGATAGTTCATTTGGATTTTTTATTTTCATGTTAATTGTAATATTTGGTGTTTCTTCTTTTCGTAATGAAGAGTTTGGACTTTTTCCAGTTAATGCACTGGCTAGTGCACTAAATGCACTTTCCTTGTTTGTTTTTAGATTATCATAAGAATTTGCATGAATTGCAGCATTACTTTCAGCAAATGCAACTTGGGTTCCATCTTTTGGAATATCAAAAATTTCGTATGGAATACATGAAAATGATGGAGTAACACCCATTGTTTCATAAGAATTTTTTATAGATAGTTGTTTTGAGATAAAATTTTCATCTAATCCATAGTTTGAAACATTATCAATATCAAATCCCATTGGATTAAGTGTGGTTTTTACTTTAACTCGTGCATCTTTACTAACACTAGAAAGAAATTCCTCTCCCGCATCACCAATTGTATTGTAATTTACACCTGAAAGATGAGTCCATTCTATTGGAATTAGTTTTTCAGCATCAGTTGCTTCACCTGTTGCAACAAGTATACGGTATGCCATCTGCATTGTTTCTCCATGTTCACCTTTGAGTGCAGATTCTTCTTCTCTAGTTAATTCCAATGAAAATTATTCATTATTACAGTTATAATACTTGTTTGTAGTTTTTCAGATTAAAATGGAAAAAATTCTCCGTGGCATGACAAATACAATGAATGCTGTAAAACCTCCAAGAATTACTGCACTAAGAGATCTTCATGATGCTCAAACAGGTCCATTTAGTATTCTAATTGGAACAATTCTTTCTGCAAGGACTAAAGATGAGGCTACAACAAAGGCAGTCAAAGTATTATTTGCAAAATACAAAAATCCAAAACAACTTGCAAATGCCAAAGTAAAAGATGTAGAGAAAATAATAAAATCAATTGGATTTTTTCGTGTTAAATCAAAAAGAATAATCGAAGTTGCAAAAATAATTAATACAAAATACAAAGGCAAAGTTCCTGATGATTTAGATACACTAGTGGAATTACCTGGAGTTGGTCGTAAAACTGCAAACTGTGTACTGGTGTATGCATTTGAAAAACCAGCAATTCCTGTTGATATTCATGTTCATAGAATTTCAAATAGACTAGGACTAGTTAAAACAAAAAATCCTGAAGATACAGAACAAGAGTTAATGAGAATTATAAAGAAAAAATATTGGATTGACATTAATGATACATTTGTAATGTATGGTCAAAATATTTGCAAACCAATTTCTCCAATGTGTGATGTGTGTAAGATAAAGAAAAATTGTAAATATTATAAAACTAAGTTCGCTTCTTAGTTAGAAACAATACTGCAACTATAATTCCAATACCTGCTGCTACATAAAATGGGAAAAATGCAAAGATGTTTTTTGCAGGATCGCCAGATAGAAAATCAAGAATTAAACTTCCAGAGTTTACTGCAGGGGGATCAGTTGTACCTTCTTTTCCATGTACAGAGTACGAATCAATTGCAAACTGTCCAATATCCAAATTAGTTACAACAATTCTTGCACCATTGTTTACTGTTAATCCTGCTTTGTCAGTGTATGATATGATTGATTTTATCTCAGGATACCAACCTCTATCCAAATCTTTGTGAACTACAATGTATCCCTCTTTTTCAGTGGTAACTGCAACCCAAAATTTGTTATCAGGCTTAGGTCCCATTCCTACTTCAATGAATCTGTCTTCAGAATCTTGATTGTATAATCGCAATACAGCATTTCCATCAGGATTTGCATAAAGTAAATTATTATCAATTGTAACTTGCCAGCTAACAGCATGAATATCTCCTAGTTTTACAATTTCTGCATCTCGTAATACAAAATTGAAATTTTCTGCAGGAATTTCAATTGAGTCAATAATTAATGAAGGATTTTTCACTTCTTGAGCAAATGCAGGAGTTATTAAAAATCCCATAAACAAAACTAGTGCAAGGATATACTTCACAAATTGAATCTAGTTTGATTGAATAAAAATCTAATCAACAAACGGTTTTGGGTGATCTAAAATTACTTTAGCAACTTCAGGTCTTAAAATAAATTCGGAAGGTGCTTGACCATTTTGAATCATCTCTCTTAGTGCTGTTCCACTGATTTGCTCTTTTACATCATTATCATGCGGACATGCTTTTGGAGTTGTGTATGTAAGACATTTTCTACAGTAAAAGAATGGTGGGAAAAATACTGGTGAAATATCTAATTCTGGATAATCATCAAAGATTTTTTGTGCAGCCATTGGATCATAGAATTTTCCAACACCTGCATGATCACGTCCAATAATAATATGAGTACAACCATAGTTTTGTCTCATAATTGCGTGATGTATTGCTTCTTTTGGACCAGCGTACTTCATTTGTGTATGTAATGTTCCAAGACGACATCTATTTTCAGGATAGTATGATTTTATCATGGTTTCATAGCATTTTACAATCACTTCATCTACAAAGTCTCCTGATTTTTTCTTACCAATTACTGGGTTTACAAATACACCATCACGAGTTGTTATTGATGTTTTTTGTAGCATTTCATGTGCTACATGTGGTGGATTTCTAGTTTGAAATGCACAAATTGTTTTCCATCCAGCTTGTGCAAATGCTTCTCTGGTTTGAATTGGAGTTAATCTATTTTTTCTAATTTCAGTATCGTTTGGTCTTTGGATAAAATCAATTTTTCCACCAACCAAATAATCTTTCATTGACATTGTATATGCAACACCTGGATGAGTAGAATCTGTAGTGCCGTATACTCCTTGAGCTGTTTTTTCTTTATCAAAAGTAAATGTCTCACTAACATGTAATACTGCAATTCCAATTCCATCTGGATTTTGTAATAAAACATCTCCTGCTTCTTTCATTTTTGAGGCAATATCTTCATCAACATCAAGAACAATTGGTATTGTCCATGCCAAGTCATTTGCTAATCTTCCACGAGATACAACACTTTCAAAGTCTTGTTGTCCTAGAAATCCTTCTAAAGGACTAAAAATTCCATCTGCAATATTTTCTACATCATTTGCAAGATCTTCACTAATTGTAATTGAGAATAACCCAGTGGAATCAATTTTGTTAATTCTGTTTACTAGTACTCCACCATGTGGTTTGATTGAATTATTCTCTGACATGATAAATCCTCTATCAAGGGTCTATATGAAGGCCACACTCTTTGTTACCTCCTTGTTCCCACCACCATCTTCCTGCACGAATATCCTCCCCAGGCTTTATTGCTCGAGTACAAGGTTCACATCCAATACTTGGGTATCCTTTGTCAAGAAGACTATTGTAAGGTAAATTATTTTTTTTAATGTATTCTTGAATTTGATCCCAAGTCCAATCAACAATTGGATTAATTTTTAAAATTCCTCCATGACCATGATCTAATTGAAAAATTGTTACATTTTCTCGATTTTTGGTCTGTTCTCGTCTTAAACCAGTTATCCAACCATCTAAAGTACCCAACATTTTGTTCATTGGATGTACCTTTCGAATATCACAACATAGCTTTCTATTATCAATACTTTCATAGAAAAGATTCATTCCCTTTTCTTTAACCATATCTTCAACTTCTTTTGTATCTGGAAATAACACTTCAATTGAGATATTGTATTTTTTACTTACAACATCAATAATGTCATAGGTTTCTTGTGGTAATCGTCCTGTGTCAAGTGTAAAAAATCTAAATTTTGGATTAATTTTTAACATAATATCCATTACAACAGCATCTTCTGCTCCAAAGCTTGATGCTTTTGCAACTTTAGGATGAAGATTATCTGAAACCCACTGTAATGCTTCTTCAGTTGTTTTAATTTTTGAGTTTAGTTCATCTACTTGTTCTTGAGTGAATTTTGCCACATTATGTTTTGAAGTATTTGTTTTATATTGATTACCTAAAGTTTTGTCCTAAATTATAAACAAGTACATTTCAAAATAGAAAATATGAATGAAATATCATATGTTGTAGTATTTCCCACAATATTTTCAAAAAATAAAATTCCACAATTAATATTAAATATCAAAAAAATTCTAAAGATAAAAAATCAACAATTCAAATCCATTAAACGTGACGATGATGTAATTCTAGTTAATGCAAATGATCCAGTCTTTGCATCATCTGCAATTAATTTACTATTTGGTATTGAAAAAATAATAATTGCAAGACAAATAAAAAATAATTTTCAAGATATGGTATCAGAAATTACTACAGTTAGTGGTAATTTACTCCTAAAAAGTGAAAGATTTCTAGTAAAAGTGGAAGGAAATTCAAAAGGATTTCTAGTAAAAGATGTAGAGATTGCTGCAACATCAAGCATTATTGAAAAAAAATCTAATTTAGGTGCTCATCCAGGAACTGATGAAAATTTTGATAAACTACTATACACATATCTAACAAAAAACAATGCATACATTTCTATTTTTTCAGATAAAGGAAATAATGGAATACCATACCAATCACAAAACAAAAAAACCATTTGTGCAGTATATGATGAATTATCTGCAGTTTCATGTTATGAGACAATTAAACAGGGTTATGATACAAAAATTATTGTTTGTTATAGACAAAAATCTGAATTACTAAACATTGTAAAATCAATTAATCAAATTATTCCAAGATTAGTTAAAGAAAAAATTGAATTGGAATTTTATCATTTGAAAATAAAATCTAGTGGGGTAAAAAATTATTTAATTTATGTAAATTCCATATTAGAAATTATGATAAGACAAACAAATAGTCGAATATCACTTGCTTTATCTCCACTAGTATTTTCTTCTGATTTTATAGATAATTCATCAAAAATTGTATTTGAGAGAGAAAAGATTCCATTAATTCCTCTTGCAGGAGTTGATAGTAATTTGTTTGATGATGCAAAAGAGATAGGAATTGAAAAAAATATGAAAAAATTAGAAAAATTGATTTTTACTAGTAATGAAATTCCTTCTTTTTTGAAAAAAGAAGTGGACTATGCCATTAAAACAAAAAAAACAATCTCAATCAAAGTTGGATTTAACAACGTTCATGATATTTTAGATTCATTAGAAGAAAATCATTGAGAATTTAAACAGGCATAATTCGTTTCATATTGTGCTCAAAATAGGAGAATTCATCTATCCATGGGGGAGTGGACACTATTCACGAATGATGAGACTAGATGAAGTATTAGGAGATTACATTAAAGATGAAATTGATGTTCACTATTCTAGTAAAGATCATGTTTATGAAAAATTAATTAAAAAAATTCCAGACAAAAAAGAAAAAATTCATGAGATTTTAATGCCAACACCAATTGATGGGAAATTTGGTCCTAGTGTTTCAAAATCATTACTAAATATTCTATTACCAATTGAAAATAATCCCTCACTAATTAGACAAATCATAAATTATCTTAGGGAAGAAAGAAAACTCTACAATAAAGAAAAATTTGATCTTGTAATTAATGATGGAGATATGGGATCAAATATTTTAGCAAAAAATAGAAACATTCCAAGTTTGTTTATAACAAATCAGTTTAGACCAAAATTGTATAATTCAAGATCATATCTCTATCCATCATTAATTTTTGTTGCAAAACAAATTTCTAAAGCATCAAAAATTCTTGTTGCAGATTCTCCACCTCCATATACAATGTGTGAGTATAATCTAAATTTCATTGAAGAAGCTAAAGAAAAAGTAACGTATGTAGGTCATTTTACAAATAGTAAACAAATTAAAAAAATAGAAACAACAAATATTGAAAAACTTATTGAAAATAATGATTTTGGTTATTGGATGAGAACTGGAAATAAATCAACTAATGATGGAACTGGTCAAAGATATGAACAAGTGTTTCATCAAAGTGAAATGAAAAATGAGAAAAGAATAATTTCACATGCAAGAAACGAGTCTACAATTGATAGAGTAATTGGAAAAGATGGTAAAAAATATTCAATTTCAGAAGCTGTTGAGAAAAAAATTGATTGGATTCAGATTGATATTGGTTTTCTTTCAGAGCAAGAAAAAGATACAGTTCTTAATTTGTGTAAATATGCAGTTGTTAATGGCTCTCACACTGTAATGGGTGAAATTATGGGAGGTAAATCAAAACCAATCATTGGAATTCCAATTTATGATGAGCATACAAATAACATCAAATGGGCTCATGAAAAAAATCTAGGGGTTTTGGCCATTAAAACAAGCCAAGTAACACATGCAATTTCCAAAATTAAAGAGAATTATGAGGAATTTGAAGGGAATTTGAATGAATTTTCAAAAAACTTTGTTCCTAATGGAGCAGAAAATTCAGCCAAGATTGCTGCTGAAATCTTAGAAGAAAAGAGATAATACATAATTTTTAGAATTTCGCTCATCTGGCACGCGGGATTTCGATGGGCGAACGGACCGAAAGGGATGATGAAAAAATCCGCGTGTCAGATTAATATCGATCAGTATAGAATGTGGGAACGCTTTTATGGAAAATATTAAGTCAGTTCACAGTGCCTAACTGTCCTGAATGTGCTGGAAGAGAAAAAAAGAAAATTGAAGCAAAGTACATAGAAGATTTTCCAGAAGAAGAAGACAGAAGCAGAGATGCATTGTTCAAATTATTTGATGAAATTGAAATTCCAATGAAGATGGATGAAAAAAATCGAAGACACTTTGTTTGTAAGAGATGTGGTTTGTATGCTACAAGAGAAGAAATTTCAGATATTAGATACAAACTGAATCAAAAAGAAAGAACTCGTGATGATAAACATGATGACTATTTAGAATGGTGGTCAAAGAGTAAAAAAGAAAAAGCAGAAAACTAGAGTGAACTTATTATGGTAAAAAAGAAAGAAGATGAAATTCCAGAATGGGTTACTGATGAAATTCAAAATGCAAAATTCAAAAAACCTGAAGAGATGAAAAAGGCAGGATATATTTTAGAATTTTATTATGAAGACAATAAAGTTGACATACAATTGTATGAAAATGTAGAAGATGGACGACATATTGTAACTATGGATGTAGTAAAAGACATCAAGATGGATGATTTACTAAAAGGTGAAGTTTATGAATTTGTTTTTGATCAACATAAAGCTCCATTAAGTAAAAAATGCTCAGAGTTTCTTGAAAAAGAAAAAGAAATTGATATGAAAGCAATTTATCAATTTGAATTAAAATCTCTAGAATTAATGGAAGTAGGCTCTAATGAGGCTACAGATGATACTGAAGAAGAATAAAACTAATTTTTAGATTTTAATTGATTTTTGAAAGATTTTCCCAAGATAGGGTTGATAAAATATGGAAATGTGTTTTTTAACCAAACAGCCACTCTAACCGCAGATGGAACAATGATTTCCAACCTAGGGGAATTGGATGCCTTTAAGATTGCATTTGCAACAGTTTTAGAACTAAGAGATGTTGGTGAATATTTTGGCATGGTTTCAAAAGAAGGATGATCAAAAAAGTTAGTTTTGACCATAATTGGACTAACAACAGTAATTCCAACACCAGAATTTTTCAATTCATGTTTTAGACCTTCAGAAAAACCTAACATTGCAAATTTTGATGCACAGTATGAAGCGATTCCAGGTAAACCAAAGCTTGCAGCAACTGATGCAACATTGACTATATGACCTGATTTTTTTTCAAGCATTAATGGAAGGAAATTTTTGATGCAATATACCATTCCAAGATAATTTGTTTTCATTTGAGATTCAATTTCATCAATTGATAAATCAGATACTAAACCATAAATTGCAAAACCTGCATTGTTAACTAAAATATCAACTGAATCAAATTTTTCTAAAACAATTTTTGACATTTCTTTTACTTGGTCTTTATCAGAAACATCACATGGACAAACAATAACTAATGTTTGAAATTTTTCCAATTCTTGTGCAACTAAATCAAGTTTTTCTTTTCTCCTTGCAACTAAAATTAAATTGGCGCCATTTTTTGCAAACTCTATTGCAGTTTGTTTACCAATTCCAGAAGATGCACCAGTAATTAGAATAGTTTTGTTTTTGAAATCCACAAATTAAAAAAATTGTTTAAAGATAAAGTGGTTTCTAATTAGATTGGGGTTTTGAAATTTTACTCAAGGCTAATTTAACTAAAAGTAACCACGTAACTACAATTGGAACATAATATGTTGCAATTCTCCATCCAATTACTTCATTCCAACCAACAATTCCCTCAGTTATAGTAAAATCAAATGGATTCAAATTATTTAGATATGCAATGATTCCAAATTCTGCTAAACCAGAACCACCAATTGTTATTGGTAAGTTACCTATTGCATTAGCACCCATTACTGCCATTATAGAATCAAATGCATTAATGACATATCCTGTTCCCATTGCAATTATCATAAATGAAATTCCATAAAATGTCCAAGATGCAAGTGATATAACAAATGAAACTGTGAATATTTTTTTAGATTCAGAAGTTTTTAGATTTTCTCTACTCATTGTGCATACCTCTTCCATCCAAGAATTAGTTTGATCAATGTATTTAGCGCCTTTTTCTTTTCCAAGTTTTTTAACTAAATTTCCTAATGCTTGTGGAACTTGGAATGTATGTTTTGATGATAGGAAAAACATTACCAACCACAAAGATGTAATTATAATACTAGTTGCTAAAATTACAGTTGCAACAACATATGCTCCATTCATTAATGCAATTATTCCCGCCATTATTGCCAACAAACCAGCAGCAAATACTTCAGTTACAATATCCATAATTGCAATCCACATTGCTTTTGATGGTTTAACACCTTTTTTGTGTAAATAGTAAATTACAACAAATTCTGCACCAATAAACATAGGAGTTGTAAATTTGATAAACTCACTTCCAACTCTAACTCCAATTAATTTCCAAAAAGAATCAAAATGACCAAGATATTTTCTTGTGATATATGCAAATTTTATTCCTTGAAGACCTAGTTTAATCATTATAGCAACAATTGCACCAACAAATGGCAAAAGTCCAATTGCCAAAATATCTTCTATTTTGATATCAAATTGAAATGCAATTATAAAAATAGGAATTAATGTTACAGGTATGGCAACTAATCTCCAATTCATCTGAATGAAATTTTTATGGGATCAAATATGAAAGTTAAGTAAAATTTTACTCTACAATTGTTTCATGCCTGAATTTAGGCGTAAAAATCTACTTTAATGTTGATTTTGAAATTCTTCTTTAATTTCTGTAAATAAAGAATCTAGCATGTCATAATCAGTAAAGTTTTTTTTGTGGAGTAATTGTAAAACTAAATCTTTGAGATAGGCTTCTTTTTGAAATACTGTTTTTTCCACAAATAGATCATAGCATATTTACTTAAAGATAAAGTGGAAATTTAATGGGTTTTTCAATACCAATTTGGAATTTTCAAAACAGAGACAAGCTAGTTTGAAATATAAGCAAAAAAGAACCAGATAGTTGAAAACAGTTTTTGTTTCAGGTACAGCAGGTTCAGGAAAATCACTATTAACATCAAAATTACTTGAATATTATACAAAAAATGGTGCATTTGCAGCTGCCCTAAATTTAGATCCAGGTGTAGAAAGTATGCCATACACTTGTGATATTGATGTAAGAGATTATGTAGATATTGTATCAGTAATGCAGCAATATGATTTAGGTCCTAATGGTGCATTAATTATGGCAAATGATTTGATTGCCTCAAAAATTGATGAAATCCAAGATCAAGTAAACAGAGTTAATCCAGACTATCTAATTGTAGATACTCCTGGTCAAATTGAATTATTTGCATATCGTTCTAGTGGACGTTTTCTTGTAGAAAATATTTCATCTGAAGATAAAACGAATATCTTTCTTTTTGATGGTGCATTAATTACATCCCCAGTAAATTTTGTATCAATTGCATTGTTAGCTACATCAATTAGATTACGTTTGAATTTACCAACAGTTAATGTATTAACTAAAACAGATATCATTGGAACAAAATTAAATAATATTTTAAAATGGTCAACAAGTTTGAATACATTAGAAAATGCAATAGCTGATGAAGCAGATGGGGATACCTATACTCTAACTACAAACATTTTACGTGGATTAAATCTGAGTGGATTTGCACAAGGATTAATTCCAATTTCAAATGTTACCGGAGATGGATTTATTAATTTAGAAGGAGCTTTGAGCAGAATTCTTAACTTAGGTGAAGAGGTAGAAGACTAGTGGTATCAAGTATTACAATCAATGCACCATCATCTACTGCAAATTTAGGACCAGGATTTGATGTATTTGGGTTAGCAGTAGATGCATTTTATGATACAGTAACTCTAACTAAAACAAAAAATGGAATTTCAATAGTTACAGATGATAATATTCCTACAAATCCTCAAAATAATACCGCAGGATTAGTTGTAAAAAACATGAAAAATAAATTCAAAATTAAAGATGGGATTGAAATTAAAATTAAGAAAGGTATTCCTGCAGGATATGGAATGGGAAGTAGTGCAGCATCAGCTGCAGCTGCAGCCGTTGCATTTGATAAATTATTCAAATTAAAATTAGATAACAACTCTTTAGTGGAATTTGCAGGATATGGTGAGAAAGCAAGTGCAGGAACTGTTCATTATGATAATGTTGCAGCTTCTGTATTAGGTGGATTTGTAATTGTCAAAACTAATCCTTTGAATGTAACCAAAATAGATGCACCAACAAATCTTAGAATGTGTATTGCAGTTCCAAAACTTGTTGTACCAAAAAAGAAAACCAAAGTTTCAAGAGGAGTTATTCCAAAAAATGTAAAATTAACTGATAGTATTGTGAATCTATCAAATGCATCAGCAATTGTTGCTGGATTTTTAAAAAAAGATTTGGATTTGATTGGAAATTCAATTAAAGATGTGATAGTAGAGCCTGCAAGACAACATATGATTCCAGGGTTTTCTAAAGTAAAAGCAAATGCCCTAAAAGCTGGTGCAACAGGTGTTACAATTAGTGGTGCTGGACCTTCAGTGATAGCATTTTCAAAAAAATCTTCTAATTTGAAAAAAATCAGTCAAGCAATGTCTAAAGGATTTACTTCTACAAAAACTGAATCTCAAGTAGTTATCTGTAAACCTAGTAAAGGTGCAGTTGATTCAAAATAATTTCAGATGAGTGTTTATGAAAAAAGCAGTTATTGTTTTTAGTGGAGGAATAGATTCTGTTTGTGCAGTTTCTTTTTTAAAATCAAAGTATGATCTGTATGGAATTACATTTTCTTATGGACAAAAAGCAGACATGGAAATTAATGCTGCAAAATCTTTTGCAAAAAAATTAGGGTTAAAACAACATAAAATTATCGATATTGGTTTTATGAAAGACTTGTATGGTGATTCTAATGTTTTAACAAGCAAAAAAAGGAAGATTCCAAGTAAATTTGAATATTCAATTGTAGTTCCAATTAGAAATGCAGTATTTTTGTCAGTTGCATCAGCTTGGGCATATACTCTTAATGCCTCTCTAGTTGTTTATGGTGCACATACTGGAGACAAACATTATCCTGATTGTAGACCAGTTTTTGCAAAAAAATTAGAGGCTGCATTTAATCAAGGAGAAATTGATGGAATAAATTCAAAATTAAGAAAGAAAATAAAAATTTGGTCACCATATCGTGAAGGATTATCAAAAAGTGATTTACTAAAATCAGGAATCAAGATTTTAGGTGACTCTATTTTTAAAACATGGAGTTGTTATGCAAGTAAAAAATATCATTGTGGTGTTTGTGAGTCTTGTAATAACAGAAAGATTGCATTTGATAAAGCTGGAATTAAAGATAAAACAAAATATCTAAAATAAATTCTAGTAACCGTTTCTAAGAAATTTTGTCAGAATAATTTTTCTGATTCCCACATACCAAATTAAAAAACCAATCCCCATAATTCCAATGAACAAATAATTTTGTATTTCAGGGGTTAGTCCTTCAATGGAATTAGTAATTTCTCTTGAAATCAATAATGATACTGCAATTACAATTACAACTTCTATTGCATACCATGTCCAATGAGGCCACGATTCTTTTGGAATGTGAATATTTGGATGCACTCCCATGTCAATCATCAAAAATTTAGATTATTTAATTTTTCAGTATCACTAAACGTAAGAATCTGAGGCACGTTTTCTAATTAGTGTCATAATTGCTGCTTTTTCTTCCTTATTTTCATAAATTCCTCTAAAAGCTGATGATGAAAGAGTTGCATCATTTCTAACACCACGCATTTTCATACATAGGTGTTCAGCATCTGCTAAAACTACAACTCCCTTTACTCCTTGAGAAAATAGTTCATCTGCAATATTTTTAGTCAAACGTTCTTGAATTTGTAATCTCTTTGAAAATTTCTCAACCAATCTAACCAGTTTTGATATTCCAAAAACTCTACCATTTGGGGAATATGCAATGTGTATTTTTCCAAAGAATGGTAACATGTGGTGTTCACACATTGAATAAAATTGAATATCTCTTGCAATTACTACATCAGAATCTTCAGAAAATTGTACAGCTAGTTCTGAATCAGAATCATATCCACCAAAGATTTCTTTGTACATGTTGGCAATTCTTTCAGGAGTTTCACGTAATCCCTCACGGGTAGGATCCTCACCAACTTCAATGATTAATTCTCTAATGAGTTTCTTTACACGATCATCATTCATTTTAATAATTTCACAGAATTTTTCTAGTATTTGAACCTAATCAGAATTTTAGGCTGAAAGTTATCTAAGGTGCACCAATGAATTTGTGTAATTGGGGGACAACTTTGACATCAATGTAATTTGGATATACAATATCATACAAATCCAATAAAAGATCCAATGATGGCTCAGAAACACCATATGTTGGTTGAATTACAAAACCTGAAATATTATTTTTTGAAACAGTACTAAAAATTTGATTTGTCAATTCTTTAAAATCATCTAATTTTGTTTTAGAGCTTACAACAATTTTGATAAAAGTAGTTTTCTTTGCATTAACTGATGACTCTAAACATTTCATTGTATGAGTAATGAATTTATCATAAATTTTTTCTTCTACAAATTCAGAATCTTTTGTTTTAAATTCAATTTTTACAATATCAATAAATGGTAAAACATGATTGAATTTCTCAACATCAAAGCATGATGATTCAAGATATGTTGGAATATTTTTTTCTTGGATATGTTTTGCAAGTTGTGCAACTGCTTGATGTTGAATTAATGGATCTCCTCCTGTAAAATTTACTTTGTATGTTTGTTTTTTTAAATTTGAATCAATTAGCTTGTTTGCATCTTCAATAGAATATTCAGTCCCAGAATCAAGTGGAAGAGATTCTTTGGTATCACAATAAAAGCAAGTAAAGGGACATCCTGCAAGTCTTACAAAGAGAGTTTTTGTTCCATAAAGAATACCTTCTCCCTCAACTGACGTAAATATTTCAAAAATTCTAACTTTCAAGCAATAATACTAAATTTTTTCATTATTTATTCAATGAGTTTCTAATGCATTACTGGTTCTTTAGAATAGAACAATCCAGAGATAAAAAATACTACACCTAAGATTCCAATAGTGCTTCCAACTAATTCAATTTGATTTTGCAATTCTCCTTCAATTGGAGCCCATAACCATGCCATTAAAGCACCAACAATAATCATTGGAATTCCCACACCAACAATAATTGCTTTTGAGGCCATGTTCAAATTGTTTAGAAAATGTATATGAAGCTTATGCTATCTAACGCACTGAACGTTCTATATTTTTCAATAATTTATTTAATTCATGAAAAACAAATTTTGCATTATCAATCTGATTTTCTGAAATTAAATTTCTAATTTCATCAATTAATTGATAAGCATTATCAATTTGAGTCTGATCAGCGTCAGCATCTAATGCTTTTACTAATTTTCTCTCTATGTTGTCTAATTGTTTATTTACAAATTGTTTTACTCTATCTGATGCTCCATGTGAAGTATATTCACGAATCTCTTTCTGGATAGAGTTAATGAGACGTTTTAATTGATCAATTGTCTCAGATGGGTCTTCAACTCCGTTATCAACTTGAACTCTTGCTTCTCTGATTAGAATATCTACTTGTACAAAATCAACGTCAGAACCGTGTTTTTCAGAAATTGTCTTTAAAGTTTTAACATATTTTTCTATTCTATCAAGTTGGCTAGATAGATGTTTATCAGAAACATCAGAGCTAGTAACTTTTGATTCAGTTACTGGTTCTGAAAGTATTTTTGAAATTTCTCTAAATGATTTCATTGCAATAAGAAAATCTTTTTTTGCTTGTTCTGGATTGTCAGGTAAGGAGTTAGAAATTGATTCTACTGCTGCATGTCCTTTAACATATAGAGATTCTATATCTGAAGGCCATTGAGTACGATCAGCACCATAAGAAGTTGTTAGTTGGTTATTGATTTGTGTATCTGCTTGTCCTGCAATACGTACTAAAATGTTGAGATCATTTTGTGCATATGCATCACTAACTAATGATGTTGATGCTGTTCCAAAAATTAATACAAATATTGTAAATATTGCTAATGTTTTCATTCTTCTTCCTCCATATCATTTCGTAGTTTTACTAAATTTTGTAGGTCTTTCTTTTCAATCTCAATTATTCCATTACGTTCTAATCTTTTTACTGCACGCCACATTGTGGTTCTTGGCTGTAGGAATTTCTTTCTCAATTCGCTTTCAAGTACTTGTCCTCCATTATTAGAGATAAACTTCACTATTTCTTTATCATCTTCACGTATGTCTGGTTTTAATTTGAATATTGTTTCAGTATCAATGATTTCATCTTTTTGTTTAGTTTGAATTGTTTGTATTTCTTCTACTGGTTTCACAGTTTTTTGTTTAGTTTTAGTAATTGCTATAATCACTCCAACAATAGCTGCTACTACTCCACCAATAATTGAATACAGTAGATAATCAGATTTTGATGTTGTGTCAATTGGTTCTATAGGATCAAAAATTGTAGGAGTACTAAAGAGATAATCAATTTCTGTTTGTCCTCTAGACAAGGTTAATTGGTTTTGTTCATTGATTAGTTTCATATCAATAGGTAAATTTGTCATACCAACAATAGCTGAATTTTTAGGTAAAAGTAATGTGAAATCAGATGGGGCATCTAATGAAAATGTCCAAACCCTACCTTGTTTAGATACTAAATCATGTATATCATATTCTACAGAAATTACAGATGAACCAAAAGTTCCAATTAATGCATAATCATCTAAAACATCAGCATCAAGTAAAAATTCATTTTCATCTACAACTACTAAATTATCAATTGTATTTCCAAAAAGTTCAAGTTCATAATCACTTGCAAGTGAATCTACATCAATTTCTGTAGAAACATGTGTTGAACCATCTGGATAAATGATTAGATCTAGGGTTCTAGGAGAACTGAATGAGGATTGAATTGGTATTATAGCTGCTACAATAATCACACTTGCTACCAAAAGAGGTACTTTGACCATTGTATCAATAACGCCATCATTCCTTACAAAAAGCATTCCATCTTCTCCAAGAGACTCTTTCCTATGTATTGGTACGAATTGTTGTTCCATATGCTCAATACCTTAGATTCATGCTCTCCACTAGACCTTGGAATCTCTTGAACTCTTGAAAAAATTGAAGTCCTTTTTCAGTAATCTGAAAGACTCTATTTCGGTCATTTTTGACTGACTCTACTAAGCCTGCTTCTACCAATTTCTCACATTTGTCTAGTACTGCATAGTGAGAAAGGTTAGCCTTTCGAGAGATTGCAGATACAATGATTCCATCACGACCACCATCAGCGGTAACGTCTAAGATATCACCCATTATGCCCATTTCGGACCTGTATTGTTGTTTTGACATGCTATAGTATAGAATTAGTTAGTTAATGAGGGACATCTTGAAACCTCATAGCGGAACGTATAGCGGAACAGTATTTTAGCTTGGAAAAATTCCTATTTTTTAGCAAAAACTGTGTGGGGGCAAAAATCTAAAAAGAATTTATGCGTAAAAAATTGATTTAGAAATTACAATTTTGTTCAAAAAATACTGTTTTTGATATTTTTAGAAAAAATTTAGAAAATTTGATGATTTTGAAGAAATTTTGTATATAAGGAACAGGATGATTCCTCGCTGTTCCTAATGTATCATTTTGATGTTATCCTGGATATGAAAAAATCCCAAACTAGATCATTTGGAGTAATTGCAATCCTTTTGATGCTTGGTACTTCACCATTATCTGTAAGCTATTCGTTTGCAGACTTTGAAGAAAATAACTCGGATCTTTTAGAAAATAAAAGATTAGGAGTAATTCTTACTGAAAAAGTGGTTGATGGAAAGTTGCAGATTCAACAATATTCCCTACCTGATGAGTTTTCAGAAGATGATATGGATAGAATTGTATCATTTGAAGAAGAATCATCAAACTGGGCATATGTGAATTACAATGCACTTCAATCAGGAATTGTACTATACGATGGAAAAGCATCAAAAAGTGGAGAAAACAAACTAGAGATTTCTACTAATTTGCTTAAAGATAGTCAATTTGGGCATGAATTGCCTGAAGATTCTGAAAAACTAAGTTACAAAGTCATTTTTTCAGGAAATATTGTAAATTCAGATTTAGAAAGTGAGAAAATAATCTACTTTGTAAATTCGATTCTATTTCTTGAAAATACCCAAAATCCAGAATTTCTTGAATATGATGACCATTTGGAAAAATCTGATCTTCCAAATGAAAAACCTAGATTCAATCGGTGAGAAATCACCATTTTCTTTTTTTATTGACTAAAATCAGTCACATGGTCAGCTTTGAGACTCATAGTAACTTTTTATTCCTATTTCAGAAAAGAAATCATAAAATGTTTGACAAATTCAAGAATGATGAGGGAGGAGAAATGGTAGAAGAAAGACCTGAAGAAAGTTCCAATACAGGAACAGTAGAAGCTCCAGCTGAATCTAGTCAAATTGGAATTGGAGAATTAATGGGAAAACGTGCCAAGCTAGAGGAGGCAATTGATTATGTTGGTTTAATGATTAAAAATCTCAAAGACAAGAGAACTTTACTTGAAAAAGATATTGAAGAAGAATCAGTAGATATTAAAAATCTCAAAGAAAAACTTCAAAAGGTCAGCGAGTATATCGATGAGGAAAATAGAGGAATTACAGAACTTGCAAATAAGAGAAAACAAGTAGAAACAGAAGCAGATGAAGTTGGTGTTATAATTAATAATTTACGAGACAAACTATCAAGTGTTGATAAAATTATTGATGATGAAGGTAGTAGAGTAAAGCAAGTCAAAGAAGCAAGAGATACTTTAGAGAGTTAGATTGCAAGTTAAGAGTTTTGAAAATATAAAATGGGCTCAAAATTAGAATAGTATATTTCAAAAATTTAGAATATATTTTTAGTAAAATTTTGATGTAGTTGCAGTTGATTCACTTGATGCAGAAGGAACTGATGGGAACATTTCTCCTGTAGAACTCTCAGCAACTGCTGCAGCTTCTTTTAGAATACTTTCAGATTCTGCATTTGTTGTCTCATCCATACCAAATGCTGCATCACCTGAGAAACTTTCAGTCATAAATCCACCTAACATTTCTGACATTTGACCAATTTCAGCTTCTGCTCCAGGCATTACTTTACCTAATGATGATTTGAGATTTTTCATCAATCCCATAGTTGGCATGATAGCAACTACAGTATCGCCTAGATCGCTAAATGTTGTTAATCGCAATTCTATTTGTTCTAGTGCAATTCTTGCACTACTCATAATTTTTACAACTTTTCTTACTTCAGCTAATTCATTTCCTAAAACTTTACTTGTTTGAGTATCATGATTTTGTGTTGCATCAACAATTCTTTGAAATAATTTTGCATCTTTTTCTTTAAGACTAGATAGCATTGTATCTAATTTTTTAATTTGTAATTGTAATTTTTTAATTCCTGTCTCGATTCTAGGTTTTAGTGCACCTTTAGGTTTGATGGTGTCATTAATTTTATCACCAATTCCTGGTTTTGCTTGTTTTGTCCATTTATCATTAAGACTAGGCATAATTTGAATTCAAGAAAATGTACTTAATTTCCAGTGTAAAAAATGCTTTACAGGGTGTAAAATTTCACTAACCTAAATCATCCAAAAATCTATTTACCATTTTCTAGGCACTAAACTATGAGTGAAGTTTTTGGTTTTGATTTACCTGATAAATCAAAAGAGCTTACTGACAAAGAATATGTAAATTTAGTTAATAGAATTCGAGGTAATTTTTTGAGTTATACTGCAGTATTAGATTCAACTTTAACTATAATAATTTCTGATTTATTTTTACGAGACAAAAATGATTTTCCTCTATGGGCAAAAACAGTATTTGATGAAGATAGAACTGCATCATTTGGAACAAAAATTGTTTGGTTATCAAGAATTATAAAAAATCATAAAAGTTACAAAAAAGAAATTGATGAGAAATCAAGAATTAAAATTCAACATGAATTAAATAAAATAAGGGAAATAAGAAATGATTTTGCACATAATAAAAAAATTGAACCTGAAAATGTCAAAAATAGAATCATAAAATTATATGATTTTGAAGAAGGAATTACTACACCAAAATTATTTGAAATGAGTGAAATTATGGATATTATTAATGATTCATGGATTTTGGATAATCTTAAAAAAATTGAAGTTTTAACTAGAAAAATTAGAGAAAATTGAATTCAGAAATTTATTTTTATAACATAAAAAGTCAATATTTCAATGAATAAAAAAATTATAATAATTCCAATAATTATTGTGATTACAATTTTTGTGATAAATTTTACATCTGAACCATCAGCACAAAAAACAAATGATATTTTTCACATAACTTTAGCTAGTCCTGATTTGTATTCTAATGGAAAATATACAAAAACATTTGAGATCAATAAAGGGGATTACTCTTTTAGATTTGTTCCAAATGGAAGTAGTCCAAAAATTTTAACAATATCAGTAGTAGGAGAAAATTTTAATTTTGATGAAATCTTTGAATTAAAAAATACATTACATCAAACTGGAATATCAGAATATTTTACATGGGAATATGATGGTACACATTCTTTCAATATACCAGAATCAGGTGAAGTGGAGATTTCAATTAATCCAAATGGAAATGTAATGGGTTCAGTTTCAGTAGATATTTTACAAAATTAAAGAAAGGCGAAACCCCCTAAACTGCAGAACAATGAGAGATTCCCTCTCGTGGTCAGTGCCTAAGCACATGATTGCCTTTTTAGTTCTGCGGGGTTACGCAATTTTAGTCGATAGGAATTATAACTTTCGACATTATATACTATAGCAACTTTAACTATTTAATATTTTAGATAATAAATTATAATTTTTTAATACTTTTTTTGAAATATTTTATACCTGATATAGAATGATCGATCTATAAATTACGAATTTTTAGCAAAAAAATTATTGAAATTTGTAGATAAAGTTGCGCTAGTAACTGGTGGAAGTAGGGGAATAGGATTAGCTACTGCAAAAATGTTATCAGAAAACGGTGCAACAGTTATCATTACAGGAAAAGATAGTAAAAGATTAGAAAAAGTATCTTCAGAAATTTCTAATTGTATAGGAATTGCAGGGGATATTCGAAATACAAATGATGTTAAAAATATTGTAAAAAAAACTATTGAGAAATTTGGAAGATTAGATATTCTAGTAAACAATGCAGGGATTTTTCCACAAATAAAACAATTACATGAAATTGAAGAAGAAGAATGGAATGAAGTTTTAGATGTAAATCTTACAGGACAGTTTAGATTTACTAAAGAGGCAATTCCTCATTTGCAAAAAACATCTGGTTCAATAATTAATATTTCATCAGATGCTGGATTAAAGGCGTATCAAGGATTTAATGCTGATGCATATTCTGCATCAAAAGCTGCATTAATTATTCTAACAAAATGTTGGGCACTTGAATATGCTAAAGACAAAATTAGAGTAAATTGTATTTGTCCTGGAGTAGTGGATACAGATATGACAAAACCATTTTTGAAAACTCAAAATGATAAAGAATTCATGGATAATGAACATCCACTTGGTAGAATCGGTCAACCTGAAGAAGTAGCAAAGGCCATAATCTATTTTGCATCAGATGATGCTTCTTGGACTACAGGTGCAGTATTAGCAGTAGATGGAGGACAATCAACCAAATGAATTCAAATGAATTTAATACCAACCCAAATGAGAAAAATGGTATGAAGAGTAAAAAGGCAAAGGCCAAACTGATAATTCTTTTAGGTGTAATTTGGATAATCATTTCATTACCATTACCATGGATAGTGAATAATCCACAAGTTTCAGAATCACAATTTAACATAATTATGACAATTATCGGAGTAATGTCAATTCCATTTATTGTACTTGGAGTAGCGTGGACGTTAAAACCCGAACTTACAACATAGTGAGTTTTTAATTGCAGAATATTCCCATTCCTGATAAAATTCCTGAATTAGATATCGCAATTCAGGCTGCAAAAGAGGCAGGAGAGGCAATTTTAGAGATTTATCAAAGGGATTTTCAATCACATACAAAAAAAGATGATTCTCCAATTACTGAAGGTGATATCAAAAGTAACGAAATTATTAAAAAAATTCTTTCACAAACAAATCACGCTATTTTATCTGAAGAAGAAGATGATGATCAAAGTAGATTATCAAAGGATACTCTTTGGATAGTAGATCCACTTGATGGAACTTCTGATTTTATTGATAAAACTGGTGAATTTACAATAATGATTGCACTAGTAAAAAACAAAAAACCAATTCTTGGAGTTATTGGTTGGCCAACTGAAAAAACATTTTTTGTTGCACAAAAGGGAAGTGGTGCTTTTAGATATTCAGATGAACAATGGAAAAAAATTTCAGTAACTAACGTTTCAGAACTTCCAAAATGTAGAACAGTAGGGTCTAGACATCATTTATCAGACAGAGAAAAATTATTTATAAAAAAATTAGGAATTGAAGATTTTACAAGTATAGGTAGTTCATTAAAAGTTGGAAAAATTAGTTCAGGAGAAGCAGAAGCATACATCACAACAACAAACAAAATGAAAGAATGGGATTCAGCTGCATCTTATTGTATAATTTCAGAAGCTGGAGGAAAGATGACAGACATGTCAGGTAATGACATTACATACAACAACAAAGATGTTTTTCATCAAAACGGGATTTTAGTTACAAATGGATTAATTCATGACAAAATTGTTGAAGAATTTAAAAAATTAGAGTAGGTTTCTTTCTTTAAGAAAGTCCTTTACTTTATTTGCACTATCTGAAAGTGAATCTTGTTCTGTATCAACAACTAGATCAGCTTTTTCTGGAGCTTCATAAGGATCATCAATTCCTGTAAATCCTTTGATTTCTCCTGCTCTTGCCTTGGCATACATGCCTTTGACATCTCTTTTTTCACATTCTTCTAGTGAACATTTTACATAACATTCTGCAAATTGATCTCCTGCATCAATAATTTTTCTAGCATTTTCTCTATTCTCAAAATACGGAGAAACTAGTGATACTACACTTGGAACACCGTGATTTAACAAGAGTTTTGCCAAATGAGCAACTTTTTTGTTGTGTTCATCACGTCCTGCTTTTGAAAAATCTTTTGGAGAAAACCATTCTCTTAGTTCATCGCCATCAAGCATTGCCAAGTTTGGAATATCTTTTTGCAAATCTTTTACGATGGTAGTCTTGCCTGAACAAGGAAGACCAGTCATCCAAAGTATGAAAGGTTTCATGAGTACAAATATCTCAAAAGCCCATAAAGAGCTTACGTTAATTTTGGAACCAAGGTTGGTTTTCTAAATAATCAATTTCTGCAATCATTTCATCGACTTTTTTTACTATGGCAAAAACTGATTTGTATTGTTCATACATTTCAATTTCTTCTTCTTTAGATAAGACATCTTTTTCTGCATCATCAAAAAATTTGTTTTCTTTGTTAAGATGATCATTTAGGAATATCCCATATGTTCTCAAAAATCGTGATACTGGTTCTTGTGCATCTTCCCCATTTTTCCATCTTTTTAGATGGTGTGATATTTGTCGAGCGATATTTCGTCCAAATTCATGCTCTATCATAAATTTACGAATTTCTTCTTTCAAAGTTTCATAGCTTGCGACACATGGAAAGTATGAATCTTCTTCTCTGGAGTGATGAATTGTATCAACAAATTCTGAAATTACTATAGTAATTTTTGTTAGATCTGAAAACGGGATTTTTGTTCCTTTTTTTATTTCATCAGAACATTTTAACACAATTTTTTCTAAACGACGAACTTGATCATGGTCTGCACGTAATTGATTTGTAGCACTCATAGTAATCTAATTTTTAATATGTTATTTAAAAATCAGTTTTAGAGCCTAAAATCATTAAACAAATCTAGTTTAATTTTTATCCGTAGATAATTACATCCAGTCATTGAATCCTATAATTTTGTCTATTTTGAATTTATTTCAAGGACAAATAGGAGATATTACTACACTAACAAATTTTGATGCTAGTATAATTTTAGATAAAATTGCAGGGTTACAAAATTCCATTGGTACATTATCAATTCAAGATGGATTAATTGCACCAGCTCATGTAGTATTACTTGCAGCAGGAGTAGTAATTTTTCTAGGGGTTGCAGGTGAAGCATTTTTCAAAAGAACAGGAATCCCTGATGTAGCATTTTTGATGGTTCTTGGAGTAATTCTTGGTCCTGTTTTAGGAATAATTCAACCAGAAGCTGTTATTCAAGTTGTTCCATATTTTGCAGCTTTAGCATTGATAATTATCATGTTTGATGGTGGATTAAATTTAGACATTAAACATGTGATTAAAACTGCACATTTTTCATTTACACTGGCAATTCTTGGTTTTATTTTGTCAGTTGTGATTATTTCAGTTGCAACTCACTATGCACTAGGATGGGAATGGTTAGAGAGTATTCTATTAGGTTCGATTGTTGGTGGAAGTAGTTCTGCAATAGTTTTTGGGTTAGTAAGAAACATCAAAATTTCAGAAGAAACAAAATCAATGTTAAGTTTTGAATCAGCATTAACTGATATTTTAGCAACAATTATTGCATTTATTTTGTTTGAAGCAGTACTTTTAGGACATTTCGATCTTCAAACATTAGAAGAAACGTTAGGAAGAGCAATTGTTGTAGGTCTAGTTCTAGGATTCGGAGTTGGTGTTCCTTGGATGTATGTATCAACAAAGCTAGGTAATGCTCAACATGCTTACATGTTAACATTAGCAATTTTGTTTGTTTTATTTTTCCTTGCAAACTCATTTGGAGAATCAGGTGCATTAACTGCTCTTGTATTTGGTTTAATGCTTGGAAACAAGAATCATCTTGCAAAAATATTGAGATTCAAGCTTCCAAAAATTGAATTAGATGATCCAACACATAACCAACTAACATTTTTGGTAAGATCATTTTTCTTTGTATTTGTTGGATTAATGGCAAGTTTTGGAAGAATAGAGTATATTGTATTTGGAATATTAATTACAGTAGCAGTTTATTTTGGAAGAAGGTTCATTGGAAAAATTACCTTAACGAAAAGATTCTCAAAATTAGATAGAGCAGTTACTAATTCAATGATTCCTAGGGGATTGGCAGCTGCAGTACTTGCTACATATCCAGTAACTATGGGTTTGGAAAATGCAGAAGCTTATACTCAAATTATTTTCTTTATTATTTTATCATCAGTAATTATTACAACAATAGGATTAGGAAAATCAAAAAATATTCCACCACCAGAATCAGTCGAAGGTGGATTTGTAAAGAAAAAACCAGATGATTCTCAAGAAGGTATAGAAATTGATGATTCATCCATAGAATCTGTAACTGATGTAATTGATGGTGGATATGTTAAAAAATCTGAATAAATTTACTAAAACTAAGAATTTAATTTTTCTTTTATAGTTTGAACATATTTTTCATTATACTTGTTGAATAATTGAATTTTATTTTGTGCCAAAGCCATAGCACCAGGTCTACTGTTAATGTGTTTTTCAGCAATTTCTTGTTGATCTAAAAGTTTTTGTAAATTCTCTTTTGGTTGGGATTCTAATTCTTTTAGTAATGATTCTAATTCTTTTTCAAGAATGTCTTTAGTGTCAGGATTTGCAGGTGGATCAGCACCAATAATCAATTTAGTTTCTACATCTCCAAATACTTTTTTTTCTAGTTCAACCAATAAATGAAAATAAAACCAGTTGTATAAATTCAATTTCATTTCAAAGTAAAAAAGCGAGTGCAGTGCAATCAAACGTTTTATCTTTGAATAATCTTGGAGATCTCTTATGACTTATTGTATAGGTAAATGTAAAAACTACAAAGCTGTTAAACCAACTCAAATTGGGAGATATGCTGCAGGTCAAAAGAGATGCAATTATTGTGAAGTCTTTGTAGATTATGAAGGAATTTCTTGTCCTTGTTGTAATAGACAATTAAGATGTCTACCAAGAAGCAGAAAAGGTAAAGAAAAATATCTAGAACAAATTATTTCATGAATTAAAAATAAAATTTTAATTTATTATTTTTAATTTATTTTATGCCTATTTGTTGATCGTTTGCTTATAAGAAATCAATTTCAGTAAAATTATGGCAATTCCTGATGAGGTTCAAGAATATGTTGAAAAACATATCAAATTAATGATTTCTCAAACAGAAACATATTTGCCTTTTATCAAAGTAGCATTTCCTTATTCAAAAAATGTAGCTGATGGTGTGTATAATCTAATAATTGGTAGTGCACTATCTGTATTTGTAAATCAATTTGCTATGAGAATGAAATATCCAACTGCAAGTGATTTTGAAGAATTTGGAAAAATTTCTCTAAAGTACAGAGATCAAGTAGATCAATTTTTTAAATAATTAAGCCAATTCACCTAAAAAATGAACTGTATCATTTGTCACAACAACTGTTCTATCTTTTGGTACACGGTATAGTTTTTTTGAGCCATTTGATAATTGAACAATTAATTTTGAAGATGGATCTTTAAGTGATTTGTATAATACTCCTTTTTCTCCAACTGATTGAGACCAATGAGTTCCCTGTACAAGAGAAATCGCTTGAAATTTTACAATTTGATATGAATAAACCATTTCTAACTAATTAGAAACTATTGCACTCATTAAGGATTTACCTCCAATTAGTGCTGCAATAGATAATCCCACATTTGCCAAAATGTTTACTGCTAATGCTCCATAATGACTTTGTTCAAGAAGATTTGAAGAATCAAGTGCAAATGCAGACATTGTAGTTAACGAACCGCAAAATCCAACTGCTGCAAACAAAGAATATTTTCCATCAAGATGCCATTGTTGAGAAAGTACTACAAATACGCCCAGAATAAATGCTCCAAGGACATTAACAATTATTACATTAACAGGAATTGTATTAAAAATCAAAGGGGAATCATAAACTAGCTTGTATCTAAGAAATGCTCCAAGGACAGAACCTACTCCAAGAAAAATAAATTCCAAGCCTTTCATATACACAATATACTCAAACTATCTCTATTAGTGCTATTTGGCAAATTTGAAAAAAGTTATTCCTAATCTCAATCTTATTTGGGAAAATAGGTATATAGTTTTTATAAGCTTAATATTTTTGCACATTAAATGACATTGAAATTAAGATGTGATGATTATGGTTTTGAATGTGATTTCATTATAGATGAAAAAAAGACTGTTGGAACACTTGAAAAACTTAGAAACCATTTTGAAGAAGAACACGGAATTGATTATACAATTGAAGCAGTGACTCAAATGATTACAAACAAGGGTCATTCTTTAGAATCAATTAGAAAATAATTATTTTCTTAAATTAATATTTTTAATTTTTATAATATCTTTATCTAAATTTATTTGAAAATTAAAAGTTAATTGTGGGAAAAGAAATTATTTCAAAAAATGTATTTTTTAGTTTATTTGCTAAATCCATAATTACTCTAACTTGCTCCATTGTCAAATCTTTGAGACGTTGAATTTCATTTTCTAGTTTTAAAATTTCATCTTGTAATACTGATTTTTCGACATTTAGGGATGATATCTTAGTTTGTAAATCAGAATTTTTTTGTTGTAGTTTATTATTTTCTTCAGTTAATCTTTGTACTTTTTCTGATTCTGTTTCTCCAGGAAATGGTTCAGGTACAGGCTCAGGTTCTGGTAATCTTATTGGTTCGGGTTCTGGAGAAGGACCTGGGATTTGTGGTGGTTTAGGTTCTTGTTGTGTTTCACTTGCTAAAGAAAATTGAGAAAATCCAATAAAAAGTAAAACTACAAGTAATGCAAAAATAAAACCTGTCTTCATCTTATCACTATACAATATTAGAATAATTTTGTATATGAATATGATTATTGATGTATAAGAAAGAGGTTATTTGTAAAAATCAGGTTCTTGATCTTTTTTCTGTTTTGGAAGATCTTCCATAACTGCTTGAACAACTTCATTATGGTTGTATGTCAAATGTCTAAGAAATTTTGCAGATTCATCTGCTCTAGTTTTCTCATCAGCAAATAACATTTGAGGACTACTTAGTTCTGCCATCATTGTATTACATTCCTGGCAAGGATCAAAATCAAGATACAGTTTCATATTTTGTGTCATTCTCCTTAGTATTTAGACTATTTTATGGATTGTGATAGAGGTGCCTCTCTTTTTCGAGGCTTTACCTTATCTACTGCATCTATGAGATCTTGTTGAGAAATTTTTATTTCTTTGATGTTTTGAGATTTCCCATTAACATATCTCTTCAAAGCAATTATTGCTGCCCTGTTTGCAACTGCACCAATTTCTGCTCCACTAAAACCATCTGTCAACTCTACAAGTTTTGCAATCTTTACATCATTCCCAAGTGGCTTCTTTTTGGTATGTATCTCAAAGATATGTTGTCTTCCTTTGGAATCAGGATTTGAGACCTCAATAATTCTATCAAATCGTCCTGGTCTAAGTAATGCCTCATCTACAATATCTAATCGGTTAGTTGCACCAATTATCAAGACATCATTTAGTTCCTCTAATCCATCAATTTCTGTTAGAATTTGAGATACAACACTTTCTGTTGCATGTGATTCAGATCCTCCACTACCTCTTCGTGGAACTAGTGCATCCACTTCATCTAAGAAGATTATACATGGTGATGCCTGTCGTGCCTTTCTGAATATTTCTCTGACTCCTTTTTCACTTTCTCCAACCCATTTTGAGAGTAATTCAGGTCCCTTTATGCTGATAAAATTTGACTCTGTCATTTTTGCAACAGCTTTTGCAATTAGAGTTTTACCAGTACCAGGTGGACCATGAAGTAAAATTCCTTTTGGAGTTTCAACATCTACATAATCAAATGCCTCTTTATGTTTAATTGGCCATTCAATTGCTTCTCTAAGTTCTTCTTTTAATTCATCTAAACCTCCAACATCATCCCAAGTAACATTAGGAGTTTGAACTTGAACTTCTCTTAGTGCACTTGGTTTAACTTCTTTTAGTGCATCTCTAAAATCATCACTTGAGATTTGGATTTTTTGAAGAATTTCTGAAGAGATTTTCTCTTCATTAAGATCAATTTCTGGAAGTATTTTTCGAAGAGATCTCATTGCAGCTTCTTTTGCTAATACTTCTAAATCAGCTCCTACAAATCCATGAGTTATCTTTGAGATTTGTTTGAGATCTACTTTTTCATCAATTGGCATTCCACGTGTGTGAATTGATAAAATATCAAATCGTCCTTCAACATCAGGAATTCCAATTTCAATTTCTCTATCAAATCGTCCTGGTCTTCGTAATGCAGGATCAATTGAATCTGGTCTGTTAGTAGCTGCAATCACTACAACTTTTCCTCTAGATTTCATTCCATCCATCAATGTTAATAATTGAGAAACAATTCTCTTTTCAAGTTCTCCTGAAACTTCATCTCTTTTTGGTGCGATTGAATCAATTTCATCAATGAAAATAATACTTGGAGAATTTTCTTCTGCTTGTGTGAAAATTTCTCTAATTCTTTCTTCACTTTCTCCATAATGTTTACCCATAATTTCAGGACCGCTAATTGAGGTGAAATTGGCATTTGTTTCTCCAGCTACTGCTTTTGCCAGTAGTGTTTTACCAGTTCCTGGAGGGCCATACAATAAGACACCTTTTGGGGCTTCTACGCCTATTTTATCAAACAATTCAGGGTGTCTCATAGGTAATTCTACCATTTCTCGTATTTTTTGAACTTCATTTTTCAAACCACCAAGTTCATCATATGTGATTCTTGGAATAGATGTATCAATTGCTTTAGTCATTGATCCGAGTTTGAATACTGTATTTTCAGTTACAATAACTGGCTTTGATGGTTTTGTGTTTGTAATTACAAATTGAACACGACTTCCCATCTGTGTGTTTAGTGATATTGAATCACCTGTTGTAAATACATGATTCAAGTAATTGTAAATCATGTATTCTTGTAATCCATCTGCTGCAATTTTTTCAGTTGGTGATAAAGTGATTTGTTCAGCATTTACTGCTTCAACTGATTTTAAAGAAATCTTATCACCAATTGCTGCACCCATGTTTTGTCTAGTGATTCCATCTATTTTGATAATTCCTGCACCATAATCTTCAGGATTTCCTGGCCACAGTTTTACATGTGTTTTTTTGTTGTGTGTTAACTCTAAGATTTGTCCTGTATTCCAATTTTGATCTTCAATAATTTTTGGATCAATAATTGCTCTACCGCATCCTACATGTTGTTGTGGAATTTCATCAACTTTTAAAATTATTTTACTCATATCATTACCTCAAAAAAATGAGGGGTTATTCAACCTCCACCTTTTTGCCTGTTTGTTTTTCTGCAACTAGTTTGAAAACAAGTTCCAGAATTCCATTTTTGTAAGAAGCCTTTGCAGAATTCTCATCAACTTTATGTTGCAATGGAACTTTGATATCATATTTTTTCTCACCATGTTCTGCAGAGAGATTAACAATTTTGTTGTCAACAACAATTTTGACATCAGTCTTTTCAACTCCAGGCATTTCTGCAACAAGTTTTACTACCTTTTCTTTTTCATTAACAATTGTATCTACAATTGGTTCTCTTGTATCAGAAAGAGGAGGTTGGTCTGATTTTGTATTTCCATATTCTTTTACTACAGGTTTTCCATCTGGTCCAACAGTCATTGTATAACCGTAAAAAAATGGACCAGAATCAGAATTACCTTTGAATTCTTCAAAAATATCATCTGTGTCAAAAAAAGAACTTGACATTTTTTTGAAGATTCTATTGATTTCACTATCGAAGATTGTCATATTTACCTATCATATGTAATATCTATGACATTATATAAAGATTATCTTAATTTCTGTGAAATCTTACATAATCCTATTATAACTGACATGATATAATAATCTTAATGAGGGTTTCAAGCATATCTATTCCAGAAGTTGTAAAAGAAATGATTACGAGAAATCGTTCAATTTATGATTGCATGAAGATGGATTTGATTAATTATACTGCATTGGCAGTAAAGCTGCAACCAGAAATTGAAAAAGTCTTAGGAAATTCTGTTAATCTCAATACAGTTGTAGTTGCAATAAAGCGATTTGCTGATTCATTTGAAATCAAAGATGAAGTAAAAGAAGAATCAGTTTTAAAAAATGCCAGATTAGCATTAACTGATGGAATTATGGATATCAAATTTTCAGTAAAGGATTCAAATGAAATGAATCCAATGACGATTTTAGATAAATTCTCTAAGGTAACTAGTAATTATGAATTTTTTAGAGTTTCTGATTCTTTTAGATTTCTTGCTGAAGATATGGACGATATTAGACAGATTTTCAATAATGTATCAAATAGAGAAAATATGTTTAGTACTGGACTTGCAAAAATTAGAATTTCAATACCTACCTCTCAAAACCAATCAGATGTAGTTTCTTATGTTGCAGAAGTACTACATGAAAATGGTATTGAGCTAGTAAATGCATTTTTCAGCCAAGACAATATTGTGATAATTCTAAATGAAAGAGATTCCTCAAGAGCATATGATATTTTACATTCAGATATTTTAAGAACGTAAATTTTCTAGTGAAATTATTCTTATAGCATATATTCACCCAATTTGTGAAAAAGGCACAATTGGCCAGAAATAAGAAGAAAATCGTAATTTTAGGTGGGGGATTTGCTGGGGTAGAATGTGCCAGACAATTAGAATCAGAATTTGGAGATAATCCTGAAATTGAACTAGTAATGGTAAGTGAAGATAACTTTTTGTTATTTACTCCAATGCTTCCACAAGTAGCTTCTGGAATGATTGAAACAAGACATATTGTTTTACCAATTAGAACAATCTGTCAAAAAACAAAATTCTATGAAGGTAGAGTCAAAAATGTAGATCCTTATGGAAAATTAGTTACATTATGGGGAACAGGGGATAAAAGAAGTATTTCCATTCATTATGATTATTTAGTAATTGCACTTGGTAGTGAAACAAATTTTTTCGGAATGGCAGATGTTGAAAAAAATGCATATACAATGAAAACACTCAACGATGCAGTGGTATTAAGAAACAGAGTCATTGATATGCTTGAACAAGCAGAAAATGAAACAAATCCAATTCTTCGAAAAAGTTTTCTTAACTTTGTAGTGGCTGGTGGTGGATTTGCAGGTATTGAAACTGCTGGAGAATTAATGGATTTACTTTTAGATGCACGAAAACATTATCCTACAATTCACAAAGAAGATCTCAAAGTTATTGTTATTGAAGCATTACCTATGATTTTACCAGGTTTTAATGAAAAATTAGCAGAATTTGCAAAAGAGAAAATGAAAGAAAGAGGAATTGATATCAAACTAAAAACTGCAATTACTAGTTTTGATGGAAATGAAGTTACAACAAAGTCATTAGATCAAAATCCAAAAGATCCAATTGATGAATCAATGATTGATGCAATTAGAACTAAAACTTTGATTTGGACTGCTGGAGTTACTCCCGTAAATACAATCAAAAGATCAATGTTCAAAACTGACAAAGGTAAAGTGATAATTGATGATTATTTGGAAGCTCAAGGGTTTGAAGGAGTTTTTGCGATAGGTGATTGTGCATTATTTTTGAACCCTGAAACAAAAAGACCATATCCTCCTACTGCTCAAATAGCAGAAGCTCAGGCAAAAATTGCTGCAAAAAACTTGAAAGCTATAATTAAAAATTCAGAGAAAGAAAAATTTGAATATCATTCAAAGGGTCAAATGGCAATTATTGGAAAAAGATCAGGAATTGCTACATTTTTGGGAATGAATATTTCTGGATTTTGGGCGTGGTTAATTTGGAGAAATATCTATCTTTCAAAAATTCCAACTCTTGATAAACAAATTAGAGTATTTCTTGATTGGACAATTGATCTGTTCTTTGACAGGGATATTTCAAGATTAAAGATGATGAAACGTGAAGAAGAAAAAGAGTACAAACTACTTGATGAAGTAGATGATGTTTGGTAGTTTTAAAAAATAATTTAGTTATTTTCTAATTTTATAAATTATTGTTGCAGGTAATGCAAAATACATTCCAACATTAAGTAAAATCAAACTTATTCCATATCCTATTACTTCTATTTCTGAATCCATACTAACATAATTTAGAATTGATAGACTAGAAATCATTGGTGTAATTGTTACTTTAACCATTTCTTTAAACATTGGATTTTCTCGTTCATAATCTGCAATAATTGGTGAGAAAGAATAGTATGCATTATTGAAATAATTCATGAAATTTGTCCCTGATTCTGTTTGAAGTAATGTATTATCTCTTAGTTCACGTAATTGTTGAACTTGAGATGCCATCTCAGAACCATATGTTGCAGTGGCTATCAAACAACCGCCACCATCATTTGAAGTTTCATTTTGGGAAGATTTTGATAATATTTCAAATGAAGTAATTGTTTCTTCAAAATTAGAAAGTTGTGAATCAAAATTAGTTATATCATTTCCATATGTTAAAATGTAAAATTTTTCTGAATCATAAATTAAAATTTCATTGAATTTTACATTTAACGTTACATCATTTAGTGTGATTTCTTGTTCTGCGTCAATAATATGTACAGGGTATCCATTGATTGTTGTTTTTTCTTGTGAATTTATTTTCAATATACCTGACTCTTCTGCTCTGCTTAAGTTCTCTATGTTTTCTGCAATAAGATCATCTATAGTTTTTTGATTAGTTTGTTGAACTGTTAATGTAATTGATGGGTTCATTGCTCCAACCAATGGTCCTACTGCAATAACATTAGGGGAATTGTCTTGTGTTCCATCAGATTCCTGTAATAACCATCCTTCAGGAAAACTTAATCTTATTCCATATTCAGTACTTTCAAATTTTTGATTTCCAGTTGGTTGTGGAGTTGTAGAACCAGTTCGTTCAGGCTCAGATAGTTCAAGAATATTTGAAACATCAGAACGATTAACAGTTGTAGCTTTTATGATTTTTACTTGTGTAGAATCTATTGGTCTATCACTGGTACCAATTTCTACTTCAGTAATTTTATCAAGTGTTTGAAAACTTTCATCAGTTACAATTCTACCAAATACAGTATATTGTTCATCAAGAAAATTTGAGGCTTTATGAACAATGAAAAATTGAGAACCTGCACTGTTTGGATCAGCTGATCTTGCCATTGAAACAATTCCTCTTTCATGTTTGATTGAATTAAATTCTGCATTTACACTAGTGTTTGGTCCTCCTGTTCCCCAAGTGTTTGGATCACCATTAATCGTATTAGGATCTCCTCCTTGAATCATGAATCCAGGAATTATTCTATGGAAAATTGTATTATCATAAAATCCGGATTCAGTTAATGAAATAAAGTTCTCAACGTGATTTGGTGCATCATTAGAGAAAAATTCTATTGTTATAATTCCAAGATTTGTTTCTAAAACAACTAATTTTTCACTGTTTTGAGCAAATGAATAATTTGTAAAACTAACTAAAAGTAATGAAACTGTCATTATCAAAATAATTTTATTCAATAATTTTTTTCAAATAATCTTACATAAAAGCCAAGTGTATTAGTTTTTAACAAAGTCAGATAAATCAACTCATATGCAATCTGATGAAAAGATTCAGGCGCATTTAGTTTCAGTGTGGAGAGAATCAAAAAAATTCTTCTCAATTGGAGGACGAGAAGGAATGTTAGTACTAACTGATAGACATTTGTGTTTTGTACATAAAACTGAAGCTAAAATGAAATGGTGGAAAGCCATCACTCAAAGACAAGTGATTAATTTTATCAAATCAAAAGATACAATGATTCATCATGATGGTTATAATGAAAAAGAGTTGATGGAGGATGTTGAAGATGAACGAAATGTTGAATTAGGATTTGATGATATTTCAAAAATTGAATTTGAAGAAAAAACATGGGGAAGTGTTTTACAATTAGAATATGAAAAAAATGGTAAAAGTGAGAAATTTCAATATACAATAGCCCAAGATTGGGTAAAATATCCTGCAAAAGAACCAACAAAATACATGAAAGTTGATTGGAAACCATTTGTGCAGTACATTAAAGACAGACAAAAATTTACGAAATAAAATTGGCTAAAGTTTATGCTGTAGGTGTTGGTCCAGGTTCACCAAAATATGTAACTGAAATTGTAAAAGAAATTGTACAAAACTGTGATGTAATAATTGGCTACAAATACACACTAAAAACAATTGAGAATTTTACAAAAGGGAAAGAAATCTATGAAATTACAATGAATGATCAAGAAGAGTCATATCAAAAAATCAAACCTGAATTAAAAGATAGAACTCTAGTAATTCCTTTTACTGGTGATGTAAATTTTTCTGAATCAGAAGTAGTTGATAGGTTAATTGAAATTTTTGGAGAAGTTGAGATTATTCCTGGAATTAGCTCAATTCAAGTTGCAGCATCAAGGGCTCAAGTTCCACTTGATAAATCCAAAGTAATTACAATGCATGTTACAACACCAATTGAAGATAAAAAATTAGAATTACAAAAAGCATTGATTGATGGTTTTAGTGTAGTTTTAGTTCCAAGACCTTGGCCAAAACAACCAGACAAACATTTTATGCCATCAGAAATTGCAATTTATCTAAAAGAAAATAATTTTGATACAAGTAAAATGAAAGTTCACGTATTTGAGGCAATTACAACTGAAAATGAGACTAGTTTTGTAGGAGTTGTAAAGGATTTAGAAGGAAAAGAGTTTTCAGATTTGTCTGTAATGGTGTTTAATCAAACTAGCTTAGATTCATACATGAATTATAGATGGCAGTGGGAAAATTAATTTCCTTGTTGATTATTAGTAGTACCAATATTGAGATTATCTACATCAGGAAAACTAACTGCAACAATTCTCATCCAAATGTAATCAGGATCATATAGTTTGTAAGTTCCTAAATCATCAAATGTAATATTTACAGATTCATTTGGTGCAATATCTCCAGTTGAAATTCTATTATCGGGTGTAAATGGAACATATCGATCACCATAATTTTCTTTACCGCTAATAATACTATGTGATACTAAATCATCATTAATTATGGTGATAGTTGTACCTGGTCCTACAGTAATTCTATCATCAGAAAAAAATCTCAAATAATTTGTTGTATCTAATCCTGGAATAATATTATCAGTTTTTTGTGCTGATGAACCTTTAAGAATATGAATAGTAAAATTTGATTCTTCAGATTCTGTAGTGGTTTTATCAATTTTGGATAAAGAAGATAATTTTGTAGTGTAGATGATTTTGTATGTATCATCTAAAGTTGTAATTCTTCCAGTAAAGCCATAAACTGAAGCATCTTTACTTTCTTCAACTAGTCGTCCAAAGAACCCAATTTTTGTATCTAATCCAGTTGAACTTTCAATGTTTCCATTAATTCGAATGTAACGTCCTTCACGCAAAAATTTTCCTTCTAATTCAGAAATTATGAATTCTTCATCATCTAATGTGATAAAACCATCTTCAATTAGAAAATTAATTGTACTTCCTTTTTGTGTTTGAGATGACAAACCAAGATCAATTTCTGAAAATTTGATTGTTTCTTTGGTAATTGCAAATCCTGAACCTTCTAAAAGAAATGCTTGATTTTCAGAAATCTCAGCAAATGATTCGTTTACAAAATATCCAGATGAAACAACAAGTAATGCTAATAATGTAATGGTAGTCTTCACGATTATTTTGTCTTTTAATTTGGTTTATAATTTGCTACTAAGTTATTTTAGATTAAATACGTGAATCAAGGGGGTTAAAGATCAAATCCAGGCATATCAAAACCTGATTCTAAAGCAAATTCTATCATGTAAAATTCAAGGTATCCACCTGCTAAAAGTAAACCAATTACAATTGATATTTCAATTAAAGTTGGTTTGATAAATTGAATGAGAGCAGTTTTTTTAATTATTGCTTTTATCAAAATATAACTTCTAGAAATTCCTAAAGAATAAGCAGTTAATTCCATTAATCCAAATGGTGACAAAAGTAAGATTGAAAGTGGTGGGATACTAGCTAATTCAGGAGCAGTTGTTGTAATGGCTGCAAATGCAAATCCAGTTGACCAAGCAGAAAAAAGTCCCCATGCAACACCAAATCCAGGAATAAGCATTGGTAATGCTATTGTTAGATTATGAGTGAAAATCCCAAATGCATCTATATCTAAAACAAGCTTTTCAAATTCCTCCATGAATGCACTAGCTTCTTTTTCATCTACAGTAGACATTGAACCTAATTGAAATGCTGCTGAAAAAATTCCTAAAAATACAAAAAATAAAACTAGTCTAATCCTCTTCATGAAAATTTTTGATTTTAACATTATTTGAGGGTTGGTAGTCAGGCGCAGATTTAATTAATCAAGATGATATTTTTTGATATGAAAAAGGAAGTAACCTTTGCATTAAACTATGCATTAAACAAAGGATTCCAAATTCATCCAGACGCATTTAAAATATTAGAAAATGTTGATGTTGCAAAATTAGAGAAGGTAATCAAAGAGATAGTTAGAGAGAAAACTCGACAAAAACTATTTCAAATTAATCAAGATGATTTAGAGACTTATCTTGGAATTAAAGAAGATCCTAATATACAAAATGAAGTTAAAGTTTTGTCTGACCCTACCAGTAAAATCACAACTGGTGAAGGAGTAAAAGGGTATAATGCCTTATTTTCTAGCCGTTTTAACAAACTAAAACGAGTAATTTCTGACAGACCCGAATCAAGAATGCTCAAATCTCTAGCCTCAATTAAAACTGCAAAAACTGATGATGATTTGTATGTGTGTGGTTTAGTTAATATGAAAAATTCTGAGCGGAATATTACAAAATTGGTTTTAGAAGATCCTTCAGGCTCATTTGAAGGAATAATTTTTGATAATGAACTACAAAAAGTTGCAGATACTCTCATGTCTGATCAATTTGTTATGGTAAGAATTGGAATGGGGAAAAATTCTGGATTTATAATCAAAGATTTGATTTTACCTGATCTTCCAGATCAAGCAAATAACAAGTCTGAAACTGATGCTTATGCTGTATTTCTTTCAGATTTGCATATTGGTAGTAAATATTTCATGGAAGATGAATTTGTTGATTTTGTTTCTTGGTTATCTAGTCCAGATCCTGTTGCAAGAAAGATTCGATTTGTTGTAATTGGTGGGGATATTGTAGATGGAGTTGGAATTTATCCTAATCAAAACAAGGAACTAGTCTGTCAGACAATCCAAGAGCAATTAGAGAAAGTTATTGGGTTAATTGATAAAATTCCAAAAAATATACAAATCATAATCATGCCTGGAAACCACGACCCAGGAAGAAGGGCATTACCTCAACCAGCAATTCCTAAAAAATACAACTCCACTCTATGGGAGATGGAAAATGTTGTAATGGTTGGAAATCCTTCTATGGTTTCATTAAACGGTGTGAAGGTACTGATGTTTCATGGTCAAAGTATTGATGATATTGTAAAGACCACTCCAGGTATGAAATATGATGAGCCAACAAATGTAATGAAACATCTCCTAAAAGCTCGACATTTGAGTCCAATTTACGGTAGTCAGACCCCTATTGCACCTGAAATGGAAGATTTGATGGTAATTGAGGATATTCCAGATATTTTCCATGTGGGCCACGTTCACAAAGCCCAATTAGATATGTACAAAGGAATTCTTTTGATAAACTCTGGTTCATGGCAAAAACAAACTCCTTTCCAGGCCAGTGTTGGAATGACACCAAATCCAGGAATTGCATTAATGGTAAATTTGAAAACTTTTCAGGTCTTCCATCAGAATTATAATTCTAATTTAGACAATATCTTGCAAAGTTAAATCATCTTTGAAAGTCTTTTTTACCATTTCTGATGAAATTGTTAGTTTGTATTTTTTTGTCCTACCATGAATTCCTTGGTGAATTAGTCTTCCGTTAATTATTCCAGAAAGTTCGATTTCACTTAACATTTGTGTTATTCTTCTTTGGGTTAATTCATCTCGTCCAACAATTTTGCAGAGATTTTTGTATGAGGAATAAATCTCACCAGTTGAAGAACCACTAGCCTTCATTATTGCTAAAATTACTAATTTTTCATGTAATGGGTATGATTTGAGGGAGGTTTCCTCTTTGTTTTCTTCTATTTTTTGAGTTGCTTCTCTAACATGCTCAATTGTCACTTTATCTGATTGTTGTCGTTCTGCAAGTTCTCCTGCTACACGAATCAAATCAATTGCTCTTCTTGCATCACCATGTTCTCCTCCAGCAAGGGCTGCACACAAATTTAGAGCAGGTTCTTCTACAGTGTTTTCTAGAAATGATTCATTGATTCTCTCTTCTAGAATTTTTTTGATTTGTTCAACATTATAATTTGTAAATACAATCTCCTCTTCTCCAAGACTGCTAATCACCCTAGGATCTAGTTTTTCTTTGAATGTTAAGTCATTTGAAATTCCTACCAAAGTCAGAGAGCCTTGTTGTAATCTCTCATTTGCCCTAGTTAGTTGATATAGAATATCTTTACCAGTTTTTGAGACTAGTTGTGCTAAATAATCAATCTCATCAATGACGAATATCGCATTAAGTTTCCCTTCATCAATTTTGTTAAGCATTCTTTTGAAGACCTCACTAATTGCTAGGCCAGTTGTGGGTAATTCCTTCTCAGTTAGGCTTAATTGCCTGCCTAGACTAACTAATAATCCGTAAAGTGTTGTTTCTTCTTTAGAGTTAGAGTATACTAGTTTAATTGGGAAATTTGATTTTTCAACTCTCTCTTGAATTTTTGAAATTACTTTTTTTACAACCAAAGTTTTGCCAGTTCCAGGTTTTCCGTAAACTAAAAGATTTGATGGTCTTGATTGTTTTAAAATTGGTAAAAGAGATTGGGTAACTTGTTCTTGTTCAGAATTTCTATGTAAGATAATTTCTGGGATATATGTGAAATGAAGAATTTCTCGATTTTTAATAATTGATTTTCCAGATTCAGCTGCATCAAGTAATCTATCTATTGGATCAGACATACTCACACACCTTTGTTTCCTCTCAAGATAATCATAATCATATCTGAATTAAGAGAGTATAGAATACAATAGTAGTTGTAGTTAAGTTGGTAATTAATTATTTTTAGTTAGTTTTAGTTTTTCTAAAAAAATAAATTAGAAAAAAAGATGGAGTGGAAATATTGGTGTGTGGGGTTAGTCCTAAATTTACTATATGTTAACAAATTGTTAATTTGGTGTGAAGAAAACTCTCAAAAACCTAATTTTGACCCCTTTATTTCCATTCCAGGCGTTAAGATTGACGTTAACACTGTAAATATCCCAAAAATACCCCCTTTCTTTCCACTCCAGGCACAAAAACCTCTATAATTTAGAGAAATTAAATGGGATTAAATGGTATTATTGTTAATAACAAAAAATACTCTAGGCGTGGGCTAGGCAGTCAACCTTAACAAACCATTTAGTTAACAAACATTTGCGGATCATTTGAACTGTTAACATCTGATCAATTAGATCTCAAAGATGGCAAAAAAACGTATTAGAATTGATATGGAAGACGCTGATGGCGCACGCTATGATATCAAACTAGAAGGAAATGTAACAAGAGACAAAGTCCTAAAAATATTTGAAATGATGGACTTGATGAATATTGAAGAAGAACAAGAACCAACAAACATGGATTCTATTGGCACAAAAATTTGGCATATAGTTGACAAGTTTTTCCCAATGGGTAAATTCACATCTACAAACATTCTAGAGAAATATGAAGATGAATTCAACGAGCCTGTAAAACTAAGTATAATTTCCACCTATTTGGCAAGATTTTCCTCAAAAGGTAGGGTAGATAGGGTAAGAACTGGCCGAGAATGGACATATCAAACCATCAAACAATTACAAAAACAACGATAACCAATTCAAGAAATTGTAATTTTTCTTACAATCAATCTGTCTTTTCCAAGAATTAACTTGACATATTCCCCTTTTTGGACATCCATGAACTTTCTGAACTGTTTTGGGATTGAAATCGTTCCAGCAGATGTGATTTTTACCAATACTTCATTATCTTGTACCGACATAAAGTGATTATAATTTAATAATATATATAATTTAATAATATTCTTGATTTATAATTAATAATGAAAATACGTTGTTTTTGATGAAAATAACAATAAAAATACTGAAAATTTATTGAATAAGAGTTGGTGTACTTCGATTATCTTCAACTTTTGAAATTCCTTTCTCAGTAATTGAATATGTATATGGTTTTGATTCTGTGTTTCTTTGCACTAAACCTTCTTCAAATAATTTTTTCATTAACCTTGAAGTGTGCTCTCTACTCTTTTTTAGTGTGATTTGTATGTCACGTGATGTCATAGCTCTGCTTGTGATGAGATGCAACACGTGATTTGTTGGGTTTGAATAGCCAATTTCAATAACTTCAGGCGTGGAAACAGGCTTTTCTGCAATAACTTGAGGTTCAATTACTTCTTGTGTTGGTAGTTTTTCTGATACCTCATTCTTTGCTAATTTTTCTAAAAATTGTTTTAGTTCCATGTTTGGATCCTCAACTTTCTGCTCAATTCCTTGTATTTCTATGGCATCTAGGCGTATTTTCATATCAATTAACTGTCTTTCATAGTACTCTAAACGCTCAGATTGTGATACATCACCCATTTCAGTCCTAGTTTTGATGAATGGTTTTACTTTAAAGTAACCATACAATCCTACTATACCAATTAAAAATGCAATAATCACACCTAAAATCACTTCAGGGTCAGGAATTTCTACTAACATCACAATCTTTACGCTCGAGTTGTGATTTATCGTGATTGACCAACATTAATTCACACTTTAGATTAACAAACTCACACAGTTTATCACAACTAAACCAACTTGGGTTAGATTGTACTAATCACAGTCATCACATACTACATGCCTGACGAACAAGCCTATCTATCACACCTATCACTTCATCTTCCCTTTCAGGAAAAATATCACTCTCATTTATCACACTAACTTGCTCTGATAGTTTAGATATCACATCAATATCATCAGGCAAAAGTATGCCTAAACCACGAAAAAGTATGATTGAGTAGAACAATCCAATTAATTTCTCTCTAGATTGCCCAACTTGCCTATAATACGCACCTTTAGTTATAGAAAACTTTGATTCTTGAAGATCCTTCTGATTTAAAATAATTTCAATTTGTCGCTCTGTAAACAGTGATTTTTTGATAATTTTACGTATAATGTTGTTAAAATTAGATTCTTCAGATGTTGCCATAGCTATACAAATCTGTATACAGCTATTCCAATTAAACTTTAAAGAGACACATACGAAGGTCTCTTATGACTGGAAATAAAGTTGAAACATTCCTAAAATCAGAATTAAAAAAGAAAAACGCATTACTCTTTGTATTAATTGATTCAGAAGTATCAAATCTTGAGGCTTCAAGTAAACTTGCTCAAGATGTTGAAAAGATTGGTGCCTCTGCAATTCTAGTTGGTGGCTCTACATCTAATGATCAAATGGAGATGGCTCAAGTTGTTAAAGGCATTAAAAAAGGCATCAAAATCCCAATTATCTTGTTTCCAGGAAACGTTACAGGTGTTGTTCCTGATGCTGATGCAATCTTGTTTAGTTCTTTGATGAACTCTGAGAATCCATACTTTATCACTCAGGCACAAGCCTTGGGAGCTCCAAGCGTGCTCAAATTTGGTCTAGAACCACTCCCAACTGCTTATTTGGTAATTGGTGATGGAACAACAGCATGGTTTGTAGGATCTGCACGAGGAATTCCATTTGAGAAACCAAAAATTGCTGCTGCATATGCCCTTGCAGCACAATTCCTTGGAATGAGGTTTGTGTATCTTGAAGCAGGTTCTGGAGCAAAATCAAGTGTTACACCTGAGATGGTAAAGACTGTTAGACATGCATTTAATGGATTTTTGATAGTTGGTGGAGGTATCAAAGATGTCAAAACTGCTGAGGGACTAGTCAAAGCAGGAGCTGATGCATTAGTTATTGGAACATTCCTTGAAAAAGGTGGAAGCATCACAAAACTCCAAGAAATAGCAAAAGCAATTCAAAGAAGCAAGTAATAGAACTGTATCATGTCTGAAAACGACGCAATTTCTCGTATTAAGGACATAAAGATGCCTCAATACTATCTGGATTACTATTCCCACTTATCTTCAGAATCTTACAGAATATTTGAGCAGGCAGCAGCAGCTAAATCAACACTTTTGGATTCATCAGGGATTATTGAGCCTAAAATCGCATTTGATTTGGCAGACAGAGTTGCAAAAATGCACGAAATTGATATTGCTCAACCACTAAGAGAATTATTAAAAATTCATGGAAAGGAACTCTCAGCTTTACTATTATCAAAAGAAATTGCTTTGGGAAAATACTCAGTTGAGGATGCATCACTTGAAGATAAATTAGATTTGGCAGTTCGTGTAGGACTGGCAATAGTTACAGAGGGAGTTACAATTGCACCATTACAAGGAATCAGTGAAGTATCAATTAAGAAAAACAAAGATGGTACTGACTACCTCTCAATTTCTATTGCAGGACCAATGCGTTCAGCAGGAGGAACAGAGTCAGCAGTAACCATGTTAATTGCAGATCATGTAAGAAAAGCAGTAGGTCTTGCAAAATTTCAGGCAAACTCCTTTGATGATGAGACAGGTAGATTTGTAGAAGAATTACGAATCTATGAAAGAGAAGCCAGCAGTTTCCAATTTCATATTTTAGATGAAGATATCGAACATGTAATTTCTCATCTCCCAGTTGAGCTTGATGGTGTGGATACTGATCCATATGAGGTAGTAAATCACAAGTCAATGACCCGAATTAAGACTGATAGAGTCAGAGGTGGAGCTCTACGAGTACTAAATGATGGACTAATTGGAAGATCCAAAAAACTACTCAAAAGAATTGAAATGTACAATCTTGATGGTTGGGAATGGCTCAATGATTTGAAAGGTGCTGTACAGACAGGTGATAATCAAGAAGATGCAGCAGCTAAGAGAATGCGTGAGGTAATTACAGGCAGATCCGTTTTATCCATGCCTAACAAACTAGGAGGATTTCGATTAAGATATGGAAGAGCATGCAATACTGGATTTGCAGCTGTTGGTATTCACCCCGTAATTGCTGAGATTTTAGATCATACAGTAGCAGTAGGAACTCAAATCAAAATTGATATTCCCGGAAAAGGTGCTACTGTAGCCTTTGTTGATTCTATTGATACTCCAACTGTACGTCTGAATAACGGAAGTGTTGTAAAAATTCGAGACATTAAACATGGTTTAGAAATTAAAAATGAAATTGAAAAAATCTTACATCTAGGAGATATTTTAATTACATTTGGAGACTTTTTAGAAAACAACTCCACACTTGTACCTTCTGGATATGTAGAAGAATTTTGGATTGAAGAATTAAAACTAAAAATCCAAAAATATGAGCCTAATGATCAATTCCTAAAGCAATTCCTAAAGCAATTCCTAACTAAAATCCCTACAATTGATGAAGCACTAAAAATATCACTAGACTTTCAAATTCCTTTACATCCAAGTTATCTGTACTATTGGGATCAAATCTCATCTCAAGAATTATCTAAACTACTTGAACCAAAAAAAGTCAATGAAAACTCTATTGAATATTCACTTGACTCTAAAAAAATTCTAGAAAAACTTGGCACTCCTCACATTGTACAAAATGATGCAATAATTCTAGAAAACTTGGAGGCAAAAATTTTCTTTAATTTATTATTTAGAGAAAAACCAACAATTAGTGAATTATCAGTTCCTCAAATAATTTCTGCATCATCAGGAATTCAAATTAGAAATAAATTCTCAACATCAATTGGAGTTAGAATCGGAAGACCTGAAAAAGCAGCAGCTAGACAAATGAAACCTCCAACACACGTACTATTTCCTGTCAGTGACAAAGGTGGACCAACTAGAGATTTACTAAAAGCATCAAGGAATGAGCACTTTTTTGCAAATATGTTTAACAGATTTTGTTCTCAATGTAATGAGCCATCAATTGGAATAAAATGCATAAAATGTGGCACAAAAACTACAATTTCCTACAGATGTAACAAATGTCGAGATACACTTAGTGAGCCATTTTGTGAAAAATGTAAAAGAAAAGCACCATCATACTCTCACAAAGAATTTCCATTAAAGTCTAGATTACTTTCAGCCCAAGAAAAAATGGGAATACGTGCTAAAGAGCCATTCAAAGGAGTCAAAGAACTACTCAACCAAGACAAAATTGCAGAACCACTCGAAAAAGGCCTTGTACGTCAAAACTATGGATTAACTGTATTCAAAGACGGAACTGTAAGATTTGATGCAACAAACTCCCCAATCACTCAATTCAAATCATCTTGGATTGGAACATCAATTGAGAAGCTAAAGGAATTGGGTTACACTCATGATATTGATGGTAAACCAATAGAGAACCCAGATCAAATAATAGAAATTCGTATGCAAGATGTTATCATTCCATATGAAAGTGGACGATATCTTGTTTCTACTTGTAAATACATTGACACTCTCTTAACAAAATTTTATGGTAAAACTTCATTTTACAATGTAAAAAATATTGAAGAACTTTTAGGTCATCTGATAATTGGTTTAGCACCACACACATCAGTAGGAATTGTTGGACGAATTATTGGATATACTGAAACTCATGTTTGTTTTGCAACTCCTAATTGGCATTCTGCAAAAAGAAGAGATGCAGATGGTGATGCTGATTCTGTAATGCTCTTAATGGATAGTTTACTTAATTTCTCTAGACAATTCTTGTCTGATAGAATTGGTGGATTAATGGATGCACCACTACTTGTTCAACCACTAGTATTACCTCATGAATCTCAACCGCAAGCACATAATCTTGAAGTAACCAAAATTCTTCCCTTGGAATTTTTTGAATCAACTCTCAAGCAAACAAAAGCACCTGATGTCACATCTGTAGAAATTATAAAATCTCGATTAGAAACTGAGAGACAGTTTTATGATTACCACTTTACACATTCTACATCATCATTAACTACATCAAAAGCACGTAGTGCATATTCTACACTTGGTTCTATGCTTGATAAATTTGACATGCAAGTTAGAAATGCTGAATTAATTGATGCAGTAAATACATCAGAAATTGTTTCAAATGTAATTTCTACACACTTAGTTCCTGATATAATGGGAAATCTTCGGGCTTATGCCAGGCAGAGTTTTAGATGTACTGCTTGTGGTAAATCATTTCGTAGAATGCCATTAATTCAAACATGTGTATGTGGACACAAACTAATTGCAACAATTACTCGAGGCTCTGTTGAAAAATATCTAAAACTTGCAAAAAGACTCGTTGAAAAATATGATGTTGGAGAATATCAGAAAGGAAGAATTCATGCACTATCTGATGAGATTGAATTAGTATTTGGAAAGAATCAAGGTGACCAACAACTCTTAACTGATTTTTCCTAGAAAAATTACCTTAGTTTGACATAATCATAGGCGCCTAATTTGTTATCAAAACAAAAGTGTACTTTTTGATAGTTCTTTCTTAGTGCCTTTACTTTAGGAAGCATTTTCTTTGGATCCTTTTTCTCAATTACAACTTGTTTGATAAATAATGCAATCTCTTGCATTTCTGCTTTCTTCATTCCAAGTCTAGTAATTTCTGAAACTCCTAATCTAATTCCTCCTGGATGGAAATAGTTTCGTCCAGCCTTGATATCTCCTGGAATCAATTGTCTGTTAACAATGATGTTTCCTTTTTCTAGTTCAGCTTCGACTTTACCGCCATCTGAATAATCTAAAACATTAACTGCAATCTGATGTGATTGTGTAAATCCTCTACTCTCTCCTAATACTTTGAATCCTGCATCACTTAATGCATCAGCTAAATACTTTGCATTTTTAATTACTTGAACAGCATAATCTTTTCCAAACTCTAAAGCTTCTGCAAATGCAACAGCTTTTCCTGCCATGTGATGAATGTGATGGCTACTTGTAAGACCAGGAAACGTTGCCTTTTTGATTGACTCTTCGTGTTCTTTAGAACCTAAAACTAATCCACCTTGTGGCCCATACAATGTCTTGTGAGTACTCATAGTCATAGTGTCTGCTCCCTCACGCATAGGATCTTGAAATTTACCACCTGCAATTAATCCTGCAACATGAGCTGCATCATAATTGATGTGCATATCATAACTTTTTAGAAAATCTGATAATTCTTTGACAGGATGTGGGAATAAAAATAACGAACCACCAAACATTGCCATCTTTGGAAGACGATTAGCCTTTTTGAGATCTTTTACTTTTTGTTTTGTTTTATCTACATCAATAGTCATCTCTTGGGCATCAAATGGATAAAACTCGATTTCTAATCCATGAACTAATCCAGCAGTTCCTGAATGTTCTTTTTTACCATGAGAAATATGACCTCCAGCAGGAATTGATGGTGCTAACATTACATCACCAGGATTTGTAAATGCAGAATAAACTGCCAAGTTTGCTACAACTCCTGAAATTGGTCTAACATCTGCAAATTTTGCTTTGAATAATTTTTTAGCTAATTTCATACATTCAAACTCTACATCATCAATGTAGACACAACCAGCATAGACTCTTTCTCCAGGCCAACCTTCAGCATAACGATTTCCAAAATCAGAAATTATTGCCTCTCTGACTGCAGGACTAGGAATATTCTCACTTGCAATTAACGGAATTGAATTTTCAAACCATTTGTGATGCTCTTTTAATTTTGTGAAAATTTTATTGTAAGACTCTTTATTTTGAGACTTTGCCATAATTTGCAACAAGATTTTCCCAATTTAAAAACACCGATAATTTCTCAATTTTTCAGAATCTTGATCTGGAAGGTATAAAAGGGGAATCTAGAGTTTTTGCACTTATGGGTATGCAAGCTACATCAAAAGGAAATATGCCTGTTGTTCTTCTAAAAGAAGGCGGTTCAGAAACCAAAGGCCGTGATGCACAAAAAAATAATATCGCAGCAGCCAAAATTGTAGCAGAAATTGTTCATACCAGTCTAGGTCCACGAGGAATGGATAAAATGCTTGTAGATTCTCTAGGCGATGTTACTATTACTAATGATGGTGCAACCATCCTAAAAGAAATTGATGTTCAACATCCAGCAGCAAAAATGCTTGTTGAGATTTCTAAAACTACAGATAATGAAGTAGGAGATGGAACAACCTCTGTTGTTGTTTTAGCAGGAAGCTTACTTGAACAAGCCGAATCATTAATTGATCAAGATGTTCATCCAACAATCATTGTTGATGGTTATAGAAAAGCCGGTAAAAAGGCAAAACAATTCCTTGAAGATATTTCAGAAAAAATTAATCCAAATGATAAAAATACACTTACAAAAATTGCAAAAACTTCCATGCAAACCAAACTAGTTAGAAAAGACTCTGACCAATTAGCAGAAATTGTTGTAAAATCAGTACTTGCAGTTGCTGAAAAAGATGGTGAAAATTATAATGTTGATATTGATGATATTAAAGTAGAAAAGAAAGCAGGCGGTTCTGTCAAAGATTCTTTAATCATTCAAGGAATTGTTCTTGATAAAGAAATTGTTCATGGTGGTATGCCAAAAAAAGTAACTGATGCTAAAATTGCTCTAATTAACACTGCATTAGAAATTAGTAAAACAGAAACTGATGCTAAAATTAACATTTCAAATCCTCAACAACTAAAATCATTTTTAGATGAAGAAAATAGAATGCTAAAAACTATGGTTGACAAAGTAATCGGTTCTGGTGCAAATGTAGTTTTGTGTCAAAAAGGATTAGATGATATGGCTCAACACTATCTAGCAAAAGCTGGAATTATTGCAGTTCGAAGAATTAAAGAAAGTGATCTCACTAAACTTGCAAAAGCAACAGGAGCTAGAATTATTACAAACTTGGATGATCTCTTTGAGAAAGATCTTGGTAGCGCAGCAATTGTTGAGGAAAGAAAAATTGAAGAAGACAAATGGGTATTTGTTGAGGGATGTAAACATCCAAAGGCTGTCACACTATTGTTACGTGGAGGCTCACAAAGAGTAGTAGACGAGGTTGAGCGTTCTGTTCATGATTCACTTATGGTTACAAAAGATGTAATGGAAAAACCAGAAATTGTTGCAGGTGGCGGTGCTCCTGAAACATATGCTGCAACAAAACTAAGAAGTTGGGCAAAATCTCTTGAAGGTAGAGAACAACTAGCTGCTGAGAAATTTGCTGATGCATTAGAGGCAATACCATTAGCTCTTGCTGAAAATGCTGGAATGGATCCAATTGATACACTAACACTTCTTCGTTCAAAACAACAGAAAGGAGAGAAATGGACTGGAATTGATGTAATGAAAGGAAAAATTGCAAATATGAAATCAAGTGATATTATTGAACCACTTGCAGTCAAACTTCAAATTGTATCAGCATCTGCAGAAGCTGCTTGTATGATTCTTAGAATCGATGATGTTATTGCTACTCAAAAATCTGGTGGAGGTCCACCTGGCGGTGGTGAAGGAGGAATGCCACCTGGAATGCCACCTGGAATGGGCGGTATGGGTGGAATGCCTGGAATGGGTGGTATGCCTGACATGGGCGGAATGATGTAAGTAATTTTTGAAAAAATTATTTCTAAAAAGTTTATTTGATTACTATATTTACGAACAACATTGAACAAAACCTCATCAAGACTACTTACTGGATTCAAGTACATCTATCTAGTTGCATTTTTTGCATTACTTGCAGGATTCTTTCATCCACTAATCACAAACACCAGTTTTGATAGTGTAGTAATTGGAGTATTGGTTTTGTTTGTAGGTCTTGCAGGTGGTGTCTTACTTTACAAAGCAGCTACATCTGAGAAAAAAAGAGAAATATTTCTTGGAGGAGGATTTGCTTTAATTGGAATTTCACTATTCTATATCTTTCAACTTACAGGACGAGTCTAAACATCAAAGTACAAGTAAAACTCGTGAGGATGAGGTCTGATTGCAATCTCACGTTGATCTCGTCTTTCTAGTTCAATGATTTTGTCAATTACATTATTTGTGTAAATTGGATTAAGGAATTTTCTATCACTTTCCAACTCATCTAATGCTTCACTGAGATTTCTTGGTAAAACACCAATTCCTCTTTTAGCTCTATCTGATTTTGTCATCTTGAAAATATCATCACGAACTTCATCTCCTGGATCCATCTTTTTCTTAACCCCATCAAGACCTGCTGCAGTTACTGCTGCAAATACTAGATATGGATTCGATGATGGATCAGGTGCTCTAAACTCTAATCTTTTAAGATTGGCATATTTCTCACCTGTAAGATGATTTGGAACTCTAACTATTGCAGAACGATTTCCTGAACTCCATGCAATATATGCTGGAGCCTCGTATCCTGGAACTAATCTATGGTAAGAGTTTGTAGTTGGATTACAAATAGCTGATAATGCTTTTGCGTGATTAATAATACCACCACAGAAATATCGTCCTAATTGACTTAATTCAATTTCATCATCTGGATCAAAGAATTGATTTTCTTTACCTTTCCACAAACTAACATTAACGTGCATTCCTGAACCTGAATCCATTGCAATTGGTTTTGGCATCATTGTTGCAACTTTACCATACTTTTGTGCAACGTTTCTAATTACATACTTGTATGATTGTGCAGCGTCAGCAGCATTTGTCATGTAATCATATTTGATATCAATCTCACATTGTCCTGCAGTTGCAACTTCGTGATGATGGTTATCACACAAAATTCCAAAATTCTTGTTTAGAATATTTACACATTCATTTCTGTAAGGAGTTAAAGTATCAGCTGGGGTACTTGGATAGTATCCTTCTTGTAATCCCATTGGATATCCATCACCATCATTACTCCATGGAGCTTCTTTTGATTCAATAGAATATGATTGTCCTTTGTATGGAGTTAGTACGTCCCAATGGACTTTATCAAAGACAAAAAATTCTACTTCTGGACCCCATGTACTAAAATCAAATCCTTGAGTTTTGATGTATTCTTCTGCTTTTTGAGAAATACCTCTAGGATCACTTTCTAGTCTTCCTCTGTTTCCTCCCCAATACACATCACAGAGTAATCTTGCAGTTTTGTTTTCAGTTAACCAAGGAATAATTGCAAATGTGTTTGGATCTGGTTTTAAGAGTAAATCTGAATCTTGAATACTAGTAAACCCAATAATTGATGAACCATCTAATTTTGGTAATCCATCTCTCATTTGATCTGGCGTAAATGTATCAGCAGAAATTGTAGTATGATGAAAATGACCAGTAAGACCTGTAAATTGTAAATCAATAAACTGAATTCCTTCATGTTTAATTCTGGAGAAAACTTCATCTGTTGAGTATGTAACTTGCATTGCTTTACCGTGGCTTACTTTATAGGGCAATTTTTGTACTTCAATCAAACACAAATACATCCATCATTTAAGGATTAGGTAAGTCATGTCAGAAGAAAATCAAATCAATATCAACTCACTACACCATACAGTATTGCTAGAAACTGAAGATGAAAATCTTTTAGAACTTACTCCAAATTATTACAGAACCCTGTCTGATTTCATAGGAAATCTAAAAAAACAAGAATTTGATGGTATTGAAAGCAAAATCAAAGATACTATGATTGAGATGGCAACTGAATTAACATCATTACTCATTAACATAAGATTGGATAAAATTTCAAGAGAAGAAGATTATGATATTGGATTTCTCTTAGATGAGGAGAAATTCATACTAGATTCCCAAGAAGACCAACAAGAAAGAACAGAGATGATTTTATCAGCCACACTTAATGGAAAATCAAAATTTCTAGAATCTCTTGCTCAGAATCATAAAACCAAAAAAGTTGTAATTCGATTTTTAAATGAAGTAGATGAAATTGTAGGAGCTGATTTTGAAAAATATGGTCCATTCAAAACTGAAGACATTGCAACCATACCCTATGAGAATGCCCAAGCACTAATTGCTAAAAATGTCGCAACAAAGGTCCACCTAGAAGATTAAGTAGAAATTATACCTGTTATTCTCATTAATCATGTCTCATACAGGCGTTGATGTAATTGATTTTCTGTTTTATACAATTTATCCTGTAATTGGAATTTTTATCGTAGAGGCCATTAGTAGACTTATTCGAGCACCAAAGTGGATTAAACTCTGGACTCAAGCTATAGTGTCAATTGGATTTGGAGTATACTATTGGTTTATTCTTCCAGCACCACAAAATTTTCCAATGACTGCAATGGTAATGTTTGCACTAGCCATTGCACTAATCTATCAGGGAAGACGTGCAAAAATTTCACCTGAAAAAAGTCCGTACTAGAATCTTTTGAATAGTCTTTTGAAAATATTTGGTTTGTCTCGTCCACCATCTCTGATTACTTTTTTCTCACCAAATCTTTTTGCTCTAATTTGTGTTAGTTTGACACATCTGTGTTCTTCAGGTAGTCTATGTTCTGCACAAAAAGGATCTTTACAATAATTACAATGAAAAGGCATATCTGTCAAATCTCCACAATATGCACATTTTTCTGACTCCACAAAATGATTAACCATTTTTCATTTAATAAAGGTGATAGAATTTTTCTAGTTCTTTTTTGGTCTAAACGTTTTTACGATGATAAACTTGAATTTAATTAAATGATTCAAGGTAAAGTTGCAATAATTACTGGAGCAAGTAGTGGTATTGGATATGCTACTGCACTCAAACTATCAAAGGCAGGAGCTAAAATTGCAATTGGTGCAAGACGTGTTGATAAATTAGAAGAATTGGCAAAACAAATCACTGATAATGGCGGTGAAGTTTATTTTCAAAAATTAGATGTAACTAAAAGAGAAGAATGTGATAATTTTGCAAAGGCAGTTTTAGAGAAATGGAATTCTATTGATATTTTAGTAAATAATGCAGGTCTAATGCCTCTGAGTTTCTTTAAGAGCCTCAAAGTAGATGAATGGGACAGAATGGTTGATGTTAACATTAAAGGAGTTTTGTATATGGCAGGTTCTGTAATTACTCACATGAAAGAGAAAAAATCAGGTCACATTGTTAATTTGTCCTCAGTTGCAGGACGAATTGTATTTCCTGCAGGTAGTGTTTATTGTGCAACAAAACATGCAGTTGCAGCATTTAGTGAAGGATTACGTCAAGAGTTTAGTGTTCGCTCAAATATTAGAATTACAAGTATTGAACCAGGTGTAGTAGATACAGAACTTAACAATACAATTACTGATGAATCACTAAAAGGATTTGTAGAGAACACAAAAAAGATGCAAGCATTACAAGCAGAAGATATTGCAAATGCAATACACTATGCAGTTGATTCACCAGATTATGTTAATGTAAATGAAATTCTAATTAGACCTACAACTCAAGAACGATAATTATTCGTCTGAATCTTTTTCTTTACTCATATGTTCTAAAAGTGCTCTAACCTCAACTCCCAATTCTTGATTGTCATTTGAGAGATTTAGTTTTTCTGCAATGTTGTTTTTAAATTCTGCATCTTCAGATTCAATATTTCTTTTTTGTACACAATCAATATGATTTTGTCCAGTTCCAGAAATTTTGTGACAGATGTTACAGATTTTCATAATTATTCTAATTAATACGACGATTTAATAATTTCATTTTGTGCCTCATCTACTACGGGATCGTCGTCTAGCTTGGTATGATACTAGTCTGGGGGACTAGTGGTCGCAGGTTCAAATCCTGCCGGTCCCATTAGTATCACCTTCGTAATTATCATAATTTTAGAATTTTTAACAACTGATCAAAATTTACTCTTGATTTTTCTTCTTTGTACTGTTTTAGTGCCTCAATAATTTTTTCTTTAGGAGAGTTTTTGTAAACTTTTTGTGTTTTTCTAGCAATTCCTGAACCGATAAAAAATGCTTGAGTAATTGATGTTACATTTGATGGTCTTCTATTAGTGCTTGAACTCTCAAAGTCTATTAGTGTAGATTTTGTTTTTCCTACAATAACATGTTTTGAAACATTACTTAATTCACCATGATCAAAATTAATCTGATCTAATCTAAAACAATCCTCAAGAACTTTTTTAATTGTAGATTTTAATTTTTTTGCACTACCTACACCTGTAAGTGAATTTATCCAATCACTAATTTTTTCACCATCAAGATATTCCATTACTAGAAAATTTTTACTAACATCGATCATTTTTGGTCCAACATTTACAGAATTAACTAGTTTTAACAAGACTGATTCATTTTTCATATCTTTTCTTTGTGAATCTGTTCTCCTGATTTTTAATGCAACTTGTTTGTTATTTTTTTTTGCTAAAACAACTACTCCGACATATCCTTTTCCCAAAATAGCTAATTTTCCAAGTGTAGTTGGACCTGTTAATGAAATTGATTTGATTTTTAATTTTTCCAATTCATTAATTCTTGATTTTATTTGACGACTAGTAGCTTTTGGATATCCAAGAATTAGTGAATATGGTTCTTCTAAAAATTTCTTAATTGAAATAAAGGAGTGTTCCATCAGTTGAAATCAACTCGCCTACTTCCTCTTTAATTGATTTGCTCAAATTTTTAGTTCCTATCGAAACTCTGAATCCTCGCTTAAAATCACCAATCAGACCTTTTGGCATGCCTGTTTGAAGATTCTTTTTCAAAAATTCTGTGATAAATTTAACAGCTTCTGTATGTTTTCTTTTTTCAAGCGAAATTATTTTTCCACTAGTTTCAATCCACATCAGTTCTGTATTTTTAAGATTTTTAGAAATGAAACCTTTTGAACTACTTTCTCTGAAAAATTCTGGTCCATTTTTTGTGTATGTATCAGAAATCTTTGTAGATTCTAAGAAAAACAAGAGATATGCTTCTTTAATTTGATCAGAATGAGCATTACTTCTTAGTACTGTAAACCCACCAAGTTCTAATTGTGTAGATAGTGATGTAGTTGCCCTCTTAATCTGTCCCCATATCACATCAGGACTTCTAGGTTTGAAATCAAATTTTATCACTAACAAATTATTCCAATATTTTTTTGAAATTTTAGATTTTTTACTTTGAAATAATGTTAATCTAGGTTTTTCTTTAAATGCTCTTGAAACTAAAACAAACTTTCCAATATTTTCATCTGAAATTGCAGCAGCTAAATTCCTGTTACTGTCAATTGGATCAATAATTACTATTGATGTATCAAACTTTTTTGTAGTTTTTCCAATTATTTGGTTTTCTTTAATTTCTGAAATTGATTTAATTGTATTTTCAAAACTTTTAAAATTTAAAATTAAAACTTCAGAAACATAACCACTAAATCCCTGTTTAGCAATTTCTGCACCATAAATTCCATTTGATTGTAAAAATGTTTTAAGAATTCTAACTTCATTTCTCATTTTAGAAGTTAATGATTTTTCCATGAGCTTTGTATGAAATGGAGATCTATCTGCTGCACTTTTCCATTCACCTAGTTTTACATCATAAAATGGTACAACATTGATTTTAGTATCTTTGATTTTAGCCTCAACATATGGGTGTTCAGAGTATCTTACGTATGGAGAATATTTTTTTAATGAATCAAAACCAATTTTTTTTGAAATCTTTTCAAATTTTTCTTCTGATGTTGTTTTTTTAAACTTGACAAAAATATCCACATCTGCATTTTTTGATAACCATGTTCCCTTTGCAAAAGAACCTCCAAACTCTAATCCTAATACTTCAGAATATTTTTTTATTTCATTTTCAACTAAATTGTAAGCTATCTCTGCAATACTGTTTTTTGATTTTTCAACAGTTTTTGTTGGTACAACTGATTTCCCAATTTTAGAAATTACTTGTTTCATGTAGCCATAACCTCCACTAAATCTGAATAAATTGGTCCATTAGGTGTTAGTTCACTTTTTTTTAACTTTATGCTAGAAATTTTCTGTATTCCAAAATCTACCATTCCTTGTTTTTCCAATTCTTTTGTCATATCTCCAACCTTCTTTTTAATTCTAAATACTGTGATATGAGGTTTGAATGCTTTATCTGAAATTAATCCTAATGGTTCTAACACTTTATTGACTTTTTGTGATAATTCTATGAGTAAATTTCCTCCATTACTATCAGTTCCAACCCAAATTACTCTAGGGAATTTAGGTTTAGGAAATGCTCCAATTCCTATCAAATTGACATTAAAACTTGAAAATTCTATAGTTGATAGTGCCTGTTTTACTTTCTGCAGAATATTTTCAGAAATTTCACCTAAAAATTGTAACGTAAAATGTAAATTTCTTGATTCTATAGCTTTTGCATCAATGCAAATTTCTTTCTGAAATTTTTCAATGGAATTAATTACATTTTCATCTGAAATCTCAATTGAAACAAATGTTCGCATTACAACATTTTTTGGCATATCTTTATAATAATTTCCGGTAACTTCATAGACGAGCCTTTTTTTTAATAATTATTGACAAAACTAATTGTATGTTTGACTGGAATGCCTGGTGCAGGAAAATCAACTATAGCTGACGGACTAAAATCAAAAGGATATGATATTATCAATATGGGAAATGCAGTTAGAGAAGAAGCAAAAAAAAGAAATTTAGAATCAACTAGAGAAAATCTTGGAAAATTAATGCTTGAACTTAGAGAAAAAAATGGTCCTGGTGCAATTGCAGAATTAGTGAAATCACAAATAGAATTATCAAATGCAAATGTAATTTTAATTGATGGAGTGAGATCAAACAATGAAATTCAAGTACTTAGAAAATTTGGTATTGTAAAATTATTAGCAATTCATGCATCAACTGATACAAGATTTGATTTTCTTCAAAAAAGAGGAAGATCAGATGATCCTCAAACAATAGCTCATTTTGAGGAAAGAGATAACAGAGAACTAGGTGTTGGTATTAGTAACTCAATTGCATTATCTGATTATGCAATATCTAACATTGGTTTATCAAAAGATGAATTGATTGATTCAGCATTTAAAATAATACAAAGTTGGATAGAATGAAAATACCAAGCATTAGTTGTAAAATAGAAATGTTTTGTTCAGTTAATTCTTCAGAAGATCCTGAAAAAATTAAACAAGCAATATCTAATGTTTTTCCAAATTCAAAAATAAAAAATGAAAATTATTCAATTAGTGCAATATCTAAAGATTTGAATTCTTTTGAAAAAATTTATGAAACAATTCAATTAAACAAATCTCAGAAAAGTTATAGACGAAGTCTAGAACAAAATTTGAAAAATGATTCCACTTGGTTTTATCTAAACAAACAAGCAGCATTTGTCGAAAAGATAGCAATTTGTGAAGAGGCTGAAGAATCCCCACTAGGTCCTATCAAAGTAGTATTAACATCATCAAATATTGATGGAATTATTGATTGGATAATTTTTGATTAGCTAAGAAAATTCACTCTTTATTGACTATTTTTTTTAGTTCGAATCTAAAATTCATTTTTTAGAATTATTATCTAATGTTCATAAAATTAGGCATAATTGCAGGTATTCTCATCTTAGGAGGCATGATCTTCTCAAATGAAATTGATACCTTATTTCCATCAACTTCTGCAAATGTAGTTGATTCTCTAAAAGAAGACATATCTAATTTTGGAGCAAAAGCAACAGACTCTGTAGAAAAAAGAATTGATGACTCTATTGATAAAATTGTGGACAAAACAGGCGATGCAATAACTAATGAAATAAGCGAGGCAGGAGACAAGATTAGTGATGAAATCTCTGATGTTAAAGAATCATCAAAACAAAAAATTGATGAAAAATTTTCTGACTTTAATCCAATTGAATCGATAAAAAATATTTTTTCTGATAATCCAAACGTTGAAGAATTAACAGATTCAACCAATAATATAATTACTGAAGACATTACAACTCAAAGTACTGTAGAGAATCAATTACCAATTATTCATGAAACACTATCACTATCTACAACTCAAGCATCAAATGATGATATTGTTCTTCAATATTCTGATTCAAGTGGAAAAACAAATAGCGTTAATGTAATTATTAGAACTGATCAAAAAGAAATTTTCTCTGGAATATTTTTTACATCAATGTTTGAAACCAATCTAAATGATATTTCTGGTCAACCATATTATGTAGATATGATTGTAGAACATGAAGATTATGGAACTATAAACTCATCAGTATTTAATCCAGGAGATTCCACTGATTCAAAAATCAGTGGTATATTTTCTCAATCATGATTTAATTTTCTTTAAACAGTGATACAAATTCAGGTAATACATTTGCACTTGTATTTCTTAATATCAAATCCATTTCTGATGACATTTCAGTTTTTTCAGGATTAATTTCAATTAATACAGCATTATTTTGTTTAGCATAGATTGGTAATGTATTTGCAGGAGATACAACAAGTGATGTTCCAGCAATTATCATTAAATCACATTGACTTGCAAGAATCATTGCATTTTTCCAAACATCTTGTGGTAATGACTCTCCAAACCAAACTACATCTGGTCTTAGTATATTCCCACATTTACATAATGGAGGGATTTCAGAAAATTCAGTCATTATTTCATCATGAAACTCACAAACTGTACACTTTATCTTCATTATGCTCCCATGCAATTCCAATACATGTGAACTACCGGCTTTTTGATGCAGACCATCAATATTTTGAGTCAATATTGTGACATCTGTATATTTTTCAAGTTCTGCGATGGCTATGTGACCTTGATTAGGACTAGCTGAAAAAATATTGCTTCTTCTTTCATTGTACCATTCCCAAACTAATTTTGGATCTTCATAAAATGCATCAATTGTAGCTAACTTCATGGCATCATAATTTCTCCATAATCCATCTTTACCTCTAAATGTAGGAATCCCACTTTCTTGAGAAATTCCAGCACCTGTTACAAAAACAATTTTTTTAAAATCTTTAATTTCTTCTTTAATTGATTCAAACATCATTTGATTTCTATTTCTAATAGATCTCTTGCAGTAATCACTGAATCATGAATTTCTTTTGCCTCATTCAAATGTCCTATTTCATCTTTGTATCTTGCTGAAAAATGTGTCAAAATTAAATTTTTTACTTTAGCATTTTTAGCCAATGTTGCAGCTTGCTTTGCAGTAGAATGACAAGTATCTTGTGCTCTTTGTTTTTCTTCATCTAGAAATGTAGAATCAAATACTAGATAATCACATTCATCAAAAAATTTCTCCAATTTCTCAGTTGGCATTGTATCACCTGAAATACCGATTTTTTTACCTGGACGTTTTTCTCCTAATACTTGTTCAGGTTTTATTATTTTTTCATTATGATTGATTTCATTTCCATTTTGTAATTTATTCCATAATTCACCTTCAGGTATGCCTAATTCTTTTGCTTTTTCAACATTGAATCTTCCTGGCTTATCTTTTTCTTCAATTAGATAAGAAAATGCAGTAATTGAGTGATTAGCTTTGCAGGTATGTATTGTAAACTTTTCATTATCAATTATTTTTTCTTCATTAATTACATTAATCAAAACTGGAAATGATAATCCAAAGTTTAACACTTTGATGTTAGCTGCAATAAATTCCTCAATACCACTAGGACCATAGATTTCTAAAGTTTCAGTTCTATTTTGCATAGACATTGTTTGTAACAATCCTAAAATTCCTACACAATGATCTCCATGAAGATGTGTAACAAAAATTTTCATTTTTTTATTCCAACCTAAACCTGATTTCATATAGGAAATTTGTGCAGATTCACCTGCATCAAACATTAGAATTTCCCCATCCCTTTCCAAACAAATGCATGACAATCCTCTTCTTTCAGTAGGCTGTGCAGCTGATGTTCCTAAAAATACAAGTTTCATTTAATCAAAATTGTCCTAGTCAAGCTTTTATGCCTATAGATTTGATATTTTTTCAATCCTTTTAGTTTTAGATTATCTCCTAATTCTTTTTTGTACATTATTGCAATTTTTTTTCGTTTAGGAAGAACTGAAATGAATCTTTTTAGAATCTCTTCAGGTTTTTCACTAGTTTTAGAATTAAGTCCATATGGTAAATCAGTAACAATTCCATCATATTTTTCAGGAATTTTTAACATTTCTTTAAAATCAGTATTAAAAATTTCAGATTTGAATTTATTTTCTTTGAGATTCTCTTTTGCAATATTGAACATTTTCTCATCAAAATCCATCCCAATTGCATGAATACCCATGGATTCAGCCTCCAAAAGTGTAGTTCCTGTACCACAAAATGGATCACATACTGTTTCTCCTGGTTTTAGACCAATCAAATTTATCATAGCTCTAGTTAATTTCCAATCTAATTCATTAGGATACGTCTTTGTCTTTTTTGGCCTGACTCTTTGTTTTGTCATCTTTGAGAACCCAAAGAAATTTTCTTTGTTAGTAAAAATGAGATATACTGTAATATCTGGATTTTCCATCTTTACTTTTGCATGAGAAAATTTTGATATCATATCTCCCATTGAATTTTCTAATTCAGGAACATTGAATTGGTTTGATGACAAATTGATTATTCTACAAACAAATGTTTTTGCATTTTTAAGAATTTCAAAATTACTTTCATCTAAAAATAACCCAGACATTTTTCTTAATATTTGTCCTGATATTTTAACAAATGATGCTCGATTTGATATCTCACTCCAATTTGTTTTTGATTGAATAATTACTAAATTTGAAATTATTTTCACTTTAGAAAATCTATCGTACATTTTTGCTATTGCAACAACTTCATCTGTAGCAAGTTCTAAATTTTCTTTGAATAAAACAAAAAAACTTTCTGGCATTACACTATTGCCTTTGCAATCGTATTTGAAACATCAACTAGTGATGTTTTTCCAGGAATTGTATTTACACTAACAATTTTTGTTACTCCAGCTTTCTTAATTTTCTTTTCTGCATCATTCATCAATAATGCATGTGTACATGCAACATACACTTTTTTACATTTTTGTTTCTTGAGAAATTGAGTGGCTTTTACAATGCTTCCTCCAGTACTAATCATATCATCAACTAAAATCAAATCTCTATTTGCAACTTCATCTAGATTCTTTGTTTTAATCTGAACTTTTCCTGTTTTTCTATCTCTTTTTTTCTCTAATGCAATGTATTCTGAGCCTAATTCTTTTGCAAACTCTTTTGCTCTTTCTTTTCCTCCTTGGTCTGGTGATACAACAAGAGGATTTCTCAGGCTCAATTTCTTGAAATATCGGACAAGTTCAGGAATTGCAGAAACATTCTTTGTTTTGATGGAAAAATGTTTGAATCCAATCAAACTATGAATATCAACAGCAATAATTTTTGATGCACCAGCTCCTTTGAACAATTTTCCAAGAACTTTCATAGTTACAATTTCCCCTGGTAAAAATTCTCTATCTTGTCTTGCATATCCCATATATGGAATTACAGCAATTACTTCAGACGATGTTTCTTTAGCTTTTGAAATAAGTGATAATGTTTGAATTAGATTTGTATCAACTGGAGGGTAAATTGATTGTACAACAATAGATTTTTTTTTTGATATATTTCCTGAAAGTGTTATTTTACTTTCTCCATCAGCAAAAATTCTAACTTGTGATTTTACAAAATTTGCTTTTATTTTTCTAGATAGTTTTCTTGCTATATCTTCAGAAGATTTTCCTGCAATTACTGATAATTTACTCAACAAGCAATGTGAATTAATGGGATTCTTAAGTTTTGAGAAGATTATTCATCCTCGCCACTACCGCGGCCAAGATCCCCTATACCGTATTTATCAATAACTGTATTTCTCTGATCCTCCAGTTTATCGATCTCTTCTTGTTCACGTTTTTCATCTCCTTGGTATACTGTTCTAATTGGCCATGGAATTCTAATATCATATTTCTTGAACTCTTCATACATGATTATCCTCATGTCTGTTTTAGTTTTGAATTGTGCACCATAATCTCTAACATAAACCCATAATGAAAAATCTAATGCAGAATCATTGAATTGGTTAAATCTCACAACTGGCTGATTGATATCAACATGAATATCTTTATCACAACCACAACTTGGTTGATTATGTTTCAAGTATGGACATCGAATTTGTGTAATGAGATGTCTACCTCTACCATCAACCACTTCATTCATTGCACGTTTCCCAACTTTTACAAGAATAGCTGAAACTTGTTTAGGATCATTAAGATAAGAAACTCCCACATCTACAATTGCAGGTACCATCTTTATTCCCTGTGTATAATTAATCACCTGTGCATTAACTAATTGTCTTGTTGGAATTATTGCAACTGATTCATTTAATGCATCTCGAATATAGGTAACTCTAGGCGTAATTTTGTGTACATAGCCATTATATCCTGTATCTAGTTTTACACGCTCACCTTCGACAAATATCTTATCTTTTCTTATGAGAATATATGCAAAATAATTCTGCATTGTCTCTTGTAATGCTAATCCTATACCAATTGCCATTCCACCTGTAGCTGTAGCAAGTACAATCAGATCAACACCCCACCAAGCAACAACTCCTAAAATTGTTGCAACAAAAATTCCAACTGGAAGAACCTGTCTTGCAGATTTTGGAATTCCCTCTCTTTTCTTTTTTGCATATCCTGGAGGACGAGAACTTGGAATTAGTGGCTCAAAGCCATTTGTTCTTTTTTCTTCTCTCCATACATCAATAGGAAATATTTCATCAGGTTTTGCACCTGGTTTTAACTTTCTTCCAGATTGATTGTTACCAGTAATACAATTTTGATAATATTTTTCATATTTCAAACGCTCAGATTTTTTCCATTCTTCAAATGGTTTATCAACTAATTTTTCATATCCGCCAATTGCATTTCCTTTTGATGTTCGGAATCGTTCCAAATCTAACATGCCTTCTTCTGTTTTTAACATCTCTTTGAATTCCTCCTCTGGAATATCTTCTGGAATGACTTTTGGTGGAACCCACTTGTACAATTTATGGAACAATTCATCATTATCATCAACATATCCTCTCATTTCAAACCAGGCATCAAAATCCTGTTTTTCTAATTCTGTTTTTTCACGTTTGTTAAGACCAATTGGGATAAGATGCGAAATTGTATAACCGATTACCAAAATATTGAATGTGTTGAGAATCTTTGCAAATATTTCTTGAGGTGAAATATCTTCATCCCCCTCTATAGTCAAGTCCTCACCTAACAAAATACCATTTTGTATGTGAACATTGATTAATGTAATTAACACAATTCCTAAAACTGGTAGAATTGCTCTGCGTGCAAATCTTGCTAAATGTGGTTTTTGATAATAGAATTTCTGTGAACCTACCCAAAATGAAAATTTCCTATAACCAATTGCTATTCCAATAATTCCTAAAATCATTATAGAAAATGCAATTTGAATTGATTCATTTGATGCTAAAAGCTGTGAAACTGTTTCAAACTGTCCAACTGGAATTTGTGTCAAGTCTCCTTCAGCCACTAATAATCACCATTCTACTCAAATTCATCTTCTTGAATACAAACGTTAAGGCATATTGTCATTATTTATTGAAATTTTTATCAATTCATTATGAAATTTTGTGCGTAAAATACTTGCAACCTTTAACAATAGTAAATGGACTATTTACTAAATGACCTATCAAGAATCAGTTTGGGATGATTCTCCATCTTTAAAATCAATTACTTTAGCAAATTTTAGAGAACTACCACAAATTCAAAGACTTTCTGAAGAAACTCAATTTGAAATGGAAGTTGTAGGAAATGTTTTACCTTTTAAAACTAACAACTATGTTGTTGAACAATTAATTGATTGGAACAACATTCCAAACGATTCAATGTTTGTTTTAACTTTTCCACAAAAAGGAATGCTTAGTCAAGAACATTACAAAAAAATGGAAACTGCTTTAAAAAATAATGCTGATAAAAAAGAAATTGCAAATATTGCAAATGAAATTAGATTACAATTGAATCCACATCCAGCTGGACAAATGGAATTAAATGTTCCAACTCTTAATGATGGAACCAAATTGTATGGTATGCAACACAAATACAAAGAAACATGTCTGTTTTTCCCAAGTCAAAGTCAAACATGCCATGCATATTGTAGTTTTTGTTTTAGATGGCCACAATTTGTTGGAATGGATGAAATGAAATTTGCAATGCAAGAAGGACAACAACTTGTTCAATATGTAAGAGAACATCCAGAAATTAGTGATGTATTATTCACTGGCGGTGATCCGATGATAATGAAAGCTAAAATGTTTTCAAAATACGTTGATGCATTAATTGATGCAAAACTTCCTAATCTTAAAACAATCAGAATTGGAACAAAAGCATTATCATATTGGCCATACAAATTTTTGACTGATTCTGATTCTCAAGAAATGTTAGATGTTTTCAAAAAAATTACTGATAATGGAATTCATCTTGCATTTATGGCCCACTTTAATCATCTAACAGAATTATCAACTGATGCTGTAAAAGATGCAATCAAAAAAGTAAGAGCGACTGGAGCACAAATTAGAACTCAATCCCCAATATTGGCACACATTAATGATGATTCAGAAATGTGGGCAAAAATGTGGACAAAACAGGTTCAATTGGGTTGTATTCCATATTACATGTTTGTAGTAAGAGATACGGGAGCACAGCACTATTTTGGAATCTCTTTGATTAAAGCTCAAGAAATTTTCAAAAAGGCATATTCCTCAGTAAGTGGATTAGCAAGAACTGTTCGTGGTCCTAGTATGTCAGCAACCCCAGGTAAAGTACACGTGATTGGAACTACAACAATTAATGATCAAAAAATGATCGTTTTAAGATTCTTGCAAGGCAGAAATCCTGATTGGGTGGATGTTCCATTTTTTGCAAAATATGATGAAAATGCAATTTGGTTAGATGATTTGACTCCTGCATTTTCAGAAAAATTCTTCTTTGATGATGAGATGAAAACGATAACGTCATCTCATTAAAACTAGTCAAAATCTTAGAATTTACCTGACCATCTTGACAATTCTATCTTACTAAATAACATTAGTAAACTAATTCTCTAAAAACAATAATTGAACGCAGATCAAGTACTACAAACAATTCAAGATGAAAATATCTCTTTCATTGACTTTTGGTTTGTAGATATTTTTGGAGAACTACATAATGTTGGAATGCCAAGTTATGCAATTGATAAAGATAGTTTTGTAAATGGCCTTGAAAAATTGGATGCAAGTTCGATTGTTGGATTTAAATCTGTAAATAACTCTGATATGATTTTAATGCCTGATCCTAATTCATTTAAAATTCTTCCACCTGATTATGATCCAGGTAATAGAAAGAATGCAAGAATTTTTTGTGATCTGTATGATGGAAGTACAAATAAAGAATCACGATATAATCGAGACTCTAGAGGAATTGCACACAAAGCATCAGAGAAATTAAAATATTTTGGATTTTCTCATACTAATTGGGGACCCGAAATAGAATTCTTTGTTTTTGATGCAATCAATGTTTATCCATCACCATATGCTGCAACACATTCTGGTGCAGGCTCAGGTTATTCTATTGAATCAAAAGAATCTCCATGGTCTAAAGGAAACGTAAGCACTGCAATTGATATCAAAGAAGGATATTATCCATCACAGCCTAAAGATACACTTGATGGATTTAGAAAAGATATTTGTGATGATTTGTATAATTATTTTGGAATAAAGATTGAAGCTGAACATCATGAAGTAGCAACTTCTGGTCAATGTGAAATTAATTTAGTTTATGATGAAATGATTGTAATGGCAGATAACATAATCGCTGTAAAAAATTTAGTTAAAGTAAAAGCTAAACGAAAAAATAAAGTAGCAACTTTTATGCCAAAACCAATTTTTGGAGATAATGCATCAGCTATGCATACTCATCAAAGTTTGTGGAATGGAAATTCAAATGCAATGTATGATGAAAATGATAATCTAGCTCAGTTAAGTCAAACTGGAAGATACTATATTGGTGGAATTTTGAGTCACGCATCTGCATTATGTGCAATATCCAATCCAACTACAAATTCTTACAAACGTCTTGTTCCTGGATTTGAAGCACCAGTCAATGTTTGTTGGGGATTAGGAAACAGATCTGCTGCAGTGAGAGTTCCAATGTATAATCGAAATCAAGAAAAAAGTAAAAGAATGGAATATCGTGTACCTGATCCTACTGCAAATATCTATCTTTTAGAAGCAGCATTGTTACTAGCAGGATTAGATGGAATCAAAAACAAAATTGAGCCAGGAGATCCTATTGAAGAGAATGTATACAAACTTTCTACAGAAAAGAAACGTGAATACAAAATCGGCTCACTACCAGTATCACTAAAAGGTGCATTGGATTCTTTGTCTAGCGATTCAAAATTCTTAGAAGATGTTTTCACAAAAGATTTCATTGAAAAATATTCAGAATTAAAATATAATGAATATACTGCATTTGCTCAAACTCCTACAACCTGGGAAGTTTCAATGTATGCAGATGCATAACTGGTACAAATATCAAAACTCATCATTAGAAAATTATTAGAACATTTTTAAAATAAGATTATAATTTTTTAGTATGAAACTTGTAATGTTTTTGTTGTTGTTAATTATTCCAGGTTCAGTTAGTATTGCATATGGTCATACAGTTGACGCAGTTGGAGAATATAGAGTAGAGATTGGGTGGATGAATGAACCAGTTGTTTCTGGAGAGACTAATGGAATTGAATTCTATGTTAGTCCATTAATTCCATGTCCTAAAATTTCAGAACCAATCAAATGTGCAGAATCTCAAGAATTTCAAAATGGAATTGAAGGATTAAAAAAAACTGTAAAAATGCAGTTAATTTACAAGGATGAAAGCATAACACTTCCACTTGTACCAGATCATGATATTCCTGGAAAATACTATGCTTTTGTTAATCCAACAGTTTCTGGATTCTATCAAGCAAATATGTTGGGAACAATTAACGATACACCAATTAGTTTATCAATGCATCCACCAAAAGTTGCAGAACGCTCTTACATTGAATTTCCTGAACCATCAGATATCACAGTTCAACAAATGATTGATGGACATACTGCATTAATTGAAGATGTAAGTGAGCTAAAAGACTCTGTAAATCAAAACAAAACTAATCAACCAATAGATGTTGGTTATGTTGGAATTGGAGTAGGTATTATTGGAATAACAATTGCATTAATTGCCATTATAAAATCTAAGAAAGATCAGAATTTGTAATTTGATTTCTTTTTTTCAAAATAAGATAAAATATTGCACCAATACCAATTATTGCAAAACCTACTAGAACCACTTCAATTTCAAACTGTAATGCCATGTATACGGTAGTTGCAAATCCAAATAATGGTAAAATTGGAAATTTTCTAATGTTAACTGGAACTCTGAAAGGTCTTTCTAATTCTGGTTCAGTATAACGAAGTACAATAACTGCCAAATTAATCACTGCAAATGTTATGACTACTGCAAAAACTGTAATGTTTGCAACAACTACTATGTCTCCAACAAAAGCAAACCCTACTGAGGCAATTAAAATTCCAATTACAGCTATCCATGGTGTTTTAGTCTTTGAGTGAATCTTACTCAAAAATAATGGCAATGAGTTACTTTTTGCCATTCCATACAAAATTCGTGCACCTGCAACTAATGTAATCAAAACAGTACTTGCCGTAGCAAATAATGCAATTAGTGATAGTGTAATACTTCCATTTGTTCCTAAAACATTCTTAGCTACATCAGCAAGTGGTGCTGAAGACAAACTCAATTCTTCCCAATTTAAAACTCGAACAACTGATAATGATACTAGAATATAGATTACTCCAGTAATTACTACAGACAAAATTATAGCTCTTGGAATTGTTTTGTGAGGTCTTTTTACTTCTTCAGCAACATTTGCCATATCTTCAAATCCAATAAATGCAAAGAAAATCAATACAAACGCTAGAATAATTCCTGTAGATCCATTTGGCATCTCAAAATAATCAATTGGTTTAGATGGTTCTGTAGTTAATCCTAAAATTATAATTAAAATTAATCCAGCTGCTGTAATTAATGCAAAAATTGTATTTGCCCAAGTTGATTCTTTAATTCCAATAAAATTTACTATTGATAAAATTCCAATTAATAAAATTGCTACAAAAGTAATTGGTAATTCTATAAATTGAGTAAAGTAACCCCCAAATCCCAAAGATACAGTTGCTGCAACAATCATTGATGTAATTGCAGTTAACCATCCAATAATGAACCCAAAAAAATTATTTTTAAAAGCATTTTTTACAAATGTGTATTCAGCTGCTGCTTTTGGATACAAGGCAGTTAATTCTGCATAACTTAATCCTGCAAAAATTGCAACTATTGAACCCAACAAAAAAGAAATCCACATTGAATTTCCAGCAAATCCTGCAGCTTCTCCAATTAAGACATAGATTCCTGCGCCTAAAATCAATCCTACACCGTACATCGTAAGATGAAAAAGACTCATGTGTCGCTTTAGTTCAGACAATTATCTGGCTTTTCTAAACTAGAAAATTAATCTATGTCGTTAATTTTATGTGTGAAAACTTACAAGTATAGCAATTAGAAAAATTATTCAAGTTAGTGTAAGGTATGGTTGAAAATAATTTTGATATTTTAGGAATTTTAGAAGGCTCCACTGAAAAAGAAATTAGAGATGGATTTAGACGATTAGCACTTCAATTCCATTCAGATCGTGGTGGAGAAAATGAGCAATTTATTAAAATTAAACAAGCCTATGAAGATCTCAAAATCGGTAAAAAATATCCTGAAACAGATATTGAAAAGAGAAAAAATTCAAGAGTTTACTCTGATGAAACAGAAGAAGATGTAAGAAGAAAAAATCAGATTTTAGGTCAAGAATTATCAAAAGAAATGAAATCTGCACAAGAATGGGCATCAACGTTAAACAAAACAAATTCTGTTGCATCGAGATTATTTGGATCAAAAACACTTGGTGAAATTGAATTAGAAAGAAAGGCAAATGGTGCATTATCAATTAAAGGAAATTTTATGGCAGGAAGTTTAACTTATGATGGTCCAATTGTAATGCAAGGTAGTATTACTAGTCCATCATGGACAAAAGAGTATCAATCAAACATACATCTTACTTCAGGTGATTTTAAGTTTGTAAATCCATTAGAAAATAAATATAAAATTGAAAACGGTGCTAGAATAATTGTTGATAATGGAAATGCTGTTGTTGGAAATGTCTATGGACGAAAATTCAGAGTTGAAGATCCTGATGGAAAAGTAGGTATTTATCAAATTCAAGAACATAGAACACAAATTTCAGCTCCTAATGGTAAAGTAATTGCTGAGAATCTTGTAGATACAGTTACAGTTGATGCTGATACAGTAATAGTTCTAAACATTGAAGATGATGTGAGAATTTCAGCTCGTGAAATTTTGTTTTATGGAAGTAAATTCACATTTGATTCTGTAATTGAATTAAAACAAGGAGGAATAATCCGATTCTTTGAAAACTTTTCAATTCAAGGTATAAGTGGTGATGCAAAAATCCATTTAGAAAATGGCAAAAAAATTAGATTGTTTGATCTAAAAACAAAAAAAATTAAAGATTTAGCTGATCAATTTGTGCCTAACAAAGAGAATTATACCAAAGATGCAACTTTGGTTGGACATGGATTTACCATCACGTATGAAATGCTTGATAATCTTTCATTGAATCCACCAAAAGAAAAAAATGGCTGGAAATCAAAATTTGGCTTTTAGAATATAAAAAACCATATTTTTGCTTTGAAAATTAGCTCTTCTCATAAATAACCCTAATTTTGCAATTTATTTGTGAAAAAGATAGAGGCTGTAATTAAGAGAAGAAATTTCACTGTAATCAAAACTAATCTTAGTGCGGTTGGAACATACATTATTGATAAACGAAATTTAGAGGATAGTAATATTTACGATGAATCAAAAGGTTCTCGTATTGGTTCTACTGGAATCAAATCAGTTCCTTTAGCAAAACTCGAAATGGTAGTTTCAAACAAAGATGCAAGAAAAGTAGTTGAAATGATTTCTAAAAATTCTGGATTGTCTGCAAATCATGGTGGAAAAATCTTTGTTTCTGAAATGGAGGAAGTTGTAGATATGAATACACTTGGTGGACAACAAGACTTGGGAATTTCTTCTGAAGAAAAATTAGAAGTGACACAATTACCTAAACGTAGTAGATTTGTTCCATTACAAAAATTTACTTTGCAAAAATTACAATTAACTTATGAAGAAAACAAAGAATCACTTCGAAATGATTATAGAATAAAATCATTTAGTGATTTTGTTAATTATTGTATTATGAAATCTCTTCCAACTTTAGAAAAACAATTAAAGAATCCTACAGTAGTTTATGAAAATAATTTTAATAATTATTAATTTCTAAATGTAAGGACCAAACAAATACAATCCTATCAAAGTCATACCTACTGCTGCAAATACTAATTTCATCATCAAAATCCTAGATATTTTCATATAACTAAACCAACAACTACTGGTACAACAATAATTCCAACAATTGCAACAACTTTGAGGTAATCTTTACCTTTTATTGGTTGCATTTTTTGTCTTTGAAATAATTTGCTTTTTCGTAAAAAATCCATGATCTTTCTTTTTACTTATTTTTCCAAATTGTTTCATCGCCTTCTTCACTTGTTGCGATATCTACTGCTCGTAAAATTTGAGATACGAAAATTTTTCCTATTCTTCCATTTGATTTGATAATGTTAACTACTTCATCTTCTTTTGATTCTGGAATGATTGCTTCCATTTTGTATTTCTCATTAAACTGAGGTGTAAAAATCTCACTTCCTTTAGATGCGTGAATTTCTGGTCCTGGTCTTTTTCCTCTTCCTCTAACTTTGGAAACTGTAAGGCCTCCAATACCAATTTTTTTTAATCCTTCACTAATTGCCATTACGTCATTTTCACCAAGGATAATTTCGATTTTTAGCATTTAATATCCATAAATTTTTTACACAAATATAATTTCTTATTTTGATGACTAAATGATAATCATTTGATAATCAAAAATAGTTAGTGTTATTAATTTAAAATTGATTTTTCCAATTAATGGTACTTGATTCTGGAGATACAGCATGGATGCTCGTAGCTGGAAGTCTCGTATTGTTGATGATTCCCGCATTAGGCCTCTTTGAATCTGGATTATTAAGAAAGAAAAATGCAGCTTCCATTTTCATGCAAATCTTCTTTGGTTTAGCAATGCTTAGTGTTATGTGGTTTATTTTCGGATTTAGTTTATCATTTGGAGAATCTACTTTGGGATTAATTGGAGATACTGAATGGGTATTTCTCAAAGGAATTCCTGCTGATGCTCCATTGGAACAATATGCACCAACAATTCCTGGTATGTTATTTGTAAAATTCCAATTGATGTTTGCAGCAATTACTCCTCTATTACTTACAGGAACAATAGCTGAACGAATGAAATTTAGTTCATTTATTATTTTCATTGCAGCATGGTCAATGCTAATCTATTACCCTCTAGTCCACTGGGTCTGGGGTGGTGGTTGGTTAGCACAATTAGGTGTTGTTGACTTTGCTGGTGGTATTGTAATTCACACAAGTGTAGGAATGGCAGCTCTTGCTGCCGCACTAGTATTAGGTAAAAGAAGAAACTATGGTCCTGCCATAATGATTCCACATAGTATTCCACTAGCCGTACTCGGCTCTTCATTATTGTGGTTAGGATGGTTTGGATTTAATGCCGGAAGTGCATTGTCTGCATCTGGTGGAGTTGCAGGAAATACTGTAATTGTAACTCACATGGCTTCATCAATTTCTGCTTTAATTTGGGCTGGTCTTTCATGGATTAGAACTGGAAAACCTTCTGTTGTTGCAACAATTAACGGTGCAATTGCAGGTCTTGCAGGTATTACACCGGCATCAGGATTTGTTAGTGTAGAACATGCATTTGTAATTGGTATTGCAATTGGTGTAATCTCATACTCTGGAGTAGTACTGTTCAAAGAAAAATTAAAGATTGATGATGCACTTGATGTAAGTTCTGTACACGGCGTTGCAGGAATTGTTGGTGCATTAGCAATTGGAATATTTGCAAGTACTGCAATCAATCCTGGTGGTGTTGATGGTTTACTGTTTGGTAATCCTGATCAACTATGGATTCAAGCAGTAGGTGTTGGTGTTGCAGCTGTAATGGGATTTGGTGGTACTTGGATAATTTTACAAATACTCAAACATCTTATTGGAATTAGAGTTTCTCCAGAAGTAGAAGATATTGGATTAGATATTAGCGAGCATGCAGAATCTGCGTATTCTGATGAAGAGGAATTCATGTTAGATATGGATACGTTCACAGAAGATTTGCAGGAAAAAGATGAAATACTGTTCAAAAAGAAGTAATTCTGTGATAAAAATTGGCTATTAATTATGATGAATTATCAAAACAAATTCTTGATCTAGATCCTCAAATAAGATTTGCAGGTGTTGCAAACAATAAAGGAGTAATAACTGCAGGTGGACAAAAAGAGAATACTGAACGATTATTGTCTGATGATGATGTAAAAATGTCAATTCATTATGCAATACAGAAAAGAGATCTTTATACCAATTTGGCATATAGAATTGGTCATGAAAAATCGTCAATTACTGAATATGAAAAAGTAACAATGATGAGTATTCCAATAAACTCTAGCGAATTATTTCTAATTAGTACAGAACCACGAGCAGATTATTTAAAAATCATTGATTATGTACATTCTGCACTTAATTCTCAAAAAGATACTGAATAGTACTTGTTGAATTTTATTTACTCTAAGAAAAATTATTTTGATTATTTTTTTCTTTTAACTTCAAAAATACTATAACCATATTCTTGTTTTAATTCAATAGAACAGAACTGTATGAATTCATATTCAGCAAAGTCTTTCAAATTTTCATACAAATTAATTCCAACTACTAAACCATTCACCGGACAAAGTGAATTAATTTTAAAACATCGATTTACTGTAGGTCCAAAAATATCAGATATGTTAGAAGTAACACTCTCAGCTACCTTTACTGAACCATATGTTGCACTAACTTTGTAATCTAATGCAGGAATGTTTTCTTTTTCAAGTTCTTTTTTTAATCCGTCATGAGAATCAATCATATCCAAACAGCATTCCAAAACATTTTTCATCATTAAAGAATCATTATGTTTAACATTTGGAAATCTAAACATTAAAGCATCTCCAATATTCTTCACCACTTCACCATTATGATTAATGACAATCTTTGCCATAAAATTTAAAAAGATTTCATATAATTTAGCAAGTTTTTCATCTGATAATTTGTCTGAAATTTTAGTAGAATTAGTCATGTCAACTACACCTACACAATCATTTTCATCACGTTGTGAAAATTTTAGCAAATTACCGCCCTTAAGTTGCTTGATAACCTCTTCTTTCTGTTTGATCTCAACTAATGATTCTTGTAATTTTTGTGCCATTGAATCAAATGCATGAGATAATTCTCCAATTTCATCTCCTGTCTTAATGTTAGTTCTTACATCAAAATTTCCACTGGAAATTTTATTTGCAGCATTTTTCAATTTGACAAGTGGTTTTGAAAATGATTTAGATATTATAAAGGCGGCAATTCCCATTCCTATAGCTATCAATATTCCAGTTTGGAATATTCTATTTTGAAGAATATTAATTGGTTTTTCTATTTCTTGTTGATCAATTTCTGCAAGTAAAACAATTCCTAAATCCTTTGCACAATATGAAGAACCATAAATTGGAATATTTCTATAATCTGGATAAAATCCTATATTTTCTTGATTATCGTTGAAACATTTTTGCACTCCTAACGTGTCTACCTTTTGTTGAAACACAGCATTTTCAAAAAATCTAGATTCTGATAGCATCAAAAATTCTTCATTAACAATGTAAACTTCACCTGTTTCACCTAATCCACTTCTATCTAGCAAAATGTTATCTATTGCCTCTGTCCTCATTTTTGAAATTATTACCCCTATTGATTTGTCACCTTTTTTACTATCATCTGCAAATACTGGAGAAACAACGATCATTTTTTTACCATTTCTTGTTGATTCAAATTCAACAAAAGATTCGATTGCTCCTCTTTGAAAAAACTGGTTATCATGGAAATTTTCATCTTTAACCCCTATAAGAGAAAATAACACTTTTCCATCTGCACGCATTATTTTTACATCCTCAAGTCCAATTGAAAACCCAATCAATTCTTGAAATGCTTGAACTTGAATCAAAAAATCTTTTCTAGTTACATCTTTCTTTTCTTTTAATTTATCTTCAGAAACTTTATTCATCTCTGAAATTAAAATCTCAATCATTGGATCATTTGCAAGAATATTATTTTGTTCTATTCTTGATTCAATTAGTAATCTTAGAGTATCTCCACGTATTGATGATTCTCCAAATAATTGTTCTCCAACTCTTTCCTTTAAAATTTGATCAGCATAATTAAAACTAAGAAATCCAGTAATTGTTAAAGAAACAATTGATACAACCATTACTAAAAGAATCAATTTTTTTCCAAGATTGAATGTAAATGACAATTATTTTTCATTCATTCTCTTGTGATATCAATGATTCTACTATTTTCAAGTAAATTTTCTTAATAGTAATTATACAAATTGATAACCACTTACATTTTTTGAGAATTAGCATTAATGTTTAATTAACTAATTTTTTATTTTATTATATGAAAATTTTTCATATTTTTTTGATTACAATTTTGGCTTTTTCCGTATCTGTAGTTTATGCTGAAGAGTATATTATTGATATTCCATTTGGTGCCTATAATCCAGAACTGAACACACCTGCTGAAGTTTGGTATGATCCACCACAAATTTTTGTTACAGTAGGGGATAAAATTACTTGGTACAATGATGATAGAGAAAGTCATACTGTAACTAGTGGGGATGGTCCAGGACGATTTGGTTGGATGGATAACAAAGAATTTGGAACAGCAGATGGAATTTTTGATAGTGGAAATTTCTTACCAGGTGAATCTTGGTCATATGAGTTTAAAGAATCAGGGAATTTTTCATATTTTTGTATAATTCATCCATGGATGGAAGGAATTGTAATTGTTGAAAAAGAAATTCCAGATTTTCCTCATGATGCAACAGGAAAAAAATTAGAATTTCCATTATTGGAATATACCCCTGATAGAAATATAGAAGTTAACTTATCATGGAATCCACCAGTAATCAAAACACATGAAAAAGTACAATTTGTATATCAATTCTATGATCCAAAAACAAATTCTAATCTTGCAAAAATGAAATATGATTTTATAATATTTCAAAATGGAAAAGAAATTTTTCGTGATGAGGGATTAAATCAGATTGGTGGTGATTACAGAAATTTTGTCTTTTCTGATTCTGGTTCAATAATTGTTAGAATAGATGGAATTCACTCACCATCAATTTTAGCTGAAGAAGGAGTAACTGTATTTGGTGAAGTCGAATATTCATCACAGCGCTCAGTAGACTTTACAGCAGCAGTTTATGATAACCCAGAAAAAACTTCTCATGAAACTTATCATATTAAACCGGCTCAAAGATTGACAGTTTATTATGAATTAATGATATTCATTATTCTCATTCCCGCTGTAATGTTTATTACAGCATTACTTTGGCAAAAGAGAAAACCTGATGTAAAACCAACAAAATCAAGTGCTGTTTAATTAAAAATAATAAAAAAGAAATTAAAAATTGTTTGAATTAATCTAATCGATTAATTCAGTCCAACCTTTGACGAAGACTGAGTCTTTGTGCAATGGGACTGGTTGTCCAACTGTAAAGTCCATTGGTCTCATCCAAAAGATTGCTTTTGTTGGGCATACACCGATGCATGCACCATCAGAAATACATCTTTCTGGGTAGAAAACAAATGCTTTGCCTCTTTTCCAGCCTTCTACTGGTTTTACTCTAAGGACATCAGGACCAAGTGTTGTACAGATTTCTACACATAGTGCGCATCCGATACACATTTGTTCGCTTATGTCTGGAATTATTCCTACTGGCATAACAAATTGAATTCGCGATTCATTACTTATATAATTTATCTAAAAAATTCATTCCATAACACCGTTTCAGATTTTATAACACCGTTTGACTTTTGATCGCATCAAAATCGTCTATTTTACTTCAATTTTGAATTTTTTTGAATCAGAATCGCTATTCTCCAAAGTACTAATCATTAGATTTCCCTGAATCTTTTTTAGAAAATACGCACCGGTTTTTTCTGATTTGATAATCTGTTTTCCACCTGGAGAAATTACCCATTCATTATTTTCTTTTTTTCTAGCCATTGCAGAAACAACAATTGATGAACTAGTTTCTCTTCCTAGAGATGAAAGTAACATGATACACGAATTGATGAATCTTGCTGATTCCAAGTCATTAAACATGTTATAGACTCCATTAAATGAGTCAATTACAACAAGAATTTTCTGATTTGATGCATCTGTGATAATTTTTGATAATTTTTCTTTCCAATCTATTTTTTCAGGATGGAAAATTGTAATATTGTCTTTTTTTTGAATCATTCCAGATTCAACATATCCCGTGTATAGTAAATCCATGTCAACAAAAATCACAGGAATTTTCACTGAATTGATTAGTATGTTTAGAAATTCTGCTTTGTAAAATGGCTCAGAACATAATACTATGCTTGGTACATTTTTTCCAAATTCATTTTGAACAAGTGATAAATCATTATCTAAAACCCACTCAGGACTTTTATCCAACACTACTTTAGCATTTTACAGATATAATAATGAATTTAGAATCAAAAGATATTTCAGCAGATTTTCCAAAATCAGATAAAATCTATCTAAATAATGCATCAGTATCTCTAATGCCTTTACAAAGTATTGAGGCCATGAATGATTTTCTTTTATCTTACAATTCCATTGGACCTGATTCAAAGGATTCAGAACCTTTTGTTACTGAAAAATTAAGGGATGTAAGAAAGATTATCTCAAAAATTATTTCTTGTCAACCTGATGAAGTTGTTCTTACTCAAAGTACAACTGATGGAATCAATTTTGTAGCAAATGGACTATCTTTTGATGAAAAATCAAATATCATTATTCGTGGAATGTCACATGAACATCATTCAAATTTTTACCCTTGGATTAAACTAAAAGAAAGAATTTCAATCAAAGATTTACCTATTGATAAAAATGGTTTTTTTGATTTGAATATTTTAGAATCTTTTATTGATGATAATACAAAACTTGTAGCACTTAGTCACGCATTGTATAACACTGGATCTATTTTACCTGTAAAAGAAATTGCAAAAATAGTCAAAGAAAAATCTTCATTCTTTATTGATGCAGCACAAACTATAGGGTGCATTGGTGATATTGACGTGTCAGAATTTAATTGTGATTTTATGTCATTTAATGGATCTAAATGGCTTTGTGGCCCAATGGGTACTGGTTTGTTTTATTGTAATAGAAAATCAAGTGAATTACTAGAACCTCAAACAATTGGCGGTGAGTCTGCAATTATTTATGATGAAACAAATTTAGCTTTTAAAGAATTACCTGATAAATTCCAAACTGGTTTTAGAAACTATGTTGGAATTGTTGGATTAGAATCATCTGCAAAATACATGTTAGACTTTGGAATGAAAAATATTCACAAGAAAAATCAATATCTCTCAAATCTTTTTAGAGAAGAATTATCAAAAATCCCAAATATTATTTTGTATGGACCTGAAGATCAAGATGATAGAACAAGTATTGTATCATTTAACATCAAAGGATTAGATTCACAAGAGATGGTAGATAAATTAGAAAAACAAAATATTGTTTTGGCTGTACGAGAAATTATGGAACAAAAAATAGTTAGAGCTTCTCCTCACTTTTTTAACTCAGAAACTGAAATTCTTCAAGTTATTGATGCAATAAAGAAATTATAGATTTTCTTGTTCTTCAATAACCATCATGGTTAGTGTTGATTGAACTTTACCTATTTTTCTGATTTTGTTTGTAATTATTACACGTAATTTTTCAGCGTCATCAGAGGTCAATTTTAAGACTATATCGTATACCCCATAGACACCTTGAACTTCATAGGTTACTGATTCATCAGCAAGAATTTGCTTTACTTCACTAATTATTGATTCATCTGAACCCAAGTCAGAATTCAATAAAACATACGCAGTAGGCACAAGAAAATTTTCATCAATGACTATTTAACTTTTGATGATTCAAAAACTGATTAATCACTTACAGAGTCTATTGATATGAAACCAGTAGATCTTACACTAACAATATCTGAATCTATTCCAAGTTTTCCTGGTTCCCCAAAACCACAATTCATTTCATGGTCTAATCTAAAAGATGATGGATACAATCTAGAATTACTTTTTCTTAGCACACACACTGGTACTCATATTGATGCACCATACCATTTCACAAAAAATGGCCTTAAAATTAATGAAATTCCTCTAGATAGATTAATTGGAAATGCAATTTTAATAAAACTCAAAAAAACTAAAAACAAAACAATCACAAAATCTGATATTATTTCATTTGAAAAAATTTATGGGAAAATTCCAAACCAATCTTCAGTTTTTTTCTATACTGGTTGGCAAAAAAATCTAAAAAATAGTAATTATTTTACAGAAAATCCGGGATTAGATATATCATCTGCAAAATATCTTTCATCAAAAAAAATCAATCTAGTTGGAATTGATTCTCCAAGTATAGATCTTGGAAACGATGAATCATTTAACGTTCATCACATCTTATCAAAAAACAATATTTTGATTGTAGAAAATTTAACAAATTTGAATAAAATAAAATCACAAGAATTCAAATTTACAATTCTTCCATTAAAACTCAAAAATGCAACAGGCTCACCAGTAAGAGCAATAGCTTCATAATTTACTCTCAAAATTTTCGTAATGCTAAAAACAGGCAAGTTTCAATAATTACTATGAGTAAACCTGGTAATATTTGGAGAAAGGTTCATGGCAAAATTACAAAAAAACCAACAAACTTTTCTTGGTTAATTGAAGAAAAATTAGCAGGCTCTGGAATGCCGACTAGTTTTGAGGAATTTGAATGGATTACAGGTCAAGGTGTTAAATCAATTGTAACTATGACTGAAAATTCATTACCAGAAAATTGGACTCAAAGTATTGATTATTTACATGTCCCAACTCCTGATTTTACTGCACCTGATATGGATAGAATTGAATTTGCAGTAGATTTTATGCATGAACAAATTAACAATAACCATGCAGTGATGGTTCATTGTGCTGCTGGAATGGGAAGAGCTGGAACAATTTTAGCATGTTACTTTGTAAAATATAAAAAATTTACAGCTAAAGATGCAATTACAAAAATTAGAAGTGAAAGACCTGGTTCTATTCAATCAGAAGTACAGGAATTAGCTATAGGTTTTTTTGAAAAACACGTTAATAATTAAATTAATTCTGAAACTAGTTTACCATCAACTATTTTGATTTTCATAGTTTTACTATCTGTAAAAGTAACTATCAATTCTTCACCTGAATCTTCAATTTTTACAATTTCTTTCATTTTAAATTCTTCAACATCTATCATTCATTTTCACCTATTCTGGAATTGACACCGTCTCAATTTTACCATCAACTGCTTTGATGAACAAAAATCTATTATCTTTCATAATGAAAGTTATACCACCTTCTTTGTCAGGATCTTCTATTTCAAGAAGTGGTTGTCCTAACAGACCATCATATTTTGCCATACTAATTCACAAAAAATAGTTCCTTATATCCCTAATTGATTGTAATCTCAATTTCATTAGAATCATTTTTAATATTACCAGGTTCTGTGTAATCGTGTTTTTGCCATGATGCAAATGCCTCTGCTCCAATTTTGTGATTACCTTTACCTAAATCAGATGCTCTAAAGACAAATTTTTCATTAAAATCAAATAATTCCTGTTTTACTTCTTCTTCAGTATGTCTGATAAATGGCTCAAAGTTTTTAGCTACTTGGACCCAAATTCTTCTATCTTTCATTGGATTGACAAGTTTTGGATTTCTTGTCCAAAAAATTGATGCCTTTCTGTATGTATCCATAGTTTTACCAACTTCTTTTTTTCTAAATCCACCAGACGTTAATTTGATACCGAATTTTAGCTTAAATGATGCATCATAGATATTGTAGGCTTTAGTCCAGTTTGCCTCATTAAATGCATCTCTGAGATCGCCTTCTACTGAAAATTGTACATTTATCTCAACATTCTCATCAGATGAATATTCATCCTTGGATTTTACCAATTTTATATCTGAAATTCTACTTTCTACCAACCTTAACCTCTATGAATGATTTATATCCACAATAAGTGTTTTTTTGGATACATGAACATGGAAGTAATTAGTTCAGAGGCAAAAGAAATGAGTCTTTCACTAAAAAATGCTGATATTGGATTATTGTATGTAATTCAACATGAGCTCCTAAAACAATCAAGTGTAGATTTTGCTGGTGTTATTGTAAAACACCCTCTTACTGATGAAATTTGGATGAGAATTACTTCTAGTGGAAAACCATTAGGTGAGATTAAAAAAGCAACAGATTCTGCAATAAAAATTTCTGAAGAATTTAAAAAATTAGTGAATTCTAAAATCAAGGTAAATTAGAATTGAAGTTTTGCCCCAAATGTGAGGTTAAATTAAAAAAAGGTAATTCTGGTCTAGAATGTTCTAAATGTGGTTACGTTGATGGTGAAAAAACAAAACAAACAAAAAAAATCGTTAATGAAGAAGAACCTGATTTTTCACTTTTAGCTTTTGAAGGAAATGAAGGAGAAGACTCAAACCCAACAATCAAAATGGATTGTGAAAAATGTGGACATGATGAAGCAGTTTGGTGGATGTTTCAAACTAGAAGTGCTGATGAACCTACAACTAGATTTTATCGTTGCCAGAAATGTAAATACACCTGGCGAGATTACACATAACGTTTAACTGGAACTTTAGGTCAGGAAAATTGATTTGACTTTTGGAGCAAAGACTAGTGGTTCTGATGATCTTAAAGCAATTATTTCTGCAATTTCTACACTAGTTGAAGAAGCAACATTTGTTGCAACTACTGAAGGAATTTCTTTTAGAGGAATGGATCCTTCTCATGTTGCATTAATTGATATTTCTTGGCCAAATTCTGCATTTGAAAAATATGAATGTGATAGTGATATTAAATTTGGAGTTAGAATAGATGAATTTTCAAAAATTATCAAAAGAGCTGCAAAAACAGACAGCATTGAGATTAGTATCTCTGAACAAAACATGTTACTTGTAACTGTTGGAAAAAATAAAAAATACAAAATGAGATTAATTGAAAGTTCTGCAACTGATACACCTTTACCAAAAATTCCATATGATTCAAAAATTGTCTTGACATCTTCAAAATTTGATAAAATTTTAGGTGATGTACAAGTAGTATCAGACTATCTAACAATTCAAACAATTGATTCAAAAGCAGATTTTTCAGGCAAAGGTGATTCTGGTGAAGTTGTAATAGATTTAGAAAATGATGATAAAGACATTGAAGAAATTTCATCAAAAGAAGACGGTGCTGGAACTTACAGCCTAGAGTATCTTAATCCAGTAGTCAAAGCAGTTGGTTCAACTGCAGGTTTTATCACATGTGAATTTTCAAGCGCAAAACCTCTAAGAATTGAATTCAAAGTAGCAAATATTGGTAGAATTCACTTTTACTTGGCTCCACGCGTGGAAACTTAACGCATTTAAAGATTAACTAATTCAAGTATTTTGAAATGAGACTTGTAATAAAATATGGTGGAACATCAATCTCTGCTACAAAAGATATCAAAGCTATAGCAAAATATCTTAGTTCTTTATCAAAGAAAAATCAAATTGCAGTTGTATGTTCTGCAATGAGTGGAACTACTGACGATCTCATAGAAATATCTGAATCAATAAAAAAAGAAAATAAATCAAAAGGAGAACAACTTGCAGCAAAAATTATCAATAGACATAAGCAATTAGCAAAACAAACCATCACAAAATCTGATGTACAAAAAAAATTACTAGTGAAATTAGATCAAGACTTTACAGAATTACTTGCATTAATTGATGGAATGGTGTTGTTAGGTGAAGTCACACCAAGATCAATGGATTATCTAATTTCATTTGGTGAAAGATTATCAATAAAATTAGTTTCAGCATCACTAAATGATATAGGATTAAAATCAATTCCTCTTACTGGTAAAGAAGTAGGGATTGTAACTGATTCTAATTTTGGTGAATCAAAACCACTAATGGATACAACAAGACTTAGAACATCAAAAACAATTGATGCATTATTTTCAAAGAAAACAATTCCTGTTATTGGTGGATTTACAGGAGCGGATCAACATGGACATGTAACTACTTTTGGTAGAGGTGGATCTGATTATTCAGCAACAACAATTGGATCAAGTATCAAAGCAGATGAAATTTGGTTAATGAGTGATGTAGATGGATTAATGACTGCAGATCCAAAAATTGTCAAAAATGCAAAATTACTCAAAGAAGTATCATATGTTGAAGCAATTGAGATGGCATTGTTTGGAGCAAAACAAATTCATCCACGAACATTTGAGCCTCTTTTGTCAAAGAAAATACCTATGAAGATTAGAAGTTCATTTAATGTAAAAAATGAGGGAACTTTAGTATCTGCAACTCCTTCAAAAGCTGCAAGAAATACTGTAAAGTGTGTGAGCAATGTTCGAAATAATGGATTAATCGATATTAGAGGTGGCAGTATGGTGGGAAATCCTGGAACTGCTGCAAAAATATTTGAAACTTTAGCCAAAGCTGGAATTAACGTAATGATGATTTCACAAAATCCATCAGAATCAAGTATAACTATAGTTGTAAAAAATACTGATTTGGATAAAGCAACAAGTTCACTTGAATTGGAATTGTTAGGAAAAATAATTAAAAAATTAGAAGTTACAACTGATGTAGCAATAATTGCATTAATTGGATCAGGAATGAGAGGTACAGTTGGAGTTGCATCAAAAGTTTTTACTTCAATTCAGAAAAACAAAGTCAATGTGTCTATGATTACACAAGGTTCATCTGAACTTAATCTTGCATTTGTTGTAAAAAATTCTGATACAAATACTGCAGTACGTGCTTTACACAATGAATTTGCACTAGACAAAATTAACTAAGACAAAATCATTTAAGGGAATAATTTCAACTAGACTCGTTGAAAAAATTAATTGCCATTGTAATGATTGTAATTTTTGCTACAAGCATAATTTCTATCTCTTCTGTATCTGATCAATTCGTTGATGCTGGTTCTAGAAAAAAAATTCACTTTACTCAAACGATTACATCTTCACAAGATCCAGGTAAAGGACATGAAAACCATCAATTATCATTTGTTTTATCTCCAAGTGAAGGTACACTTTATGACGGTTCTATGACATTTACCTCAAGTGAGCATGTCCAACTAGTAGTTTTACATGAAATAAACTCACAAGATGCAAAGGGTCAACCTACATGGACTATTGATGGAAATACAATCTATGGATTATCTCTAATTGATTTAAATGAAAAATCAGGTTCTTTTGAATTTACAGGTGCTGCACTTGCTTTGCATTCACCATCAAAGAAATTCACTTCAACTGTAAGTGTTGATGGATGGATTCGTGGACAACCAACTGAAGTAATAATGCAAAAAATTGAATTAAAAAAGGAAGAACCAACGTCATTACTTTCTAGAACAAATGTTCCAGCTACAATTCCAATGCATAAAGGAATCTATGATGGAGAACAAGTTCTTTACATAATTACTGATGGTAGTGATGGGAATTATGCAAAAACAATTACTGAAAAACAAGGATGGATTGTTAATAACGCAACAGCTATTTCTAATGTTCCAGAAACTGCACTTGAACAATTATACATTTTTAAAAATGGAGTAAAGGGTGATGGAATTTACGGATTTCAAGATGAAGTGTTTTCTAGTACACCATCACAAGAATCACAATACAGTGCATTAAATTCTATAATTGAAGTTACTTGGAAAAAAGGACAAAAAGAAATTGTATTTGAATCATCTACGGATATTGTTACTGCAAAAGAGAACGGAAGAATTGAATTTAATGAAACAGAAATTGTTCTTAATACACCTCAGATTGTTTGGCCTGATGGGCAAATGTTAGTTCGTACTGATAGTGAAATTACTGATCATATGTCATATGGCGAAGGTCAAATAACTGAAATTAATAAAGAAGAACTGACTGTAACTTTTGTAGCTCATAGAGGATGGGGACCTGATGGAAAAACAATTTACTATATTGTAACTGATGCAACTCCTAAAGGACCTGCAGAAACAATGGGTGTTGTTTCATCACCTAGTTCTGCAAATCTTGTAATTCACTCAGGTGCAGTTGATCTTTTTCAATTCAAAAATGGAATTAAAGGATCTGGTCCATTAGGATTCCAGCCAGGAATTGCAGGAGCTTCACTTGGAGATAAAAATTACAGTCCAATGTGGAGAATTTACCTGGTTGAATGGAACGATGATGAATCAGCAAAAATTTTGGAGACAAAGTCAGATATTGATTCATTTCGTGCAGATGATTTACTTTCTGTGAGTATAGCACGACCAACTAACAGTGATCATATTGTAAATTGTCCGTTTATTGATCCATTTCAAGAAACATCACTAAACGGATAAATTACTTGAGAAAAAATTTATTTTAAAATTGACTGGTAAACTCTACATTGTCGGTGTTGGTCCTGGTAGTAATGATCACATGACATTTCGAGCAAAAGAAGCAATTGTTGAAAGTGATACAATTGTTGGTTACGAAACTTATGTTAATTTGGTTTCAGATCTTATTGAAGGAAAAACAATTCATCGATATGCGATGACTCAAGAAGTTGAAAGAGCCCATCAATGTATTGATCTTGCTAAATCAGGAAAAATTGTTTCACTTGTTTCAAGTGGAGATCCTGGAATTTATGGAATGGCAGGATTAATTTACGAAACATTAGCTGAAATTGGTTGGAATCCTAAAGATGGACTAGAAGTTGAAATAGTTCCAGGTGTGTCTGCACTAAATTCATGTGCATCAATTGTTGGTTCTCCTCTAATGACTGATTTTGCAGTTGTTAGTATGAGTGATTTGTTAGTTCCTTGGGAAGTAATTGAAAAAAGAGTGGAATCTGCAGCAAAAGGTGATTTTGTTATTGTAATTTACAATCCTGCAAGCAAAAAAAGAATTCACCAATTACAAGATACCAGAAAAACTCTTCTAAAATATAGAAAACCTACAACCCCTGTTGCAATAATTAAAGCAGCATATAGAGAATCTGAATCAATAGTAATTACTGATTTAGAAAATTTACCAAATCATTCAGATGCATTAGGAATGACTAGTACTGTAATTATTGGAAATTCTTCAACTTATACTTACAAAGATTTGATGATTAATCCTAGAGGATACAAATCAAAATACAATTTAGAAGAACAAACTAATTCTGATCTTAAAGTCTAGAAGCTTTTCTTTATTGCTTCATGTATTTCTTCACTAAGGTTCAACTTTTCTCTAATTGGTGATACAATTTTTACCAAATAATTTCCTACAGTCTGTTTCAAATCCCCTGGGTGTAATTTCTTTTCAACAAAGTCTGTTTCAAGTTGAATATAATCAGAATATGATACATTACCACCAAATTTCTCAGGTCTTTCAACATTCATTTCATTAAATTCGTGAAAGATTACAGTTTTTGCAATTTCTAATAATGGATTGTTCTGTATGTTTGCCTCTTCACACCATGCTTTACTAATTTTTTTCTTTATCTCATCGTCTGTATTATGAATAAAAATTCCTGAATTTGGATCAGATTTACTCATCTTTCCTATAATCTTAGAATCACTAGTATCTGCAGGTTTTGTAAGTCCTGGCAATAATTTATGATGAACAGCTACTGGAACTTTCCATTTCATTTTAGGAAATATCTCTCTAACTAACATGTGGATTTTTCTTTGATCCATTCCAGCATGTGCAATATCTACATCTAATGAGTGAATATCTACTGCTTGCATTGCAGGATAGAGTAATTTTGCAACATCAATTTTTTTATCATCTTCAGAACGACCCATAATTGTTAGAGTTCTCATTGTTCTGGCAATTGACATATGTTTTGTAAATTTAACAAGCTCAGACCAGTATTCTGTTTTTTCTTTATACAAATCTGATCCTAAAACAATTTCTGCATCAGGACAAACTAGCTTGAAAGCATCTTGGTAATATTTTGAAACTTTAGAAATAGTTTCCCAATTCCCACCCAGTTTGTCATTAATTAGAGTGTGCCAATCTGCAAGAAAGATTTTACATTTAACACCAGCTTTTGCAAAATCATTAATTTTGAAACCTGTACTAATCAAACTACCAAGGTGTAAAAATCCAGAAATTTCTAAACCAATGTAATGTTGTGGAGATGAGTTTGTTTTGAACAATTCAATTAATTCTTCATGTGTTACCACCTCTTCAGTTGGTGGTCTTTGAATCAAATCTACTTTTTCTGTAATATCCAAATCAAAACAAGTTTTGAGATCTAAACGTATAAAGTTATTCAAAAAAACTCAATCAAATTTGAAAGCTATGAATATGTGTCACATTCACAATATTTGTGACTCTTGAAGAAGGACTAGAATTGATTGAAAATTATAAGAAAGGACTCAAAAAATTTCTAGATTTACTACCTGAACAATCAGTTCAACTAGGCCCTGAAATGATTAATACACTTTCAATGAATTCTAAAAATGAAATTAAAAATTTAGAATCCATAGAAAAAGCCCTTAAACGTCAATCAAAAAATAAATCTGAATAATTACTTGCAATTCTTTTTGTGTTTTCTTAGTCCTTCTTGAGTGTCAAACTCAGTTCCACAAACTCTACATTTCTCTTTTTTCTTATTGTGTGCTTTTTCTTGATGTTTTTTTAATCTCTCAGAATCAGAAAGAATAGTTCCACATTTTTTGCATTTTAAATCGTTTTTACTAGATCCAAATAATCCCATATTCCAAGTATGTTATAGTAGAAAAAATAGTTTTACTAAAAATTAACAATAAACCATACAATAAAACGTATTTTGAAAATTATTCATCTAAGCTTTTTCTTGGTTTTATACTAAGATAAAACCCATGTGTGGAAATAATAAAAGATGCAAGGAAAATTTTTGTTGCAAAAACTAAGTTCCATGGTCTATCCGGATCTGGATAAGCAACTGATAATCTATCAATATCTGGAACCATTCCATTAATTGTACCTGCAGCAATTACTCCATTTAGAACTGTAAAATTGTATAATACTTCGTATAGTGAGATAATTGAAAATCCTAATAACATCAATTGAAGTAATGCCATTTTTGTTCCAACAATCTTATCTCCTGCAGTTCTTCTCCAACCTATTCTTGTGACACAATACCAACCAATTATTGTAGAAAAAAATATCCAAGTTGTAACCCTTGCAAAATTCTCAAAAGGAATAGTTGTATTATGAATTACTTCACCCATAACATAAGTTCCATTTTGAATCCATTCCAGCATTGTTGCATATACTCCAAAAATTAATGATGATGTCATAATGAATCCACAAATATAGAAAACATAGAGATACACTTTGTATCCTGAATCTGATTTTTCAAGATGACGTGGTTTCATAATGCCGTTTGCCAAATTTTGAAATATAAAAATTCATGTATCCTCAACGAGATTTATAGACTAGTTAGAGAGAGAATTACTAATGAATATTGCAATTAACATTCCATTAGTGGGCAAAGAAGAGATTGATGCAGTCACTAATATTCTTAAAAAAGGAGCTTTAACTTCATCATCTAATCAAGGCGGAAAACATGTCCAGGAATTTGAAAAATCTGCTTCATCATTTGTAAAATCAAAATATGCTATAGCAGTAAATTCTGGAACTGCTGCTTTACAGGCTGCCCTTTACGCATTAGACATCAAAAAAGGTGATGAAGTTTTAGTACCATCATTTACTTTTGTAGCTACTGCAAATGCAGTTGTTTCAACTGGAGCAAAACCTGTTTTTGTTGATATTCTTAAAGAAAATTACACAATTGATCCTGATGATATACAAAAAAAGATTACAAAAAAAACCCGTGCAATAATTCCTGTTCATCTTTATGGTAATGTGGCAAATATTGAAAGACTATCAGAAATCTCCAAAAAAAATAACATTCCAATAATTGAAGATTCTGCACAATCTTTAGGTTCGACGTATAAAAGAAAGCACACTGGCACTTTCTTTGAAATGGGATGTTATAGTATGTATCCTGCAAAAGTAATGACTGCTGGAGAAGGAGGTTTTATTGTAACTAATAATAAAAAATTACGAGATAAACTATTGATGATCAGAAACCATGGAATGGTTCATGGATATGATACCAAAGTATTTGGTCTAAACTTGAGATTACCTGAAATTAATGCTGCAATTGCAACAGTACAAATGAAAAAACTTCCAGGATTTTTGAAATCTAGAAAAAATAATGCACAACTTTTATCAAAACTAATTTCTGATCTAAAAATTCAACTTCCACAGCAACGAAAAAATGAAAATACAAATTGGTATCTTTATACAATTACTACAAAAAAACGTGATCTATTATTGAAGAAACTTAACCAAAAAGGAATTGGTGCTGCATCTTATTATCCAACACCTGTTCACAAAACTCCATTTTACAAACTTAAAACAAAACTCCCTGTAACTGATTGGGCTGCAAAAAATGTCTTATCTTTACCAATCCATCCAAATGTAACAAAAAAGAATATCGAATTTATTGCAAAAACCATGCATGAAATTCTATCAAAATAGATGAATAATTAAACAGAATCGAGCCTGAAGATATTACAAAATCTGAAGGAATCCGATTGAAAATTTTAATTTAATTAGAATTTTTTACTAATTGGATTTCTTTAATATCCAGTTCTTTGTCTTTCACGATTTATCTCATTTTTCTTTTTGTATTCTTCTACAATATCATCTGGTGTGAGATTTAACTCAAGTGATGCTTGAACAACAAAATGCCAAATATCAATTAATTCTTCTCTTGCTTCAGCAACATCAAAATCTGTTGGTGTTTTCCACCACTTCCAATTTGTTGTTCTTTGTAATTCAACTGCTTCATGCATAATTGCAGTACTTAATGCAGAAATCCTACTTTCAGAATCTTTTGGATATCTGTCAAGTTTCATCATTTCAGAAAGACCTTTTTGAAGTTTGAATATTGTATCTAATCTATCTTCAGAAATTTCTGACAAGGATAAAATATTTTGAGAAATTATTGAACTTAAGTCTTTTTAGAATCGAATCATTTTTTCATATGTCTTGATACGTTTTGCAATATCACCTTTTTTGATTTTTAACAATCCATCAAGGCCATATCTTTCAACTGCAAAGGATCCTAATACATTTCCATAAACTACTGACTTTTTGATTTCTGATAGACTAGTTGATTTTTTACTTGCAAGATATCCAATCATCGCTCCTGCAAAAGAATCTCCTGCACCTGTAGGATCTACTACATCTTCTAAAGAAAATCCTGCAGTTGGAAAAATTACGTCATCATAAAACATGAGTGAACCATGTTCACCTTTTTTAATAATTACATATTTTGCACCCCATTTCATCATTTTTTTTGCACATTTTATCAGGTTGAATTCTTTTGTAAGCAATTTTGCTTCTTCGTCATTAATTACAACTGCATCAACAGCTTTTATCATCTTGATTACTGCTTCTCTTTTTGTAGATATCCAAAAATCAATTGTATCACACATTGAAAATTTAACTTTATCAAATTCTTTTAGTAATGAAGTATTTTGTTCAGGATCATTATTTGCAAGATAAACAAATTGAGATTTTCTATAATCTTCTGGAACAGTTGGTTTGAAATCTGCAAGAACATTTAATTCTGTTTTTAATGTTGATCTTGTGCTTAGTGTATCATCATATTTACCATCATAACGAAATGTTTTACCATCTTTTACTGTAAATCCTTGTAAATCAAGATGTTTTGATAAAATTTTATGATGTTGTTTTGGAAAATCTTTTCCAACCACGGCAATTAATCCAGTATCTACAAAATTACTTGCTGAAATTGCTGCAAAAGTTGCAGCTCCACCTAGAACATTTTTTAATGTTTTTTTTGGGGTTCTAATTGTATCTAGTGCTGTAGAACCAAAAACAGTAAGCATTTGTGAAGAAACTATTTTTGATGTATAAATTCTCTTGCTTGCTCTTCTGTTGGATAGTAAACAAAAGGAACATCAATAGATGTAAAAAATATTTCATATTTTATTATTCCAGAAATTTTTACAGAACTAGATTCATTATTATTTGAATTTGTGTGGAAAGTTCCTTTAACATTACTATTGTCTAAAGGTTGTAGAATGAATGATTCTAACTCACCTTTACCAATTATTTCATCATTTGAAATTAAAAAGAATTCAGTCTGACCAGCAGTTAAAAGTAACAATGAGGGATTATCAAATTCTAATTCTATATTGTAGTTTGCACCTTTTTCATCTTCATTTAATAATTCACTTTGAGTAATACTTACTTCAATTTGAGAAGCAGATGCGTATTGTGAATATCCAAAAATACTCATGCCTAATACAAAGAGGACAATTAAACCGCCTTTTTTGGATGATTTCATGACTAGTAATCACAAAATTACATTTTAACTAGAAACAAAAAAAATCCTAATTTATTGTGTAAAATTTTTGATCTACTCTTAAAGCTGATTAGAGCTAATAAAATAAATGAAAATTAAATGATTATTTGCTATTGGCAAGGATAAAACTCAAGCTAGGTGAAAATGAAATTGAAGTTGACTCTAGGGATTTTTATGTTGATAATCAAACTATAGGAGAAATAATTGATAGTATCTCAAATCATTTACCAGAAAATCAAGCCAAAATTGTTTATGAATCAGAAACTATTACAAAACCAGCAGAACTTGAACAAACAACCCAGTTTGGTTTAGAGAATCTTGATGATGCTGAAGTATTTGAACCAGAATTTGCTGAACCAAAATATGTTGCATCCCATGAAATTAAATCTAAATTAAGAATTTTAGAAACAAGTAGATTCTTTGATACACCACATACTGTTACTGAAACTGTTGAACAACTAAGAGAATATGGTTGGGCAACAAGTCCATTAGATGTATCAAAAGCATTGGCAAAAATGGCATCAAATAAAGAAATTTTAAAAAATTCTCATGAAAATAGAACTCATTATTTTGTTGAAGATACGTTAATTACTAATTAGAAGAATAGTCACATTTTTCACAACTTGAAAAAATTTCACCATCCAAATGATCAAAATGTGTTTTACATTTGTTACATGTATGATGCATATCAAAATATCCATCTTTTTCAACATGTCCAATTTTATTTGATTCAAGATCTGTACTTTTACATTTAATACAATGACATCCACATTCAATTTTCATTCTGATAATACATGTATAGTTGGAATACTTATACAAATCATTGGAAAAAAAACGGGATATTCCATTAGAAATTGATGATCATTTCAAACTTTTTGGAAAAGAACCATGGGAAGTAGATTATGGTGAAAAATGCCCTGTATGTGATGTTAGAATAGATGAATATGGTTTTTGTTCATGTGGTTCTAGTGGAGATTAACTTTTTTCATTAATGGAATTACAAGAATCATCAAGAATCCTATTGCTAGAGGTGCAATAATTGGAAATTCAGGAATAACCGTAGTTCCAATAACCATTATTTCACCTGTAGATTCAGGTTTCATACTTAACAAAACATGAGTTCCATTATTGATATATTCATGAAAGAAAATTTTCTCATCATCTAGAAAAACTGAATATGGTTTCCATAACAATTCTAATGGAATTATTACCGTAACAAACTGATTTTCTTTTAAGACATCAAAAGTGATACTCTTTGTTGGTTGATCAAAAGTAAATTTATCAATACTTGAATGACTTTGAATCTCTACTATGAATTCATTATCTTCCCAATTCACATTTTTTACTATCTTTGGTTGATTCATTGAATATTCTAAAAGCATTTGACATCCATGACATGCAATTCCTTTTTTTCCATCTAAATATACAGGTCGTTCATTTGAAAAAATTAAATTTAGTTCTTCAGGAAAAAAGAAAGAAGTTGTTTCAAGATACAAGAAATTCCATGTCCAAACATTATCTTTTTGAATCAATACATGTTCAAGATCATACTCAACAATTGATTCTTCATCTGAAGGTTGAACTAGTACCATACTGTTTTCATTACTGCTAGAGAAAAGTACATCTTCTCCTTGTTCATTTTTGACTGAAATATTTGAAACTGTTCCATAAACTAATTCAAGATCTTTTGGCAAATTTGATGAACGAATCACATGTTTAACATGAACATTTCCATCTGAATCAATATTGATTTCAACTGATTTTTGTATTGCTTTTTCTCCAATTGATATTTGAGCATCAACCATTGGGATAATTGAAATTAAAAGTAAAACTGTTAAAAACCCAAAAATTTGTGAATTCATTTATTCCACAGTAACATGAACTAATGATGTTTTTTCTAATGGACAATCATTACCATCTCTTTCAAGATTAACAATTTTGTCTGCAACATCCATTCCCTCTGTTACTTCACCAAATACTGTGTATTGTCTATCAAGAAATGCACTATCTGCTGTTACAATAAAAAACTGTGAGCCTGCACTATTTGGATCTTGAGATCTTGCCATAGAAACAATACCTCGTAAATGAGATCTTGAACTAAATTCTGCTTTAATATTATATCCAGGTCCACCCATTCCCCATGAACCTTTGTTGTCAGTTTTTGTGTTAGGATCTCCACCCTGAATCATAAATCCTGGAATTACTCTGTGGAAAAGAGTTCCATCATAAAATCCATCTCTTGCTAATTTTTCAAAATTTCTTACTGTCTCAGGTGCTAATTCAGGCAATAACTTGAAAGAAATTTTCCCTAAATTTGTTTCAATATTTACTGTAGACATTATTTTGGGTTTTTCTTCTTATCATAAGAGTCTTTTGTGAAAACTAATTTGAAAATTTATTATTTTTTTAATTTAATTAGAATTTTGTTGTAAGTAATTATTTTATTGTCGCAAAAAATTTCTTTGAGGACTATGTATTTTTACATATAACATAATTATGAACTTCTTAAAAATTATATTTTTGAAATTTTTAAAGTTATAGTCTTATATAGAACAACAAAAAATTGATATTCGTTGAATCGTACAAACCAAAGCACGATAATTAAAGAAGCAATTAATTCTTATCTTGACAAAGGGGTTACTGACAAACAAGATATCTACACCAAAGTTGTTGATGAACTTGGTGTACCTAGACCTACTGTAAGAAGAGTTGCAAGAGATCTTAGAACTGAATTATTATCAAAGATCCAAATCTTACAATCTGATATGCCTAAACCAACAACTACTATTGAAGCAGACGAATAAGATCGGTTCCTTTTTATTTTTAATCCTATTATTTTGTGATTTTTAGCATTACTGTTATAAACAATGAATTTTCCAAATTAATTATGGGATATGTGGGAAATCATTTGGCAACTCTTGTTACTGGAGTTTTTGCAATTATTCTAACTGCACTTTGGCCATATTTTGTTGATTTTGCACCAATACTAAATTTCGTGTTTGTAATGGCAGTCCCAATTATGTGGTTTCTAGTATTTACTTGTTGGATATCTCAGAAAAGTACAGATTACATGCACAAGCATGCTCATACTGAAAAAAAAAGCTTGAGTAATACCCAAACAATTCAAACAACAACTGTTGGAACTACAATTGGTCTTTCAGAAATAAAACAAATTCAAAATGAATTGTCATCAGATCTTAACAATCTAAAAGAATCTGTAAAACTAAAAGACAGTGAAATAGAAAGATTAAACCAAGAAATTTCTAATTTACAAACACTTGTTCAAATAGAATCACTAAAAACTGAACTGGCAAATCTCAAAATGCTTGCATCTAAAAGAAAATAATCTTATTTATCACAGTGATTACATGTAATTCCATGATTTTTCTTACATCCTGGACAGCTAACTGCTCCTCCATAATGACATTTACACGAACATAATTCAGTTGGATCTTTTTTTGAATTCAATTATGTGTTATCTATGTCATTATGATATTTTACTTTTACAATTTTAATGATTAATCTTTTAAAGATTTGATGAAATTATACATTAAATTCATTTTAAAAAATCAATTTAATTTGAATTGATAAATTTTCTTTTGATGTTGATCTTTTTTTAAGAAATTAAATTAATTTAATAAATTTGAATTAGATTTTTTTTAAAATAAAACGGGCTTGGAGGGCTTCGATCCCTCGACCTGTAACTTAGGAGGCTACCACGCTATCCATGTTTCGCGTCAAATTGACTCTGCGCCACAAGCCCAGAAAAAAAATATTTTGTAATTATTTAAGCGTAATCTAAATTCTCTTTAATCATTTTTTGAATAATTTTCCAATCATTATTTTCTTTATCATCCCATTTTTCAAAAAATACAACATCCTTCAATTCTAATCTTGGTAACCATCCTGCAGTTTGAAGATCAGGTTTCTTGGCAAAATCATCAACATGACCTAAACACAAGTATGCAACAGGAATTACATGCTCAGGAATGTCTAAAGCTTCTTTCAAAGTATCATTTGATAGAATACTCACCCATCCTAACCCTATTCCTTCAGTTCTTGCTGATAGCCATAAATTCTGTATAGCACAGCACACACTGTATAATCCTGCTTCAGGGATACTTGATCTGCCAATAACAAATGGGCCAAATTTAGATGGATCATATGTCACACACAAATTTACCGGAGATTCTAAAATCCCTTCAAGCTTAAATGAAAGATATTTTGATCTTTTTGGTTCTTCTACTAATTGTGAGGAACGGTCTTTTTCTTTTTCAAAAGATTCTTTGATTTTTTTCTTTGTTTCATCATTTTTAATTAAAATAAAATTCCATGGTTGAGAAAATCCTACAGATGGTGCATGATGTGCAGCATGAAGAATTTTTGATAAAATATCATCTTGTATTGGCTTTGAATTAAAATGGGATCTTACATCTCTTCTTGAATATATTGCCTTATAGAGTCCTCTTTTTTCATCATCAGTAAAATCATCTGTCAATTATTTTGTGCCTTCTATATCTCATCAATTCTTTCTTTTGTTAAACGTTAATAATGTCTGCACATTGTTTTGTATTTCAATGGGCCTGTAGTCTAGCTGGTTAGGATACCGCCTCGACATGGCGGTGATCATGAGTTCGAATCTCATTAGGCCCACTTCTTTTTATTTAAAATCCAGATTTGAACTCTTTTTCACCTACAGTCCATGTAGTTTGAGTGGTGATTATACCTTCAGCACTAAAATTTGTAATTCCATTTTCTATTAAAGATTGAAATATTTCTGAATTAGTTTCAGATTTTTCTAGAACAAAAATATTTTTTAAAGGAATTTCAGTATTGGGGAAAAATGAAGCTCTTCCTGGCATTGAAACATCTTCTGTAGAATATCTTCCTGAGCCTAAATGTATACCATCAGCATACAATTCGTATTGAATTACTGAAACTGTAAATGTAGTGTCACTAGGATTTTTCACAAGAAATGTTACATTAAATTTTGCTTTATCACTAATATCATCATTATTAATTAATTCAACATTTGTTAGTTTAATTTCTGCTTGTTCAAGATCAGCATTACCCAAACTTGCATAGTAAACAATACCACCCATCATGGCAAAAACCCCAACAATTGCAAGATAAACTGTCATTTTACTTTGAAGTGCCATTTCAATGATTTCAGATTATGTACAACTAAAAAACCTTGTCAAGATCCAAATACATAATATTTGATTTAAAATATTGTTATTGATGAGTGCTATAGAGCAGGCAATTATTACTTGGATACATCTTATTGCAGCAGCAATTTGGGTTGGTGGTTCACTTTTTATTGGAATTGTGTTTTCACCACTTCTTAAAACAATGACTAATTCTCTTCAAGAAAGAATGCAAATAATGATTCTTGTTGGCAGACGTTTTAACAAAATTGCCGTTCCTTCATTAATTATTTTGATGGCAACTGGATTGTATAGTACTCATATGTTACTTGGAAAACCTGAACTTTTACTTGCTACAAGTTATGGGACGTATTTGATAATCAAAATAATTTTAGTCATTGCACTAATCATTACTTATGTAATTCATGTCAGAGTAATTAGAAAAGACATTGAAGATAAAATCATGTCAAACCAAATGTCTGATAATCAAATTCAAAAATTAAGAAAGAAAATCATTATTTTAGGAGAAATTACTGTAGTTTTATCCATAACAATCCTATTTTTTGCAGCATTATTAGACGCTGGAGTTTGATACACCCTCAATAATTACTTCAAATCCATCATTTAATCTTCCAATACCGTACTTACAACCAGTAATTTTTGATGTAACAAACAAGTTTGTTTCAAGATGTTTTGTAATCTCTTTGGTGTGAAAAATTGTTTTTTTATCCCCCAAACTTGCAACTACTACAAGCATATCTGCTAATTTTTCATCAACTCCTAATGAATTATTGATAAATTTATCTAAATCTAAATTGAATTTTTTTGTTTTTTTATCAAATAAAATATCATTTCCTATAATTGAATTTTCATCAATACTGTAAATTAACAAGGATGCACCAGAATCTATTGCATCTTCATTTTTTATAATGATCTCAACAACAAAATTTTCTTCAATTAATTTTTCTTTAATTTTATTAACTTGAGTTTCAATATCTTTGTTTGAAAGTTTTGAAAATGTACAGATTAATTTTACTAATTTTGTTTTTCTTTTTGTTAGTAAAATCGAATTTACATTTGATGGATTCACTTCTAGTATAACTTCCCCACCACCTTTAGGATAATACCCTCGTTTAGATAATTCAAGTGAAAACTTTATCCCCATTCTAGAAAATACTTCTCTTAAAACATATTGTGTATAATCAAATGAAGGACTCCATGATACATCTGTTCCACCTCTAATTTTCAAATTAAATTTCTTTTGAGATATTGCAATTACTGGAATTAATACTTGTAAAATTAAAGAAATACTTCCAGCTGTTCCAACATCTTCAATTAATTCTAAACTTTTAATGTCATTTGGAATGAATTTTAATTCAGTTGAACCAATCTCTGCACCAATTACTTTAGCATTTGAAATTTTTTGAAGAATTTTGATTGCAGTTACATGTTGAGGTCTTAATCCAGAAACTTTTCTATTTTTTCTGATATTTTCTATATGGATTGGTTTTTTTGTAATGCATGAAAGAGTTATTGCTGTACGTATGATTTGACCTCCTCCTTCACCATGCCCACCATTTATTTTCAAAAAATCCATAATTTCGGTAAATTGAATCTCTTTATGATAGTTTTTTAAAAAAGGAATTTTCTATATTTTTGTATGGATGGATTGTTAATTGGAAGATTCCAACCTTTTCATTTGGGTCATTTAGAAGCTTTACAATTTGCTTTATCTAAAGTAGATAATCTTTGGGTTGGTTTAGGAAGCTCAAATTTACCATCACAAAAAAACAATCCATTCTCAGCTGATCAACGAAAAGAAATGATTTTGTCTTCGATTGATGATTCAATGAAGAAGAGAATTTCAATTTATTTTATTCCTGATTTGGATAATCATATCAAATGGATTGAGAAAATAGATACAATTGTTCCACAATTTGAAATAATTTTTTCAAATGATGATTTAACAAAACATCTCTATTCTAAAAGATCGATCAAAGTAGAATCTATTCCATTTTTAAAAAGAGACAAACTATCTGGAACAAAAATTAGAAATCTGATAATTAGCGATCAGAAATGGGATGATTTGGTACCTAAAGGAACAAAAGATTTTTTGAAAAAAACTAGTGCCAAAGATTTTTTGAAAAATCTTTAATTATAAATAAACCCATATCACATTCACTATTAGATTACAATGGAATATCTCTCAATGCTCCCTGGTCCAACAAATGTACCTAATAGAGTAATGAGAGCAATGCTTGCACCAATGATTAATCACAGAAGTGATGATTTTGTAGAACTGTATACTGATGTTGTTGATAAAACTCAACAAGTATTCCAAACACAAAATGATATTGTAGCATTATCTGCATCTGGAACAGGTGCTGTTGAAGCAGGAGTAGTTAATGTAGTTAAGAAAGGTGACAAAGTAATAATTCCAGTTAATGGAGAATTTAGTACTAGATTATCTCAACTTATTGAAGGTCAAGGCGCAAATGTAGTTAAACTCCAAACTCCACCAGGAGAAAATTCAACTTTTGATCAAATAAAAGAAGCATTTGATAACAATAAAGACGTTAAAGCATTCTATGTTGTTCACAATGAAACTTCTACTGGAACAATGGTAAATTATCTTGATAAAGTATCTGATTTAACATCTAGAAATGATGCACTCTATGTTGTAGATTCTGTTTCTTTACTTGGAGGTGCTAATCTTGAAGTAGATAAATGGAATATTGATGTCTGTTTAACTGGTTCTCAAAAAGCAATTGCAGCCCCACCTGGAATTTCTCCAGTCTCTGTTAGTGCTAAAGCCAAAAAATACATGATTGAAAATCCCCCACCAACACATTACTTCAACTTAGCAAGATATTTCAAATATTATGATGAGGAAAAACACACTCCATTCACTCCTGCATTACCATTGATGTATGCATACAGAGAAGCTCTCACTATAATGTTAGAAGAAGGATTACAAAATGTCTTTAATCGTCACAAAGTTTGCTCTGATGCATTATACTCTGGACTTAGTGCACTTGGATTAACACCATTTGCAAAAGAAGAGGATCGTTCAATCTCTATTGTTGCATTAAATTATTTAGATGGATTAGAAGACAAAATTTTCAGAAGCACACTAGCAGACAAATTCAAAGTTTTAGTTGCAGGTGGATTTGGGAATCTTAAAGGTAAAGTGTTTAGAGTTGGATGTATGGGAGAAGTTAGCCCATATCATGTAATGAGAACTATTTCAGCAATTTCATCTACATTAGCTATGATGGGATATTCTGTTGATACCCAAGCAGGACTCAAAACTGCTGAAGAAAAATTAAAATCTCTCTAAACCCTGTTAACTTAATATCACGAAGTGTTTCTTTCCTGTTAACAAATTCTTGAATCATAGCCAATAACATGAACTTTTTCTAATTAATTATTGGTTATTGTAAAATCATTCATAAAACAATTATAATTCATTTTTTTCTCAAAAATTTCAAAATTTTGTATGGCGATCTGGTATATCTTACACAGGTTTGATTGCTCGTGGAAATTTGCCTGTTAATTTGATATACAGAATACTAAAAATTGGTCATACTTAATATAAGGAAATTCGAAATCCATCACATTGACATTTGATAAAGGCTCACTAATCTTAGTAGATTATACTGCAAAGGTAAAAGATAGTGAAGATGTTTTTGATACTACTATAGAAGCAGATGCAAAAAAATATTCAATTCATGAACCAAATGTCAAATATCAACCAAAACTAGTTTCTATTGGAGAGGTTTCTTATCCTGTTCTCAAAGGATTAGATGAAGCACTTGCAAAAACATCTGTAGGCGATAAACTAACAGTTGAAGTTTCACCAGACAAAGGTTTTGGTGAAAGAGATTCTGGCAAAGTCAGAATGGTACCACTTAGAAAATTAGGTGAAGACGCAGAAAAAGTTTCAGTAGGTGATACAATTGAAGTTGATAACAAACGTGGAATTATTCGTTTTATTGGTTCAGGAAGAGTACAAATTGATTACAACCATAGATATGCCGGAAAAACTATTCTGTTTGAAGTAAATGTACTCAAATCTTTAGATTCACCAAATGATAAAGTAGATGGAATTCTCAAAAACAGATTACCTGTAGAAGATACAAAAATCTCATTTGAATTAAAAGATAAAGAAGTTAGTGTTACTGTTCCTGAGGAAATTTTACGTGCTGATGGTCTACAAATTATGAAACACTTTATTCAATTAGATATTTTCAAATTTGTTCAAACTTTAGAAAAAGTAAACTTTGTTGAGACACACATCAACAAACAAGCTCAAGAAAAGAAACCTGAAGCAAAAACACCTGAACAAAAAACTGCTTAAATTAAATTATTTTAGTACTCTTTGCAAGACTAGATGCTTTTTTCTCAGTCATTTTAATTTCTTTTAAAATTGTATATCTTTTTGGTCTTAATTCTTGAGCAATAGTTAGAGCTTTAATTATTATTTCAGGTTTTAATCCAATTTGTTTTGCAGTAGTTGGTGCACCAACATCTTTTAGTGTTTTTACAATTTTTTTCCAATCTTGTCCTTGTAGTTTTGCCATCATAATAGAACCAATTCCACATTTTTCTCCATGCAATCCAATCCCAGGTGCTAATTTATCAAGTGCATGTGAGAATAGATGTTCTGCTCCTGAACAAGGTCTACTGCTACCTGCAATACATGATGCAACACCTGCACTGATTAACCCTTCAACAATCACTCTTGCATCCAATCCTTTTTTTGCAAATACAGAAGAATTTTCCATGACTATTTTTGCACTCATCATGGCCAAATCTGCTGCATATCTTCCATAGTATTCTTTTTTCTTTTTATGACCTAATTGCCAATCCTTTACTGCAATAATATTTGCAATAAGATCTCCACAACCACTAGCTAGTAATTTTGATGGAGCTTTTTTGATTATATCAATATCTACAAAAACACCCATTGGAGCAGATGCCACAATTGAATGTGGTTTATCACTTTTAACTGAAACAAATGGACTTGCCATCCCATCGTGAGATGCTGCAGTTGGTAAACTTACAAATGGTTTTGCTAAATTGAACGAAATTAATTTTGCAGTATCTACGGAGCGACCTCCACCAATACCTACTATTAAATCAGAATTATCTTTTTTAACATCTTTTTGAATTTTGTTTAATGATTTTATTTGATTATCAATTGAAGTGTGCCATACAAATCTGATTTTTTTTGATTTCAATGATTTCTCGATTTTTTTCTTTAGAACATTTTGAACATTTTTCCCAGAAATGAGAGAAACTTTTTTGGGTTTATTTAATAAATTTAGAAAACTTCCAAAATCACCAATATTTTTTTCACCTATTTTGATGAGCCTAGGTAATTCCATCGTATGAGATTGCATGCGATCTTGATTTTTTGTCATTATTTATGATTTCAAGAGATCAAAAAGTTATTTAAAAGGGTGAGATGGCATTTACTTTATCTTAATAGGTATATTTTATGTCAAACAATGTTGAAGAAAAAATTCTGCACGGGACTACCACTGTAGGTATCAAGGCTAAAGACGGTGTCGTATTATGTGCTGATATGAGAGCCAGTGCTGGCTACTTTATTGCTAATAACAATACTATGAAAATTCAACAAATTGACTTACACGCAGGCCTTACTTTAGCAGGCGGTGTGGCTGATGCACAAAACATTGTTGATATTTTACGTTATCATTCAAATCTTCATAGAGTTGAAAAACCAACCCCAATCTCTATTCATTCCCTTGCAAGATTATGTTCATTAATTTTCCATCAAAATAGGGGATATCCATTCATGGCAGATATCTTACTTGGAGGATATGATGCAAATGGTCCTTCATTGTTTAATGTAGATATGTTTGGTTCAGTTGAAGAGAAATCGTATGTTACAACTGGTAGTGGATCACCTGTAGCTTATGGTTTACTTGAAGAAGAATATCGTAATGATCTTACAGTTGAAGAAGCAAAAGTAATTGCTCTTAGAGCTGTTAAAGCAGCAATAGTTAGAAACATTGGTACAGGTGACGGAATTAACGTCGCAATTATGGACAAAGACGGTTTCCGTCTTTTGACTGAAGAACAAAAGAAAGCAGTCATCGAACTTTAGTGATTTAATGCAACGAAAACAACAACAAAAAGAATTACCTCCTAGCAGCCAGAATATAATGGCCACCATACTGCAAAGTATACCCAAAGAGGCAAGTGTTACAAAAATAGAATACGAAGGACCAAGAATTGCACTTTACACAAATTCTCCACGTTACTTGTTAGAGCATAGCGATACAATTTCTACACTTGTAAATGTAATCAAAAAAAGAATTGTAATTAGAACTGATGAATCAATAAGAAAACCTGAAAATGAAGCTAGAAAAATTCTTGCAGATTGTGTTCCAAAAGAAGCAAATTTGCAAGCTACTCTTTTTGATACTGCTACAGGTGAAGTTTCAGTTGAAGCAAAAAGACCATGGTTGTTACAAAGAAATGCTAAAGAATTCAATCATGCTGAAGTCACTGAAAAAATAGGTTGGAGAATACGTGTTAGAAAGGCTACAACCATTCCTTCTAGAACAATTCAAACCATTAATGCAACTCTAAAACAAGCCTCTGTTGAAAGAAATAAACAACTCAAACAAGTAGGAGATGAGATTTTCAGACCACGATTATCTCAAAGAACTGAGGTTTCTCTTTACACTCTTGGTGGATTTGGACAAGTGGGACGTTCTTCTATGTTATTGTCAACTCCTGAAAGTAAAATTTTGATTGATTGTGGAATTAATCCTGGTGCACGTTCACCAATGGATGCTTTTCCACGTTTAGATTCTTTGGATATCACATTAGATGATCTTGATGCTGTAGTTATTGGACATGCACATTTAGATCATACTGGATTTTTGCCAACTTTATGCAAATATGGTTACAAAGGCCCAATCTATTGTACTGAACCAACATTACCTATGATGAATCTAATTCAATTAGATGCAATCAAAGTAGCTGCTGCACAAGGAAGAACTCCAATCTATTCAGAGAGAGATGTAAAACAAATCATGAGACAAACAATTACTTTACCTTATGGAACTGTTACTGATATTTCCCCTGACATTAAACTGGTTCTTGCAAATGCAGGACATATTCTAGGTTCAGCTTTATGTCATTTTCATATTGGAAATGGTGATCACAACTTTGTTTATTCAGGTGATATTAAATTTGGAAAAAGTATTTTGTTTGAAGCTGCTGCTTGGAATTTCCCAAGAGTAGAAACATTATTGGTTGAAAGTACATACGGACTTAAAGAAGATATTCAACCAACAAGGCAAGAAGTAGAATCTGCTTTCATTAATGCTGTAAACAATACTCTAGCTGATGGTGGTAAAGTACTGATACCAATTCCAGCAGTTGGTCGTGCACAAGAAATTATGATGGTAATTGATCATTATATGAAATCTGGAGAGATGGTTGAAGCCCCAGTCTTTACAGAAGGAATGATTTCAGAAGCATCAGCAATACATGAATCATATCCTGAATATCTTGCAAGAGAATTAAAACAAAAAATCTTAGAAACTGATGATAATCCATTTGATTCTGAATATTTCACCAATATTGAGCATGCAGATGCTAGAGAAGAACCAATGAGAGAAGACTCTCCATGTATTATTTTAGCAACATCAGGTATGCTAGAAGGTGGACCTGTTTTAGAATATTTCAAAAATATTGCACCTGACAAAAAGAACAAAGTATTGTTTGTATCATATCAAGTAAATGGAACTTTAGGAAGACGAGTTTTAGATGGTTCAAAACAAGCAACAATGTTGGGCAAAGAAGGTAAAGTAGAAATTGTAACTATCAATTGTAGTGTAGAAAAATTAGATGGATTCAGTGGACATAGTGATTACAATCAATTAATGTCATTTGTACAAAAACTACGACCAAAACTTCGACGAGTATTAGTTAATCACGGTGAACGATCAAAATCAAAAAACCTTGCAATGAATATTGGACGAATGTACAAACTACCTGCTCATTTCCCTCAAGTACAAGAAGCAATAAAATTATTTTAGATCGTATTCTGGTTTCCAGATTTTCACATTAGATGGTGCAACAATAATTCTTTCTTCACCTAGTCTTGCAATATCAGCACCAGCACTTTTTGCAATAGAATACAATTCTTCTACAACTTTACGAAGTTGTTCCACATCTTTTTGTGCTAATGGTGTAACTCTTAAAATCAAAATCATATCTTTTTTGATGTCTTCTTTAATTGAATGAACATCACTGACATCTCTGATTGTAATAGCTTTCAGATATGTGGAATTTTCTTGTTTTTGCATCCTTGTTGAAAATGAGATCTACTCCTTCAAAAACTCTTCTTTAGTTCAAACTAATTTTTTAAAAATTTCACGCCTACATTCTAAATTTAATGTAAGTTTCTTCTTCTGCTCGAAGTACATTTACTTCTTCAGAAGAATCATCTTTTTTTACTAAAATAATTCCATGTTCGCCTTTTGGAGAATCTGAATATCTGAGGGTAACTGATGATGCAAATTCTACATGTTCTTTTGCATTATTTCCACGTAAAATGGAAACTGGTCCTACAACATCTTTTGCTTCAAGTAAAATATCTCCCGGTAATGCAATTGCTTTAATCATTTCATTTTCATCTTTGTTTCTTCCTACAACAAATTTTGTTTCTTCATCTAATCTAAAGTGTCTACCAATTTTTAACAAATCAATTTCATTAATTGTTGGATTCTCAACATGATCAAAAAGATCTTTTGCTTTAATTCCAAATTGTGGCTCTGTAAGTAAACAACCTCCACCTGCATTTGGTGGATTTTCAATTCCATATTCTTTTGCCATTTGTATTTGAATTTTTCTTTGTCTTCCTCTAATCATTCCAAGATTTTCTCTTTTGATCAAGCCATCTTTTTCGGCATCTGTTGGTGGAAGTAATCCAGCAGATAGTGGTCTGACAATTTTTCCATCTAGATTTGATTCTTTTTCAATAGTATGTAATGCAGGTGCATGTTGACTCATTGGACGTTGTCCTAACACTTCACCAGAAATAATAAATTCTGCTCCAATCTCATCCATGTGTTTTTTTGCTGCATCAAACATCATAGTTCTACAATCAACACAAGGATTGAATCCAGCACCAATTCCATGTTTAGGATTTTTTAACATTTTGATGTATTCATCTCCAAGATAAACAGTTTTTAGATTAACATTAAGATCATCTGATCGTTCTCTAATTTCAAATCCACATCCTCTACCACAATCAAAATCACAAAAAGGAGTTTTAATTGCAACAGCTGAAACCTCAAAACCTTGTTCTTGCATCATTCTAACTGCAAGTTGACTATCTAATCCACCTGAAAGTAACGCAACAACTTTTTTCTTTTCTTCAGCCATTGCGATCTGATTTTGATTTCCATATACAAACTTTACATCATACATAAATTGAGAAACAGAGATTTTTGTGTGTGAGGCAAAGAAGAAAGAACCTTCTAAAATATGCTCAAAAAATTGACTGTGATACTCTAGTCACGTTTGAGCCTGAAAATTTATTTTACATGACTGGATTTTGGGGTGAAGCAATAGGATTACTAGAGAAAAATGGAAAAACTACCATTATAGCTCCTGAACTTGAGGTAGGTAGAGCAAAAGACGAATCTCAAGATTGCGATGTTATTACAGGAGAACGAGGAGTTGGCCTGATTTCATCTTTAATTAAAAAAATTAAGAAAAATAGAGTATGTACTGATTGTCAAAATTACTCTGTAATGATGTCTCTAAAAAAATCTGTACCAAAAATCAAGTCTACAACAGAACCATTTTACAATTCTAGAATGATTAAAGATGAAAAAGAAGTAAAAATTCTAAAAAAAGCATCCAAAATTATTGATGAAATGTTTGTAGTTTGCTCAAAAAAGATGAAAGTTGGTCAAAAAGAATCTGATTTACAAACAATTCTAATGAAATATGCACTAGAACAAGGAATGTTTGACACTGGATACAAATCCACTCTTAACCCCCTCATTATAGCTGGTGGACCAAATGGTGCTTTACCTCATGCACAAGTATCTCAAAGAAAATTCAAAAAAGGTGATCTTGTTGTAACTGATCTAACCTTAAGATACAAAGGATATGTTTCTGATGCAACAAGGACTTTTGCTCTAGGAAAAATTTCATCACAAGCCAATGAAGCATATGAAATTGTCAAAGAATCACAAAGATTGGGATTAAAATCTGTAAAACCAAATGTTGATTGTAAAGATGTTGATACTGCATGTAGAAAATACATTGAAGAAAAAAATTATGGAAAATATTTTATTCATTCAACTGGTCATGGTATAGGATTAGAAGTACATGAACTTCCAACTGTTTCATACAGAAGTGATACTAAACTTAAAGAAAACATGGCAATTACTGTAGAGCCAGGAATTTACATTGAAAATAAATTTGGAATTAGAATTGAGGATTCATTAATTGTTAAAGATAGACCTATTGTGATGCATAAATTTACTAAAGATTTAGTTACGCTTTAGATTTTTAGGCTCGATTTAATCATAAAAATCAACAATATCAATGAGATGCTTTGAATCTTGGTTGTTTGATGTAATTTCTTTAGTTATAGAATTTACATTCCAATCAAAATTCATCTCACCCTTGTGAGCTTTGAAATTCAAAATTACATTGTATTCATCTGAATTCATACTAGTAACATTCAACTCTACAACTGTTTTTTTGTGATCATAGATTTTTTCTTCAGGATATTCTTCACTGATTTTATCCGTAATTGCATCCATTACTGTTAGTCCTTCTTCATTTGGTCCTGCATATTGCATCAAAATATCTACTACTTGCTGTTCATTTTCTGATAATTCAGGAAAACTCTTCTCTAGACTACCCTTTGTTAGTTCAGGTACTACAAAAATTACAACCATTGCAATAACTGCTAGGTAAATTGGTGCTCTTTTTTTAAGAAATGCAGCTAATTCTGATTTTTTCTTTTTAGGAACTTCGTCTTTTTTCTTTATTTTTCTAACCAATCCTACACCTTTGAATCTCAATATTTTGCAGTTAAAATTAAAACTTCCCAAGGAAATTGTATTGTTTCATCTCTTTTTGTGTATAGTTTTGTGTTTTGTCTTACCATCTCTTTGAGTTCTTTTCTTTGTGATTTTGATAATTTGTCTAGTTTTTCTTTGATTGGTTTTGCAACGTATTTCAAATAATTTTTCCAATATTGCTCAAAAGTACCTGGACTGTATGGGAAATCATAATCATTTACTTTAATTTTTGAGAATCCTGCTTTTTTTATTTCATTACTAAGTTGTTTTTTTGTTCCAAATCTATCAAAATCTGGAGTTCCTGGTGGGATATAATTTGGAATGAATTTAGTTACTGCCTCAAAGATACTATCAAAATAAGGCACTCTGTCAGGATGTCCATGAACTGAAATGCCTAGTTTACCATCTTTTTTGAGGCTATTTCTCATATTTTTTAGAGCCTTTTGAGAATTTGGGAAAAAAAATAATGCATACTGACATGTTATAACATCAAACTTTTCTTTGAATGAAAAATTTTCTGCATCAGCATTTACAAATAATAAATTTTGAGATTTATCATTCCATTTTTTTGCAACCTTTATTGCTGTACTTGATGTATCTGCACCAACTACATAACCTGTTTTTCCTACCTTTTGTTTTAATAATTTAGTAACAACACCTGTTCCACTTGCAACATCCAAAACATGATCTCCTTTTTTGATATCAAGTGATAGTACGAGTTTTTTTGTACTTTGAAATGGACCTTTACTAGCTGTTGCCCATCGTTTGTGATATCGTGGAGCAACTTCATTCCAAATTTTCATGTTACGAATTTTGTATTCAGATGATTTTACTCTCAATTTTCTTTAAACTCTTTTAGATCTGATTTTAATGTTCTTCCTGTTTCATGAAAATATCTATGCTCTATTTCTTTTAATTTTTCAGACAATTTTTTAATATCTGTATGTTTCTTTTTTTGTCTGTTGATAATTTCCTTATATTGTGACACCAGTTTTTTTAATTCAGAATTTTTCATTTAATCTTCTTTTCAACTTCTTTTTTGATAATTTTCACAATCTTTTCTTTTTTACTCCAGCTTGATATGATTGATTTTTTAGAATCTACAATAGTTATTTGGTTATTGTTTGTATTTTTTTGATATTTTTTTCCAATGTCATTTGCAATTATCATATCAGCTCCTGTATCTTTGAGTTTTTTTTGTGCTGATTTGATTAATGCATTTTTTGATAGATTGGTTTCAGCTTTGAATCCAATTAGTAAAGCATTTTTTTGATATTTTCTTATCTCATCAATTATTTTTGGAGTCTTTTTGAGCCTAATTATTAGTGATTTTTTATTACTCTTGATTTTAGTTTTTGATTGTTTTTCTGGAGTATAATCAGAAGCTGCTGCTGCCATAATTATTACATCATACTTTTTCTTTAGTTCTTTTTTTGTTGCATCAAACATTTCTTTACTTGTAGTTACGTTAATCACCCTGATTCCTTTAGAAGGTGTTTGATTCCCAGGACCATACACCAAAGTAACTTTGGCCCCTGCAGAAATTAATTCTGAAGCAAGTAACGTTCCAGTTTTTCCAGTACTTAGATTAGTTATAGCTCTAACTGGATCGATATACTCTATAGTTGGTCCTGCAGTCATTAGCACTTTTTTGTTTTTTAGTACAGATGAGAATCCAAATTTCTTTAATGTATAATTTAGTACATCTTCAGGTTCAGGTGCCTTTGCTTTTCCTTCAACTAGTTTTGGTGATAAAAATTCAATTTTGTTTTTGAGAAATTTAATATTCTTTTTTACAGCAGAATTTTCATACATTGATTCATGCATTGCCAAACACATCAAGATTGGAATTTTTGATCCAAATCCTACAGTAAGTACAGTAGATACAGGAGTATCATCAATCCCATTTGCTAATTTTCCCAAAGTATTTGCAGTTCCAGGATATACAATTACTAAATCTGATTGTTTGTAATCTGCTAGTTTGATGTGCTCTAATTTTCCTGTAAGTTTAGTTATTACATCATTTCCTGTAGCCCATTTGAAATAATCAGGCTGAATTAATTTAGTTACTGCCTCACTTGTTACACATCTAACATCTGCACCGTGTCTCATTAGTAATCGTGCAAGCTCTATTGCCTTGTATGCTGCAACACTTCCTGCAACACACAAAACTATTCTTTTTCCAGATAATTCTATTCCATGTGAATCAACAATGTCTAATGATGGATGATTATTCTTTGGTTTAACTGCCAATTTTCTCACGTAATTTCTCTAGTTCATCATCACTCATTGAAAACCAATTTTCTTCTGCAGGAAATACTCCTGTTTGTACATCCTTTTTGAAATCTTGAAGTGAATTTACAATATCTTCAGATAAATTCATGTATCTTTTTGCAAATTTTGGTTTTATTTTCTCATACATACCAAGTAAATCTTGAACAACCAATACTTGTCCATCACAACCAACCCCTGAACCAATCCCTATTGTAGGAATACTGACAGATTCTGAAATAATTTCTGCAACTTCATGACTAACCATTTCTAGTGCAATACTAAACACTCCTGCATCTTCAAGCTCTTTTGCATCTGCAATTAACTTCATTGCTGTATCTTTTGTTTTTCCTTGAACTTTGTATCCTTGTGAGAGCATTGTTGTTTGGGGTTGCAATCCAATATGTCCCATTACTGGAATTCCAACATCTACAATTGCACTAATTGTTTCAGCCATAACTGATCCTCCTTCAAGTTTTACTGCATCAGCTCCTGCCTTGATTAATTTTCCTGAATTAGTAATTGCATCCTCAATACTTGCTTGATATGACATGAACGGTAAATCAGCTACTAGTAATGAATTATTTCTCGCTCTACTTACTGCTTCTGTAAACATTATCATCTGATCCATAGTTACAGGAATTGTATTTTCATAACCAAGCATAACCATTCCTGCACTATCTCCAACAAGCATTACATCAATTCCTGCCTTATCACATAGTGATGCTAATGTGTAATCATAACTAGTAATAACTGAGATTTTCTCTTTCTCTTTTTTCATATTAATAATATCTTGAACTGATTTATGCAATTCTTGCTCTCCTTGAAAGATTATTTTTTATTTGAATTACATTTTCTGTGAGATTTTTCTTATTATCAAAGTCATCAATTATTTTCCTTAGATATTTTGGGTTTTTCTTTGATAATTTCTTTGATTCAGAAATTAGCACATCAATTGCCCTAGTTACATTATCTACAATTGTAATGTTAGCTGTTTGTGATGTTCTTGATAATGGATTAAGATCAAATGTGATTACTGTTTTTCCTGCTTTTCTTAGTGCAATTGTTCTATCTCCATCTTCTAATGGAACCACTACTACATCTGCAGCATAAATTCCATCTTTATCTACAATCCTTCTTGCTGAATCAATCCCTGGTAGTCTTCTTGATGATTTTTTATTGGTACCTAGAATTTCTTTTGCACCATTATTTTTGAGAGTCTTTATGATTGCCTTTTTCCTTTTTTCATTTGCATAAAACAGATTTACCTCAAGTTTTGCTTTGACATGTTTTGAGAGTTTTATGATTTGTTTTGGACATAATGCTGCAACATTTCCATTAATTGAGATTACTGGCATTTTTGCCAATAACAGTTGGGCAGCAGTTGCCCTTATTGCCAGTTTTGCAGTTTTACCTGTTTTCTCGCCTAATAGATAGTCAAATGCCTCACCTCTACCTTGAGCCAAAAGTCCTTCTTTTGCAACTAGACCATTATCAAATCCGTTAACTAATTTCTCACGAATAAGTAGAGACTTGACTCTAGGATGAGATTTTGGAATTAATGACATGTGAATTCAGTTAATTAGTTAGAACTCTTGCCCCGATTTCATCAAGTTCTGATTTTATAATAATTCCTTCAGGATATTTTTCTAAAATTTCTATGACTTTATTTTCATTATCTTTTGTAATCATTGAAAAGACTGTTTCACCAAATAGAGCAATTCCACATTTTAGATTGTTTTTTGTAAATTCATCAACTAATTTTTGCATTCTTGGAGTCATCACATCTACATAATTTGCAAATTCTAATGACATGTCTTGAAAATGTTCATAATTTTTTGTTTCTAATAATCTATTAACCATTTTTCCACCTAAACCATTAATTTGAGATAATCTTTCTTTGATGAATTTGTTTGTAGATATTGGAGAAAAACAAATCATCAAAATGGATATTTTATGTGTAGGAATTTTCTCAACATTACCGATTCCTGGTGCACCTGGTTTGACTCTAACTTCAAAACCACCGTGATATGATGCTAATACATCACCTAATCCTGTTTTACAACTAACTTCAGCATTATGTGCAATTTGTCCTATCTTTGTTTTATCTAGTTGAGTTTCAAGTGCTTGGTCTAAAGCAAATGATAAAGATAATGCAACAGCACCACTAGAACCTAAACCATATCCTACTGGAATTGAAATTTCATGTTTAATATCAAAAAATTTGTCAGAAAATTTTCCTAGTTTTAGAAATTCGTTTAAGACATATTCTGAGATATCTGTTTTATCTGATTGATATCCTTGTGTTGAAATTTTAAAATGAGTTTTTTGTACATCTTTTGTTGAAATTTCTACTTTTGTAGTAACTCCTTGTTTGATTGAAAAACCTGCACCCATTGAACCCAAATTCTCTAAATTATTTTGATCATCTTCTAGGTGAGCCTTGAAAAAACCCGTTACATGTGCTGGACAAAATGCTTTTGCCTCCCTCATTGATCTGAGTTTAAACTTTACACAAAATATAAGAATATGGATTAAATTAATTATATTAGTATAAATTGACTAAATTTGTTCGACGCCTACAAAGAATTGGAAGTAGCCTTCTAGTTTCATTACCTAAAGAATGGGTTGATGCAAATAATCTTGATAAAAGTAGCCAAGTTGAAATTGAAACTGGACAAGACACCATTTCAATTTCTGCAAATAAAGAAACTAGACCTACAAAAGAACTTCAAATTACATATCCTCTTCCAAAAGAAGAAAATATTGTAGCTGATATCACAGGAGCATATCTTTTAGGATATGATATTATTGAAATCAATTCAAAATCAATTATTCCTGGAGAAGATAGGGAAAAAATTCGTAATTCCATGAGAAGATTAGTTGGGATGGAAATTATTGAAGAGGATGCATCACACATTAACATGCAATTTCTTTTAGATTCAACAACTCTTAATCCTGAAAAAATTTTAAAAAGAATGAGTTCAATTGCACTTGGAATGTATGATGATACATCAAATGGATTAATCTTAGATGACAAATCAAATCTTCAAACATTATCAAATCGAGATGTTGAAGTTAATCGACAGTATTTCTTGCTTGTTAGATTAATTCGTAGTACACTAGTTGATAAAAGACTAGCTAATGCATTTAATTTAGAAAATATTGATGTTTTAGATTATAGAGTTGCAGCAAACCTTCTTGAAAATGCTGGAGATTCAATAGTTGAGCTTTCAAATTTTATTTACAATTCATCATTATCAAAAATTCATTCAAAAAAAATCTTTGATGTAGTTAAAAATTTTAATAAACTTGCAGAAAAATCAATTGATGCTTTTACAAAACCTGATAGACTATTAGCAATTGAAGCAATCTCATTGCATAAACAATATGAAGAAAATCTTAATTCACTTAAAACTGTATTAGGTAACAAAAAAGAAATTCCAATTGACTTTTTAGATTTAGTGTACATGTTTGAACGAATTGCTCAATCATGGGCAGACGTTGCAGATCTTGTAAAGCCTATTTACAATTAGTAACTAGTATAGTTTCTTTTTTGCAGCATATGTCAAAACTGCACAAATTGTTTTTGAATCTTGAATTTTACCTGTTTTAATCATACTCAACAATTTTTTCATTTCAATTTTTTCAACTGATAAAATTTCATCTTCATCTAACTTTAAATCTGAAATTTTCTTCAATCCTGAGGCTACAAAGCAGTGAATCACCTCTTCATTATACCCAATTGAAGGATAGTATGTGACTAGCGGAGTCATTTTTTTGGCTCTATAACCTGTTTCTTCTTGTAATTCCCTGAATGCACATTTTTCTGGTTTTTCTCCCTTCTCTAGAGTTCCTGCAGGAATCTCCAAAACATAACCGTGTGGGTATCTGTGTTGTTTTACTAGAATCACTTTTTTATCTTCATCAAATGCAAGCATTGCTGCAGCACCTCTATGCTCAATAATTTCACGTTTTACTTTTCTCCCTTCTATTTTCCCTTCATAAACACTAAGACCTAAAATTTTTCCCTTGTAAATTTGCTTTTTCTTCATATTATATCTTAAAAATTATTATTATTTAATTTGTTTGATATGCCAAATGTAATTTTGGTGAATTTTTAGAATCATTAATATCTTTTTCTAACCATTTAAGATAAAATGAAATCTTTTTTGGAATAAACAATTCTGCTGATTTTACATTTTTAATAGTTCTAACTTTTTGTGTTAATTCATCCATTTTGAAAATATTTTCACTATACATTAACAAAACTATTTGGTTTTTTGCTAAAAATGGAATTTGTAGATATGAATCTGAAAACATTTCATTCATTTTATCTAATGTTTCTTTGAGATCACCTTCTATCCAGGCAAGTATCGCATGAGGGATAAATTCATCAATTCGTTTTGGATCATAGACTAGTGTAAATTGAACCCCATCATTTTTTTGCAATTTTTCAATACATCTAGTAATTGTTTTTGTTGACATGTCAGTATTTTTTGCAATTTTTTCAATCTTTTGTCTTGGATCTTTAATTAACTCTTCTAAAATTTCAAAATCTGTTTTTGTAAAATCAGAATCATATCCTGGACTTTCTGCTTCAAAAATTGATAATACTTTAACATCTTTCATTAATTTTTTTGCAAGTTCAATCTTTTGATCTGGATTATCTTTAATTACTATACTACAAACTGTAATTCCACCAATGCATGGTGCTACAAAATATGGTTCTCCAACTAGACTGATTTGTTCTAATATTTCATCAATGTTTTCCCCTGAAACTACAAAATACAAAATACCATTTCCTAATACTGGAGGTTCAACTTTGATGAAGAATTTATCAATCACTTTTTTCTCTTCCATTTTTTGAATTCTTTTTTTGACTGCTCCTCCTGAAATCCCTATTTCAATTCCAATTTGTCTATCTGATTCTCTACAATTGTTTAGTAATCTATTGAGAATCTTCATATCTAAATTGTCCATTATGTCACCTCAAATGCCTCAATGACATAAAGAAATTACTAATTAGATATAAAATTGTCTATTATATTATAATTATAGATAATAGACATTAAATATTAGACATTTCATAAGATCTTGTGGATTATAGGTTAAGATTAGCAAAAAGAATGCTATTCAACAAAAAAGGAAGTTTGATTGGTGCAGTTTTAGCTGTAACAATTGGAATTTTGGTAATCCATGTAAACTTTGTAATTTTTCAAGGGCTCTTTGATGCTATAGTTCGAGATATCAGTGATTACAGAAATGGTGATATTCTTGTAACTGATGAATCTTCTTTTATTGATAAATCTGATTTGTCTCTTGTAAATTGGTTTGAAAGAATTCCATATGTTGAAGCGGCAACACCTCGGCTTTCATCGACGGCTGAAATGAATATGACAAAAAATGGAAAAAGAATTGAAGAAACCAGAGTACCTATAGTTGGAATTGATCCGTTTCGCGATGTTAGAGCATCAACTGTTCATGAAACGGTAACAGAAGGAAATTATGTTTTCTCAAGAAATACTATTGTTTTAGGATCTAATGTTGCAAGAGATCTTGGAGGAGCTCAAGTAGGTGATAGCGTTAAGGTTCTTGTAGTTGATAGATATGGTCAAGATGAAATAAGACGATTTACTGTATCTGGTATTGCAAATTCTCCTGGTGGTCAAGGATTTGATTATACTGCAGTGATTCACATTGATACATTACGTGACATGATGAATAGACATGGAGAAACTGGTTCACTTATGGTAAAACTAAATGATCCTTCTAAAGCATTTGAAGTTAAAGAATTCTTTTTACGTTCATTCCCTAATGATGATTTTATTGCAGAAACTATTGAAGAATCAGCTGAACAACAACTTGCTGGTTTTAGATCTGGTATTGCAATGATTAGTATGATTGGATATTTTGGAATGGGATCATCTGCATTTGCTATTCTTACAATTCAAATGATGTTAGTTACTGGAAAAACTAAAGAAATTGGTATAATGAGGGCAATTGGAGCTAAACGAAAAGATATTTTATTAATTTTTATTTTCCAAGGAATAATTATTGGAGCAATTGGAGCTGGAGTGGGAACTGCAGCAGGTTTGGGTTATACAGTATATGCAGATGTAACAAAAATGTCATTCAATAACAGCCTCCCTCTTGAAGTAACTTACAACTGGGGAAAAATTATACAAACTGCTTTGACTTCGTTTATTTTGGCAATTATTGCATCATTGTACCCGTCGTATAGGGCAACTAAGCGATTACCTGTGGAGGCGATGAGAACTGTCTAGAGTACTTGAAATCAATAATCTAAGTAAAATTTATGGTGATGGAGATAGCCAAGTAAAAGCTCTTGATGATGTATCACTTTCAATTGAACAAGGAGAGATTGTTTTAATTGTTGGAAGTTCTGGTTCTGGAAAATCAACACTACTTAACATGATTGGACTATTAGATCATCCTACAAATGGAAAAATCCTCATAGATGGGATTGATACTACAACACTTGGTGATAATGAAGTTTCTTCATTTAGAAATAAAAAATTAGGTTTTATCTTCCAATTTTCTAATCTGCTTACTGATCTATCAGTATTAGAAAATGTATTGTTACCAAAACAAATTGCTGGAAATAATGATATTACTGAAAAAGATGCTAGAGATTTGTTAAAAACAGTTGGACTTGAAGACCAAATGCATAAACGCGCAAATAAGATTTCAGGTGGACAAGCTCAAAGAGTGGCAATTGCAAGAGGATTAATTAACAAACCTTCAATTGTTTTAGCAGATGAACCAACTGGTAATCTTGATTCAGTTACATCTGAAACTATTGTTCAATTAATGAAGTCAATGGCAAAAAAACTCAATCAAACATTCATTATAGTTACACACGAGAGAGAGACCTTTGGTGATGTGGACAAAGTAATCACAATAAAAGATGGTAAATCATTTTTAGGTGATCAACCATCTGAAATGGAGGTTTTAGTATAATGAATTTTAAATTAATGCTATCATTATTTGTATTATTATTAACACCGCTAATGTTTAATGATACATTTGCACAAATCACTTCTGGAGGATTTGGTCAATCTCCTTTTGAAAGAGATTTTGGTGATGTCAAATTTTTAGATGCATACTTTGGTACATTAAATAATAAAATTGAAATTGAATCTGGAGATAGTAATGTTCCATTTACAGTAGTTTTTGCAAATGTTGGAACTCAGGATATTACTGGAATTAAAGGCCAATTATCACTACCATTAGGATTTTCTGCATCTGATGGCCCAGGCTCCATTATTCGTGCTGATAGTGATTCCAATTCTGATGCGGGAGACAATTTCCATTTGACATTTTTTGTGAATTTGGATAAAAATGTGAATATTCAACAATATCCTGGAACTGTTAAAGTAGATTATTCTAGATTAAGAGAATCTGGTGTCAGAACTGCTTTTGAGGATTTTGATTTCAAAGTAACAGGAGATAGTGTGATAAATGTAAAAGCATTAGATCCATTTCTTACATCTTTGAGAACAAATAATGTAATAATTGAAATTGCAAATGATGGAACAGCTCCAATCTCTAGTGTAGATATTGTTGCTCAAAACACATCAACAGAACTTGCATCAACTTCATCCTCAACTACCAATATAGAAAATGTTGTAATTTTAGAATCAAATTGGGATGTTGGAAATATTAATTCAAAATCGTTTAGACATCTTACTGCAACTGTGTATGTTCCTGAAGGACTAAAAGGTGATACTCTAAGAATTCCATTAACCATTTCATATTACAATGCACATGGTGATCAACATGAGATATCAAAAATTGTTGATTTCTATATCAAAGGACTAATTGATCTTAGTGTCTTTAATGTGGAAGTAATTGAATTATCTGGAACACAAATGGTAGTTGGAGAAATTATCAATGAAGGAAACGAAGATGGATTGTTTGGTTTTGTATCCATTGAACCTCGTGGAGATTCCAACATTAAATCAAATACTCAATTTATAGATGAAATTGAAACTGATGCACCCGTACCATTTAATCTTCCAATTGAATTTGATGGTGAACCAAAATATGGCGAACATGACATCACTATTACTGTGAGATACAAAGATAGTGTACGAGATGAAATATTTCTTACACACGATGCAACTATCTTTGTAAAAGAACTATCAAACGATGATGATAACGGACCTGATTCTACATTAATTATAATTCCAATTATTTTGGCAATAGGAGCAGGAATCTACATAATGCGTAGGCGTAAAAATGCAACAATTAAGACTAGCAATTAGATTTTTAATCTTTGATGAGGAAACAAGATAATTGAGATTAAGTATCATTGTTTTATTTGTGGTTTTAGTTGCAGGTGGAATTATAATTTCTTTGGGATTTATTACTAATCAAGAAATTGTAGAGATACCTGAAATTTCTGATCAATATGAGACATTGGAAAAATATAAAATCGAATTAGAAAAAATTAATCAATATAATCAAGAAGTATTAGAAGATCTTCAAATCCAAATAGAAAATTCTGATAATGAGCATTTAGAACAGGTTAAAGAGGAAATTGAAGTAATTAATCGTGTAATTAATGATAACAAAGCAGAACTTGAACAAGTAATTCAAAAATTGTCTCAAATAGAATCTGAACCTTAATCCCAAACCCTCTAAAATTTCTAAAAAATTTATATCATTATTACATTCTATGTATAGGTGGTATAGTAGGGCATGGGAAAAAACATATTTTTGTTTCTAGCTGGAAGTGTTGTAGGATTTATCACAACACCATTACTCTAAATCGTATTTTCTAAATTCATATAGTAAATAACTGAATCATATTTGTTGGAAACTCATCGTAAATTAACAATACTTGGAGTTATTTTGTTAGCTATGACATTTTTAATCAATTACTATCATCAACAAGTTCATCCTGGTGTAGGATTCAATTATGCATATATTCCAGGTGTTACAATGCTTGCAGTTTTTATGATTAGTTTTGTATTGTTTACAAAAGATAGAATTAATGAAAATTAATTTAAAATTGAATTTTCCATTTAGTTTTAGGCTCAAAAAAATGATCTAAGATTATAAACAATTAATGGATCTTGCGAATATGTCTGGGGATGAAATTGAAGTTCCAAAGGAATTGCGAGAATTTATGCTTGAAGGAGCAGAAGAAACATTTCTTGGACAAAAAAATGGAGCACAAAAACAATATCGTTATGGTAATTTACACATTAGAGAATATGATAAAAAATTCCTAGTTCATACAGATAGAATTGATCCTAGAAAAGATCCAATTGGACATTTAGTTTATGATGCACCCGAAGTTTTGATCGGTTTGGCTTGTGCAATTTTTGGAGGTTCACAAGTTGCAAAAAAACTAAATAAAAAATCAAAAAAATTAACTCTTACTTCAAACTTATTCTCATCAATTGTATCTGGATATTTAGGATATGTAACAACAAAAAAAATTAAAAATTATTTGGAGGAAAAATAATGTCAACTATAAGAACTCTTCAAGTACTTTTCAAACTTTTACCATCTATCTTTGCTTTACGTAGAGATAGAAAAAAATGGATTAACAAAGAAGAAAAAAAAATTGATTCTGAAAAATTTAGAAAAAATGCTCGTAAAGTTCTAGATACATTCATTTCTTTAGGTCCTGTATACATCAAATTGGGACAATGGCTTTCTTCTAGAGCTGATATTTTACCTCAACCATATTTAGAAGAATTATCAAAACTCCAAGATAGTGTACCTGCAGCACCGTTTGAAAAAGTGAAACCCATAATTGAAAAAGATTTTGGGCCAATTAATAAAAAATTTGATGAAATTGATACTAATTCTATTTCAGGTGCATCCCTAGGACAAGTTTACCGCGGGAAAATTTCTGGGCAACAAATTGTTATCAAGGTAAAAAGACCTGGAATAGAAAAAGTTGTAGAAAAAGATCTTAAAGTTTTAAAAAAAATCTTACCATTGGCATTACGATTTGTTGATCCAAATTTACGTTATTCAGCAAAGGCAATGCTTTCTCAATTTATTGAGACAATTCATGAAGAAATGGATTATACAAATGAATTACAAAATCTTAAAAAAATAAAAAAAGATATGGCGATGTCTACCAATGTGGTAATTCCATCAGTGTTTGATGACTATTCCTCAAAAAATGTCTTAACAATGGAGTATCTTCCTGGGATTAAAGTTACAAATGTAGATGCACTTGATGAAAAAGGCATTGACCGAGAACAACTGGTCATTGATGTTCATAAGGTCTTTTTTACCATGCTCTTGAAACATTCTGTTTTTCATGCAGACCCCCACCCTGGAAATATCTCTGTAACTGATGATGGACGGTTAATTTTGTATGATTATGGGATGGTTGGACGAATTAATAATGAAACAAGATTCAAGCTGATTCGTCTATATCTTGCCCTAGTCGAAAAAAATCCTTCTAGAGTAGTTTCTGCAATGAGTGATCTTAGGATGTTAACTCCTGGTTACAATAGAACTGTAATTGAAAAAGGAATTGAACTCTCTATTGGTGCAATGCATGGAAACAAACCTGATGAAATGGAAGTACAAAGTCTTATGGAATTAGCAAATCAAACCATGAGTAAATTCCCATTTGTGTTACCAAAAAATCTTGCATTGTATATGAGAATGGCATCAATTATTGAAGGAATCTACAAAACACATGATGTTGATTTTAAGTTTGTCAAAGTTCTAAAAAATATTTTAAAAGAAGAAAATCTTATTCCTAGAGCATATGTTGAAGAACTAAAGATTTCATTTGATAATTTTTCAAAATCAATTGATTATGCAATTAGAATGGGACCTGAAATGAAAAAATTCATGGATGAAACTCAAATTTTAATGAAAAAAAGAAAACCAATGGTATTACTTAGTGGAAGTATTTTTGCATCTGCAATTTTTATGGGATCAGTATTTTTGTATCAAACAAATGAATTATTTGGATTATCTGGAATGGTATCTTCTGGATTGATAATGGTATTGTCTGGATTTTTAAGAAAACACTAATCACTCAATTGAGATATTTTTTCCTTTTTTAATTACAGGAATCATTAAAGTAAGAATTCCATTTTCATATTTTGCTGATTCAATTTTTTCTTCACCCTGTTTAACATCAATTGGAAGTCTGATTTTTTTATCAATCACATTTGGTCTTTGATTTGTAATTAATGATTCAGATTCTTTTTCATCTAACACTTTTTGCGCTTTTATGGAAAGAATATCTCCATATAATGTCAAATCAATATCTTGTTTTGAAAATCCTGGGATATCAATAACTATTTTGAGATTATCTTCATTAAGATACATGTCAATAGGTGGTAAGACAAATTCGTAAAATTCTCTTGATTTATTTCCAATCTCTTTGATTACTTCTTTAACTAATCCCATTTTGAGTTAATTGCTAAATTTTTGGTTATAAATCTTATAGATTCAAACTAGATTTACTGTAAAAATTAACAAAAATTTAAGAAAAAATATTTTTTGAAAGAGGAAATATTTTTAAATTATTTAGCACCTTCAAGAATTCCAGAATCACCATGAATTCTATCTATGTGTTTTGACATATCCTCTTTACTTTCAAATCTTGATTCACAATAAGGACAGGAATATTCTTCAGCCATAATCATAATTCTATAAGGGAGATAATAAACAATTTGTAAAATATCACACATGATAGATTTTTAATCGATTAATTTCTCTGTTTTGATAACTTATGATAATTGTTATTGAAGGTGGAGATCAAGCAGGAAAATTAACCCAATCAACTTTGTTAGAAAAAGCTCTCAAAAAAAGAAAAATTAAAACAAAATTATTCCATTTTCCTGACTACAAAACCCCTATTGGAAAAGAAATAAGAAACTACCTTGATGGTAAAAGAAAATTTCCTCCACAAGTAATTCACTGTCTTTTAGCTGCAAACAGATGGGAGAAATTAAATCAAATTTTAGATGCACAAGAAAAAAATTCTGTTTTGATAATGAATCGATATTATCATTCAAATTTGATTTATGGATTGGCAAATGGATTAAAAGAAAAATGGCTTGAGAATTTAGATGTTGGACTCCCAAAAGCTGATTTAGTTATTTTACTTGATGTTACACAAAAAGAATCATTTTCAAGATCCCCTCAAAATAAAATAGGAGGCAAAAAAGTAAAACGAGACAAATTTGAAAAAAATAAAGATTTTTCAAGAAAAATTTCTTCACTCTATAAAACAACTGCTAAGAAAAAACATTGGAAAATAATTGATGCATCAATGAGTAAGCAAGAAGTTCATGATGAAATTATGAAAATATTTTCAAAGAAAATAGGAATATGAAAAAAAATTATTTAGATATTATTGATCCAATACATGATTTTATTCGTGTATATCAGCATGAATTATCAATTATTGATAATCCCATTTTTCAAAGATTAAGAAGAATTAGACAACTTTCAGGTGCTCATTTAACGTATCCTGCTGCTCAGCATACTAGATTTGAGCATTCTTTGGGTGTAATGCATATTGCAAGTCAAGCAGGTCATGCATTAAACGAAAAAGGAATTCTCAAATCTGATGACATTGAAATTCTTAGATTAGCTGGACTTTTACACGATATAGGACACGGTCCATTCTCACATCTTTTTGAAGAAATAATTCAAGAAAAAAAAATCTCACATGAAGATTTTGGCAAAGAAGTTATTTTAAAATCAGAAATTGGTGATAATCTGTCAAAAAATGGTTTTGATAAAAAACTCATTACAAAAATTGCTTTTGGAGATTCTAAATTTCAATACATGAATGAAATAGTTTCAGGTGCTCTAAGTGCAGATATGATGGATTACTTACTTCGAGATGGCTATTTTTCTGGAGCAGAACATGCAAAAATTGATCATAAAAGAATTACACAATCACTTGATGTACATAAGAAAAAATTAGCATTGGAGCGTTCAGCACTGTATTCTTTTGAATCAATGATGCATTCTAGATATCAAATGTTTAAGGCAGTTTATTTTCATAAAACAGTTCGTGCAGCAGAAGTAATGTTACTTGAGGCATTGAGATTGTCTGATGATGAATTTGGATTTACATCATTTAACATTAAAGAATTTGTCAATCTTACTGATGAATATGTTTTATCGTCTCTTATCTCATCAAAATCTTCAAAACTTAAACGAGCTAGACAATTTGCAGAAGATTATCAAAACAGGAAATTGCTAAAATGCGTTTTTGAGAGAATTTTAACTAGTAGAACAAATTTGAAAAAAACTCGAACTGATGAATTAAGAACTGCTATTTCCAAAAAATCAAAAGTCAATGAAAATGAAATTTTTGTTGATAGTTCTGTAACCCCATCAATTCCTCTTGCTCCATCAAAAAATGAGTCAAAATCAATTATTTTGATTTCAAATGATAATGGAAAATCTTTTGCAAAAGAGATGCCCATTTCAGAAATACCTGTGGTTTCAGCCATATCTGGATTCATGAATATTCTTAGAATTTACACCCATCAAAAGAACAGGAAAAAAGTTGAAATTGCCGCAAAATCTATCCTTGGTGGTCTAAAGTGAAAAAAAGAATTGTAATAAAATTATCAGGAAGGATTTTTGGTATGGATAATGTCAAAGTGCTAAAAGATTATGCTCAATTTTTAGTAAAAATCAGTAAAATTTGTCACCCAATAATTATTGCTGGCGGGGGAACAATAGCACGACACTACATCTCTCATGCAAGGTCATCTGGAGCTGATGAGTCTACTTTAGATGAACTTGGAATTGAAATTTCTAGATTAAATGCAAAATTATTGATTTATGCCCTTGGAAACAAAGCATATTCTCATCCTCCAACCACTCTACAAGAAGTACGACATGCAGTAGATGATGGATTAATTGTTGTAGCAGGTGGTTTACATCCTGGTCAAAGTACCAATGGAACTGCTGCATTAATTGCAGAAAAAGTAAAAGCTGAACAATTTCTTAATGCTACTGATGTTGATGGAGTTTATGATATGGATCCTAACAAATACAAAAAAGCAAAAAAATTCAAAAAAATTGAATTGAAAAATCTAAAAAGTATGTTAGTTCATGAGGATTCTGTAGCAGGTGGATATGATTTGATGGATATAGTTGCTCTAAAAATTATCGAACGCTCAAAAATTAAAACAAGAATTCTAAAATCTACTCCTGCAACTATTGAAAAAGCCATTAAAGGTGGCAATGTAGGCACAGAAATTATTCTTTAATTATTATTTGATATTTCATTTTGAATTGTAGGTCTTGATTCAGACCAAATTTGAATTTCTTTTTTCTGATATTCATCCATCCCTGCCTCTCGTAGTTTTGTAAAAATTGATAATGCCTCTTCTTTTTCTAGAGCCTTTGATTGAGCTTTTGTAAATCCATCTTTATCTACAATAACTGCCACAAATCCATCTGGTGAATTAATAACTGCAGTAAATTCTTCTTCTCCTACTGGTATGAACTTACCATCAACTTTTTTGGTAGTTAATGTAAGCATAGCAAATCCTGCAACATCAAACATTTTCATTTGTGATTTACTTGCAATTTGTTTTCCTTTTTGAACTGCTTGAAAATATTGCATAAATTTTGCTTCCTCCAATGGTATAATAATCATCTCAACATTTAAGATATCAGGAGAGTTTGAAAAGTTATGAATTCTAAAGTATTTGTGATTGGAGCAATTGCAGTTCTTACTGCAATTTTAGGTGGAATCCTAGTTATGGGTCCTACCATGATAGTAGCTCCTCAAGATAATACTTCTGATGTTCCAAATGTTCCTCAAATCAAACCTCTAACTGTTGAATTAGAAGAAATTACTGTTGAAAGTGTTTCAGAAAGAAACGCATCAATCAAAATAGCATTCAAAATTTCAAATCCAAATCCAAGAGCTGTAATTGTCCAAACAATGGATTATCAATTATACGAATCAAACTATAATGATTCTGAACAAATTACAGGTGGAGAAATAGGGAGTCGACCTGAAGGAATGGTTGAATTTGGATCAGATTACTATGTTCTTCTTGGAAATAACTCAATTATATTAAAAGAAAAAATTGCTTTGAAAGGTTCAGAAAATACTCCTGAATTATGGACTATTCTCAAATCAGGTGAACCTTCATGGAGAGTTACTGGCGATGTATTTTACAATCTTAGTTCAATGACTAGTGGTCAAGAAAATGAAATTCATTTTGAATTTCCATAAAAAATAGATATAGTATCATAATTTTATAATTCTATGATAGTTTGTTTTTAGAGATAAAATATTGGCAAAGTTATAAAAGTCCGTTTCATGGTTTTTTATCAAATGGCAGAAGCAGGTATGGCCGCTTATGGCGCAACAGTTGGAGTCGCAATTGCACTAGCAGTAGTGTGTTTCGCTCTTCGTGGTAAAGGACACCCAGAACCACTAGATTAATCAAAGGAATTTTTCCTTTACAATATTTTTCATTTATCTAAGTTAATCTTTTTTGCCTAATCCCATCATTTCTGCCAGATCAATTTGTTTTGTATTTTTCCTTTTCATGAAACATCTTTCATAATATTGACAATCAGAGCATTCAGTTGATGGTTCCAATATTGGAGTTTTTTCTTCTTTAAGAAGATCATTTAGAACTCTAACTCTTCTTACAACCTCTTCAAACATCTTTTTGTCTCGTGTTAATGAAAAAGTTGTTTCTTTTCTATCTCCTGTAATGTAAACAATAACTCCATCTTTAATGTCGTATATCCACATACATGCATTAAGATACAAAACATCATTTGCATGAGGATTTTCTAATTCATCTAATGCTGATCTAAATAGCATGATAGAGTCGTCTACTAACATGTCTACCTGTCCCTTTAGTTTGATACCATCAATTTCAAAATCCCTTGGTTCACTACCATATTGTAATTTTCGAAGTAATCCTGAAAGAAGCTCATTGAATCCTCTCCGTTCAGTCTCTTCAGGTTCTATTCTATCAAAATATGAACGCCTTAGACATTGCACCACTTCTTGAAGATGAATAGTTTGAATATCTTTAGAATCTATGTCAATTTCCAATTCTTTGCCAATTGAGGCTAGTGCACTTTGAATAGTACTTCGAAAATCTCTATCTCCCATCATGATACATCACTCTTCTTTTTGGCTTCTTATAGTTTAGCTAACCAACTTTGTGACCATTTTTGAAATTTTTCCAGAAAATGCTAGAATGACAAAATGAAACCCAAATCCGATTACTGCACCAATAATGAGTTCACCTGTAAAAAAATAGATTCCTAAGAATATTCCTAATGGAGGTAATGTGAAAATCATTGCTAAAAATGAACTTACCCACACCATCTTGAATAAAACTTCAGATGAGATTTCTTTTTTTTTCGTAAAAAAATTATTCATTCTAATGCCTATTCTTCTTCTAGAATCAACTTTGACATTGTAGTCTCAGTAGGTATTTTTTGTTCTACTGCAAAAGCAATGGCTGCTAGATTTCTAACCTCAAATGCAGTTAATTTTGTTATTCCTACAATTGTTGCAAAACTAAACATCTTCGTAAATGAACTAAGTGATGTTTTGTAAATTAATATTTCAAATGCTCTTTCAAATTCTGCAATGGCATCTAGTTCATTTTCAATTTGAGGAACTAATTCTTTGTATTTTGTACTAGACAATTCATTGAATGCATCTCTAATTGTAGCTGCTGCCATCATTCTTGCAAGTAATTCTTTTGCTGGAGGATTTGTATTAATTACCAAATCTTGAATTTGGTCTTCTTTTAATCCCCAGAACTTTCCTCTAATCACACTTAGGATATTATAAAAATCAATTTCCATCGAAACTATTTTTGTTGCATCTTTATCGGCATAATTTTTCATTGCACCTGCAAGATATTGGAATAATATTTTATCAAAATATGTGTCAAATACTTGAACATTTTTTTTCTCATTGTATAGTGCTGCGGCTTTAACAATTTCATCTCCAAATCGAACTGAATTCAAACTTGCAACTGCTTCTTCAAAATCTTTTGCAACTAGGGCTTTAACTACTACATCTCTTTGTTTGATCAATTCCTCTGCATGAAGATTTACGTGAGTTTCAATCTCTTCTTGAGATTTTCCGAGAATTTTTCCTTTTAAAATTAATTTAAGATTTGAAACGATGAATTTCATATAGTATGCATCTAAAACTCCAGAATTACCTGATGTTTTTGCAATTGAATAATGGATATCTGCTAGTTTACTTCTAAGGGCTGATTCAATGTTTAGTGAAGAATATGGTTTTTGAACTTCTGATACTGCATCACCATAAACTGTATTTTTGATTCTAGTCATCAATTCCTCTAAATCTCTAGATTCTGCAAGGGTTTGAAAATCAGACTTTGATAGTAATTTACCTCTTTTACTGTATGCTTTAACTGAGGCATAGACATTTTTTGAACCGCCCATTTCGATCAATCTCCTTAGGCAACTGATTTTAATGTTTGGCGATCTCTTTTTGAGAACAAATCCTATGTGATTTTATCTAAAAATTTAATCGCATCATCCTTGTCTTGTTTTGAGAGTTTTACAAATGCCGATAAAATTTCTTTTTGAATAATCAGTGATTCATCTGAAATTTCTCTTAATTTTGCAAGATCAAATGGGAGCAAATCCTTGATTTTATTATCACAAAAAGCCTTGACATATTTTTTAAAAATTGAGTATGTGAAAGTAGGACTAGATTCTAAAAGATTTGATAAAATTTTCTCAAATTCTTTCTCAGAAGATTCTGATTGAGAAAAAAACTCTTTTAGTAATTTTTCTCTATTTTTTATCTCACTAATTGATAATGCTATGAGGAGACCTTTTTTTGTCAAGTGATAATATGGAATTCCAATTTCTTGGAGTGCTTTTGGACCTCTTTTGAGAGGCAATCTTCCATGTTCTTCTGCAATTTTCATAGGAAGTAAAATTTCATCAAGATCACGAAAAATCCCTGAATAGATATTCTTCCAAGTAATACCTTGTTTTTTTGCCATTTTTTGAGAAATCCCTGTTCTTGTCCTTTCAGCAGGATTTGCGTTACTTGCAAGAATTGCGATGATCGCCCTTTGTCTATTTGCTTCTCCTGTTAAATCGTCACCTTTAGTCTTGAATGTATCAAAAATTGCTAATTTTGTATCTGATTTGCCCATTACTCATTCATCCTTATCATAATTTCCATGTTTTATGTTACTACCTAAATATACTGAAATATAATAACTTACTTTTTTGGTAACTTTGGAATGTCCAATGCTTAAATTCTTTTATTTTTCAAAATTTTTAATGAATTCTAGGAACTACAAGTATGCTCTATTACTTGTAGCCGCAGTATCTATCACAGGGGCTGGTGCAATGTCACAGGCATTTGCACAAAGCGTCGATGATGGTATGGACGGATACGTCGCAGGTACCAGTGGAATTTACACTGGTAATCCTAACGAATGTTGGTATGATGATGGCGAAGGCGGCATGCTACCTTGTCTTATAGACACAGGTGATACAGCATGGATGCTAACTGCAACATCATTGGTACTCTTTATGTCACCCGGAGTCGGTTTCTTTTATGGCGGTTTAGCCAGATCAAAGAACATCGTCAACGTACTTGGTATGACCCTAATTGTTATGGGTCTAATGTCAGTACAATGGGTGCTATGGGGCTACTCACTAGCATTTGGTGGCATTGATAATGACGCAAACATGTTCATGGGTAACTTAGACTATGTTGGATTTAACATGGTATCTGCTTGGGCACCATTAGGTGAAGTAGGTCCATGTTCTGATACATGGTCTGCAGCTTATCAGATGAATGAAATGAAGGACGGAGACTATTGTAGTCAAGGTTGGCCAGGTACTGTACCTCACCAACTATTTGCAATGTTCCAAGCAACCTTTGCAATCATTACACCAGTTCTAATTATTGGTGGTTTGATAGACAGAATCAAATTCAGCGCATTGATGGTATTCGTACTCTTATGGGGAACCTTCGTTTATGATCCAATAGCACACTGGGTCTGGGGAGGAGGATACATAGGAGGAGGTGCAATTGACATCGATCCAGATCTATCACCATCGTATGCATTAGACTTTGCTGGTGGTACTGTAGTACACATTTCTTCCGGATTCTCTGCATTGGCAGGAGCTATGATTCTTGGCAGACGCCTTGGATATGGTAAAGTGCCAATGGAACCGCACAATATCCCGATGGTAGTCCTGGGAGCAGGAATACTCTGGTTTGGATGGTTTGGTTTCAACGCAGGAAGTGAAGTAATGGTAGACGGCATTACCGTAAGTGCATGGACTGTTACAAATACCGCAACTGGTATGGCAGCAATCACATGGGTCCTTATGTCATGGGCACATACAGGAAAACCAAGTATTGTTGGTGCTGCATCAGGTGCAGTAGCAGGATTGGTAGCAATCACCCCGGCTTCAGGTTGGGTAGGTCCAATGGCTTCGATTATAATTGGTATAGCAGCTGGTACAGTTTGTTATGCAGCAGTAGCATTCAAGAATGCACGCAAATGGGACGACGCATTAGATGTATGGGGAGTACACGGAATGGGTGGTCTTACAGGTGCAATTTTGACTGGTACATTAGCTAGTCCACACGTTTGGGATACTGGAGACGGTATCGGAGCATGGACTGGTACTGCAGAAGGAATGGAACAGCAAGCAATCAGCATCATCGGTGCTGCAATATCAGTAGGCTATGCCTTTGGTGTTACCATTGTAATTCTAAAAGTAATGGATACCGTATGGCCTGGCGGAATCAGAGTCACTCCAAAAGAAGAGGAGATTGGTCTCGATTTGGCACAGCATGGCGAAAGAGCATACGTAAACGAATAAGGAAAATTTCCTTTTTTTCTTTTTATTTAATCCAAATCAATTTAGATTTGATCATTTTATCTAAATTATGATAATTTCAACTACCAAACTAAATTCAATACTAAATGATTCTGATGTAATAATAGCTGATACTCGTTCTTTCAAAGAATATTCTGAAGGGCATATTCCAGGTGCTGTGCATTTAGATTTATTTGCATTTCATTGGATTGATACAACAAAAAAAGGAATTGAGAATTTTAATAATCAATCAAAAACTCTTCTCTCATATCTCGGTGTAACTCCTGAAAAAAAAGTCATTTTTTATGATTCAATTTCTGGAATGCTTGCAGCAAGAGGAGTATGGATGCTGATGTATTTTTCTCATCAAAATGGTATGATGTTAGATGGCGGATTTTCAAAATGGCAAAAAGAAAATAATTCGATTGAAACAAAACCCAATGGTTTCAAACCATCTAATTTTTCAGGTGAAATCAATTCTGATATAATTTCAGGATTTGAATACATTAGGGATAATCTAGAAAATATCAAAATTCTTGATGCTCGTTCTACTGGTGAATATGATGGAAGTACAATTCGTGCTGCACAATCAGGACATATTCCAAACTCTGTCAATATTGATTGGAGTAAAAATATCAAAGAAGATGGGACTTTCAAAAATGATGAAGAATTATCTAAAATGTATGATTATCCAAAAGATACTGAAATTGTAACTTATTGTCAAGGAGCATATAGGGCAGCTAATACCTTTTTGGTCTTAAAAAAACTGGGATTTACCAAAATTCGGGTATATTTGGGCTCATGGGGCGAATGGGGAAATAGATTAGAACTACCTGTTGAAAAATAAAATTAATTTAAAAATATTTTATGAATACTTTCTTTGGTCAAATTGAGTTTGTAAATATCATCATTTTTTAAAACAAAAATTCTGTCATGCATTAAAAATAATTCAATCATATCTGTGATATCTGAATTCATCAAATCACTTGCCTTGTACGGACAAAACATCAATCCAGGAAGCCTTGCGTCATCATATCCTTTTTCAAGTTTCATTACATGAGAAAAGGAATTGTTTGCAACATCCGTGATTACAAAATCAACACAGCAAAGTGGTTGTTTTTTTGATTCTTTGGCAATATTTTGAATCACTTGTCCACAATATTTTGAACCATCAGTTCCATGAGGATTATATGGTTTTACAGTTCCATTAAACCAATCAAGCTTTGATAGAATTTTTTCTGTATGATGTTTTGGTGGTGCTGCAAATGATTTGAACCATTCAGTATTACTAGTCATTTTATCAAGTGATTTAAGAAAATTATTCATTGATTTTTCATCAGAGTAAATTAGTAAATCATGTACATGAGGAACATGTGTTTTTTTATCAAGCCATTGTTCTACTGCATCTTTTACAATAGAATTTACTGACACTCCCATTTGATCAGATTTTTTACCCAATTCTGAATGTGTATTATTATCAAATCCTCTGATAAGAATATCTTTTGTCAATGATATCATTTGTGCCTATGAATATATAAATTATGATATCATGATATCTAATTTAGTAATATTGATATAGTGATATCATGATATCAATAATATGAAAACACAAACTCAAACAATAGTTAACGGTGTAAATATCACTCAACTTTTTGAAACGATTGATAGCATCAAAGAAAATAAAAAAATTGCAAAATTTAATTTTCGTGCAAAAAACAAATGGATTGATGGAACAGAAAATCATACAACAGTTTCTGATTATTATGGTGCATGTCAAACTCATTCAAGAAGTAAACCACATGTATTTGTAAAAGATGAACCACCTGTTCTTTTAGGATCTGACTCTGGTGCAAATCCTGTTGAATATCTTCTAGCAGGATTAGCTGGATGTATTACAACTAGTTTGGTAGCTTATGCTTCAGCTAAAGGAGTAAAAATTGATTCAATAGAATCAACTTTGGAAGGAGATATTGATCTTCAAGGATTGTTTCAATTAGGAAATGATGTCAATCCGGGATATCAGGGAATCAACATTTCCTTTAAGATAAAATCTGATGCATCAGAGGAAACATTACAAGAACTCATTGAATTGGCAAAAAAAGTATCACCTGTAGCAAATACCATTTCTAGACCCACGTCAGTAAATGTGAGACTAGTCAAAGAGATGATTTGATGAATTTATCAGAAAACACAGATAACAAGGAAGGTCAAATTCAAAATATGAATACTTTTGATGCCATCAAAGAACGTCGTTCTGTAAAACATTACGATTCAAATCATAAATTTTCAGATGAAGAAATTGAGAAATTAATGTCCTTGGCAGTTTTGTCTCCAACTTCGTTTAACATACAAAATTGGAGATTTGTAATAATCAAAGATACTGAAATTAGAAAAAAAATTCGTTCTGCAGCCTGGGATCAGGCTCAAGTAACTGATTCATCATTGTTTTTGGTAATTTGTGCTGATTTGAAATCATGGAAAAAAAACCCTGAACAATATTGGAAAAATGCACCAAAGGAAGCTCAAGATTTTCTAGTTCCTGCTATGGGACCATTTTATGAAGGAAAAGATGAATTACAAAGAGATGAGGCAATGAGATCATGTGGAATGGCAGCACAAACACTAATGCTTGCAGCAAAATCTATGGGCTATGATTCAAATCCTATGATTGGATTTGATCCTGAAAAAGTTGCAGAGATTATCCATTTACCTGATGAACATGTGATATCAATGATGATGGCAATTGGAAAACAAATCAAACCTGCAATGCCACGAGGAGGACAACTTCCTTTGTCTGAAATTGTTTTCACTGATGGATTTTCATCTTAGAACTAATGAAATTTTATCCTCAAAAATTGAGGGTGGTTATCTTCAAAATCTTATTAGTAAGAATTTCTTATAATAAACAATCATGGCTAAGATAAAAATCCGTTCTGGAAGAGGTACAAGAATTATTGAAGTTGATGACAATGCACAGAAATGGTCTGGAGAAGAATTTAAAAAAATTCAAGCAGCTAGAAAAGAAGCAGCAAAAGACAAATACGTTTCTGTAGGAAGAGGAACTGGAAAAATAAAGTTTGGGGATATTAAAACCACCACTACTTCGTCAACTAAAGGTATGTGGATCAGTTCTGGAAGAGGTACAGGAAAGAGACAACTCAAAAAGTAATTCACATCTGTCCAAAAAAGAAAATATACATTTCGTATTTACACAAAATCATATTTTAAATTTTTAAAAATAATAAAAATAAAGTTGCTATGATTATCTGAAAGAACGAACTTTACGAACAACTTTGTTATGATCTAATGATGCAGTTGTAGTGATATACAAAATATGACTTCTTCCTGCAGGCATAATTATTCTTTTTACCTTATCGTATTCTGCAACTACATATTTGCATGTTCCAAGAGTCTTAACTAATTTTTTTCTTTGGTTCCAATCTTTTGCTGCTGCTTTTAGTGATGCCAAACTTTGTTTTTTTGACACCAAGATTTTCACTTTCTTAGAACGTTCAGAAAACACTAGTTTTCCTTTGAGATCTACCACACTGACTACTCTGACAGATGGGCTTACTTTCAAAATCTTTTCAACTATTTGTTGAATTTCCATAAAAATAAGAAAACATTCTAGATGATAACATTTTCTAATTTTTCTTAGACTTTCAAGATCTTTTATTTATGATGATACTAAAATTGTTTTATGGGATTTCTAAAAAAACTCAAGGACACTGCTGAACAAGGTGTAGAAAAAGGAACTGACCTTGGAAAGAAAGGTGTTGAAAAAGGAGCAGAACTTGGAACTAAAGGATATGAAGGAACCAAGGATGCAGCAAAAAAAGGACACGACAAAGCTAAAAACGATTAGAGTTCTTTTTTTAAAATTTTATTTTCTTTTCCAGATAAATTGATTGTAAATTAATTCTGGTTTAATTTGTCTAAATGGCTGTGCTCCACCTACATACCACTTTGTAAAGAATTCATACAAGTGCAATCTGAGTGACTGGATATACACAATTAATCCTTCAATCATCATAATTCCCAAGTTACCGCCAATAATCATGGCCATTGCAGCACCTGATTCTGAACCACCTAATGATGTGAATGCATTATTTACTGTCATAAGCAAAGCCGCATGCACCAGTAACATAATTCCAAGTCTGGCATAACTAATTGTGTGAGCTAAACTCTCAACTGTTTTTCCAAGTAAAACTTCCATTATTACACTAGCAGGATCCGCCCCGTCATCTGGGTGCTTCTTTGCATGCAGTACTCCCCCTACCATCATAATTACCATTGATGCAATTACAATAACTACAGCAATTCTTGTTACAATCCAAACTACTGCCCAATCTCCAAGGAACATTGTTACCCATGGAACAGCTTCTGTGTGAACTTTGGAATACATGTTCATTACATCATACTGTGAACCAATTGCACACATCATTACAACTACAATTCCACCATAAAGTGTGATATTTGGAATTGCTTCAGTAAATACTACGAACTTGTGTCCTTCTTTTAGTAATCTAATAACTCGTAAAGTCATTGCCCATAACAAATGTACAATTCCTAAGAATAATGAAACTTTGAGAATGTTAATTACTTGATCAAATGTTAATTCTGCAACACTAAGAATTCCTACTAACCAACTTACTGAATACAATACTCCGCCTTCTTCTAGTAATCCTTCAAATGGACCCATATGATCAAGGTGGAATCCAAACGCTTCTCCTGCACCAACACCCGCTATAGCTGCTGATGCACCAGATATTGCAATGAGCATTCCCCATCTTGAGAGTTCCCCTTGTCCTTTGAATTTGAATAATAATCCAAGCGCCATAAGTAATAATCCGTGACCCATATCTGCAAACATCAATCCATAGAAAATTGGCCACATCAAAGCAATCATTGGAGTAGGATCAGGCTCACCTGCCTTTGGAATTCCTTGACTTTTTGTAATTACTTCAAAAGTTCTAACAAATCTGCCATTATTGAACAATGTTGGAATTTCATCTTTCATTTTAGGATCTGTAATGTCTTCTACTACTGACATCCATTGTTTAGTTGAATTTGTAAATTTAGATTCCATCTTTGCTGGAATGAATCCTTGAATAACTGCAAAGTTTTTGGTTCCACCTGGTTTTCTCAAAGTCTCAAGAACATCTTTTGCTAATCTTGCCTTTTCATGTAGGGCTAAAATATCACGTCTAGATTTTTTTGTTAATTTTGCTAATTGTTTTTTGATGGATGCTTGTTTTGTAGTTAATTCTTTGATTTTTGATTCTGCTAAAGCATATGCTTCACTAGGAATTTGTGGAAATCCTTCTGGAATTTTAAATGTATTAGAATTGAAACTTCTTAAGACTTTGAGAACTTTCTCAGAATCATCAGTACTTGAAATAACTAGGATTGCTGATTTTTCTTTATTTTCTAAATCATATTTTGAAATTGTAACATTTTCTAATGAACGACTAATTTCATCAAAGTCTGCGGAATTTATCACAAAGAGATTTGTAAAAAAGTATTTCATTAATCCAAATCCAGATAAATCAATCTTCATCTTTTTGATAACTTCTAAAGTATCTTTGAGTGAATTGTATTCTTCAATTGATAGTCTTGTATTTGATGCATCTTCTAGTAATTTTGCTGGTTCATCAATGATTGATGGAGCTTCTTTGTTTAGGTCTGCTACCATCTCTTCAATTTCGTTTACTTCATAATCTTTTTTCTTAATTACAGTTCCTTTGAATAATATCTCCATGATTCCAACTTCTAATGGAATTCCCATTCCTTTGATTACATCATCAATTGATTGGAAAGTTTGCTGAGCTTCTAATAAGAGATCATCGATTTCAGGCGTGACAAGATCATTTGCAGAGTCAATTTTATGATACCATTCAAACTCTGTCAATCTTGAAATTACTTTTGGAGATTCACTTCTTGGTAAAATTACTGTTCCAAGTTTTAGATCGGCTGTTCCCAAGACAAATTTTGGGTGTTTTCATTGAGTTTAATATCTTTCTGAAGTACTCTTCCCAAACATTAAAATCCATTATGGGTCAATCGCACGCATTGGCATCTAATTCTGCATTAGAAAGTACAATTGATAAAATTTTAAAAAATACTGAAAAAAGTATCCTATCTAATATTAAAACAGCATTAGATGATTCTCAGAAGAATCTTGATGATTCTATTCCTAAATTAGAGGGCGAATTTGATAAAATCATTTTAGATGGTAAAAAAGAAGCAGATAAAATAGAAAAACAAATTATTGGAAGTTCAGATTTAGGAGCTAGAAATAAACAGCTTTTAGCATTAGAAGATGCAGTTGACAAAGTCTTCACTAAAGCACTAGATGAAATAGCAAATACTGATCGCAGTGGAAATTATGCTGATTTGATTAAATCATTATTAGACGAATCTACTAAAATTTTAGGAACAACTGAAGTTACTGTTTACACAAATTCTAAAGACAAAGATGTAGTGCAATCTACCTTGTCTCAATTCCAAGGAGCAGAACTATCTTCAAACCCAATTGATTGTCTTGGTGGAGTTATAATAAAATCTAAAGATGGCACAATGACATTTGATAATACTTTGGATTCTAGAATTGAACGCTTGAAGCCTTTAATAAGGAAAGAAATTGCATCCAAATTCGGAGTGGGAAATTAGAATATGGCAGCTCAAGGAAGAATTGTTTGGGTAAGTGGTCCTGCAGTAAGGGCTGACGGTATGTCTGAAGCAAAAATGTATGAGACTGTCACTGTAGGAAATTCAAAATTAGTAGGAGAAGTAATTAGATTAACTGGCGATGTTGCATTTATCCAAGTTTACGAATCAACAAGTGGATTAAAACCAGGTGAACCTGTTGTTGGTACTGGAAACCCACTGAGTGTTTTGTTAGGTCCTGGAATTATTGGACAACTTTATGATGGAATTCAAAGACCATTAAGAGAATTATCAAAAGCATCTGGTTCATTCATTGGAAGGGGTATTACTACTACACCAGTAGATATGACCAAAAAATGGCACTTTGTTCCAACTGTAAGTAATGGTGATCAAGTTGAACCAGGAAATATTATCGGAACTGTACAAGAAACTGATCTTATTGATCATTCCATTATGGTTCCACCAGGACACAAAGGTGGAAAAATTGCAAACATGGTATCAGAAGGAGATTATGATTTAGAAACTGTATTGGCTACAACTGAAAGTGATGGTCAAAATATTGAACTTAAAATGTATCACAAGTGGCCTGTACGAAAACCACGTCCATACAAGGACAGATACGATCCAACTGTTCCATTACTTACTGGACAACGTGTCATTGATACATTCTTCCCAATTGCAAAAGGAGGAACTGGTTCAATTCCTGGAGCATTTGGAACAGGAAAAACTGTAACATTACACCAAATTGCAAAATGGGCAAACTCTCAAGTTGTTGTTTACATTGGTTGTGGTGAAAGAGGAAACGAGATGACCGAAGTTCTTGTTGAATTCCCACATCTCAAAGATCCACGTAGTGGAAAACCACTTATGGATAGAACAGTCCTTGTTGCAAATACTAGTAACATGCCAGTAGCAGCAAGAGAAGCAAGTATCTACACTGGTGTAACTATTGCAGAATATTATAGAGATATGGGTAAAGACGTTGTACTTGTAGCCGATTCTACTAGTAGATGGGCTGAAGCACTCAGAGAAATGAGTGGTAGATTAGAAGAGATGCCTGCAGAAGAAGGTTATCCATCATATCTTGCATCAAGATTAGCAGAATTTTATGAAAGAGCAGGTAGAGTTAGAGCAACTGGAAGTCCAGATAGAGATGGTTCAGTTACTTTGATTGGTGCAGTATCCCCATCTGGTGGTGACTTTACAGAACCTGTTACAACTCACACTATGAGATTTATCAAAACTTTCTGGGCTTTAGATGCAAAATTAGCATACTCTAGACACTACCCATCAATTAACTGGATGAACAGCTATTCTGGTTACCTTGCAGATATTGCAAAGTGGTGGGGAGAAAACATCAGTGAAGATTGGTTTGCCACCCGAAGTGAAGTTTATGGAATTTTACAAAGAGAAGATACACTAAAAGAAATTGTTAGACTCTTAGGACCTGAAGCATTACCTGATGAAGAAAAATTAATTCTTGAAGTTGCAAGAATGGTAAAGATTGGTTTGTTACAACAAAACTCATTTGATGATGTTGATACATTTTGTAGTCCTGAGAAACAATACAAATTAATGAAATTATTAGTTGACTTTTACAACAAGGGACAACAAGCAATTAAAGAAGGCACAGGACTTGCAGATATTCGTGCAATGTCTAGTATCACTTCAATTCTTAAAGCAAGAATGGATATCAAAGATGATGAAATGCCAAAACTGGATCAATTATCAACTTCTATGAGCGAAGAATTCAAATCACTATCAGGAGTTAAAGTATCAAATTGACCGTTGAAGGTGGAGTACAATACAGCAAAATTGCTGAAATTAAAGGTCCTCTAGTAGTTGTAGATGATGTTGATAATGCAGCATTTGATGAACTAGTTGAAATTGAAACTAAAGAAGGCGAAAGAAGATTAGGCAAAGTTCTCGAAGTAGGTAACGGTAAAGCAATTGTTCAGGTCTTTGAAGGAACATCTGGATTATCTATTGCTGGAACTAATGCAAAATTTGTAGGTAAAGTTATGGAAATGCCAGTATCAAAAGAGGTACTTGGTAGAGTATTTGATGGATTAGGAAGACCAAAAGATGGACTACCTGATCCAATTGCAGATTCATTTATTGACATTAACGGAGAACCAATGAACCCTGAACAACGTGAATATCCAAAAGATTTCATTCAAACCGGTGTTTCTGTAATTGATGGAATGATTACTCTAGTTAGAGGACAAAAACTTCCAATCTTTTCAGGTTCTGGTATGTCTCACAATCTCTTAGCAGCACAAATTGCAAGACAAGCAAGTGTTGTTGGTACACAAGATGACTTTGCTGTGGTATTTGCAGCAATTGGTGTGCAATACAGTGAAGCAGAATATTTCAGACGAAGTCTTGAAGAATCTGGTGCACTAAAAAGAAGTGTTCTATTCTTAAACACTGCAGATGATCCTGCAATTGAGAGAATTATTACCCCTCGTGTGGCATTAACTGTCGCAGAATATTTGGCATTTGAATTAGGAATGCACGTTCTAGTAATTATGACTGACATGACAAACTATGCTGAAGCATTAAGAGAAATCAGTGCAGCAAGAGAAGAGGTACCTGGAAGAAAAGGTTACCCTGGTTATCTTTACACTGACTTGTCTACAATTTATGAAAGAGCAGGAAAACTAAATGGAAGAAAAGGAAGTGTTACTCAAGTTCCAATTCTATCAATGCCATCTGATGATATTACTCACCCAATCCCTGATCTTACTGGATACATTACAGAAGGACAAATTGTACTTGGAAGAGATTTGTTTAGACAAGGAGTTTATCCACCAGTCAATATTTTGATGAGTCTTAGTAGATTGATGAAAGATGGAATTGGTGAGGGAAGTACAAGAGAAGATCACAGTGAAGTTTCTAATCAAGTTTATGATGCATATTCTAGATCACAAGAAGTTAGAGCATTGGCAGGTATTGTAGGTAAAGCAGGATTAACTGAAATTGATTTGAAATACATGGATGTAGGTGATGTATTTGAAAAAGAATTCTTAACACAGGCAACTGACGAGAGTAGAACTATTGAAGAAACTCTTGATGTATTATGGAAAATTGTATCTAAACTACCAAAGAACGAAATTACAAAAATTAAAGACAAATACGTAGACCAATATTATCAGGGCAAGTAACAAAATGTCATTTGGACAAAATGCAACTGCAACAAAAATTGAACTTTTCAAATACAAAAAATCTACCCAAGTTGCTGCAATGGTTCAGCAAATTTTAGATGATAAACGTAAAGTTCTCTTAAAAAATATTGAAGAAATGATTGAAGAAGCCTCAAAAGCTAGAGGTGGAATTTGGGAACCATTACAAGATATTTACAAATCAGTTAACGAAGCTTATTTGGCATTAGGAACTGCCACTGTTGATTCTGTAGCAGAATCTACTCCCCCAGTTATGGAAGTAGAAGTTAATGTTAGAAGAGTAGTTGATGTAAAAATCCCTGCATTATCAGTAACAGAAAAAGATACAAAATCAATGCCTTACGGATTTGCAGACACAAATTCATCAATTGATAGAGCCGCAAAACAGATCAAAGAACTACTTCCAAAAATCTGTAAAGCAGCAGAATATGAAAATTCCATTTTTAGTCTTGCAAAAGCATTAGAAAAGACACAAAAACTTCTAAATGCCCTTGAAAATGTCATTATTCCTCAGTATAAACAAAAAATCAGATTTATCTCTGCAACTCTTGAAGAAAGAGAAAGAGAAGAATTCGCAAAGTTAAAAAAAGTCAAGGCAAAGATGGAAAGTAGATAAAATGGCAAAAGAAGAAATCAAAAAATTACTTGAAAACTCAAAAAAGGTATTAGATGCTGACTACGATAGTTTCACAAAATCTATTGAAAGCGATCTAACATCTTTCAAAAAGAAAACACTCGATAAAATTTGAATATATTTTCTCGATATGATTTAAATATGGACCTAGGAGCCAGATCGTAAATGAAAACTATCGTTTTGTTACTTTTGGCAGCATCTGCAATTTCAATTCTAGGTTCAACTGGAGTTGCATTTGCAGCAGAAGAAGGTGCATCTGATGGCAGTTCAATGAAACTCCTTGGTGCTGGCTTGGCATTTGGTATTGCAGCCGGTGGAGCAGGAATTGGTCTTGGTCAAGTAGGTGCAGCAGGTCTTGCAGTCATTAGTGAAAACCCAGCTTTGCAATCAAAGGTATTCATCTTCGTAGGTATGGTAGAATCTATCGCAATCTATGGTATAGTCATGATGTTTATCATCTTAGGACAATAATCGTTCTAACAATTTTTAATTTTTAATTTATTTTTTAATTATATTTTAGCTGGTTTACATCTAGTACTCTTGCACAGTATCTACATTTTAGAACACGACCTTTTTTGTCAATCACATCCATAATTGACTCAATACGCTCTGTACTGTTTGTAATACAATCTGGATTTGAACATCGAAATATTCTATCTATTTCATTTGGTAATGACACTCTTCTTTTTTCAACTAGTTTGTAGTCTCTTATCATGTTGATTGTAGCCTTTGGTGCAATGACTGCAAGTTTGTTTGTATCATCATCTTTTAGAAATTTATTTTCAATTTTGATGATATCTTTTTTCTTAAATTTCCCACTTGGCATATTCAAGGCTATTGTAATGAGACCGCCATCTGCACCATCTATTCTCAATGCATTGAGTACTTGAAGGCCTTTACCTTCGTCAATATGGTCAATAACTGTACCCTCTTTGATTCGTCGAACCATAAGTTCAGACTGTTCCATCAGAATACTTTGTATAGTGACCTGTATATATTATTGAAAGAATGAACGAATTCTACCAAAAAGATATCATCTCAATTAAGGATTTTAACAAAGAAAAACTCGAAAAAGTCTTTACTTCAACTGACAAAATCATGAGTCTAGACCCAATTGAAAGACGGGAGATTTGTAAAGGAAAAACTTTGGGATATTTGTTTTATGAGCCAAGTACTAGAACTCGTCTTAGTTTTGATTCTGCAATGGCATCAATTGGTGGAACCTCTTTAGGAATTTCTAACGTTTCATCATCTTCAACCCAGAAAGGTGAAAGTCTTGCAGACACTGTAAAAATAATGTCAATTTATTCAGATGCACTAGTTTTGAGACATACTTTAGATGGTTCTAGTAGATTTGCAGCTGAGATTTCAGACAAACCAGTAATCAATGCTGGAAGTGGAACTGAAGAACACCCAACTCAAGCAATTCAAGACTTGTTTACAATTAAAAAAGAAAAGAAAAAGATTGATGGTCTAAAAATTGGAATTGTAGGTGATTTGAAATATGGACGAACTGTTTACTCTTTACTATATGGATTGGGAAATTATGATGTTGATGTTAGATTGATATCCCCAGAGTCTCTAAAAATTAGATCTGATTCAGTTTATGAAATCAAAAAGAGATTAGATTTTACTGAATCTACAAACATTGAAGATCATATTGACGAACTTGATGTTCTTTATGTTACACGAATACAAAAAGAAAGATTCCCTGATGAAGAAGAATATCTCAAAGTTAAAGGAAGTTATGTTGTTGGATTAGATTTGTTAAAGCAAATGAAAAGTGATTCAATTATTTTACATCCTCTTCCAAGAATTGATGAAATTTCACCTGATGTTGATAAAACTAAAAATGCTAAATACTTTGAGCAAGCAGAATACGGAAAACATACACGTGCTGCATTACTTGGTTTAACATTAAATGAAAATGGGTTTTGAAAATCCGTATCCAATATATCTAAAGACATTCTAATGTAATTAATTGGCAGAAACAAAAATTATCCCAATATTTCCTTTGGATTTAGTATTATTTCCTAGACAGACCCTTCCACTTCGAATTTTTGAGCCTCGCTACAAGCAATTAGTAGATGACTGTATGCTAGGTGATGGTCAGTTTGGTGTGTGTCTAATTGATGAAAATAATTCTGTCAATGGTTGGAATTCTCCAAAACTAATTGGAACTATTGTAAAAATTACAGAGTGTAAAGATGTGGAAATGGATGGATTACAATTACACATTGAAACATTAGGAAGAAATTCATTTAAAATTAAAAAAATTATTTCGCCATCAATATCTCAACCTGAAAATTATGATCCACTTTCAGTTGAAGGACACCAACAAGTATCAGAAATTCATGAAAAAATTGGAACAGGAAATAAAATGTACATACAAGCTGAAGTTGAGATGATTCCAGAAATTGATGAAAATATTTCCATAGAACAATGGCAAAAATTAATTCGATTATGGAAAAAGAAAATCATTCATCAAGCTTTACCTCAAGTTGTAGAACCACATGGTTTAGAACACGTTTTAGAACAATACTATCTTAAAACTGACACACCTACAATCGATTACATTTACTCACTAGCTGCACTTGGTGCAAAAAT